>JAABUT010000051.1_pt1 | contig 215854 bp, 181 predicted proteins | sample 5559281 | NCBI WGS metagenome assembly JAABUT01 (sample SAMN10711880, study PRJNA513359) | rock metagenome | isolation source: Antarctica rocks | place: Antarctica: Victoria Land, Ricker Hills nord | collected 2016-01-04
ATGGCACGTCAAACGCGCCCACCACGCCACCTGGCCCCGACCCCAACACCCACCCATCTACCAGATCACAACCCACTAACTGAACGGTATTGGGGCTAAGGCACCTCACCGATGGATTGCCACCATCGGCTAACCCGAGCCGTGCCAAAGGGCACCGCAGCACCGCTGGGCGCGGGCTGCGACGGAACCGGAGGAGGCAACGTGTAGGAAACGTCGCGGATGTTGCCAGCGATAGGGACGGGCGCTCCGCTTGGCCCCGAGACTTCACATCGATTTGTGGAGCGATTCCTGACCCTATTTGGAGGCCGGAGATTCAATCCTCCAGTTTCGCTCCAGGCCAGCGACAGAGCCGCCATGGCAGCGCGCACCCGACCCAATATGTAGGCAAAATCTGCGCTAGGAATACCACATATTGTGGTCGAGACGGGTGGAGCTGAGGGGACTCGAACCCCTGACCCCCACACTGCCAGGTCGAACATCCGCCCCTCTACAGGCCCCATGTTTGCTGGTGTATGCGCATCTACCGGGACAAGCTGGGTGCGGTTGACTGCCGTTCAATGCAGTCCAGAGCCGTTGCCTGCAGATCGATCCTCCAGAAATCCTCCACCGAAAACGGTGCGCGGCACCGCCGCCTCATCGTCAATTTCTTGGTTGACGGGTCGCGCTCTAAGTCCCACGGCGAGCACATCCGCTCCGCTTTCAGACGCCGGGCGGAGCCTCCCCGGCCCGGTACGCCGTCGAATAGATGAAGGTGTCGCCCTCGGCGAGGTCCATCGCGGATCCGAGTCCTTGGCCGGGCTCCACCTGAGCGGCGAGGACGCGGGAGTGGTCGATGAGCGTGGCGCGCATCGCCGAGACCGGCACTGGCATCCAGAGGCAGAACCCGACCAGCTGGTGGGTAAAGGTGATGGGCTCGAAGCCGGCGACGTCGAGACCAACTTCGAACCCGTGCCGGCCTCGGCGGGGCGTGAGCCGCCCCCGGTGAGCGCTTTCGGTGAACTCGGCTTCCAACGCGCCCATGTCCACCAGTCGGATGAGGCTGAGCTCGTTCTCCAGTAGCCGCCAGCGCAGGTCGCCGGACAGCGGGTAGCTGGAGGGAGCTCTGAGCCGGTGGTCGGCCGATTCAAAGAGCTCGGAGTACAGCGCCATCGCAGGCAGGACGAGGTGCCCGCCGGTGGGCAACCGGCCCGCTACGTCGTCGCCCAATACGATGTCGCGGGTGCAGGCGACAAGCGTGTCGTCGGTTCCGAAGGAGTACGTGGCGAGCTTCGTCGGTGCGGCCACGCACCGCTCCAGGAGGTCCCGGACCGCCTCCCATTCGGGTTCTGGCAAGGGGAAGTCGTAGGCCTCGCGCACCAGGCCGCCATCGTCTTCGATGCGGCTTTCAGTGAGGTACTCCTCCGTGCGTTCGCCACGCAGTCGCTGGCGTGCGACCCGGCCAGAGGTGCTGATCCTCATCGGAGGGATTCGGTTCTTGCACTCGTAGACGCCGACCCCGCCGCCGCCCCACCCCACCAAGTCACCAATGCCGATGAGGGTAGTGAGGTCGGCAACGATGGGGACGGCGCCGCTCCTCCGCAGCGTCCGAGCGCACTCGAAGACGAAGTCGAAGTCCTCGCCCTGGGCGGACAACGACGGCGGTTTGCCGGGGTGACGCGACAGCGCGCGGATCGTGTGAGCGGGCAGCAACGCATGGACAAGGGCGTCCCCGATCACCCGCAACAGGTGACGGTGCCACTTCAGCCCAGCCGAATCGTGCTGAGGCGAACCGGCCTCAGCGTCGATGATCGCGTCAGCGAGCCGTCGCTGCCACGCCACGACGTCGCCCTCACCGGGCAAGGCAGCGAACTCGACGATCAAGGACCGGCGCACCTCGGCGAGCGGGTCCAGCGTCCCGCTCATCGTTGCGATCCCTCGTCCTGGGTCTCCGGCTCGCGGGCCAGGATGCCGACGTATTGGAGGCCCCCGTTCGCGTCCCGCTGCATGTGGACGTAGGTAATGTCCTCGGAGCCGACGGCGCGGAACAGCTCTATGAAGCGGTCGACCGGGATGAAGAACAGTCCGCTGAGCCGCTGACGATCCGAGGCCACGTAGATACCGTCGAAATCTCCGGCTTCAGTCGCGGAGAGCATCCAGATGTAGCTGTGGATGACCCATCGGCTACCGCAACATCCGCATCACCGACGACCTCCGCCGCGAGGTCCGCACCGTCGAGATTGACCCGGAGCGGGCACCGCTGGTGCGCTGGGCGTTTGAAACTTACGCCGAAGGCGACTGGTCAACCGCCATGCTGCTCGAAGAACTCACCATCCGAGGCCTGACCACCCGGCCCACTCCCAAGCGGCCGGCGAAACCGCTGACCATCTCCGGCATGCACAAGCTGCTGACCAACCCCTACTACATGGGGGAAGTCGTCTACCGCGGCGTCCGGTACGCCGGTAGGCACCAAGCCGTTGTCGACCCAGTGACCTGGCAGCGAGTCCAGGCCATCCGCGCGGCCCACACCAGCGCCGGTGACCGGCAGCAAACACACGACCACTACCTCAAAGGCACCGTCTACTGCGGCAGCTGCGACAGCCGGCTACTCATCACCCACAGCACCAACCGCCACGGCGTCACCTACCCCTACTTCATCTGCTCCGGACGGCACCGCAAACGGACCACCTGCACCCGCCAAGCCGTCCTCATCGATTGGGTGGCCCAGCAGATCGAACGCGACTACGCCACCATCTCGCTGCCCTCCGAGATCGCCGAGGCACTGGTCGCCATGCTGACCCGGGACCTCGCTGAACTGCATCAGAGCAGCGAACGCGACCGTCAGCACCTGCAACGCGAGCACGACCGGCTACGCGCCGAACAGACCAGCCTGCTGCAAGCCCACTACGCCGGCGCCGTCCCGCTCGACCTACTCAAGCAGGAACAAACCCGGATCAGCAGCCGACTCAGCGTGCTCACCCAGCGCCTGGACGGCGCCAACACCGAACACGCCCGCGTCCAGACCAACCTGCAGACCTGCATCGCCCACCTCAACGACTGCCACGCCGCCTACCTGCACGCCCCACCGACCGTCCGCCGACAGCTCAACCAAGCCTTCTTCGATAAGATCTACGTCGACGAAGACGGCACCGTCCGCTTCGACCTGGCAGAGCCGTTCACAGCACTCCTCGCCCCGCAGGTGCGTGCAGCAGCGCTCAACTCCATCGATACAAAGTCATCAAGGGATCTGCGCTACATGTCCGAAACGGACAATTCAACCGAGATGCGCACCGGTCATCGATTTGGCCAGGGTTTGAATAAGACAACGATGGTGGAGCTGAGGGGATTCGAACCCCTGGCCCCCTCGATGCGAAGGATGACGCAACTCGAGGGAGCCCGAGCCGAGGGCACGCCCCCGCCGACAACGCACCACGTTCGTAAAAGATGGCCTCGAGGACGCGGACGTCGATCAGCGCACGCGCTCACCCATCGTCAATCTCGCTCGACAGCCAGCGTGCGTGCCGCACCGTGTCCACCGGCACCTTGCAATGCCGCGTCGTACCGCCAGTCCTGTTGACGTGTCGTTGATACGACGGGTGGACCCAACCTCAAAAAGAACTGGAGGCCCCGGAATACGGGGCCTCCGATGGTGGGCGATACTGGGATTGAACCAGTGACCCCTACCGTGTCAAGGTAGTGCTCTCCCACTGAGCTAATCGCCCGTACTCAACCGCGCACGACGATCCGCACGAGATCGGCTACGAGGTGGAGACGGGATTTGAACCCGTGTACACGGCTTTGCAGGCCGTTGCCTCGCCTCTCGGCCACTCCACCAGGGACCGGACACAGCCGGCCTGGGGAACGCCTATAGCGTCCACCGAGCGGACGACGGGATTCGAACCCGCGACCCCAACCTTGGCAAGGTTGTGCGCTACCAGCTGCGCTACGTCCGCATGGTGTTACCCGATGTTCTGCCCCGGTTACCCGCTGGCTGCCATCATCGGCACCGGAAGAGACTTTAGCGGATGCGGTTTGCGGTCGCCAAACCGGGCTGGTCGCCACCGCGCTAAGACCCTGTCCGCCCGAGAAGACGGGGCCATACCGCGTCGACCCGCGCCCGCAGCTGGGCCACCGATCCGGAGTTGTCGAGCACCATCGTGGCAACCTCCCGGCGCTGCTCGTCCGTCGCTTGGGCGGCGATTCTGGAGCGGGCGACGTCCGGTTTCATGCCGCGCCCGCTGAGCCGCTCCAGCCGCAGCTCCAGCGGCGCCTCGACCACCACCACCGCGTCGAAGCCGGCCGCCATGCCGTTCTCGACGAGCAGCGGCACGTCATGGACCAGCACCGCGCCCTCCCGCGCCGACGTCGCCAGCTCGTCGCTGCGGTGGCGCACCAGCGGGTGCACAATCGCGTTCAGATCCGCCAGCGCCGCGGGGTCGGCGAACACGATGGTGCCGAGCCGAGGCCGGTCCAGGCTGCGGTCGGCGGCCAGCACACCCTCGCCGAAGCGCTGCACCACCCGCGCCAAGCCGGGCGTGCCGGGAGCTAGGACCTCGCGCGCGATCAGGTCCGAGTCGATCACCACCGCGCCGAGTTCGGCGAACCGGGCGGCGGCCGTGCTCTTGCCGCTGCCGATCCCGCCGGTCAACCCGATGCGCACTGTGGCCACCTCAACCGGTGGTGCTCGGCGATGCCTTGGCCGCCCCCGGTGAGCGTCCAGCGGCCGGGCCGGGGGTGAAGCGGGCGGTGGCGTCCAGCGCGGCCTTGGCCAGAGAGGCCAGGCCGGTCGCGGCGGACTTCGGGATCAGCCGGGGATCCACGGTGACCGCGATGCTGCGGACGCCGGCCGCCATCACCAGCGTCGGGCTGCCGTAGCCGCTCAGCACCGTGGCCGGATACTGGCCCACCTTCGTCCGCGCCTCGCTTGCACCGTGCGAGCGGTAGTCATCCGCGGTGCCCTCGACACGCCGGGCGGCCTGGGCAGCGGAGTCGTACAGGCTGATGCCGATCTCTACCAGCGGCTCGGCAGCCGGCTTGCCCTTCACCGGCGCCGCGACCCCGTAGCGACAGTTCAGGTAGATCAGCCGTCCGATGTCGGGTTCGGTGACTCCGAGGATGAAGGCAGTCCTGCCGGAGACGACGCGGTGCAGCGCGATGTTGACGCGGCCGGTGGGCAGCAGGTCGTCGCAGCGTCCACCGAGGGACGGAGCGGCGGCCTTGGTGGTGGCCTTCGGCGATGGCGCGGCGGACGAACGCACCGGTGTGCTGGCGGGCGTACGGGACGCGGAGTTCGATCTACTGGCCGACCCACCGCTTGGCGCCTTGGTGCAGCCGGTCAAGGCCAGCACGCCGGCCAGCGCCAGCACGGCAGCGGATCGCGGAACAAGGACGTCTCGGCGGAGCCTGGCTGTCACGCCACCAACGGTAACCGTCTGGCAGCGGAAAGCCCGGGAGGTGAACCTCCCGGGCTTTCCGTTGGTATTGCTGTTGTCCGATCAGCCTTGCGGCAGCGTGCTCTTAGCGACCGGCAAGCTTCTCGCGCAGGGCTGCCAGCGCCTCGTCCGACGCCAGCGTGCCGCTGGTCTCGGCCGGGGCCTCGGAGGAGTACGAGGTCGCGTCGCCGCTCTCGGTGGCCGCGTCGGCATCCGCCTTCTGAGCATCTTCGAGCTGCTTCTTGTGCGCCTCGAACCGCTCGCGGGCAGCCGCGTAGCGCTTCTCCCACGCCTCACGCTGGTCCTCGAAGCCCGGCAGCCACTCCTGAGTCTCGGAGTCGAAGCCCTCGGGGTAGATGTACTCACCCTTCTCGTTGTACTGGGCCTCCATGCCGTACTGCGACGGGTCGAAGTTCTCTTCCGCCAGGGCGCCCTCGTTCGCCTGCTTCAGCGACAGCGAGATCCGGCGACGCTCGAGGTCGATGTCGATGACCTTGACCAGCAATTCATCGCCGACCTGCACTACTTGTTCAGGGATCTCGACGTGGCGCTCGGCCAGCTCGGAGATGTGGACCAGGCCCTCGATGCCGTCCTGCACGCGAACAAAAGCGCCGAACGGAACCAGCTTCGTGACCTTGCCGGGCACGACCTGGCCGATGGCGTGGGTACGGGCGAACTGACGCCACGGGTCTTCCTGGGTCGCCTTGAGCGACAGCGAGACGCGCTCGCGGTCCAGGTCGATGTCGAGGACCTCGACGGTGACCTCTTGCCCGACCTCGACAACCTCGGACGGGTGGTCGATGTGCTTCCAGGACAGCTCGGAGACGTGCACCAGGCCGTCGACGCCACCGAGATCGACGAACGCGCCGAAGTTGACGATGGAGGACACCACACCGGTGCGGACCTGGCCCTTGGCCAGCTTGTTGAGGAAGTCGCTGCGGACCTCGGACTGGGTCTGCTCGAGCCACGCCCGGCGGGACAGGACCACGTTGTTGCGGTTCTTGTCCAGCTCGATGATCTTGGCCTCGAGGACCTTGCCGACGTAGGGCTGCAGGTCACGGACCCGGCGCATCTCGACGAGCGACGCGGGCAGGAAGCCGCGGAGGCCGATGTCGATGATGAGACCGCCCTTGACGACCTCGATGACGGTGCCCTCGACGACCTCGTCACGCTCCTTCTTCTCTTCGATCGTGCCCCATGCCCGCTCGTACTGCGCGCGCTTCTTGGACAGGATCAGCCGACCTTCCTTGTCCTCCTTCTGGAGAACCAGGGCCTCGATCTCATCGCCCACGGAAACGACCTCGGAGGGGTCGACGTCGTGCTTGATGGAGAGTTCGCGGGAGGGGATGACACCCTCGGTCTTGTACCCGATGTCGAGGAGAACCTCGTCGCGGTCAACCTTGACGATCGTGCCTTCGACGATGTCGCCGTCGTTGAAGTACTTGATGGTCAGGTCGATTGCGGCCATGAAGTCTTCGGCGGAGCCGATGTCGTTCACTGCTACCTGCGGGGTCGTGCGAGTCGGATCGATGGTGGACGTCATGTAGTGGATAGTTCCTGACGGCTTGTAGAGCGACGCGGATACGTCCGTTTCGTTCGCCTCTCGCGCGGGGAGCGATCAGCGGAGCGTGTGGCCTACTCCATGTCGAGACCACAGACCCATTCCGCAGGCGGAAGCCTACTCCTGTGCGGCTTCTGATCGGAAATCCGATGAGGGCTCCGTCAGCGCCCGGCACGGCGCCGCCCGCGCGGGGATTCGGGCCGGCCGCTGGCTAGCGTGGAGCGATGGGTACCGAGACAGACCTGGGCACCGTCGGAGTCGGTCGCCGGCCGCAGAGCGCCGCGCAGTCGGCCCGGGCGAACCGCCGCTGGTGGGACGCCGACGCCGACAACTACCACGCCGAGCACGGCCGGTTCCTGGGCACCTCGGACTTTGTCTGGTGCCCGGAGGGCCTGCGCGAGGACGAGGCGCAATTGCTCGGCCCGACCAATTCCCTGGCCGGCCGGCGGGTGCTCGAGGTCGGCGCGGGATCGGCGATGTGCTCGCGGTGGCTGGCTGGCCGCGGCGCGCTGCCGGTCGCCTTCGACGTGTCGGCCGGCATGCTGGCGCACTCGCGGCGCGCGGCGGCCGAGACCGGCATCGACGTGCCGCTGGTGCAGGCCGACGCGCAGCGGATGCCGTTCGCCGACGAGTCCTTCGACCTCGCGTTCACCGCGTTCGGGGCGGTCCCGTTCGTGGCCGACTCCGGCGCGGTGATGGCCGAGGTCGCGCGGCTGCTTCGTCCCGGTGGACGCTGGGTCTTCGCCACCACGCACCCGACCCGGTGGGCGTTTCCGGACTCCCCCGGTCCCGACGGGCTCACCGCGACGATGTCCTACTTCGACCGCGATCCCTACGTCGAGTTCAACGCCGCGGGCGAGGCGACGTACGTCGAGCACCACCGGACGTTCGGCGACCGGGTCCGCGAACTGGCTGCCGCCGGCTTCCGGCTGCTGGACGTGGTGGAGCCGGAGTGGCCCGACCAGCTCACCGAGGAGTGGGGTCAGTGGTCGCCGCTGCGGGGCAGGATCCTGCCGGGCACGGCGATCTTCGTCAGCGAGCTGGCTGCCTGAACCGAGTGGCTGCCTGAACCGAGTGTGGCCGCTAGACCCGGGTGGGCTCTGGAGCCTCGGCGGCGCGCGCCGCGTGCGCGCCGTGGTGATCGTCGTTGCGCAGCAGCAGGAACGCCCCCACCAGGGCGGCGATGCCCACCACCAGCAGGATCAGCGGAAGGATCACCGTGAGCATCGTGATCTGGGAGCGGCCGTCCTTGGCCTGCTTGGCCTGGTACCTGACCGCGGCGTCGTTGAAGGTCAGCGTGGTGTCCAGTGCCGTGCTGCCATCCGCGAGGGTACGAACCTGGTGCTCGGCACCCTTCACGATCGCGCCGGTCACCGGGTCCACCGACACATTCCGGGTGTTGGAGTACCTGCCGGGGATATTGGGGCCGACCGGCAGGTCGATGTTGTCGATGACCGCCTCGTACTTGTAGAGCTCCATGCCGTCGTACTTCTCGGTGCCCACAAACTTGGCGTCCGGGCTCTGCGAGGACGCCGGGTCGAAGAACTTGTAGGTCGTCTTCTTGGCGTTGAACGGCCACTTGTAGGTCAGGCCGGTGTGCTTGACGCTGGTGTCACCGTTGATGTTCTCGCCGTACTTCGGGTCGTTCACCGACTCCGCCGTCTTGCGATCGGCGGCTACCCTGTCGGTGGTGAACGCGACCAGTCGCTTCCGCGGGTCCTGGGCATCGACGCACTCCGGTGGGTTGTCGACCGCCTTGACGAGGCACAGCGTCTCTTGGACGACCGTCACATCCGAGTTCGACGCGGCGGAATCGGTGCGGACCCGGCGGGTGGCGTTGAGCGTGGTGTCCTCGACCTCGCCGGTCGTGGAGTTGAGTAGCTTCGCCGGGCCGGTGGCGACCTGGATTATGTCGAGGTTGAGCGGCGTCTTCTCCGCGCGGGACGGCGCATAGAAGCGCAGCAGGCCCGCAAGAGCGATGCCGAACACTCCGACAAGCACCAGAAGAGCGGTGAGGAGTTTACGCACGGGCCAGGTCCCCTAACGATTTCTGAACGGTTCGCCGGACGCTACCAGCGAGTAGCCGCCGCCCGTAGCATTCTGCGCGAAACGATCTCGCAACTATGACGACGCGTGACGCGAAGGGACCGATCGAGCATCAGCACCAGTGAAAGCACCCTCGCGTCGACCGGGATACCCGAGGCACACGCGGTGGCCGGACGGGTTCCCGAGCTGTCCACGTCCCGCTTCCGTCAACTCGCCGCGGCACTGGTGCTGGCGCAGGCAATCGTCGTCGCCGTCGCGATCGACCGTGGCTGGTTCTACAACGACGACTTCGCGCTGCTGATGAACGCCAGCCACACCGGCCTGGACTGGACGTACCTCAAGACGCCGATCAACGACCACCTGCTGCCCGGGCTACGGCTGGAGTTCTGGCTGCTCCGCCACACAGCGCCGCTGAACTTTCCCCTCACCATCGGTGTGCGGGTGCTCTGTCAGGCCGCCGGCACCGTGCTGCTGCTGCGCCTGCTCAGCACGCTGGTCGGACGCCGGCGCCGGGTCCTGCTGGCCTGCGCGCTGTACGCCCTGTGCCCCTGGTACTCACGAACACGCTGTGGGTCACGGTGGCATTCAGCCTGCTGCCGGCCCAGGCCCTCGTGCTCGGGGCACTCAACGCGCACGTCCGGTACACGGTCACCCGCAACCCGCGGTGGGCCGCCGTCAGCGGGCTGTGCCTGCTCGCCGGCGCGCTATTCTGGGAGAAGGTGGCCGTCTCCGCGGTGTTGCTGCCGATCTTGTCGCTGGCGTACCTGCACGACGGCACCGTCCGCCGGCGCATCGCCGCAACCCTGCGCCGCTGGGTCGGCTGGCTCCTCACCGCGGCGCCGATCGCGGCCTTCACCGGCTATTTCATCGCCGCCGGCTACGGCGGCGCGACGAAACCGGTGGGCGTATCCGACCTTGCCGGGGTGCTGTGGATGCAGTGGTCGCGCGTGGTCAGCCCATCCCTGCTCGGCGGGCCGTGGAGCTGGTTCAACGATCCGCATGTCTTACTCGGCTACGCCGACACCACGAGGTTCGGACTGATCCTGACGCAGCTGGGGTTCGTGGCCATGGCCGTGGCCGGGGTGCGGCTCGTCGGGTGGAAGTCGCTGGTCGCCTGGACGATCCCCGCGGCGCCGTTGATCCTGGGCACCACGCTGGTGGCGGTCGGCCGGTACGCCTTCTTCGGACAGCTCATCGCCACCACCCTGCGCTATGGGGCCGACCTTGCGGTGCCGCTGTTCATCGGCCTGACGTTGGCCGTGACCCCGACCACCGCCGCGGCCATCGAGCGCCGGGTGCTCGGCGAGCCTGTACTGGACACGGCTGTACCGGACAGCGACGCTGCTATTCGGCGAAGCCGTGCTCGGCTGCCGCGAGGCGTGCGTCGGCCCGCCGTGCTGGCGACCGCGGCCGCGGCGGTGCTGTGGCTCGTCGGCTCACTGAACTCGGTGGCCAGGTTCGACCGGCACTGGGGCTCGAACCCCTCCAAGGCATACGTGAGCGCGTTGACCTCCAACATCGCCGATGCCGGGCCGTCGCTGAACCTGTACGACTCGACCGTGCCGCCGTCCGTCCTGCCGTTCTTCTTCGGCCCGCGATGGCACCTGTCGGACTTCCTGCCGCTGACCGGCCGGGTGCCCACCCTGGACGCGCCCGCGACCGAACCGGTACTCGCCAACGACGAGGGAGCGCTGGTGCCCGCCGTGCTGATTCCGGCGGTCACCAAGGAGCCGCCCGCCGGAGGCCTGTGCGCCTACCTCGTCCAGGGGGTGGGTACGTTCTGGATCCGGCTGCCCAAGGCCGCACCGGAGGGCGACGGATTCCTTCGGTTGGACTACCTGCAGCAGCGCCCCTCGACCGCTGACGTGTCGATCGTGGACACCCGTGGCGTGGTTCGCGGTCCGATCCCGTCCGGCCATGTCACGTTCGGCTACCAGCTGAGCCACGTGACCTTGCGTTTGCCGCTCACCTCCGTCGCGGCTGTCATCGTGCGCACCGGCGCGCCGGAGACGCACCTCTGTATCGGGCGCCTCACCGTGGGCGCGCCGTTCCCGGCGGGGAGTGCCAAGTGACCGCCCCGACGGGCTCCACCGGCCGGTTCCCGGCGCGCTCGGCCGGCCGGTTTCCGGCGCTGGACGGCGTTCGAGCGCTCGCCGCCTTCGGTGTCCTGGCGACCCACGTCGGCTTCAACTCCGGCCGCTCGCTGGACGACGGCCCGCTCGCGCCCTTCCTGGCTCGGCTGGACTTCGGGGTGACGCTGTTCTTCCTGCTCTCGGGCTTCGTCATCTTCCGGCCGTTCGTCACGGCAGCGCTCGGGAACACGGCGGCGCCGGCGACGGGCCGGTTCCTGGTCAGGCGGCTGGTACGGATCCTGCCCGCGTACTGGCTGGCCGTCGTCGTCACGCTGGCCGTGCTGACCCAGCACCCGCCGACCCCGCGGAGCTGGCTGACGTATCCACTGCTGCTGCAGACCTACACCCACGGCAACGTCGATCCCAGCCTCACCCAGCTGTGGACGCTGCCGGTCGAGCTCAGCTTCTACCTGCTGCTGCCGTTCGCGGCGGCCTGGATCCGGCGCGACCCCACAGCCGACCGATCAGCGGTCGTGCAGCGGACCCTGCTGCTGATCGCAGGCATGTGCGGCATTGCCGTCGCCGCGAACATCGCCGCGCACCTGGTGCCGGCGGTCGGCTCCCGGTCGCTGATCTGGCTGCCCGCCAACCTCGACTGGTTCGCCCTCGGCATGTTGCTCGCGCTGATCTCCGCCTGCGCCGGCCGTATCCCCGCGGACCGGCTGCCGCGCCTGTTCGGCACCGGCAGGACCGTCGCGGGCGCCACCGGCCTGTGCTGGGCGCTGGCCGGATTGGTGTTCTGGTTCACCACCCTGCCGGTTGCCGGCTCCCGGCTGCTGGTGGTGCCGTCCGGCTGGGAATGGTCGATCAAGCACTACCTCTACGGGGGCTGCGCGGTGCTGCTGCTGGCGCCGCTGACGCTGGCTGAACCCGGCCGCGCGGCGGAGCTGCTCCGGGCGCGCCCGGTCCGCTATCTCGGCGAGATCTCGTACGGGGTTTACCTGTGGCACCTGCCGCTGCTGCTGGCGTTTCAGCACTGGCTCGGCTTTCGCACGTTCTACGGGCACTTCTGGACGCTGCTGGCGCTCACGGCGTGCGGCTCCACCGCTGCTGCCACGCTGTCCTGGCGATTCCTGGAGCGGCCGCTGATGCGGCGAGCCGGCCGCCGCTACCCGTCCTCGGAGCGGGCAGTGTCGGCGGGCGAGCCGGTAGCCGCCGTCCCGTCCACCGCCGAAAGCCCCACCGCGATCAGCGCCGCAAGCACCAGCCCCTGAGTCAGCAGTGAATCGGTCAGCGGGTGCGCCGACACCGACGGTCCCACCGCGTTCAGCGCTCCGGCGAGCGTGAGAGCGCCGGCGGGCAACGCCGGTAACCACGCGGCGCTCCGCACCCGGGGTCGCAGGACGAGCCACCCGGCCAGCACCCCGACGCCGACCAGCACACCGATCATCCCGCCGAGAACCCCCGCAGCCAGGATCACGCAGGCGGCCAGAACCCTGCGGTTCACCCGGCCGTCCGGCAGGGCAGCGCAGTTCCGGTCCGGTGACCGGGTGAATGCGAGCAGCACCAGGATCAGCGCGGCGAGCAGTCCGCCGAGCAGACCGGTCCTGAACAGGTGGTCGGGGCCGAAGTCCAGCCGCACCACGCCGTTGCTTCCCGCGGGCAGCACGAACGCCTGCTCCCAGCCGTCGACGCGCACCGCATCCAGCCGCCGGCCGGCCAGACTGGCGTGCCAGCCCGGATTGAAATTCTCGTGCACCACGAGCAGTGAGCGGGTGGGCGCCGCCACGGCGAGGGACCGGTGCGTGTCGCTCCAGTGCTCCACCTGAACCGTCGAGGCGAAGGAGCTGCCGCCGGCAAGTCCGGCGCCCCGGGTCAGGGTGAGGCCGAGCGCCCTGGTTGCTGACGATGACGCCAAGCTCAGCTCGTGACCGCCCGCTGCCAGGCTGACCGATGGCGAGCCACACGGGGTGGCCGCGAGCTCCGCGCCCGAGAGCACGGCAGAGCGGGACGCGCGCACGCGCAACTGGACCGGCGTGCCGTCGACGTCCAGCACCGGTCCTTCGCCACAGGGAATGTCGATGTCCGCCGGGCTTGCCGGTCGGGAGACGCCGTTCAGCTCGATCTCGCTGACGCCGGTCGGCAGGATGTCGGTCGTTCCGGTGACGGCGTCGGTGGAGATCCGGATCGCCGACTTCAGGATGTCGATCCGGACGGAGCTGGCCAGCACCGGCTCCGGAAGCCGCAGCACGCCGGTATCGGTGGTCCGCAGCGTCCACTTGTGCCCCTGGACGGTGACCAGCACCGTGCTCGGCGTCGACACCGGGGCGCCGGCAGCGGTGTGCAAGGTCAGCGACGACACCAGCGACGGTGTCTTCAGCGACAGCGTGAGACGCGGCTTGGCGTCCGACGGCCCCGCCGACCAGGTGGTGCCGGCCAGCCCGTCGACCACGGCGCCGGGCCGCTGCCGCGGATCGGTGGTCGCCGTGGACGAGGCCGTCACCGCGATACCGGACGCGGAATCCAGCTTCTGATCGAGCGAGTCACCGGGTGCCGGCACCACGGACGCCGAGATGCGGTACTTCCCAGAGCGCTGAAGGGTGATCGAGCGACGCAGGCCGCCTTCTTCCTCCCCCGTCCGGGCCAGCGCCGGGATGCAGGCCGAGGCATGGGACGACGCCGCGCAGCCGGTCCGGGCACCACTGGCTGCCCGGAAGGACAGCACGTCCGACCCGCCGCCCGGCACGTCCAGGCTGCGCTGCGGGTGAACTCCGGCGATCGAGACACTGGCGAGGCCGGTGGCCACTCCGCTGCCGCCAGAGGTCACCGCGGCCACGGTCAGCCGGAGGACCTGCGTGCTGCCACCGGGAACGGTGAGCCGCTGGGGCCGGGCATCCGGCGTGACGTCCACGGTGGCGGAACCGGAGTCGGTACGCACCGTCAGCGAGGTCGGATACTCGCTGAGGGCCGCCGGAAACCGAATGGTGACCGAGGGCTCGGTGACCGGCTCCTGGAACCGGACTTCGAACCACTGGCCGACCGCGCCGTCGGCCGATCCGGACAGCCACGCCGTGCCGGGGTCGCCGTCGAGGGCGTACCAGGGGGCATGCTCCGGGCCCCGGTTCAGCAACGCCGCGAAGTCGGACCCGGACGAGGATGCCCGGACATCGGCGATGCCCTGGTACTCGTACGTGGACAGCGCACCGGCGTCCTCAGGCAGGTAGTCATGCGCGACTCGGGTCGCCTGGTACGGCTGGCCGGCGGTCATGGTCGCCGCGACCTGTCCGGGACGCCCGAACTGAATCTCGCGCTTGCGCAACCCGTCCGTGGTCACACCAAGCGGGTTCCGCGGCTTTCCCGCGAGCGCGTCGCCGCCGAACAGCACGGGCGTGTGCCGCCCCAGCCCCGCCTGCACCAACGGACCCAGCTCATCGGACGAGCCATTGGCCACCACCGCGTGGTCGGCGTCCAACACGTCCACCCGGTCGGCCCCGCCGCCGACCGCCAGGATCTGGATGGCCGGAATGTTGTTGGCAAGACCCGCGTCGACAAGCCGGTTCGACGCGCCGGTCGCACGCAGCGCCGGCCCGAACGAGTGCACGGCGGAGAACCCGGGCGAGTTCAGCACGGTGCTGGTGAGGATGCCGAGGTCCGTCGCGTCAGCCGTCGGCCGGAGGTCGGCACGGATCACCAGGTACCCGATGCCGGCGCGGGTCAGCAGCGGCGCCAGCGTCGGCTGCGGGGTGCCTACCGCGATCAGCGACTCGACCTGATCCAGCAGCCGGACGTAGCCCGCCTGCCCCAGCGGAACCGTCTCGCGGCTGGCCCACGGCGATTCGGCGACGGCCTGCATCGGCTCGTCAACCGTGGAGCCCCAGTACATCTCGGGCCTGCCGGCACCGGGAACGACCAGCGCGCGGCCCTGCGCGGAGTGCTCGGACAGCCACGTCGCGGCCTGCGGCCAGTACGCGGCCATCGCGGTGGACCGGGGCTGCTGCACCAGCTGGCTGGTCAGCGCGGGCGCGACGGCGATGGCCGCCACGCAGAGAACCGCGGCGGTGGCCACGAACGGGACCACCCAGCGTTGCGCCACCGGCAGCCTGCTCGACAGCGAACGGGTCACCGGGATCGCGCGGCCGATCAGGTGCCCTACCCCGAGGGCAAGGGGCAGCCGGACCAGCGGATCGAACTTGTGGATGTTGCGGAACGCGCTGAGTGGACCGTCGAGCAGCGTCCGCATCGTCCCGGCGGCGGGCCCGTCGATCGCTGAGACGTGCCCCATGCTGAGCACCGCGAACCCGATGATCAGGGTCGTGAGAAGGAACAGCCGGTGTGGCAGCCCGGGCAGCGCCAGGCCACCGAAGCCCGCCGCGGCGGCCAGGGTGGTGGCCACGATGGCGCCGGCGCCGACCGCGAAGATCCACCCCGCCGGCCAGATGTTCGGCCCGAGGTAGGCCTGCCAGTGGTCCGCACCCCGGGCCACCGCGATGAACGAGTTCTGCGAGGTCGTCACCGCCGACGACTCGATCCAGTTCAGGAACGGCGGGCTGTAGCGGCCCAGTACGACCAGCGGGATCAGCCACCACAGGCAGCCCAGCACCACGGCCAGCGCCCACCAGCGGATCAGTGACGCCCGCCGGGGACCGCGGCTGCGCGTCAGCAGCCACAGCGCCGGCACCGGCAGGATGGCCAGCGTCGCCGAGGCGTTGATGCCGCCCGCCAGCAGCAGCGCGGCCCCGGAGCGCATCGCGGCGGACCGGGTCGGGCCGGCCGTGCCCGCCCTGACCAGCGGGATCAGGACCAGTGGCAGCACCGCGACCGGAAGCAGCTCGGCGGAGATGGAGAACAGCTCGGTGAGCATCCGCGGCGCCAGCGCGTACACCAGCCCGGAACCGACACACGGCCAGAAGCCCGGTACGCCCAGGAGCTTCGCCAGCCGCCGGGCGCCGAGGAAGGCGACCACCAGGACGGCGGATTCCCAGCCGCGCTGGATCACCCATGGCGGCAGCGCGAGCAGCTTGCCCAGCAGGAAGAACGGCCCCATCGGGAAGAGATAGCCGTAGGCCTGATCCTGCAACTGCCCTGACGCGCCGTCGCTGTCCCACAGCGTCATCGCGCGATGCAGGAAGCGCGCCGGATCGACGATCAGGTCCAGCTTGGTGTCCGCGGCGACCGTGCCGGAACTCTGCGAGAAGATCAGCAGGGCGATCGCGGTGCTGATGATGACCAGGCGCATCCGGTCCAGAACGCCGAGCCGGTCCGCGCAGGACGAGTCAGCTGGCGTGGGCACGCATGGACGGTACCGGCTCGTCCGCCGCTGTCGAGGCAGCGCTGGACAGCTGCCGCCATTTTCGTGACCGGCCAGTTGTGGCGATACGTCCGCCGTCCCCGGCATCCTCGGCTACTCTCCGGTAACCACGTCGGAAGCGGGTACGGGGAGCACATGAGTTCGTTGCCAACACGGCGCCGCATCGTGTTTCTGGTATGGCGCGACACCGCCCATCCTGACGGCGGCGGCTCCGAGGTCTACGTCGAGCACATGGCGCGCTGGCTCGCGGCACAGGGCCACCAGGTCACCTACTTCTGCGCGGCGTATCCCCATGCCCCGCGCGACGAGATCCGCGACGGCGTGACGTTCCGCCGACGGGGCGGGTGGTTGAGCGTGTACCCGCGCGGCCTCGGTTACCTGCTCAGCCGTGCCGGCCGTCGCGCCGACATCGTCGTCGACGTGCACAACGGAATCCCGTTCGCCGCCCCGCTGGTCCGCAGGCGCGGCGTGCGCGTCCTGGTCCATCACGTGCACCGCGAGCAGTGGCACATCATCTATCCGGGGATGATGGGAAAGCTCGGCTGGTGGGTGGAGTCCCGGCTGGCCCCGCGGCTGTACCGCCACAACCGGTACGTGACCGTGTCGGAGTCCAGCAAGGCTGACCTGGCGACGCTCGGCGTGGCCCCGGACCGCGTCGATGTGGTGTGCAACGGCATCGACGTTCCGCACCCGTCCCGGCTGCTGCCGCGCTCGGCCACGCCGCGGCTCTGCGTCCTAGGACGGCTGGTGCCGCACAAGCAGGTGGAGCACGCGCTGCGGGTGGTGGCGGCGCTGCGCGCGTCCGTGCCCGAGCTGCGCCTGGACGTCATCGGGGGCGGCTGGTGGGCCGACGAGCTGACCGCGGCCGCCGACTCGCTCGGGGTGAGCGACGCGGTCACCTTTCACGGTCACGTCTCCGAGCACGAGCGGGATGCCCTGCTGGACGCGAGCTGGCTGATGCTGGCGCCGTCGGTGAAGGAGGGGTGGGGCATCGCGATCATGGAAGCCGCGGCTCACTCGGTGCCGGCGCTCGCCTACGAGTTCGCGGGTGGGGTGACCGAGTCGATCCAGGACGGTGAGACCGGTGTGCTGGTCGCCGATCTGGACGACCTCATCGCCCAGACCCGGGCGCTGCTCGCCGACACGGAGGCCCGGCTGACGATGGGTAAGAAGGCGCGCGACCGGGCACAGGCCTTCGACTGGCAGCGTTCGGCGCAGGCCTTTGAACGGCTACTGCTCGAGACGGATTAGCTCGATTCGGATTAACTCGAGACGGCTTGGTGGGCGTTGGTGCGGCTGAACCAGGTCAGCGGTTGCCGTAGTTGACGATCGGCGCGCTGGCGGGGTTGTGCTTGGGAGCCGCGGTGGTGGAGGACACCACACCCCATACCGCGGTGCCGGCCAGCAGGACGCCGACGATCCCGGCGCCCACTACAGAGATCAGTTTGCCCACTGGGAGTCCTCCGGGATCGATGTTACCGGCGAGTGTAGCAAGCTACGGGCCGCAAAACCGGCCTTGACGCCAACCGCCGCGAGCAGCGCGGCCGCCGCCAGCAGGTCGGCGAGAATCACCGTCCACCTGCGCGCGCCACTCCCCGGCTCAGCCCGCACCTGGCCGGGCACCCGGTACAGCTCGACCGCTCCCCCGGTGAGCACCGGCCGCAGTGCGCTCAGGTCCGGCAGCCGCGGACCGGGCGTGTGCGCCTCGACCAGCACCCAGCCGATGCCCAGCCCGGCCAGCCGCGAAGCCGGCTGCCGCCCTGAGCGCGCGGTGCCGGAACCTGGTGCGGGCGAGCCGGCCGTCCCGGCGCCGTCCAGCAGTGTCGCCACCGCGGCGGCCCGGCGGTCCTCGCCCGCGAGCAGCACGCCGGACACGGCAAGCCGGTCGTCGACAACCGTGCTGGCCGCCAGCCAGCGCGGCGCGGGATCGAGCACGCTGCGTCCCGGAGCCCAGTCGAAGCTGCGGTACGAGGCGAACGGCAGCACCAGCACGTCACCTCCGGACCCGGCCGATGAGCCGCTCCCCGTCAGGCGGGCGGCTCTGCTCCACTCGGCCGGGTAGCGAACCGGCGTGAGAGGAGCCCGCAGGGTGGCCATCGCGTCGGGTAGCAGCACCAGTGGCAGGGACAGCGCCGCCAGCACCATCGGCGCGGCGGGAACCACCCGGGGTATCCGGTCCACCGCCGCGCCCGCGGCCAGCACCGCCAGCACCGCGAACGGCAGCAGCCACTTCTGCCCGTCCCGCAGCAAGCCGGCGCCGGGAACCTCACGGACCGTCCAGCGCACGATCGCCGCCGGCCCCGGCACGGTGGCCGCGGCGGCGAGCACGAAGCCGGCACCGGCCAGCGCCATCAGCCGGACGCTGAGACCGCCACCCCAGCGCCCCGCCAGCACCGGGATGCCCAGCACCAGCGCGGCCACCACCACCACGGCCGTGAGGTAGCCGAGCAGGCCGCCCCGGCTGGCCGGAGTCACGTCCGAGCTCCAGATCCCGCCCAGGCCCAGCAGGCTCAGCACCGCGCCGCCGGGGCGCTCCGACCGCGCCGCGAACGCCGCCACGGCCCGGGGATCGCTGGTGGCGGCCGCCGTCGAGGTGAGCGCCGGCAGCAGCCACGGCAACTGCAGCAGCACCGCCGCTATCACCAGCGCGGTGCGCCGCAGCGATCGGGACCAGGCCAGGACGACGGCGACCGTAGCTCCGAGAAGCCCGCCCGTCGGCGTGATGGAACAGGCGGCCAGCCAGCACACCAGTGCGGCAATGGCAGCGGCGGAGCCATCCCCGCGCCTGATCCGATCCGCGGCACGGATCAGCCAGGGCAGCGCGCCGTACGCCCACAGCAGCGCCCACTGCCCGAGCGCCAGTCGTTCGACGACGAACGGGTTCCACACCGCGAACCCGGCGACCGCGAGCTGCCCGGGCAGGGACCGGGCACCGAGCAACCGACTACTGCCCCACCCCACGAGCAGCAGCGGGACGGCCAGCGCCACCCGGCCGAGGACCGCGCCGTCGACGAGCTTGCTGGCGATGGCGACCAGCGCGTCCAGCGGCACCGCCCGCGGCGAGGCGGATCCCAGCCCCAGCGAGTCCAGGGTGAACGGCTGGTGCGGGGTGAAGACCATGTCGTGGCCGAGGCCGTAACCCGACCGGTGCTGCGGCCACAGCAGGGCAACGCTGAGCACCACGACCCAGACGTCGGCGGCAGCCGGCCGGGCACCGCGACGGGGCACGGTCGCAGTGCTCACCCGTCCCCCTCGCTCGCGCGTCGCCGGGCTCGGCAGCCGCGGTTCTATACGCTCGACCGGCACGGCGGGCCGCACGAACAGCGGCTGCCCGTTCCGGAAGCCAGACTGTAGCTGTTGACCCGCAGAGAGGTTCAGATTCGTGGGCAAGCGGGACGAGCCGCAGCTGGACGGGCTGGCGCCGGTCACCGTCGCCGGAGCACCGTTGGCTGAGAGCGCGCTGGTTCACGCCGCTCGCCGAGATCCCGGGTTGCCGGACGGTGCCGGCCGCGCGGCCGAGCCGGCCGATCCCGACACCGCCCGCGGCCTGATCGGCGTCACCGTCGCCGGCTGGCTCGGCAACATCCTCAGCTACCTGCTGCTGCTGGCCGCCGCCCGCAGCCTGCACGCCGACGACTACGGCCAGCTGGTCACCCTGCTGAACCTGCTGCTGATCGGCTCGGTGCCCTCGTTCGCGCTGCAGGCGGTCGGCGCGCGGAGGGTGGCCACCGGCCAGCCGGACGGGCTCGCCGAGGTCGGCGCGATGGTGGGACTCGGGGCGGCGCTGGTGCTCGCCGCGCTGTCCCCGCTGCTGGTGGCCTTCCTGCACCTGCCGGGTCCCGCCGGGCCGCTGCTGGTCGCGGCGACCACCCTCGGCACGGCGTTGCAGGGGCTGTGCCAGGGAATCTGGCAGGGCCGTCAGCGTTTCTCGGGTCTGGCGGCGACCACGTTCGCCGGAACAGCCGGACGCTCCGCCGCGGGCCTGCTCGGGTTGCTCGTCGGCGGCACCGCGATCTGGGCGATGGTGGCGCTCACGGTCGGTACGACCCTGGCTGCGGCCGGGAGCGCCCTGACGCTGCCCCAGCTGCGCACCCGCACCACAGCGGGCTGGCGGGTGCTCAAGCCGCTGCTGCTGGAATGCGGTTCGGCCGCGCACGCCTACGGGGTGTTCCTGCTGCTCAGCGTCGCGGACGTGCTGCTGGCCCGGCACGTCCTGCCGGCCGCGGCCGCCGCTGGTTATGCCGCCGGATCGGTGGTGACCAAGGGCTGCCTGTGGCTGCCGCAGTCCGTGGCGAACGTCCTCTTCGCCTCGCTCACCGACTCCGACCGTCACCACCGGGTCTTCGCCCGCGCGGTGGCGAGCATCGCAGGGTTGGGCGCCCTGCTGACGGCCGGCTGCTGGTTGCTCGGGCCGCTGGTGACCCGGATCGTCGGCGGCAGCGGGTACGCCAGCCTGCATTCGGAGATGTGGATCTTCGCGCTGCTGGGTTCGAGCCTGGCCGTCATCCAGTTCACGCTGGTGGCCGGCCTGGCGGTCCGCAGTGTGGCGGTGACCGCGGTGGTGTGGCTCAGCGTGCTGGCCGAGGTGGTGGCCGTGCTCGGCGTGGCGGGGCATCCCTCCGTACGGCTGGTCGCTGAACTGGTGTGCGCCATCAACGTGGTCGCGGCGGCTGTCGCCACGCTCGGCCGGCTGCGCCTGCGGTCAGCGGCCTGATCAGACCGGCCGCTCGACCCGACGCCACTTCGCTTACTGCTGCTGCTCGTCGCCCGGCCACGGTCCCGGGGTGTAGAGCGCGTCGACGCCGGCGCCCAGCTTGCTGGCGACTCCGGTCGACACCGGGTACACCGAGTGCCGCACCCAGTTGTCCAGGACGTCGATCAACCCGGTGCGCTGACTGTCCGAGAAGTTGCAGTGGCCCGCACCGTAGGGGGCCTTGGCGGTCTCGGAGTAGATCTGCGGCGGCGCGACGTAGAGCTGCACCAGCTTGCCGGCCGCCTGCTTGGCGCGAGCGCGGTCACTGAACACCGACTCGTTCTGCACCAGCACCAGCGGGTCCTGCTCGGTGTGCATGGTGACGGTCGGGGCGGTGATGGCGCCGGTGGTGTCGCCCAGCTTCTCGATCGCCGCGCGCGCGTTGGCGTCCGCGGTCACCCGCGGCGCGGCGGCCAATCGCTGCTCCAGGCTCGCCACGTTGCCGCCGGCCGTGGTGATGAGCGTTGCCTCGTTGCCCTCGGTCCGCTTGGCATAGTCGGCGTGGCTGTTGTCGGAGGGATTGCCACCCACCCGCTGCTCCAGCTCGTACCGGCCGCTGGTGCCGAACGCCAGCGCGGTGAGCAGCGCCTCGACCCGGGCCTTGACCTGCGAGGTGAGGTCGTGGCCGTCATAGGTCGCGGTCGCGGTCGGCGCGTTGACGAGGGAGGCGATGAACAGCACCTTCGCGGTGCCGCCGCCCTTGACGTCGGCCGCGGCCTTCAGCACAGCCGCCGAGGCCGCGGTCCAGTTCCGGGCCGCCTCGTCCGCACTCGCGTAGCCGGTCAGCTTCAGCGACGGGTCGATCAGCGCCTTGACCGCGAACGCCACGTCGAGCGCGACGTCGAAGTTGTAGTTGGGGCCGGCGACCGCGCCGCACATCGGGGCCGCGCCATCCACCCAGTCCGGGTTGGTCTCGGCGAGTACCTCGGTGATCAGGCCGCCGAGCGAGTCGCCCCACGCGTACGTCCGGCGTGGCTTGCCGACGAGCTTCACGAACTGGTTGTGCAGGTCCTCATCGGCCTGGACGCCGTCGCGGACAGCCCAGCCGTTGGACTTGTACGACGAGCCCGCGAGGGCGTACCCCTCGGCGAGCAGCTTCTGGCTCAGCGGATCCGCACCGGTGCCGTCGGTGTCGGTGGACGACACCTGGGCGTAAGTGGCGACGGCGTCGAAAGAAGGCGGCGCCGGGGCCGCGAACCGGTAGCCGTGTGAGTACAGCAACAGGCTGCCGTTCCAGTTCTGCGGAAGCTTGATCGTGTACTTGGCACCGTTGATCTCGCCGGTGCACTGCGAGGCGCAGTCGGTCATCTTGACGTTGGAGTCGGTGGACTGGACGTCCTTCTGACGGCTCGGGACGGGGGTGGAGGTGTTGCTGCTGCAACCGGTCAGGACGAGTGCGGCGACGGCGCCACCGGCAACGGTGGCGCTGAGGAAGCGCGCGCGGAAGCGAGGGGTGGGCATGACGAGTATCAAACACCCGCCACGTCGACTGCGTGCACATTTGCGCGCCCGTGCCCACATCGTGATCAGATCCGCCGGCCGTGGCGTACTGTCCAGCGATGCCCGCTCACCGAACCCCCACAGAACCGACGCCCGCCCAACAGACGTCCCCAGCACAGACGCCCGCACCGCGGCAGCGGGGATCTCATTCGGCAGCCGACTTCGATACGGCGTTCGCGGCGGCCGACGTCATCGGCGGCTGGCTGACCCGCGACCAGGCCCGCGCGCTGTGGGACGAGGTGCGGCGACTGCCGGCGGGGTCCCGCATAGTCGAGATCGGCAGCCACCAGGGCCGCTCCACCGTGGTGCTCGCCTCGGCGGCCCCCGAGGCGACGGTCGTCGCCATCGACCCGTTCGTCAGCGGGCCGATGTTCGGCGGCCTGGCCACCAAGGACGCGTTCCTCGCCAACCTGCGGCGCTGCGGGGTCACCGACCGGGTCGAGCTCCGGCAGGCCAAGAGCACGGACCTGCGCCCGGGCTGGACCGAGCCGATCGGGTTTCTCTACATCGACGGCAAGCACGACTACTGGACGCTGTCGGATGACCTCCGGTGGGCGGAGTTCCTGGCTCCCGGGGCGCGGGTGTCCATCCACGACGCCTACTCCTCCATCGGGGTGACGCTGGGCCTGCTCCGGCACGTGCTGCCAGGTTCTCGGCTGCGCTACCTCGACCGCACCGGTTCACTGGCTCGCTTCGAGGTGGGCCGGCCCACCAGAGCGGACCGCCTTCGGGTCCTGGCCGAGCTGCCGTGGTGGCTGCGCAACGTCGGCATCAAGGTGCTGCTGCGGCTGAAGCTGTACCCGATAGCACGCCTCATGGGGCATACCGACACTGCCGACCCGTACTGAGGTCGGACAGAACTCAGTGGGCCGCGGCGTCCCAGTTCGGGCCGACGCCGACGCTGACCTCCATCGGCACTGTCAGCTCGACCGCCGCCTTCATGTCGCGGCGGACGAGCTCTTCGACCTGCTCCCGCTCCCCCGTCGCCACTTCGAGCACCAGCTCGTCGTGCACCTGCAGCAGCAGCCGGGATGCCAGCCCCGCCGCGCTGATCGAGCGCTGCACATTGAGCATCGCGACCTTGATGATGTCGGCGGCGCTGCCCTGGATCGGGGCGTTCAGCGCCATCCGCTCGGCCATCTCACGACGCTGCCGGTTGTCGGAGTTCAGGTCGGGAAGGTAGCGACGCCGCCCCATGATGGTCTCGGTGTAACCGGTCCGGCGCGCCTCGCCCACCACCGAGTACAGGTACTCCCGCACGCCCCCGAAGCGTGCGAAGTAGGCCTCCATCTGGCTCTTCGCCTCGTCCGGGGTGATCTTGAGCTGCTGGGACAGCCCGTACGCCGACAGGCCGTACGCCAGGCCGTAGCTCATGGCCTTGACCCGCCGCCGCAGGTCGACGTCCACCGCCTCGGGGGCGACGTCGAAGGCGCGAGCAGCCACGAAGGTGTGCAGGTCCTCACCCGAGGCGAAGGCCTCGATCAGGCCGGCGTCCTTGGACAGGTGCGCCATGATCCGCATCTCGATCTGGCTGTAGTCGGCGGTCATCAGGGATTCGTACGCCCCCGCCGGCTGGGTGCCGACCACGAAGGCCTGCCGGATCCGGCGGCCCTCCGCGGTGCGCACCGGGATGTTCTGCAGGTTGGGGTCGACGCTGGACAGCCGGCCGGTCGCGGCGATCGTCTGGTTGAACGTGGTATGTACCCGGCCGACGTCGTCGATCATGGGCAGCAGCGAGTCCACCACCGACTTGAGCCGGGTGACCTCGCGGTGACGCAGCAGGAATCCGAGCAGCGGATTGTCGCTGGCCTCGGCAAGCCAGGCCAGCGCGTCGGCGTCGGTGGTGTAGCCGGTCTTCGTCCGCTTGGTCTTCGGCAGGCCCAGCTCGTCGAAGAGAATCTGCTGCAATTGCTTGGGCGAACCGAGATTGAAGGGGCGTCCGACCAGCGCGTGGGCCTCGGACTCGGCGTCCCGGACGGCGGCGCCCAACTCCGACTGCAGGTCGATCAGGTGCTCGGCATCGGCGGCGATGCCGGTGGCTTCGATCTCGGCCAGCAGAAAGGTCAGGGGCAGTTCTAGCTCGGTCAGCAGCGTGACGCCGCCCCGGCCGTCGAGCTCGGCGTCGAGGGCATCGGCAAGGTCGAGCACCGCGGCCGCGCGCACCGCCTCGGCGTCGGCACGGGCGTCCTCGGACTCCTCGAGGCCACCGTCCAGCGTCAGCTGACCGGAGGTCGGGCCGACGGATTCGTCCCGCAGCTCTCGCTTGAGGTAGCGCAGCGCGAGGTCGGCAAGGTCGAAGGCCCGCTGCCCCGGCTGCACGATGTAGGCGGCGAGCTGGGTGTCTGATGTCACACCCGCCAACATCCAACCGTGCTGGGCCATCGCCAGCAGCGGGCCCTTGACGTCGTGGATCGCCTTCGGAATCGCCTCGTCGGCGAACCACGCCGTCAGGGCCCGGTCGTCGGCCTCGGTCAGCTCTGTCACGTCGATCCAGCCCGCCACGCCGTCGGCATCGGCGAGGGTGACGGAGTTCAGCCTCCCCGAACCGCGGCCCCAGGTACCCCCGAACGAGACGCCGACCCGTCGGCCGTCCGACACCCGCGTTGTCAGGAAGTCCGGCACCACATCGGGGCCGATCCGGCTGACCTCGACCTCGAAGCCCTCGGACGCCTCGGGCTCGACGGTGGGCAGGGTGGCGAACAGCCGTTCACGCAGCACCCGGAACTGCAGGTTGTCGAACAGCTGATGCACCTGGTCCCGGTCCCACGGCTGGCGTTCGAGCTCGCTGACGCCCAGCTCCAGATCGAGGTCGCGCACCAGCCTGGTCAACCGCTGGTTCTGCAGGACGCCACCCAGGTGCTGGCGCAGCGCGTCGCCGACCTTGCCCTTGACCTCGCCCACATGGGCGACGAGTTCGTCTAGGTTGCCGTACTCGCGGATCCACTTGGCGGCGGTCTTCTCGCCCACGCTCGGAATGCTGGGCAGGTTGTCGCTCGGGTCACCGCGCAGGGCGGCGAAGTCGGGATACTGCGCCGGGGTCAGGCCGTATTTGGCCTGCACCTCTTCGGGGGTGAACCGGGTCAGCTCCGAGACGCCCTTGCGCGGGTACAGCACGGTGACCTGATCGGTCACCAGCTGCAGCGCATCCCGGTCACCGGTGCAGATCAGCACCTGCATGCCATGCCGGCCGGCCTCGGTGGCCAGCGTCGCGATGATGTCGTCCGCCTCGTAGTTCTCGAGCGTCAGCATCGGGATGCGCAGTGCGGTGAGCACCTCTTTGATCAGTGGTACCTGGCCCGCGAACTCACTCGGCGTGCTGGAGCGGTTCGCCTTGTACTCCGGGTAGGCCTCGGCGCGAAAGGTCTTGCGGCTGAGATCGAAGGCGACCGCGAGGTGGGTGGGCTGCTCATCACGCAGCAGGTTGATGAGCATCGAGGTGAACCCGAAGACGGCATTCGTGGTCTGACCGGTGGTGGTGGAGAAGTTCTCGGCCGGCAGCGCGAAGAACGCCCGGTAGGCGATGGAGTGGCCGTCGATGAGCAGCAGCCGGGGCTTGGCGTCCCCGCTCTCGTCCGAGCTGTCGGCCGGAAGCAGGGCGACGGTCAGGACGTCGGCGTCAGAGGTGTCAGCGGGAGGGGTCACGGTTGCAGAGTCTAGGCGTGGCCACTGACGTTACTCGGATCGCGCGGGGCGGCCGCTCAGGCAGGGGAGGTGAGGCCGGCCTGGTGCGCGGGACGGATCGCGCAGGTCAAGCGCGCCGTGCAGATCCGGCGGTCGTTCTCATCCGTGATCGCAATCTCGAACGTGGACAGCGTCCGCCCGACGTGCAGCGGGGTACACACCGCGGTGACCTTGCCCTGGGTCGCGGAGCGATGGTGCGTGCAGCTTAGTTCCACACCCACGGCGATGTTGTCGGGGCCGGCAAGCAACGCGGCCGCCCAGGAGCCGACCGTCTCGGCCAGCACCGCGGACGCGCCGCCGTGCAGCAGGCCGTAGGGCTGCCGGTTACCGGCGACCGGCATGGTGGCCACCAGGCGGTTGGGATCATTGTCGACGACCTCGATGCCCATCCGGTCGCCGAGCAGCTCGTCGGTGCCCTTCCAGCGGCGGTGTGCCTCGTCGAAGATCGTCTGCTGTGCGGGGGTGATCATGCCCCTCTGCCTACCACACGGCCGGGCAGCACGCCCCGGACGGTGGTGCGGCGGCGGCGAAGTGCGACACGATCGAGGGAGTCGACGATGCTGAGGCTGCGGCGCAGCGTCTGGACGGAGGCGATGCGCCGCACGACCAGCGGAGCGAAACCGAGCCGGGCGAGGTAGCGGTTGGCGTCGCGGGCCGCGGCCTGCACACCCACCACGACGTGGCCGACCTCGCGATCCTCGGCGTGCCGGACGGCGGCGGTGAGCAGCGCCCGGCCGGCCCCGCGCTTGCGGTACGACGGCGCCACCAGCAGGTGCGAGATGTAGAGCGTGGCGGTAGGGGTCAGCACGCCGACCCGCTCCTCGACCAGCACCGCGAATCCGACCAGGTTGTCGGTGGCCTCATCGACCGCGACCAGGACCAGCCGGTCGGGGTCACCGAGCAGGGACACGTACCGGTCCGCCATAGAGGTGGTGTCGGTCTTGCGGCCACGGCGACCCAGATGGTCCGCCAGGCCATGGTCCACCGACAGTGCGGTCAGCTCCGAAATATCTGAGGTCGCGGCCGGTCTTACCCGTACGTTGCCTCTGGACACTTTCGACTCCCCGTCTCGAGTTACCACGTACTGTCCGGACGAGATTTGTTTGTCGATCAAGCAAACCTCGCGATCGACAGTAGCGTGCTTGCGGCGGGTAGCGACAGTGCTTGATCAAACTCCGTCAAGACTATCCGCCAAGCGGTCACAGACCGATCGCACCGAGTAATCGACTGGCCTCTTTCCACTCTACGAGGCGATCTCCTCACCCAGATAGGCGGCCCGTACCCGGTCGTCGGCGAGCAGTTCGCGGCCGGTGCCGGTCAGCACGATCTCGCCGGTCTCGAGGACGTAGCCGCGATCGGCCAACCCCAGCGCCTGCGCCGCGTTCTGCTCCACGATCAGCACCGTCACGCCCTCGCCGTTGACCTCGCGGACGATGTCGAAGATCTGCTTGACGATCAGCGGCGCCAGCCCCATCGAGGGCTCGTCCAGCAGCAGCAGCCGCGGCTTGCCCATCAGCGCCCGGCCGATCGCCAGCATCTGCTGTTCGCCGCCGGACAGCGTGCCCGCCTGCTGCTTGATCCGCTCCTCCAGCCGCGGGAACAGCTCCAGGACGTGCGCGAACAGCTTCGGATCCGGGCGCTTGAACCGGAACGCGCCCATCTCCAGGTTCTCGTGCACGGTCATCCGCGGAAAGACCCGGCGCCCCTCGGGCACGTGGCAGATACCGAGGTTGATCAGTTCGTGTGCCGGGATGCCGTCGATGCGCCGACCCTCGTACACGATCTGGCCCAGGGACGGGCGGAGCATGCCGGACACCGTCTGCTGCGTGGTGGTCTTGCCCGCGCCGTTGGCACCGAGCAGGGCGACCACCTCACCCTCGCGGACCTCGAAGCTGATGCCCTTGAGCGCCTTGATGGCCCCGTACCGGACCTCGATCTCGTCGACGTGCAGCAGGACGTCGCTCATGCCTTCCACTCCTCTGTGCTGGTGGCGCCGGTGCTGGTGGCGCTGCCGGCGGCCGGCCCCTGCTGGCCGGTCAGCTCGTCCAGCGAGACCGCCGTGTCGATCCGGTGCAGCTCCGGTTGCGCCTGGACCGCGTCGCCGACCTCGTCGGCCGAGCTGCCCAGGTAGGCGGCGATGACCTCCGGATTGCGCTGGATCTGCTCCGGCGTCCCCTCGGCGATCTTCTGGCCGAAGTTCAGCACGATGATCCGGTCCGCGATCGACATCACCAGCTTCATGTCGTGCTCGATCAGCAGCACGCTGACGCCGTCCGTGGTGTTGATCCCCTTGATCAGGGTGGCGAGCTCACGCTTCTCGGCGGGGTTCGTGCCGGCGGCGGGCTCGTCGAGCAGGATCACGCCCGGGTCCGTACCCAGCGCCCGCGCGATCTCGAGCCGGCGTTGCTCGCCGTAGGCCAGCGAGCCCGCGATGTCGTTGGCCTTGGCCTGCAGGCCCACGCGGCGCAGCAGCTCGAAGGCACGCTCGGTGCTCTCGCGGTCCTCCCGGCGCTGCCGGGGCAGGCCCAGCATGGCCGAGATGGGACCGGACTTCTGCCGGGTCTCGACTCCGACCTTGACGTTCTCCAGCGCGGTCAGCGCCGGGAACAGCCGGATGTTCTGGAACGTGCGGGCGACGCCGAGCCGGTTCACCACGTGCGTCTTCTGGCCGATGACGCTGGTCGCCGAGTCACCCAGCCGGGCGCGCACCTCGATGGTGCCCTCCTGCGGGCTGTACACCCCGGTCAGTGAGTTGAACAGCGACGTCTTGCCCGCGCCGTTCGGCCCGATGATCGCCAGCACCTGGCCGCGCCGCATCCGCAGCGACACGTCGTTGAGGCTGGTGACACCACCGAAGCGCAGGGTGATGTTGCGGATGTCGAAGATGAGGTCGTCCGCCTGCGCGGGAACGCTGGCACTGTGTTCGACGGTGGAGGTCATCGCGCGCCGATCCCTTCCGCGATGGGCACGTCTCTGGCCTCGATCTCTTCCTGTTCATAACCGGACAGCTCGACGGCCCGGCGCCGAGCGGGCAACACGCCACCCGGACGGAAGATCATCATGGCGAGGACGACGGCGCCGATCCACATCTGCCGGTCAGCCGCCGGCACCTGGTCCTTGAGGAACTCCGGCAGCCAGGTGAGCAGCGCCGCACCGGCCATCGCGCCGGGCAGCGAGCCCATGCCGCCGAAGACGACGTAGGCCACCACCAGGATGGAGTTGTTCAGCACGAAGTTGTCCGGGTTGAAGAACCCGACCTGGCTGGCGAAGAAGACACCGGCCAGGCCCGACGTGGACGCGCCGATGGCGAAGGCGAGCAGCTTGATCTGGAAGGTGTTGATGCCCGTTGCCTGAGCGGCGACCTCGTCCTCACGGATGGCGGCCCAGGACCGGCCGATCCGGGAATTCTCCAGTCGCCGGAAGAGGATCACCACGACAACGACGAGCACCAGCAACAGGTACCAGTACTGCAGCTGGTTCAGGCCCCAGGTGATGTGCACCGGCCCGAGGTGGATCACCGGGTGCGGCACCTGCTCGGACGGGCCACGGCTGCCGTTGGTCACCGGGTCGGCGTTGACCGCCACGATCCGGATGATCTCACCGAAGCCGAGCGTCACGATGGCCAGATAGTCACCGCGCAGCCGCAGTGTGGGCGCGCCCAGCGCCAACCCGGCCAGTAGGCAGATCACGATGGCGAACGGGATCGCCAGCAGCGGGCTCATGTTCAGCCACGACGGCGGCTTGATCGGCAGCGAGCCGACCAGGTACGCGGTGGTGTAAGAGCCGATGGCGTAGAAGGCGATGAAACCCAGATCCAGCAGGCCGGCCCAGCCGACGACGACGTTGAGGCCGACCGCCAGCAGGACGTAGATGCCGATCTCGCTGACCAGCACGGACTGCCAGAACCCGTTGGCCGTCGGCGGGTAGAACAGCGCGATGGCGATGACCAGCAGGATGCCGCTGCGCACCGCGCCGGGCGCGCTGAGGAACGATGTGCTGGCCGAGCGGCCGGAGCTGACGGCGTCGGAGTCGACAGCGGGCATTGCCTCGTGCCGCGTTGCCTCGCGGTTCGGGGCGGTGGCGGCGACATAGCCGGCCGCACCCATCAGGAAGAACGCCGCGCAGGCCATCCAGCCACCCGCGCCGAGGTTCTGCCAGGGGCCGGTCGCGTTGTCGATGTTCTCGGACGCGGCCAGGTCGCTGAAGTCATAGATCGTGATCAGGGTGATCAGGACCGACGCAACGCCGACCACGGCCGCGACCCACCCCAGTGCGCGCATCCGGAAGTAGCTCGCACCACCGGCCAGCACCGCGGTCACCGCCAGCAGCAGCCAGGCCAACCAGATCAGGTACTGCACGGCCAGCGGGGCGAGCGCGGTGTTGAGGAACAGGTTGTGGGTGTCGCTGAGGGTGGCGTTGAAGTGCTGCGGCGAGAACCAGGTCGCGGTGGCCAGGGAGAAGATGCCGAGCACGAAGCCGAGCACGGCCAGCGGAAACCCGGGACGCCAGCCGAGCACCCGGTTGACCGCGACCCGGCCCTGGGCGACCTGGGCGTGTGACAGCGCCACGAATACCGCAGCCACGACCACCACCAGGTAGCCGAGTACCGCGACGTAGACGCCCAGGGAGTGGTCGATGCCGGTGCCGACCGAGGCGACGTCACTGTGCGCGAAGTAGCACACGACCGCGGCCAGGGCCGCCACCACGGCGGTCGCCCAGGCCAGCACGCTGTTCCGACGGGCGATCGCGGTCGCCCCGAGGACGATCACGACGAGCAACTGCGCCCACCACAGCCAGCCGAAGAAGGCCGTGGTCAGCGGGGACAGGCCGTTGGTGTTGGCCACGGCCTTGGCGACCGTGCCGAACTTGGCGTCACCGGCAGGGTCGTACCAGTGCATCAGGGTGTGCGCCGCGATCACCGTGACCACGCCGCCGACCAGCGGCCACACGCCGGGCCTGGTCAGGTAGGGAACGACCTTGGGGCGAAAGGTGATCGCGAGGAAGAGCAGCACGCCGAGGAGCAGGAAGACGAAGATCCGGGGCTTGAGGACGGCCTGTCGGAAGGCGTAGCCGTAGTCGGTCTGGCTGCCTTCCTGGGGACCCCACATCATGGCCAGCACCACCGAGGCCGCCAGGCAGCCCAGCAGCCGGTGCGCGGCGCCCGAGCCCAGTCCGAGTCGTTTCATGCCGCACGCCCCAGTCGCTCACCGAGAATGCCGGTCGGGCGGAACATCAGCACCAGAACCAGCACCACGAAGGCCACCACGTCGGTCCACTCGGTGCCGATCCAGGGGGTGCCGTGCCACGGCGCCGTCGGCACCAGGTTCTCGACGACGCCGAGCAGCAGGCCGCCGATCATGGCACCGCGGATGTTGCCGATACCGCCCAGCACCGCGGCCGCGAAGGCCTTGACACCGGGGATGAAGCCCATCGTGTTGCCGAAGCTGAAGTTGAGCCCGAAGAGGAATCCGGCGGCACCGCCGAGCAGGCCGCCGATGATGAAGGTGCGTGAGATCGTCTTGTCGATGTTGATGCCCATCAGCGCGGCGGTCTGAGCGTCCTCCGACACCGCCCGGATGCTGCGCCCGAGCTTGGTCACCGACACCAGCCGGTCCAGGAAGACCATCATGACGACGGCCGCGACGATGATGACCAGTTGCAGCACCTTCACCTGCGCGCCGAAGACGGTGAACAGCGTCTTGTCCTGGGCGAAGAACGCCGGAAAGCTGTTCGAGGTGAGCCGGTTGAACATCTTGCCGGCGAACTGGGAGAGGAAGAAGGATGCCCCGATCGCGCTGATGAGGAACGCCAGCTTGGGCGCCCCTCGTTTTCGCAACGGCCGGTACGCGACCCGTTCCAGGGTCCAGGCGATGATGCCGGCCGTGATGCCGCCGGCCAGGATGCCGATGATGATGATGAAGGGAACCGCCCACGAGGGGGTGCCCTTGCCGTCGCCGACGATCAGGTGCACGACCAGGTAGCTGCCGAAAGCGCCGGACATGAACACCTCGCTGTGCGCGAAGTTGATGAGTTGCAGAACCCCGTACACGAGGGTGTACCCCAGCGCGATCAGCGCGTACATGGCCCCGCGGGTGAGGCCGAGTACAAGGTAGTTCATGAAGTCGGTCATTGACGCGATTTACCTTTCTGGCTGCACGAGAAGGCTTGAGCGTCCGGCCGCGAGACGGGATCCGGCACTCATGGAGAAGGGGCGCTGCCAGCCGTCGGTACGGCTGGCAGCGTCCCTCACCCGATCAGTCGACCTGTTCGGCGATCAGCTCTGCTCGGCGATGTTGCCGAGTTCGACGATCTTGCCGGCCTTCTGCTGGTACAGGTTCACCGTCGCCTGCGCGACCTCGCCGTTGGGCTGGAACTTCACGTCGGTGGTGATGCCCTTGTAGTCGAGGTTGTTGATCGCGTCCGCGACGGACTTGCGAGTGGGGGTGCCACTCTTCGCGGCCGTCTTGATCGCCTCGATCAGGGCGTTTGCCGAGTCATAGCCCTCGGGCGAGTAGGTCGACGGCGGGGTGTTGAACTTGGCCGCGTACGCCTTGTTGAACGCCTGCGCCTCGGGCGCCGTCGTGGCGTCCTGGCAGCCGCAGGAGAAGTACCAGCCGTTGCCGGCCGCTCCCGAGCCGGAGGTGAAGACGGTGGACTTGCCACCGTTACCGGTCATCCGGATTCCCTTGTAACCGGACGCCGTCAGCGCCTTGGCGAACAGCGCCGCCTGGGCGTCGTAGCCGCCGTAGAACATCGCCTCGGCGCCGGAGCCGGTGACGGCCTGGGCGATCGCGCCGTAGTCCTGGGTGTTCGCGGCGACGCCCTGACGGCTGGTCGTCACGCCCTTGGCCTTGAGCTCGCCCTGGACGACATCGGCGACACCCTTGCCGTACACGGAGGTGTCATCGACGACGAAGACCTTCTTGTACTTCTTCGCCAGGTAGTCGGCGGCCTGCTTGCCCTCGACGGCGTCCGTCGGGACGATGCGGTGGAAGGTGGTGAAGCCGGAGCTGGTCAGCGTCGCGTTGGTCGCGGACGGGCTGATCAGGCCCATGTTGGCGGCAGCGTAGGTCTTGCCGGTCGCCGAGGTCGGACCGGAGAAGATCGGGCCGACCACGCCGATGATGGCGTTGTCCTGGATCAGCGCGGCCGCCGCGGCCGGCGCCTTGTCGGCGGTGCCGCCGTCGTCGGACTTGACCACAGAGAGCTTGAAGCCGAGATCGCCCTTGGCGTTCGCCTCGTCCACGGCGAGGTTCACGGCATTGATCTCGTTGATGCCGAGCTGCTGGTTGTCGCCCGACAGGGCACCCTGGAAGCCGATCTTGTAGGTCTGGTTGCTGTTGTTGGAACTGGCACTGCCGGAATTGCCGGCGTTCAGGCCAGTGCTGGTGTCCTTCTTCGAGTTCGAGCAGGCGCTCAGCGCCATGACGCCTACCGCACCGATTGCGGCGACTTTTGCCAGGGAACTAGTCCGCACTGACGTCTCCTCCTCATTCTTCACGCCTTGGATAAGGCTTTGGCCGTCCTACGAGAGCTCAATTCAGTACCGGCGGTCGATTGCGCCGGCTCTGCCCTCGTGACGGTGCACGCTAGCGTGCAACCTAAAACAATGACGGCGTTCAACGGCCTCATCGGCGGGTCGTAACCAAATCGCATCCCCGTGGTCGCCGGATCGCACGAAAGTCCGAAAGATCGGATCTCAGGGTGCCGATCATTCCGCACCGCTGGATATCAGGCATGTTGCCTGCACGAGTCGTCCCCGGGCGCCGGCGCCCTGATTGTGAAAGGGAGTCCGCGACCGCCAGGGTGAACACCGCCTCGTGACGGACTGTGGTAAGCCGTACTCGACCGGTCACCGGAGCACGCACGGTCAGCGATTACCGGTTTCGCTCAGTACCAGCTCCGCGACCGCACGCATGGTGGTGCGCTTGTCCATGGCGGCACGCTGAATCCAGCGAAACGCGTCCGGTTCGGAGAGCCGGTGCTCGGCCATCAGCACACCCTTGGCGCGCTCGATCAGCTTGCGGGCCTCGAGCCGGTCCTGCAGGTCGCTGACTTCTTCTTCCAGCGCCTTGATCTCGGCGAAACGGCTGGTGGCCATCTCGATGGCGGGAAGCAGATCGCGTTTGGAGAATGGCTTGATGAGATAGGCCATCGCACCGGCGTCACGGGCCCGCTCGATCAGGTCGCGCTGACTGAATGCGGTGAGGATGACCACCGGGGCGATCCGCGCCCCCGCGATCTGGCCGGCAGCGGTGATGCCGTCCATCCTGGGCATCTTGACGTCGCAGATCACCACGTCCGGACGCAGCTCGGTAGCCAGCTCGACGGCCTTCTCGCCGTCCGCGGCCTCACCGACCACCTCGAAGCCCTCTTCTTGGAGCATCTCACGCAGGTCGAGCCGGATCAGCGCCTCGTCTTCAGCGATGAGGACGCGCCGGGCAGGGGTTGCCGCCTCATCGGGTGGTGCCTGCTCAATCACGTGACTTCCAACCTTCAGCAGCAACTTGACCACACGCAGCCGGCCGGAGGCGGTGCGCGAGGCCAGAGCTTATCGGGCTAGACTTTCGACTGCTCAAAGCCCCTGTGATGGAACTGGCATACATGATGGTCTCAAACACCATTGCTGAAAGGCGTGTGGGTTCGAATCCCACCGGGGGCACAGCCTGACGGCATCGGCGGCTCGCTAGATTCCAGGTGTGAACGCGCACATGAGCCCCGACGAGTTCCGGCGGCACGGCCACCAGGTGATCGACTGGATCGCCGACTACCACGAGCGGCTGGAATCCTTTCCGGTGCTGTCCCAGGCCTCCCCCGGTAACGTCCGGGCCAGCCTGCCCGCCGACCCGCCGGAACGGGGCGAGGGCTTCGAGTCGGTGCTGGCCGACCTCGACCGGGTCATCATGCCCGGCATCACGCACTGGCAGCACCCGTCCTTCTTCGCGTTCTTCCCGGCCAACGCCAGCGGTCCCGCCATCCTGGGTGACCTGCTGGCCTCGGGCCTGGGCGTGCAGGGGATGCTCTGGGCCACCTCACCGGCGGCAACCGAGCTCGAGACCCACATGCTGGACTGGCTCGCGACGCTTCTCGGCCTGGACCCAAGGTTCCGCTCCGACTCGGCCGGTGGCGGGGTCATCCAGCACTCCGCCAGCGACGCCGCCCTGGTGGCCCTCGTCGCCGCCCTGCACCGCGTCAGCGGCGGGGCGACCGAGAGGGCTGGCACCGCCGCCGGCAGGTTCACCGTCTACACCTCCGAGCAGACGCACTCCTCGGTGGAGAAGGCGTGCCGGGTGGCCGGTGTCGGTTCCGCCGCGCTGCGCAAGCTCCGGGTCGACCCGGCCACCCAGGCCGCGGACGCCGGGCACCTGGCCGAGCTGCTGGCTGCCGATGTCGCGGCCGGTTACACCCCCGCGCTGGTCGTCGCCTCCGTCGGGGCGACCGGTACCGGAGCGCTCGACCCGGTCGGGGCGCTGGCCGACCTGGCCCACGAGCACGGCGCGTGGCTGCACGTGGACGCCGCCTGGGCCGGCGTGGCCGCCGTCTGCGACGAACTGCGCTGGATCAACGCCGGCGTCGAGAAGGCCGACTCGTACTGCACCAACCCGCACAAGTGGCTGCTCACCAACTTCGACTGCAACGCCTTCTGGGTGGCCGACCGCGCCGCGCTGATCGGGGCGCTGTCCATCCTGCCCGAGTACCTGCGCAACGAGGCCACCGAGTCGGGCGAGGTCTTCGACTACCGCGACTGGCAGGTTCCGCTGGGGCGGCGGTTCCGCGCTCTCAAGCTGTGGACGGTGTTGCGGTGGTACGGCGCGCGGGGCTTGCGCGACCACATCCGCGGCCACGTCGCGCTGGCGCAGGAGTTCGCCGGGTGGGTGGCGGCCGACGGGCGCTTCGAGTTGCTCGCACCGCATCCGCTCGCCCTGGTGACCTTCGCGCTGCGGGCGGGCGACGCCGCCACCCGCTCGGCCCTGCACGCCGTGAACACCTCGGGCGATGCCTACCTGACGCACACCCTGGTCAACGGCCGGCTGGCGATCCGGATGGCGATCGGCTCGGTGCTGACGGAGCGCCGGCACGTCGAAGCCGCCTGGCACGCAATCCAAGCCCAGGCGTGAGAACGCCTGTGAACAACCAGGCTCAGGCGGTGCTGATCGCGCCTGAACAATGGACTCAGGCGGATGGCAGGCGGATCAGGCCCTCCTGGGCGACGCTGACCACCAGCCGGCCGTCCCGGGTGAAGAACCGTCCCGTCGCCAGCCCCCGGCCCCCGGACGCCGACGGGGAGGACGAGTCGTAGAGGAACCACTCGTCGGCCCGGAACCGGCGGTGGAACCACATCGCGTGATCCAGTGACGCCATGCTGATCGGGTCCAGCCGCGCGGAGAGCCCATGGTGGACCAGCACCGAGTCGAGCAGGTTCATGTCGGAGGCGAAGGTCACCACGCAGACGTGCAGCAGCGGGTCGTCCGGCAGCGTGCCGTTCGCACGCAGCCAGATCCGGTGCGGTTGGTTCTCGCGCGGCCCGAGCGTCCGCTGGATCCACGGTGGGTCATCGACATAGCGGACGTCGAAGGCCTGCGGGATCTTGCTCATGGCCTCCCACAGCTCGTCGTAGCCCTCGTAGCGCTCGGCGAGCGTGGGCAGTGACTCCGGCGGCGGCGCCGGGGGCATCTCGACCTGGTGGTCGATGCCGCCCTGGGGGAGCTGGAACGAGGCCGACAGCGTGAAGATCGGCTTGCCGTGCTGGATGGCGAGCACCCGGCGCACCGAGAACGACCCGCCGTCCCGGATTCGCTCGACGTTGTAGATGATCGGGATCGCCGGGTCACCGGGGCGGATGAAGTAGGAGTGCAGCGAGTGGACCAGCCGGTCGCTCTCGACCGTACGGCCCGCGGCCACCAGGGCCTGGCCCGCCACCTGCCCGCCGAAGACGCGCTGCAGCTCGACCTTGGGGCTCACGCCCCGGAAGATGTCCTCTTCGATGGGTTCCAGATCCAGCAGCGCGACCAGCCCGTCGACGACAGCCTGCCCGGCGGCGGCGTTGAGCTCTGCCTCAGCGGTCACGTTGCAGGATGCCCCCGATGTGATGCACCCGGATGGTGTTGGTCGTGCCGGGTGTCGATGGCGGTGTGCCCGCCACGATGACCACCAGGTCATCCGGGCGGCACACCCGCTGGGCGAGCAGCGCCGAATCGACCTGCCGCACCATCTCGTCCGTGGTCTGCACCGTCCAGACCTGATGCGCCTGCACGCCCCAGGACAGCGCGAGTTGGCGCCGCACGGTCTCTTCCGGAGTGAACGCCAGCACGGAGCAGTGCGCGTGCAGCCGGGCCAGTCGGCGGGCGGTGTCACCGCTCTGGGTGAAGGCCACCAGCGCGCTGGCGCCGAGGGAGTCGCCGATCTCTTTCGCGGCCTTGGCGATCACGCCGCCGGGGGTGCGCGGCTCGTGCAGCAGCGCCGCGACGTCGACGGTGGACTGCTCGACCTCGGTGATGATCCGCGACATCGTCGCGACCGCCTGGATCGGGTACGTCCCCACGCTCGTCTCGCCCGAGAGCATCACCGCGTCCGCACCGTCGAGCACGGCGTTGGCGACGTCGGAGGCCTCGGCCCGGGTGGGCCGGGAGTGACTGATCATCGATTCCAGCATCTGGGTGGCCACGATGACCGGCTTGGCGTAGTCGCGGCAGATCGCGATCGCTCGCTTCTGCACCATCGGCACCTGCTCGAGCGGCATCTCGACGCCCAGGTCACCGCGCGCGACCATGACGCCGTCGAACGCCAGCGCGATCTCGACCAGCCGGTCGACACCCTCGGGCTTCTCGATCTTGGCGATCACCGGACGCCGGACGCCGACCCGGTCCATCACCTCGTGCACGAGCTTGATGTCATCGGGCGAACGGACGAAGGACAGCGCGATCCAGTCGGCGCCCAGGCTCAGCGCGAACTCGAGGTCCTCGATGTCCTTCTCGCTCAGGGCAGGCACGCTGACCGCGACACCGGGCAGTGACAAACCCTTGTTGTTGCTGACGACGCCGCCCTCGCTGACGTCACAGACCACGTCGGTGCCGTTCTCGACGGTGACCGCAACCAGCGCGACGTTGCCGTCGTCCACCAGCAGCTTGTCGCCGGGACGGACGTCGGCGGCGAGCTGCTTGTAGGTGGTCGACACCCGGTCGTGGTCACCCTCGATGTCCTCGACCGTGATCCGCACCCGCTCGCCGGTGGCCCACAGAACAGGGCCCTCGGCGAACCGGCCGAGCCGGATCTTCGGGCCCTGCAGGTCGGCGAGGACGGCCACGTTACGACCGGCGGCAGCAGCTGCCTCACGGACGCTCTGCATGCGCTTGGCCTGATCGACATGGTCACCGTGGCTGAAGTTCAGCCGGGCGACATCCATGCCGGCCTCGACCAGGGCGCGCATGCGCTCCGGTGGGTCAGTTGCCGGGCCGAGAGTGCAGACGATCTTTGCGCGACGGGTCACATTCGCCAATCCTAGGGGTTACCGGCCGGTTGCCATAAAAGCCGGCTATGAACGGGCAGCGGTCATCACGGCATCGTCGACGTCCAGGCCGGCGACCTGAGCCTGCTTGGTCGCCTCGATGACCCTCTTGTAGTCACGCGGCATGATCAGCGAGAACCGGGTCAGGGTGGACTCCGGGTCGGCGGCGAGATCGACCAGCAGCCGACGCCCGACCGCCGAGCCGGTCAGCTCCACGTGGCGCGCCAGCACCGTCCGGATCGTGTCCAGGTGCTCCGCCGAGGGCACCTCGATGTCCACCAGCTCGGTGTTCACCAGCGAGGGGTCGAGGTCCAGCACGAACGCGGTTCCACCCGACATGCCCGCGCCGAGGTTGCGGCCGGTCGGGCCGAGGATCAGCACCGTGCCACCGGTCATGTACTCACATGCATGGTCACCGACACCCTCCGCCACCGCGGTCGCGCCGGAGTTGCGGACGCAGAAGCGCTCACCGACGATGCCGCGCAGGAACAGCTCGCCGGACGTGGCCCCGTAGCCGATCACGTTGCCGGCTATGACGTTCCGCTCCGCGATGAGCGGGGCGCGCTCGTCCGGGCGGATGGCGACGACGCCACCGGACAGGCCCTTGCCGACGTAGTCGTTGGCGTCGCCGTACAGCCGGATCAGCACGCCGGAGGGCAGGAACGCGCCGAGTGACTGCCCCGCCGAACCGCGCAGGGTGATGTCGATGGTGCCGGTGGGCAGGCCGTCCGCGCCGTAGCGGCGGGTCACCAGGGACCCGAGCATGGTGCCGACGGTCCGGTTGACGTTGCGCACCGGCAGCTCCAGGCTGACCGGGGTGCCGTCGAGCAGGGCGCCCTCGCACAGCTGGATCAGGGTGTTGTCCAGGGCCTGGTCCAGTCCGTGGTCCTGCTCGACCCGCTTGGTCAGCGTGGTGCCGGCGTACGGCTCGGGCATCTGCAGCAGCGGCGACAGGTCGATGCCGTCGGCCTTCCAATGGTCGATTGCCCTGCGCGTGTCGAGGTATTCGGTGTGCCCGATCGCCTCTTCCAGGGTGCGGAAGCCCAGCTCGGCAAGCAGCTCGCGGACCTGCTCGGCGATGTATTCGAAGAAGGTCACCACGAACTCGGGCTTTCCGGTGAACCGCGAACGGAGCTCCGGGTTCTGGGTGGCGACCCCGACCGGGCAGGTGTCCAGGTGGCAGACCCGCATCATGATGCAGCCCGACACCACCAGCGGCGCGGTGGCGAAGCCGAACTCCTCCGCGCCGAGCAGCGCCGCGATCAGCACGTCCCGGCCGGTCTTCATCGCGCCGTCGACCTGCACCGTGATGCGGTCACGCAGGCCGTTGAGCAGCAGCGTCTGCTGGGTCTCGGCCAGCCCCAGCTCCCACGGCATGCCGGCGTGCTTGAGCGAGGTCAGCGGTGCCGCACCGGTGCCGCCGTCGTGGCCGGAGATCAGCACCACGTCGGCATGTGCCTTGGACACTCCGGCCGCGACCGTGCCGACACCGAACTCCGACACCAGCTTGACGTGCACCCGCGCCGCCGAGTTGGCGTTCTTGAGGTCGTGGATGAGCTGCGCCAGGTCCTCGATGGAGTAGATGTCATGGTGCGGCGGAGGCGAGATCAGGCCGACACCTGGAGTGGAGTGCCGGGTGCGGGCAATCCAGGGGTAGACCTTGTAGCCCGGCAGCTGGCCGCCCTCACCGGGCTTGGCGCCCTGGGCGACCTTGATCTGCAGGTCGTCGGCGTTTACCAGGTAGTGCGAGGTCACCCCGAACCGGCCGGAGGCCACCTGCTTGACGGCCGACCGGCGCAGGTTCCCGTTGGCGTCGGCAACGTAGCGGTCGGCGTCCTCACCACCCTCACCGGAGTTGGACTTGCCGCCGATCCGGTTCATGGCGATCGCCAGGGTCTGGTGCGCCTCGGCCGAGATCGAGCCGTAGGACATCGCGCCGGTGGCGAACCGCCTGACTATGGACTCCACCGCCTCTACTTCAGAGATCGGAACGCCCGGGCGCTGGCCGGTCTTGAACTCGAACAGCCCCCGCAGGGTGGCTCCCTCGGCGTTGAGCCGGTTCACCTCACTGGTGTACTCGGCGAAGACGTCGTAGCGCCGCGCTCGGGTGGCGTGCTGCAGCTTGAACACCGTGTCGGGGTTGAACAGGTGGATCTCGCCCTCGCGGCGCCACGCGTACTCACCGCCCACCTCCAGCCGCCGATGCGCACGAGCCGTCGGGTTCTGCGGGAACGCGCGGTTGTGCCGGGCCTCGACCTCCTGCGCGACCAGGTCGACGTCGATGCCGCCGAGACTGCTGCTCTTGGTTCCGTAGAAGTAGCTGTCGAGCAGCTCCTGGGAGAGCCCGAACGCCTGGAACACCTGCGCGCCGGTGTAGGAGGCGACGGTGGAGATGCCCATCTTGGACATCACCTTCAGCACGCCCTTGGACAGCGACTTGATGTACTTCTCGATCGCGGTCGCGGAGTCGATGCCCGTGATTCCGCCGGACGAGATCAGGTCGTCGATCGTCTCGAAGGCGAGGTAGGGGTTCACCGCGGCGGCGCCGTAGCCGATCAGCAGGGCGACGTGGTGCACCTCGCGCGCCTCGCCCGTCTCGACGACCAGGCCGACCTGGGTGCGCTGGCCGGTGAGCACCAGGTGCCGGTGCACGGCCGAGGTCAGCAGCAGCGACGGGATCGGCGCGTGGTCGGCGTCGCAGTCCCGATCGGACAGGATCAGGATGCGGGCGCCGGCCGCGATGGCCGCCGAGCACTCGTCCTGGACGCGCAGCAGCGCAGCGGCCAGCGCCGGGCCGCCGCCGTGCACCCGGAAGCGGCCGTCGATCAGCGCGCACTGGAACCCGGACAGGTCACCGTCGGCGTTGACGTGCCAGATCTTGGCCAGGTCGTCGTTGTCGATCACCGGCCTGGGCAGCACGATCTGACGGCAGGACGCCGGTGACGGGTCGAGCAGGTTCCGCTCCGGGCCGATGCTGCTAGACATCGACGTCACCATCTCTTCGCGGATGGCGTCCAGCGGCGGGTTGGTGACCTGGGCGAAGAGCTCGGAGAAGTAGTCGAACAGCAGCCGGGGCCGCTTGCTCAGCACGGCCAGCGGGGTGTCGGAGCCCATTGATCCGAGCGGCTCGCCGCCGGTGGTGGCCATCGGCGTGAGGATGACCCGCAGCTCCTCCTCGGTGTAGCCGAACAGCTGCTGGCGACGGGCCACCGACTCGTGGGTGTGCACCACGTGCTGGCGGTCGGCAAGGGTGGTCAGGTGCAGCAGCCCGGCGTGCAGCCAGTCCCCGTACGGATGCTCGGCCGCGAGCGCGGACTTGATCTCGTCGTCGTCGCGGATCTCGCCCGCCGCGGTGTCCACCAGGAACATCCGTCCGGGACGCAGCCGCCCCTTGGCCACGACCGTAGCCGGATCGATGTCGATGACGCCCGCCTCGCTGGCCAGAATCACCAGGTTCTCGGAGGTCTGCCACCAGCGTCCCGGACGCAGGCCGTTGCGGTCCAGCACCGCCCCGATCACGGTGCCGTCGGTGAAGGTGACGCAGGCCGGACCGTCCCACGGCTCCATCAGGGCGGCGTGGAAGGCGTAGAAGTCGCGCCGCGCCCGGTCCATCCGATCGGCGTTCTCCCACGCTTCGGGAATCATCATCAGAACCGCGTGCGGCAGGCTGCGCCCACCCAGATGCAGCAGCTCCAGGACCTCGTCGAAGGACGCCGAGTCCGAGCCGCCCGGCGTGCAGATCGGAAACAGTCGTGACAGGTCGCCACTGGGTCCGGCGAGCTCGTCCGAGGCGAGCAGAGCCTGCCGGGCCTGCATCCACTTGCGGTTGCCGCCGACGGTGTTGATCTCGCCGTTGTGGGCGATCATCCGGAACGGCTGAGCCAGCGGCCAGGACGGAAAGGTGTTCGTCGAGAACCGGCTGTGCACCAGCGCGATGGCGGTCGCGAACCGCTCGTCCGCGAAATCCAGGTAGAAGCTCGCCAGCTGGGCGGTGGTGAGCATGCCCTTGTAGACCAGCGTGCGCCCGGACAGCGACGGGAAGTACAGCTCGTCACCGGAGACATCGGCCAGCCGCTCGGCGACCTTGCGCAGGCCGTACGCGCGGCGCTCCAGAGCCAACCCCGAGACCGGCTCAGCCGTCGGGACGGCGTCGGTATAACAGCTCTGGTCGGCGGCGACGAACAGCTGCTCGAAGGCCGGCATCACGCAGCGGGCGGTGGGGCCGACCTCGTCGTCGAAGGTGGGCACGTGGCGCCAGCCCAGCACCCGCAGGCCTTCGGAGGCGCCGGTGTCGGAGATCAGCGCCTTCACCCGGGCGCGGGCCGCGTCGTCGACGGGCAGGAAGGCGATGCCGGTGGCGTACTGGCCCAGCGGGGGAAGCGAGAAGCCGCACTCGGTCACGACGGCGCGCAGAAACGCGTCCGGAATTCCCACAGTGAGCCCCGCACCGTCACCACTGGACGGTTCGGCACCGGCCGCGCTGCGGTGATCCATGTTGTGCAGCGCGGTGAGGGCGTTGCGGACGAGCTCGTGGGACGCCCTGCCCCGCAGGTCGGCCAGGAACGCCACGCCACAGGAGTCGGACTCATTGCGCGGGTCGTAGAGCCCCTGCGCGGCGGGCAGTGCGGAGAATTTCACGCGTGCTCCCCTCAATCGGGGGGCCGTTTCAACGGGCCCTCAGCTGTCTGCGGATCGGAAAGGATCGATCCGGGTGATGTTCCGAGTGGGACAGCGTCGGCCCTGAGCACAATGCCCGCTCATCAGAATACCGTCCGTACGCCCTGGTCCGCGGTGACCGGTGCGCGCTGCGACGCCTCTGACAGGCATTGCCCATCAGTGGCACAGTAGTCGCATGGCCGAGGTCAACGAATTCTTTGCCGCTATCGAGTCCGGCGACGTGAGTTGCGTGCGGGCTCTGCTCGGCCGCCATCCGGAGCTGTTGAAGGCGCCCAGCCCCGAGGGCGCGTCCCCCTCGCTGGCCGCCCTGTACGCCGGTCACGCTCACCTGGCCGACGAGCTGGCGGCCCAGCTCGGAGACCTCTCGGTGTTCGAGGCAGCCGCCTTCGACGACACCGAACGGCTGGGCGAGCTGATGCTGGCGGACCGGGCGGTCATCGAGTCCTGGAGCCCGGATAGCTGGCAACCGCTGCACCTGGCCGCCTTCTTCGGGCGCGCAGAGGCGGCCCGCGCCCTGCTGGACGCCGACGCGCCGGTGGCCGAGCCGTCGCGCAACGAGCTGGCGGTGCAGCCGCTGCACGCCGCTGCGGCGGGCCAGCACTCGGAGCTGGTGTGGATCCTGATCGCCTCCGACGCCCCGGTGCAGGCCCGGCAGCGGCGCGGCTGGACACCGTTGCACTCGGCAGTGGCCAACGCCGACGTCGACTCCATCCTGGCGTTGCTGTCGGCCGGGGCCGACCCCGACTGCGTCAACGACGACGGCAAGAGCCCCCTGGACCTGTCCCCCACCGACGCTGTCCGCAGCCTGCTGCAGGGCAGCGAGCTCGGCTGAAGCGACCTTGACCGACCGTGCTTCCGGCATCCTGCTCAGCCGGATCCGCCGGCAACCGTCGGCGGTCCTGCTGGCGGTGCAGCTGCTCGGCGTGCTGCTCTATCCCGCCTTCGGCAACTCCCGGGCCGGAACCAGCGCGATCTCGCTGTTCGGCCTGCTGGTGCTGGCGCTGGCGATGTGGTCGGTGGAGACGACCGCGTGGACGGTGTGGATCTCGATCGCCCTGGGAGTGCCCTCGACGGTGTTCGCGGTGCTGCAGGTGGCCTCGTCCTCGGCCACCTGGCAGGGTTGGGGCTCGGGCTTCGAGTCAGCCTTCTACTTCTACGCCGCGGGCAGCCTGATCGTGTACATGCTGGCCGACCGCGACATCACCAAGGACGAGCTGTTCGCGGTGGGGGCGACCTTCACCCTGCTGGCCTGGGCCTTCGCGCATCTGTTCGTGGTGACACAGATCGTCTGGCCGGGCTCGTTCACCGCGGCGTTGCACGCCGAGGCGCCCCGGACCTGGATGGAGTTGCTGTTCCTGAGCTTCACCACGCTGTCGAGCACCGGCCTCAGCGATGTGGTGCCGGTGCAGCCGCACGCCCGCAGCTTCGTGATGATCGAGCAGCTGGCCGGCCTGGCGTACGTGGCGATGATCGTGTCGTGGATGGTGGGCCTGACGGTCGCGCGGTCCCGGGCAGGCAACGACCGGAGCTGACGGGAGCGAGCCTGGACCGGGTGCCTGACGCTGCCAAGCCCGGGTGGCTGACTCAGGCTCAGGTGACGTTGGCGCCGACGAGGTGGCCGACGCCGTAGGTCACCACGGCCGTCACCAGGCCGAGCAGCATCTGCCGGCCGCCGGCGTACCACCAGGCGCGGGTGGTGAAGCGGGCGGTGAGGGCACCGGTGACGAAAAGCCCGAGCAGGGCCAGCGCCGCGGCCAGCGGAAGCATCCTGGCCGCGAACAGGAACGGCAGCAGGGGTATGAACGCGCCGATCGCGAACGAGGCGAGGGAGGACACCGCCGCGACCTTGGGGTCCGGCAGGTCGTGGATGTCGACGCCGAGCTCTTCTTGCGCGTGGATCTCGAGGGCCTGCTTCGGATCAGCCGACAGCTGCTCGGCGACCAGCTGCGCGAGCTCCGGATCGACGCCACGGTTGATGTAGATCTGGGTCAACTCTTCAAGCTCCGCCTCGGCATTGTGGATCAGCTCGTGGCGCTCGACCTCGACCTCGGCCTGCATCGACTCGTTCTGGCTGCGGACCGAGATGTACTCGCCGGTGCTCATCGAGAACGCCCCGCCGAGTAGCCCGGCGACGCCTGCCAGCACCACCGGACGTGCGCCGTCGCTGGCCGCGGCGACCCCGGCGATCAGGGCGAAGTTCGAGACCAGCCCGTCGACCATGCCGAACACGGTGGGACGTAACCACCCGCCGGAGACGTCGCGGTGCTCGTGCCCGATGGCGAGCTGCGGGTCACCGATCGAGTGGTGTGGACGCCCCGTCGGCTCGTTCTGGCTGAGCTGCGGCCGAGCCGGGGACGGCTGCGGGCCGGTCTGGCGGATCGGGATGCTCGGCATGCTCGGCATGCTTCGAGTCTAGGTCGGCTTGCGCAGCGCCCTCGGACCCAGGATTGCCTAAGCCGGCAGTGCCTTCGGGCTCGGGATCGGCGGGCTCCCGGGCGGCGCTGCGGGGCGAGGACCGGTGCACCAAGAACCAGGCCAGCGCGGCCAGGAAAACCAGGATCGACACCCAGCTGTTGACCCGCATGCCCAGGATGTGGTTGGCAGGGTCGTCCCGCAACGCCTCGACCCAGAACCTGCCGAGGGTGTAGCCCGTCACGTACAGGGCGAACACCTGCCCCTTGCCGAGCCGGTACCTGCGGTCGGCCCACAGCAGCAGGCCCGCGACGGCGAGGTTCCACAGCATCTCGTACAGAAAGGTGGGCTGGTAGTAGCCGAGCACGATCACGTGTCCCGAGGCGTCGCGGGCGGCCTTGCCGTTCACCACGTCCAGCTGGTGGATCTGCAGCTTCCACGGCAGGGTGGTCGCCCGGCCGTACAGCTCGTTGTTGAACCAGTTGCCCCAGCGGCCCATCGCCTGGGCTATCAGGATGCCCGGCGCGCAGGCGTCGGCGAAGGCCGCGAAGTTCAGCTTGTGCCGGCGGCAGCCGATGTAGGCCCCCAGCGCCCCGAGCGCCACCGCGCCCCAGATGCCGAGGCCGCCGTCCCAGATCTTGACCGCGTCGATGGGGTGCCGGCCGCGGGCGAAGTACAGCTCCGGGTCGGTGATGACGTGGTACAGCCGGCCGCCGACGATGCCGAACAGCACCGCCCAGCCGGCCACGTCGCCGACCTGTTGCGCCGCGCCGCCACGCTCACGCCAGCGCCGGTCGGTCAGCCACACCGCGAAGATGATCCCCGCCACGATGCACAGGGCATACAGGTGCAGGGGCAGCGGGCCGATCCGGATGACACTGACGGTCGGGCTCGGGATCGAGGCGTGGATTAGCTGCACGCCCACACGGTAGATGAGGGACCTGAGCGCCGCTCAGCCCGGCGGCGGTCGGTCTGTACGGTGACCGCATGCCTGCCTCGACCCATCCCGCCCTGATCGTGACCGAGCACGGTGGACCCGACGTTCTGCGCGTCGAGCAGCGCGAGCCGCGCGCACCCGAAGGCGGCGAGTTGCTCGTCCGGGTCGAGGCGGCCGGGGTCAACTTCGTCGACACCTACCAGCGCGAGGGCGTCTATCCGGTCCCGACGCCGTTCGTGCTCGGCAGCGAGGGTGCCGGGACGGTCGAGGCGGTCGGTTCCGACGTCACCGGCTTTCCGGCGGGCGCCCGGGTCGCCTGGTCGCAGACGCTGGGCAGCGCGGCGACCCTGGCGCTGGTGCCGGCCGGCGACGCGGTGCTGGTTCCCGATGCCGTCGCTGCCACGGACGCCGCCGCGGTGATGCTGCAGGGCATGACAGCGCACTACCTCGTCAACTCGACGTACCAGGTGCGCGCGGGCGACACGGTGCTGGTGCACGCCGCGGCCGGTGGTGTCGGCCAACTGCTCGTACAGCTGGCCAAGGCCGCCGGCGCGACCGTGCTGGCGACCGCCTCCACCGAGGAGAAGGCCGCGAAGGCGAGGTCGCTCGGAGCGGACCGGGTGTTCGACTACACCGAGATCGACGACCTGGCCGCCGCGGTCCGCGAGGCCACCGACGGCATCGGGGTCGCTGCCGTGTACGACGGCGTCGGCAAGAGCACCTTCGACGCGTCCCTGGCCTCGCTCCGGCGGCGCGGCACGCTGGCCCTCTTCGGTGCCGCCAGCGGCCCGGTGCCCCCGTTCGACCTGCAGCGATTGAACCCCGCCGGCTCGCTCTTCGTCACCCGGCCAACGCTGAAGCACTACATCGCGACCCGCGCGGAACTGGAAGAGCGCGCCACCGCGGTGCTCGGCGCGGTGGCGGCGGGCACCCTGAAGGTCGAGATCGGCGGCCGGTACCCGCTGGCGGACGCGGCGCGGGCGTATGAGGACCTGCAGGGCCGCCGGACGACCGGCAAGCTGCTGCTCATTCCGTAAGCCGCGCTGGAAGCCGGTACTCGTGCGGCCTCGGCGGCGACCCTCAGCGGCGGCGGCAGCCCTCGGCCAGTTCGGCGGCCAGCTCGCCGGCCGCGGCCACCCCCGCCGCGTCCGGCGAGTCCAGCAGTCGCCGGACGAACGCCGATCCGACGATGACGCCGTCGGCGAACGCGGCCACCTCGGCGGCCTGATCAGCGTTGGACACGCCCAGCCCGACGCACACCGCAATGTCCGGGGCGAGCGCGCGAACCCGGCTGACGAGGCTGGTCGCGGCGGCGCTGACCTCGGCCCGGACGCCGGTGACGCCCATCGTCGACGCGGCGTAGACGAAGCCCCGCGACGCGGCCACGGTGGAGACGACCCGGGCGTCGGTCGAGGACGGTGCAACCAGGAACACCCGGTCGAGGTCGTACTTGTCGCTGGCGGCCAGCCACGGGGCGGCCTCGTCCGGAATCAGGTCCGGCGTGATGGCCCCGGCTCCCCCGGCCGTGGCCAGGTCCGCGGCGAAGCGCTCGACCCCGTACTTCTCGATCGGATTCCAGTACGACATCACCACGGCGGCCGCGCCGGCCTTACTGACGGCGGCCACCGCCCGGAGCACATCGGACATGCCCACGCCCGCGCGCACCGCGGGGTCGACCGCGGCCTGGATGGTGGGCCCGTCCATGCCCGGGTCGGAGTACGGAACGCCGATCTCGATCACGTCGGCGCCACCGGTCACCATGGCGCGCATCGCTTCGATGGAGGTCGCCGTGTCCGGGTAGCCGACCGGCAGGTAACCGATCAGCGCTGCCCGGTTCTCGGCGCGGGCTGCTGCCAGCACGGTCGCGAGCGTGCTGGCGTCCGCGCCGCTCACGCGCGTGCCACCTCTTCGTGGATGGCCTCCTCGCTGACGACCCCGAAGTACTTCGACGCGGTCTCGACGTCCTTGTCACCGCGGCCGGAGAGGTTGACCAGGATCGTCGCGTCCGGACCGAGCTCGCGGCCCAGCACCAGCGCGCCGGCCAGGGCATGCGAGCTCTCGATCGCCGGGATGATGCCCTCGGTGCGGCACATCAGGCTGAACGCCTGCATCGCCTCGTCGTCGGTCACCGGGCGGTACTCGGCCCGTCCGGTGTCGTGCAGCCAGGCATGTTCCGGTCCGACGCCGGGGTAATCCAGGCCGGCGGAGATGGAGTGCGACTCGGTGGTCTGGCCGTTGGCGTCCTGAAGCAGGTACGACCGGGCACCGTGCAGCACGCCCGGCGAGCCGCCGGTGATGGTGGCCGCGTGCCGGCCGGTGTGCACGCCGTCGCCCGCTGCCTCCAGCCCCACCAGCCGCACCCCGGCGTCCGGGATGAAGTCGTAGAAGATGCCGATGGCGTTGGAGCCGCCACCGACGCAGGCCGCCACCACGTCGGGCAGCCGGCCGGTGCGCTCGAGCACCTGGGCGCGCGCCTCCTGCCCGATGACCCGGTGGAACTCCCGCACCATCCGCGGAATGGGGTGCGGCCCCGCGGCCGTGCCGAAGAGGTAGTGGGTGGAGTCGACATGGGCGACCCAGTCCCGGAACGCCTCGTTGATGGCGTCCTTGAGTGTGCGGGAACCGGTCGTCACCGGCACCACCTCGGCCCCGAGCAGCCGCATCCGGGCCACGTTGAGCGCTTGCCGGCGGGTGTCCTCCTCGCCCATGTAGACCACGCACTCCAGCCCGAGCAGCGCGGCCGCGGTCGCGGTGGCCACCCCGTGCTGGCCGGCGCCGGTCTCGGCGATCACCCGGGTCTTGCCGAGCCGCTGGGTCAGCAGGGCCTGGCCGAGAACATTATTGATCTTGTGCGAGCCGGTGTGGTTGAGGTCCTCGCGCTTGAGCAGGATCCGGGCGCCGCCGGCGTGCCCGGAGAACCGCTCCGCCTCGGACAGCGGCGACGGACGGCCGCCGTAGTCGCGCAGCAGCCGCGACAGCTCGGCGCCGAACGCCGGATCGGCCTGGGCCGCCCGGAACTCGACCTCGATCTCGTCGAGCGCGGCGACAAGCGCCTCGGGGACGAACCGCCCGCCGTAGGGACCGAAGTGGCCGGTGCTGTCAGGGACCGCAGCAATGTCAGAGGTAGCAGCAGTGTCGGACGTGGGATCCGCCATGGCGGACGGGTCAGAGATGGTCATTACGAAGCTCCGGTGGGAACAGGCCGGTACTGGCCGGGGAAAGGGACGACTGACGGTGGAACGTCAGCTGCGCCATCGTCCGTCCGCCACGGCACACACCATCAGCGGGCGAACCGCCATCGTCCGGCCCGTCATCGCGCGGCCCTCGGCGTGGCTGGATGCGCACCGGCGGTGACCAGGTCGGCGACCGCCTGCCGGGGATTGCCCGAGGTGACCAGGCCTTCGCCGACCAGAACCGCGTCGGCACCCGCCGCGGCGTACGTGATCAGATCGTGCGCGTCCCGCACGCCCGACTCGGCGACCTTGACTATGTCGCTCGGCAGTCCGGGAGCGATCCGCTCGAAGACCGAGCGGTCCACCTGCAGTGTCTTGAGGTTGCGGGCGTTGACGCCGATGACCCGTGCCCCGGCGTCCAGCGCCCGGGAGGCCTCTTGTTCGTCGTGCACCTCGACCAGCGCCGTCATGCCGAGCGACTCGATGCGCTCGCGCAACCCGATCAGCGCGTTCTGCTTCAAGGCGGCGACGATCAGCAGGACCAGGTCGGCGCCGTGCGCGCGCGCCTCGTGCACCTGGTAGGAGCTGACGACGAAGTCCTTGCGCAGCACCGGAATCGACACCGAGGCCCGCACCGAGTCCAGGTCCGCCAGCGAGCCGCCGAAGCGGCGCTGCTCGGTGAGCACGCTGATCACCCGGGCGCCGCCGGCCTGGTACTGCCCGGCGAGATCCGAGGGCTCCGCGATCTCGGCCAGGTCTCCCTTGGACGGGCTGCGCCGCTTGATCTCGGCGATCACCGCAACCCCGGGCGCGCGGAGTGCGGCATAGGCATCCAGGGCCGGACGGGCCGCGCAGGCGGCAGCCTTGACCTGGTCGAGGTCCACCAGGGCCTCACGCGCGGCAACGTCCTCGCGCACGCCAAAGACTATGTCGTCGAGGACGTTGACCATCGGTCTCCTCGCTTCGTCTAGGTCGAGACCGGACGCATCGACCGAACCGAACCAACGCAAACGGCCGCTGTGCACCCGATGTGTTCCTCGATGTTAGCGATCAGGGATCGTCGGATCTTCACCGCGGTCCAGCCGGCGCCACGGATCGCCGGATTTCGCTACCTCGGCGGGAGCCGCGTACCTGGACGACAGGCCGGCCATCCAGGCCGCGGCGCGCGCGACGACGGCGACCCCGGCAACGGTGAGGACGGCGGCCAGCACCAGCGTCAGCACCGGCCATACCGGGTACTGGTGCACCCTGATCGCACCGGTGGTCTGGCTGAGCCGGTTCCCCAGCAGTTCGGAAGCCCGGTTCCGGCCGGGCGCCCCGAGACCGCGCAAACCGTACCAGAGCGAGCCGACGCCGGCCGCGACGAGCAGCACGCCCAGCACCCGGCGCGCCCAGTCCCCGGTGACCAGGACGAGCACCGCGGTCACCAGCGCGACGACCGCCAAGCCGTTCAGCGCCGGGAATTCGGTGCGGCCGCTGACGCCCACGGCCACCGGGCCGAACGGCGGCTGGCGAGTAGCGGTCAACCGCAGCCATTGCTGGCTGGAGGTGAACACGATCCCGCCCGCGCCGACCGCGACCAGGGCGACCACGGTGGTCAGCTGCCGCCGCTGCCTCACGGGCGCAGGGTCTCGGCGTTGGCGATGGCCTGCAGCACCGCACGGGCCTTGTTCCGGGTCTCGGCCTCCTCGTTGGCGGGAACGGAGTCGGCCACCACGCCGGCGCCGGCCTGGACGTAGGCCGTTCCGCCGGTCATCACCGCCGTCCGGATAGCGATCGCCAGGTCCATGTCACCCGCGGGGTCGAAGTAGCCGACCGCGCCGGCGTAGATGCCGCGCCGCACCGGCTCGAACTGCTCCAGCAACTGCATCGCCCGGACCTTCGGCGCGCCGGAGACGGTGCCGTGCGGAAAGGCGGCCAGGAACACGTCGAAGGCGTCCTTGCCCGCTGCCACCTCGCCGGTGACGGTCGAGACGATGTGCCAGACGTGGCTGTAGCGCTCCACCACGCCGAACTCCGCCACCTCCACCGTGCCCGGCGCGCAGACCCGGCCGAGGTCGTTGCGGGCGAGGTCGACCAGCATCACGTGCTCGGCCCGCTCCTTGGGGTCGGCGAGGAGCTCGGACACCAGCGCGGCATCCTGGGCGGCGTCCGCGCCCCGCGGCCGGGTGCCGGCGATGGGATGGATGGTCGCCCGGTCGCCGGTGACGGTGACCAGCGCCTCGGGGCTGGAGCCCACGATGTCGAAGTCCTCGAAGTGCAGGAAGTACAGGTACGGCGACGGGTTCAGCGTCCGCAGCGCGCGGTAGACGTCGAAGGCGTCGGCGGTGGTCTCGGCGATGAACCGCTGCCCGGGCAGGATCTGGAACACCTCGCCGGCCCGGATGGCCTCCAGGCAGCGCTCGACCACAGCCTCGAACTCGCCCGGCCCCGAGCGTGACCGGGCAGCCTTGGGAGGCACCGTGACCAGCGGGACGACGGTCGACTCGGCCGGCCGGGCAAGGTCGTCGGCCATCGCGTCCAGGCGCCGCCCGGCGTCGGCGTACGCCTCGTCCAGGTCGGCCGTCGTCATGCCGGGATGCAGCAGCGCGTTGGCGATCAGGGTGACGGTGCAGCTGTGGTGGTCGACGGCCGCGAGGTCGGTGACCAGCAGCATCGACAGCTCCGGCAGGTTCAGCTCGTCCGGCGCGATCTCGGGCAGCGTCTCGATCCGGCGTACCACGTCGTAGCCGAGGTAGCCGACGAAGCCACCGGTCAGCGGCGGCAGGCCGGGCAGCCGTGGTGCCTGGACGGCACGCCACGCGGCCGCGAGCAGTTCCAGCGGATCCCCCTCGGCGGGCAGCCCGGCGGGTACCTCACCCAGCCAGCTGCCGGCGCCACCGTTGGCGGTCAGGGTCGCCACGGCACGGACGCCGACGAACGACCAGCGCGAGAACGAGGCTCCCGGCTCGGCCGATTCCAGCAGGAAGGTGCCGGGACGGCCGCCGCTGAGCTTGCGGTACACCCCGACCGGTGTCTCGGCGTCGGCGAAGAGGGTCCGGGTGATCGGTGCCAGCAGGTGGGTACGGGCCAGTTCGGCCAGGTCCCCGCGACCGATCGCGGTCACCGCGCCACCACCGGAACCGGCATCAGCGCGCCGGCGTCGAAGCAGGTGCGGTCGCCGGTGTGGCAGGCGGCACCGACCTGGTCCACCTTCACCAGCAGGGCGTCACCGTCGCAGTCCAGGGACACCGACCGGACGTGCTGGGCGTGGCCCGAGGTCTCGCCCTTCACCCAATACTCCTGCCGGGACCGGGACCAGTACGTGGCCCGGCCGGTTGTCAGCGTTCGGTGCAGCGCCTCGTCGTCCATCCAGCCGAGCATCAGTACCTCACCGGTGTCGTGCTGCTGCACGACCGCGGCGACCAGCCCGGCGGCATCGCGCTTGAGCCGTTTCGCGATCGTGGGGTCGAGCGCGGACGCGGGAGTCGGGGCCATACCGCGATTCTGCCGTGTCGGGCCGCGGGGCTCGGTGCGGGGCTAACCGGCGGCGGGAACCGGACCGGCCGGCGGCTCCTGCTGCGTGGCCAGCGGCAGCGTCACTGTCACCGTGGTGCCGCCCTCGACCGACGAGTCGAAGCGCACCTGACCACCGTGGGCCTGCACGATCTGCGCCACGATGGCCATCCCGAGGCCGCTGCCGCCCTTGGCCCGGCTGCGCGCCTTGTCCGCGCGCCAGAACCGCTCGAAGACGTGCGAGGCCTCGTCCGGGGTCAGGCCCGGGCCGGCGTCGATCACGCTCAGCGCCACCGCCGGCCCCTGCTGGGTGCGCCCGCCCACCGCCTCCAGCCGGATCGGGCCGTTTTGGGTGTGCGCGGCGGCGTTGGTGGTCAGGTTGATCAGCACCCGCAGCAGCTGGTCGCGGTCCCCGGTCACCACCAGGCCGCCGGAGTCCAGCACGGTGAGTTCTCGCTCGGGATGGGCGGCACGGACGGCCCGCGCGGCCTCGGACAGCAACTGGTCGACCTCGACCGGCTCCCGGCGGAGCACCGTGCCCTGATCCCCGCGAGCGAGGACGAGCAGGTCCTCGACCAGCCGCGACATCCTGGTGCCCTCGACCTCGATCCGGCGCATCGAGTCGTCCGGGGCGTCGGTGGGCTGCGCGCGCATCCGGGCGAGCTCGGCGTACCCGCGGATGGAGGTCAGCGGGGTACGCAGCTCGTGCGAGGCGTCGGCCAGGAACTGCCGCATCCGCTCCTCGCTGCGCAGCCGGGCCGCGAACTCGCTTTCCACCGCCTGCAACAGGGTGTTCATCGACGACGCGACCTGGCCGACCTCGGTCGACGGATCCGCATCGGGCACCCGGCGGTCCAGGCCGGAGCCGTCCGGACCGAGCTCCGCGGTCACCTCCTGCGCGGTGCGGGTCACCCGGTGCAGCGGCCGCAGACCCGCCCGGACACCCCACATGGTCAGTGCCGCGGCAAGCGCCACCGCCGCGGCACCGATGGCCACTTCCAGCAGCAGCAGCCGGTGCAGCGTGTCCTGGACGTCGTGGGTGGACAGGCCGACCACCAGGACGCCGGGCACCACGTCCGCGCCCAGCCCCTGGTCCACCGAGGTGTTCGAGAACTGGGCGCCTACCGAGGTGACCCGCAAGTCGATGCCGTCCGTCGTGGTGACCGTCCGCATCTTGTTCGGATGCTCGGCAAGGGTGCGGCGGTCCCCCGCGCTGAGCGTGAGCGGGTGGATGAGCAGGTCGTTGGGGACCGTCACCAGCACCGTGCCGTCATCGGAAAGGCCGGCGAACCACACGTTCTGTGCGCCCGGCGGCGCGGTGCTCGGCCGTAGCGCGTAGTCCAGGTACCGGTTGATGTTGGACGTCTGGGCCACCGAGGCCAGCTGGTCGTCCAGCCGTGCGGTCAGGAATGGCGCGAGGGCGCTGTAGGTGGCGAAGCCGATCAGGACGACCAGCAGCGTCACCAGGCCGACGACGCCGCACACCAGCCGGCCGGTCAGGGTGCGCAGCACGCCGACCCGGCCCAGCGGGGCGAGCACCTGGGCACGCCAGTGCTGCCAACCGGACCGCCGAGGCGCAGGCTCCGGTGGCGGCACGTCCCGCGTCGCGACAGGCCGCCATGGGTGCTGCGGATCGGCGGGTTGGCTCACCCTCGCGGCGCCTTGATCACATAGCCGGCGCCACGAACGGTGTGGATCAGCTTCGGGTCCACGCTGTCGATCTTGCGGCGCAGGTAACCGATGTACAGCTCGACGATGTTCGACTGGCCCTGGAAGTCGTACTTCCACACCCGGTCCAGGATCTGTGCCTTGGACAGCACCACCCGCTCGTTGCGCATCAGGTAGCGCAGCAGCTCGAACTCGGTGGCCGTCAGGTGGATCTCTGCACCGGCGCGGGTGACCTCGTGGCTGTTCTCGTCCAGCTCGAGGTCAGCGACCCGCAGCACGCCGTCACGGTCCACGTCGGCCTGGGTGCGCCGCAACACGGCGTGCACCCTGGCCAGCAGCTCCTCGACGCTGAAGGGCTTGACCACGTAGTCGTCCGCGCCCGAGCGCAGGCCCGCCACCCGGTCGGTTGCGGTGTCGCGCGCGGTCAGGAAGATCACCGGCACCGCGGAGCCGGCCGAGCGCAGGTGCTGCAGCACGGCATGACCGTCCAGGCCCGGCATCATCACGTCGAGCACCACCAGATCCGGGTCGTGCTCGGCCACGGCAGCCAGCGCGGAGTGCCCGTTGTCGGCGGTGACCGCCTCGAAACCGTCGAACCTCAGTGCCGACGCCACCAGGTGCACCACGTTCTCTTCGTCATCGACCACCAACACCCGGCGCTTGGTGCGCGGCGCCACTGAAGGCTGCGGGGATTGCGCCGATTGTGCGGGTTGTGCGGCAGAAACGGAACTCGACATGATCCCAGGGTCCCGCTTGGGAGTATGCACACCATGAGCTTTCACTGTGCATGACCTGTGCGCCAGCACCCGCGCACCGGTCCACGCGCCCTGATCGTCACCGACGTCACCGGACCGTGACGCCGGCCGCCGCCAAGCCGGCCTTGACCGCGCCGACGGTGAGGTCGCCGAAGTGGAACACGCTCGCCGCGAGGACGGCGTCCGCGCCGGCGGCGACGGCCGGCGGGAAGTGCTCGACCGCACCGGCACCGCCGCTGGCGATGATCGGCACCCCGACGACCGATCGGACGAGCTCGATGAGCGCGAGGTCGAAACCTTCCTTGGTGCCGTCGGCGTCCATGGAGTTGAGCAGGATCTCGCCCGCCCCCAGGTCGGCGGCGCGCCGGGCCCAGTCCACGGCGTCGATGCCGGTGCCACGCCGGCCGCCGTGCGTGGTCACCTCGAACCCGGACCGGGTCGGCTCGCTGTCCGCGGGCACCCGGCGGGCGTCCACGGACAGCACCAGTACCTGCCGGCCGAACCGGTTCGCGATTTCGGTGAGCAGCTGCGGACGGGAGATGGCCGCGGTGTTCACGCCGACCTTGTCCGCGCCGGCGCGCAGCAGCGCGTCCACGTGGTCGGCCGACCGGATACCGCCACCGACGGTGAGCGGGATGAATACCTGCTCGGCGGTGCGCCGGACGATGTCGAGGGTGGTCTCGCGCCCGGCGGACGAGGCGGTGATGTCGAGGAAGGTCAGCTCGTCGGCGCCCTCGGCGTCATAGCGGCGGGCCAGCTCCACCGGATCGCCGGCGTCGCGCAGCCCGCTGAAGTTGACGCCCTTCACCACCCGTCCGGCGTCGACGTCCAGGCACGGGATCACCCGCACAGCCACGGTCACGGCTGGATCCCCGGTGCCCCGATCGCTTGCAGCGCCTCGGGCAGGGTGAAGGCACCGGCGTACAGGGCCTTTCCGACGATCGCTCCCTCGACCCCGATCGAGGTCAGGGCGGCGAGCACGCGCAGATCGTCCAGGGACGAGACACCGCCGGAGGCGACCACGGGCCGGTCGGTGGCCGCGCAGACCGTACGGAGCAGCTCCACGTTCGGGCCGGTCAGGGTGCCGTCGCGATGCACGTCGGTCACCACGTACCGGGCGCAGCCGTCGGCGTCCAGGCGCGCCAGCGTCTCGTACAGGTTCCCGCCCTCAGAGGTCCAGCCCCGGGCCGCCAGGGTCGTGCCCCGGACGTCCAGGCCGACCGCGATCTTGTCGCCGTGCTCGGCGATGGCGGCCCGGACCCAGTCCGGTGACTCCAGGGCGGCCGTGCCCAGGTTCACCCGGGCGCAGCCGGTGTCCAGGGCCGCCTTCAGCGAGGCGTCGTCGCGAATGCCGCCGGACAGCTCCACCGCAACGTCCAGCCGCCCGACCACCTCGGCCAGCAGCTCGCGGTTGCTGCCCCGGCCGAAGGCCGCGTCCAGGTCGACCAGGTGAACCCACTTCGCGCCGCCGGACTGCCACGCCAGCGCCGCGTCCAGCGGGCTGCCGTAGGACGTCTCGGTGCCGGCCGCGCCCTGGACCAGGCGCACGGCCTTGCCGTCGGCGACATCGACGGCGGGCAGCAGCACCAGGTTCACTTCTTGCTCCGATCAAGGAAGGCGGCGGCCAGGGCCGGGGTGGCGATCGAGGCGATCAACAGCACGCCGATCACCATGGTGAGAGAGCGGGTCATCGAGTACGTGATGACCACGACGACCAGCAGCGTGGACGCGATGGCGGCCCGGCGCTCCCGCTTGCGGATGCTCAGCGCGCTGGTGCTGCGGGGGCGGCGGCGCGTACGGGTGGGCAACAACCGGCGTCGCTGCCTGCGCTTCGCGCGCTTGGCGCGGTCGGCGCCCTGTTCGGAAAGCCTGAGCGCCGCCGTGCTCTCGCGCTCGGCCCGCCGCCGGGCGCGGTCCTTGCTCACGCGTCCACAGCCTGCCGCGGAAGACCGGCGGCAGCCGCGCTCACAGCGTGCCCAGCCAGTTCTTCAGCAGCCGCGCGCCCTCGTCGCCGGACTTCTCCGGATGGAACTGGGTGGCAGAAAGCGTCGGTGACTCGACCGCGGCGACGAAGCTCTCGCCGTGCACCGCGGTGGCCGGCAGGTAGCCGGAGCTGGCGGGCTCGCGAACCGCGTAGGAGTGCACGAAGTAGAACCGCGCCCGCAGGTCCATGTCGGCGAACAGCACCGAATCCGACGGCGGCTGCACCGTGTTCCAGCCCATGTGCGGAACGATCGGCGCCCGCAGCGGCTCGACCCGACCCTCCAGCAAGCCGAGACCGGGAGTCTCGACGCCGTGCTCGACGCCGGTCTCGAACAGCACCTGCATGCCGACGCAGATGCCCAGCACCGGACGCCCCGCAGCGACCCGCTCCTTCAGGATCTCGCGAGCGCCGACCGCCTCCAGCCCGGCCATGCAGGCGGCGAAGGCGCCGACCCCGGGCACCACCAGGCCGTCCGCCTCGATCGCGGCGGCAGAATCGGAGCTCAGTTCCACCTGTGCCCCGGCCCGCTCCAGTGCCCGGACGGCGGAGCGGAGGTTGCCCGATCCGTAGTCCAGGACGACGACGCCGCTCACCGCTACAGCACACCCTTCGTGGACGGCACGCCCTGTTGCCGGGGGTCCAGCTCCACGGCAGTGCGCAAGGCACGAGCCACCGCCTTGTACTGGGCCTCGGTGATGTGGTGCCAGTCCCGTCCGGCGTGCACGGTCACGTGCAGGGCGACGCGCGCGTGGTGGGTGAAGGACTCGAACACGTGCCGGGTCAGCGTGGTGGCGTAGGAGGTGTCCCGCCCGATCAGGTACGGCGGCGCGCCCCCCGGCTCGTTGTGCACCAGGTAGGGCCGGCCGGACAGGTCCACCGCGGCCGACACCAGCGCCTCGTCCATCGGGATCACGGCATCGCCGAAGCGGCGGGTGCCGGCCTTGCTGCCGGCAGCCTCGGCGAAGGCCTGCCCGAGCGCGATGGCCGCGTCCTCGACAGTGTGGTGGGAGTCGATGTGCAGGTCCCCCGCCACCTGCACCGTCAGGTCGAACAGGCCGTGTTTGCCGAACGAGCTCAGCATGTGGTCGAAGAACCCGACGCCGGTCGAGATGTCGGTGCTGCCCGAGCCGTCCAGGTCGATCTCGACCAGCACCTTGGTCTCGGCGGTCTGCCGCGCGACGCTTCCGGTCCGGCTCACGTGTGGTCTCCCATCCTCGGGTCGAGCAGGTCTTTCGCCACCTCGGAGAGCGCCGTCCGGAAGGCTCGCATCTCGTCCCGGGTGCCGATGGACACCCGCAGCCAGCCGTCCGGCCCCGTCTCGCGGATCAGCACGCCGCGGTCGAGCAGGCCCTGCCAGACGGCGTGCCGGTCGGCGAACGTGCCGAACAGCACGAAGTTCGAGTCGGATTCCGCCGCCCGCAGCCCGACGGCACGCAGCCAGCTCACCGTATCGTCACGCTCGACCCGCAGGGTGTCGACCGTGGCCAGCAGCTCGGCACTGTGTGCGAGCGCCGCCCGCGCGGTCGCCTGTGCCACCGCGGACAGGTGATAGGGCAGCCGGACGATCCGGACGGCGTCCACGACCGCGGCCGCGGCGGCCAGGTAGCCCAGCCGCCCTCCGGCCAGGGCGAATGCCTTGCTCATCGTCCGGGTGACCACCAGCTCGGGATGCTCGGCCAGCAGGGTCAGCGCGCTGGGCACGCCCGCCCGGCGGAACTCCGCGTACGCCTCGTCGACCACCACCACGCCGGGCGCGGCGTCCAGCACCACCCGGACGTCGTCCAGCGGCAGCGCCGTTCCGGTCGGGTTGTTGGGCGAGGTCAGGATGATCACCGACGGCTGGTGCTCGGCGATGAGCTCGGCGGCGTGGCGCAGGTCGAGGCTGAAGTCGGTGTTGCGCCGGCCGGCCACCCACGTCGTGTGGGTGTTTCGGGCGTACTCCGGGTACATCGAATACGTCGGCGCGAACGACACCGCGGTGCGGCCGGGGCCACCGAAGGCCTGCAGCAGCTGCTGCATGATCTCGTTCGACCCGTTGGCGGCCCAGAGCTGTGACGGCTGCAGCTCGACGTCGGCGTCAGCATTCAGAAAGGCCGCGAGATCCGCGCGCAGTGGCAGGAACTCCCGGTCCGGATAGCGATTCAGGGTCGTGGCGGCTTCGGCCACCGCCGCAGCGATCGCCGCCACGACGTTCCCGGACGGGGGGTAGGGGTTTTCGTTGACGTTGAGCTGGACCGGCACGACGAGCTGCGGGGCGCCGTAGGGCAGCTCTCCCCGTAGCTCGTCACGCAGCGGCAGGTCGGCCAGCTCGCTTCCGGCCGAGCCGCCCCGGACGTCGGCGCTCATCCGGGCATGCGGACCGCGACGGCCGCGCCGTGGGCGGGCAGGTCCTCGGCCTCGGCCAGTGCGATCACCAGCGGCGCGACGTCGAGCAGGGCGTCGCGGCTGTACTCGACCAGGTGCACGCCCTTGAGGAAGGACTGCACGCTCAGACCGGAGGCGTGCCGGGCGGTGCACCCGGTGGGCAGCACGTGGTTGGACCCGGCGCAGTAGTCACCGAGCGACACCGGCGAATGGGCACCGACGAACACGCACCCGGCACTGCGGACTCGTTCGGCGCGTTCCCGGGCGTCGGCGGTGATCACTTCCAGGTGCTCGGCGGCGTAGGCGTTCACGACATCCAGCCCCTGCTCCAGGTCTGCCACCAGGACGATTGCCGACTGCGGTCCGGACAGCGCCGTCTGCACCCGCTGGACGTGCTTGGTCTCGGCTACCAGCCGGGTCACCTCGTCGTTGACCGCATCGGCGAGCGCGGCGGAGTCCGTGACCAGTACCGAGGCGGCGGCGGGGTCGTGCTCGGCCTGGCTGATCAGATCGGCGGCGACGTGGACCGGGTCGGCGGTCTCGTCCGCCAGGATGGCGATCTCGGTGGGACCTGCCTCGGCGTCGATGCCGACGACGCCGCGCAGCAACCGCTTGGCGGCGGCGACATAGATGTTGCCCGGGCCGGTGATGACGTCCACCGCTTCGATGTCCAGCTCGTCGTCGCCGTAGGCCAGCAGCGCCACGGCCTGGGCGCCGCCGACCGCGTACACCTCGTCCACGCCGAGCAGCTCGCAGGCCGCGAGGATGGTGGGGTGCGGCAGGCCGCCGAACTCCTTCTGGGCCGGCGAGACCACGACCAGCGACGGCACGCCCGCAGCCTGGGCCGGAACGACGTTCATCACGACCGAGGACGGGTACACCGCTATACCGCCGGGGACGTAGAGCCCCACCCGATCCACCGGAATCCACTTCTCGGTCACGGTGCCACCCGGCACCACCTCGACGGCCACCGTCTCGCGGCGCTGGTGCTCGTGCACGATCTGGGTACGCTGGATCGACTCTTCCAGGGCCGTCCGGATCGCCGGGTCGAGGTCCGCCAGAGCCTGCGCCAGGGCGGCCCGGGGAACCCGCGGATCGGCCACGTCCACGCCGTCGAACCGGAGGGTGGCGGCACGGGCGGCGGCGTAACCACGCTCCCGGACGGCTTCGACAATGGGGCTGACGGCGGCTAGGGCGGCGTCGACGTCCATGGCGGCTCGGGGCAGCACTCGCCGCAGAGTCCGGGCGCTGGTGCGTTCGGCGGTGAGATCGACTCGGCGCAGCATGTGGCCAGTCTAGATAGCGCTGCAATCGCGCCGATCAGCGCGCCAGCGGCCTTGATCGGCCGTACGGTGTGGCTGTGTCCCACCCCTCCGCCGGCAGGTCAGAAGAGCTGCCGCTCTTCCCGCTGGGCACCGTCCTGGTGCCGGGGATGCGGCTGTCCCTGCACGTGTTCGAGCCCCGTTACCGGCAGCTGGTGGCCGACCTGCTCAGCGGCGAGGGTGCCCGTGCGCCCGAGTTCGGGGTGGTGGCGCTGCGCCAGGGCTGGGAGGTCGGCGAGCTCAAGGACGTCTACGGCGTCGGAACGACCGCTCGGGTGACTGATGTGCTTCCGCATACCGATGGCCAGTGTGACCTGTCCGCGGTCGGGGACCGACGGTTCGTGATCGAGAGCCTGGACAGCGGTTCCCATCCGTACCTGGTGGCGACGGTGCGGCGGCTGCCGGAGACGGACGGGGCGCTGAAGCCCGGAGCGGCGGCCGCGGTGCGGCGCGCCCTGGAGGCCCATCTCCAGGCGCTGGACGAGCTGGACATCGAGTTCACCGAGCAGCGATCCGAGCTGAGCACGCCCGTGGACGCCCAGGAGCTGTCCTACGCCGTGGCCAACCTGGTGTCGCTGCCGCTGTCCGATCGTCAGACCCTGCTTGCCACACCCGACACGGCGACCCGACTGAGCTGCGCGCGCTCGGTGCTGCGCCGCGAGACCGAGCTCCTGCGCACGCTCCAGGCGGTGCCGGCGACCGCGGCGACGTTCCGAACCGATTTCGGCTCGAGCTGAGCGAGGTCGTTGTCGGCATGCGGTCAGCCGGCGGCCCGTTCCGGCGGCCGCGGCTGCCGGTGCAGGTCGGGGTTGGCGGTCAGACCGGCCAGAGCGGTGTACGCCAGGACCGCGATCAGCGCCTGCAACCAGATCACCGGTGAGGCGTGCAGGGTCAGCGGTGGGGAGATGGCCGAGTTGACCCGGCCGGTGTTCGAGCCGGCGGCGAACAGCTGGCCGACCGTCCGCCCGAGCAGCGAGCTGAGCACACCGCCGACCGTCAGGGCGACCAGCGGAGCGGGGCCGCGCAGGTTCCGAAGCCCCCAGGCGGCGATGCCGAACACCAGGCCGGCCACCAGCGACAGCACGACGAACCTGCCGTCGCCGGCGATCTGCGACTCCGTCTCGTCCGGAATGAGCACGGAGCCGCCGCTGCCGTTGGAGACGAGATAAGCGACGGTCTTCGGTGCCCAGTGCAGCCAGATCACGCCGATCAGCACACCCGTGACGAGCTGACCCAGAACGATCAATGCCAAGGGGCGCCAGTTCACTGCCCGCAGCCGGTCCGCGAACTCGACGGACTCGGCTTCGTTGGCGTCGGGGTCGAGATCGGCGGCGGGGTCGAGATCGGCGGCGTGGCTCATCTGCTCTCCGGGTCGGCTGGTGCATGGGCGGCGCCGCCTGGACGGGTCGTGGACGCGCCCTGCTGGGGCTGCGCGTTGGGTGCAACGGTAAGCCGCTGGTCGGCGAAGACCGCACTCGGCGTCCGCCAGATCCCCGGTTCGACCAGCGGGCTGGCCGGCAGCAGCACCAGTGCGGCCGCTTCGCCGAGGATGATCCGGCCGGTGCGCCGGCGCATTCCACCGGCGGTCGCGGACCACTCGGTCGCGGCCCGCAGAGCGCCGAGGCGGCCGAGTCCGGCGGCGGCGAGGCGGTCCAGCTCACGGGGATCCACTCCCGGCCGGGTGCCGGAATTGCCGAGTCCGGTGCCGTAGCGCACCTGGACGCCGGCGGCGATCAGGTCCGCGGCGTTGGCAGCCGCCGCGCGTCCGGTGCCGGCGGAGAAGAACGTCTGCAACGTCGAGGTGACGCTCAGGCCGCTTGCCGCGATCCGGTCGATGAGCGCCGGGGACAGCCGCTCCATCGGAGTGTGGGCGAGTTCGTCGACCCGGGCCGCCAGTGCCCGCTCCACCATCGTCGCGGTGAGCGCATGGGCGACCGTGGGCAGGCCGGCGGCGTGGGCGTCCATGATCGCGCGCACGACGGCCGGGGCGGGTGCCGCCCAGCCGGCACCCCCGCCGTCGAGGGTGATCTTCACGACATCGATTCCCTCGGCGGCCAGGCGCTGAACCGCCCACCGGGCGTGCGTCGGAGAAGTCACGGGTTCCGCGAAGCCATCCGGTCCCCCGCTCCGCGATGGACAGCCGTCGATGGCTGTGAAAATCGGGCCGCTGACAGCGATGAACGGCGATCCCGGTGGGGGTGGACGGTGGCCGGTTCGCCAGCGGATGGCCAGCCGGGACGGAGCGCCGAGATCGCGTACGCCCACGACGCCGGTGTGCAGCTGCCCAGCCAGTTCCGGCTCGGCGTCCGGTGCCGCACCGTTACTGAAGAGGTGCACGTGCGCGTCCACGATGCCCGGGACGATCCAGTGATTCGGGCCGCCGAGCACGAGCAGGTCCGCCGGCAGCACCGACCGGTCGTCACCGAGGTGGCTCACGCGGCCGGACCCGTCGAGCACCACGACGCCAGGTGCCGGCTCGCTGTCGCCGCCGGTCCACACCGTGCCCACGAAGGCCACGCCACGGCTGGGCGCCCCAGCTCGGCCAGGACGATGCGAGCGGATCACGTCCAGGCCTGTCCGGGCCCGGTGGGTGAGTTGGGTTACCCGCCCAGTCAGGGCGGCGGCCCGGCCGGTCAGCGCCGAGCCGACTCCACGCGGCCGAGGACCCCCTGGTTCGCTGGGCTCCGCGTCGCCGGTCACCCAGCCATCTTGTCAGCCGTGCGGTAATTTCCGCGGCTCCGCAAGGCATTGTGACGAAAAGCGAGCGGTGTACGTGGGCTGAGCAGCTTGGCCGGCCGCTTTCCGACCGGTGGGTACCTCAGTGCCTGAACACCGACGGGTCGCTGCGCAGCAGGACGTGCAACTCGTCCACGCTGCTGGCGGGAACCACCTTGGCAAGATCGATCCGGGTCAGCGCCTGCAGGGTTCGGGCACGTTTGAGCGGCCGGATCAGGCGCAGGACGATCAGTAGTGGACCCCACGGGTGACTGGGCAGGCCGACCCGGCGCAGCTCCTGTCGCAGGCCGCGCCGAGTCCGGCCGACCATGGCGGCGACGCGCGGCTCCAACGGCCCCAGCAGCTCGGAGCCGGACAAGCGCCGCTGGATCGCGGCGAGCACCGCCCGGATCAGGAGCACCACGACCGCGACCAGCCCGATCAGGACAGCGAGGATCTTGAAGCCCCCGAGCCAGCACAGCAGAGCCACCAACAGGATGGCGATACCGGTCGCGGACACCGTCCGGACGATCGACGAGCCCAACGCACGCGTCAGCAGGTACCGGCGGAGCACCCGCTGAGAGACGTCACTGCCCTTGCGGAAGTCGCCGACGTCGTACGCCCGCTCGCCGGTGACCGGCTGCCCGGAGGCAGGGCCGCCGGAACGTCGCGGTCGGCCAGGAACGATCTCGTAACTCATGTCCACTCAACGAACCAGAGTTCCGTTCAGTTCTCGGCTGGTGATGCTTCCGGGGTAACGCCGCTTCAGGCGGCGACCGCGTTCGGGCCGAGCAGCGCCTTGAGATCGCCCATCAGCGCCTGGGAGGCGTGCACCCGGAGCTGGTCGGGCAGCCGCATCACGTGGCGGTGGCCGAAGCCTAGTTCCAGGTGCACCTCCGTCGTTCCAGGATGAGAGGCGAGCACCTCCCGCAGCCGCTCGATCACCATGGGCGTGGCACGGGCCTGGTCGACCGTGATCTTGATCGGCCCGCGAGGGCCCTCGCTCAGGTTCGGCACCGTCAGGTCCGATCCGATCATCCGGATGGCGTCCTCCCGGCTGTCGACCCTGCCCTTGATGACCACGATCGCGTCCTCGGCGATCTGCATGCCGACCTGGGTGTACGAGGCGGGGAAGAACAGCACCTCGACGGCGCCCTCGAGGTCTTCCAGGGTGACCTGTGCCCAGGGCTTGCCGTCCTTGGTCATTCGCCTCGTGACGGTCGACAGGATGCCCGCGACCGTGATCAGCTGGCCGTCGTTGACCGCGTCCGTCTGCAGGTCGGCGATGCTCACCTCGGACGCCGACCGCAGAATGTGCTCGACGCCGAGAAGCGGGTGGTCGCTGACGTACAGGCCGAGCATCTCGCGCTCGAAGTTGAGCAGGACGGACTTGTCCCACTCCCCCTCCGGCACCCGGACCGCGAACACGTCGGTGTCGCTGACCGCTTCCTCGGTGCCGAAGCTGAACAGGTCGAACTGGCCGATCGCCTCGGCGCGCTTGGTGCCGACGACGGCATCCACGGACTGCTCGTACACCTGGATCAGGCCCTTGCGGGTGTGCCCCAGGGAGTCGTACGCCCCCGACTTGATCAGGGCCTCGATGGTGCGCTTGTTGCAGGCCACCGCGTCGACCTTGCGCAGGTAGTCGGCGAAGTCGGTGAAGGCCGACTTCGCCTTGCGCGACGTGGTGATCGAGGTGACGACGTTGCCACCGACATTGCGGACCGCGGACAGGCCGAACCGGATGTCGGTGCCGGTCGGGGTGAAGTCGGCGTCGGAGGAGTTCACGCACGGCGGCAGCACCTTGATGCCCATCCGCCGGCACTCGGCGAGGTAGATCGCCATCTTGTCCTTGTCGTCCTTGACCGAGGTGAGCAACGCGGCCATGTACTCGGCCGGAAAGTTGGCCTTGAGGTAAGCGGTCCAGTATGAGACCAGGCCGTAGGCGGCAGAGTGCGCCTTGTTGAAGGCGTAGTCGGAGAACGGCAGCAGGATGTCCCACAGCGTCTTGATCGCGGCGGCGGAGTAGCCGTTGGCCGACATGCCGGCGGAGTACTTCTCATACTGCGCGTCCAGTTCTGACTTCTTCTTCTTGCCCATTGCCCGGCGCAGCAGATCCGCGGCACCCAGGGAGAACCCGGCCACCTTCTGCGCGATGGCCATGACCTGCTCCTGGTAGACGATCAGGCCATAGGTGTCGCCCAGAATCTCGCCCAGCGGCTCTTCCAGTTCGGGATGGATCGGCACGACGGGCTTGCGCTCGTTCTTGCGGTCGGCGTACTCGTTGTGGGAGTTGGCGCCCATCGGGCCGGGCCGGTACAGCGCTCCGACCGCGGAGATGTCCTCGAAGTTGTCGGGCCGCATCGACCGCAGCAGCGCCCGCATCGGACCACCATCGAGCTGGAAGACGCCCAGCGTGTCACCGCGCGCGAGCAGCTCGAAGGTCTTCGGATCATCCAGCGTCAGGTCTTCCAGCACGACCGTCTGGTCGCGGTTGGCCCTCACGTTGTGCAGCGCATCGTCGAGCACGGTGAGGTTTCGCAACCCCAGGAAGTCCATCTTGATCAGGCCGAGGCTCTCACAGGACGGGTAGTCGAACTGGGTGATCACGGCGCCGTCGGCCTCACGGCGCATGATCGGGATGACGTCGATCAGCGGGTCGCTGGACATGATCACACCCGCCGCGTGCACGCCCCACTGGCGCTTGAGGCCCTCGAGCCCCTTTGCGGTGTCGACAACCCGCTTGACCTCGGGATCGGCCTCGTACAGGGACCGGAACTCACCGCCCTCGCCGTACCGGTTGTGGTCCTTGTCGAAGATCTTCGACAGTGGAACGTCCTTGCCCATCACCGGCGGCGGCATCACCTTGGTGACCCGGTCCCCCATGGCGAAGGGGTAGCCCAGTACCCGGGCGGCGTCCTTGACCGCCTGCTTGGCCTTGATGGTGCCGTACGTGACGATCTGCGCAACGCGCTCCTCGCCGTACTTCTCGGTGACGTAGCGGATCACCTCACCGCGCCGGCGCTCGTCGAAGTCGACGTCGAAGTCGGGCATCGAGACGCGGTCGGGGTTGAGGAACCGCTCGAAGAGCAGGCCGTGCCGCAGCGGGTCGAGGTCGGTGATCCGCATGGCGTACGCGACCATGCTGCCGGCGCCCGAGCCACGTCCCGGACCGACCCGGATGCCGTTCTCTTTCGCCCAGTTGATGAAGTCCGCCACGACGAGGAAGTAGCCGGGGAAACCCATCTGGACAATGACGCCGCTTTCGAAGTCGGCGCGCTTGCGGACCTCGTCCGGGATGCCGTTGGGGTAGCGGTGCAGCAGTCCCTTCTCGGTCTCTTTGATGAACCAGGACTGCTCGTTCTCGCCCTCGGGAACCGGAAAGCGCGGCATGTAGCTCTTGCTCTCGTCGAAGGTGACCTCGCACCGTTCGGCGATGAGCAGGGTGTTGTCGCAGGCCTCGCGCAGGTCGTACTTGTCGGCCCAGAGGGAACGCATCTCGGCCGGCGACTTCAGGTAGAAGTCCTTGGCGTCGAACTTGAACCGGTTGGAGTCCTGCATCGTCTTGCCGGATTGCACACACAGCAGCACCTCGTGCGCGTCGGCGTCCTCGGCGCGGGTGTAGTGCAGGTCGTTGGTGGCGATCATGGGAAGCCCGAGGTCTTTTCCGAGCTTCAGCAGACCGTCGCGGACCCGGCTCTCGATTCCGAGGCCGTGGTCCATCAGCTCCAGGAAGAAGTTGTCCTTGCCGAAGATATCCCTGAATTCGGCGGCACTCTGCCGGGCGTTCTCGTAGTTGCCGATCCGCAGCCAGGTCTGGATCTCACCCGACGGGCAACCGGTCGTGGCGATCAGTCCCTGGGCGTACTCGTGCAGCAGCTCGCGGTCAGCCCGCGGCTTGTAGAAGAAGCCCTCGAGGCTCGATCGGCTGGAGAGCCGGAACAGGTTGTGCATGCCGGCGGTGTTCTCCGCCAACAGAGTCATGTGGGTGAAGGCGCCCGCGCCAGACACATCGTCCTGGCCGCCGGCGTTCCAGCGGACTCTGGTGCGCTCGCCGCGGTGGGTGTTCGGAGTGAGGTAGGACTCCAGCCCGATGATGGGCTTGACGCCGTTCGCCTTGGCCTTCTTGTAGAAATCGTAGGCACCGAAGACGTTGCCGTGGTCGGTCATTGCCAGGGCGGGCATGCCCATCCGTGCTGTCTCTGTGAACAGGTCGTCCAGCCGTGCGGCACCGTCGAGCATGGAGTACTCGGTGTGGTTGTGCAGGTGCACGAAGGAGTCGGTCGAGCCTGCGGCAGTCACAGCGGTGCCCTCATCTTTCGTTCGGGTGGCGCCCATCGTTCGGGCTGGCCAGCGGGTTTGATTCTGCACCCGGGCACCGACAACCTTCCGCAGGGCCAGCTCGATCCGCGAGTCTCTCGACCTGCTATCGAGGCTTGCTGTCAGCGCCGGTGGACGACCGGCTTGGGGTCGGTTGCAGCCCGCTACCGGACCGACTCCCGACCGGTTTTGTCCGGGGGCTGTGACAGCATGGACGCATGTCGATTATCAAGATCAACGCCATTACCGTCACCGCGGACAGCGGGGACGAACTGGCCAAGCGCTTCGCCGCTCGCGCCGGTGCCGTCGACGGCCAGGAGGGTTTCGAGGGCTTCGAACTGCTCCAGCCGACCGACGGCCGCACGATCTGGCTCGTGATCACCCGCTGGCGAGACGAGGACGCCTTCAACGCCTGGGTGAACTCGCCGGCGTTCGGTCAGGGCCACAAGTCCGAGGGCGCGCAGGCCGAGACGCCTGCCGGCGAGCAGCCGAAGCGGCCGGTGGGCGTGAGCAGCGAGTTGTGGTCCTATGTCGTCTCCGGCGGATCGATGGTCTGAGCCGCGGTGGCCGATAGCCACGGTTGGGATGCGGCCCGCAGCCATGGCTGCGCCAGTGCGAACACGACCTTCGGCTCCCCCGGCAGGCACAGGTCGAACGCGCCATCGCCACCGTGAGAGCCGCCATCAAAACCACCCACCAGCAACGACACCGCCAACTCGCCCACCGCAAAGACCCCACCAGGCCACCGTCTGACGCAGACCGATCGCGGCGATCCAACCCAGCCACCCGCACTCCCACGTCCGAAATCGGCGCAGGTCAGAACTCGTGCGCCAGGACAGAGTTCAGCCGCGCCGCCAGCTCAGCGCCCGCGCCACGGTTCAGGACTCCGCGTCCAGGACATCCAGCGCGTGCTGCAGATCGTCCGGAAACGGCGAGACGACCTGGATCCACTCCCCCGTCGCGGGATGGTGGAAGCCGAGCGACCGGGCGTGCAGCCACTGCCGCGTCAGGCCCAGCTTGCGGCTGAGTACCGGATCGGCCCCGTACAGGGTGTCACCGCAGCAGGGGTGCCGCAGCGCCGCCATGTGCACCCGGATCTGGTGCGTCCGGCCCGTCTCCAGCCGGACGTCGAGCAGCGACGCCGCCCGGTAGGCCTCCACGGTCTCGTAATGGGTCACGCTCGGCCGGCCACCGGCCACCACCGCGAACTTCCAGTCCGAGGACGGATGCCGGTCGATCGGTGCGTCGATGGTCCCGCTGCTCGGGTCAGGATGCCCCTGCACCAGCGCCGAGTACAGCTTCTCGACCGTGCGCTCCTTGAATGCCCGCTTCAGCACCGTGTACGCCAGCTCGCTCTTGGCCACCACCATCGCACCGGTGGTGCCGGCGTCCAGGCGATGCACAATGCCCTGCCGCTCCGCCGCTCCGGACGTCGACATCCGCAGCCCCATCGCGGCCAGCCCCTGTACCACCGTCGGGCCCTCCCAGCCGATGCTCGGGTGCGCGGCCACACCCACCGGCTTGTCGACCACGACGATGTCGTCGTCCTGATACAGGATCTTCAGCCCGTTCACCACCATCGGCGGAGCCTTCGCCAGGTCGACCAGCTCAGGAATGGTGATCTCCAGCCACGACCCGCCGTGCACGCGTTCCGACCGCGCCGGAATCCCTCCGTCCAGGGTCACCGCGCCGTCATCGATCAGGGTCGCGGCCGCGGACCGGGACAGCCCGAACAGCCGGGAGATGGCCACGTCCAGCCGCAGGCCCTCCAGCCCGTCGGGGACCGGCATCATCCGCGGCTCAGCCATCGGATGACGCAGGCTTCTCCGACACCGCATCGCTCTGCGACAGCCCGTGGTTCCGCGCTCCGTTGAAGTCAACCCCGAGCAGCGACAGGGCCACGGCCGTCGCGCCGCCGATCACGATGGCCGAATCGGCCAGGTTGAAGATCGGCCACACATGCCCGTCATTGGCGAACAACGAGATCCAGTCGACCACATGGCCCTTGCCCGGCGACGGCGCCCGAAAGAACCGGTCGATCAGATTGCCCAGCGCCCCGCCGAGCACCAACCCCAGCGCGATCGCCCACCCCCGGGACGTCAGCCGCCGCGCCGCCCGGGCGATGACCACGACCACGATCACCGAGATGATCGTCAGGACGACGGTGGCCCCCGTGCCGACCGAGAACGCTGCCCCGCTGTTGCGCGTCTGCACCAGGTACACGGCACCGCCGAGCAACCGGGTGCCCGCGTCCTGGGGCTTGATGTGCGCGACGACCAGGATCTTGCTGATCAGGTCAGCGACCAGGGCGATCACGGCAGTGGCGACGAAGGCCCGCATCCTGGTTCGGGGCTTTCTCGCGCCGGCGTCGCCTGGCTGCGGTAGTGGGGGCTGGGTCACGCGCCCATTCTCGCTCACCGGGCGCGGGTCGCGTGCCCGCCCCTGCCGCCAGCCGCGTCACCAACCTGTCCGGACAGCGAACAGCTAGCGCCGCTCCTCGCGTGACTTGCAGGCCGCGTCCAAGGTCGCCATCGGCAGCGCCGTCAGCCGGGCCTTCGGGATCGGGCACCCGCAGTTCTCACAGCGCCCGTAGGTTCCGGCGTCGATCCGCTCCAACGCGTGCTCCAGTTGATCGAGCAGATCCCGCCGGTTGGCCGCGATCGATTGCTGCTGCTCGCGCTGGAACGTCGTGTTCCCCACGTCCGCCTGGTCGTTCCCCGCCCCGTCGGTGTGCGAGCGCCGCAGGTTGTCCAGCTCCGCCACCGCCGCCGCGTACTCGGCCTGCATCGCGGCCCGTTCGCTCCGCAACCGTGCCTTGAACTCACTCGTCTCGGCGGCGGTGAGCCGTGCCGTGCCGGCTTCCTTCCGGACTCCTGTCATGGCGACCGGACTCCTGTCATGACGGCCCTCTCTCCGGGCGCGGTCGCTGGTGCGCGGATCGCTCAGCAAGGGCGCCCAGGATATGGCCGTCGCGACCTCAGCGCCAGCACGTGGCGTAGCCCGGACCGGCAGGCGGCCGAGGCACGTACACTTGGCTTCGCGTCGACGAGGACAAGTAGCGTCGGTGGCACCCACAGAGCGACCCGGGGACGGTGCGAGCCCGGGAGCGGTGCGCCGACGGCGAAATCACCTCCGAGCTTCGGAAGAACCGGCCCGCACAGGCCGCAGTAGACCCGAGTGGCAGTGCAATGAGTGGATCGGCCAGCTCGTCCGGCCGGTCAAGAGGGGTGGTACCGCGGCGGTCCGACCGTCGTCCCTTCACCGTTACGGCCAGGTTGGCTCGCCCGAGGCGGCCTGGCGCTGACCCGGCGAAGGAGAACTGCCCGATGGCCTACGAGGCCCTGCCCGCGCACGTGGACCTGCCCGCCACGGACAAGAGCGTCATCGACTTCTGGCGCGAGAACAAGATCTTCGAGGCCAGCCTGAGCCAGAGCGCCGGCGGCCCGCACTTCACCTTCTACGAGGGGCCGCCGACCGCCAACGGCACGCCCGGCACCCACCACATCGAGGCCCGCGCGTTCAAGGACCTGTTCCCGCGGTTCAAGACCATGAAGGGCTATCACGTCCCCCGGATGGCCGGCTGGGACTGCCATGGCCTGCCCGTGGAACTCGCCGTCGAGAAGCAGCTCGGCTTCACCGGCAAGCCCGACATCGAGCGCTACGGCATCGCGGAGTTCAACGCCAAGTGCCGGGCCGAGGTGCAGCGCAACGTCGACCAGTTCACCGCCATGAGCGAGCGGATGGGCTACTGGGCCGATTACGACAACGCCTACTGGACGATGAACCCCGACTACATCGAGTCGGTGTGGTGGGCGCTGAAGAACATCCATTTCCAGGGCCTGCTCGTCGAGGACCACCGGGTCGCGCCGTACTGCCCCCGCTGTGGCACCGGCCTGTCCGACCACGAGGTAGCCCAGGGCTACGAGACCGTCGTCGACCCCTCCGTCTACGTCACCTTGCCCATCACGTCCGGGCCGTTGGCGGGACAGGCCGACCTGCTCATCTGGACGACCACCCCGTGGACGCTGGTGTCCAACACCGCGGTGGCGGCCAACCCGGACGTGACGTACTCCCTGGTCCGCACGCCGGACGGCCGGCAGCTGGTGATGTTCACCGGCGGCGCGGCGAGTGCCTACCTGCCCGAGGGCAGCGAGGTGATCGGCTCCTACTCCGGCCGCGAGCTGGAGCGCTGGACGTACACCCGACCCTTCGACTACGTCGAGATCGGGACGCCGGAGACGCCCGCCAACTACGTGGTGCTCGCCGACTACGTGACCACCGACGACGGCTCCGGACTGGTGCACCAGTCCCCCGCGTTCGGCGCGGACGATCTCGCGACCTGCCGCGGCTACGGCCTGCCGGTGGTCAACCCGATCGGCAAGGACGGCCACTTCCTGCCCGAGGTGCCCGAGGTGGGTGGGGTGTTCTTCAAGGACGCAGACGAGCAGCTGGTCGCCGACCTGGACCGCCGCGGCCTGCTGTTCAAGCACATCGCCTACGAGCACAGCTATCCGCACTGCTGGCGCTGCCACACCCCGCTGATGTACTACGCGCTGCCGTCCTTCTACATCCGGACGACGGCGCGCAAGGCCGAGCTGATCGCCCAGAACGAGGCCACCAACTGGCATCCGGACACCATCAAGCATGGCCGGTACGGCGACTGGCTGGACAACAACATCGACTGGGCGCTGTCGCGGGACCGGTTCTGGGGAACGCCGCTGCCCATCTGGCGCAACGACGTGGACCCGGCCAACCTGGTGTGCGTCGGGTCGCTGGCGGAGCTGTCGGAGCTGACCGGCGAGGACTTGAGCGATCTCGACCCGCACCGCCCGTACGTCGACGCCCCGACCTTCACGCTGCCCGGCGTCGAGGGAACCTTCCGCCGGGTGCCCCAGGTCATCGACGGCTGGTTCGACTCCGGCTCGATGCCGTTCGCACAGTTCGGCGCCCCGCACCGCAACGCCGAGCTGGCGAAGGAGAATTACCCTGCCGACTTCATCTCCGAGGCGATCGACCAGACCCGGGGCTGGTTCTACACCCTGATGGTCATCGGCACGCTCATCTTCGACCAATCCAGCTACCGCAACGTCGTGTGCCTGGGCCACATCCTGGCCGAGGACGGCCGCAAGATGAGCAAGCACCTGGGCAACATCCTGGAGCCCATCCCGTTGATGGACCGGCACGGTGCCGACGCCGTCCGGTGGTTCATGCTGGCCGGCGGCTCCCCGTGGTCCGCGCGCCGGGTGGGTCACAAGAACCTGGACGAGATCGCCTCGAAGGTGCTGCGGACGTACTGGTCGCTGGCCTCGTTCCAGTCGTTGTACGCCCGCGCGAACGGCTGGGAGGCTGGCTCCGGCGGCCCCGACACGTTGCTGGACCAGTGGGCCCGCAACGAGACGAACCGGGTCGCCACCGAGGTCGACACCGCCCTGGAGGCCTACGACCCGGCCCGCGCGGGCAAGGCACTGTTCGGCCTGATCGACGACCTGTCCAACTGGTACGTGCGCCGCTCCCGCCGCCGCTTCTGGGAAGGCGACCCGGCCGCGCTGCAGACCCTGCACGACTGCCTCGACACCCTGACCCGGCTGCTCGCCCCGTTCGTGCCGTTCGTGACCGAGCGGGTCTGGCAGGCGCTGTTCGCCGACACCACCGGCATCGCCTCGGTGCACCTGGCGTCCTGGCCCGAGACGGACGCGCCCACCGACCCCGCACTGTCCCGGCAGGTGGCGCTGGTGCGGCGGATCGTGGAACTCGGGCGCGCCGCCCGGGCCGCGTCCGGCGTGAAGACCCGACAGCCGCTGGCGCGAGCGCTCATCTCGGCACCAGGCTGGGACGAGTTGCCGCAGGCGCTGCGACGCGAGGTGGCCGACGAGCTCAACGTGGTGGACCTCGCCGAGCTGACCGACGCCAGCGAACTGCTGGACATCACGGTGAAGCCCAACTTCCGGAATCTGGGTAAGCAGCACGGTTCTGACACCAAGGCGGTGGCCGCGGCGATCACGTCCTTCCAGCACCCGGGGGGCCTGGCGCACACGCTGCGGACCCAGGGTGCCTTCACGCTGGAATCCGTGGGCAAGACCATCACCGCCGACGACGTCATCATCAGCGAGGCCCCGGTCAGCGGCTGGGTGGTCGAGGTGGCCGGCTCGAACACGGTCGCGCTGGACCTGGAGCTCACTCCGGAGCTGCGCCGGCTCGGCCAGTTGCGTGACATCGTCCGGATCGTGCAGGAGGCCCGCAAGAATGCCGGTTTCGAAGTCATCGACCGGATAGCGCTGCACTGGACGGTCGGCGGCTCGCCCGAGCCTGCGGAAGCCATCCGGGCGCACGCCACCGAACTCGCATCCGAGGTCCTCGCGAGCACGCTGACCGAGGGAGCTCCGGAGGAGCCGGCCGGCTTCTTCGAGGCCGATGACGAGGAACTGGGGCTGCGGCTGTGGCTGGCGAGGGCGAGCGGCTGACGGTGCTGCGGAGGTGAGGGCTGGTGCTGGCCGGTCGTGGGAGCCGGCGGCACGGACCTCGGCAAGTGAGGGCCTGTCCGCGCCGGATCGGCCGATCAGCTGGAGCTCAGGCCTTGCCCTGCCTGTCCTGACCGGAAGCAGCTTGGCCCGACACTCGCTCGGCCGAACCGCTCGCCGCAACGGGCTCCGCGCGACCACTGGAGTCCAGATCGCGCAGCTGCGACTCGAGATAGCTCTTGAGCCGCGACCGGTACTCGTGCTCGAAGGTGCGCAACTCCTCCAGCTTCTTCTCCAGCGCCGTCTTGCGCTGCTCGAGCTGCACGGTGATCTGGTTCGCGCGCTGCTCGGCGTCGGACACCGTGCTGGTCGCCTTCGCCCGGGAGTCCCGGTCGAGCTGATCGGCGCGAGCCTGTGCCTCGGAAACCGTCTTCTCACGGAACGCCTGGGCCTCGGCCTGCACCCGCTCCTGGTGGGTCTTGGCATCGGCGATCGTCTTGTCGTGCTCAGCCCTGGCCGCCGCCGCCTGCTCGTCCGCCGCCTGCTGGGCCATCGCGAGAACCCGCTCGGCCTGGCTGAGCGTGGCGCCGGCGTTACCGGCCTGCGCGGCCGGCTGTGCTGGCGTGGCGGCTGCGACCCGGGCGGGGGCCGTGGACTTCGCGGCGGTGAGTTCCTGCTGCGCCTGGGCTGCCGCCTGGCGACCCTGCGCGACCTGGGCCTCGAGCTCGCTGACCCGCGCGGCCAGCTTCTTGTTCTCCTCGCGAGCGCTCGCCAGCGCGGCGGCGTCGGCCGCGCCCGTGTTGCTCGGGGTGCCACCGGAGGCCGGACGGCTCTTGAGGTCGGCGTTCTCCTCGACGAGGCGGGCGAGCTCGACCTCGATGATGTCGAGGAAGGCGTCCACCTCTTCTTCGTCGTACCCGCGCTTGCCGATCGGGGGCTTCTTGAAGACCACGTTGTGGACTTCAGCGGGGGTCAAAGGCATCGAGTCACCTCATGAGAAGTGGCGGCCGAACCCGGCTAGGGGCGCTGCCAACCAGCGAACGGATGGAACGGACAGAGGATAGCGAGTGGCTTCGGAGCCCACCGCGCGAGGCCCGCGAGCGCTAGCCGGCAGCCAGCGAGGCGACGATCAGCCGGAGTATCCAGATGGTGATCAGCAGCACGAGGACGCTCATGTCGAAGCTGATCCCACCCAGTCGCAGCGGCGGAATCAGCCGGCGCAGCAGCTTCATCGGTGGATCGGTCACCACATAGACGACCTCCAGGCTCACCGCCGCGATGCCTGCGGGGCGCCAGGACCGGGCGAAACTCCGGGTGGTTTCCACGATCAGGCGCGCGATCACCAACAGGTAGAAGATCAGCAGCGCTAACCCGACCGCAGCCCAGAACGTCGTCATAGCTCCATTCTCGCACCCGCCTCAGCTGCGCCAGCCGGACCGCCGCCGAGTTCGGTCGGGACACCACGGATCGGCAGGACGCCGAGCCGGCCTCAGCTCTGGTTGTAGAACCCGCCCTCGACGATGCGCTGGCGGTCGGCCGCCGTCACCGACACGTTGTGCGGGCTGAGCAGGAACACCTTGGGGGTGACCCGCTCGATGCTGCCGTGCAGGCCGAAGGTCAGGCCCGCGGCGAAGTCGACCAGCCGCTTGGCATCCGAGTCGTCCATCTCGGAGAGGTTCATGATCACTGGCGTGCCGCCGCGGAACTGCAGCCCGATCGTCTTCGCCTCGTTGTACGTGCGGGGGTGCAGCGTGGTGATGCGCTGCGGCGCCTGCTCGAAGCCGGCGTCGTAGTCGTCGAAGACCTCGGCCTCGGTGGTTGTCTCGTAGCCGGTGCGCACCTGAGCAACCTCTACCTCGCGACGGTGGTACTGCGGATCGCGAGCCAGCGCTCCATAGGACTCCGAGCCGCCGCTTTCGGTGTAGTCGTCATCCTCGACCAGACCGAGGTACACGCCCATCTTCCGAAGGCCTGTAGCCATGTGTCGTCCTCCTGTTTAAGTACCGCCAGCTGCTGCCAGCCGACGTTATCTGAAAGGTGTTGCCCGACGGCCGAGCAACGCCGTACCGATCCGCACATGTGTGGCACCGTGCCGCACGGCCGCTTCAAGATCATTGCTCATGCCGGCCGAGATCATTCTTGCCTCCGGATGCGCGACCCGCACCCGCTCTGCCACCTCTTCGAGTTGCCCGAACGCCACGTCCGCCTCGACGTCCAGCGGAGCGATCGTCATCACCCCCGCCAGCCTCAGCGAGTCCAGTCCGGCGACCTCGTCGGCCAGTCGTTCCAGCTCCGCCGAAGCACTGCCGCCCCGCTCCGGGTCCGCGTCCAGGCTGAGCTGGACGAGCACCGCAAGCGGTTCCCGCTCCGCCCGACGGACGCCGTTGTCCAGCGCCTTCGCGAGCTCGAGCCGATCCACGCTGTGCACCACGTCGGCGTAGCGGGCCACCGACTTGGCCTTGTTCGACTGCAGCCGGCCGATGAAGTGCCAGCGAACCTTCGCCTTGCTCAGCCCACCGAACTCCGCGACCTTCGCCGACGCCTCCTGGTCACGGCTCTCGCCCAGGTCGGCTACCCCCGCCCCGGCGAGCAGCACCGCATCCTGTACCGGAAAGAACTTGGTGACCGCGATCAAGGTGATCTCGTCCGGCGCCCGGCCGGCCGCCTCGCACGCCCGCCGCATTCGCTCGCGCACCTCGGCCAGGTTCTGCCGAAGCTCCGCACCGCGAGCCGCAGTGTCGCCCCGTCCCGGCGCCACGCCGCCTGCGTTGAGCTCGGCCGCGGGCGGCGGCTTCATCGCATCACCGCCCGCGGCCGCGTCCTGAGATGGGATCACTTCAAGAAATCGGGTACGTCCAGCTCGTCCTCGACCTCGACCGGTTTGCGGACCGGGGCAGGCGTCCAGGTGCCGCCCTGACCGGCACTCTGCTGGCCGACACCCTGCGCGGACACGGCCGTCGCTCCGGCCCCGACCGGGGCTGCGGCCGATGAGGGCAGGAAGGTCGGAGCCGGCCGGCCGGTGCCCGCGAGCACCGGCTGCGGCTGTGGGGTGCGCGCCTCGGCCTCTCGCCGCGGCTCCACCTTCTTGTACGGCAGCTGGCCGGAGTCGAAGCCGGCGGCGATGACCGTCACCTTCACCTCGTCACCGAGCGTGTCGTCGATGACCGCGCCGAAGATGATGTTGGCGTCCGGGTGAGCGGACTCGGCAACCAGCGTCGCGGCGTCATTGATCTCGAACAGGCCCAGGTCGGACCCGCCGTAGATCGAGAGCAGCACACCGTGCGCACCGTCCATGCTCGCCTCGAGCAGCGGCGAGGCGATGGCCATCTCGGCCGCCGCCCGCGCCCGGCCCTCGCCGCGCGCGGAGCCGATGCCCATCAAGGCGGAGCCGGCACCGCTCATCACGCTCTTGACGTCGGCGAAGTCGAGGTTGATCAGGCCCGGCGTGGTGATCAGGTCGGTGATGCCCTGGACACCGGAGAGCAGCACCTGGTCGGCGCTGCGGAAGGCGTCCATCACCGAGACGTTGTGGTCAGAGATCTGCAGCAGCCGGTCGTTCGGAATCACGATCAGCGTGTCGCACTCGGCCCGCAGCGCCTCGATTCCCATCTCGGCCTGGGTCGCGCGCTTCTTGCCCTCGAAGGAGAACGGCCGGGTGACGACGCCGATGGTGAGCGCGCCGAGCTTGCGGGCCATGCTGGCGATGACCGGCGCGCCACCGGTTCCGGTGCCGCCGCCCTCACCGGCGGTGACGAAGACCATGTCGGCGCCCTTGAGCACCTCTTCGATCTCGTCGCGGTGGTCTTCGGCGGCCTTCCGGCCGACATCGGGCTGCGCGCCGGCGCCGAGGCCGCGGGTCAGCTCGCGTCCGACGTCGAGCTTGACGTCCGCGTCGGACATCAGCAGCGCCTGGGCGTCGGTGTTCACCGCGATGAACTCGACACCTTTCAGGCCCTGCTCGATCATCCGGTTGACCGCGTTGACGCCGCCGCCGCCGACACCGACGACCTTGATGACAGCGAGGTAGTTGTGCGGTGGGGTCATGAGCGTTCCTTCGGTAGCTTTCGGGCTTCGGTGATGGGGGTCTTCGGTGCTGTCGGTGCTGTGCTGCTCGGTGCTATCGGTGCTGGTCAGTTGGGGTTCAGAACCCTCACCCTCAAGTAGACCGTTAACGTTATGTCAACCTGAGCGTTAAAAGCGAAGGTAGTTCGCTGAGGCTCGACAGGGTGAAGGCGCGCCGCGACACGCGAAAAAAACGAAAAAGATTAGTTGCCGGTGCTGGGCGCGCCGCGGCTGATCACGGACGTGGGATCGCTCAGGTCGAAGTACGTCCCCGGCTGGGTGATCAAGGCGGGAAGCAGTTTCGCCTTATCCGCACTGTGATCCGTGCCGCCCCACAGCACCGTGCGGCCGTCGGACAGCGTGAGCGTGACCGACTCCGGCGTCGGCGCGGTGATCAGCGCGACCTTGCGCGACACGCTCGTCGTGAGAGATCCGGCGACCGCGGCCGCGGCGTCCATCCGGTCCACGCTGCCGGACACGTCGATCCGGGGCAGCCCCTTCGGCGGCGTCTTCGCCGTCCGGAAGGCGACATCGTCGGCATCGACGACGGTGACCCCGCCGGGCGCGAAGCGATAGCCGACGGCCACCCGCTCCAGGATCCGGATCGTGACGGTGGACGGGTACGAGGTGGTGACAGACGCGGACCGGACCACCGGCAGCGCGGCCAGCCGTCGTTGGATCGCCGCGGTGTCCAGCCGCAGCAGCGGGGCTCCGGAGCGGATGGCGGCCACCTGACGAACCTGCGCGGCCGACAGCGACCTCGCGCCGCGGACCTGCACCGACCGCACGCCGAGCACGCTGGAGAATCCGATCACCCAGGCCAGCAGCACCAACACCGCGGCCACCGCCACCAGAACCGCCCAGCGCGGCAGCCGGCGGCGGCCGGCGGCCGACGGCGGCTCGGGCGCGCTCTGGTCGGTCCGGTCGACTACGTCAGTCATGCGTGGCGTTCCGATGCGCGATCTCGGCAAGGATGTCCGGGCACAGCAGGTAGACGTCACCGATTCCCATGGTCACCACCACGTCACCCGGGCGCACCAGCGCGGCAACCCGGCCGGCGGTGGCGTTGCGATCCGGCTCGTACACGACGTCGGACGCCGGCAGCGGCACCAGGCCGGCGATCAGAGCCCCGGTGACCCCGGGGATCGGCTCCTCACGCGAGGCGAAGATGTCCATCACCACCGCGACGTCGGCGTCGGCCAGCGCCTCACCGAACTCCTTCGCGAACGTCTGGGTCCGGCTGTACGTCCCGGGCTGGAACACCGCGACCAGCCGACCGGGCCCGGCCTGCGGCAGCGTCGCCCGCGCCGCGGTCAGCTCCGCACGCACCTCGGTCGGGTGGTGGGCGTAGTCGTCATACACCCGGACACCCTCGGCCTCACCACGGAACTCGAACCTGCGGCTGACCCCGGCGAAGTCGCTCCACGCGGCCGACAGCGGCCCGAAGTCCTCCGCCTCCGCCCCGATCTCGACGGCCAGCGCCAGTGCGCCGGCGGCGTTGAGGGCCATGTGGTGCCCGATCATCGAGCCGACCCGGACGCTCACCGGCTCCTCGGAATCGCTCAATCCGGAAACGGTGATCTCGACCGAGTCCCGGTGCTCGAGGATGCCGGTCAGCCGGACGTCGGCGTCGGCCGCGGTGCCGTAGGTCCTGACCCGGACGCCACTATCACGGGCGTAGCAGGCGAGCCGCCGGGCGCCCTCGTCGTCGGCGCAGGTCACCAGCAGGCCACCCGGAGTGATCCGGTCGACGAACTGCTCGAAGGCTCGGAAGACGCCTTCGAGGTCGCCGTGGTTCTCGAGGTGGTCCGCCTCGACGTTCAGCACGATCGCCACGTCCGGTCTGAGCAGCAGGAACGAGCCGTCGCTCTCGTCGGCCTCGACGATGAACACCCCGCCGGCCCCGACCTGCGCGTTGGTGCCCGAGGCGCGCAGGTTGGCCCCGATCGCGAAGGACGGGTCCAGCCCGGCGGCCTGCGCCGCGACCGTGAGCAGCGAGGTGGTGGTGGTCTTGCCATGGGTGCCCGCGATGGCCACCGACCGGCTGCCCGAGATCATCGCTCCGAGCGCACTCGCGCGGCGCAGCACCAGCAGGCCGCGTTCCCTGGCCGCCGCCAGCTCGACGTGCGTTGGGCTGATGGCCGTGCTGTACACCACGGTGTCGGCCTCGTCGAGGTGCGCCGGTGAGTGCCCGATGCTGATGTCGGCGCCCAGTTCGCGCAACGCCTGGACGGACGCCGACTCCTTGTTCTCACAACCGGAGACCGGCACGCCACGGGCCAGCATGATGCGGGCGACGGCGCTCATGCCGGCGCCGGCGATGCCGATCAGATGCACCCGGCCCAGGTCGTCGGCGGCCGGAATCTCTTCGGTGGCGGCTGAGGACACCAGCGCTGCCCCGGGCGCGGCCCAGCCGGCCGGCCGGTCATAGCTGCTCTGCGACCGGTGCGCCGCGTCCAGCGTCGGCTGGTCAGGATCGGGTGTTGTGCTCACGCGCCACCTCCAGCACCTTCTCGGCCAGCACCACTCCGGCGCCGCGGGCACCGGCCTGGCTCGCGGCCGCGGCCATCGCACTCAGCCGCGGCGGGTCGGTCAGCACGCCGATGACCTGGCTGGCCACCCATTGCGGGGTGCACTCGGCATCGGCCACCAGCAACCCGCCGCCGGCCGCGACGATCGGCTCGGCGTTGAGCCGCTGCTCGCCACCCCGCAGCGGCAACGGCACGTACGCGGCAGGCAGGCCCACCGCGGTGAGCTCGGCGCACGTCATCGCCCCGGACCGGCAGAGCACGAAGTCGGCGGCTGCGTACGCGGCAGCCATCGTGTCGAGGTAGGGAAGCACCACGTAGGTCGGCTCGCCACCGGCCCGGGCGGGAGCGCCCATCGGGTTCTTGCTGCCGGCGATGTGCAGAACCTGAATGCCGGCGTCGGCGAACTGCCGCTGAGCCCCGAGCACCGCCTCGTTCAACCGGCGCGCGCCTTGTGAGCCGCCGGTCACGAGCAGCGTCGACCGGTCCGGCGACAATCCGAAACCTGCCAGCGCCGCCGGCCGCGCCGCAGCGCGGTCGAGCGCGGTGATCGCCGGCCGCAGCGGAATGCCGATCGGCTGCGCGTGTGCCAGGGGAACCGAGGCCGAGGCGGTGTAGACGTGCGTGGTCAGGCGCGCCGCGAGCCGGTTCGCCACGCCGGCCCGGGCGTTGGCCTCGTGCACGACGATCGGGATGTTGCGCGAGCGGGCGGCCAGATAGGCGGGCACCGCGACGTAACCGCCGAAACCGACCACGACGTCGGCCCGCACCCGGTCGAGCACCTCCCCCGCCGCGGCGACGGCGGCCCGCACCCGTCCCGGCGTGCGGAGCAGTTCGAGGCTGAGCGTGCGCGGCAGCGGAACCGGCGGGATCAGCTCGAGCGGGTAGCCGCGCGCCGGGATCAGGGTGGTGTCCAGGCCGCGGACGGTTCCCAGGGCTGTGATCACCGTCGCGGGGTCCAGCCGGCGAATCTCGTCAGCCACGTTCATCGCCGGTTCGATGTGCCCGGCGGAGTGCCCGCCGGCAATGACGATGCTGGTTGGTCGGCCGCTGTTGTTCGGTGCTGCCACCGCCCTCACGCGCCCCTGCGTCGCGGTGTCGACTGCTTGGCTGCCGACTGCTTGGGGGGCGACTGCTTGGGCTCGAAGTGGGTTACCGCGTTCCACGGTGTCGCCGAGCTCGGCCGGTCCCAGGGCGAAGCCTTGGGCGACTGCAGGTTCGCCGAGGGCTGGGGGGCGCTGCGGGTGTCGGCAGCATGGTTGTCGTTGGGCGCTCCCAGGCGCAGCAGCCGTACCCACCGGGCCGTGCTGCCACCGGACGCCGCGGCGTTCGCCGCCGCCACCGCGGCAGGCTCGTGCCGCGCGAAGGACACCAGCATTCCGAGCACGCCGCAGGTCAGGATCAGCGACGTTCCGCCGTTGGAGATGAACGGCAGCGGAATACCCGTGACGGGCAGCAGCGCGGTGACATAGCCGATGTTGATCAGCGCCTGGCCCGCGATCCAGATGGCGGCGCCGCTGGCCACCAGCCGGGTGAAGCCGTCCTGGCTGCGCAGCGCTATCCGCATGGCCGAATAGGTGAACAGGGCGAACAGCGCCAGCACCACCGTGCAGCCGAGAAGCCCCAATTCCTCGCCCACGACAGCGAAAACGTAATCGGTGTTGGCGTTCGGCACCCAGCCGTACTTCGACGTTCCCTGACCGAGGCCGACTCCGAAGATGCCACCGCTGGACAGCGCGTAGAGACCCTGCATGGTGTGGTAACCGGCGCCCTGCGGGTCGAGATTGGGATGCATGAACGTGGTCAGCCGCTGCAGCCGGTACGGCTCGGCGATCGCCAGCGCGGTGACCGCGAGGACGACAACACCGAGCAATGCCAGGAAGAACCGGTACGGCAGGCCAACCATCCAGAGCAGGCCGAGCAGCAGCAACATGAAGCACAGCGACGTTCCCAGGTCGGGCTCGAGCATCACCAGGGCGATGATCGCGACGAATCCCGGTACCAGCGGGACGAACACGTGCTTGGCGGTCCTGAGCGTTTTCAGGGATTCCTTGCGTGCCAGCAGATCCGCGCCCCACAGCAGGATCGCCAGCTTCGCGAACTCCGACGGCTGCAGGGTGAGCGGGCCGAGCTGGATCCAGCGGTGCGCGCCGTTGATGGTCACGCCGATACCGGGAATCAGCACACCGACCAGCCCGAAGACCGCCATCGCGAGCGACGGATAGGCCAATCGGCGATAGGACGACGGGGCCATCCGCACCGCGAGCCAGAACACCGGCACGCTCAGCACCACGAACTCCGCCTCGCGCACCAGTTGAGTCCAGGGAGCTTCATTGGTGGTGTGCACCGAGGCCGAGATGGTGGTCGAGGCCGACATGATCAGGCCGAAGAAGAGCAGCCCACCACCGGCGGCGAGCATCAGCTGCAGGGATGCGTAAGGGTTCCCGAGATAACGCCCGGACGCCCGGACCAGCCTGGTGTTCTCGACCCGTCCGCGCAGAGTTGCGATCACGTGGCGGACCGGCCCTCGGCCAGGGCAGCCACCTCATCGGCGAAGGCCCGGCCGCGGGCACCGTAGCTTGCGAACATGTCCTTGGAGGCGGCGGCGGGCGCCAGCAGCACCACGTCCCCAGGAGTGGCCAGTGCGGCGGCAGCGGCCACGACGTCATGCATGGCTCCATCGTCGGTCCTGGGCACCATGATCACCGGGAGATTCGGCGCGTGTCGCGTCAGGGCCGACCTGATGGCGTCCCGGTCGACTCCCAGCAGCACGACGCCGGCCATCCGATCCGCGAAGTCAGTCACCAGATCGTCGACGGAGGCGCCCTTGAGCTGGCCACCGGCGATCCACACCACGCGCTGGTAGCTGCCCAGCGAGGCGGCCGCGGCATGCGGGTTGGTGGCCTTGGAGTCATCGACGTAGCTCACACCCGACACCGTGCGCACGAACATGTTGCGGTGCGGCTCGGGCGTGAAGGAGCGCAGCCCGGCCGCGATCGCCGGTCCGTCCACGCCGGCCGCCGCGGCCAGCGCGGCGGCGGCCAGGGCGTTGGCCACGTTGTGCGCGCCGGGAGGCCGGATCTCGGTCACGGGGATCAGCCGCTGCCCGGAGTCGTCGGCCAGCCAGCCGTCCAGAACGCCGAAACGCCCGGGGCCCGGCGCGCCGAGGGTGAAGGTGCGGACGTCCGCTGCCGGCGCAACCGCGCCCAGCAGCTCGGTGACGGCCGGGTCGTCGGCGTTGGCGATGGCGACCGAACCGGCCCACACCTTGGACTTGTCGCCGGCATACGCGGCCATCGAACCGTGCCAGTCCAGGTGGTCCTCGGCAAGGTTCAGCAGCGCCCCGGCACGCGGCGCCAGGGTGCTGGAGAAGTGCAGTTGAAAGCTCGACGCCTCCACGGCGAGGACGTCGTACGGCGACTCGGCCCGGACGGCGTCGATGACCGGCGTGCCGACGTTGCCCACCGCGAGCGCCCGCAGGCCGGCCTCCCGCAGCATGGCTTCGAGCATCCGGACGACGGTGGTCTTGCCGTTGGTTCCGGTCACCAGCAACCACTCGGCCGCACCGGTTCCGCGCAGCCGCCACGCGAACTCCAGCTCGCCGAGAACCGGGATGGCACGCGCCCAGGCGTCCACCAGCAGCGGATGGCTCGGCGGCAGGCCGGGGGAAGCCACCACCACCTCGACGTCCGCCGGCACCGTGACGAGGGCTCCGGCGAACACCGCGCCTGGCGGCAACGCCCCCTCGGCGGGCGGCGGGCCGTCCGAGCTGAGAAGTACGGTGGCGCCGAGGTCCAGCAGCGCGCGGGCGGCGGAAACGCCGGCCATGCCCGTTCCGCAGACCAGGACAGCGCGCCCGGCGAACCCCTCCGGACCGGTCAATGAGGTGGGAGTGTCAGGCGATATCACGTTTGCGTCCAGCCTTTAGCCGTGCGAGATGAATTCGGCGTAGAAGAGGCCCATTCCGAAGGCCACGGCCAGGCCGCCGACGATCCAGAACCGGACGATGGTGGTCACCTCGTCCCAGCCGCCGAGTTCGAAGTGGTGGTGGAACGGGGCCATCCGGAAGACCCGCTTGCCGGTGCCGGTGCGGATCCGGGTGTACTTGAACCAGCCGGTCTGGATGACGCTGGACAGCGTGACGACGGCGAACAAGCCGCCCAGCACGACCAGCAGCAGCTCGGTACGGGAGAGGATCGCCAGGCCCGCCATCAGGCCACCGAGCGCCATCGAGCCGGTGTCGCCCATGAAGATCTGGGCCGGTTTGGCGTTCCACCACAGGAACCCGAAGCACGCGCCCATGGCCGCCGCGGCGATCAACGCCAGGTCCTGCGGATCGCGGACGGTGTAGCAGCCGCTCAGTGCCGGGCCCGGGGAGCAGGTGCTGCGGAACTGGATGAACGTGACCAGCGTGTACGCGCCCATCACCATCGCTGCGCTGCCCGCCACCAGGCCGTCCAGGCCATCGGTGAGGTTCACGGCGTTGGTGGTCGCGGTGATGATCAGGTAGGCCAGCAACAGAAAGCCCACCACACCGATCGAGATGGGCGCGAGGTCGCGCACGTAGGAGATGTGCTTGGACGCCGGGGTCAGCCCGCGCGAGTTCTTGAACATCATCGCCCCGGCGCCGAAGATCACCGCGACGATCAACTGGCCGGCGAACTTGGCGCGGGCGCGCAGACCGAGGCTGCGCCGGTGCCGCAGCTTGATGAAGTCGTCCAGGAATCCGACCGCGCCGGAGCCCACCATCACGAACAGCAGCAGCCCGCCGGAGGCCGTCGGCCCCGAGTGGTGGCGGAAGGACCCCACCAGGTGAGCCACGACGTAGCCGACGATCGTGGAGCCGATGATGGCGACGCCGCCCATGGTGGGGGTGCCTCGCTTGACCAGGTGGGACTTCGGCCCGTCGTCGCGGATCTCCTGCCCGAACCCCTGCTTGCGGAAGTAGCGGACCACCAGCGGCGTGCACAGGATCGAGGTCATCAGACCGAAGAACGCGGCGATCAGGATGGTCTTCATGAAGCGTGCTCACCGGCAGCCGCGCCCGCTGTCTGGTCCAGGTTCTTCAGAACGGCGTGAGCCACCCTTTCCATCCCTGCCGAGCGTGAGCCCTTGATCAGCACCACGTCACCGGCCTCCACGATCTCAGACAGTCTGACGGCGGCTGCCTCGACATCGGGAACCCACTCCGACTCGCCGTTCCAAGACCCCTCCAGGGCCGCGCCGTTCGCGATCGGACGCGCCTCGGGGCCGACCGCGATCAGGTGCTCGATGTCCAGTCGGACGATCAGCCGGCCCAGCCGGTCGTGCTCGCTGATCGAGTCCGACCCCAGCTCGGCCATGTGCCCCAGAACCGCGACGGAGCGCCTGCCCTCGGACATGATTGCCAGGGTCTTCAACGCGGCCCGCACGGACTCCGGACTGGCGTTGTAGGCGTCGTTGACGACGGTGACCCCGGCCGCCGTCTCGGTGACCTCCATCCGCCAGTGCGACTGGGCGGTTGCCGCGGACAGCCCTGCCGCCACGGCGGCCAGGTCGAGGCCGCAGGCCAGCGCGAGCCCGGCCGCCGCCAGTGCGTTGGCGACCTGGTGTTCGCCGCGCTGGGTCAGCCGGACGCCGACCTGACCGGTTTCGGTCACCAGCTCGAAGCTTGCGCGGCCGTCCCGGTCGATCTCGACCCGTTCGGCGCGGATGTCGGCGCCGGGGCTCTCACCGAAGGTCAGCACCCGCGCCCGGGTCCGGTCTGCCATCGCCAGGACGAGCGGGTCGTCGGCATTGAGCAGTGCCACTCCCCCGTCCGCCGCCGCGGGCAGTTGCTCGATGAGCTCGCCCTTGGCCTGGGCGATGGTCTCCACCGTGCCGAACTCGGCCAGGTGCGCCGTGCCGACGTTCAGCACGGCCGCGACGGACGGTGGCGCGATGTCCACGAGGTGGCGGATGTGGCCCAACCCGCGCGCGGACGTCTCCAGCACCAGGTACCGGGTGTCCGCGTCCGCCAGCAGGACGGTGTACGGGTGCCCGAGCTCGTTGTTGAACGATCCGGGGGGAGCCACGGTGTTGCCGGAGCTCTGCAGCAGCTGGGCCAACAGGTCCTTGGTCGAGGTCTTGCCCGACGAGCCGGTGAGTGCGACGACGGTGGCGGTCAGCCGGCGGGCCGAGGCGGTGGCCAGTGCGGTGAGCGCGGCGATCGGGTCAGCCACCAGGATCGAGGGGACGGGAACCGGTCGGGTCGCCAGCACCGCGACCGCACCGCTGGCGATCGCGGCTTCGGCGTAGTCGTGGCCGTCGACGCGCTCGCCGGGGATCGCCAGGAAGAGGTCACCAGGGGCCACCTTGCGGCTGTCGAACTCCACCTTGCCGGTCGCGAGCGCGTCGGGATCGGCCCCCGCGAGCCGGCCGTCCACGATCGCGGCCGCCTCGGCTAGCGACATCGCGATCATCGAGCCACCTCGGCGGAGAACCCGAGCTCCCGAAGGCAGTTCCGGACGACCGACACGTCGTCGAAGGGCAGCACCGTGCCGCCGACGTCCTGGCCCGTCTCGTGGCCCTTGCCCGCGATCAACACGGTGTCGCCGGGCTGGGCGAGGGCGACGGCCCGGGCGATGGCGGCGCGCCGGTCGCCCTCCTCCAGGATCTCGGCGGCTTCGGCAGCCGGAACGGACCTCGCGCCCGCCAGCATCGCCGCGCGGATCTCGGCGGGCGCCTCGGTGCGCGGGTTGTCGTCGGTGACGATCAGCACGTCGCAGCCCCGGGCCGCGACCTCACCCATCACCGGGCGCTTGCCGCGGTCGCGGTCGCCCCCGCAGCCGAGCACCATGATCAACCGGCCCGCGGTGAGCGGCCGCAGGGCCTGTAACGCCCCGGCCACCCCGGCGGGCTTGTGGCTGTAGTCCACGACCGCCAGGAACTGCTGGTCGCCGTCGACGCGCTCCATCCGACCGCGCACCTGGGCGGTGGCGACGGCCGGGGCGACGGCGGCGGCGTCCACCCCGGACTCGGACAGGATCGCGAAGGCGAGCAGCGTGTTGGCGACGTTGTACGCGCCGGGAATGCGGCAGCCCGCGGCGAAGGAGCGGACCGGGCCGTGCACGGTGAACCGGGTGCTGCCGTCGGGCAGCACGGTGACGTCGGTGGCCCGCCAGTCGGCCTCGGCCTCGGTGCTCACGGTGACGGTGTCGTCGGTGACCAGGCGCCGGCCCCACTCGTCGTCCACCACGACGATCTCGCGGCGGGCGCGGCCGTCGAAGAGCAGCGCCTTCGCCGCGAAGTAGTCCGCCATGTCCGAGTGGAAGTCGAGGTGGTCCTGGGACAGGTTGGTGAACGCCCCGACGGCGAACTCGGTGCCGTCGACCCGTCCCATCCGCAGCGCGTGCGAGGACACCTCCATCGCCACGCAGTCGATGTCGCGCTCGCGCATGACCGCGAGCAGGGCCTGCAGCTGCGGGGCTTCCGGGGTGGTGAACCGCGTCTTCACCAGCACGTCGCCGGCGAACACCCCGACCGTGCCCACGATACCCGACGAGATCCCGGCGGCTTCCAGACCGGCCCGGACCAGGAAGGTGGTGGTTGTCTTGCCGCTGGTGCCGGTCACGCCCAGCACCCGCAGCCCCCGCGCGGGGTGGCCGTACAGCTCTGCCGACAGCTCGCCGAGCACCGCCCGCGGCTCGGCCACGATGAGGGCGGGAACCTCGGCGAGACCCAGCGCGGCCAGTTCGCCCGCGCCCGCCGGATCGGTGAGCACCGCGACTGCCCCGGCGTCCAGAGCCGCCGGCGCGTAGTGGATACCGTGCGCGGTCGCCCCCGGCAGCGCCGCGAACAGGTCACCGGCACCGACCATGGCGGAGCTGGAGCTGATGCCCGTCACGGAAACGTCCCGGCCCCGCCTCGCCGCGCCGATCAGCGCGCCCAGTTCGGCGACGGAACGGGGCCGGGTGTGCCGCGGCCGAAGACCGGTGCCTTCGGCGTTCTCAGCCAGCTCCGGTCGGGTCACGGTTGACCACGGTACCGATGCCCTCATGCCGGAATTTACTTGACCAGCAACGGAACGAGCGTGGACTGCGAGCCGGACGGCGCGATCTTGGCCGCGGCCAGTTCGTAGCTGGCGATGTGGTGGAACAGCGGCGCCGCCACGTCACCGCCCTCCAGGCCGTGCGCGGGGTTGTCGATCATGATCGCCACGGCGAACGCGGGGTTGTCGGCCGGTGCCATCCCGGCGAAGGTGTCCCAGTACACGGAGTTGGAGTACGCGCCGGTCTTCGGGTCCGGCTGCTGCGCCGTTCCGGTCTTGCCCGCGACCCGGTAGCCGGCAATCGCTGCCTTGGTGCCCGTCCCGCCCTTGAGCGTCACCGACTCCAGCATGGTGCGCACCGTCTTCGCGGTGGCCGACGACATCACCCGCACGCCGGCGGGCTGGGCGGCGGGGGTGGCGGTTCCGTCCGAGCGGGTGACCGACCGGACGACCCGTGGTGGGATTCGCACACCGTCGTTGGCGACCGTCTGGTACATCGAGGCCAGCTGCAGCGAGGTCATCGCGACACCCTGGCCGATCGGCAGGTTGGCGAACGTCGCGTCCGACCAGGTGTCGATGGCCGGCAGCAGGCCGGCACTCTCACCCGGCAGCTCCACGCCGGTCTTCTGACCGAGCCCGAAGCGCTGCAGGTAGTCGTCGAAGGTCTGCTTGCCGACCCGCTGGGCGATCTCGAGCGTGCCCACGTTGGAGGATTCGGCAAGCACTCCGGTGGCGGTGAACTTCTGCACCGGGTGCCACCAGGCGTCGTGCACGGTGATGCCGCCGGTGTCGATGGAGTCCGGCACGCTGATCACCGTGCGGGGCGTGATCACGCCCTTCTCGACCGCGGCGGTCATGGTGACGATCTTGTTCGCGGAGCCGGGCTCGAACACCTGCTGGACGTTCGGGTTCAGCGACACGCCCGCCTTGATCGTGGACGGATCCTGCGGATTGAAGGACCCGTTGGACGCCAGCGCCAGCACCTGGCCGGTCCTGCGGTCCACGATCGCGACCTGGCCGCCGCGGGCCCCGGATTCCCGTACGGACTGGTCGAGGTAGTGCTGGGTGACGTACTGCAGGTCCTGATCAATTGTGAGCCGGACCGTGCCGCCGTCGGCGGCCGCCTTGCTCTTGATCGGGCCGGCCGGATTGACGTTGCCGACCGAGTCCTTCTCGTAGCTGACGGAGCCGTCGGTGCCCTTGAGCACCGAGTCGTAGCTGTCCTCGATGCCGGCAGCACCGTTGCCGTCGGCCTGGACGATCCCGACCACGTTGGAGCCGGTGGTCTGGCTGGGGTACATCCGCTGCAGGGTCGCCTGGCTGAACACGCCGGGCAGCGGCTTGCCGTCCAGCGTCAGCTCGCCGATCTGCTTCGCGGTGGCCGGCGACAGGGCCGTGGCCAGCGGCGCGTAGTGGGTGGTCGAGTTGAGCGCCTTCTCGATCGCCGCGACCGACTTGCCGACGAGGGGTGACAGCAGCTCGGCGTACCGGGTCCGGTGGCCGGCCGAGATCATGGTCGGGTCGGCGACGATGTCCTTGGCGTTCGCGGTGTAGGCCAGCGGCACGCCGTTGCGGTCGACGATCGAGCCGCGGGCGGCGTGCAGCGTGACGAATTCGTGCTTCTCGTCCGAGGCCGCGAGCGCGTAACCGCTGGAGTCCATTCCCTGCAGTACCACGAGCCGGACGAGCACCACGGCCAGCAGCAGTCCGACGACCACGACGCTGGTCCACAACCGGTTCACTGACCCGCCGAGGATGATGGGGCGCGGCGGGCTGGGTGCGCGCGGCGGCTTCGCGGCGCGCTGCACGCGGGGGCGCGGAGCAGGCTGGGGCCGGGCCTGCTGACGGGCCTGGGTCGGACGGGGCTGGCTGGGCCGCGCCTGAGTGACTGGACGGCCCTGCGCGATCGGACGGCCGCGCAGGCCCGGACGCTGTCCGTTCGAGCGACCCTCCCCCGGTGCCGGCGGGCGCTGTGGCGGTCGGGTCATCAGTGCCCTCCGGGCGTCGGTGCGGCTACTCCGCCGTCCCCTGCTGGACTGGCAGTCGTACTGGGCGCTGTGCTGGTGACCGTCACGGTCACCACGGGCGCCGCCGGCGAGGGCGGAGCTGGCGTCGGGCTGGCAGCCTGACTATCCGGATTGCTGGAGACCTTGGGCGCTGAACTGGCTGACGTGCCGGCTGTGGGGGCTGCCGCGGCGGTGGGAGCGTGCGGCGTGGGCGTCACCGGCGGTGGCGGGACGCTGGCAGGCGCGGGTGAGCCGAGGATGGTCACGGAGCCGTCGGCGTTGATGCGCAGGAACGCCGGGTTCGGGTTCGGCAGCAATCCCTGGGCGGTGGCCGCGGACGCCAGCGCGGCCGGCGCCTGCTTGGCGGCCAGGTCGCGCTCCAGTTGCTGCTCGACGTCGAGGGTGCTGGCATTGGAGTCGGTGAGCGCCCGCTGCTTGAGCTCCTGCGCCGCCGAGGCGGTGTTCAGTGCCAGCAGCGCGCACAGGCCGGTGACCAGCATCAGCCCGAGCAGGACGGCCAGCGGCAGCCGGCGCAACCGGGAGCTCACAGCACCGGTAACCGCAGCACTGGCGGCTGCAGTAGCCGTGGCACCTGCCCTCCTGCCGTCCGCGCGCCTGCCCTCAGTGTCCCGGTACGCGAGCGTGCTGGCGGTGGAGTGGTTCATGCGGCGTCCCTGATTCGCTCGGCAGCGCGCAACCGGACCGAGGCGGCTCGGGGGTTGGCGGCGATTTCTTCTTCGGTGGCGGGTTCTGATCCCCGGCTCAGCAGCCGGATCTGCGGACCGGCCTCGGCCAGCGGCACCGGCAGGTCCGGCGGGGTGCGGTCGACGGCCAGCTCGGCGAAGCTGCGCTTGACGATCCGGTCCTCCAGCGAGTGATAGGCGAGCACGACGATGCGTCCTCCCACGCTGAGCGCGGTGAGCGCCGCCGGAATGGCCGCCTCGACCGCGGCCAGCTCGGAGTTGACCTCGATCCGCAGCGCCTGGAAGGTGCGCTTGGCGGGGTGGCCACCGGTTCGCCGGGTCGCCGCCGGAATGGCATCGCGCACCAGCTCGGCCAGCTCCGCGGTGGAGGTGAGCCGGTGCTGCGCGCGGCGCCGCCCGATGGACTGGGCGATGCGCAGGGCGAACCGCTCCTCGCCGAATTCACGCAGTACCTGAGCCAATCGGTTCACCGGGTACGTGTTCACAACCTCTTCGGCGGTCAGCGGATCCTGCTCGTTCATCCGCATGTCCAACGGCGCGTCCTGCGCGTAGGAGAAACCGCGCTCGACCAGGTCCAGCTGCATCGAGGACACGCCGAGGTCGAACAGGATGGCGTCGACCCGCGGCAGGCCGAGGTCATCGAGCACCGCGGGCAACTCGTCGTACACGGCATGTACCAGGTCGGTGCGATCGGCGAAGCCGGCAAGCCGCTCCGCGCTTCGCCGCAGCGCCTCGGGATCGCGGTCCAGACCGATCAGCCGGGCAGCCGGATGCGCGCCCAGCAGCGCCTCGCTGTGGCCGCCGAGCCCGAGCGTGGCGTCCACCACCACCGCCCCGGGCCGGCTCAACGGTGGGCGGAGCAGTTCCAGCACCCGGTCGAGCAGCACCGGCACGTGGCCCGCGGGTAACGATCCACCAGGCACCGATCCACCGGGCACAGCAGCAGCGGGCGGAACCGGGAAGTCCGGTGCGTCCATGCTGAGCTCCTGAACTTCTCGGCCGTGGCGGGTGGTCGGGTGCAAAACGTGCGTGGCGCTGTCGCAGAGCTCTGATGGGCGTGCGGACTGGTCCCCGCCCGCCGGCCTGCGCCGCGTGCCTGGCGCCGGGGAAGTGCGTCAGGAGAACAGCGGAGGTGGCGGGAGGAGGCCGATCAGCACGAACACCACGGAAGCGGCCTCGGCAGCCATGGTCAGAGAAGGCCGGGAAGGACCTCCTCGGCGTCGGAGAACGAGTCCTCGGTGCCGTCGAGGTAGCTCTGCCACGCCGCCGCGGCCCACACCTCGACCCGGCTGTTCGCGCCGATGACGACGCAGTCCTTGGACAGCCCGGCGTAGTCGCGCAGCGGCTGCGGCACGGTGATGCGTCCCTGCGCGTCCGGCACCTCGTGCGATGCGCTGGCGAAGAAGACGCGGCTGAAGTCCCGCACGCTGCGCTGGGTGACCGGCGCGGAGCGGAGCAGGTCGGTGATCCGGGCGAACTCGGCCATGGGAAAGACGAAGAGGCAGCGCTCCTGACCCTTGGTGATCACCAGGCCCCCTTCGAACTCGTTCCGGAACTTCGCGGGAAGGGCGAGTCGGCCCTTGTCGTCCAGGCGGGGGGTGTGCGTTCCGAGGAACACCCGACACCCCCTGTTTGGACTGACCGCTCACGCGTTCCCCACTGCGGCCCACCATACCCCACTGTCCACCACCGTCAATTCGAAACACCGCCTCGCGAGCCGCTGTCTCGGGACGCTATGGCAGCAAATCCGGGGCCTTCGAGCGGTGGGGAGGAATGGGGTGACAAGCCTCCCGCTGCTGCCTTTTTGCGCTCGCTGGTCCGGAGTCGCCGATGGGCAACTACCCTCGACAGCGGCAGTCGGCTGAACGCTCGAACACCGGACGAGTCCCGCCCCCGGCGGATCGCCGCGACGTCCGCGAGCAGCCTCAGCAGGGAACGGCCCGGCCCACAGCTATTACCAGGACGGATGCGCTCAGTGACACATGTATCGCCGGCACCCGGAGCGCAGAGCGACGCGACGCCGCACGACCGTCCGTCGACCAACGGGCATAGTCCGTCCAACGCCGTACCCACGCTGTCGGTGGCCCAGGTCGGGCCGGCGGCCGAACGGATCGTGGCCAACATAGAGAAGGTCGTCGCCGGCAAGCACGATGTCATCCGCCTCGGCGTGACCGTCCTGCTGGCCGAGGGGCATCTCCTCATCGAGGACGTGCCCGGCGTCGGCAAGACGACCTTCGCCAAGGCGCTCGCCCGCTCCATCGACTGCACCGTCCGCCGCATCCAGTTCACGCCGGATCTGCTTCCCAGCGATGTCACCGGGGTCAGCATCTACAACTCCGAGTCCACCGACTTCGAGTTCAAGCCCGGGCCGGTGTTCGCCAACATCGTCCTCGGCGACGAGATCAACCGGGCCTCCCCGAAGACCCAGGCCGCGCTGCTGGAATGCATGGCCGAGCGCCAGGTCACCGTCGATGGCGCCCGCTACGTCCTGCAGGCGCCGTTCCTGGTGCTGGCCACCCAGAACCCGGTCGAGATGGAGGGCACCTACGCCCTGCCCGAGGCACAGCGCGACCGGTTCACCGCGAAGCTGTCGCTGGGCTATCCCGACCGCGCCGCGGAGATCGCGATGCTCAGCGACCAGACGACGGCCGACCCGCTGACCACGCTCACCACCGTCTCCGACGCCGAGCACATCCGGGCGCTGATCGAGACGGTGCGCAACGTCCACGTCGTCGAGGCGGTGAAGGACTACGTGGTCAGCCTGGTCGAGGCCACCCGCAACCATTCCGACATCCGCCTCGGCGCGTCACCTCGCGCCTCGCTGCACCTGCTGCGGACGGCCAAGTCCGCGGCTGCCATCGCCGGGCGCGACTTCGTGCTGCCCGACGACGTGCAGCGACTGGTGGCGCCGGTGCTGGCCCACCGGCTGCTGCTCGCCCCGAGCGCGATCGTGGCCGGACGCTCCCCCGAGAACCTGCTGGCCGAGATCGTGGCGAAGGTGCCGATCCCGGTGGCCGGCGCACGTATATAGCAGCAGTCACGCGTACATAGCAGTCGCACATATACAGACAGTCCATGTTGAGGACAGTTCGATGTTGAGGACAGTTCATGGCAGCTAAGCAGTCCGCGGGGCAAGGCTCCGACGACGCGGCGTCCGTCGCGACGACGCGGGTGTCGCTCACCAGCCGCGGCCGGACGTTCATCGCGGTCGGCGTCATCTCGGTGCTGACGGGGCTGGCACTCGGCGTGCAGGATCTTCAACGTCTCGGCGTGCTGCTGCTGGTCCTACCGCTGCCGGCGTGGTGGGCGGTGCGCCAGGCGCGGTCCGGACTGCGGGTCGGCCACAGCGTGAGTTCCGCCCGAGTCGTCCGCGGCGAGCGGGCCGAGGTACGGGTGGTGCTGAGCAATCCGCAGCCCTTCGGTACCGGGCCGCTCCGGGTCACCGAGACCGTTCCCCGCGGCCGTCCGCTGCGCTTCAGCGTCGCCGGGGTGCGCGGTCGCCAGCATCGCACGGTCGCCTATCCGCTGCCCGCACTTCCTCGCGGCCGGTACGCCGTCGGCCCGACCACGGTGGTGGCGAGCGACCCGTTCGGCCTGATCACCGCGGAGTCCCGCTCCACCGACACGGCCGAGCTGATCGTGCGGCCCGAGACGGTTCCGTTGCCGGCACTGCCGTTGCCGATGGCCTGGCGCGACGGTGCCGCGACGATGAGCCACTCGGTAGGTGCCGGCGGTTCCGACGACGCCTCCGTCCGGGAGTACCGGCACGGCGACGACCTGCGCAAGATCCACTGGCGCAGCACCGCCCGCTCCGGCGGCCTGATGGTGCGGCAGGAGGAACGGCCCTGGCACGGCGAGAGCCTGGTGCTGCTGGACACCCGAGTCGGCGCCTATCCCGTCGGCGGCGGAATCTACCCCGGCGGCGGGGGTTCGGCGGGTGCCCTCGACGCCGAGTCGGCGGCCTTCGAGTGGGCCGTCACCGCCGCCGCGAGCATCGGCCGGCACCTGGCCGAACGGGGCCGGCGGGTCGCGGTCGTCACCGGCGGCGGCCAGGTAGCCCACGATGACGCCGCGGCGATCCTGGACCTGGCCGCGGAGGTCAGGCCCGCGCTCCGGGCGGATGTCCAGCCGCTGGTCACCGCGCTCACCGGCCTCGGCCGGGAGTCGTCGGTGTTCGCGATCCTCGCGGCCACGCCCAAGAGCTCCGTCGGCGAACTGCTGGTCAAGCCGCAGCTGCCCGGGTCGGCGGTGGCGCTGCTGCTGCGCCCCTGGACCTGGGCGGCCGGCGGCCGTGACGCGCTGTCGGAGACCGCGTGGCGCAGCACGGCAGACTCCCTGCGCGCCAGCGGGTGGCGGGTGCTGCCGGTGGAGGCCGGCGACGAGCTGGTCGAGCTGTGGCCCACGCTCCTGACGACCCGACCGGCGGTGCTGCGATGACCGCGCCGACGCTCGCCCCCACCTCTCGCGGCGTCCGGCCGGCCGGAAGCAGCAACGGACTCGACGCCTCGCTGCCCGCCGTCACCGGCACGGTGGCGCTCGGCATGCTGCTCACCACCCTGCCGTTGCGCTCGGTGTTCACGGACTGGTCCTGGCTGACCGTCAGCATCGGCTGTGCGCTGCCGTACCTGGCGATCGTCGCGCTGGCACGATCCCGCACAGCCCCGCGCTGGTGGCACAGCGCGGTGGGCCTGGCGGCCTCGCTGCTGATGCTGCTCTGGGTCTTCGTGCCACAACACCTGGCTCTGGGCGTGCTTCCCACCGGCAGCTCGTTCGGGGACCTCTCGGACCTGGTCCGCACCGCCCGTGACACGGTGCGGAGCCAGCATGCCCCGCTGGCCTCGACCCAGGCTCTACGGCTCCTGGTCGCGGCGGCGCTGGTCGCGCTGGCGGTGCTGACCGATGTGCTGGCGATCCTGCTCCGGCATCCACTGCTCGCCTCCGCGCCACTCCTCGAGGTGCTCGTGGTTGCGTCCGCGACGTCGTCCAGGGCCTCGAACCCGATCTGGTTCGCGGCCGCGGCGCTGGGATTCCTGCTCATCATGCTTGCCGGAACCCGGTTGCAGGACCGTGCCTGGGGGCCGTCCGTCGACGGCTCCGGCGGCCGGCTCGGCGGCGCCCGGCGGATGGCGGTGACCGGAGTGGTCGCCGCCCTGATCGTTCCGGCGGTGCTGCCGTCGGCCTCGGTGAACGTGCTCGCCCGGGCGGCGCACCACAACGGCGCGGGCTCCGGCCAGGGCGGCAGCGGTCAGATCGTGCTCAACAGCCTGGCGTCGCTGCGCGGATCGCTGCAGCGGCCGACTCCGGTGGACCTGTTCCGGGTGCAGGTCACCCGTGGCAGCGATCCGTTCTACATCCGCCAAGAAGTGGACGACATGTTCACCAATGACGGCTGGCGACCGTCCGGACGTACGTACGACGACCCCCGCGCGATCACCCCGCTGGGCAGCGGCCACTACCCGGTCGGTCCCCAGTCCGACGACACCCAGGCGACCAGCACGCCGGCGTTCTCGATGAACGCCCGGTTCACGATCCTCGCCCTCGGCGGGACGACGCTGCCGATCCTGGCCAACCCCGCGGCCTTTGGACCGCCCTCCGACACCGCCAGCTGGAACAGCCGCACGTCCAGTGCCTTCGGCGTCTCGTTGAAGCCGAGCATGACCTACACCGAGACCGTTAAGCAGCCGGCGCCGAAGGTGGCCCAGCTGGAGGCGGCCACCCGCTGGACCGGCGGTGTCGACGCGGGGCTCGCGGCGCAGCTCACGTTCCTGCCCCCGCAACCGGACGAGGTGGCCCAGCTCGCGAGCCGGCTCGCGGGCGGCGAGAGGACGCCGTACGACAAGGCCCGGGCCATCTCGAGTTACTTCACCAATCCCCGGAACGGCTTCAGTTACGCGCTGAACGCACCGCCCAATGACGGCCGCAACGCGCTGGTGACCTTTCTGGACAAGAAGACGGGGTACTGCCAGCAGTACGCCGCGGCCGCCGCGGTGCTGATGCGCCAGGCCGGCCTGCCCGCGCGCGTGGTGATCGGCTACACCCACCACGCCCCGGACGCCAACGGTGTCTTCACCGTCACCACCTCGGACGCGCACTCGTGGGTCGAGGTGTTCTTCAACGGGATCGGTTGGGTGCCGTTCGACCCCACCCCGCTCGCGGGTGCCGACTCGGCCCGCGCCGTCGCGCTGCCGTGGGCCACCCACGCGGTGGACCCGCCGGTCCAGACCGCCGAGCCGACCGCGAACCGGGGCCAGTCGATGGCGCCGTCCGCGGCGCGCCCGGAGCAGACCGCGGCGCCGGTCGCGGCAGTCGCCGCGCGGACCTCCTCACCGGTGTGGCGGGTCCTGGTCACCGTGCTGGTGCTCATCCTGGTGCTGGCAGCGCTCGTGGTCGGCCCGCGCCTGCTGCGGCGACGCCAGCGACGCAGGCGACTCGATCGAGCACGGTCGACCGGCAATCCGGAGACACTGTGGCAGGAGCTCGCGGCGACGGCCGCGGACCGCGAGGCGCTGTGGCCCGACACCGTGACGGTGGGCCAGGTGCCGGGCTGGCTGTCCGGTCACGGGATGGACGCGAGCGGGCACGCCGCCCTGACGGCACTGGCCGCCCGGGTGGAGCGGGACCGGTTCAGCGCCCGGCGCGGCGGCGAGATTCCGGCGAAGTCGATCACGGAGCTGGACGAGGCGTTGTCCCGCTGGGCTCGCCGCACGGACCGGCGGCTGCGGTTGGTGCACCGCTGGATTCCGCGCTCGCTGATCGGCAGGCACTCCCGCTGGTCCCGCTGAGCTAATGGCAGGTCCATCCGGCAGGCGCGACTATCCACCCGGCAGGCGACCAGGGCACCTGAGCGGCCGGGCGGCCGCGGTTGAGCGAGTCAAGGGGACAGGAGATCGAACGGCCCAGCGCGGGCTGGACCGTTCGGTCGAGCTATCCGTTTGGCGTCGGGTGGGAGCGTCAGTTCTCGTCGAACCGGCGCCGCATCCGATCTTCCATCTTGGTCCGTAGCGTGTTCGACTTCGCGCCGCGCGGATCGTGGGCCAGCGAGGCCGCGCTGTTGCGCTTCGGTCCGCGCAATGCACCGGCGCCGGCCACGCACGAGCCGACGATCAGGACGAATCCGACGACACCCAGCAACGTCAGATGAGCGGTGAGCCCGACAAGAACCACCACCAGGCCGACGACCACCCCCAGAATCGAAAGGGCCAGCATCGTGCGGGCGCGACTTCGCGGCCGCGCTGACCTCACCGAGGAAGCGAACTTGGGGTCCTCGGCATACAGGGCTTGTTCTATTTCGTTGAGAAGTCTCTGCTCATGCTCGGAGAGCGGCATCATGCCCTCCCATCCCTGTCACTGCGTACTGGCCCATTGCCAACGCCTGTTTCTTTGCCCCACTGGCCATGCGGCCGAAGAGGGAGACACCCTGAGCATACGAGTCGAAATGTGAGTGCGAAAGTTGTCCGCGACGATTGCTACATCGCTGGAGACAATTCGTTACATCTTTCGATAGTCACTGTGCGGGACGCCGGGGCACATGCCGGTTCAATCCGCCCGTCGGGGTGTCTGCGGTCTTGGAACGGAGCAGCGAGGCCGGTCCCACCACCGACTCTCCGAACCTCGCGGCGAGCGCGTCGATGGCATGCTCGGCCGCGCCGGAAGGTCGTCGCGCCGGCCCCGGACCGCTGAGATCGAGTGCCAGCTGTGTCGCTTCACCGGCGGGTCGCAGGTTTTCGGCCTTCACGCCGACCAACCGCACCCGGGGCTTGTCCAGCTTCAAGCCGCGATAGAGCTGCAGGGACTCCGCGTACACCACCGCGGCGGCGTCTGTCGGTTCGGCCAGCGTCCGTACCCGGGTGAGGGTGGTGAAATCCGCGAATCGGATCTTGATGCCCACCGTGCGCGCGACCCGTCCCGCCTGGCGCAGCCGTTCGGCCACCTCGCCGGCACCTCGGAGCAATTCCCGCGCCACGTCATCCTCGGTGAGCAGGTCCGAATTCATCGTCCGGTCGGTCGAGATCGACTTCTCTTCTTCGCGTGGGCTGACCACTCGCTCGTCGCGGCCGTTCGCCAGTTCGTACAGGTGGGTCGCTGTGGCGTTGCCCACCGCGCGGCGCAGGGTGTCCAGCGGGGTGACCGACAGCTCCCCCACCGTGCGGATCCCCAGCCTGCGCAGCGGCTCCGCGGTGCGCTTGCCAACGCCCCACAAGGCTGTGACCGGCAGCGGGTTCAGGAAGTCCGCCAGGCCGGCAGCGCTGACCACGCGGAGGCCATCCGGCTTGCAACTTCCCGAAGCGAGCTTGGCAACGGACTTGATGGTGGCAACGCCTACCGAACAGGTCAGCTGCTGATCCTCGGCCACCCGCCGCCTGATCTGCCGGGCGATGTCGGCCGGCCTGCCGAACAGGCCCACAGCCCCGGAGACGTCGAGGAAGGCTTCGTCCAGGGACAGTGGCTCGATCACGGGTGTGAATTCGGCGAAGATCTTCATGATGGCGGCAGAGGTGCTGGTGTAGGCCTTGCGATCGGGTGATATGACCACCAGCCGCGGGCACAGCCGCAGCGCCTGGCCCATCGGCATGGCACTGCGCACCCCGAACACCCGGGCCTCGTACGACGCCGCCGCGACGACGCCCCGGCCCTCGGTCCCACCGACGGCGACCGGCAGGCCGCGCAGTTCCGGGCGGGCTCTGATCTCGACACTGGCGAAGAACGCGTCCATGTCGACGTGCAGGACGTGGCAACCGGTGTCGTCACCGTCGATCTCGCCTGAGGAGCGGGGCAGGTCCGCGCTGCGTCCCATGACGATGCCAGACCTTGCTAGCTCACCGCGGCGGGCGGCAACTGGCCGGTGCCGGCAGGACGGGCGACGATGTGCAGCCGCGAGGCGATGTCGCGATAGGGCGCCAGTCCGGCAGTCGCGGCTTCGAGCTCGGACAGGGCCACCAGCGAGCCGGCCCGTTCGAGCTGCACTCCGGGAACGAGCTCGATGAACACGCCGACGCCCTCGACCGCAGTGACCTCGAGCCCCGCCGCGGCGCACTGGCCGAGCACGGTATTCAGGTCGTAGGCGTTTTCTGACGACCGGTGGAAGGCGGCGAGAGCACCCGTGACATCTCCCGCCAGGGCGCGCCCGAGCACGGCGGCCACCGGGTTCGCGACCAGGACGCTCACCACCCCGGCGGGCCGCAGCACGGCACCGATCTGCTGCAGCGCGAGGCCGGGGTTGGAGGCGCTCTCGAGCACCCCGTGCACCAGCACCACGTCGAATCCGGTCGGCGGCAGCAACTCCGCCATGGATTCGGCCTCTGCCTGTACGGCGGTGACACTGTCGCGCACGCCGGCCTCGGTCGCCCGGCGGAGCATGGTGGACAGCGCGTCGATGCTGACATCGACAACCGTTACCCGGGCTCCGCGAGCCGCCAGCGGAACGGCCAGGCTGCCCGAACCGCCGCCACAGTCGAGCACTCGCGGCGCGGCGTACCCGCGCACCATCGCACAGACGCTCGCCCAGAGCAGCGGGGACAACCCGCGCGGCACATCGCCGTCGGCCAGGCCTCGCAGGTCGGTTGCCACGAGGTCAAACACTAGCGGTGCTTCGATCGACGGTGCCGTCGGCGAGCCACTCAACTGGCAACGCCGAGCGACAGCAGGCCGACCATTCGCTCGACGATGGCGATGAATTCACCGGCGGCCCGCAGCAGATCGTCGGCCTCGCGGTCAGAGACGACCGTCACGGAGCCCGCCTCGATGACCGCCCGCCGGTTGGCGCTGTCGGCGAAGTAGGCAGACCACTCAGCCAGTTCGGGAGCGACCCCGTCCAGCAGTACCCACGCGCTGGTGGGCCGCCGCCGCGCCGCCGCGGCCGGCCGGGCTCGCAGCGCGAGGACCGCGGCAGCCGCTCGCAGTGCAGCCAGATGCGCTGATCGATACTTTTCGGCAGCGACCGGTTCGAGAACAGCCTGAGCCCAGGTGCTCTTCGCCTGGGATATCAGCGCCACCACGCTGCCGGGTACCGGACTGGTCATCGCGTACTCCTCACCTCTGCGACCTCTGCGGGAAACCGCCTCGTCAGCGGGGCCACTGGGCCGTGAGACGAGCGGGGGCCGGTCGGAACGGGCCTCGTCGGCTCGTAATCGAACGGTTGTTCGAACAGTAGCACGTGCGGACGCGCGCCCGCGAGACTTCTTCGGCCGTGAGTCCGGCCAGCAGCCGGTCAGCTCCAACTGGACCGCGCGCTCGTCGGACGGGAGCCCGCCGGCGTCCGTCCGGGTGGGCTCTGACCGGGTCACATCCCTCATGGACACGACCGTAGGCGCACCCTCTGACAGTAATGCCGCGCTGATCACCCAACCGGGTTGCTGGCCACTGACTCCGGAACCCCGCTGAGCACTCCGGAAGTCCGCTGAGTCAGCCCCAGCCCAGCGCGGCGACCGCGCCGATCACCACGACCGACGGGGCGGACAGGCCGGCCTCGCGCACCGCCGCTGCCAGCTCACCGAGCGGAGCACGCACCACCCGCTGGTTCGGCAGGGTCGCCCGGTGGATGGCCGCGGCCGGGGTGTCCGCCGGACGCCCGTGCTCGATCAGCTCCGCGGCGATGCCCGCCAGGGTGTCCATGCTCATCAGCAGCACCAGGGTGGACGGGCCGACCGCCAGCTCCGGCCAGTTCCAGCCGGCTTCGGCGCGCCCCGGGTCGCGGTGCCCCGACACCACGGCGAAGTCGGCGGCCAGGCCGCGGTGGGTCACCGGGATACCGGCCGCCGCCGGCGCGGCGATGGCGGAGGTGATCCCGGGCACCACCTGAACCGGGATGCCGGCCGCCACGCAGACAGCCGCCTCTTCACTGCCCCGTCCGAACACGAACGGGTCGCCGCCCTTGAGCCGCACGACGCGCTTGCCGTGCTGTGCCCGGTCCACGATCACGGCGTTGATCTCGTCCTGGGTGAGGTTGTGCCGGTGCGCGGACTTGCCACAGTCGATGATCTCGACGCCCGGGTCCAGCTCGGACAGCAGTGATCGCGGCGCGAGCCGGTCGGTGACGACGACGTCAGCCTCGAACAGCAGCCGGCGGCCGCGCACCGTGATGAGCTCGGGATCACCGGGACCCCCGCCGACCAGGGCGACGCTGCCCGAGGCGGCAGGCCGGACCGGCCTGGCCGACAGCGCGCCGATCTCGAGCGATGAGGCGATCAGGTTGCGCAGCTCGACCGCCCGCCGCGGGTCGTCCCCGGCGTTCACCGAGATCGTCAGGTCCCCGCTGCTGTGGATCGCGGGGACCCGGGCCGTCCCGGAGGACGCGGTATCGGCACGCACGCAGAAGATCCGGGCCTGGGCGGCTTCCTCGGCCACCGCCGCGTTCACCGCACTGTCGTCGGTCGCGGTGACAGCGAGCCAGGCTTGAGCGAGATCCCCGGCGCGGTACGGGCGGGGGTGCACCGACACCGACGTCGCGGCCAGCTCGACCGTGACGGTCGGAGCGATCACCACTACCCGCGCGCCGGCTTCGGCGAACGTCTTGGCCCGCCGGGTCGCCACCACGCCGCCCCCGACGATGACGACCTGACGACCCACCAGATCGAGAAGAATAGGAAGACCGCTCACATCAGCAGTCTTCCGTAGCGCGGGAACGCGGCGCCGCCGAGGGGCCGATGCCCGCGACCGCTACTGCTGCCACTCCTGCCGGCAGGGCGGTCAGCTGACCATGCCGGCAGCTACCGTGGCGCCGCTGGACGGGTCGACCAGCAGGAAGGCGCCGGTGGATCGGTTGACCTGGTACGGGTCGACCACGGCGGGTTCGGCCAGTCGGATCCGGACCTCGCCGATGTCGTTGAGGCCGAGCTCGGTTGCAGGCTCGGGCGTCACCGTGGCGATGTCCAACCGCGAGTGCACGCCGTCCACCACCGCTTGGATGTCACGGGTGGTGTGCCTGAGCCGGTAGCGGTCCCCGGCGCGCAGCGGCTTGTCGGTCAGCCAGCACACCGTGGCGGCAAGCTCCCGGGTGGCGACGGGCTGCGGGTCGCCGTCGGCCACGATCAGGTCGCCGCGGGCGATGTCCACGTCGTCGGTGAGGCGGACCGTCACCGAGCGTCCTGCTGCGGCCTCGGCGAGTTCGCCGTCCGGGGTGTCGATGCCCGCCACCGAGGACACCCGGCCCGACGGCAGCACGCGGACCTTGTCGCCCTTGCGCAGCACGCCCGCCTCGACCCGCCCGGCGTAGCCGCGGTAGTCGGGATAGAGCGCCGTCTGCGGGCGGATGACGACCTGCACCGGAAAGCGGGCCGGCAACTGGCGCACGACCGCCGGCTCGACCTCTTCCAGGTACTCCAGCAGCGGCGCGCCGCTGAACCACGGCATGTTGACGGACTTGTCGACAATGTTGTCACCGGCGAGAGCCGCCACCGGGATCGGTGTGAAGTGTGCCCGGCCCAGCTGGGATACCGCGGCCGCGAAGTCGCCCACGATGGCGTCGAACACCGTCTCGGCGTACCCGACCAGGTCCATCTTGTTCACGGCCAGCACGATCTCGGACACCCGCAGCAGCGAGGTCACCGCCAGGTGCCGCTTGGTCTGCTCGACCACACCGCTGCGCGCGTCGACCAGGATGACCGCGACGTCAGCGGTGGAGGCGCCGGTCACCGTGTTCCGGGTGTACTGCACGTGGCCCGGTGTGTCGGCGAGGATGAACGTCCGTCTCGCGGTGGCGAAGTACCGGTACGCGACATCGATCGTGATGCCCTGCTCACGCTCGGCGCGCAGGCCGTCCACCAGCAGCGCCAGATCGGCGCCCTCGTAGCCACGCCGCTCGGAGGCGGTTTCTACCGCGGTCATCTGGTCGGCGAGCACGGCCTTCGCATCGTGCAGCAGCCGTCCGACGAGCGTGGACTTGCCGTCGTCGACCGATCCGGCCGTGACGACGCGCAGCAATTCACCCGGCATCAGAAGTAACCCTGACGTTTGCGATCTTCCATGGCGGCCTCGCTGGCCCGGTCATCCGCCCGGGTCGCGCCGCGCTCAGAAATGGTGCTGGCGGCGGTCTCGGTGATGATCGCGGCCACGTCAGCGGCGTCGGACTCGACCGCTCCGGTGCAGGTCGCGTCCCCCACGGTGCGGTACCGCACCTGCCGGGTCTCGACCGTTTCGCCTTCGCGCGGTGGCGTGAACTCGGTCACGGCAAGCAGCATTCCGTCGCGCCGGACGACGGGACGCTCGTGTGCGAAGTAGATGCTGGGAACCTCGATGCCCTCACGCTCGATATAGGCCCAGATGTCCAGCTCAGTCCAGTTCGACAGCGGAAACACCCGGACGTGCTCGCCCGTGCGGTGCCTGCCGTTGTACAGATCCCACAGCTCCGGGCGCTGATTGCGCGGGTCCCACTGACCGAAGTCGTCGCGCACCGAGAACACCCGCTCCTTCGCGCGGGCCTTCTCCTCGTCCCGGCGGGCGCCCCCGAGCACGGCGTCGAAGCGGTTCGAGGCGATGCCGTCGAGCAGCGGAATCGTCTGCAACGGATTGCGGATGCCGCCCGGTGACTCGGTCACCCTTCCGTCCTCGATCGCCTCCTGCACGCTGGCGACCACGAGCTTGACGCCCGTCTCGGCGACCTTGCGGTCGCGGTAGTCGATCACCTCGGCGAAGTTGTGCCCGGTGTCGACATGCATCAACGGAAAGGGCAGCCGGGACGGCCAGAACGCCTTCATCGCCAGGTGCAGCATCACGATCGAGTCCTTGCCGCCGGAGAACAGCAACACCGGACGCTCGAACTGCCCGAACACCTCACGGATGATGTGGATGGCCTCGTCCTCGAGGTCGGTCAGCCAAGCCCGTTCCAACGAGTCCACCGACAGCAGCGACGTCATAGCAGATTCTCCTTTCGCAACAACGAGATCAGGTCGTCGGTCACGTCGTCGACCGAGCGGCCGGCGGTGTCGATGCGCAGGTCCGCGTTCGGTGGCGGCTCGTACTCGCCGTCGATGCCGGTCAGGCCGTCCAGCGTGCCCGACCGCTGCCGCGCGTAGAGGCCCTTGACGTCGCGCTCGGCGCAGGTCTGGACGGGGGTGGCGACGTGGATCTCCAGGAACGGGGTGCCGGCGTCGGCATGGGAAGCACGCACACCGTCGCGGGCGGCGGCGAACGGCGACACCACGGACGCCAGCACGAGGACGCCGTTGCGAGCCAGCCGCGAGGCCACCCAGCCGATCCGCGCGACGTTGGCGTCGCGATCAGCGCGCGAATACCCGAGCTCGGGAGACAGCACCGGGCGCACCGCGTCACCGTCGAGGATCTCGACCGGACGACCAGCGGCGCGCAGCCGCAGCGCGAGCGCCTCCGCCAGCGTGGTCTTACCGGCGCTGGGAAGGCCGGTGAACCACAGCGTCGCACCGTGGCCGGTACCTACCTGGGGAGAGCGGGACTGGGTCTGAGCCGTCATGGCGTGCGCGTCCTGAGGTGTCGGCGAGCGATGCGGAGGGCCGTTCGCCGACTAGCCGGGAGAATGCTTATCAACCGAGCAGATCGACCAAGGGCCGCCGGGCGTTCGGGCCGGGCCGGAGCCGGACGGCGCGAAACGCGATCAGAAGCTGCGGCAGGCCGCGCCTCGAACCAGGCCTGTTGAGCTATGTTGGTTAGCAGCCAGCACGCGCGCTTCAACCCGCGCTCGAATGAGTACCGCTTCCGGCGCCAATGGCCTCAAGGACTTGCTGAGCGGCACGGCGACCCGTCGCCATGCACATCCCGACCCCGACACCGTCGTAGATAGCACCGCACGCGGCCAAACCAGGAAAAGCTGCGATGAAGGAGCGGACGCGGGCGACTCGGGCGAGATGGCCGACCGTGTATTGGGGCACAGCCTGGTCCCAGCGCCGCACCCGCACGGCGAGCGGCGCTCCGATCAGTCCGGTGGCGGCCGCGACCTCGGCCATGGCCAGCGACTTGAGCTCGTCGTCGTCGCGCTGCAGCAGGTCTTCCTGTCCATGACGGCCGATCGAGCACTTGACGATCTCAACCTCGCCTGCGAGGTGTGGCCACTTCGCCGTGGTGAAGATTACCGAGTTGATCGCGAAGCCGTCCGCGGCGGGGACGCGGTAGCCGGCGAATCGGAGAACGTCGGGCGGCATTGAGCCCAGCGGATAAGCAAGGGTGACCGTGGCAACATCGGCGTAGGGAATCTCGCTGAGGTCCTTTGCCGCGGCTGCTGCGTTGGGCAGCCCCCCGAGCAGACGCCCTGCCGGTCCGGCAGGCAACGCCAACACGACGGCGGAGGCGTCCAAGATCTCATCCCTGCCTGACGAGTGGACCGTCAACTGGTAGCGGTTTTCGGTCCGCGCGAGACCGGTCGCTGAGGTGCGCGTTCGCACCCGTGCCCCGGACGAATCCCGCAAGAGCGCATCGGCAAGAACCTGGGGCAGGGTGCCAAGCCCTCCCTTGATCGTCGCGATGCCTGGCTCGTCACCCGAACGCGGTGTTGGCATGACTGCCGCCGCCGCTTCGACGAGGGATGGGAATTTGCGTGATGCGGTCACCAGCGGCGTCAGGGTGGCCTCGAAGGACAATTGATCGGCCGGGCCGGAGTAGACGCCGCTGATAAACGGATCGACCAGCCGGTCGACGACCTCTTGCCCCATTCGGCCGCCGATAAATTCCGCGACGGAGACGTCGCCTTCATCGTAGGAAGGACTCCGTTCCTCACTCCGCGCCCGGGCCATTCCCTCACCGCTGAGGATGTCTGAAGCCTTGAGCTCGTCGAGGTCGCAGGGGACGCCCATGAACAGGCGTCCGGGCAGAGCGCGCCATTCACGACGGGACCACGTGGCCATGGCCATGGCGCCGGCACGGGTGATCTGTTCGCCGAGCCCGGCCTCGGCAATCAGGCCGGTCGTCTTCGCGCGTCTGGCATAAATTGCCTCGGCACCCTCGTCGACGGCCACCCCGGCGACGTCCGAAACGGTCACCTTGCCGCCAACCGTCGGCTCCGCTTCGAGCAACGTGACCCGCACAGGCGCGTGCTTCAAGGTGAAGGCTGCGGCCAACCCGGCGATGCCACCACCGACCACCACGACGTGCGGCAAAGCTTCTATTCGTCCCTCGTTGCCCATACGGCCTACTCCTTCAACGTCTTGAGGTTTCATCGCACTGATCAGACCGGCTCGGCGGTCTGCGTCGTCGTCGCACTGGTTCCGTCCGAGCGACCGGGGACAGCGGCAGGGTGCAGCACGTCGCGCAACGCTCGGGCAAGCGTGCTACGCGGGTTCTCGTCAACGGTCAGGCTGCGCCATGCCACGTGATTGTCAGGACGGACGAGCAGCGCACCCGCGTCGTCGATCTCACGCACGTCGCTCCACGAGCCGTCGACGTCGAGATAACCCGCCCCGTCCCGCCCGATCGAGGCAACCCTGACCGGCCTCGCCGAATCCTGCGACAAAGTCTCGGCTGCGTCGCGCCACGCCGCGCCATCCGACCCGGTGACCAGCAACAACTGCGGATCTTTGCCGACCAGGTCATGGGTCGACAGCCGATGCCCGTCGTACTGCAACCACGCATGCGGCAATACGTGACCGGGCCGGGTCGTGGGAAGATGTTGGTCGCGCATCGGTGCGCGGGCCGGCTCCGCGGTGCCGTCCGCGACAATCGCACCACGTTCGTAGCTGAAACCGATCTCGACATCATGCGCTTGCGCCACGCCGCGGTGGGTCTCTAACATCTCGGCGGTCCGGGCTCGGACTGCGGCGCCGATCGGCGTCGCAGCGAAGTAGGCGGCGATCATTTCCTCTCGGCGCCGCGGCGGCACGCGGTCGCCGAAGCCACTCGCGTGCAGCACCGCCTGGTGATGGCCGGCCGCTGACGTCGCCCAGTCGATATTGTGACGTCCGATGGGTCGCCGCTCCGTCTCGTAGGTGTCGAGCAAGCCGTCCCCCGCGGCGCCGTTGAGGACCATGGCCAGCTTCCAAGCCAGGTTGTGCGCATCCTGGATCCCGGTGTTAAGGCCCAGACCTGCGGCAGGAGGCTGCCGGTGCGCGGCGTCACCGGCCAACAGAACGCGGCCGACCCTGTATCGGTCGGCGAGCAGGGCCTCGACCGTCCAGTACGTAACCTGGTGGACGTCGAGCTCCAAGTCTGGCAATCCAAGAATGTCACGGATTCGGGGCACGACGCTCTCGTTGTCGAGCCGCATCTCGTCGTCGGCGGCGAGAAAGTGCAAGCCCCATTCCTCGCAGTGCTTACCCCAGGTCGGGCCCATCTCGATGAGATTGCTTGAGCGCCGCGGGTCGGTAGGATTGAGGAAGTGCGTGATCAGCGTCCCCTCGCGCCACCACTTCGACAGGTCGGCCGAGAAGTACGCCGTCGTGGTGTCGACGAGGGCGGGCCGGCCCTCCATCTGGACGCCGAGGGTCGCGCCGATCGTGCGACCACCGTCCGCGGCGATGACGTACTGCGCAGCGATCGTGGTGACGGCGCCGGTGTCGATGTCGACGACCTCGACCAGCACGCTATCGTCCTGCTCGACCAGGCTGACTACATTGCGGCCGAACATCACGCTGTTCGGGTTCAGCTGCACGGCACGTCGGTGCAGGATTGGCTCGAGCAGGTGCTGTGGGAGCTTCGTTGGCAGGATCGGGCCGGCGGCCGCATACCGTTCGCGCAGCGCCCCACCCCCGAACGCATCCATCTCATAGATTTGTCGCATGTCGAAGGGCCCGTCGCCGACCAGGGAAGTCTGCCAACGAATCTTGCCGAAGTTCTCCAGCGGCGCCGCATGCGCGGCGACTGCGGGGGCGAGCTGGTGTTGCCGGAAGATTTCCATCGTTCGCTGGTTGAGGTAGTGCGCCTTGGGCAAGCTGGACGTGGCGCTGTGGCGCTCGACGAGCATGTGCTCGACGCCGTTGTCGGACAGGAATACAGACGCGGCGAGGCCGCAGCCCCCACCGCCGACGATCAGAACAGGGACTTCGATCGTTGATCTGCTCATACTCGAATACCTCCGTGGTGGGCCTTCACCTGGGTCATGCGGCGACCGCCTTGGCGTCGCGGTTGACGAGTGATGCATAGCGGCCACCGCGGGCGAGCAGCTCCTCGTGCGTCCCGCGTTCCACGATCGCGCCGGACGCCATCACGACGATTTCGTCGCAGTCGCGGATGGTGGAGAGCCGGTGGGCAATCGTGATGGTGGTCCGCCCGGCGGACAGTTGTGCGATCGCCTGCTGCACCGCGCGCTCGGTTTGTGTGTCGAGCGCGCTCGTCGCCTCGTCGAGAACGAGTATTGGCGGGTCGCGCAGGATCACGCGGGCCAGCGCGAGCCGCTGAGTCTCTCCGCCGGAGAACCGGTGGCCGCGCTGGCCCACCATCGTGTCGTAGCCCGCGTCCAGCGCGACGATGTCGTCGTGGATCTGCGCGGCCGATGCAGCCGACATTAATTCTTCGTCGGTTGCGTCCGGCTTCGCGAACCGCAGGTTATCAGCGACGGTTCCGTAGAACACGTACGCGTCCTGGGAGACGACGCCGACGGCCGCGGCGAGCGACTCGAACGCGAGCTGCCTGACGTCGACACCGTCGATGAGGATCGCTCCGGACGTCACGTCGTACAGCCGCGGGATGAGGTAGCCAAGCGTCGTTTTGCCTGAGCCGCTCTCCCCTACGATCGCGAGGCTTCGGCCCGCGGAAACCGAGAGGTCGACGCCTACGAGTTTCCAGCTGCTCTCCGACCCTGCGTAAGAAAATTCGACGGCATCGAACTGGAGGTCGCCCCTGAACGTCGCCGGCCGGACGGCCTGTTCGGACTCCCGAATCTCAAGCGGCAGGTCGAGGCATTCGAAGACGCGGCCGAACAGCTCCAGCGAGCTGTTCATCTGCAGACTGACGTCCAGGAATTGGATGGACGGCCCGAATAAGCTTGCTTGGAGCGTCGTGAACGCGACGAGTGTGCCGATCGAGATCGTTGACGCACCGTCCGCGGCGCTGAGTCCGGTGACCCAGTAGATCCCTGCCGGAATGCACGACATAACGATCTGCGCCGAAGATTGTCTCCACCGTCCGCTCGTGTTCGCCTGCACCTCGAGCCAAGTCAACTTACGCGACTCCTCTGCGAAGGCAGCCGTCAGGGAATCGGATCGACCCATCGTGCGGCCGAGCAGGAAGCCGCTCACCGACAGCGATTCTTCGACGATTGCCGACATGCTCGCAAGCTGCCGTTGCTTCCGCGCAGTGATGCGGCGACGTTCGCCGCCGACATTGCGCGCCACGACGATGAATACCGGCATCATGATCATCGACGCGAGCGCCAGTCGCCAGTCGAGGGCGAACATCGCGATCACCACCGCGACGATCATGGCAAAGTTCGACACCATCGTGGTGCCGACGGTCGTGACGGTGTCCTGCATCCCGCCGATGTCGTTGGCGATGCGTGACTGCAGTTCGCCGGCCGGAGTATCGATGAAAAAGCGCAATGACTGCCGCTGCAGATGCGTGTACACGCGAGTCCGCAGGTCGTGCATGACGAACTGACCGACCTGGGTCGAGGCGTAGATCTGCCAGACCGAGAGCAACCCCCGTGCAATAGACACCGCGATCATCGCTAGCGCCAGAACCGTCAAAAGGCCCCTACGATTTTCTGGCAATGCCACGTCGATGATTTCGCGAACGAGAAAAGGGTAGACCAAAGAGACGGCGGCAGTGCAGCCGACCAGGGAGCCGACGAGCGCAAGCCGCCATCGGTAGGGCGCGAACTGTTGAGCAATTCGCCTTCCCGACACGGGCGTCGATGCCTTGCTATCGGTCTGCATGAAGACTCCTATACGGAAACTGCCCGGTGCCCTGCCGCCCCCGAGGGGCACGGCGGCCGGACATCGCACGCGCCGATCGAGCGCGGCCCCGCACGGCAGGTGGGGGCTCGAGTACCCGGTGTATGTCGTAACGCACCGGGTTCGAACGTCCGGTCCGGTTTACGCCGTACGTAGCCGCGTCGACATCGGCACCCATTCCTCGTCCGGAACGCTCCAGTCGAGGGCCTCCTGCTTGGTCACGATGTTTATTCGATTCCAAAGGTTGATGAGCCCGATCTGCAGCACCAAGGCGCCAAGCTGCTCGTCGCTGTAGTGCTTCCTCGCCTCGTCCCAAACGGAATCGCTCACCGGCTCTTCACGATCGAGGTAAGTCGCCGCTTCACCAAGGGCAAGCGCTGCACACTCGGCCGGGCTGAAGACACTTGACTCGCGCCAGTGCTGCACCTGCGCGTGCCGGCGATCCTCATCGGTCACCTTGTCGCCAATGACCGGGATCATGATCGCGCGGCCGTTGAGCTGGCTGATGCGCAGGTGCAGCAGCACAAGGGTGTCCTTGGGGACGCCGGTCGCCATGATGGCGCTGCGCAGGTCCAATAGCGGCTGAAGCGCGCCCGGCACGACGATCGTCGGGTTGGTCATCCGTGGGGTCATCGGGATCTCTCCTTCATTTTCATTCGTTGGGGGGGCTCAGGGACTGACAAGACGGGACGTCATCGGAACCCACGTGGTGTCTGTCTTCAACCAATTCGCCGCGTCCTGCCCGGTGACGATGTTGACCCGGTTCCACAGGTTCACAAGGCCTATCTGCACGACCAGCGCGCCTAGCTCCTTTTCGCTGAAGTGGCGGCGTGCGTCATCCCAGACCTCGTCCGAAACCGGCTCACTGGCGCCGTCGCGGTCGAGCAGCGTTGCCGCTTCGGCAAGGGCGAGCGCGGCGCGCTCAGCGCCGCTGAAGTCGTCGGACTCGCGCCAGGTCTCCAGCTGCTCGAGACGACGGTCCTCTTTCCAGTCATCGGTGAACTTCTCGTTGCCTGTCGGCACCCGGATCGGGCGGCCGTTGAGCTGGCTGACGCGGAGGTGCACGAGTACGAAGGTGGACCTGTCGACCCCGCTGGCGAGCACGGCAGCGCGCATGTCACGCAGCGGCTTCAAGGCGTCGGGAACAAGCAGCGCTGGGCTTTGTATGCGAGACGGCATAACTGATGCTCCTTGCGGGTTGCGAATCGGTGATTGTCACCAGTGAAACGACTGCCATGTACGGCGATTGCCCATGATCTTGGAAGCAGAAATTGGCCGCCGAATTGCACAGCCACTTCGCAGTGCAGTCAAACGGGGATTCGTGCGGCGGCGGCTCTTTCTCCGGCCCGATTGGATACTGCCGTAGCGGGAAGGGCCTGAACAAGGATTTGGAGCGACAGTGGGCAATACGCGAGGCATCATTGCGCACGGCCGTCTCGAAGCATTCCTCAACGCCGACCGTGAACTGCGGGGCCCGGCCCGGATGGCGTTACGCATCGCTGCGCGTGGCGGCGACGAGCGCGTCGTACAGGCGGTCGTCGGCGTCGTATCCGACCTCCCACTGGACGCCGAGCGCAAATGGATGGTCGGCTACCTCGATCACCTCGACGACACCGTCAGACGCATGGCCGGTCGCGCTCACGCCCGTTCCCAGACGATCGACGGCCTGATGATGGTGGCACGACGTCCTGGTCGTGCCAGAACCAAGCACGTCACCGATCCGGCTGCCGGTCGCGACGATCAGGTCGTGGCCCCCAAAGGCGAACGGTTCATCCGGCGGCAGGTGCTCGTCGGTGCCGACCACGTCAGGCAGGTGTCTGTGAAGGGTGCCCCCGAGGCTGACGTTGAGTACCTGCATGCCTCGACAGATGCCCAGTACCGGACGCCTTCGGGCGAGCGCGCGCCGGACGAGCGCGAGCTCGGCCGCGTCGACTACGGCGTTCGCTCCACGCACGCTCGGGTGGGGCAACGCCCCATAACTCGCCGGGTCGAGATCAGCACCGCCCGGGATCAACAGCGCGTCGATGTTGTCGACCATGTCCTCGACGCGGCCCACGAGCGGGAGCAGAACGCATGCGCCGCCGACCGCCGTCAGCAGGTCGACGTGAGCCTGCAGCGCGAAGCTCACGGTCATGTCGACGCCCAGCAGAGATACAGGCGCTGTGCGAGCGCAGATGCCAATGACGGGCCGTTTTCTCCCGACCGCGGCCGCCATGGAGCTTTCCGCGAGTATGTGCGGCGACCGCGGGCGCTCGGTCACGCCGCGAACGATTCGATGGTTGTCAGCACCTGCGACGGCGTCGGCAGGACGGCGATCTCGTCGGCCAGCACACGCGCGGACGCACCATACGCTGGATCGCCGAGCAGTCGAACGCAACTGGCGACGATCGCGCTCGCCAGGTCGTCGACACGGGGGTTGAGCATTACCGCAGACCCGAACGCCGTGAGCGCCTCTCCGACCGCGCGGCCGAACCCGTTGTCCGGAATGACCACGTGTGGCACGGCTGCGTTCATCAACGTAGCGGCCGTGGTGGCACCTCCGTGGTGCACCGCGACATCACAGGTCGGCGCGATGACGTCCAGTGGGATCCAGCCGACCCGCGTGCCGAGATCACCCGCGGCTGCGGCGACGGCCTCAGGCGCAGCGATGACGACCTCAGCCCCGAGCTTGCCGAGCTCGACAACGACGTGACGCAGTGTGGTGTTGCCAGCATCAAGCAGTGGGGTCCGCGTGCCCGACGTCACGAGCACGCGACGTCGGCCGGTCGACCGCTCGTGCATCCAAGGTTCGATACGGCTCTGGCGGTTGCGCGGAATCCACCTCATGGGCTGCGCGTCGGTGGACGCGCGTGAGCGAAGCGACGGCGGGCAGACGTCGACGTCGAGGGCGGGGAGAGGCAAGTCGGTGAGCTTCAGCCGGTCCATTTCGACCTGCTGCTCCTGTTCGAACTTGCGGGCGAGGTTTGCGCTCGGGACGACATGCCAGACGTGGCGCACGAACGGAACCGCGAGACACGCCGCGAGCAGCCGCGGCACGAAGGAGAGCCCACCTACGACGACGTTCGGGTGCCACGACCGGGACAGGCTCAGCAGCGCATCGAGCCGCGTCGTCGCCGTTTCGCCATCTCGGGCGTACCGCACACGGTCATGCGTCACGGACACCGCTGGCAGGCCGATGGCCTCGGCCGTCGCGAGCATCGGGTCGTCGGTGGCGAGAAGGATCTCGTGGCCGGCATTGCGGGCAGCCGAGGCAAGGGGGGCGATGCCAAAAACTGTCGCCTGGCTACCGCCGGCGGTGAAGAGCAATTTCATCTCGAGCAGCTTCCGATCATGAGGCGGCGGGCGATGCTGCCGATGGTCGGGTGCTGCCCTCGAGGACCGGTCGACTCGGCGCTGTTGCTGCTAGTTCGACGTCATGCGGTAGCCGGGCGCTGCTACCCGCGTTCTGCCCTGCGCGCCGCGGCTCGGGTGCGTGGCAAGGACCATCCACGGCCCTGCGACAGGCTCGATGGCACACCACAACCCAAGGTCCAACTTGGGTGAAGCGCGGTCGTGTAACGTGACGGTTACGACATTCCGACGGCGGCACGGTCTGTCACAAATGCCATGGTTACGCCGTCAGTATTCGCACAGGGGCATCGGACACCGGTGCTCACTACCGCAAACGGAGGAACAACCAGCATGAGCCCTTCAATCAACAGTGTGGTTATCCCAGCAGCTGATCTCGACAAGATCAAGGCGGTCTACACCGCACTGCTCGGGGCGCCGCACACCGACGAGTCGTACTACGTCGGCTATAACGTCGGTGGCTTCGAGATCGGCCTGAATCCGAACAGCAAGGACACCGGGCCCGTCGCCTACATCGACGTAGACGATCTCGACGCCGCCCGTCAGAGCCTCCTCGACTCCGGCGCGACCGAAACCACCGCGCCCATGGGCGCCGGCCCGAATTCGCGGGTGTGCGTACTCGCCGACCCGGCCGGAAATCCGATCGGCCTGCGCGGGAAATAGGCCCTGCGGCTCGTACCCTCGCCGCCCGGTGACCCCCCGCGTCACCGGGCGGCTAGCTTCCCACTAACCCGCCTGGACCGACCAGCGTCGGCCAGTCTGCTCAGAATCGCTTTGCCTGGGCGCGGATGCGCGCTAACAATTCTGCTTGCTTGACCAGCTCTCGGTGGTGAGCCAGTCGCAGCCCCGGGTCGGTGATCGCGGCGAAGAAGGCGTTCATCACGCCTACGAACTGATCGAAGGCCGACGCCGTGAACCGTGTCTCGCGATCCTGTTGTTGCAACCGAAGCACGGGCCGTGCCTCCCGCGCCGGCGTGAACGCCCAATCGAGCACCAGGCGTCCCCCACTGCCCCAGACGTCGTAGGTGGAACGGTAACTGTGCACCATCCCGAACCCGCATAACCCAACGACTCCGTTGGCGCCGCGCAGGTAAGCGGCGCCAGCCACGTCCACGCCGAGCGAGTGATCGAGGTCAAGGCTTGCGCCAACTACCTGGATCGGCGATTCGAGATAGTGCTGCGCGGCACGGATGGGGTAACAGCCCACCTCTGACAGTGCGCCGCCGCCGAGTTCGGCCTGGTACCGGATCCCGGCCGGATCAGTGGGCGGCACTCCGAACGTCCCGTTGAATGAGCGCAATTCGCCCAACTCGCCGTTCGCGATGATCGACTGTGCTAAGTCGTGCTGCGGATGTTGTAGAAACGCAAAGTTCTCCATCACGGCCAGTCCACGCTCGTCGGCGGACGCGACAAGCTCGGCTGCGACGTGCGCGTCGAGGATTGCCGGCTTTTCGATCAGGACGTGCTTCCCGGCCTCGAGCGCGCGGGAAACCCACATGGCGTGGGTGCTGTTGGGCAGCGGAACGTATACCGCGTCCACGTCCGGCCGCGCGAGCAGCTGATCGTACCCCTCGACGGCGTCGCACCCGAAGCGCGCGGCGACTCCGACGGCCCTGTCGCGAGAACGGCTGGCGACCGCTGCCAGAACGAACGGCGAGCGGACCACCGCGGGTAGCATCCGCCGCACCGCGATGTCAGCGCACCCGAGAACCCCGAGGCGCACAGTGGCCATCTGCGGCGCTGTAATTTTCGTCGCTTGCACCCCGGGTATCGTCCCTTCCTGTTCGACGGAGGCCTCAGTCGAGCCTGCGGACAATCTCCACCGATTCAGCGTCCATTAGGGCAGTGAGCGCCGCATCGCCACCAACCAACATGAGGTCCATCTCGCCGAGGCATTTCTTAGCAGCGGCGAGCGCCTGCTCGGTCTGGCGGCGGGGATCCTGCTCGTTGTCGTCCGGGGCCTCAGCGTCGTCCTCGGTTCCCCATTTGAGGTCATGCGAGATCGACAGGTACACGCGGTCGTTGCCTTTCGTGAAGATGTTGACCTCATAGATGTCGCGCAAGGCCATTCGCGCGCTATAGAGCAAGTTGTTCATGTCGAAGCCTTTCCACCCTTGCAGCCATTTTCTCTAGGTTAACCCTGCATTTGCGGAGTCCCTCGCGTCAATGTCACAAGCAACCGGGACGCCGCAGGCGAGATCTCGTGCGCGTTCGAGTGATGAAACGGCACGGTTGAACCGCGGTGCAGCCTTGGCGACTCCGCCGCAAACCCGCTACTAATGCGATGCCTCGTCCAACTGGTTCATGCTTACTATCCGTGTCCGCAACTCCCAGAAGGAGCGCAAATCCATGAGGATCCTTTTCATCGTGACCGGCAGCCAGGCGACGTTCTACGCCACGGCTCCCCTCGCGACGGCTGCGCGCAACGCAGGCCACGACGTGCTGCTCGCCGCTCACGAGCCATGGCTAGAGACCGCCGAGGCGCTCGGCGTGCCGACCGTAAGTTTTTCTTCGACACCGGTGCGGAACTTTATGCGCGTCGGACGCTCGGGCAATAAGCTGCGCTTCCCGAAGGTGCTAGGTGACGACGAGATGGTCGCGGTCGGTCAGGGGTTCGCCAAGCTCGCGGTCGCCTCACGCGAAGCGGTGCTGGCCTTGGCCAACGACTGGCGTCCGGACCTCGTCGTCGGCAGCTCGATGAGCTACGCCGCCGGCCTATTGGCGGCCGAGATCGGCGTCCCGTACGTCCGCCAGGTCGAATACCTGGCTATTCCAATGACCGGTATCGATCCGGGGGCCGAGGCCGAGCTGGCGCCTCAGCTGACCGACCTCGGGTTGCCCGGTCTGCCGGAGCCCGATCTCGTCATCGATGTGACGCCGCCGTCGATCCGGCCTGCGGTCGACCACGCTGCGCAACCGATGCGCTGGATCCCCAGCAACCCTCAGCGACGGCTCGAGCCGTGGATGTATCTGCGTCCGCAGGGCCGCAAGCGCGTCATCGTCACGTCTGGATTTCGCAGCCTGATGTTCCGCGATCCGGGCTGGGACATGCCGCGGCTGGTCGAGCGCCTGTCAGCAGCCGGTGCCGAGGTGTTGATCGCGGCCTCACCAGGCGCCGCCGAGCGTTTCGGCCCGCAGCTCGGCAATGCGCGCGTCGGTTGGATTCCGGTCGACGTCGCTGCGCACACTTGCGACCTTGCCGTACACCATGGCGGTGGCACGACCGCGATGACCTTCGCAAGTGCAGCTGTGCCGCAGTTGATCATCCCGGAGAACCCGGATGAGATGCCCGTGAACTATCACCGAAAGGCGATCGCCACCGCGTTGGCGGGCTCGGGAAGCGCTCGAATGCTCTTTCCGCAGCGCGAGGCCCCTGGCGCCAGCCCGGCAGACACCATCGCCGACGCGTGCGAGGACTTCTTCGCCACTACTGAGTACACGTCGAGTGCGCAGACGCTGTGCCGCGAGATTGCCGGCCTGCCGACCCCGACCGAGGTCGCACAGAAGCTGGACACGCTGCCGATACGCGTGTGACCGACTCGGTCGGCCTCGGCGCTCGCCAGCTGGTCAGGTGGGGTTGGTCGGCCGCGGCGGACACTGCGCATAGGTAGGCAAGATGCCCGCGGCGGCCGCCTGCTTCAGGGTAGGGGCCGCCGCGTCCTTGTTCGAGCGGATGGCGGGTCCGCCGAGCTCCCAGGGTAGGCCCAGTTCTTTGTCGAGCGCGTCGAGTTCGATCATCGTGCCGGGCACGTATTCGGTGGAGCAGAGGTAACACATGACCGTGTCGTCGGTGAGCGCCTGGAAGGCATGGCCGAGACCGTCGGGCAGGTAGACCGCAGTTCCGTCCTGGGCGACCTGCCGCGTGACCTCGAACTGCCCGAAGGTCGGTGAGCCGACGCGGATGTCGATCGCGATGTCGATCGCGGCTCCGCGGACGCAGGTGACGAGCTTTGCCTGCCCCGGAGGGACCGCAGTGCCGTGGATGCCGCGCACGGTGTCGCGACGCGACCTCGAGAAGTTGACCTGCCGAACGCCGAGTTCCCATTCAGAGGCCGTCTGTAGCTCGCTGGTGCGCACGAGCTCAAAGAAACTGCCGCGTGCGTCAGGGATCGGCACGGGATCGATTCGATAGCCCCCAGAAATAGACATCGGCGTGATGTGCCTGGACTTTTGATCTCGTGACATGCCTCAAACCTGCTCCTTGTCGCCGCAATCTGGAAGGTGCCTTGAACGCGCCCAGAGTTTGAAAGTGACATATGACAGTTTCCGAACTGACGACCTCCTTGCGGGCACGAGCCGATCACCGCGTCGGCCAGCGCATGGCCCGTTCAGCGCAGTGTCTTGATGGCGACTGCATCTCCACGGTCGACGTGCCTGACTGGCTGGAGCGGCGCACTCGGGCGGCTAATGCTACCGTACGGCGCATTCCGATCGCCGACCTCGATGGATGGTCCTTCTCTCCAGAAACCGGAAATCTTCGGCACCGTAGCGGACGCTTCTTCACGGTCGAGGGTCTGCGCGTTGAACGACCGGGTGTCAGTTGGGAGCAGCCCATCATCGTCCAGCCAGAAATCGGGATTCTCGGCATTCTGGCTACGGAGTTCGACGGTGTGCTGCATTTTCTCATGCAGGCAAAAATGGAACCCGGCAATCCGAACCTCGTGCAGTTGTCCCCCACCGTCCAAGCCACCCGAAGCAATTACTCGCAAGCCCACGGCGGTGCCCGCGTGCGCTACCTCGAGCATTTCCTCGATCGCGACCCGTCACGCGTGCTCGCCGATGTGCTCCAGTCCGAACACGGCTCCTGGTTCTACCGAAAGCGCAATCGCAACATGATCGTCGAAGTCGATCCGGATGTACCGGTTTACGACGACTTCTGCTGGCTGACGCTAGGTCAGATCGGCGCGCTGCTGCACTTGGACAATGTGGTGAACATGGACGCCCGCACTGTGCTCGCGAGTGCGCCGATCGAGCGTGACGAGCGCACTGCCTTGGACTCCGACTCTGCGCTGCTTTCGTGGTTCACCGAGGAGCGTGCCCGCCAGGAGGTCCGGACAGAGTTGATACCGCTGCGGGACGTGAGCGGCTGGGCCCTCGACGACGACAGCATCGCTCGGCACGACGGGCGGTTCTTCCGGGTGGTCGGTATGGGAGTGGACACCGCAGGTCGTGAGGTAACGAGCTGGACGCAGCCGCTCTTCGAACCGTCTGGTCGCGGTCTGGTGGCGTTTGCGTGCCGCCGGTTCGACGGGGTACCGCACCTGCTCGTGGAGGCACGCGTAGAGGGTGGCTTCCTCGACACCGCTGAGATCGGCGCCACGGTGCAGTGCGTCCCCTCGAACTACGCCCATCTGTCCTCTGGCGAGCGTCCGTTGTTTCTCGATTTGCTGGCCAGCCCGTCGGAGTCGCGCGTTCTCTACGCGACGGTGCATTCCGAAGAGGGCGGTCGTTTTCTAAATGCAGAGAGCCGTTACGTGGTCGTTGAGACCGACGAGTCAAGCACGCCTTCGGTGCCCCCAGCAGGCTTTCGGTGGGCGACCTCCGGGCAACTGAACTGGCTCGCGGGGCACAGTCGATACGTCGATGTGCAGGCCCGTAGCCTGCTCGCCGTACTGAACTCGGGTGCGCTCGATCTGAGGTGAAGCCGCTGCGGTCGGAGCCCACCGTACCCCTAGACGGCTCCTCTCTGGTCAAGTTGATCTTGGTTTGGGTTGTAGCGTTGCTGGTGGCGAGTCCGGGAAGTGACTGGTCCGAAGTGCCGGTGTAGGGGTGTCAGCCGGTCGCGCTGGAGTTGGTAGTCGCCCCCTGGTGTCCTCCCGGGCTCGTCATCTGTGTGGCGTCGGCGATCAGGCGCCGGTAGACGATGTCGGACAGGCGGCGTTTCAAGCAGCGTAGGGCCTCTTTGTGGCTCTTGCCGTCGGCGCGTTTGCGTTGGTAGTAGCTGCGGCCGGGCCCGTCGTGGCGGATCTGGGTGATAGCCATGGTGTGCAGGCAGCAGTTGAGTTGGCGGTCCCCGGCACGGGAGAGCCGGTGACGCACGACGTCGCCGGAGGAGACCTCGATCGGTGCGGTTCCGGTGTAGGAGGCGAACGCGGCAGCGGAGCGGAACCGGTGCACGTCACCGACGCGAGCGAGGATCTTCGCTGCGGTCAGGGTCCCGACGCCGCGCAGCTGAGTAAGGGTGCTGCGGCTGGCCTGCACGGCTGTCGTGATCTCGGCGTTGGTGGCGACGATGCGCCGGTCGAGGTGACGGACTTCGGCAACCAGCTCGACCGCCACGCGGCGCAGTGTGCGTGGCCCGGTGCTGCGGGGTCGGACGCCGTGCAGGAGCTGGGCAGCGGTGTCGGCGTCCAGGTCACGTGCCGCGCCGCCGGGCAGCAGTTGGGTGAGCAGCACGTGCAGCCTGTTCACTGTCTGGGTGCGGGTCTTGACGGTGTCGTCGCGGTGTTCGACCAGGGCGCGTAAGGCGGTGATCTGCTCGTCGACCGCGGCGGTCTGCAACCTGGTGGCGGTGAGTGCGGCGATGCCGACAGAGGTGGCATCGGCATCGTCGCTTTTGCGTCCGTGCCCGGTCGATAGCATCCGGACGCGGGCGGCGAGCTTGGCCGGCACGTCGACCGCGGCGATCTGGTCAGCGGCCAGCCAGCCGGCCAGCGGCGCACCTAATCCGGCGCGCCCTCGATCGCCCACGTGGCGCTGGGCCATCGCGCGGCGAACCGGCGCAGGCTGCGGTAGCCGGCCCGGCTGACCGGCACTCGAATAGTGGCAAGCGGCTGCAGCGACGCGTCGACCGCGGCGGCGGTCCATGACGCTTTGTGCGGATCGATCCCGATGACCATCCGGCCCGATTCTGTGTTCGTGTTCAACATGGGGTGTGTCAAGAAGTTTGGACAGATCCTCGGTTGTTGATCAGGCCGCGGTTGCTGCCTGACGGTGGTCGGTGAGGGCTTCGTGCGGGGTTCGGTAGCCGAGGCTGGAGTGCAGCCGTTGACGGTTGTAGAAGACTTCGATGTAGTCCGCGACAGCGAACCTGGCCCGGGCGCGGGTGGTGAACCGGTGGTGGTGAAACATCTCGTTCTTCAGGGCGGAGAAGAAGCTCTCAGCGACCGCGTTGTCCCAGCAGACCCCGGTCCGGCCTACGCTGGTGTGGACGAGAATCCGTTGACAGTACTGGTGAAAGTCCCTCGACGTATATTGCGCTCCACGGTCAGAATGAAACGCCGCATCGGTCTGAACATGCCCACCGAGACGTGCCATCGCCAGGGCGTCGATGATCAAACTGGTCCGCATGTGATCGGCCATCTGCCAGCCCACGACCATCCTGGTCGCCAGATCGATCACCGTCGCGAGGTAGAGCCAGCCCTCACCCGTCCGCAGGTAAGTGATGTCGCCGACCAGTCGCTGACCGGGCGGGCCGCCGGCGGCGAAGTCCCGACCGATCAGATCTGGACTGTCCACCGGGTCCTCACCGGCCACGGTGGTCCGCTTGTAGGCCCGGGGCTGGACCGCGGCGAGCTCGAGTTCACGCATCAGATCAGCGACCAGACCGACCGAGCACACGTGGCCTTCGCGGTTGAGCTGGGCCGTGACCCGCCGGCAGCCGTAAGCGCCCCGACCCGCCGCGAACACCCGTGCCACCTCGCCCGCGAGCTCGCGGCGCCGCGCCTGCCCAGCGGTCTCGGCCCGGTTGCGCCAGGCATAGAAACTCGACCTCGGAACCCGGAGCAACCTGCACATCCAGGCCACGTCGTAGTTGGCCTTCTCCACCTCGATCACCGCGCAGCGCTCAGCTACTGCGGCGTCCTGGCGAAGAAGTTCACCGCTGCTTTTTTCAGGAACTCATTCTCCATCCGCAACCGACGAATCTCAGCTTCCATCTCGTTCACGCGGGCACGCTCAACCGGCGACAACGCCGGGTCCGGCTCGGGGTTGGCATGCCGCCACGCTTTCATCCAATTGCCCAACGTGCCGTGATTGACACCCAAATCCCGCGCCACCTCAGCGATCGGACGGCCGGTCTCGATCACCATCTGCACGGCCTCAGCCTTGAACTGCGAACTGAACTTTCGACGCGACTCGGGCATGAACAGATCCTCTCAGGAGAGAGAACCTGTCCAAGATCCTTGGTACACCCCACTTGCCGCGTGGCACGCCGCGACACACCGAGCGGCGGATCATCACAGCCGAAGTCGACCAGACGATGGGACTGGCCTGCATTGGCTACTTGCTCGGCCTGCATCCTCCGACAGGACACCCGGTACTGGCCGGCTTTCGGCTAGCCTGTGTGGCCTGGCTGCACCGTGGCACTGCTGGCCGATGAGAGGACGACTCCGCTGCGATGTGCGCATGCTGGTTCGCCAGCCACGGCGTCGTCACCCGGCGAGTCCTGACCGACCGACGACGGCTCCTGCTACCGTTCACGGGCTGCGCCGCAGCCCTCGGCTCCGTCGCCCATAAGGGCACCCGCACTACCGGCCGCACATCAAGAGCAAGATGCGAAGGCATCCACCGCAGCCCGGTCGAGGTATGGGCTACGACTGTTGGCCGGACCCCGAGAATTGATCCACCTGGATCAACACGCCGGGGTCAGGCCACTGTCTCTAAGGCTCCGACGCGACGGGTGCAACGCCTTTCACCACTTGATCTCCATGCCTACGACCACCACCGCGGCCGCACCGCGTTCGCAGGCATACCGCCGGCAAGCCCGCGTCCCACACTTCTCTCGGGCGGTACGATGAACGGGCAGCGGGCGTCACGGGGCATTTGCAGTCAACTGCGCGATGCGCGCACGCATCCAGGCGGTGTCGTTCGCGCGGGGAAACGGCGCGGCGGGAGGCTCGACGCCGAGATACTCGCACAACGGTCCCCAGCCCTGCGCGACGCTCCACACCAGAAGCCTGTCACGTCCGACCTTTTCGATGACCTCGGCATTGTGGCGCTCGTACACGGCGATGGCGTGGCTCTTCTCGGCGAAGCGTCCACTGAACAGGCCGTCCCAGACAAGCGAGTTGGTGATTCGAGAGACCCGCTCAGGTTGCGAACCCGGCGGCGGCGCACTCTGCCTCATTCGCAGCGCGAATTGGAACAACGTGTCATAAGTGCTGCGGTACCACTCGTCAGCATCACGCACGGTGAGCATGAGTTGCGCCTCAGGAAACGCTGCAGAGAGATCGTCGTAGTAGATGGCGCACGGACCGTCGACAGCACTCGTGTAACCGGCGAAGACCTCGTTCCAGTCGAGGCGCTCGCCTTCGCAGACGATGCGCTCCCAAACCTTGGCGCGCTGCTCGTCGCCGACGACATCGAACATGTGGAAGCACGGACCGAGGCCGAGAATCTCGAGTGCGACCTTCAGCGATGTGGTGCCGGTGCGGCCAAGGCCTGCATTGATCAGACGCATGATGGACTCCTTCAACGCCATTCGGCGGGTTCTTGGTTCGTGCTGACGTTCACCCGGTTCCAAAGATTGACCAGACCGATCTGCAGCACCAGCGCACCAAGTTCGGCTTCGTTCCAGTGCCGAGCAGCCTCGTCCCAGATCTCATCGGGGACAGGATCATCGGGTCCTCGAAGATCCGTGGCAGCCTCCGCGAGGGCCAAAGCGGCTCGCTCACCGTCGGTGAAACAACCGGCTGTGCGCCAGTCCCGCACCTCGCGCAGCCGTTCGTCGGCCAGGTCGGTATCGGATGGGATCTTAATTACGCGTCCGTTGACCTGACTCACGCAAAGCCGCAACATATCGAGAGGCACGCCGACCGCGCTAAGCGACTTGGTCAGTTCCAGCAACGGCGCTAGGCTGCCTCGCACTACGAGTGACGGGTTACCCATTCGAGGTGTCATGCGAGAACGATGGCGCTCCGTTGGACATGTTCACAAGAGGCTGTGTCGCACCTACGACAATGCCTTCGACCACGGTGGGATGGACACCCAGTGTCAAGCGCCAGAAGCCTACATACGGCGTCTCCTGAGACGGCCGAGCGCCTGCCCCTCGGGCACCACCAGTGAAGGGCCGACAGGCGCGCAGCGTTTGCAGTGTTGGCAGACAAGCTCCCGGCGGGCGTGTCAGCTTCCGCATATTCGCTGCCAATGCGATGTCGACTCCCCCACTGAAGGTTCGCGGTAGCGGCCGAGGCGGTCCGAAAAAGGTCGGCCAAGGTTACAACAGTTCGAGCGTGGGCTCGGGACGCGTTGCGGCGCTGGACTGCAGATCAAGCCATCCGCGGCGGGCCGGCTCGATGGGCTTACTGTTCGGCCTACTCCCTCGGCCTTGCACCGAGGCTGGCCGCTTGCGCGCCGGCCGCCTGAACTGCCCTGACTACGCCACCGGGCGCCTCCGGCGCTGCCACGAACGCGCCCGGCCCGGCGCTGGTCCACGTGACGTCATGTGGCCATCGAGAAGAACTGGCCGGACCCCGAGAATTGATCCAACGGTTTGTGGGAGTCGGTTATCGGTGGGTGCAGGCGGCAGCATAAACCGCTGGAGCCTGGTAGCCGAGTGAACTGTGCCGTCGGCGGTGGTTGTAGTCCTCCTTCCAGTCGGTGATCACGACTCTGGCCTGGATCAGCGACCAGAAGATGTTTATGTTCAGGCATTCGTCGCGGACCCGGCCGTTGAACGATTCGACATAGCCGTTGCGCCACGGCTCACCGGGCGGGATGAAGGACAACCCGACCCGTTCACCGGCCCAGTCGGACATCGCGGCGCACGCCAGCTCCGGCCAGCAGCGCAGAACGGCCGGGTAGCCGCGTTGGGCGGCGAGGCGGTCGAGTTCGGTGATGAGGACGTCGGCGGTGACCGAACGTTCGACCAACCCACCGAGGCATTCGCGGGTGTGCTCATCAATGATCGACACGATCTTGACCGGGCGGCCGTCGGTGGTCGCGTCGAACTGGAAATCGACCGCCCAGACCCGGTTCGGGGCGTCGGCGCGGGGGCGGTCCGCGGCGGTGGAGGTGCCCAGGCGCTTACGTCGCCGGCGTTGCGGCACGCGCAGACCCTCCTCACGCCAGAGTCGCTGGATCTTCTTGTGGTTGACGTTCCAGCCATCGCCGCGGGCGTCGTGATACGCCGGGCGGAACCCGCGTCGCGGGTGATCTTTGGCGTAGCGGCGCAGCCACGAGCGCAACGCCGCATCGGGATCAGCCACGGTCGCGCTGACCGGCTCGCGTCGCTGCGTCGTTCGGTTCTGCCCGGTCACCCGGCAGGCGAACCGCTCACTCAACCCCATCGTGGCGATGAGGTGGGCGACGGCCGCCCGCCGGCGTTCCGGGCTCAGAAGTTTCCCCGCGCGATCTCCTTCAACGCGGCCTTCTCCAACTCGGCATCGGCCAGCAGCCGCTTGAGCGTGGCGTTCTCCCGCTCGAGGTCCTTCAACCGCTTGGCGTCATCGGCTTTCAACCCACCGAACTGGTTACGCCAGCGGTAGTAGGTCTGCTCGGCCACGCCGAGCTCGCGGCAGACGTCAGCGATGTCTTTGCCCTCGCCCAACATCCGATCCGCGGTCGCCAGCTTGCGCACGACCTGCTCCGGGCTGTGTCGCTTCCTCGTCGTCATCAGATTCGAGCCTCCTTGCCCACATTGTGGGCGAAAGGACTCTCACTCGACCTTGATCAACACGCCGGGGTCAGGCCAGAACCACTATCTGGGGATCAGATCACGCAAGCTAGCCGCGTCCCGACCTGTCGGGGCCAGGACCATCCCGTGGGCCCATGGTCGCGCCGTACGGCGTCCGTATCTCCGACCGCGCCAGCGCGGGCGCACGGGAACCGTCGTGCGAAAGGAATGCCCAGAACACATTCGACCTGTCCCTCACCGGCCTGGCACACGACGACGACCTCACGGGAGCGCCCAACCGGGACCGTCGTTCTGCCCAGACCGTCGCCAATCACGCATCGCGGCTACGGAGAGTGATGACGGCGGCGGCGAGGGCGGCAACGACCCAGAACCCGAGGACGACGAGCGAGGTCCAGGGTCCGAGTGTGTGGCGTGGCTCAGGGTCAGTGGTGAGACTGAAGGCGGAGGTGGGGAGGTAATTGAGTACGTGGTAACCGGAGTCGCCGAATGCCGCGCTCACGATGGCGGGCACGACTAGTATGAGACCGAACAGCGCGGTCAGCGATCCGGGCGTGCTACGCACGATCCATCCGATAGCGCTCCCGAGTAAACCGATCAGCGTCACGTAGATGCCCGTGCCTACGACGACTCGGATCGAGGTCAGGTCGGACAAAGAGTAGCCGGTGCGGTAATGACCGATGAGGGCCTGACTGGCGAGGAACGTCAGCAAGCTGATCAAAGTGATGGTGAGCGCAGACACGATCGAAATTACCACAGCTTTGGCGGCCAAGACGGGGACTCGGGTCGGCACGGCGGAGAACGTGGAGCCGATTACACCAGTAGCGAACTCTGTAGAAACGTAGAGCACGCCGAGCGCTCCGATGAGCAGTTGCGCGAGGTAGATGCCCTGGAGGCAGGCTGAGTGGCCAAGCTCGTTGGCTGATTGACGCGGAGCAGCGTGCCGGGTGGTAAAAGCAGTGATGAGTCCGATTGCTACCATTCCGGCGCTCGCAGCTGCCAGCATGGTCCAGCTCGAGCGCAGACTGCGTAATTTGATCCATTCTGAGCGGACTACTCGAATAAATGTCACGGGCTTGCTGATTACTTGACTTTTTTCGTCGGTGTCGGGAGCGGGTCGTCGGATGGCGCCGCTGGCGGTTGTGCTGGTGCTCATGCCGCGCTCCGATCAGGTGAGCTGGTGCACTCAGGTGTGGTGTGCGAGGGATAATCGCCGGTGGCGCCGATGAGCGCCATGTAGGCATCCTCCAGCGAAGCCTCTTGCGGAGTGAGGTCGTACAAGGCGATCCCGGCTTGCGCTGCCGCGGCGCCGATTTCTTCGGCGCCCAGACCTTCGGCGATGAACCGGTCGTAGTCCAGTGAGCGGATAGTGACCTCGGGGCCTGCGAGCAGTTGGCTGAACTCTAGGGCTTGAGGGGACCGAACCATCACGGAGTTGCTGGAGGCCTGGGCGATGAAATCGGCCATAGCTTGGTCGCGAAGCAGACGTCCCCGTGCGACGACGATGACTCGGTCGGCGGTCACTGCCACCTCGCTCATCAGGTGCGAGGACAGCAGCACAGTTCGTCCGCGGTACGCGAAATCTTTGAGTAGGTCACGGATCCACCTCACTCCGTCGGCGTCAAGGCCGTTGATCGGTTCGTCGAGCACGAGCGTCTGAGGGTCGGCCAGGATCGCGGACGCCAACCCGAGTCGTTGACCCATCCCGAGGGAGAACGTGCCGGCCCGCTCGGTCGCGACGTCCCTCAGACCGACCATGTCGATGACGTCGTCTACGCAGGAGGTGGAGATGCCTGCAGCTGCGGCCTGGGCCAGCAGGTGATTGCGGGCGGAGCGGCCGGGATGCACTGCCCGTGCGTCCAGCAGCGCTCCAACTTCGTGCAGTGGGCGCGCGTGCCGCGCCAGCGGCTTGCCGTTGACGGTAACGGTGCCTGAAGTGGGCGTCTCCAACCCCATGATCATGCGCATGGTGGTCGACTTTCCGGCTCCGTTAGGACCGAGGAAACCGGTGATCGAACCGGGGTGGGCGGTGAAGCTCAAGTCATCGACGGCAACTTTGTCGCCGTAACGCTTGACCAGACTGTGGGCCGTGATCATCGACGCTCCGGTACTGGTTCGGGTTCAAGCCTCGGGCGGGCTTGCCTGGACATTGTTCTGACGCTCAGGACGGCGCGATTGTGACGGCCTCGACGATCGCCATGGGCGGTGAATGGGCGCGGCGGCTCCGTAGACGGTGGCCAACTCGGCCCAACGGATGGCCGCGCCGAGCCCGGACCTGATTCGCGCCAGACTCCACCACGGCGTCAGAACCCGTCACGTTCGCATAGGAGGACGTCCTCCCTATCGACCCGACAGGGCAGCAGCAGGTGTTTCGCGAGAGGGCGTATAAGCGGCTAACGCCGGTTGCGACCTGTCGGGTCGGCGTTGCGGCGCATCACGCCGCTAATCGTCGTCAGCCTATGTGTCCAAGCGCGCCTGCGATCACCGAACCGTCTCACCTCCCCGCCGGTCGGCAACCGTCATGCGCTCGTTTTCGGACGGGCGCCGCCGGAAATGGCGTTGATCGGCCGGCGCACGGAACGATGTCAACATCGACCCATTTCTTGACTCGCGTAGCGCGATCAACTGCGCTACGACGCTGACGACGGCGACGAGATAGCCATGCGAACGGCGTCGAAAGACACGGTATCCGGCTCGAGCGCACCACCGCCGAACGAGAAGAAGTCATGCGCCGCCTCGTTGAACACGGCAGGTCCAGGCGCAACATCGCGGGTAACCTCGGCATGACCAAGCGGACCATTTCACCGCCGCAGATCATCTGCGCGGCGAGACCCCTGCGGGGCCAAATCCGTCCGGTCACATTGAGCCTTGATGATTTATCGAAGAGAATGACGACGACCACGGAGAGAAAGGTCTGACGGCCCATGGACACCGACATCGCGTTTGAGTTGGAGCGATCCCGCTTGGTTGCGCTTGCCGCGCGCATTATCGGTGACGCCGAGGCCGAGGACATCGTACAGCAGGCTTGGCTGCGCATGTATCGAACAGCCGACCAGATAGCAAATCTGCCCGGCTGGCTCACCACGGTAACCACCCGGCTGTGTCTGGACAGGCTACGGGCGCGAGTACCCGTTCCCGTGCAGGACACCGAGCTCGAGGCGACCGCACCTGACCCGGCCGACGAAATCGTCCTTGCCAACACGGTCGGGATCGCCTTGAAGATCGTGCTTGACCGCCTCAGCCCCACCGAGCGAATCGCATTCGTGCTGCGCGACAGCTTTGGATTCGACTTTGCGACAATAGCTGCGATCCTGGAGACCTCTCCCGGCGCAGCTCGCAAGTTGGCCTCGCGGGCACGCGCCAAGGTCACTCAACCCGCGCCGGAGGACGCTCTGGCCGAATGGGAGGTGGTCGACGCTTTTCTGGCGGCTGCTCGGGAGGGCGAATTTGGTCGACTGCTCGAACTGCTCGCCCCCGACGTAGAGGTCACCGCGGACGCTGCCGCGGTCGAGCTCGGTACCCCTCGGCGCATCTCGGGCCGCGACGACGTGGCTCGATTCTTCGACGGCGCCGCGAAGGCAGCCCTGCCAGCATTCGTCGCCGACCGACCCGGTGCCGCGTGGTTCTCTCGCGGCCACGCAAAAGTCGCGTTCGATTTCGCCGTCGCCGCGGGCGTCGTGCGCAGCATCATGTTCTGCGCCGAGCCGATGGTTCTCGAAGGGGTACGACCACGAGATCGCGGCTAATCGAGGAAACAGCGCACCGGCCCAGCGTTGCGTCGCTCGTCCGACGCCGAGCACGAGCAGCTCGCCGAGGCGCGAGCCGCCGGCGTAGTGTCCGGCTACGCCTCGCCGCTCAATGACCGTCTCTACGACGGGTGGGATCGCGTCGAAATCCCACCATACGGCCAAGGCGGCACCCGGCAGGACCGCCACCGAGGTGCTATGGGCCAATCGCGAGATTGCGCAACCCACCCTGTTCGACATTGAGCCGACGGGCCGCAGCTGCGAACACCTGACACACTGCGCAGGTGTTCGCGGCGATCCTGGGTACCTGTGTGCTGTGGCTTAGACCGTATGGAGTGACTGCTCGCTGATTCCGGGTGGTTGCTGGCCGGGGCCTCGCTCACGCACAGTCGTGGGTTACCGAACGCGGGTCCCGTGTTCGGCCTATCCACAGGTGTGTGAGGAGGCCCCGGTGTTCTGCGAGCGTATGAGTGTCGGTTTGGACGTGCATGCCCGGTCAGTGTCGGCCGCGGCGATCGACAGCCACAGCGGTGAGCTGGTCAAGGCGCGGTTGTCGCCGGCGTATGAGGATGTCCTGGGCTGGGTCGCCAAGTTGCCGGGGCCGTGCGCAGTGGTCTACGAGCCCTCGACTACATCATGGTCAACTTGGTCGGAGCCTTCGACGCGGCTGCCCGTGCTGCGCACCTGGCGACAGGCGTGAACCCGTCCAAACGCCGTCGCGCGGGCTGGCAGAACCCCGACTGGCGAGACCTGATCCAACCCGCTGCTCCCGACCTCGCGTACGTGTTCGCGCCAGGCACGAGCGGCGCCGAGTTGTTCAACATCTGCCGCCTGTTGCGTAACACAGTCCACGGCGACGGCCTGCACCCGATCGGCGCCCACACCGGAGGGAGACCAAGACAGACGCTCGTAGCGCTACCCGAAGAAGACGCCGCGGAGCTGAACCAATCGTTCACCAGCCTCGGCGGAATCGATGAGTGGGGCCTCGTACCGCTCGGGGAGCACCGAATGCACATCGATCCTCGACGGCTGGTTGAACGCATCTTGCCCCAGGCCTTCGATCTCCTGAACACCACACTTCGATTGACACCGGTCGACAAGCTCAGCGGCGTACAGGTCGGACGAATCAGCTCTCCCCCATCCGATCTTGCCTTCGGTCCCGGCACGCTGGCCCGCGCATGTCTGCTTCTCGGATTGCCAGCCCAGAGGCCCAAGAGTTCGAGAATTGATCTCGGGCGCAAATATCGGAAGCAGGCCACGCACTGAGTTCAGATCGAGCCGCACTACTCGGCGATCTCGAGCGCCCTGCTCGGCGGCTTCGACTGGCGAGATGGCGAGGGCTGCGTAGCTTCACGTCAACTAGACATCGACCACAGCGACCCTGGGCTTTCTCGTCGGCGAGGTGCCGTATCAAGGCGTTCGCCTTGCGGCACCTCACCGATGGACTATGACCATCGGCTAACCGAACCGTCCCAACGGTGCATGATCTGCGACCCCTTCGGAGGCACTGCCGCGCCGGAAGCGTCGCGGATGCCGCGCGGCCGTGGGTTACCGAAGCACGCCACTTGGCCTCAAGCACTTTACACCGATGTGGAGCGCGATCGTGACCCTGTTTGGAGGCCGGAGATTCAATCCTCCAGTTTCGCTCCAGTCCCACGGGAAAACTGACGAATGGGCGGGGCCCCGAACACAACATATAGCACTAAACAAGACCGGAGATACCATATGTTGTGGTCAAGATGGGTGGAGCTGAGGGGATTCGAACCCCTGACCCCCACACTGCCAGGCCGAACGTCCGCCCCTCTACAGGCCCCATCTTTGCTGGGGTATACGCATCTACCGGGACATACCTGGTGCAGTCGACTGCCGTTGAATGCAGTCCCGAGCAGTTGCCCGCAGATCGATCCTCCAGAACTCCTCCATCCGAAATGGTGCGAAACCAGTGGCTCGACGAGCTCGATCGGCCGAGATCCGCATCTGCCGCAACCGGCGCGGTTCACGTAGCGGAATCAATGTTCCAGAAGCACGGTAGTCGTGGCATTCGGCGTGGTCGGGCTAGCGCTCTTGATAGCAGCGATTAAGGTGCGATGGGCGTGCTGCCAAGGGATTCGTTCTTGCTCGAGGAGAAGTCCGTCGGTGTGCATCGCCGCGTATTCGACCAAGAGGCCGTACAGGTCGTGCTCGGTTGGGGTGAGATGGGGTAGGGCGCCACGTTGGGGCCCAGCACCATCGACTGCCAGATGCCGGAACTGCTCTAGGGTGCCTGTGTCCATCAGGATCGTGTCCACCCGGACGCCGGAGGCGCGTAGGTCGTTGACGAACTGCAAGCCTGGTGCATCGATGTCACCCCAGTAGATGACCCGTGAGGCGGTCCGGACCCAGTCGATGCGCGCGTAGAAGGCGACGCTGAACCCGTGGCCGTGGAGCACGACCGTTCCCGGATGGTCTTCGGTGATTGCGTAGCAGGTCTCCTTGTTTTCTAGGATGACAACTGTGTCGGGGCGCCGCTGCCAGCAGTTAAGATCCTCGATGGTGGCCGCGAAGTGGCGCATTCCGGCGAGGCAGTCGCGTAATGCGAGATCGAGAACTGCGACTTGAACGAGATCCGGTGGGACTCGAAGCCCGAGGCGTTGGTGCAGGCGGCGACGTCGCGGCGACGTGGTCGGATCCGCTGCGTCTGTAGTGGGGACATCGTCACTGTCGCCGAGCATGGCGAGGACAAGTTGAGCGTGAGCGGATAGCCACTTGGTGTCGATACCCTCGATCGGTAGCTGCCGGAGAAGCATCCCCGAGGTGGGGTTGGCGCGGAGCCAAGTCACGGAGTCGACCAGACGTTGGTAGTCCAGCTCATCTAGTTCGGTGATGCGTCGTATGACACCGAAGAATCGGGGCGCGGGGAAGACCTGTTGAAGGCTCGTCAGGCGCCGCCCGCACCGCTGCCACGTCTGCGCATCATCGGGGTTGGCGCTGGCGACATCGCGGGGACTGTTCAGTGTCAGCGTGCTCGGCATCGCGTGAGTACCAGTGGGAAAACGTGCGTTGGAATGTTCGATCATCCCGGGACCGGCGTAGGCGAGCCACTGCTGCGCCCAATCGTGGCAGGCAACGGGATCAGCTGATCGTTCGATGGTCGTGGGCGGCTTGAGCCCTATACGCATGGGCCAGGTCCCTCGTTGGCGTGCCCAGTCCGGGTAGTCACGCAGGAACCGCCGGTGTAGCAGCTCGGCTATCTGTTCAGGTTGACGCATTGAGGTTCCCGTCGAGGTCGGCGACGCGGCGGGCGGCGATCTCACCGAAACTCGCCGAGGTGGCATTGGAGTGGGCCCCGTCCGGGGTCAGGCGTTTCTCAACCAGGATTGCCTGCCCGATGAAGGGTTCGACGATGCCTGACATGCGAATGGGCGCGGCGATAAGCAGTTGGAATCCGAACTCGTCGAATGCGGCAAGTGCCTGCGCGGAGAACGTCTCGTCGGACTTGCTGAACGCTTCGTCGAGCATGAGCGGCGCGAAGCGGGGTCTTCCGTTGGAGTGCGCGTCGGCGAGGTTGTAGCTCAACGCAGCAGCCAGGCAGAACGCGACCAGTTTCTCCTGTTCGCCGCCGGAGTTAGAAGCGGTGTTGCGGTAGGTGTAGGTGGTGACGTCGTCGGCATCCTGCTCTCGGCCATAGAAGGTGTAGCCGTTGCGCACGTCGAGGACGTTCGCGCGCCAGCGTCTGGCTGCGGTATCCTCGCGGGTGAACCATCCCATGAGTTCTCGGACGCGCTCGAACTGCGCCAGCGACTGCTGGACATCTCGCCGAGCCGCGGGAGCGCCACGCAGCAGCTCGTCGACGCTGGCCCTGAACTGCCGCACATCGTCGGATGGGTTTGCTTTGTAGGCGATCTGCAGGTGGCTGCCGGGGTTGAACTCCACCCTTTTGAGGCCGTGATTGACCATGTCGACACGGCCTTCAATGTCGCTAGCGGCGTTTTCGATCGACCGCTGGAGTAACCCGATCGAGGGAACCATGTCCTCGCTGATCATCTGTTGGAATCGGGCCATGGCCTCGGGCAGGCGACGTTGCTGGATCTCCTCGTACAGGCGCACGAAGTCGGCGCCGCTACGGTCGACGTCGCCGCTGGTGTCTGGTGCCGCGTCCGACCATTCCTCCAGGAAGCGGTCGACGGCCGTCTTGATGGTGGCGAACGCAAATCTGCGGTCGGCGGCGGCAGAGTCTCGGTGCCGCTCTAGCTCCTTGCGCAGCGCCAACCGTAGCTGCGGCATCGTTTCTGGAGAGGCCATTACCTCGAGGTCGAAGTAGACCTTATCGAGGTAACTCAGTTCGTCGGGGTCATCGACCGCATGCTGGCGGCGTTGTTCGGCGTCGTAGGTGTCGGCCAGGCCGGTCTGGCGTTGGCTCGTCTCGCTGATCTTGGAGCGGGTACCGGCGCATATGTCGGAAGCGGTCTTCCATCGCTGCTCTGCTTCGTCGCGCTGCGTCTCAAGGTGCTGCAGGTTCACGTTTTCGGCCTTAATCGCGGTGATCCGCTCCTCCAGGTCGCGCGCGAGGTGGGCTGAGGACCAGTAGTCCAGTTCGGTCCAACTCGTGTAGCCGGTGAGTTGGGTGAGCGCGAGGATCTGCACCTCAAAGTTCTGGTAGCGCTCGTCCAGCTCGTTGGCGGCCGTGGTTGCCTCGGCCTTGCCCTGGGCGAGCTGGACAAGGTCAGCCTCGAGCGCGGCGCGTTTGGCGGCGGTGTTGGCGCCGAGGATGTAGGAGGACGGATTGGTCAGTTCGGGCCGGTCGTCCTTGCGGTAGTTGTTGCCTGGCATTTTGACGGTGCCGCGGACGGTCACCGCAATGCGGCGGGGTTCGAGGTCGGCGGCGTGGCGCACGCAGACGTGTTCGAATCGTCGGGCGATCTGGGTGGCGAGCCATGGACCGCTGGGATGTTCGGTGTCGATGATCAGCTTCCCGGCGAGGGTGTCTGGGCTTGGGCGTGGTTGGTGTGCCGACACGGCTGTGACGATGCTGTACTCGACGATGCCGCGCATGTCGTGCTCGTCGATGAATCGTGCGACGGCGTTTCTGTGTTGGTCGGTGACAAGCAGGCGTAGGCCGTAGCTCCGCAGGACCTTCTCCGCGGCCGGTCGCCACTCTTCTTCGTCTTCGGCGATGTCAATGAGCTCGGCCGCGTAGGGCAGTTCGGAGATCGGCACGCCGGCGCCCTGCGCGATGATTTCGCGGCGTCTGGTCGCCGCCGGTGGGATCAACGTGGCCGCGGCCTGCAGTGCCAACAGCTCGTTCGTAGTGGCTTCGTGACGTTTGGACGCCTCTCCAGCAGCAGCGAACAGCGCGTGCCGTTGTGGTTTGAGTGCCTCCTTGCCCGCCTGGGCCTCCCCCAGCATCTGTGGCAGCTGGGCGCGCAGCGCTGTGAAGGCGCTCTCGTCCTGGGGACAGAGCCGGCCCAGGTGGACGACGTGCCCGCCGTAGATTCGGTAGGCGCTCTCGCGGGCCGAGGTCTGGTTGTTGGCTGCGTCCAGGCGTACTTGGAGTTCTTGCAGTGCCTGGCTCTCACGTCGCAGCTGTTCATCCAGGGACACGTAGGCCTTGCGTTCGATTTCGCTGTGCTCGTCCTGCGTGACCAGCTGCTCGTCCAGGCCGGCGACGATGTCGTCGAGGCGGTCCATCTCCTCCTGCAAGACCCGCAGATGGACGGTGCGCAGGTAGTGATCTATCGGCGGACCGAGGACGGCTTCGGCCAGCGTCCGAGTGCGGTCCGACTCGCAGTAGGTCACCCAGCTGGCAGGCACCTCGCGCAGCACCTGCGCCTGTCGATGAGCGCGACGTGCCGTCTCGTAGGAGTCGTTGAGCGGAGTGAACGCGTCGAGCATCTTCTGCGCAGCCTGGAAAGTGTCCGGGTCGTCGAGCATGTTCGATCGGATGAAGAAGTTCAGGTCACCGACGTTCTTCATCGCCTTGGCTTTGCCCAGCAGCGACAACGCCGTCTTGGAGGTACCCAGCCCAACGCGCTGGGCCAGCTGTCGCATGTAGGCGCCCTGGCTGTCCGGGTAGACCGCGGGATGCGCGGCCTTGTACCAGCGGGTGTCGAATTGTCGCTGCGCCCACTCCTCGAGTTCGGTCAGGTCGAAGCGGTCGTCGTGCAGCTGGTACATCGTCTTGAGCGAGGCACCATCTGTCTCGCTGCCGGTGAACCACTTGACGACGACCGCTGTCGTGCTGGCCCCCAGGCCGTTGCTGTAGGTCGCGGCGACCGCAGACCACGTCGGCTTGCCGCCGCGCAGGTAACGCACCTGGGACTGCTCGTGCTCATCGTTGGTCTCCGACCAGGCGCCTCGCACGTAGTCCGCGACGCTGCGCGTGCCCTGTTTGGCGCCACGTGCCGTGAGATCGGCCGAGGCGTTGAACCGGTGATCGGCACTCGGAAGCAGCGCCAGCGAGTGTGCGTCCATCAACGACGACTTGCCGGACCCGGACGGCCCAGTGAACAGCACGCCCCGGTCGTCGATCGGGAAGTCCTTGTAGCCGCAGAACGTGCCCCAGTTGACGACCTGCAGTCGGGTAATCCGGGACTGTTCGAGATCTGCGGCGCGCGCGGCGTTGCCCTCAGACACCATCGTCATCGTCTTCGCGGTCTGCGCCGGCCTCCGCGTCGGCGTCGAGTTCGGGTTCGGGTTCGATTTGGTCTTCGCCTCGGGCTATGGCCCTGTATCGCTGTTCGAGAGCGGCGACCCGTTCGGCGGTCAGGATCGAGGTGATGACGCCGTAGATTATGTATCGGCTGGTGCCTTTGATCGGCTTGATGATCGCCGCGTCGTCAAGCGTCGTGATCGCGGTCTTGATCTTCTTCTGGAACGCGCCCTCGTCGGTGTCGTCAGCCCGCTTGTACGCCATCATGTGCTCGATCAAGTCGCCGGTCTCCACGATCGGTTCGTCCGGCGACATCACGTATTGGTGGTAGAGGTACAGCGCCAGCGTGCTCGCGGCGAGACTGAGTGTCTTGGTGCGCAACAGGCTGCGGCTGTGGGGGCTCGGGTCGTCGGCCTGTCGGGTGAACGCGTATCTGTACTCCAGATTGATCTCGAGCGTGAGGCCCAACTCCGACAGCCGGCTGCGAAGCACATCTTGGTGCTGAACCACGATCGGCCAGTGTTTCCTAGACTTCTCGCTCACGTGTGGGGCCGCGACCAGCTCTTGCAGAGCCCAGCACACCTCGGGAGCCAGCTCGCTCGTGTCGCCGTCGAACCGCGACGTCCGTCCGCCCACGACGAGCTGGGAACCGACGGTGGTATCAGCGGTTCCAGCGAACACTTCTCCGGGGTCCAGAGGCATCACGCCAGATTCGGTGAGGAAGCTGTCTGTGAACAGGCCGTCGTCAAAGACCTGCGCGAAGGACGGTTCGCCTGTGTCAGTCATCGAAGCTCCTTTGCCCAACGCTGGCCGGCACGGCCGGTCCGCGGCCCCTTCTCGTCGGCGCCACCGGGTCAGGCAGCGTCTCACCGAAGACCAGGTACGGGACCGTGACCTCGCGCAGCCCTCGGCTGGTGTGGGCCCATACGGTGCTGCGTGCGCCGTCGTCGACGTCTCCGTAGCGGGTGGCGAGCGACCACAGCCCGACGACGTCGCCGATCCTGGGCTGGTCCATTTGCGCCAGAACTTCGGCGAGGGTGGCGAAGCCGCTGTGTGCCTCCATAGCCGAGTGCACCGCGTGGCGCAGCGCGACCCAATCGATCGCCTCGCGTCCGGCCAAGGACGCAGGATCAATGTCGAACTCGTCGCCCGAGTCAAAAACGGGATCAGCCAGCATCAATGTGCCTGTGTCCAGGCGCAGCCGGCCTACTGAGGAGGTGTCCAGACCGCTCATGGGAACAACGAACCCGATGTCGCGGCCGCCGTGGGCGTGCTGGAACGCCTCTGCCGCTGCTGCTTGAGCCTCACCGATTCGGATGCGCATACTTCGGTAGTGCAGGGCGTCTCCGCCGCGGACAAAGTTGCTTATCCGGCGAAACGCCACGCCGCGGGTGTCCTCCACCTCTCGTACCCGCCGCCACATCGCGTCGATGAAACCTTCCAGCAGGTCCAGGAGGTGAAGGGGCAGCTGATCGACCCGGGACACGATCTCGGCGATGTCGGACTCCAGCTGTGAGCGTTGCGAGGGCGTCGCGATGACCGTGGCGAATGCCCGGAACGCCTGCCCGGCGGGCGACTCGGCGATGACGTCGTGGCCGTCGAACATTCGTTGCAGAAGCTCTGCGAACTCCATCGGGTCCTCGGCCAGGCTCTGTCGAAGCAACGCCGCCGTGTTCGCGTGCATCTGCTCGCCGTAACGGGCGACATCGGAAGGGATCTGTTCGATCAGTTGGGCGACGGCGGCGACCTTGTCGATCAGCTCCCGATAGTCGATCTGTGGTGTCACGCCGTTGTCCAGCGCATCACGCTGAGCCACGAGCGCCGCGATCTGGTCGTTGATCGCGGCGCGACGCGCGATGGGATCCGGATTTGCCTCCGTCGCGATCTGTCTCATTTCCGACATGACCAGCGAAAGCGCAGACTCCGTCGCGATCGAGGTGCGGCGCTGCAAGTTACGCATCTGGCGAATCGCCTGGCCTGCGCCGGAGCTCAGCTGATAGCGCTCGATCCGGGTCTCAGGATCAACACTGCGATAGACCCAGCCGCGTTTCGTCCACCGAGCCACTAGCGCGTCTGCATCGACGAGAGACAGCGTGGAGTCGTCCTCCGACGAGGGGGTATAGCTGCGAAGCAGCGAGGGAAGGTCCACATCGATTGCTGAGGTTAGGCTCTGACCATCCACGATCTGCCCGTCGCCCAGATGAGCAGCCATCAGCGCCAAGTGCAGCAGCGCATTCCGTGAGCGCAACAGTGACATGGTCGTGTCGGCGACCGCACTGTCACGGAACTCGTGCAACAGTTGCTCGGCGCTAGTGCTTACCACGACGTAATCACCTCCTGCGATGATCCGGGCTCGCTGGTCACGCTATCCGCACCGTCCGACAGATACACGCCGACAGGCCTGCAGTGAGTGATCATCCGATGACCACCGCGGGCCGGTCGACGACCAGGCGCGTGTCGTAACCGTGGTCCCATGGAACAGGGTCAGGCCAGGTGGGGGTCACGTAACGGTGGCCAGCCGTGCAGCTCGGTGCAGTTCCGCGGCGTTGAATGCCATTGCCAGCACTTGACCCTCTACCAGCGCTGACCCTGTTCTGGACCGGGTCAGCCCGGTAAGAGGGTCCATCGATACAGGGTCAACGTGCAGCCTGCGTAAACGCTGGCCCAGACACGCCTCTGCACGCAAGATCGACCCTCGATCTGCCAGGCCGAACGTCCGCCCCTCTACAGGGCCCGGATTTGCTGGGGTATCTGCATCTACCGGGACAGACCCGGTGCCGTTGACTGCCGTTGCGTGCCGTCCAGATCCGTTGCCTGCAAATCGATCCTCCAGAAATCCTCCAACCACAATGGTGTGGGGCCGAGTCTGGTTGTTGGTGGTTCCCGGTCTTGGCGGCGCGATCACGGCGCTGAACCCGAGTCGCGGGTAAGCCCACGGATCCCGTGATGCCGTCAAGCCTCGCACCCCACGTCGCCGAGGGCTTGGATGCCCCATACCGAACGGTAGCGCCATCGCGCACTACAAATCTGCAACCGCCGACGCGCACATTGACCCGCACCTTCACTCGCGCCACCCTGGAACGCGACACCGCGGCCAAAGTCCGATCTAGCGTAGGAGGCAGGCAGTGCAATAGGTTAGCCCGCAAGTCTGTACGCACCTGCGGCCCAAGGAGGAGCCATGGCGGCGAAGTTCGAGGTCTACAAGAGCGGCACCCAGTATCGCTTCCGACTCAAAGCCAGCAACGGCGAAATCGTCGCCTCCGGCGAAGCGTATGAAACGAAATCCGGCGCCCACGACGGCTGCGAAGCCGTCAGACGCGCCGCCGCGGCGGCGACTATCGAGGACGTCTGACCCTGCTCCGAAGCAGAGGAAACGAGGCCGTAGCGTTCGCACCGGGCCTCGGCCGGGGTGACCATCGCCGTCGGGATCGCGCCGACGATGATGATTGCCGTCGCCACGCTCGCTCATCTGCTGCGAGCACACAGTGTCTCGCTACGAAGCAACGACGCACCAGTAAGAGTCGAAGCAGGCGAAGCCGCCAGCCTCAATGCGCTGGATACAGAGGCTGACCTCTCGCGGCAACCGCGGCCCGCTCCTCGGAGCCCGAGCGTTAGCCCACAACTGACGGTCAATCACGACGCCCAGGTTGGGTCGGACCTGTGATCTGTGACGTGCGACGTCCAAGCTGCAGTCCATGACCGTGACCCCGTATCGAAATAGGGTCATGTTCTGGTGTGAGGGTCGAGCCGCCGGGTCGACGTGAAAGGCCCGGAATCACGGGCTTAGAGACGCCTCTCGACGCTCAATGGAGCCTCCATCTGCCAGGCCGAACGTCCGCCCCTCTACAGGGCCCGGATTTGCTGGGGTATCTGCATCTACCGGGACAGACCCGGTGCCGTTGACTGCCGTTGCGTGCCGTCCAGATCCGTTGCCTGCAAATCGATCCTCCAGAAATCCTCCAACCACAATGGTGTGGGGCCGAGTCTGGTTGTTGGTGGTTCCCGGTCTTGGCGGCGCGATCACGGCGCTGAACCCGAGTCGCGGGTAAGCCCACGGATCCCGTGATGCCGTCAAGCCTCGCACCCCACGTCGCCGAGGGCTTGGATGCCCCATACCGAACGGTAGCGCCATCGCGCACTACAAATCTGCAACCGCCGACGCGCACATTGACCCGCACCTTCACTCGCGCCACCCTGGAACGCGACACCGCGGCCAAAGTCCGATCTAGCGTAGGAGGCAGGCAGTGCAATAGGTTAGCCCGCAAGTCTGTACGCACCTGCGGCCCAAGGAGGAGCCATGGCGGCGAAGTTCGAGGTCTACAAGAGCGGCACCCAGTATCGCTTCCGACTCAAAGCCAGCAACGGCGAAATCGTCGCCTCCGGCGAAGCGTATGAAACGAAATCCGGCGCCCACGACGGCTGCGAAGCCGTCAGACGCGCCGCCGCGGCGGCGACTATCGAGGACGTCTGACCCTGCTCCGAAGCAGAGGAAACGAGGCCGTAGCGTTCGCACCGGGCCTCGGCCGGGGTGACCATCGCCGTCGGGATCGCGCCGACGATGATGATTGCCGTCGCCACGCTCGCTCATCTGCTGCGAGCACACAGTGTCTCGCTACGAAGCAACGACGCACCAGTAAGAGTCGAAGCAGGCGAAGCCGCCAGCCTCAATGCGCTGGATACAGAGGCTGACCTCTCGCGGCAACCGCGGCCCGCTCCTCGGAGCCCGAGCGTTAGCCCACAACTGACGGTCAATCACGACGCCCAGGTTGGGTCGGACCTGTGATCTGTGACGTGCGACGTCCAAGCTGCAGTCCATGACCGTGACCCCGTATCGAAATAGGGTCATGTTCTGGTGTGAGGGTCGAGCCGCCGGGTCGACGTGAAAGGCCCGGAATCACGGGCTTAGAGACGCCTCTCGACGCTCAATGGAGCCTCCATCTGCCAGGCCGAACGTCCGCCCCTCTACAGTCCCCAAATTTGCTGGGGTATACGCATCTACCGGGACACAGCTGGTGCGGTTGACTGCCGTTGAATGCAGTCCCGCGCCATTGCCCGCAGATCGATCCTCCAGGAATCCTCCACCCGAGACGGTGCGGTCAACCTACGGTCGACGCGGAGAGTCAACGCGGCCCGTAAATGACACGTGCCATCAGTAGCGAACCCCGGGACGTGACGGGATATGAGGTGTCTCGGTGGGGGTCGGACATCGGTGGTCGCGTCTGGGGGTGGGCTTACCCCTTGGAGCTACGCGGATCCCGGCTTCGCGGGTACGTATTGCAGGCGCCGATTTCACCGTCCTTGTTTCGGATGATGTGCTCGACACCGCGGTCCTTGGCCATCTCGCGGCCCTTTGCCTGAGCCTCCGCTTTCGTGTCTGCCGTATTCGAGGCCCGGCTACCGCCCTCGACCTTGTTCTTCCACTTGTGCGGTAGACGTCGCGCAACACCGGTGCCGGCGCACGCAGCGCGGCCAGCGCGTCACGCAGCAGGTGCTCCGGTGCCTTCCGGGTGCGGGCGGCGATCAGCAACCGGCGGGCCGCGGCCAGGCCGGCGGCGTCGTGGTCGTGGATGAACACCGCGGTGGCGTCGACCAAACCGTACTGTTCCTGCGCCTGCGCACTGAGCCGTACCTTGGGGAACAACCGCCGATGGCCACGGTGCAGGGCGATGTAGCGGTCCTGCAGTACCCGGTAGTCGTCGGCGATCACCCGTGCGGTGCGGATGATCGGGTGGTCCTGCAGGTAGCGCCCGGTGTGTCGCGACCGGTACCCACGCCGACACCGGCAGGGTCGCCGAGCTGCAGCAACCGGGCGTTCTCGATCGCCCCGGCGCACAGCACGACCTGCGATGCAGTCAGCGTCAGCGGCTCGCGCCCCGGCGCGATCACCTCGACGCCCGCGACCCGATCACCGTCGAGCACCACGCGCCCGACCGTGGTGTTGACCACCACCTGCACCAGCGGATCGTCGACCAGCGTGGTGCGGTGTGCCCGGCCGAGCATCGGTTTAGGGGTGTATTCGGTGAAATTATGTTGCAGGAACTCGGGATTCCAGTCCAGCGGCGCGAGCTTCGGATGCTCGGCCTCGGCGTAGGGCTGGTCGAGCTCGGCCAGGTCGATCGGCCACCCAGGGCCGGGCCTGCAGGTCCAGCCCGTGCGGGCGCATGCGCTGGCCGTGCCACAGCTGGGTCGTGCCGCCGAAGTTGCGTGACCGGCCGTTTTCCAAGCCGAATAGGGCAAACCGCGGTTCACACCGTGATTAAGGTCGGCGATGTCGGCCAGTTCACCCTCGGGTGAGCGCAGGTCGCCGCCCGCTTCGAGCAGCAGTACCCGGCGTCCGGTCGCCGATACCCGTTCGGCCAGCACCAGACCGGCCGCACCGGAGCCGACCACGATCACCGCGTCGTCGGCGGTCTGCAGGTCCCGGATGGTGCGGTAGTCAACCTACATGCGAATACCCAACTGATCATGTTCGATCCGCGCACGACGCGCGCGTCAGGATCGAACCGGAGGAGGTCGTGGTCAACCTCGAAATCGATTCGACCGGAGCAGATTTCCTTTGCATTACCGACGAAATCGGCAGTCTCATCCGAAGAGTGTCTCCAGATGGGCGGACACGACCAGATTGTCGACGTAACTGTGCGCCTCGGTTTTCTCCGTGGCCCGGCGCCCGGTGCGCCAGGGTCAGCGACCCAGCCAGCGCGGCGGACGCTTCGCCGCAAACGCCCGCGGCCCCTCGACGGCATCGGCGCTGTGCGAGCGCACCACCTCGGCCGGATACTCGGTCCGGAACGCCTCCGGCAGCGGCAGGTCGACGGATCGGGCCGCGGCCTGCTTGGCGGCCCGTACCGCCAGCGGCGCACAGGCCAGCAGATCGGCCAGCCAGCCGGCCGCGCACTCGTCCAGCTCGGCCCGCGGCACCACCTCGTTCACCAGCCCGAGTTCGTACGCGCGGGCCGCCGACATCGGACGTCCGGTCAGCAGGTGTCCCATCGCCACCCGGTAGGGAACCTGGCGCGGCAGCCGGAACACCCCGCCGGCGCCGGCGATCAAGCCCAACCGCGCCTCGGTCAGAGCGAATACCGCGTCGTCGCCGGCCACGACCAGATCGCAGGCCATCGCCAGCTCGAAACCGCCGCCAATGGCGTAGCCGTGCACCTTCGCGAGCACCGGCTTGGTGAGGTCGAACCGGTCGGTGAACCGTGGTGCCCCCGGCTTGCCGACGCTGCCGAAGCTCGACACCGCCGGGTTCTCGCCGGCGTCGAGCGCGGCCAGTTCCTTGAGATCCTGACCTATCGAGAACGCCCGGTCGCCGGCGCCGCAGATCATCGACGCCCAGATCGTGTCGTCGGACTCGATGTCGTCCCAGACCCGGCCGAGTTCGACGTGCATCTGCCGGTCCATCGCGTTGAGCACCGCCGGCCGGTCCAGGGTGATCGTGGCCAGGTGCCCGCTCTTGTCCAGCCGGACCCGGGTCAGTCCAGTCAGGCCGCCGCCGGGCCCGCTCATCGGCCTGCCACCGGAACCTGCGGGGCTCCAGAGGCCGGAGCCAGAGCCACAGACGCCGGGCCCGGCAGCGACCACTCCAGCACCTGGCGTCGCTCGGCGTCGTGGAGCAGATCGAGTCGCCAGATGACCGCGTCCGGCGTCGTCGTGGCCGCGTCGAGCAGGGTGATGAAGTTGTCGATCAGGTTGGCGATGAACCCGGCGTCGTAGAGCGCGGTGACGTACTCGACCCGCAGCTGCAACGCCTGACCCCGCACGGCGGTGACCGCGATGTCCAGCGGGCTTTCGCCGGCGATGGCCTCCGGAGGCGGGACGCGGGTCCACGGCATCGCCCGACCGCCCGCCTCGCCGTAGCCGGCGGACCCGTCCTGGCCGACTTCGTACAGCAGCTGCAGGCCGACCTGCATCAGCGGTGGCACACCGGCGACCCGCGGCACACCGAGGCCCGCCAGCAGGTCGGGCAGGGCGACGTCCTGGTGCGCCATCGCCGCGGCGGTGTGCGCCCGCACGCGCGCTAGCAGCTGCTCGAAGGTCGGCTCACCGCGCAGGTCGGCGCGCACCGGGATGAGGTTGGCCAGGAAACCGACCGTACCGGCGAACTCGGGCTCGTCCCGGCGGGCGCTGACCGTGGCCATCGCGAACAGTTCCTGCCGGCAGTACCGTCCCAGCACGACCTGCAGGCCGGCCAGCAGCAGCTGCTGCACGGTTGCGCCGTGCGCCGCGGCGACGCCCTCGATGCGCGCGGTGAGCCCGGCCGGCACGGTGCGCCGTAGGCCCCGGCTGCGATGGTCGAGCACCGGCGGACGGGGTCGGTTGCGCGGCACGTCCAGCTCCGGCGGCATACCCGCGAGCTCCTGCTGCCAGAACCGCAGCCGATCCGCCCGGGATGCCTCGGTCTCGGAGTCGTGGAGCCAGAGCGCGAAGTCCGGGAACTGCAGCGCGACCGGCTCGGCCACCGGGCTGCGGCCGGCCGCGAAGGCGGAGTAGGCGGCGAGCAGCTCGTTGACGACGATCTCCAGAGACCAGCCGTCGCAGATGATGTGGTGCATCCGGATGGCGAGCAGGTGCTCGGTCGCACCCGTGCGCAGTCCCGTGACGCCGATCAGCGGTGCCGCGGTCACGTCCAGCGGACGGTCTGCGGCCGCTTCCAGGTCCGCGGGCGTCGCCGTCGGATCGAGCCACTCCAGCGCACCGGCGACGGCGTCCGGGTCGAGGTCGTCGTAGACCACCTGGACGAGCTCGTCACCCTGTTCGCGAACGGCGGTCCGCAGGCCGTCGTGCCGGGTGATCAGCCAACCCAGAGCCTGGGTCAGCGCGGGGGCGTCCGGCGCGGCGTGCACCCGCACCAGGGCGCTAACGACGTAGGCGCGGTCCACGTCGGCCGTGGCCAGCTGCAACCAGAGTTGCAGCTGGTTGCCCGACACCGGGTAGACGAAGGCGTCGTTCACTGGGCCGACCTCGATCCGGCGCGGCTGAGCGCGGCACCGATGTCGGCTAGCAGCCGGCTCGCCGAATCCTCGTCCAGTTGGTTGGTGCTGTAGCCGAGGCTGACCTCGGTCGCGTCGTCGGTGGCCTCGGCGATGATCTCCAGGTCGTGCCCGCGAACACCGCCGACCCGGCGCCACTGGACCGACGCGGGCAGTACCTGGTCCTGCTCGGAATCCTCGGCGATCCGCAGCAGCGCGTTGCCCTCGACCAGCTTCGCCCGCCGCCCGCGGTAGTTGAGCAGCACCCCGGCGCGGCCCTGCAGGCGCGCCCGGACGGCCGGATCGGGATCGAGGTAGCGCAGCAGGCCGTAGTCCAACCCGCCGCGCGGGCGCGCCCGCAGCTCGGCGGCGACGTCGGCGACCGCGGCGCCGGCGGGGACGCCGATCGGGCTCATCGAGGTGAACCAGCCGACACCGTCCCACGGCGCCGGATGTCCCGGCACGTCCACCCGGCCGTGGTGCTGCACGTCGACCACGGTCCGCGGGCCACCGTCCCGGGCGGCCATCGAGTCGGCCACCGCGGTCAGGATCACCGCGGCCGGGTCGTGGGCGGGGACGCAGCGGGCGTGCATCCAGCGCAGCAGATCCGCGGTCGGCGGCTCGTCACGGTCAAGCGGCAGCGCCGGATTCCCGGCCACCGCGTCGGCCCAGCGCGGCAGCTCCGCGCGCACCGTCGCCGACCCGGCCAGCTCCGCCAGTTGTCGACCCCAGCCGAGCCAGGAATCCGCCGGCGCCGCGGAGTCGCTGCCGCCGGTGCGCTCGAGCTCGTACAACCGCTCCAGGTCGTGCGCCAGCACCGCGAACGACACGGCGTCGACGATCAGGTGGTGGGCGAGCACGACCAGCAACTGTCCCCGGTCCGGGCCGCGGTCGCACAGCCCGACCGACCAGACCCGGCCCGCTCCCAGGTCGATCGCGGCCAGCAGCCGCTCGCAGGCGGCCGGCGCCTCGGCGAGGTCGAACTCGGCCAGCGGTACGTCAGGGGTACCGGCGGCGACGACGAGGCCACGACCGTCCGGATCGCGATGCGCCCGCAGCAGCTCGTGCCGCTCGGCGAGGTGCCGCAGCGCGCCACGCAGCACTCGCCGGTCCAGGCGCTCGGCGGCCGCGAACACCTCGACCGACACGTAACCGGCATGATCGGCCAGCGGCTGGTCCAGGAACCACCGCTGGATGGGCGTGAACGGGGCGAGAACGTCGGCGTCCGGCGATGCCGCCGGACGCGGCCGGACGGGCGGGGCATCGGCCTCGGCATCGAGTTCGACGTCCACCGCGTTCAGCGTCTGCAGCCGCAGCAACTCACCGATGCTGACGGCGATGCCGGCCTGGGTCGCCAGGCGCGTCACCGCCACCGCGGTCAGCGAGTCACCGCCCAGGTCGAAGAAGTCGGCGTCCGGGTCGACCGACGGCAATCCCAGCACGTCGGCCCAGATCGCCTGCAGTTTCTGCACCCGGGGCGACGCCGGCTGCCCGACCGGCACCGCGGTGTCGGACTGCACAGGCAGCCGCTCCAATGCCTCCCGATCGACTTTGCCGTTACCGGTCAAGGGCATTAACTCGACCCGGACGAACGCGGACGGAATCATGTACTCCGGCATCCGGCGCCCAAGGTACCGTCGCAGCCCGGCCACCGACAGCTCGGCCGCGGCGGTGTAATACCCGACGAGCCGCAGCCCGGAGGCCGCCGGACGGGCCAGCACCTCGACCCCGGCGATGCCGGGGTGCGCGCTGAGTGCCGACCGCACCTCCCCCGGCTCGATGCGATGGCCGCGGATCTTCACCTGTTCGTCCAGCCGGCCGCCGAACTCCAGCTCCCCGTCCGGACGGAGGTGACCGATGTCGCCGGTGCGGTAGAGCCGCGCGCCGGGCGGGCCGAACGGGTCCGGCACGAAGCGGTCGGCGGTCCGCTCGGGATCCCCGACGTAGCCCAGGGCCAGCCCGTCCCCGCCGACGTGGATCTCGCCGCGGACCCCGATCGGCACCAGCTGCCGGTACGGGTCGAGGACCCGGACGGTCAGCCCGCGGCGGGCGCGGCCGATGGGCACGCTGCGTCCTCCCGGCCCGCTCACCCGGTGGTAGGTGCTGACGACCGTCGTCTCGGTGGGGCCGTAGGCGTTGACGAGTTCCTCGGCGACACCTGCGGCGAGCACGGCCGCGACGGTGACCGGGTCCGCGGTGTCGCCGCCGAACGCGAGCTGGCGCAGCGGGCGCCCGGCCGCCGGCAGCGGCTCGGTGAACGAGGCCAGCAGCGGCGTCGGGACGAGGGACAGGGTGATGCCCGCGGCGGCGAAGGCGGCACGCAGGCGGGCCGGGTCGATCCGGGTGTCGTCGTCGAACACCACCAGCTCGGCACCGGTGAGCAGCGCCGTCCACATCTCGATCACGGCCGCGTCGAAGCCGACCGAGGCGACCTGGGCCACCCGGTCCGCCGGGCCGGACGGCAGCAGCCCGGGGTCCGAGACCAGACCGATCACCGCGGCGTGGGAGACGAGTACGCCCTTGGGCTCACCGGTCGAGCCGGAGGTGAAGATGATGTAGGCGGGGTCCGACGGCTCGGCCGGACCGCTCCCGGGTATCGCATCGTCCGGCGCCGGTCCCCCGGAGACCGGCAGCGTCGGCACCCCGTGCTCGGCCGCGTCATCGATCACCACCTCGACGCCCGCGAGCGTCAGTTGCGTCCGCAGGCGGTCCGGCGGCAGCCCGAGCGGCACCGGGACGTAGCCCGCGCCCGTCCTGAGCACCGCCAGCATCGCCACCACGAACTCCGGCCCGCGGGGCAGGTGGATCCCGGCGAAGCTGCCGCGGCCAAGACCCCGTCCGGTGAGCCGGGCGGCCAGCCCGCTCGCCGCGGTGTCGAGTTCGCGCCAGGTCATCGCCCGGGCACCGCACCGGACCGCGACCGCGTCCGGTGTCCGGGCGATCACGTCGGCCACCATGCCGGTGAGGGTGCGCGGGTCCTCCGGCGCCGCGGCGGATGCCCCGGTCACATCGGGCCGGCTCCAGAGGTCCGTCATTGCGGCACCCCGGTCAGGAACGCCTGCCAGGCGGCATCGGCGGCCGGGTCCGGCGGACCGGTGGCCGCCGGCGCCTCGGCGTCCGGGCCGGCGTGCAACGGCCAGTCCCCGATCGGCGCGGCCGGGTCCGCGGTTGCGTGCCGGAAGGCAACGCCCAGATCGGCCACCAGCAGCCGGGCCAGTTGCTCATCGAAGAAGCGCGGGTCCCACTCGACCGTCAGCCGCAGGCCCTCGGGCGCCAGCGAGCAGTCGACGCTGAGGTCGAACTTCGGCGAACCGGCCGCGATCGGCAGCGGGCGGGCGTCGACCCCGCGCAACGTCAGCGGCATGGCCTGGCCGACCTCGGAGTAACCGAACGACAGTTGCACGACGGGCGCCCGGCCCGGCACCCGCAACTGCGGCAGGGCCGCGACCAGCCGTTCGAACGGGACGCCCCGGGCACCGAGCGCCCGCAGCGTCGCGCCGCGCACCCGGGTCACCGCCTGCGACCAGCCCGGGTTGTCGTGCCAGGCGGTGCGCACCGGGACGGTGTTGATCAGCAGGCCGACGGGGCTCGCGGCGTCCGTCTCGTCGCGGATCGAAACCGGCACGCCGACCGTGAGATCCGGCTCGCCGGTCCACCGGTACAGCACCGCGTACACGACGGTGGCCAGCGTGACGAACGGCGTCGCGCCCAGCGTGCGGCCGAGCGCCACCACGTCCGCGACGGCGGGTTCGCGCAGCAGCGCGTCGAGGAATCCGGCGCGCCGGCCGGCCGACGTGCCCGGTTCCAGCTCGGGCAACGCCAGTGCCGCCGGCGCGTCGGCGAGCTCGCTGCGGCGCTGTTCCAGCCGCCGCGCGAAGTCCGGCGTGTCCAGCCACGCCGCTTCGCGCTCCGCGGCATCGGCGTACTGCCCGGCCGCGGCGAGCACGCCGCCGGCGTAGAGCGTGCCGAGTTCGGAGAACAGGATCTCCAGGGACCGTTCGTCGATCACCGCGTGATGCAGGGTCAGGCAGAGGACGTGTCGCTGCGGTGCGAGCCGGGCCAGCCAGGCGCGCAGCAGCGGCGCCGCGCCGAGGTCGAAGGGCAGCGCGGTCTCGCCGACGACCAGGGCGGTCGCCGCGGTGTCGGGGTCCGCGGCCGAGGTCAGGTCCCGGTGCTCGAGCACCGGACCCGCCACCTCGGGGTAGATCAGCTGCCGCAGCCGGTCACCATCGGCGACCAGGGCCGTCCGCAGCGCGTCGTGGCGTCGCACCAGCGCGGTGACGGCGGAGTCCAGCGCATCGGCGTCCAGCGGACCGTCCAGCACGTACCCCCGGACGACGACGTAGGCCGACCGCTCCGGGTCCAGCGACTCGCTCAGCCACAGGCCGCGCTGGGCACTGGTCGCCGGCACCTCCCGCACCTCGGCCGTCCCGCCGGTCATCGCGGCTCTCCCGGGGCGGGCGCGTCCTCGGCAACGGCGCGGTACCGGTCCCGCTCGTGCCGGCGCGGTATCGGGCGCGACCGGCCGGCCGCGGCGGGGGTGGCCTCGTCGGGACGCCCCGCGGCCTGGCCCAGCTCCTCCACGACCCGGGCCAGCTGGGCCACCGTCGGCCCGGCGAACAACGTCCGGACGGCGATCCGGGCGCCGGTTCGTTCGCTGAGCTCGGCCAGCATCCGGATGGCCAGCAGCGAGTGGCCGCCGAGTGCGAAGAAGTCGTCGGAGGCACCCACCCGATCCAGGCGCAGCACCTGCGCCCACAGCTGCGCGACCTCGGTCTCCCGCTCCGTGCGCGGGGGCACATAGTCGCGGACCGCGGTGGCGCCCCGATCCGACGGCTCCGGCAGTGCGGCCCGATCGAGCTTGCCGTTGCTCGTCACCGGCAGCTTGTCCAGCGCGATCAGCGCGGCCGGTGTCATGTACTCCGGCAGCCGGGACCGCAGGTAGCCGTGCAGGTCCTCCGGTGCCTGCCCGGCACGGGGTACGTAGTAGCCGACCAACCGCCCCGGCCCCTGCCGGTCGGGACGGAATACCACGGCGGCGTCGGTGACGTCCGGGTGCAGTTCCAGCGTCGCCGAGATCTCGCCCAGTTCGACCCGCCGGCCGTCGATCTTGACCTGGTCGTCGAGCCGGCCGAGCGAGATCAGCTCGCCGTCATGGCCCCACCGCACCTGGTCACCGGTGCGGTACATCCGCTCGCCGCCCGCGGCGGTGAGGAACTTCTCCGCGGTGAGCGCGGGCTGTCCGAGGTAGCCGAGCGCGAGCTGACGACCCCCGACACACAGTTCGCCGGAAGCGCCGATCGGCAGCTCGCGTTGCCTCTCGTCCAGCACCCGAACCCAGCTGTTGTCGACCGGACGGCCGATCGCGATGGGTCTGCCGGGGTGCCGGTCGGGATCCCAGGCCGTCACTTCGATCGTCGTCTCGGTCGGGCCGTACTGGTTCTGCACCGGTACGCCGAGCACCTCCCTGCACCGCGCCAGCAGCGCCTCCGGCAGGGTCTCGCCGCTGCAGAAGACGCGGCGGACGATGCCCCGGCACGACACCGCGGCGGGCTCGGCCAGGAACGCCCCGAGCAGCGACGGCACGAAGTGCACCGTGGTGATCCGGTGGGTGCGGATCAGCTCGGCGAGGTAGGCCGGATCGCGCTGACCGCCCGGGTCGGCGATGACCAGCGGCAGCCCGCTGCGCAGCGGCCAGAACATCTCAGTGACCGAGATGTCAAAACCGAAGGCGGTCTTGAACAGGAACCGGTCCTCCGGCCGGCTGGGGTACGTCCGGGCGCCCCAGGAGAGCCGGTTGTCGACCGCGTCGTGCCCGACGAGGACGCCCTTCGGCGTTCCAGTCGAGCCCGAGGTGTACATGACGTAGGCCGGACGGTCGGCGACCGGCTCCGGCGGTGCGGGCAGCGCGGAGCCGGCCGGTGCGGTCAGCGGCTCCATCAGCGGCACGTCGAGGTCGGCGAACCGCGGACGCAGCTCGGCGCTGGTCAGCACCGCGCGTGCCCCGGCGGCACGGATCAGCGCCAGCGCCCGGTCCGCGGGCAGGTCCGGTTCCACCGGCAGGTAGGCGTGACCGGCGATGAGCACGGCCAGCACGGCGGTGAGCTGGGCGACGCCGCGCGGCAGGCAGACCGCCACCACGGACGCCTCGAGCGCCGCGGAGTCCGCCGCGGCCGGCACCGGCAGGGCCTGCGCGGTGGCAGCCGCGTTCGCCACGAACTGTCCGTAGCTAACCCGGTCGGTACCGGCGATGAGCGCGAGCGCGTCCGGGTTGCGCCGCGCCTGCTCCAGCACCGGCCCGTACACCGTGCCGGGTGCGGCCTCGTGCACTCCGCCGGTGCCCCACCGGCGCTGCAGTGCCCGGTCCTCGGCCGCGACGAACGGCAGGTCGGCGACGCTGCGCTCCGGGTCGGCCAGGGCCGCCTCGAGCACGGTGAGCAGGCTGCGCTGCCAGCGCTGCACCGTCACCTCCTCGAACCGGTCGGCGGCGTAGATGGTGGTCAGCCGGTAACCGTCGTCACCGACGGTGACGTCCAGCGTCAGGTCGAACCGCGCGGTCTGCTGCGTGGGTTGAAGTTCGACCGCCGCCAGCGGACCGATCGTCCGGGGCGAGGTGGTGGTGTCCTCCAGCGTCAGACAGACTCCGAACACCGGTGGGATCGCGGCGTCACCGGCCCGGCCCAGCGCCGTGACCACCTGGTCGAACGGCGTTTGCTCGTGGCTGTGCGCGTCGCGCACGCTGTGTCTGGCCGCGGTCACCAGCTCGGTGAAGCTCGGCCGCGCGGACAGGTCCGCCGGCAGCGCGACCGTCGTCACGAAGTAGCCGACGACGTCGGCGAACTCCGGCCGGACGCGCCCGGAGGTCACCGTGCCGACGGCGAAGCGGTCCTGTCCGCACCAGCGCCACAGGGCGGCCTGCACCGCGGCGACCACCAGGACGAACGGGGTGGTGGCCTGGGCGCGGGCGGCGGCCTCGAGTGCCGCGCCCGGCAGCGCGGTACTGCAGCGCCGGGCCGCCGGCGGCGTCAGACCGGCGGGCGCGATGTCGTAGGGCAACGCCAGGTCGGGCACACCGGCCAGCCGCTGGACCCAGAAGGCGATGTCGTCGTCGTGGTGGGACCGGGCGATCTCGCGCTGCCAGCGGCTGAAGTCCGCGTACCCCAGGCGTGGCTCGATCGCCGGCGGCCGGCCGGCCACGGCACGGGGGTAGTCCGCGGCCAGCTCGCGCAGCAGCGTGCTGACCGAAGTGCCGTCGCAGGCGAGGTGGTGGATGGCGACGGCCAGGATGTGCGTTTCGTCGCCGACCCGCACCAGCCCGGCGCGCAGCACCGGCCCGGCCTCCAGGTCGAACGGCGGGTCGAGCACCGCTCGGACGTCGGCGAGCACCTCCGCCGGACGGGTCCCCGCGGTGACGTCCGCGGCGTCGCGGCTGCCCCGCAGATCGGTCATCGGCAGCGGCATCGAGGGCTGGTCCGCCGCTGCCGCGATGACCGCGACCGGTTCGCCGCGGAGCTGGCGATAGGTCGTACGCAGGGCGTCGTGCCGGCGCACCCAGGCGTCCAGGCACTGCCGCAGCGCCGGGACGTCGAGCGATCCGGTCAGCCGCAGGACGACCGGCACCGTGTACGCCGAGGTCTCCGGATGCAGCAGTTCCAGGAACCACAACCGCGCCTGCGCCGGGGCGATCGGTTCCGGCGGACGATCCGCGGGCGTGCCGTCGGCGGCCCCGAGTGCCACGACCGGGACGTCCGCGCCGTCGGAGGCACGCAGGCGCGCCGCGTCCGCGGTGGCCACCGCGAGACCGGTGATCGTCGGCGCGTCGAACAGCGCGCGCAGGCTCAGCCGGACGCCGGTGGCGCGGTGCAGCTGCGACAGCACCCGGGCCGCGGCGAGTGAATGCCCGCCGAGTGCGAAGAAATCGTCGTCGCGGCCGATCCGGGCCTGGCCCAGCTCGTCGGACCACAGCCGGGCGAGCAGCTGTTCGAGGTCACCGCGCGGGGCCGCGTACGGCCCGGTGTCGGCTCGTGGCGCGGGCAGCGCCGAACGATCCAGTTTGCCGTTGGCGCTCAACGGTAATCGGGGCAACGCGACGAACGCCGACGGGACGAGCCCGGCGGGCAACCGTTGCCGGCAGTGGGCCCGCAGGTCGTCGGGCACCGCGGGCGGCGCCGGTGCGTCCGCCGGCTCGCTGACCGGCACCACGTACCCGACCAGGCGCACGCCGCCGGTGCCGGGCAGCGCCAGCACCACCGCCTGCGCGACCCGGGGGTGTTCGGCGACCACCTGCTCGATCTCCCCCGGTTCGACCCGGACGCCGTTGACCTTGAGCTGGTTGTCGATGCGGCCGAGGAACTGCACCGTGCCGTCGCTGCCGAGGCGGACCAGGTCACCGGTCCGGTAGCGCCGGCCGGGCGGCCGGTCGGCGTCGGGGATGAACCGCTGTGCGGTCAGCTCCGGACGCCCGAGGTAACCCGCGGCCACCGCGGGCCCGGCGATGCAGAGCTCACCGGGGATGCCGGGCGGCACCGGCCGGCCGCGGTGGTCGAGCACGAGCAGGCGTACCCGCGCCAGCGGCGATCCGATCGGCACCGAGGACACCCCGGGCGGCAGCTCGGGGACCAGGTAGTACGTCGAGTCGATCGCAGCCTCGGTGACCCCGTAGGTGTTGTAGAGCGCCACGTCGGGCCCGAGCGCCGAGCGCACCCGCATCGCCTGGGCACCGGTCCAGGCGTCCGAGCCGCAAAGCACGACCCGAAGCGCGGCCGGCACGCCGCGGCCGGCCAGCACGTCGGCCAGCGGGTTGATCAGGGCGGGGGTGCCCTCGATCATGGCGACGCCGTGGGCCGCGATGAGCTCGGCGACCGCCTCGGGGTCCGCGCGCAGCTCGTCCGGGCAGAGCACCAGCGTGCCGCCGTGGTAGAGCGCGCGGGCCAGGGCCCCGCAGAACACGTCGAACGTGAACGCCGCCACCTGCAGTTCCACCGGCGCCGCGCCGGGCCCGCCGAGACCGAGCCGGCGGGTGTAGGCCTCACAGGTCGTGGCGTACGCACCGTGCGGCACCAGCACCGCCTTGGGTGCGCCGGTCGAACCGGAGGTGTAGATCGCGTACGCCGGGGTGCCGGCGTCCGGGCGTGGTTGCGGGGCCGGCGCCACCGCCGGGTATTCGGCCGGTGCGACGTCGGCGGGCAGGAGCACCGTGCGTGGGCCGTCGACGGCCGGCACGTCCTGCAGGGATTCCTGGGTGAGGACGGCCGCGACCCCGGCGTCGGCGATCAGCGAGTGCAGCCGCTGCGGCGGGTGCGCCGGGTCCAGCGGCAGGTAGCACAGGCCGCGGTCCAGGCAGGCCAGGGCGGCCACGATCAGCGCCGGTCCACGCTCGGCCAGCACCGCGACCCGGTCACCGCTGCGCAGGCCGACCCCGGTCAACCGGGCGCCGAGTTCGTCCGCGGCCTGGACCAGCTGGGCGTAGGTCAGTCGCAGCGCGGCCGTTGGCCCGGCGCCGGACGTCGTCGTTCCCGGCCAGCTCACCGCGAGGCCGGCGGGATTCCGGCGGGCGAACTCGCGCACCCGGTCGGGCAACAGCACCGGATCGGGCCACGCGGGGTCGTCCGGCCCGACGGGAGCCGCCAGCTGTCGGAGCTCGGACTCGCCGAGGAGGCTGACGTCGGCCGGCCGCCGCCGGTCGGCGTCGAGCAGGCCGCGCGCCGCTGCCGCGAGATGGTCGCGCACCCGGCCGACGATCTCGGGACCGACATCGCCGCGGTGGCGCAGGGTCAGCCGCAGCAGGTCGCCGCCGGTCTCGGCGGCGAGCAGGAACGGTGTGGGCAGCAGACCGGGTTCACCGCCGGCCGCCACGACGATGCCGTCGGCCACCAGCGCGGCCGCGTCCTCGGTCACCCAGCCGGCGTCGGCCAGCGCCGCGACGACCTCGTCCGAGGCCGCGGTCAGCCAGGCTGCGGTGTCCGCGCCGTCCCCGGGCTCGGTGACCCGGACCGGCACCAGGCCGCCGGCCTCGGTGAGCACCCCGACCAGCAGGTCGTCCCGGCGTTCGTAACGTGCGGTGACCGTGCCGGCGACCAGCACCAGGGTGGCGAGCAGGCGGGTGCGGTCCGTCCCGACGGCGGCCGCCCACGCCCGGGCGAGCGGGCCGGGCAGCTCGACCGCCACCCCGCCGTCGGCCGGTGAGTGGCCGGGCCCGCCGGCAGACGGCGCGCCGAACAGTCGCGGCACCCCGGCCAGCGCGGCGACCCGCGCACCCCCGGGCCCCAACCGGGCCGCCCACCGGTCGGTTGCACGCCGGCCGGCGGTGCTCGTCGCGCGCACCCGCCGGGCCAGCGAACCGGCCGCCGCGTCCCGGACGGCGTCGGTGGCCACGGCGTCGAGCGTCGTCGTCATGGCTCCTCGCGCCGCGTTCCGACGGTCAGGCCGTGCTCGAACGGCAGCCCTGACACCGTGTGTACATCGACGAAACCGGCCTCGCGCAACCAGCTTTCGTAGTCTTCGGCGGGATAGGTCATGCCCTTGCCGGTGGCCAGCGCGGTCAGGTACAGGGCCAGCCGGGACGAGTAGATGCCGGCGCTCTCGTCGGCCGGCGGCGTGAAGCCGTAGATCAGCACCCGCCCGCCGGGGGAGAGCACGTCGTGGGCCTTGCGGGCAAGTCGCACGATCTCCGCGCCGGAGAACACCTCGAGGATGTGGCTGAACAGCACCGCGTCGAAACCCTCGGGAAAGGGATCGGTGAAAACATCGCCCTGCACGGTCCGGATCCGGCTCACGTCCGCGGACTGGGTCTCGGCCAGACCGGCCACTCCGGGCAGGTCGAACAGGGTGATCTCCAGCTGCGGATTCAGCTCGGCCAGGGCCCGGGCCGTCGTCCCGTCGCCGCCGCCGATGTCGAGCAACCTGCGCGCCGACTGCAGGCCGGCGTTGTCGAGCAGCCCCGGCAGCGACTGCACGGTGAACGCCGACATCGCCCGGTGCAGCACCTGCTCGGTCTCCGGCGAGCTCTCCAACCGCTGGTAGAGCGTGTCACCCTCACCGCGGTAGGCGTCCAGCGCGCTGTTCGTACCCGAGCGCAACGCCTCGGTGAGCTGTCCGAACGCCGGGTAGTAGATGCGCTGCCAGCCGATGAGAATGTCGCGCCAGCTGCTCGGGCCGTCCCCGATCAGCAACGTCTGCGCCAGGGTGGAGTTGGCGTAACCGCCGTCGCGCCGCTCGACGAGCCCGGTCGCGCACAGCGCCAGCATCAGTGCCCGGAGCTTGCCCACGCCGACGCCGGTCACCGACTCCAGCGCGCTCAGCTCGGTGCCCGGCTCACGCTCCAGTTCGTCGAACACCCCGAGCTCGATGCCGGTGACGATGGCGTTGAACAGGGCCGGTGCATTGACGATGAGGGAGAACCGGTCGAACAGCGGGTCCTCGAAGCCGGCGCGGAGCCCGTCATAGCGGCCGGGTGTGGTGTCGGTGGTGGTCATCGCATCCCCATTCGGGTCCGGGTCGAGGGCACCACGGGATCGGTGTCGGTACCGATGGTGTCGAGCACGAATTCGGTCAGCCGGCGCACGCCCTCGGTGATCTGCGCGCGCGTGAGGTAGCTGCAGGACAGCCGCAGCCGGAACTCGCCGCCCCCGCCGGGGTAGAACTCGGCCATAGGCGTCCAGATGACCCGGTGCTCGCGTGCGCACCGGTCCAGCTGCGCCTCGTCCGTGGGTACCGGCAGTTGCATCAGGACGAAGAAGCCGCCACCGGGCCGGTTCCAGCTGACGCCGGAATCGGCGGGCAGGCGCGGGGCGAGCTGAGCGTCGAGCTGGGCCACCAGCCACGCCAGGCTGCCGCGGTAGTGCTCGGCGTTCGCCGCACCGACCGCCCGCAGCGAGCCCTGCCGCTCGAGCAGCAGACCGGCGACCAGCGCCTGGCAGAGCGGCGGGGTGTTGACGGTGACCATGCTTTTGGCCGCGGCGAGAGAGTCGGCGAGCAGTGCCTGCGGTTCGGGACCGGCACCCACCGGCTGCGCGGCGACCGCGAAGCCGACCCGGGCGCCCGGCAGGCAGATCTTGGAGAACGTGCCGACCAGCACCACCCGGTCCGGGCGCAGCGCCCACAGCGGCGGCAGCTCGTCACCGTCGGCGGCGGTGAAACCGTAGGCGTTGTCCTCGATGAGCAGCAGGTCCTCGGCGTCGGCGAGATCGAGCAGCTCCTGCCGGGCCGCCACACTCATCCGTCCACCGGAGGGATTGGCGTAGTCCGGCGCGACGTAGAGCGCACGCAGCCGGGGCTCGGTCGCGCACACCGCGCGTACCTCGTCGAGATCCGGCCCGGCGAGCACCCCGGTACCACCGTCCAACTCGACGTCGGCGCGGTCGCGGAAGCAACACACGTCCACGTCCAGCAGCCGCGCAGCACCCAGGATGCCCGGGAAACTCGGGGTGATCACGCCGAGCAGATCGCGACCGGGACGGGTGATTGCCCGCAGGGTGAGCAGTAGCGCCTCCTGCGCGCCGACGGTGATCACCACCGAGCGCGGATCGACGTCGACGCTGAGGTCCTGGCAAAGCCCGTCGGCGACCAGGCCGTTGATCAACCCACGGCTCGGGCCGTACTCCAGCATCAGCCGCCGCATGCCCGCGGCGTCGAGATCGCGTTCGCGGCCAAGGTACTCCGCACCCCGCCGGACGTAGGAATCGAGGTCGGCGTCCTCCAGGTGTCGTAGGTACGGCGCCCCGGGCGCGAACGAGATCGCCTGCGGGTACCGGGTCATCACCTCGTTGAGAAAGCCGATCGAGTTCAGGACCGGGTCGGACAGGGACGGGTGCAGGTCGGCCGGCACCAGGTTCAGAGCGCTCATGCCCGGTCGTTCCGCCGGGCGAACGCCCCGACCTTGCCGAGCACGTCGGGGCTGTACATGCGTCGTGCCTGGACGGCGCAGAACTCGGCGGCGTACCCGCGGAAGAGGTCCTGCGGTTCCTCCGCCAACGCCAGCATCAGCTTGTTTGGCACCACGGCCGGGGCGGTGAGCTCGGTGGCGACCTGCTGCGCGCGGGCCGTCAGCGCCGGCTCGGCGAGCACCTCGTCGCAGAAGGGGCGTGCGTCCGGGTCGGTCGCGGCCACCCGCACGCCGCGCAGCACCATCGAGCGGGCGATCCGGGTGCCGGCCACCCGGGCCAGGCGCAGGTTCGCCACGCCGGGCACGATGCCCTCCTGCGCCGCGGGCAGGCTGAACCAGGCGTCCTCGGCGGCCAGCACGTGGTCGGCGGCCAGCACGATCTGCATGCCGCCGCCGATGGCGAAGCCGTCGACGACCGCGACCCACGGCGTAGGGACAGGCCCGCCCGGCATCGCCAGGCCACGCACCATCTTGCTCAGCAACCCGAGCTCGCGCTGGACGAGGAATTCCAGGTAGGAGATGCGGCCCGCGGCCAGGTACTTGAGGTTGATGCCCGCGGAGAAGACCCGCCGGCCGGCGTAGCGCGGATGCCGCATGACCGCGCCGCGCAACACACCGGCGGCCGTGCTGGGCGCCAGCATCACCGCGTCGACGGCCACCTCGAGATCGACCATGAGCGCGTCGTCCTCGGCGTTGAGCGTGTCGACGTTGGCCAGGCTCACCTGCCCGACGCGCCCGACCCGCTCGACCTCGACGGTGCCCAGGCGCAGCCGTCCGGTGTCCTCCAGCTCGCAGGCGGCCTCCCGGCCGCGCGGCGTCGGCGCGCGCAGGGTGTCCAGCAGGTGATTGCCGGCCACCGGGTGCCGCAGGACGGCACGCAGGAACAGACCGGAGTCCAGATCGGTGAGATCCCGCTCGGCCGGCGGGGCGTCGAGATCGGCGGCGCGCGCGGCGGGTCCGGGCAGCAGCCCCGGGTACCCGGCGGCGGCCGCGTCGACGAGGGCTACCAGCGGCAGGCGACCGGCGGCGGTCAGCTCGGCGTAGATCGCCGGGGCGTGCACGTCGAGAAAGACCTCCAGGCGATCCCGCACGGCCGCGGCCAACTGCCCGGCGAGCGCGGCCTCGGCCGGCTCACGATGCCCGGGCGCCGGCAGTTGCGCCAGCAGCGCGCGGCCCCGGGCGAGATCGGCGAGTCCAGCGCCCCGATCGGTGCCCGGCTGCGGGTCGGTTTCCGGTCGGTCGAGCCACCGGCGCGCCGGGCTGTCGGTCGCGGCAATCTCGGTGACGCCCACGCTCACGGTCGCACCGCAGCCGTGGCACGGCGGCGCAGCACCCGGTCGCAGGCGGCCAGATGGGCACCGATCGCGTCGTCGTACTGGGCCGAGGCCGCCTCGTCGTGCAACTGCCGCAGCACGGCCGCGTCCAGGTCGTCGACGGCGATGGCCTGTGCGGCGGAGGCGGCGCTGGCGAGGACGGCGGCGATGTCACCGCCGCGGACCTCGTCCACCAGACCGATCTCCTGGGCGCGGGACGCCGGCAGGGCAGCCGGGAACACGGTGAGCCGGCGGGTGGCCGCGTGGCCGAGTTGCCGGGCCATCCGGAACAGTCCGGCGCCCGGCCAGGGCCGTTCGGCCAGGGCGAACACGGTGTCGGCACCGCTGACCCGCCAGTCCGTGCAGAGCAGGATCTCCAACGCGGCCGGGCCGACCTCGCCGGTGGCGACGGCGACCGTGGCGGCGGGAACGCGCTCGAGCCGGCGCAGCACCCGTTCCCAGCGGGTGACCGTCCGGATGGTCAGCTCCTCCTCCGGCCAGGCGGACCCGGCTGTCGCCGACTCGGCCGTGCCGGGGGCCGGATCGCCCGCCAGGTGCAGCACCGGCCGCACCCGGGCGTCCTCGACCCGGGCGCAGACCGCGGTCAACTCATCGAGCAGTTCGGGCACGGTGCCGTGCAGCCGGAACACCTCGACATCGAGATCGTAGGCGGGGCGGGCGGTCGGGCTCACCATCGCAGCAGCGCCGTCTCGATCGTCGAACCCGGCCCCATCGTGATCATGACGCCGTAGTCACCCGGCCGGGCGCACCCTTCCTCGCAGAGCCGTTCGTAGGAGAACAGGAACGACCCGCTGGAGACGTTGCCGTAGTCGCGGAGCACGCCGAGGGTGTGCCGAACGTCGTGCCGGCTGAGATTGATGTTCACCCGCAGCGAGTCGATGACCTTTTTGCCCCCGGAGTGGATCAGCCAGTGCGTGATGTCGCCGCGGCCCAGGCCGGTGCCGTCGAGCAGCTGGCCCAGCGCCTGCTCGATGTTGGCGCCGACGACGTAGGGCACCTCCGGGTCGAGGTAGAAGCTGTAGCGCTCGTGCTGGGAGTCCCAGTCGAAACGCATCGCCTCGATGGCCTCGGGAATGATGTGGCTGCGGGTGTGCAGGATCTCCGGGCCGAACCCGTCGAGGCCCACGTCCGGATCGGTGCTCACCACGATGGCGGCGGCGCCGTCGCCGAACAGGCTGTTTACCACGGACGTGCGCATCGTGGCGTCGAAGGCGTAGGCGGCCGAGCAGATCTCGATGCACACCATGACCGCGATGTGCCCGGGGTGCGTCTCGGCCCAGGACACCAGCGGCGCCATCGCATTGAGCCCCGCGTTGCACCCCATGCCGACGACGTCGAGCCGCGAGGTGTCGGTACGCATGCCCAGCTGCTTAAGCAGCAGGGCGCTGAACCCGGGCGTCATCAGGCCGGTCGAGGTCACGCAGCACAGGTAGTCGACGTCACGCGGTTCCAGCCCGGCCCGCTTCAGGGCGCCGGCCACAGCCTCGGCACCGATCTCCAGGCCGACCTGACGCTGCTTGGCCAGCAGGTGCGCCTGGTCCTCGTCCGCCCGGCTGCCCTCCGGCGTCTGAGGCGGCAGGACGAGATGACGGCGCTCGATGGCGCTGCCCCGGAAGACCGACACCACCTTCGGGTCGGTGATGTCGAACTCGGCGAGCACCTCGTCCTGGGTGTAAGAGTGCGGCGGCGTGCTGGTCGCCACCGACACGATGCGCGGCCGGGCCGGCGCCGCGTCCTGTACCGCGATGGCGGCATGCTCGGCGTGCAGTGCCGCAGAACGAGTTTGTTCCATGAGCGACTTCCTCTTGTCTCACTGGTGCAGTCACGGCGCAACGCGTGACTGCGGGATCACGAGAGCTACGACCCGCACCTGATGTGCATCGACCGGATGGCCGACACGGCCTCCTCGGCACCGCGCGCCTACCGGGTGCTGCAGGATCTGGGCCTGGACCGCTACACCAGCGTCATCGAGGGTGACCTGCGGGGTAGTTCACCGGCGGTCGCCGAGCGGTTCGGCACGGTCGACTTCGCCTGGATCGACACCTGGGACACCCTGGCCTTCGTGCGCGAATACTGGCCGATCATCGATGCCGCCGGTGGCGTGCTCGCCGTGCACTATTTGATGACCTATCCCGAGGGCCGGGCCGTCCAGCACTACCTGCGGTCGCTGGCCGGGCCGGACAAGGGCCGGCTCGAGATCACCAACCTGGTGGAGCCGCACAAGTTCGGGCAGAACAGCCTGACGCTGGTACGCCGGATCCGTGACTACGCCGAGCCCGAGGACCTGCGTCCCCAGGGCAGTGCGCACGATCCCGTCAGCGTGCTGGCCGCGGACGCCGCAGGCTCGTCCCGGACCTGAGCCGTGGTGGCCGGCCTGCCCGAACTGAACCTGTACTCGACGACGCCGGAGTCGGTGAACGCCGCCGACCCGGACGGCGTCGGCTTTCGCGAGCGCCTGCACGAGGAGATTGCAGCCGCCGACCGCATCGGCTGCACGGGCATGCTCGTGCCGCAGAACATGCACGAGATCGACCCGTGGCTCGTGGCCGGCGAGATCGGTGCCGCCAGTGAGTCGCTGCTGCCGCTCATCGCGGTGCAGCCGGCCACCATGGCGCCGCACACGGCGGCCTCCATGGCCGCGGCCTTCGCCGTCCTGTACCGCAGGCCGCTGCTGTTCAACCTGGTGGCCGGTGCCCGTGAGGACGAGATGGCGGCGATCGGCGACGACCTCGAGCACGACCTGCGCTACCAGCGGCTGGCCGCGTTCGCCGGGCTGACCCGGGCACTGCTGCACGGGGAGAAGATCGTCGGTGACGGCACGTACTACCGGTACGCCGGTCACCGCCTGGAGCCCTGCCCGGAAGTCCTCGCGCAGTGCCGGTTCTTCGTGGCGGGGTCGTCGGAGGCCAGCCGCGCGATGGCCGTCGGGCACGCCGATGTGGTGATCTCCCATCCGGCGCCGGTGGCCGACTGGGAGACCCAGTTCGTGCAGCCGCTGGCCGTCGCGGGCTTCGACGGCGAAGTCGGTATCCGGATCGGCATCCTGGCCCGGCCGGACCGGGACGAGGCCTGGGCCGAGGCTCGCCAGCGGTTCCCCGAGACCTGGCTGGGCAACCAGGAAACCAAGCTCAAGACCCGCTCCACCAACTCCTGGTCCCGCGATCTCGCGACGCGGTCGCTGGCCGCCACCGACGATCCGACCACGGACCCCTACTGGTTGGGTGCCTTCAGCAACGGCGCGGCCAGTGCCCCCTTCCTGGTGGGCTCGACCGAGGAGGTCGCCGAGCGGCTGGCTTGCTACCTGCGGCGCGGCGTCCGGCACGTGGTGCTCAACGGTCATCAGCCCGCCGACCACGCCGGCATCCGCGCTGTCGCCGAGCGCGCACGGCAGCTCGCGGCCGACGAGCAGGTGGGTGCCGGCCGTACGGGCGCACCGCACGCCCCGTGATCGAGCGCTCCGGCCCGCTGACCGCAGCACAGCGCAGGATGTGGCTGCGCAGCTACTGGCGCGGGCACGGTGAACTGTTTCCGGGTTGGGTACGCCGGTGGGATCTCACCGGCCACGACATCGACGTCGCCGGCGCCCGGCGCGCCTTCGCGGGCTTGGCCCTGCGGCACGAGATCCTGCGGACCCGTTTCGAGATCGGGCCGGACGGCGACCCGATGCAGGTGGTGCTCGCCGCGGACGACTTCCGGCTGCCGCTGAGTGTGCTGCCCGCCGCGACCGCCGACGACCCGGAGCACTCCGCGAACGCGCAGATGATCGGTGTGCGGACGGCGCTGCCGCTGTGGTCGGTGCGGCTGTTCGTCGACGGGGACCGGGTTCGCCAGGTCGTCTTGGAGTTCGACCACATCCTCAGCGACGGGACCGGCCTGCGGACCTGGTACGAGCAGTTCCTCGCCCTGGCCGCCGGCGACGAGGTGGCCGCCCCGGACAAGCAGCCGCTGGACCACGCCGAGACCGAGCCGGGCGCACCGGACGACCTCGCGCTGCCGAACAGCGGCGTCGACCTGCGCGCGCCCCAGGTGCTGGCCACGGCAGGTGCGCTGCCCGAGGGACCGCGGTACGTAGTGACGCGCGGCCGGTTCGAGGGGTTGTTGCCGGTGCTCGACGCGGCGACCGCGGTGTCGCCGGCGTCCCGGTCGCAGCTGCTGACGGTGGTGCTCGCGACGGTGCTGGCCCGTTTCGCCGATGTCACCGGTGTCCACGTCTCTACCTACATCGCCGACCGCGAGCGCGGCGACCGCGGCATCGAGTGCCGGATGCGTCCGATCAATCTCGTGCTCGATCTCGACCCGGATCGCACCATCGCCGCGACGCTGCGGGCCGCTTGCCTGGCCGCGCTCGGCGAGTACGCGCGCGACCTGCGCGACGGCGCCGTGTCACCGGATCTACGAGCCCTCGCCGCGGCCGCCCGCGGTCAGGCCGCGATCGTGCCGATGTTCGTGAACTACCAGGCCACGGTGAGCGACCCACCGACCCTGGCGTCCGTCGAGCCGCGGCTGGAGATCACCGACGAATGGGACTGTCTGGGCCGGGCCTGGTCGAGCATGATGTGGATCTACGTCACCGGCGACGTGGTGACGCTGGAGTTCGACGTGGACGCCGCGATGCTGCCGGTGGGGTTCCTGCACGAGGCAATGACCCGGCTACCTGCGGTGCTGGAACACATCGCCGCCCGCCCGGACGCGCCACTGCACACCCTCGATGAGGTGCTCGGGCCGCAGATCGTCGCCGCCGCACCGAGGCTCGCCCGGGTCGGTGGCTCCTGGGCGAACCTGGCCGCGCTGGAGGCCGTCCTGCGCACGGCACCCGGGGTGTCGTCGGCGACCTGCCGGGTTGCCGACGAACGCGTCGTCGCCGAGCTGGGCGGGGCCGGCGTTGTGCCCTTCGACGTCCACGAGCACGTCCTCGCCGCGCTGCAGGAGCACCTCGATGTGACCGCGCCCGCCCGCTACGTCCTCACAGACGGGCAGGCGGTCGACGTCGCTGCCGGTTGGCCGGAGCTGGCGCCGACGACGGTCGCGGAGCGGGAGCTGGCCGCGGCGCTGCATGAGGTCCTCGGCGCGGACGACATCGATCTGACGCAGACCTATCTGGGCTCGGGCGGACGGCTGCTGCGCTCCCCCGCCGTTGTCGAGGTGCTGGCACGCCGCGGCTGGACGGGGCTCGGGTCGCGGCACTTCACCGCGCCGGTCACCCTGCGCAGTGTCGCCCGCGACCTGCGCCGCGCGGCGGACGTGCTCACCGACCGTCCGGTGTACCTGCCGTGACCGGGTCAGCGCGGGTGATTCGCGCGCAGGGCGATCGTCGACCAGCTCCACGGTCCGGTGACCAGGCCGAGTACCGAGGCGCCGTCGGGCAGGCCGTCGAGCGCGCCGGCCAGCTTCACCGGGACATCGGCAGAGAAGCAGTGCGCCACGTCCGTCACGTCCGGGCGCAGCACCCGCTCCACCGGCAGCCGGGTGGCGGCGGCGAGAAAGCGCTGGGCGTCCCAGCGGTAGTTCGCGAACGCCACGGCCTCGATGTCGGCCGGGGTCAGCTCGCACCGCCGCAGGATCCCGGCGACCGATGCCTGGGCCGCGCGGGCGACCTCCAACATAGAGGCGCTGCCCGGCGCGCGCGCGACGTCGATGCCGAGCAGTTCGAGGTGCGCGACCGCCGGACGGTGCCGGCCGAGCAGCAGGGCCGCGGCGCCGTCGCTGAACACCGAAAGGCCGTTGTTCATCAACCGCCCCCGGTCGCCGGCGTGGTCGGCGAGAACCACCAGCACCGTGTCAGCCCGGCCGGCGACGATCATGTCCGCCGCGGTCTGCAGGGCCGGTCCGAGGTTGCCGCACTCGTGACCCCGGACCGCCACGGCTGCTGCCTGCGGCAGGCCCAGGTCGTCGAGCAGGGCCGGCAGCGCGGTGATCGCATCGGTCTCGTTCTCGCTGACGTAGACGAGGGCGTCCACCGTGGAGCCGGTTGCCGCTGCCAGGGTGTCGCGCGCCGCCGCGGCACCGCTGCGCCAGATCTCGCCGTCGGCCTGCCGGTAGGCGCTGAAGTCGGCGGTCAGCTCGCGCCGGCTGGTTTCGGCCTGCTCACTTCCGTCGAACTCGGGAAGGTCGTCGAGCGGTTGCGGCGGACCGAGCCAGGAACGCACCACGCTCACAAAGAGGTCAGTCATCACCCGTATTGTGCCCGACGGGCGATAACGTCAAACTGGGCAACCCACTCCAGGAGGTCACCATGAGCACCACCGATATCCGCGACACCCTCGCCTCGATCTGGATGACCCAGCTCGACACCGATGCGGCCGCGCCGGACGACGACTTCGTGGCCGAGGGCGGCACCTCGATCGGGGCCGTGCACCTGGCCGCCGCGATCCAGGAGAAACTCGGCGTGGCGATCGACGCGATCGAAATTCTGGAACGCGGCACCTTCGGTCAGATCAGCGAACTGGTGAACGAGCGGTCCCGGGGCGCCGCGGAGTAGCCCTACTGCGGCACACAATCGGGGTCCGCCGCCGAGGCCGCCGCGACCTGACTCGTCCCGGGCAGCCCCGAGATGATCCCGGCCACCGGCTTCTGATCCCGATCGACGGCTCCGTAGAACTGCAGGTCCGAGATGGCGACGTTGTAGAAGTCGGGATTCGTGGTGTTCACCCGGACGATCAGGTATCTCGTCCGTATCGCACCCACCGGAGGAGTCAGCGGCTGAGAACCCTGCTGCGTTCTTGAGGGAACGTCTACCGACTGCGTTCCGGACGAGATCGCCAGCATCGGGTACAACGACGCCGCGGGCGTCATCTCGATCCACGATCTGGATCGTCTCGCCCGGCTCCTCGACATCGACGGGGCGGAGCTTCGGTCGAGCCCTCTGTCTTTTGTCGAGGACGGGACGCTCGTCGTGCCGTGGGCAGCGACCGAGATGATCGTGCGAGCGGCCGCGTGCCGCGACCCGGAATCGGTGTTGCGGCACGTCAACGCGGAGGAGGTCGAGTATCGACAGAAAACCCTCTACGGGGAGGAGCACCGCGCCTTCGGGTGCCCGGACTGTCACCAGCGCCGCTACGGTCGACGTCGGCGACAACCGCCGGTGCCGGCGTACACGGGGTCCGTCGGAACAACGGCGTAACTGGTCTCGACACGCCAGCTGAGGTTGGCGGGAAGGACACCAATGACCGAGACGATCGAGCCATGTCGGCTCAGAGTGATCAACCGCCACTCGCTCAAGAGTTCGTCGAGGAGGCCCGCGCTGAAGGAGTCGATCTGGTCGGCCCTGGTGGCCTGCTCAGCGGGCTGACGAAGCCGGCGCTCGACACCGCGCTGGAGGCGGAGATGAGCGAGCACCTTGGTTATGACACGCACGACCCGGCCGGGCGCAACCGCGTCAACTCCCACAATGGCACCCGGTTCAAGACAGTGCTCACTGAGATCGGGCCGGTCGAGATCGACGTCCCGCGTGACCGCGAGGGCACGTTCGAGCCGGCGATCGTGCGCAAGCGGCAGCGCCTCCTAGATGGCATTGACCAGAACGCGCTGTCGCTGACCGCCGGCGGGTTGACGAGCGGGGAGATCGCGGCGCACTTCGACGAGGTCTACGGCGCGAAGGTCGGCAAGGACACCATCTCCCGGATCACCGACAAAGTCGTCGAGGACATGGCCGAGTGGCGCACAGGGTCATTCGAGGTACATGGCACCGGAATCGCTGGAGGGACAGCAGCGCTACGCCGTGTGGCATCGGCTCAACAGTCGGCGGCGGCGGCCGACGCTCAGCTTCGGGTTGTCCAGCACCTCCTGCAGCAGTGTCCCGTGCCAGAACCCGTCGCCGCGGCACGCAGGCCTAAACCCATCGTTCATGCGGCTCGGTGATATTCGTTGATGAGCCCACCGAGTACGGGTCGTCTCTGGACCGCCACAGTCAGATCGACTACGCGGTCTGGCTGGTCGTTCGGTGCTTGCTGCCTACGGCCTGGTGCGGACGATGCTCGTTGTAGTGCGCCTCCCACTCGGCCAGAACGCCGCGTAGATGCCGCTCGTTGACGATCAGAAGATGGTCGAGGCACTCACGCCGCACGGTCCCCACGAAACGTTCGGCGAACGCATTGGCTCGCGGCGCCCGTACCGGCGTTTTGATCACCCTGGCACCAATGTCGGCGAACACCGAGTCGAACGCGGCGGTGAACTTCGCATCGCGATCGCGAATCAGAAACTTGAATGCGGCGGCCCGCTCGCCCAGATCCATGACCAAGCTGCGTGCCTGCTGCGCGACCCACGGCCCGCTCGGTTGACGGGTAACCCCGAGGACGTGAACGCGCCTTGTCTCGACTTCGATCACGAAGAAGACGTACAGCCGTCGCAGCAACACAGTGTCGACGTGGAAGAAGTCGCAGGCCAGCAGCCCGTGGGCCTGCGCGCGCAGGAACTGCTGCCAGCTCTGACTCGCGCGCCGCGGAGCGGGCGCCAGACCGGCTGCGGCGAGGATCCGGCGCACCGTGCCCTCCCCCACCCGGTATCCGAGCCGGACCGCTTCGCCTTGAATCCGGCGGTAGCCCCATCGGGGGTTCTCCCCCGCCAGTCGCAGCACCAGGTCACGGATTTCGGCGGCGATCGGCGGCCGGCCGGGCATGTTCGGGTAGGTCCAGCGCTCGGCGATCAACCTGCGATGCCAGGCCAACAGCGTCGCTGGCGTTACCAGCCGACAAGCCCGAAGCTCGCGCGGCAGCAGCCGGGCGAGCGCGGCGAACAGAGCCCGATCCGTCCAGGACAACCTTGGACGTGCGACTTGACGACGCAAAACGGCAACCTCGTGACGCAGCACCAGAATCTCGGCGTCCTTCGCACCATCCGAGCGCCCCAGCAGAATCAGCCACCCGAACACCCGGACCATCACCACATAGATCAGCCGCACCGACACGACGCTGATCCTCCCGTACGTGCGTGCGCACGTACGGTCGGACGTTTTGGCAGGTCAGGCGGCGGCCGCGGTGAAGTGTCTGCTCACCGACCGTGAGCAGCTGACCAGCTACCTGCGGTTCCCGACCGAGCACCACCGCCGGATCCGACACTCCAACTTCATCGAACGCACCTTCGGCGAGACCCGCCGCCGCGTCAAGGTGATCGGCCGACTGCCCGGCGAAGCGTCCTGCCTCAACCTCATCTGGGCCGTGCTCGACCGCGCGTCCCGCGGCTGGCGCGGCATGACCATGACCCCGGCCGCCACCCGTCTGCTCGCCGACCTGCGCCACCAACTACTCGACCCACCAACCCAACTACCACCACGCCAGACCGACCCGTCCGACGCACCGTCCACAAGCGTCGGAGCCGTCGCCTAGCATCGCGATCCAGGAACCGAAGCCGTGGTCATTTACACCGCACCCGGGACGCAACCCTCTCTGGGGATGCCCTCTATCAGCGCAGCTGCGCACGCCGACTGGGTGGGTCGTGCGTCGGTGTGCTGTTGGCTCTACGGTCATGTCATGACGCCCAAGACGCAGCTGTCGGTCTCGTTGAACTTGGGCGCGGAGGTCGGTCTGAACGTGCTTGCGAGCGCGGTCGATGACCTGAACACCGTTTGCCAGTTTGGGGCCAGCCTGCAGGATGGCGTCTCTCGCAGCACCGCCCTCCGCGAGGTGTTTCGTGAGCCTGGGCGCTGGCTACCGAATTACCCGGAACTCTTTGAACCGTACCCCTTTCGGAGCGGCTACGTCGCGGCGGCGGCGCTCCTCGGTGGCACGGGCGGGGGCACCTCGCGGGCGGTGGAGCGTGCCGTTGCGAGCTACCTGCGGGAGTTTGATCTCGAGACAGACAGCGACGTCTTCGTCGCCGGCCTCAAGTACGAAAATCCTCTGACCGGCGAGCTGATAGTCGTGATCGGCGGGGTCATTGAGACGCTGCTTCTTACTCTTGGCAACTGGCCATCGGTCCGGCGCAGTTACGCCGCCCGGGGACGTAGCGCCATTGCCCAGGCACGAATCGAGGAAGCCCGGGCCGCGGACTACGAGGATCAGGTCAGGTCACGCAGAGAGGTACGCGCAATCGTCGTCGGCGAGATCGCTTCCGGGCAGTACAGCCTTCGACCTGATCAAGTCGACAACCTGCTCGACGACAAGGTCACAAGCGCCATGCATCGACTCGGGACTGCAGACATCGATGTGCAGCGGCCGATCCCCGAGGAAGACGGCCTGGTCGACGAGCAGTAGCCCCCAAGATCTAGTGGGCGGCCCCATGATTGTCGATGCCCGGGCAGGCATGATGACCGCATGTCGATCGTGGATCGGGTCGCGGACGCTGACCTGCTGTGGCACTACGGCCGACGAGAAGGCGCGCTCCTGAACGTGCTCGTAGCGGTCAGCGCCACCGCCCGCCGCACGTTCCCGGATGTCCGAGGCGACAGAGCGGCTTTCGAGGCATTCATGAAGACCACCCACGGTTGGACGATCGCAGTCGAACATCGTGGTGTCCCGGTCGACATGGACAGCCTGTTCTACAAGTGGCTGCGGTGCGAACTGGTCCACGTCGGCTCGCTTCCACCCGACCTACGGATCGATGACCAGTTCACCGACCCGGACGTCTGCGGCGTTCGAGCTGGTGGCGCCCCGAACTACACAGTGCTGCTGAGTCCCGGGTGGTATCAGTTCTTTGCCGACGTGGTGCGGAACGCCCCGGCCAACAGCGAGTTGCGCTTCCATCCGCCACGCCCGCCACGAGTCACGTCGAACACTCGCCGCTCCAAACCACGTCGGTAGCACGAGGGCTACAACTGGAACGGCGTACTGGCACCCGTGAACAGCACATGCAGTCGATCCGACTCTCGCCAGCGCGCCACCGCTGGAGCAAGACTCGTTGTGGACGAGAGTCCGTCGAGCAACTCGCCGTAGCCCAGTTTCTCTGCGGCGGCCTGGACGTACTCCCAGATGCGCACACCATGACTGGTCGCTTCATACCAACACAATTCAGTCGGGAAACCGTCGATGTGATCGGGCAGGGCCCGCCGAGCATCCGGCGTCGGGTGCCCGCCCATCTCGCAGTGCCGGCCGTAATCGGTACTGCGGAAGCGACCAGCCGAGCGGGCGCGCAAGTGCCCAGGCTGCCATCTCCGTCTTCGTTCCTGCGGAGACGACCGGAGCCAGCTCGCCGCCTCCGGTTCGTCTTCAGCGAAAGCCCACGCCAGATACTCGACCTCGACAAGCTGCCGGATCAGCGCCAACGCCGCGTAGCGGTTCCCCAACGGCAGCAAAGCACCAACCCCACCAAGTAGCTCTGCACCCACCTGAGCGACGGTCGCGAGCCCGACCGTCGCGTCGCTACCAAAGGCGAACGGACTCTCACCCGCGGCCCGATCCGGGCCAACGATGTAGCCCCCGACCCACAGGACCCGGCCAACCTCGGCCAGCGCCAGCCCCGACGCCGAGCAGCACGCAACCCGCGCCGCTTGACTGCCGGCATCGTTGAGCGCTGTCGCCAGGTCTCGCTCGTCCGCCTGCTCCACCGGGCTAGCGTCGCACCCGCGGCCTGTTGCTCGCACGACACCACTCGTCTGCCACGCTCGGCAATTGCGCGACGGCCTCCGACGTGGCAGCAACTGGCCGAGTCTGGCGGGAGGCCACTATTCCGTCGGAGGAATGGGAGCGGTCAGCAACGGGGCCAAGTAAGCGTCGGCGTGCATACCGCGTGCCAGCAGGCCGAGCAGTCGCTGTGTCACCGCCCCCGGGTTCTTCATCAGTTCGGCGAGACTGGCACGCGCCGTGCCGGTGTACTCCCGGGCGTCATAGGGGTTGCCGATCAGCCCGAGTGTCGCGGTGCGGGGTGTCCGGGCGTTGGGCAGGGCCCGCGCTCCGAACAGGTTGCTTACGGTGACTCCGATGTCCCAGCTCGTGGCGTGCCCTGTTGCCTCGGAGAGCAGCACGGTCCAACTCAGCAGGCCGCGCACCATCGACGCTACGACGTCGAGATACACCCCCGTGAAGCCGACTCCGTTGAAGTTCTGGTTGGCTTCGCCTATCTTGCCGGCGAACAGCCAGACGAGCCCAGATTCGTCAATGTCCAGGTCAACGTTCCACCATTCGGGCGTCGCCTCCGCCGGGCTCCCAGGCTGACGGGCGGTGAGCCGGGCACCAGTCGATGTCTTCTCCTGATGCGCGAGCCCGCCGAGCGGCCCGTCGACCGAACTCGTCATGTAGAGCCTTCCTAACGCCTCCAGGGTGGCTGGGTCGCTCGTGACTCTGCGACGAAGCGTGTTCAGCCGCTGCTCCCATCCTTGATCACCCACAAGTGCCCGACACATCTCGGGCCAGCCACCGACCGGGCGAGCGGCGGCGTAGAGCTGTGGAGTCTCGGATTCGGTCGAGGCGCGGTAGGCCTGCAGACGCTGCAACTCGTCCTGGACGCCAACCGACCACGACGCCCGGCGCGCAAACAGCCGTTCGACCTCGGGATCGGGCAGACGTCGTTTGGTCTTGTCGCCGCGTCCGTAGTAGGCCCCCTCGACCTGATGAGGTGCCAACGGTGACGCCGGGACATGCACGATCACGTAACCCGTTCCCGCGTTCTGCGCGGCGACCGTGCTGCATTCAATCTGCAGGGGCGGCTGAGTACGGGTCGCAGCGACTTGCTCGATCCGCTCGCACAGACCCCGCAGCGCCACTGGATGCAGCGGGTTGCCACCCGGTCGATCTTCATCGATCCCGATGAGCAAGCTGCCACCATCGACTGCGAGGGATGCCAGATCCCGAGCGAGTTCCAGGTTTGCCGCCTTGCCGTCGCCGAGCAATTTCTTCAGCTCACACCAGTTCCGCTCGTCGAGCAGACCGTCGCCGAAGGCGGTCAGCAGCCCTGCCTCATCGACTGGGAACCATCGGCGCCGCAACGCATGTTGATCCACGGTTCAATGATCCACGACACCCCCGACAACGATCGATGTCTTCGAGCGCATCGGGCCACAGGCTGCCGTTGCTCAGCCCTGCCATCAGCTCGTCGGCCAGATCGAACGTGCGCCAAAGGAGTCCGGACAGGTGCCTCGATCTACGCCGATTGGGTGAGGTTGATCGCTGGGGCGCCCTTGGCCTCCGACCAGCGATGGACGATGCTGATTTCAACGACGAAGCGGACGGATCGCTGCGCGGTCCAACGTCGGGCGGTCTCGGCGAGGCAGTCGCGCAGTAGGTGTGACGCCGCGTGGGCATGCGCCGTCGGTACATGAAGGAGCAGCTCATCGTGCAGGCAGAGCACGATCCGGGCATCGATTGGCGTTGTGCGCGCACGCACGGTCGCGGCCCAGCTCTTGAAGAACTCCGCTGCTGCCCCTTGGATCACAGCGTTACGAGCAAATCGCCCACGGCTTGCCATCGCCGCTCGCGCTCGGTCCTCGTCCAGGCCATCCGGGATAGTACCCACCCGGATCAGCCGCCCGCCGTAGGTGCGAACGTCGCGTCCGGCCCGACCTGCGTCGTAGGCGCTGCGTAGATACCGCATCGCGGTCGGGTAGGCCGATTCCAGTCCTCGTAACGCTTCTCCTGCCACACCCGAGGTCTGCCCGTACATCGCCGCGAGGACCGCCACTTTCGCCACGGATCGGTCGACAGCCAGTCGAGCCGCGATCGGCGCATACAGGTCCTCGTCCGAGCTCGCGGCTATCAGGCCGGCGTCCTGGGATACGGCGGCGAGAATCCGTGGCTCGATCTGACCGAGGTCGGCCCGCACAAAGACGTGCCCGGGCTCGGCGGCAATCGCCGGACGCAGCTCGGCCGGGAGGTTGTGTAAGCCTGCTTGGCCGTCATCCGGCCGGCCGCACCATCGCTTCCGGACCAGGCTCCCCGCAACCGTCCATCTGCCCCGACATGGGAATCCAGCCAGCTGTAGCCGTAGGTGGTGCCAATTCGTTCAGCCTTGCGCCACGCGAGCAGTGCTTCGATCACCGGGTGCGCGCCCACGAATGGTTCGAGTCGCCACGAGCGGGTGTCCGGCACGTCGAAGCCAGCGCGGGCCAGCATCGCGCGAACCTGGGCAGGGTTACGTAGGTCGACATCCGTGGCGTCGGGGACGTGGCGCAAGACCGTGTCATCGCGCCGCATTCGAAGCGCGGCCTGGTCGCTGGCATCGCGAGCTCGGTTGCCGACCGCCGCAGCGATGATCTGTTCGGCTCGGTCCCGATCAACCGGGAGTCCGTCAGCTTCCAGCTCGCTGCACAGCATCTCGGCGGCTGATTCCGACCATGCCGTGGCTACCGGGTCGCCACGGGTCCTGAGCGCCGACAGACGCTGCTGTTGCGCGTCGGCGACGATGAGGGCAGCTGCCGCCCACCGCGCCAAGCGATTCGGTGATCGCACCCAACTGCCGCTGGTCCATTCAGGCCGAAGGTGACCGTCTGGACGGACTGGGTTCTCCGGGTCGCCACCGTCGTCGCCCGCGTCGACCAGCAGATCCAGCTGGCCGAGCGATGGGATAGTGCTGGTGCTCAGGTTATTGAGGGCCGCCCAGATCAGACCGGGATCGTCGCGCCACCCGCCGAACAAAAGCCGGTGCGCCGCGGAAAGGTCCCAGCACGTCGCGACTCGAAGTCCGGATCGCACCAGCACCTCGGGCGCGTCGGCTGACCACCACACCCAGCGTGGGCGCAGTCCGGCCTCGAGGCGCGCCAGGACGACCTCCGGCTCTGATACACGAAGCGGCCACTCGCGACCCGAGCCGCTATGCCGAGTCCGACACCGGGCGCGAGAGCTACCGCGATCGCTTCGCCACGGCCGAGACCGAGTCCACGCATCTGGGCGATGAGCGTATCCACGTCGGCGACAGCGTCGATCACGCACTCATTGTGGACGCGGGCGGTGCACGGCCCTGCCACCGCCTGTTCGAGAGCGCGAGCACCGCGGAACCGTCGCGCAGAGGATGCCGAGCCTCGATCATCCAACGGCTGCACGGTGGCGCCCGTGGCTGGCGGAGTCCGGCCGCAGGCCTCCGCACCGCTCACGCTCCACCGCGCTCACCCACGGTGGGAACCTCGTCGCCGGCAGTAGTGTCAGAGTGGAGCATCGACCCGATCCTGGCGTGCGTATCCGTCTGCGACAGTGGGATAGGTCACCCAGCCCTGCCTGTCGCGTTTGTGTAGCACGGTTGGCGGGATAGGCAGGACGGTGTCGAGGGTCAGCAGGCTCACCCATCGGGCGTCGGCGCGGGCTTGCCAGAAGTCATCGTCATCACATCCGATTCGACTGGCCCAGGTGCGACGCACGGCTGCTAGAGGGTGTTCCTCCAAGTCGAGGTACAAGGCGTCGCTGAGCACGGCCGCGAGGGTGGCGGATTTCCCCGACTGGCGGAACACGACCACGTCCTCGGATCGGGCGACGAACAACGGCGAGCGGCGTTGCCGGTGAAACCGCGACTCGACCGTCTTCGCTCCGGCGCAGATCAGGTCGAGGAACGGACCCGTCATGACTGCCAGATGCAGGCCGCCGGTGTATACGCCGTTCTGGGTGGCCGCAGTGATTCGCTGCTGGTCGAGGGTGGCGAGTTGGCGTCGAAGGGTGTGCGCGTCGCGTTCGGTGGCCGACGGCGTCACGAGGGCCGCCGAACGATCGCGGCCGAACGAAACGAGTCCTCAGCGGTTCGGCGCGAGCTGTGTGAGCACGTCAGCAAGCGCGGTTTGCTCGGAGCCGGTGAGCGGGCGGTTGAGCCGACGCTGGATGGCGTCTTCGACCGGCGTGCCAGCGGCCAGGGCCTGCATCGCGTCGAGCAGCAGCCTGGGCTGGTCGGTCGTGAATGCACGATGGTCATTGGTGATGACGTTAGCGTCGGCGCGGATTTTGTCACGGCGACTCACCGTGCGAAGCCGACTTCCGATCGCGAGCAGCCGTGGCGTCACGGCGGCTGGCGGTCGGGTCGTGGCGGTGTCGCCGTCGGTGCGTACACGCCAGCGCAGTCCGGCCAGCATCACTTCGCACCACAGGTGTCGATCGCTCTCGCCCGCCGGCGGCGGTCCGAGTGGTCGGGACCTTAACTGCAGTACGGCGATGTCGGCGGTGCGCCAGCCGTCTGGAACCCCGGGCCAGCCGGCGGTGGCGTGGGCGGCTCGCTCGAATATCGGACGGACGTAGCGCGCGGCGCCGGCGCGCAGCTCCCGTAGCTGGTAGCCGGCTTGCTCGGCTTGAACCAAGGCCTGGGCGGTGTCGCCGGTCGCGCTCGGTCGTGTCCAGCGACTAGGCAGGATCAGATAGAGCATTGCGTCCACTTTGCTGCCGGTCGCGGCGGCGTAGATGAACGCGGCCATCGTGTGCGGGTAGAAGGGTGGGTCGGCAATCACGCAGTCGGCCTCTAAGCCTTCGGTGATCGAGGGCTGAGCGACCAGGTCCGCACATATCTGCTGCACCGTGCGCGCACCGTGTGTGGGCCCGATTCGAGGTAGCGCCGGGTTGTCATCGACGAGAGTGACGTGCCCATCGAGCCGGCCCGGCAAGTCAACAGCCAGGGTGGGGCAGCCCAGCAGTAGGACCGATGGCGGGCCGAGCGTGCGGAGCTCGTCGCACAGTGACTGTCGCGTGTGGGGGTGGAATCGCCAGTCGTAGTCCAGCGGGTGTTCGGCCGGGAGCCCCACGTCAGGTGGGTCGAGCCGACTCGGGTCGGGCTGCGCGCAGAGTGCGCGGAGTGCGCGGAGTGCGATCGCCGCGGCCGTAGTGACGTTGGTCGGCGTCTTCGCTGCCGTGGCGAGAGCTTCGAGTGCGGGCACGAGGTAGAGGGGATCCAGGCCGCCAAGACAGGTCAGAATCGATGACCCATCGCCCACGTCTCGCGAGTTCGCCAATGCACCCGTGAGCCTGTCGCCGACTTCAGCCTGCAGCGATTCGGCGAACGCTATCGGGTCGGCACCGTCATCGAGCAGTCTTGGCGCCCACGCTGCGGCGGCTGTTTCGGCCAGGCGGGTCACGGCGGGCCACCCAGGGTGTTGGTCTCGTCGGTAATGCCGCGTGCCGACAGCGCATCGACCCAATGCTCGATCATGCGCTGTTGCACGGTCAACGCCGCTTGATGTTCAGGTCGTATCCGCGGCGCCGTTGGGGTGAAAGCCGAGACCTCGAGCGGCACGGTCCGGGCGGGCAGCTGCGGGCTGATCGTCGCGAGCCGGTCGACAAGACGTTCGATGACTCCCCTGGCGTCATTCGGATACTCGGCCGCGGTCAGCGTGATGTACAGGTAGAGCTGCGGTTTGAGCTCCTGGATGCGCTGGAGGAGCTCGAACTGTCGGTCAAACAAGGCCGGGTCCGCTGTCGTGTTAAACGAGAAGGACTGGTCGTCGAACCCCTTCAGGCAGCCGACCCGCCCGTAGCCGGGGTGGTCGGCCAGCAGGGCCAGTTCGTCGTCGCTGAGATAGCGGAACAGGTAGTCGTTGGAGAGGTTGTCGTCGCTCCACAGGAACGTCGTCGTCTCCGCGCCGCGGTCCATCAGTGCCCGGAGCATCCAGACTGCCCATTCCGGGATCAGGTCTGGCTGTCCCCCGGACAGATCGAGGATGACGGGGCGATCGGGCATTGCGAGGTAGCGGTCGACCAGCTCGTCCGCGGTCACCCATTCGGAGCGGCTCTCGTCACCGCGGAGCAAGTTGAACGGCACGAAGCAATACCAGCATCGCCAGTTGCAGGCGGCGTTCTGAAAGACCTGGGCACTGGCGTATCCGTCCGGCACTGCGTCCTCACCGAGGTAGGTGCGAGCCGGTAGCCAGGGCAACGGGTTCGAGGGCCACGGCGGGTTCGTGGCCGAGTGGAAGTGCCGGATCCGACCCAGCCCGCCGCAGTTGGTCGGCTCGGAGAGATCGACTTCCTGGTCCGAGCCCGACAGCCGACTGATGAGCAGCCGCCGCCTGTCGAGATCGATGGTGGCCGCGCGGAGCTGGGCGCTGAGACCGTCGGTGTCGATCATGCGCCACGGCCGGTCTGCGGCCAGCTGATTGCGCGTTGTTCTTGTGGCGTGACCACGACGAATCCACCGGTCTCGTCGCGGCCCTCCGTGAGGCGGATGGTGCTGCCTTTGGCTACCACGAGTCCGGTCGGGTCAGCGCCGGCCGACACCGCCCGCACGATCCTGGAATCCAACTCCGCAACCTTGCGGTCCCCGGGCAGCGTGGCGGTACTGATGACACCGACCAGCGCGGCAGCCGCTGGCTCGTCGGCCAGCTCGGGCAGGCGGCAGTCGAGGTAGGCCCGAACGAGTCCGGCCACGTGCTGAATCTGCTCCGGCGACGGGGCGGAGTCCTTCGGCAGTCCGTGCCAGTAGGCAGCACACTGACGACAACATCCGGCGACGGCGTGCTGGGCGTAGGCGATGACGTCGCCGTTGTAGGGTGTCTGGCGTCCCGCCCAGGCGTCGTTTCGGGTCAAGGCAGATGCGACGCGCTCTTCAACACGGCGGTACAGCTCGCGCCGGCCCAGTCGACGGGCTCTGTTGTATGCCCACAGATCGATGGGCACGTGCCAGTAGTGCGCGCGGATCAGCTCGTTCTGTTGCACGGCGCATGTATCGACCATCACCTGCAGATCGCCGTAACGCTGGCCGCCCGGCTCGGGCAAGTCAGCCACGCGCACGCCACAGTCCCGGCATGTGCCGGGGATTGTCGGACCGTCCCCGGCGCGTGGCTTGCGGATGTAGTCCAAACAGTGCCGACCGTTGCGGCAGGAGCTCATTCGACATGCGATGACGAGCGGGACGAGTCCGGGGGGCGCCGGTGAGCCGGTCAGTTCGTCTTGTTTGATGGCTATCTTGCGTCGCAGCTCCTCGATCAGCTCGGGGTCTGCGTGCAACCGGTCGGTACTCATGGGCCTATCCCGTCGATCAGAATGTCGCGGTCCAAGCTGTCGAGACGAGACAGGTCGACGTAGTCGAACAGTGCAGCTCGGGCGACTCGCCACGCGTCCTGTTCACCAGGATGCAGCCGGTTCGCTGTTGGCCACCAGTTGACCTGTGCTGAACCCACTCGGAACGCGACGTGGTCAGCCAAGACGCCGACCGACACATTCCCGGCCTCGGCCACCGCGGGCACGACGGACTTCAGTCCGGCCACGTCGTTGCCGGCCTCTTCTACTGCGACCTGCACCATCGCCTCGGCGGTGTCACCGAGCAGCAGGTATGCCGCGAACTCATCGGCGGCCCGTTCGTCCGGGAGTTCATGCCATTCCCGCACCGTCAGGTCCTGCTCCAGAACGGGTTCCGTGTCAGGTGTGCGGGTGTGATACATCTCGTGGCCGAGGAGGAAAGCCCAGCGGTCGGGGCTGCGGAACGAGTGCTTCAACGCGATGACGGGCCGATTGTCGAGGTGCCAGCAGGCGCCGTAGAAAGCGCCCGGGTCTGCCAGCGGCAGCACCGGGATCCCGTGCTCCCAGCATGTGCGAACCAGCACTTCGAGGGGCCGCTGCGACAGTCCGTCGCCCAGCGCCGCACGGATGGTGCTCGCGTTGGGCAGCGGCCGATAGTCGACCGTGCAGGCGACGGCCAGCAGGTGAGCGACGTATTCGGCGTAGCGGGCGTACCCCGACAGGGTGTCTTTGCGAGCGACAGTGGAGGTACGGAACGCGGCCGGGCTAGCTGCCGTCGCCACGTTGCCAGCGAAGATGTCCTCCACGCTGGCGCCGAACACCCGGGACGCCCGTGCGGCAGCATTGAGCCATGCTGCCTTTGCCTCCGTGCCCGCACTAGCGCCACCGAAGAAGCGGCGCGATACCGCCCGCGGATCCAGGCCGAGATCGGTGAGGCGACGACGCAGCTGCGCGCCGCCGCCCGCCGATGCTGGCAGTGACAGCTCACCCCGGAAGGTAACTCCGAGCGCGGCCATCACCTGCTGGAGTCGGGCGATGCTTGCCCCGGCGTAGTCGCCAGCCTCATACCGCTGCACTTGCTGTTCGCGCAGCCCGAGTCGCTCGGCCAACTGCCGCTGAGTGAGCTTGCCCGAGATTCGGGCTCGGATGAGCGCGCGCGGCAAGTCCGCGAGATCGCTGACCTCGGCTACGGAAGTGACCACGCCCGCGCGAAGTTGCTCGTACTCGGCGATCTCTTCTTCCAAATCCATGACCTGTGCGGCGATCGAATCCCGGCTAGCTTGGCGAACCCACTCGGGTGCAGCTGAGTCACCGGTGGACGCCAGTTCAGCGGCCAACCGGTCCCGCTCGGTCCGCGTTACCAGGTATTGACGTTCGTTGCGGATCACGCGACCTCCTTCGGGTTGAGCAGCACGATTCCTTTGACCTGACCGTCACGCGTCCGCTGGAAGAACTCGACAAACGGCTTGCCGGAGCCGGCCTCGATGCCGGAGAGGAACAGGTCGCCGAGGTATTTCGCCTTCATCAGCGCGCGTCCTGTCTGGCTGAAGTCCAGCAGCAAGGGATCAAGCAACGCGGGCTCGACGCCCGACCAGTCCCAGCAGGCGTCGTAGTCACCAGGCTCCTCAATCGCGCTGACAAAACTGCCGTCGAGCCAAAACCGCGAGCATCCAGCCGCCCCAAGCGCCCGCAGGGCGTCAAAGAGTCCGGCAAGCAGCACCTGGCGCCGTTCGGTACTACCGAATCTGGCCATCACGTCGTCCCAGCTGGCCTCATGCACTCCAGCTGGCAGCAGACCCATCGGCGTCCACTCCGACAACACAACACAACAATATAGTTGTGTCGATGATTTGGCCAGGTGGCCTGCCATGCTGGCCTGATGACAGACCCGTCCATCGCCGGCGTCGGCTTGATCGGCCACGCCCGATCCGGCAAATCGACGCTCGCCCGAGCCCTATCGGCGGAAATCCCAGGAAGTGCTGTAGTCAGCTTCGGCGACGCGGTACGAGCACGGGCTGAATCAGGAGGCATGGACGCCAGCGACCGCTCTGTCCTTATCGACCTCGGTCAGCGCTGGGTTAGCAGTGACCCCGAGGCGTTCTGCCGCGCGGTGCTCCAGCGCGCCGCTCAGCCGCACACATTGCTGATCATCGACGGAATCAGACATGCGCATGTAGCCGAGCTACTGCGCGAGCTGCTAGGCCCGCGCCGATTGATCCTTGCCTACCTGCAGCTGGCAAAGCCGACGTTGCTCGCTCGCCTCACGGAGTCCGGAGTATCCAGTCAGCGAGCCGCCGACTTACTCAATGACCCGACCGAGGTCGAGATTGATGGATCTCTGCGAACCGTCGCCGACCTCGAACTCGACGCAACCAAGCCACCGGCGGACAGCGTCGCGGCCATCCAGGCGGCACTCGGCAGGCAACCCGGCTAGGTAGGTTTCGTCGGGCCGTTCGAGGACACCCGTTGACCCACAACGGCTCTGCCAGCAACTAGAACACTAGGTGCTGCGAGCTGAGCTACTGGAAGTCTCGAGAGCGGTGCGCACACCCAGGACAGCGTGGCCCCACACCCGGGGCGGCATTCTCAAGTAGCTGGCTTGGGCTCGGAAGCGCACCGCCGCGGCCGACCCGCTCACACGGCCGGGCGAGCTGCAGCACGTTTGTGCCGACTGAGATCAGCGCTGTAGAGCTGGATCGGTGCATGCCGCGTGGCATGACCGTGCGCTACCGCCGGCTGCGATCACCATCCCGGCACGTTCCAGGCCGGCCGACAGCCCGCCCGCGCCGCAGAACGCGTCGACTACGCGTGGCCCGGCCGGGTCGGGGACTGCAGTGCTGGGGCGGATCGAGCGGGGGCCGCCCCGGCTCATATCCTCGCAGCCGGGGCTGACAATGCCAGGTGGCGACACGCGTCGCCCCGGGCAGCACGAAGGCGGCAGGCGGGTAGCCGGTCCGTCGCCTGAGAGCGAGCGCGGGCCGGTGGTTCGTGGGGGTCAGGGCAAGCGCCGGTACCCGGCCTTGGGGTCGTCGACGCCGGTGGCGGCGTTGGCGACGGCCTTCTCCCACCGGTCCTGCAGGCACTGCAGGAGCCGGTGTTCGACCTCGGCGGCGACGTGGGAGTAGGTCTGCTGGATCTTGTCGTGGAGGATGTGGCCTAGGCGCCGTGACTGGGCGATCTCGGGCACCAAGTCGGCGATCATCCAGGTCTTGTGGCTGTGCCGCAGCCCGTGGAAGGTCAGACCTGGTTTGACAGGATCGGTCAGGACGGTCAGGCGCTGGCGTGGCGGGGTGAACTTGGCGCGCCGCTCGAGATCGCCGGTGTTGCCGTCGGCTGCGGGGCGCATGCAGCGGCGGGCGAAGTTGGAGCGCCGGTGCCAGTGCCCGTCGGGGGTGACGAACACGAATTCGGAGTCGGTGCCGTGCAGGTGCCAGTTCAGCAGCGGGATGAGGAACTCGGGCAAGGCAATCGTGCGTGCAGAGCCGGCGTTCTTGGGCGGCCCGAGCCAGAGTTGGCCGTGGGCGCCCTCATGAAGTGATCCGATGTCGGGGTCGATGACGAGGCAGCCGTCATCGAGGTGGAGGTTGTCGCGGTGCAGCCCGGTGAGCTCGCCCCAGCGGGCTCCGGTCCAGCCGCCCGTGACGATCAGCATTGCCCCGCAGGGGCCGTAGCAGGCTGCGGCTTGGTCGGCGATCGCGAGGACTTCTTCGGGGCTGGCCCAGATCTGCTCGGTGGGCCGGGTGGTGTGGGCTCGGCCGCGGCGGCGGGGCTGGACCGGGTTGTAGGCGATCAGCCGCTCGGCGACGGCGTCGGCCATGATCATGGTGAACAGCTTGAGGATGCTGGATACGGTGGCCGGTGCGAGCCTGCGGTGTAGCTCCTTGGTCCAGGCGGCGACCTGGATGCCCGAGACCGCGGACAACGCGGTGGTACCCCAGCGCGGCAGGATGTGGTTGCGTAGCATCCCGCGGTAGCCCTCTTCGGTGCGGATGCTGACATCGAGGGCGGGTAGCCACTCCTGGACCCAGTCGGCGACGGTGGTCTTGCCTGCGGCGGGGTCGATGAAGGTTCCGGCCCGCTGGTCGGATTCCATGTCGGAGGCGTGCTGGTCGGCGGCGGTCTTGGTGGCGAATCCGCTGACCGAGCCGAGGGTGCCGTCGTCTTTCCAGTAGCGCACGCGCCAGGTGGTGCGGCTGCTCTTCTCTACCCAAGCCATGCTCTGTCCCTCGCTGTCCTGTTCGGTCCCGCTCTGTTCGTCTTGCCCGGCGTCTAATGGGACTGGTCGTCCATGGACGCTCTGATCGCAGCGGAGATCAAGTCCGCGCCTGATCTGTCGGCTCCTGCCGGGGTTAGTGGTGGCCGTGCAGCCGACGCGGCTGCAACGCTGGCTGCGACCCGGCCGCCGAGATCGCGGCGAGGTCGGCCGTGCTGAAGCGCAGGTGCTTGCCGATGAATGTGCACGGGATCTTCCGGCGGCCGGCGTTGCGGCGCAGCCACGACTCGGGTACCGCCAGCAGGTCGGCCGCATCTGTCGGCGTGTACAGCAGCGGACTGCAGTGCGGCTCCCGTGTCGGCCCGGCCGGGAACGCCATGTTCATGTCGCCGACGTGTGCAGGGGTCATGCGGCGTCCAGGGCAGATCCGCTGGCCTGAGCCGTTGCCGCGGGCGCGGCGGTTAGTACGACATCACCCGAGTTCGTTCGGTTGCGAGTTTGGCTTGAGTGCCGCTTCTTCGGCAGGAACCGAGTGTCTGGCTGGTGGGACATGCGGCTGCTCCGTTGCGATAGTTCTTCGGAATTTGTGAAAGGATGACGACTTGGCCGAGACTCACTCGGGACTGGTGAAGGCGAGGTTCGATGTCTCTGTCCGTGGTCCGCGATCTGCGGGACTACCGCCCGGCGAGTTCGGCCGAGGAGCTGGAGCAGTACGAGACCGACGTGCTGGCCGGGTTCGTGCTGGCGCGGGCGTCGGCTGGGTTGACCGATGGCACGGTGCGCGGCGACATCAGCAATCTGGAACAGATCCGGGACTGGTTCCAGCGGCCGTTGTGGGAGATGCAGCCCTGCGATGCCGATGCCTACTTCGGTCGGGTGCTGCGCAACGCGCCGAGTGGCACTCGGCTGGCCCGGGCGCAGGCGTTGGGCACCTACTTCGAGTTCCTGGAGTTGCGGCACAAGGTTGAGCTGCACGCGATGACCGGCCGGGTGGTGCAGTGTCCGATCGATGAGATGAACAGGCCGCGCGACCGCAAGGACGCCCGGTTGCGGATCCCGCCCCGCGCGGAGGAGATCGGAGAGTTCTTCTCGGGCTGGTCGGCCGAGTTGGGCTCGTGTCGCAAGTTCGCCCCGACCGCGCGGAACTACACAGCGGCCAAGTTGATGGCCGAGCTCGGGGTCCGGGTGAACGAGGTGCGCAGCCTGGACCTGGATGACATCAAATGGGAACTGGGGCTGTTCGGCAAGCTGCATGTCCGCTGGGGCAAGGGCGCGAACGGCTCCGGGCCGCGGCAGCGGATGGTGCCGTTGATCGGCGGGGCGGACCGGATGTTGCGCTGGTATGTCCAGGACGTGTGGGGCCAGTTCGATGACGATCACACCCGCCACGGCGCGCCCCTGCTGCTCTCCGAACGCGCCAACTTGGACGGGTCGCGCGCTCGGGTCGGTTACGACGCACTGCGGTCCGGGCTGGCCGTCGCGGTGGCGACCCATCTGCCGGGATGGACGGGCCGGCTGACGCCGCACGTGTTGCGGCACTACTGCGCGTCGCAGATGTATCTGAGCGGGTCGACCTGATCTCGATCCAGGAGATGCTGGGGCATTCCTGGATCGCGACGACGATGCGTTACGTGCATGTCCATCGCACCCGCATCGAGCAGGCGTGGATCGCCGGGCAGCAGCGCGCAGCGCAACGACTGGAAGGGCTGATCGGATGAAGTGGAACCTGCGCATGGCCGCTGCCCAACGTGACATCTGGAAGGCCTCGGAGATGCAGCGGCTGCTGGCCGAGCACGGCTTGGTGGTGTCGGCGGGCAAGATGTCGGCGCTGTGGTCCGGGCAGCCGCCCTCGATCAAGCTGGCTGACCTGGAGGTCATCTGCACTGTGCTCGGTTGCGAGGTAGGGGACCTCCTGCTCGCTGAGCCGGGCAAGGTCAGCCGGACGGTCCCGGTCGAGCCGGGCAGGCGTGCCGCGGCCGGGTCGGGTTCTGGTCCCACGTCGAGGGCGGCGGTGGTGCCGCGACGGCGTTCGGGTCGTTCGCTGCCTCCGGCGTGAGCGGTCATCGGCGTCCGTGACGGCGCTAACGCCAAGATCGGTCGAACTGTCACCAGTTGCCGGTTCTGCTTGGCGTGGGGGCTGACCTACGCGCAGGGCATGTGCATGTCCTGCTACAACTTCACCGGCCGCTACCGCGACCTGGGAGACTGCGCTGGCTGCCAGCGGGGGCCTCAGCCGCTGCGGCGTGACTACTGCCGGTTGTGCTGGCATCAGGCCTACCTCGACCGGCCGAGTGGACCGAACACCCCGCTGGCGCCCTACCTGATCAAGGTCTGCTTCCAGCAGCTGTTCCTGGCCGATCTGGACCACCGCCGCGCCGCACCCCGACGCATCGAACGTCGTCACGGAGCCAAAGGCCGGCCGCACAAGCCACCGCCGGCAGTCGTCGCCCGACCCGTGCCCGGCTGGCTGCAGCCACCGCTGTTCGACGACGTGCTGCCCCGTCGCTACCGATGGCGCCGAGTCGATCTGCGCAACGGCCCGCCACCGGACAACCCCTGGTTGGCCTATGGCCTGCACCTGGCGCACGCGATGGCCGAGACACGTGGGTTCAGCATCGACAAGCGCATGCACCTGCAGCGGGTGCTGGTCATGCTGCTGGCCAACCACCAAGCCGGTGAGCTGATCCGAGCCTCGGACTTCGACTCCTTGATCCACCGCCACGGCGGCAACGTCGAGCACACCGTCGCGGTGCTCGACGCGATGGAGGTGCTCGCCGATGACCGACCGACGACGGTCGACATCTATCTGAACGAGAAACTCGGTGCCCTCTCGGCCGGCATCGCGGCCGAGACCCAACGCTGGCTGCACACCCTGCGTGAGGGCGGCCCGCGCAGCAAGCCACGCAAACCAGAGACAGTCAACGGCTACCTGCGCCAGGTTCACCCTGCGCTGCTGGACTGGTCCGGGCGCTATGATCATCTGCGGGAAGTCACCCGCGAAGACATCCACACTCACCTGACCGAGCGCCCCGCTCGCCAACGCTCCTACGCCCTGACGGCGTTGCGGTCGTTGTTCGGCTGGGCCAAGAAGAACGGGGTCGTGTTCGGCAACCCGACCACCCGCCTGCGAGTCGAGCCGCCCGCCGAGCGGATCTGGCAACCACTGACGACTGCGCAACTCAGTCCGACGCTTACCGCGGCCACGACACCGGTCGCCCGGGTCTGCGTTGTCCTGGCCGGGGTCCACGCCGCGCGACACAGCGAGATCCGTCTGCTGCAGCTCGAGGACGTCGACCTGGCCAATCGTCGGATCACCATCGCTGGACACGAGCGCCCGCTCGACGATCTCACCCGCCGCGTGATCACCGGATGGCTCGACTACCGTCGCGGCCGCTGGCCCAACACCGCCAACCGGCACCTTCTGCTGAGCCAGGAAAGCGCGGTCAACCTCGGCCCGATCAGCCGTCCGCTGGTCGGTCACCTGTTGCGTGGCCTGCCCGGGACGCTGGAAAGCCTGCGCATCGATCGTCAGCTCGAGGAGGCCGTCACCAGCGGAGCCGATCCGCTGCACCTTGCGGTCGTTTTCGGCCTGAACGAATCGACCGCGGTCCGCTACGCCAACAACGCCCGGCGACTCCTGTCCGAAGATCACGCCGCGATGCCCGTGTCATCGGCGCGAACCCAAGTGCCCGACGACGACAATGACCGTGGTGAACACTCGGGTTCCCCCTGAGAACCCTTCAGTTTTTCCGAACCCGAGCAGGTTGGCGGGTTTCTGAAGACGAGGAGGTCCTCGTGGGCGATGAGGTGGCGGGGGATGCCGGCGGCGCGGGCCTTGCGGATGTGGGCGAGCTGGAAGAACGACGCCCGCGGGATCAGGCTGTCACCGCGGACTCCGGCCAGCAGGGCGACGTTGCGCTCGAACAGGGTCAGGCCGGTGTGGTCGGTGATGGCGGTGGTGAGCCGTCCCGGCAGGTCGACTAAGGCGCCTCTTTCCCAGTAGGGGCGGACGGTCATGGCGACGATCCCGCCGGGTCGCAGCAGCGCGGTGCAGGCGGTGAGGATGTCGACCATCGCCTCGAGGAGCCGGTCGAGGCCGACGTGGGCGAGGTTGCCCGGGTCGCGGCTGTAGCGGTGATTGCGCTTGTCGACTCCGGCGCCGGGGCGGGCGGTGACCTGACCATGCAGCGACGAACCGTACGGGGGTGAGGTCAACACCAGCGCCACCCGACCCGCAAGCTCTGGATCGAGCAGCGAGCTGATCTGTCGGGCATCGCCTTGGTGGACGGTGCCGTGGCCGGTGGCGCCCTGGGCGCGGGCGTGGTGGAGGTTGCGGCGGGCCAGCTGCGCCCACGGCGGCTCGTACTCCACACCGACGGCGTCCCGGCCGGCGTGGACGGCCTCGATGAGGCTGGTGCCGATCCCGCACATCGGGTCCAGCACCAGATCGCCGGGCTCGGTGTAGTCGGTGATGGCGTGCGCGGCGATCGCGGGCAGCATCTTGCCCGGGTGCGCGACCGAGGCCGGCACGTACCGGCCGGCGCGCTGCACCCGCGACGGCTGCTGGCCAGTCAGCCACACCGACAGCGGCACCGGCTCGGTCACCACCGTGCGCCTTCCAGGGCGGTGGGCCGTGGTCCGGGCGTCGTCCGGTCGGGAGCGGGTGGGTAGGGGGTGGTCGGGTGGTGCGGTGGGGAGGGTGGGCACGGCACGCCTTCCTGGCTGGCGGATTTTGTTGACGTTGCTGAACTCCGCTGCCCGGACTCGGTTTGGACACCGCCCGCACGGCACCGCGCCGCGAGCGTCCCCAGCCGCTCCGCACTCGTCCGCCGGCCCGACGTGGGCTGGCCGGGGCCGGTGCGACGGGGCGACTACAAACCGACTACAAGACGACTACAGATCGACTACAGCCACGCCGCGGGTCCCGGAATATGGGCGGTTGGACCGGGCCGGTGGCCCGTGTTTCAGCCGGGCAACCCCTGCTTCTCAAGTCCTGTTCGGCGTGGTGCGGTGTGTTTTCGGCGGGGCATCGGGGTGGGTCCGGGCGGGCTGTAGTCGGTTTGTAGTCGTCCTGAGGTCGGAACGTAGCTGTTCTGTAGTCGCGGTCGTGGCGTCCTGATCGGCGTCCCGATCCGACCAGCTTCAGGAGCCCGACCATGAACGACCAGCACAGCGACCACCGCCCTGCTCCCGCTCGACACAGGAACGGCCGGCCCGCCCCGACCACCCACGTGCGCCCCCAGTCGCGCCGACCGGGGCGGCAGCGTCGGCCGGCTGACCCGAACGCACTCGACCTGGCCCGCGACGCCTTCACCGCACTCGTCACCGGCCCACGCCCGCTCGCCCTCGACGGGCGGGGCTTTCCCGGCCTGCCCGACCGGCGGCTGCCGCTCAGCCAGGTCCGGACCCTGCTGCTGGCCCGCACCTGCCCCCAAGAAACCCGCGACGCGGTCTGGCGCGACCTCCTGACCAGGTCTCGCCGCGCGGGCGGGGCGTGGACGGTCGGCTGCGTCGGGGTAGCGCTGCCAGCGCTGACCACCATCACCGCCCAGCTCACGGACCGGTTCGTCGACGACCCGGCCGACATCGCGACCGCGGTCCTCACCGGTTTCCTGGACGCGCTGGCCTCGGCGGACTTGGACCGTCCGCGGGTCATGCTGCGGCTGCGGTGGGCCGCCTACCGCGCCGGGCACGCCGCACTCTCCGAGGCCCTGCAAGCACCGCCGCCGGTCGTCTCCGGAGTCGGCTCGCTGCTCCCGCAACCGCCCTGGGGCCACCCGGACCTGGTGCTGGCCCGCGCGGTCACCGACGCCGCGATCACCCGCCTGGAAGCCGACCTGATCGGCGCGACCCGCCTGGAGGAGACAGCGGTCGCCGACTGGGCCGCCGCCCACGGCATGGGGACGTGGGCGGTCTACAAGCTCCGCAAGCGCGCCGAACACCGCCTCGTCGTCTACCTCCTCGACACCGACACCGGCCCCGACGACGGCGTCAGTAGGTCCGAGGCGGATGCCGGGCTGGTCGGTGGGTCCTCGGCGGGTTCACCCGCTCGCCGAGGACGGGCAGGTATGGCGCCGCAGGACGCGTCGGGAGTGCTGTCCAAGACGAGCGCTGGGGCGGGAGTTCAGTTACGTCGGCAAGTCCTGCCGGCACACCGTGTCCCGGAGGATCCCCGATGCGCCTGACACACACCCACCGCCGCACACCACGCCCCGAATCGCAACCGCGCCCAGCCCCCCGTCGTTCACCGACTCAGCGATCCGTCCTTCGCGTGCTCATGGGCCGCATGGCGGCGGTGACCGCCGTCGGCATGCTGGTCCTGCTGCTCGCGTCCGAACCGGCGCAGGCGGCGACCGTGCACGTGGTCGCGCTGGCCGCCTCGGTGGATCAGGTGCTGAGCAACGTCCGCAACTGGATCATGGGCATCCTCGCGGGCCTGGCCACGGTGTTCCTCACCATCGGCGGCTTGCGGTACGTGATGGCCGCCGGCGATCCGGGTGAGGTGCAGAAGGCCAAGATCGCGTTCAAGTCCGCCGCGATCGGCTACGCCCTCGCTGCGCTCGCGCCGCTGGTGGTCACGGTCCTGCAAGGCATCGTGGGCACCTAGCCGATGCCCACCAACGCACCGCTCATGGCGCTGCCGGGCAGGCCGTCGGCGATCTCGATCCCGAACCCCTTCAGCGCCGGTGCAGGGGAAGTCACCCAGTGGATCGTCGATGGCCCCACCAAGGCGATCAATACCTTCTTCGCTGACCTGGTCAAGTCCGCGCTGAACCCTCTGTTGACGCTGCTGGGCCGCACGCTGCTGGCCACCCCGGAACTGTCGTCGCTGCCGCGGATCGGGCAGCTGTGGGAGAACTGCCGGCAGATCGCGGTCGCCGTCTACGCGCTGATCATCCTCATCGCCGGCATCCTTGTGATGGCCTATGAGACGATCCAGACCCGGTACGGCATCAAGGAGATCCTGCCCAGGCTGGTGACCGCGTTCCTCACCGCGAACCTCAGCCTGATCCTGGCCACCCAGGCGATCTCGTTCACCAACGCCCTCTCCTCGGCTCTCCTCGGCCAGGGCGTGAACTCCAGCGACGCCGCAGGTGTGCTGACCGCGCTGGTGATGAACTCCGTCAGCAACGGCGGCATCTTGCTGGTCCTCCTCGGCCTCGTCCTGGCCGGGATCCTGCTGGCGCTGCTCATCGGCTACGTCATCCGGGTCGCGGCCACCGTGATCCTGATCGCCGGTGCGCCGCTGGCGTTGATGTGCCACGCCCTGCCCCAAACCGAGGCGGTTGCGCGGTGGTGGTGGCGCGCATTCACCGGCGTGCTGGCGATCCAGATCGCCCAGTCACTGACGCTGGTCGCGGCGATGAACGTGTTCCTGACCAAGGGCGGGTTCACCTTCTTCGGCCCGACCACCGACGGGCTGGTGAACCTGATCGTCACCATCGCGCTGCTCTACATCCTGTTCAAGATCCCGTTCTGGATCCTGCACCACGTCCAGGCCGGCGGCGGCCGCTCGTTCATCGGCAGCGCCGTCAAGGGCGTCATCGCCTACAAAACCCTCGGCCTCCTCGGCCTCAGCCGGGGCGGCGCGGGAGCTGGTGCCCGCCGTGCAGGTGGTAATGCGGGCGCTCGTCGCGCTGGCGGTGGGGGTGCTGGGCCGGCTGGTTCGGGGCTGCGGCCCGGTGGCCCGTCCCGCCCATCGGGAGGCGGACCAGCGGCGGGGCGTCCCCGCACGGGCCGGCCGGTGGCGGGCAGCGGGCAGCCACGGCCCCGCGCAGCCCAGCCGCCCGACGGCCGGTCCACCGCCGGCTCCATGCGTGGCCAGCTCCTGCTCCCGCTCGACCTCTCCGGCACCGACCGCAGCCGCGACGCAGCCGCGGGCAGCAGGTCCAGCCGGAGCGGTGCCGCGAGCACGGCGAGCACACCGTCACACCGAGACGCGCCCGGCCCGAGGTTGGCGCTGCCACGCCTACCCATTGATCTCCCTCGCCGAGCGCCCAACCCGACACCCCGGATGCACACGCCCCAGGCGCAGCCACCCCGCGCACAGCGCACCAGGACGCAGCCGCCGCGATTGCGAACAACCCGAGACCAGAACGAGAGAGGTACCCGCTGATGCCCGCACCCCACCACCGGACCGATAGTGCCGACCGCTCGTACGCGGTCCGGATCCCGGCCGACGTCGACCGCGAGGACCGGGTCCTGGCCAACCTCACCGCCCGGCAGGTCGCCATCCTCGCCACGGTCGGCGCGCTGCTGTATGCCGGCTACGCCGCGACCCGCACCGTCCTCCCGCCGGTGGTGTTCCTGGTCGCGGCGGTGCCGGCCATCATCGGGGCCGGTGTGCTGGTGCTCGGCACTCGGGATGGTCTGAGCCTGGACCGGCTGGTGGCAGCTGCGATCCGGCAGCGCCTCACGCCGCGGGTGCAGGTCGCCGCCGACGGCGCCATCGCCCCGGCTCCTGACTGGGCGACCGCCCGGGCGGTCGCTCCTGACGGGCGGCCGTACCGGGCCGGCGCGGTGGCACCGGCGGGCCTGCGGCTGCCGGCCCGAGCAGTCGATCAGACGGCGGGCGATGTCGGGGTCGTCGACCTCGGCCCGGACGGTCTGGCGGTGGTGTGCGTCTGCTCGACGGTCAACTTCGCGCTGCGCACCGACGCCGAGCAGGAAGCGCTGGTCTCCTCGTTCGGCCGCTACCTGCACTCACTCTCGGCTCCGATCCAGATCCTGATCCGGGCGCAGCGCCTGGACCTGACCGACCAGATCGCCGAACTCCGAGAGCGAGCAGGTGGCCTGCCGCACCCCGCGCTGGAAGCCGCCGCCCGCGAGCACGCCGACTACCTCGCCGAACTGGTCGCGCATGCGGATCTGCTGCGCCGGCAGGTGCTGCTCGTGCTGCGCGAACCCGAACACGACCCCGGCGGCGCCGGAGCGTCCGGGCTCCTGTCCCGCCTCATACCCACACCCCGCTCCGGTTCGGCCAGGCGGGTCGCAGAGGACGAGGGTGTCCGCCGGGCCGCTGAGACCCGGCTGGCCCGCCGGGTCGCCGAGACAGCGCAGCTGCTCGCCCCGGCCGGGATCGTCGTCACCCCGCTGGACGCCGGGCAGGCCACCGCGGTCCTGGCCAGCGCCTGCAACCCGGACACCCTGATGCGCCCGGACACCGCATTCGCCGCCGCCTCCGACGTCGTCACCCTGACCGCCCCCGACAGCCCTCCCGATCCGAACGCAGCTGTTCCGGATCCCTGGGGCACCGCGCCGGTCGAGGCGACCGACCCGGACAGCTCCCACGCGTCGGCAAATGCCGATGACGAGATGTGGTGGGCCCGATGACCCGCCGACGACGCGCGTTCCATGCCAGGCGCGACTGGTCAGGTGAGGAGGCATGCGGGGCGGGGGCGTTCGTGCCGGACGCGATCGAGGTCGCACCGCGCCATGTCGTGGTCGCCGGGGAGCATGTCGCCTCGTTCGCGGTCACCGGTTACCCCCGGGAGGTGCTGCCGGGCTGGCTGCAGCCGCTGCTCGCTTACCCGGGTCGTCTGGATGTGGCGGTGCACGTGGAGCCGATCGACGCGGTCACCGCAGCGGATCGCCTGAAGAAGCAGTTGGCCCGGTTGGAGTCCGGGCGCCGGCACGACGATCAGCACGGCCGGCTCATCGACCCTTACGTGGAGGCCGCGACCGAGGACGCCTACGACCTCGCCGCCCGGGTCGCCCGCGGCGAGGGCAAGCTCTACCGGCTCGGGCTCTACCTCACCATCCACGCCGACACCGCAGCGGCGTTGGCCGACGAGGTCGCCGCGGTCCGCTCCCTTGCCGCGTCGCTGCTGTTGGACGCCAAGCCGGCAAGCTACCGGTCCCTGCAGGGCTGGATCACCTGCCTGCCGATGGGCCTGGACCTGCTGAAGATGCGGCGCACGTTCGACACCGCCGCGCTGTCGGCGGCGTTCCCGTTCACCTCACCGGACCTCCCGCCCGCGGACCCGGCGTCGCTGTCCGCGCCGGCCGGGGTGCTCTACGGCTACAACCTCGGCTCGTCCGGCCTGGTCCAGTGGGACCGGTTCGCGCCCAGCGTGGACAACCACAACTCCGTCATCCTCGGCCGCAGCGGAAGCGGCAAGTCCTACCTGGTCAAACTCGAAGCGCTGCGACTGCTGTACCGCGGAGTGCAGGTCGCGATCATCGACCCCGAAGACGAATACCGCCGCCTCTGCCACGCGGTCGGCGGCACCGACATCCACCTCGGCTCCACCAACAGCGACGGGGCAGTGCGGTTGAATCCGTTCGACCTGCCGATCCACACCCGGCCCGACGGCTCCCGGACCGCACCCCGGGACGCGCTGCTGCGCCGGTCGCTGTTCCTGCACACCGTCCTGGCCGTCCTGTGCGGGGACCTGTCCGCCGCCGAGCGGGCCGTGCTGGACACCGCGATCACCACCACCTACCAGCGGGCGGGGATCACCGCCGACCCTCGCACCTGGCAACGCCCCGCCCCCATCCTGGGCGACCTCCGCGACACCCTCGCCAGCCTCAGCGGCGGCCCCGGCGGGCCGGTGGCGGAGAATCTCGCGGCGCGACTGCACCCCTACGTCGACGGGGCATTCGCGGCCCTGCTCAACGGCCCCACGACCATCCGCCCCGACGGGCACCTGCTGCTGTTCTCCCTGCGCGATCTCGCTGATGAGCTGAAACCGATCGGCACCCTGCTCACCCTAGACGCGATCTGGCGGCGGGCGTCCAACCCGGCTGACCGCAGACCGCGGCTGGTCGTGGTCGACGAGGCGTGGCTGCTCATGCGCCAGCACGCGGGCGCGGAGTTCCTGTTCCGGTTGGCGAAGTCAGCTCGCAAGCACTGGGCCGGGCTCACGGTCGCAACCCAGGACGTCGCCGACGTCCTCGGCTCCGACCTGGGCAAAGCGGTTGTCGCCAACGCCGCCACCCAGATCCTGCTGCGCCAAGCCCCGCAAGCGATCGAGGAGATCGCGACCGCGTTCGCCCTCTCGGCCGGGGAGCGCGGGTTCCTGCTCTCAGCCGAACGCGGCCAAGGGCTGTTGGCGGTCAGCGCGCAACAGCGGGTCGCGTTCGAAGCCATCGCCTCCGATACCGAACACCACCTCGTCACCTCCGCCCCCGCCGAGCTCGCCACCTATAGCGGCGACGGGACCGGCCTCACTGGCGACCCGTCGGGCGGGGAGGACTCCTACCTCGAACTCGACGCCGCCTGACCCGACTCTGATCCATTTGAACTGAAAGGCGTTCGTTTATGTTGGCCTCGCACACGACCCCGCTCCCTGTCCCGTTGATCGTGAAAACGACCGGCGGGGGCTCGCCCACCGCGCCCGTGCCGAGTGCGCCGGGCGGGCTACTGGCCCGCTACCTGCGCGACCCGGACGGCACGGTGCACCACCTGGCAGCGGCGCTGTGGCGGTGGGTTGACGGTCCCGGCCGGACCGTCGGGCCGGTGATCTTCGCAGCCGTAGTCGCCGTGTTGGCCGCCCGCGAGTGGTGGACGCGCCGCTGCCAGGCACGCATGGTCCGCGACGGCCGGCTGGTGACGATCCTGGCCCCGCCCACCGTCGACCCGGCCGGCGCGATCGGGCTCTGGTCGAACCTGGTCGGCCTGCTCCGCCCGGCCTGGCGCCGCCGTGTCGGCGGGCAGCCGCACGTCGCGTTCGAGTACGTCTTCACCCCCGACGGCCTACGGCTGCGCCTGTGGGTGCCCGCCATGGTGCCACCCGGGATGATCGAACGCGCCATCGAAGCAGCCTGGCCCGGCGCCCACACCAGCACCGATCACAACGACGGTCAGGCCTGGGCGCCGGGTAACACCGCCGGTGTCGGTGTGGGTGGGGAGTTGCGGCTGGCCCGCAGCGAAGCGCTGCCCATCGCCACCGAGCACGCAGCCGACCCGCTTCGGGCGCTGCTAGGCGCCCCCGTTGGACTAGTCGAGGGCGAGACGGTGATCGTGCAGGTGCTGGCCCGCCCCGTCGCCGGGCGCCGCGTCGCGCAGGCGCGCCGCGCCGCACGGCGCCTGCACGCCGGGCAGTCCGCGCGACCAGTCGGCCGGATCCTCGACCTCATCACCCCACACACCCACCCGGCGCGAAGCGCCGGCCGCGGCGGTGTAGCGGCGGGCGGGGTGGATCGGCTGGCGGCGCTGGAGTACTCCCAGCAGGACCGTGCCATCGTGGCCAAGCAGCGGAGCGCGCTGTTCGAGACCCGCGTCCGTTACCTGGTCACCAACACCGCCACCGACCCGTCGGGTCCCGGGCGGCGTGCTCGCGGCCAGACGCTGGGCCGGTTGCGCGGTCGGGCGCACGCGGTCGCATCGGCGTTCGCGGTGTTCGGCGGGCACAACCACCACCGCCGTCACCGGCTGCGCCATCCCCACCAGGCGATCCGCTGGCGGCGGTTCGGGCGCGGGGATCTGCTGTCGATCCCGGAGCTGGCCGTCCTGGCCCACATCCCGACCGACAGCACCGTCGCCGGGTTACAACAAGCCGGGGCCCGCGCCGTGCCCCCGCCACCGGGCATCCCCACCCCGGACCGAGCCGGGCAGCGGGTCAAGCCGCTCGGGATCGCCGACACCGGAACCCGCCGCCCGGTCGGCCTGGCCGTACCCGACGCCCGCCACCACCTGCACCTGCTCGGCGCGACCGGATCGGGGAAGTCGACACTCATGGCGCAGCTGATCCTCGCCGACGCCCACGCCGGCCGCGGTGTCGTGGTGATCGACCCGAAAGGCGACCTGGTCACCGACCTCCTCGACCGACTCCCCGCCAACGCGGCAGACCGGGTGGTGCTGTTCGACGCCGACTCCCACGCCCAACCACCCTGCCTCAACCCGCTCCACCCAGCCACCACCCAACCAACGGTCACCACGGCGGAGGTCGGATCAGCGGGTCGCGGCGACGACCAGGCGGCGGAACTGGGCGTTGGACAGCAGGGTCCGGGGGTGGTGGCGGTGGACAACCTGACCTCGGTCTTCGCCCGCGTCTACTCGGCGTTCTGGGGACCGCGCACCGACGACATCTTCCGCGCCGCCTGCCTCACCCTCACCGCCCAGTCGGCGGTGCCGACAGCAAACGTGACGACCCTGGCCGACCTGCCCAGGCTGCTGGTCGAACCCAAGTACCGGGCCCGCGCCGTCGCCCACATCCAAGACCCAGTCCTGAAGGGCTTCTGGGCGTGGTATGAGCAGCTGTCCGACGCCGGCCGCGCCCAAGCGGTCGCACCGTTGATGAACAAGCTCCGCGCGTTCCTGCTCCGCCCGTTCGTCCGCAAAGCCCTCGCGGCCGGGCCGTCCACGATCGACATGAGCCAGATCCTCGACGGCGGGATCTGCCTGGTCTGCGTTCCGAAAGGCTCCCTCGGCGAGGAAACCACCAAACTCATCGGCTCTCTGGTCGTAGCGCAGGTGTGGCAGGCCGCGACCGCCCGCGCCGCACAACCCCAGCACGAGCGCCGCGACGCGGGCCTGTACGTGGACGAGTGCCAGAACTTCCTCAACCTGCCCTACGAACTGCAGGACATGCTCGCCGAAGCCCGCGGCTTCCGCCTGTCCATGACACTGGCCCACCAGCACCTCGGCCAACTCGGGCGCGACCTGAAAGACGGCATCTCGGCGAACGCCCGATCCAAGGTCTTCTTCAACGCCAGCCCCGAAGACGCCCGCGACCTCGCACGGCACACCGCACCCCGCCTGTCCGAGCACGACCTGTCCCACCTCGGCGCCTACCACGCCGCCGCCCGCCTGGTCGTGAACGGTGAGGAGACCGCTTCGTTCACCCTGCACACCACACCCTTACCTGCCCCGGTCCCCGGCCGCGCCACCGCGATCCGCAAGGCCGCCGACCGCGCCCAGCAGGCCCGGCTGGGGGCCGTCCAAGCCGCACACGCAGCCCAGACCACCGCCACCGCCACACCCGCCCCCGTGACGGTGGCAGCGGCGCGCACGAGCGTCCGCGACCCCCGCGCCTCCTAACGCCAAATCGCTCACGGACACCAGGTTCACTTTCCTGACTGGAGATTCGCCCATGCCATCACGCCCCACCGCCTCATCAGCCGCGGCATCCTCGCCGCGCGGAGCCGTGCTCTCGACGGGTCGGCAGGTCGCGCTGCGCAGCCACCGCGGCGCCGGCCGGACACCGCGCGCGGTGAACACCCTCGAGCATCAGGCCCGCCTGTCGCTGCGCCTGACACCGCGGGATCGGTGGCTGATCAGGATGCTGCACGAGCATCAGGTGCTGACCTCGGCCCAGATCACCCAGACCGCGTTCCCGTCGGCCCGCTCGGCGACCACCCGGCTGCTGGAGCTCTACCGGTGGCGGGTCCTGGACAGGTTCCAGCCGTTCCGGACCGTCGGTACCGCTCCGATGCACTACGTCCTCGACATCGCCGGAGCCGGTATCCTCGCAGCCGAAGACGGCCTCGACGTCAAAGCGCTCGGTTACCGGCACGAGCGGGCGATCGGGATCGCGCACAGCCTGCACCTGGCCCACACCGTCGGCGTCAACGCGTTTTTCTGCGCGCTCATCGCAACCACCCGACACCCTGGTCCACCTGGCGATTGCCCTTACGGGCCGGGTGGTGGCGCGTTGACGGCGTTGTGGTCCGAGGCCCGCTGCCAGCGCCTGTTCGGCGACCTCGTCCGCCCCGACGGCTACGCACGCTGGCGCGAAGCCCACAACGGTGGCATACGGGAGGTGGAGTTCTTCCTGGAATACGACACCGGCAGCGAGAACCTCACCCAACTCATCCGCAAGCTCGCCGGCTATCACGCGCTGGCCGCCGCGACCGGCATCCGCACCCCGCTGCTGATCTGGCTACCGACCACCCGACGCGAGACCAACGCCCGACAAGCCCTAGCGGCAGCTCTGGCCAGCCTGGACCGGCCCGGGCTGGTTCCCGTCGCGACCAGCGCCGCCGACCTCACCCCCCACATGATGACCCACCGGTTCCCGACGGTTCAGGCGGAGGATGCCGTAGTGGGCGGTCCGGCCGGTGCCCGCTGGCTACCCCTTGGCCCGTCCCCGCACGGGTCGGGGACGCACGGGCGGGTGCGGCTGGCCGCGCTGGCGGAGCTGTGGCCCGGCTCGCTCGCCCATCGACCTCCCGCCTCGCCCGGCTCCAATGAGGCACCCGGTGTCCACCAGGTGGGCGGTGATGGTCGGCCGCCGGCGCCCGATCCGATGCCGCCCGCCCCGCCGCGTGTGCTTGAACAGGCATCGCGCTCAACGGCCCGCCTGTCGGCGAATCTACAGCATTGATAAGGGTTTTCGCTGCTGGGATCGCCGGGCTGGTGCTGACGATGGTGCTCATCGCCGCCTCGGTCAGCGGAGTCGCCGCCTCCCTCTCCGGCGCGGGCGGTGGCGGTTCAGGCCGGAGCAGGACCGCGGTGCAGGAGATCCCGCCGGACTACCTCGCCCTGTACATGCTCGCCGCGCAGACCTGCCCCGGGCTGGACTGGACAGTGCTGGCCGGCATCGGCAAAGTCGAGACCAATCACGGCCAGTCCGACCGGCCCGGTGTGCACTCCGGCGCCAACAGCGCGGGTGCCGAGGGTCCGATGCAGTTCCTGCCCGCCACCTTCGCCGAATACTCGCTCCCGGTCCCGCCCGGCGGGCAGGACCCGCCGTCACCGTATGACCCGGCCGACGCCATCTACACCGCAGCCCGGATGCTGTGCGCGAACGGCGCCGTCAACGGCCACGATCTGCACGCCGCGATATTCGCCTACAACCACAGCGAGAACTACGTCGCCGCCGTCCTGGCCGCAGCCCGCACATACGCCGCCAAACCTGGTGGCGACAGTGACGTGACACCACCGTCGGCTGTGGCGTGGACCGCCGCGGTCGGACAGCAGATCGCCGACCGGGCGTTGCGGTGGCTCGGCTGGCCCTACACCTTCGACGGGGGCAACGGAGCCGGTCCGACCTACGGCAAGGCCGTCGACTACGACTCCCGCAACGACGCCGGTGTCTACGGATTCGACTGCTCCGGGCTGAGCCTATATGCCGTCGCGCCGTGGAAGGTGCTGGCTCACGACGCCGCCGCCCAATACGGCCAGGCCGGCTCCTTGCACCCCACCGTCGCGCAGCTGCGGCCCGGCGATCTGCTCTTCTGGTCGAGCGACGGTACCACGGCCGGGATCGGCCACGAGGCCATCTACCTCGGCGACGGCCAGGTCGTTCAGGCCCCGCACAGTGGAGCCCAGATCGAGATCACCCCGCCCGACCAAGTGGAGTCTGGCTACTACGGCGCCACTCGACCATTGACCTAGCGGCACTGGTGTCGCGTCGGTGCACCACTGACCGGCGACGGCCTGGGCCGGCCCGGCGTAGGAGGAGGGGCGCAGCTCACGCGAGGAGTCGTGCGTGAGCTGCGGGTTCCACTCCCCGGCCCCGGGGATGGGGGAAGGGGTGCCGGTCAGGTGGTGACAATCCGGTAGCGGCGCGGGGTCTCGCTGGTCAACACCGCGTCGCCGCTGGCCGCGAACTTCGCCAGCGCGTTGGCCACCGCACCCGTTGAACGGCCCAAGGCCTTCCCGACAGCCGTCGGGCTCCACTCCTGCTCCTGGTGGGCCAGCAGGTACTCCAACACCAGGGTGCCGAGCTGTCCCGGCCGCAGCCGCCCGGCCACATCGCCGCTATCGGACACCGGGGTAGACCCAGCTGGGGACACCGTCTTCCGTTCTGAGGGTTGGATCCGGGTGGCCGGGTTCCAGCGGGCGGCCAGGCGGCGGCCGGCCACCGGCGCGGCGACATCACGGCTCGCGGCACCAGCGGCCTCCATCGAAGCGAGGGCCTTACTCACCGTGGATTGACCGAGCTTGGCGAACGCGGCCAACTCCGCGGCCGTCGACCCCGGATGCTCGGCCAGCGCCTCGGACACCAACTCGGCAGCCGGCCGCGCGTCCGAGCGCGACGTGTCTTGGGTAGTGCTCATGACAACCTCCAAAGGAGTAAAGGAATTTGTGCGGGCTCTGTGCCCGCCAAGGCCGACGGTGAGAGTAGGTGTTTCCTCGCGTTCGGCCAGGTCAACGTTAGCTCGATAAGGGGTTGTATTCAAAGGGCATTCTCGATCGCACTTATCGAGAGTTGGCGATCAAATCCGATGCCACCGGTAATGAAACCGCGAGCGCGGACCGAGCGGGATCAGCGAAGGCCGTGCCGGGAGACAGCGGAGTCACCGGCCCCGCACCGCAGGCAGTAATGCCACGCGAGCATCAGCACCATGTGGAGCAGGGATCGGACCAGGGCACGCGAAGTGGACTGAGGAGCCAGGCTGCGGTCAGGTGGAGGGCGGCCGTAGGCCAGCCCACCGCACGGCGGATCCGATGTGAGCTGCTGCTCTTGGCCTTATCAGCCTGGCGGTGCACCGGATCCCCCCAGCGATCGCGCACGCCCCGCACGCTCGGCGACACGCAACCGCAGCGGGACTCGCAGCGGGGCGTGCTTTAACAGGTACCCCGATTCGATCCCCGGTCGGTACCCCGATCCGTACCCCCACCGCCAGCCCAGACTGCACCGAGATGGCATTGGCGCAAGTATGTATTTTTGGCACCTGTCAATGCCGGTGCAGCGGAAGGTGTCAGAGGCATGGATGGGATAAGACGTCAGCGGGTACCGAGTGGGCTGCGCGCTACTTAGGCTCCTTGAGATGTGCTCCGTACTCCGCTCGGACCTTGTCGTACCGTTCATCTGAAAGCGATGCTAGGTGGTTTACCGCGTCACCGGACCAGACATGCGTTGCGCCATTGCTGTGCTTCCAGGCGTACTTAGGATTGTCGCGCAGCGATTCCTTCCAGCAAATGGTTTGATGATCGTACGTCGTCAGCTGGCGTCCGCTGCGCTTATCATTGACTTTTTTTATCAATTCTGTCGGGCTGAAAGGATGTGTCTGATTCGGATCAGTCTTGCGCACAACCACTTGACCATTGGCGGTTGGTGAAAGGGCGACGACGAGATCGGCGCTTGTCATCTTTTTTATCGACTGCATATTGATGTCGTAGACAGTAGCCACGCGCGACATGTCACTTCCAGCAGCTTCGGCCTCATCCATCAAGCTTCTCAGCTCATCGATGAACTGTTGTACCTCGGCGACCATTGTTGCGTTCTTATCCACTTTCATGAAACGTACGGCGTCGGCCGGGGCCGTCGCGCCGAGTGGCAGCAACTGCCATGTCATTGAATCGGCAAGATCCTTCTTGAATTTAGCCAGCATAAAGTCCCTGTAGTTTAGGACGTTTTGCTGCAAGAAGGGGTAGATCATTGCTCCCAGCCCCTGGGCGTTGTACAGATGGATTGCGCGGTTGCGGTATTCCATCAGCGCCTTGACGTTCGCTGCCACTGCTAGTCGATCGATGACCGTCGGCCATAGCTTGCTGGCGCTCACGCGGCCAAGCGCGTCATCGATCCCGATGGACCGATATCGCTCGCCCCGTTGCTTCAGGTAGAAGATTGAACGGTTTTTCTGGCGCAGCGCGGCCTTGAGCGCAAGCTCCCAGGCGTTCACGACGAGTATCACCGTGACTTCGTCTCGGTAGGTCATTTGGGGTTTGTTGTAGACCTCAACTGCCGCCAGCATGGCGGACAGCGAGTTGTCGACCAGCCGCTTGATTGAGACGTACGGTGCGCTCATCCAGCCTCCCTCCACCCGGCTCGGCCCATCGCCGTGTCCACTGGTTCTCACCGTAAGGCAGTGGACCGTATGCCGCTGAATTCTTTACGCGGCCCCGGAAGCCAGACGCCTACTGAGTGGGCCTCGTTCGCTGTCGTTCTCGGACACGCTCGAGGCGTTGAGTTTGGCCTGGTGAAGTCGTCCCTGACTGGAGAACGCCAGAGTGCGCTCTGAACGCGACAATGCGGTCAGATCGGGTTAGCCCACCGCCGTGTCGCTTGAGCAATTTGGCTCTGAACGCCGGCCGACCGCTTGTTGTAGTCCCTCGGCGAGCGCGATCGTTTGCGGGCTTGGTGTCTCCTGCAGTTCGGCTAGCCGAGCGGCCAGCAGGCTAAGCGTTCGTCCGATGGCGTCTGCCTGCCCGAGGCGTCGTTGTACCCGCATGATGTCGCCGTAGAGCTGCTCGTTGTACGGGTCGCGGGAGCGGGCGCCTTCCAGCAGGTCGAGGGCTTGTTGCGGGTCGCTGCCCAGGACCAGCCGTGCCAGTCCGGTTGCGGCGTCGACGGCGTCGCGGCGGATCGCCTCCCGGGGTGTCTCCAGCCATTCCGCGCCCTGGCCTTCGGCCAGCTCGCCCCGGTAGGAGCTGACCATCTGCCGCCATGCTGCGATCCGCTCCGTGTCGGTCGTGGCGAGCTGCCTGGCCTGCGCGGCGTCGGCGAATATCCGGTAGTCGTGGTCGATCAGGGTCGGGTCGAGGCGGTGCTGGTCACGCGTGGTCAGCACGATCTCCGTGACCTCGCCGGCAGTCGCTCCGGACAGTGCCGTGCGGAGGCGCGCCAAGTTCGTGTTGAGGTTGTTGAATGGACGCCCGCGGGGAGAGTCTGGCCACAGTGTGTCAGCGAGCCGGTCTCGGGTGATGCCCTCCGGGTGCAGCGCGAGGGCCACGAGCAGTTCCCGCACCCGCGGGCTGAACGCGCCGATGATTTCCACGGCCACCGCACTGCCGGCCGCTGTCTGGCCGCCGGAGGCCCAGGAGAGACTGAGTGGACTCAGGACCCGCAACGCCAGCGGGGCACCCGACACCGGTGGAGTCTCATCGCCACCCTGCACGGCGCCATCACCGGCGGGAGCGGGCGGAACCCGTCTCGACGTTGATCTGGTTGCTCGGACACCACGGTCCTTGAGCGCCGTGGGCGAGCCGTCGACCTTGAACCAGGCCTGGTTCGGCGTGCCGGCCACGCCCGGGCCAACGAGTGCCGCACGCCGTTCCGCGCTTGCGGGGGCGGATGCTGGCTCGTCAGGTTGAACCGGGCGAGTTCTGGGGGGTGCGGCGGACAGGTCGGTAATAGTCTGCTCTGTGAGGGACGGGATCGCGTCGATGCCGACGGCATCACCGCATGTCACGTCCCCTCCGGAGACGGTGGCAGTCGGTCGCCCGGTAGCCAGGTTTTGTGAGTCGGGGGTGGGGGTTTCTGGACTGACGAGCCCTAGCTGGTCGGCGTCGTGAAGGAGCCCCAGCAGGGTCTCGGCCGCGGCTTGGGCCACGCTGAACAGTCGCGTGCCCCGCGGGGGTGCGGCCGGCCCATAAGCGGTCGAGACCAGGCCGTCGGCCCCCACGTAGACACTGGTGCCGGGCCGCCACTGACCCAGCAGCACCGCGGTGATCCCGAGTGGAGCGCCGTTGTCCAGAACCGCTTGCAGCCGCCCGGTGTCGGCCGGGACACGGGCGAGCAGCACGATCGAGCCGGACGCCATGTCCACGTCATCGTGTCCCCGCTCGCGCTGGCGGGTGCGGTACAGGATCGCTGACTCCAGCTGATCCAGCGCTGTGGCGAGGTCGGCGACCACGTGCACCCGGGACGGCACCCGAAGGCTGGCCCGGTCCGAGCCGATGAGCAACTCGAGATCGGCCGCCGGGATCAGCACATCCGTTCGCGGTCGAGGCTCCGCCTCGTGCACGGTGGCATCGGCTGTCCCGATGCTCAGGAGGTCGAGCAGGATCGCCCGCGCGGCGTCTCCCGCGCCGGCTCCGACGAGCCCGACGCCACGCGAGTTGGCCAGGTCGAGCGGCGCGCCCGACACATCTCGCGCCGCTGGTGTAGTCGCAGCCCTTCGAGAGCGGAGGCTCGGCGGGGCGGTTGTGGGTGCCACGCTGGTGCGATCCCAGGCCCCTGGAAGCTCCTCGGCATCGCCGATCTCCTCTCGCGGATCGTCGTCGTCTTCGAGGGGTGGTGTGGTGGCGCGTAGGTGGGCAAGGTGCAGGCTGCGCACGACCGGGGCTACGGGCAGGTCGTCGCGTCGGCCGCTGCCAGGCGTGTAGCAGCGGCGGTTGCGCCACCGCACAGCGACCAGCGCACCGCTGATCGCGGCAGCGAACCCCAGACTCATGTACAAGCCGTCGCCGAGGTCGATGCCTGAATGCCCACTCTGATCCGTAGGTCGGCTGGGCGCGGCCGGCGTTTGCCCGATGGGCGTGCTCGTCATGGCGCTGGATGTCGGTGTTGGCAACGGTGGCGACTGTGGGCCAGGCGCTGGATCAAGTGGTGATGTGCTCGGAGGCGGTGCCGCGGCGTGCGGTGGGGTCGGCGTCGTTGCGATGGCCGGTTCGGGCAACAGCATGATCCAGCCAGGCTGGATTATGCTGGGGTGGGTCAAGGTGCCGCCGTCGGGTTGCGGATGGCCTTTGTTGAGCTGGTAGATTTCCGGCCATCTGGTGCCGTCGCCGAGGTGTCGCTGGGCGATGCGCCAGAGGCTGTCGTGGATGCCGTCGTGAGGGGCTTGGACGACAGCGGTGCGCGCGCTGCTCGGGATCGGTGCCGCGGTGATCGGGACTGATACCGGATCCATCTGCAGGGCGGTCGCGACGATGCCGGGCCTCGGCGCCGCGCTGTGGGAAGCCAGCGCGGGGTCTGGCCGCAGGCTCAGGAGCCCGGCGAGGATGGCGCTCAGCAGCAGCGCGGCGAGGCCGCGTAGCGGTCCCGGCTGTCGGTCGGCACCGGACAACACGGCCGCCGTCTGCGCCTGGCGGGCACCGCGGAGTGTGTCGGGGACGGCGTGGGCGATGTCGGTGAGGAAGACGGCCCAGAGGATCCAGCACAGGCAGGCGAGGGTGTCGAGCAGTATCTGGTCGGTGAACGGCCCGGTGAGTGTGTCCTTGACTTGAGTGGTGGTGGGCACGTGGTGGGGTAGGGGCCAGCCGATCCAGTGCCAGAGCCCGTAGGGCATGCCCGCGACCAGCACTGCCAGCAACCCCGTCGCGAGCAGCCCGGCGAGTACGCGGCCCAGGCGCAGGACGGCGCGCACGGCGACAGGCGGCTGGGTGCGCAGGTGCGGGTGGTGGGTCATGGGCTTGTCCGGTCAGGGGTTGTCGGGTTGGGTAATGCCGCGTTGCGGTGTCGCGGTGCCGGTGGCGTGGACGGTGATGGTGTCGATGCCGGCGAGGTGCCAGAGCTGGGTGCGGTAGCCGGTGGTGATGGTGACGGTGACCCGAGTGGTGCTGGCGGCGACGATGCCCGTTTGGCCTTCGGCGGTGAGGAACCGTTGCGCGGCCTGCTCGGCGGCGACCGGGTCGAGCTGCAACACACCCGTGTTGCGGAAAGTGGTGAGGTCGAGTTGTTGGGCGCCGGCGCGGGCGGCTTCCTCTGCCTGCCCGATGGCTTTGATTTTCGCCGCGTAGGCCTCGCCGGGGTCCAGGCCGAGGCCGACGACGGCGAACAGGCCGATCATGGCCGCGAGCAGGAACGCGCTCACCATCCCGTCATCGCCGGACATCCGCTGCCGCAGGGTTGTCCATCGGGCGTGAGATCGCTGCGTTCGATGTGGAGTCATGGGGTGACCGCCCGGTAGGTGTCGATGGGTGAGGAGGCGGTGGCGGTGAGGGTGCGCTGGTCACCGGTCGCGAGCAGGGCGGCGGCGTAGGACAGGTCCAGGCGGCAGGACACCGTGACCGTGACCAGCCCGCTCGGCGCGAAGTCGCTGGTGTCCACCGCGACGCTGGGAGCCTCGCAGTCAACCCCGGCATGGCTAAGGGCCGCGGTGGCGGCCTGCTGGGCGGCGAGCGTCGCGGCCGCTGGGCTGCGGGTGAGGCTGGCCGCCCGGGCGGCTTGGTGGGCGGCGTCGTCCAGGCGCAGCCGGGCGTCGACACCGCGCGCGAGGAGCACACCGACAAGTAGCAGGACTGCGACCAGGACCGGGATAGCGATCGCCACCTCCGCGGCAACCGAGCCCTCGTCACCACGCTCGGCAGAGACGTTCTCGCCGTCGGCGGATCGTCTTGTGCCGGCGGGGTGTGGACGTTCGTGGCTGGGCGTCATGGGGTGTCCGGGGCGAAGGTTTCGATCGGCCCGGACGCTTCGGCGTGCACCCGGAGGGTAAAGCCGGGGACGAGGGTCTCGGCGGTGCCGGTGATGGTGACGGTGACCGTGGTGGCGTCGCGGGTGACGCTGACAATGGGGTGGGTGAGGGGTCCGGTGGCCAGCTGCGCCAGTACCGCCTGTGCCTGGGTCTGCCCGTCAGCGTCGGTGCCACCCATGGTGCGGGAGGTGTCGAGGGCTTGGTCGGCGGCGCCTTGGGCGATGTGTTCGGCGTAGGCGGCGAGCGCGAACTGCACGATCAGCAGCACGAGCAAGACCAGCAGGGGTATGGCGATCACGACCTGCGCGGCCACCGACCCCCGCTCACCGTCCTGTTCGGTGCACACCCGGCGGAGCGGCACCGGCCGGCACCGCCACCGCTGGGTGCGGGGCGGTGGACGGTGGTCACTGGGTGCGGTGACAGCCACGATGGTCGACTTGGGCCTGGCGGGTTAGAGGTTGATGCCGGCGGCTTTGCCGGTGACCTTGTTGTAGATGACGTCGCCGATCGCGGCGAGCGCGAGCGCGACCAGCAGCGCGGTGACCACAACGGTCTCGGTGGAATAGCCGGCCTCCGGATCCTCCCGCATCTGGGCGACGTTGACCCGGATGTGCGTCCAGAGCACTGCGATCACGGTGAGCATCGTTTTCTCCTTCGTTACGGCCGGCGGGTCTAGAGGCCGGTGAGGATCTGGTGCAGGGCTGGGTAACCGAGAAAGATGAGGAAGCCGAGGAACAGCAGCCCCCAGGGCAGGCCGAGGCGTTCGGTCGCGGCCCTGGCGGCTGCGTCGGTGTCGGTGAGCAGATGGGTCCGCAGCGACTTCGCCCGTGCAGCGAGGGAATTGCGGACCCGGGCGCCTTCGGTTCCGGCCAGGGACAGGGAGGCGGCGAGTTCGGCGAGGTCGCGGCTGCCGATCTCGGCCCCCAGCCGCGCCAAGGCGGTCGCGGGCGGGACGCGGGTGAGCCGGGCGACGTCAAGGGCTCGGCGCAGCTGGGCGAACGCCCAACCCTGCCCGACCGTCGCGGCGTCGGTGAGGGCACCATCGGCCCCGGCCCCGCCAGCGAGGGAGACAACGACGAGGTCGAGGTAGGCCGACAGGGCCTGGCGGAAGTCCGCCCGGCGCTGCCTCGCCTCGGCCCGCACCCGCAGGTCCGGGGCGAGGAACCCCAGGGACGCGCCCCCGGCGGCGAGCAGTACCGGCATCACCGGGTCCAACGCGCCACCTAGCAGCGCCAGGAGGATCGTGAACGCGGTGGGGGTGAGGAGTCCGAGGATGGTGAGGGTGGCTTTCTCGGCCAGGTGCGCGTCCACATCGCGCCCCAGCACCGCCAAATCACGACCCAGGCTGCTGCCGGGCAGGCCGAGCGCCTGCAACGCCGGGGTGAGGCGGCGCCCGACGCGGGCCGCCCACCCGCCCTCATCCGCCGCCAGGATCGGCGGTGGTTCGGGTTGGCGGTGCAGCCTGCCCAGCACGGTTGCCAGGGGTGGTCGGGGCGGGGCGGCCCAGACGAGCAACGCCCACAGCCCCAGCCCGCACCCGGCACCCAGCAGCACGGCGGTGATCACGACCGGCTCACCGCCTCACCGGCGACCAGACCGGCGTCCTCGTGTGGGTTGTCGGCGTGGAGGAATCGGGCTGGTTCGCTGATCCGTGCGATCCGCGCGGTCAGCGCGAACCCCGCCGCGAACAGCGCCCCGACGACGAGAAGCACGAGCTGACCTGCGGCGCTGTCGTACGCATCGAGGTAGCGGCGGTCGAGTAGCAGGAGGCCGAGTGCGAAGGTGAGAGTGACGCCGACGGTGATCCGAACTTCGCTGCGGGCTTGGGCGCGGCTGGCGGCGATGCTCATCCGCAGCGCGGCGTGCTCTCGGGCCGCGCCGGCGAGGGTGCCGAGCAGCTCCCCGAGATCCCGGGCCCGCTGCTCGGCCGCCAAAACCAGCGCGGAGAGGACGAGGTCGGCGGTCGGATCGGCCAGCTCCTCACCCAACTGCCGCAGGACCGGGGCGAGCCTGTGTCCTTCCCGCAAACGGTCAGCCGCGGCGGTGACCGGGCCGCGGATAGTGTCCGGTGTGAGGGGTGCGGTGACCAGGATCGCCTGCTCCAGGCCGGCGGCGGCCGACAGGGTGTCGCGGAGCATCTCCGCCCACGAGGCGACTGCTTCGAAGCGGGCGATGCGTGCGGTGTTTTCGCGGTCGGGGCCGAGGACCCGCGGCAGCGCCCACGCCCCGACCGCGGCCAGGACGGCGCCGACGACCCAGCCGGTGACCGCCCCGACGAGCAGCCCAGCACCGATTGACCCGAGTAGCCGCGTCAGGAACCGCCGATCCGCCAGGTTGATCCGACGACGGGACCGTGTTCCGCTCTGCACGCGGGGGTTACCGTGCCAGCCTCGGACGATCAGCCACAAACCGAGACCTGTCCCGACCCCGAGCAGTGCCGCCAGCGCTGACCATGCGGTCATCGTGGCCACCGTCCGGTGGCGATGTCGGGGTTGAGTCCGGTCGCGATGAGTTCTTCGGCGGTCTCAGTCCGCAGCGGTGCTGCGGGGGTGGCGCGGCGGTCGGGTCCTGGCTGGTAGACCTCGTTGGACACGATCTGCCGGTCGTCGGCGTCGATGACCTCCCGGATGGAGGACACCACCCGGGCCCCGTCGGGGGTGTGGGCGAGGTGGATGACGAAGTGGACCGCGGAGGCGATCAGCAGGTTGGTCGCTTCCAGTGGGAGCCGTTCAGGGCCTTGGGCTGCGTAGGCGGCCAGCCGGGTGAACGCGATCCGACTGGAGGAGGCGTGCAGGGTGGCCATCGATCCGTCGTTGCCCTGGGACATAGCGTTGCACATGGGCACCACTTCGGGGCCGCGGATCTCGCCGACGATCACCCGGTCCGGTGACATGCGCAGCGCCCACCGCACTAACTCCGCTTGCGAGATCGCGCCTTCGCCTTCGATGTTCGCCTCCCTGGCCTGCAGCGCGACCACGTCCGGGTGGTGTATGGGGTCGGTGTCCAGGCCGAGTTCGAAGGCGTCCTCGATGGTCACCAACCGCTCGGCCGGGTCGATCGCAGACGCCAAAGCGCGGAGGAGGGTGGTCTTGCCGATGCCGGTGCCACCAGTGATGAGCAGGTTCTTCCGCGCCTTCACCAGCGCGGTCAGAAACCCGGTGAGCTGCTCATCGATAGTGCCGAGCCGGCGCAGATCAGCAAGGGTGACGGTGCGGTAGCGGTGGCGGCGGATCGCGATCGCCGGCCGACCACCACCGGTGACGGCCGAGACGGCGAACAACCGGGAACCGTCGGGCAGTTGCAGGTTCACCGCCGGTGAGCCGCGATCGAAACGGCGTTCCTCCGACCCTGTCCGGGCCGCCAATGTGCGGATGAGTTGCTCGACTTCGACGTCGCTGGTGGCGATGGGTGGAAGTTGGGCGCGGCTGCCGTCGGCGTAGCGGACGAACACCCGATCGCAACCGTTGACGTTGATGTTCTCGATCTGCGGGTCGTCCAGCAGGGGTTGCAGGCCGGCCATGCCGAACGTCTCGTCCAGCACCTCCGCCACCACCTGACGCTCGACGGCCTGGTCGAGCAGGGGCTGGTTGGCCATCAACTCGGACTCGGTGTGGGCGCGGGCGATCTCACCGGCCAGCCGCTGCCCCAGTTCCCGACGCTGGTCCGGCGGTGACCCGGCCACATCGGTGCGAATAGCGAGCCGGGCGGGTAGTTCGGTGCGCAGCCGGTCCCGCAGCCGCTCCACCCCAGCGGTCGAGGTGGTGGTCGTCATAGCCGCCGCCCGTTCAGCAGTTGCGGCGACACGCTGGTGACCGTCGGCTCGTCACGGCCCCGCGAGTTTGCCTCGTGATGCACAGGGATATCGGCGTCGGTTCTGGGTGCTGGTCGGGACAGGGGCTGGTATGAGGTGGCGAGCACGGTTGCTACCTGGGCGGCGGTGCGGCTCAGCGTGGCGCGGTTGAACGGGCGTCGTCGTGGCGGGATGCGGCCGGTCAGGGCCGCCGCCTCGACCGGGTCGCTGGGGATCCTCGCCATCACCGACAAGCTGAGTTCGCGGGTGACCTCGGAGTCCGGGTAGCCGTCACCGACAAGCAACAACCCCAGCCGCTCGCTCCAGTCCTGGACTTCTTCCAGACGGGCGGCGAGGTGGGCCAGGTCGCTGCCGGTGGCGCGGCTCAGCAGGAGCAGCTGGTCGGCCGCCCGGACCAGACCCAACGCCGCCGACCCGGCATCCAGGCGACCAGCATCCACGATCACGACGGACCCGGGGTCGGCCGCGGCTTGCACCAACGGATGAGCGCCGCGCCCTGTCAGCGTGGCCAGGGCGGCGCGGGTCTGCTCCCCGCCTGGCGGTGCCACCAGCACCGACAGGCCACCCGGTAACACCTGGGTGTGCCACCACACCGACTCAAGCCCGGCACCGGCAGCGGCGGCGCCGCCGCGGTGGGCGGCGGCGAGGCTGAGCAGCCCGGGCGACAGCGGCACCCCGTAACGCGCGGCGAGGTCGCCGCCGGCCGGGTCACACTCCACCAGCACCCGCCGCCCCGTCCCGGGCCAACGTGCGGCCAGGGCCAGGCAGAACGTGGACACCCCTGGGGAGCCTTTCACCGATCCCACCGCGATCAACACAGGCCGCTCACCCGCCCGCCACCACGAGGACGCTGACCAGCCCCGACCCGAGCGCTGCAACCCGCAGCGAATCGGCCTGCGCCATCAGCACCGTGACCACGCTGCCCTGGCCACTTGCCAGCGCCTGCACACCGGTCACCGTCGCCACCCACCCGGCTGCGGGGACAGTGGTCGGGGCAGCGGTTTGTTGGCCGGTGCCGCCGGTGGGGACGAGGTGCACGTGCGCGCCCGCTGCCAGGTCCGGCGGGAACTGGCCCGGCTTCACCGCCAGCGCGACAATCGCCTCACCCGCGCCCGGAACGGAGGCGGTCCCGAGTTCGGCGCGGGTCAGCAGCGCCCCGGCCGGCAGCGACACCGCCATCGACCGCCCCACCACCGACCCGCTCTCGGCGGCGGGGACGCTGTCCACCCCGGAACCGGCCGACACCGGCACCGCACGCAGATCACTAGCCGTCAGGGACTGCCCGACCGTCACCGGCCGGGCCAAGGCCAGCACCGAACTACGGTGATCCATTCTGCCCGCGGCTACGGCGAACCCGAGCGCGCACACCACCACCAGCAACGCCCCCAAGCCCAGGTGCGCGGGGCTACGGCGACGGCCCGGTAGCCGCGGCGCCGAACCGTTGCCGTCCGAAGTGCGCCACCTGGCGCCGGTTCTGAGCGGCGCTTGTCGCGTCGTCGTTGGCGTGCTCATCCGTTGGACCCCCGTCCCCGTGGATGTTGCCTATTTGCTGGTGAGTGCCTGCGATTCAGCGACCGGCACGTTCACCGTCGTCGTGGTGGTCAGCCCGGCGAAGGTGCCCGCTTGCCCGGCGCCGGCCCAGGTCACCGACCAGTGCACGGTCGCGGTGACCGCGTACGCCGCACCTGGCTGTCCGGCGGAGGACCGCCGGTAGGTGTGCCCGCAATCCGGCGACACGCCAGACGCGTTCATGCCGGATGCGTATGGCGTTCCGGGGCCGGCGCAGGTGACTGTGGAGCCGTCACCGAGCGACCAGGTCACGCTGGTCGGGACGGCGGTCGCGGTCACCGACTCCCCCGGCACCGACGCCGACGCCGACGCCGCACCCCAGCCGGCGCGGTCCAGCCACAACCAGGTCGGCAGGTTCACCAACTGCCGCCCCACCGGAGACAGCCGGATCGACGGCGCCGGCAGCCGCAGCTGGTCATACGCCTGCCTCGCCAAGGCCGCCGGATCCGGCCGCACCGGACCAGGTGCGGCCGGGGCGTCCGGGATGAACACCGGCGGCCGGTAGATCGCATCCGCGGCGCCCTTGCCCGTGCACCTATACACATACCAAGCACCCCTCGGCGCGGCGGCAGCCGCCGCAGCCGACCCTGGCGCCGTCAGCGGGCGGGCAGTGAACACGGCGGCCACCACCCCACCGCTCGCTGGCGGCTGATAGTCACTGCGAACGTAGGAACACCGCCACCGACCCGGATCCGTATCTCCCGACCCGCCGCCCGTGCCGGGCGAGCCACCCACCCGCCGGTCACCCCCACCCGGGGCCGGGCTGGGCGACTGCACACCGCCGGTCCCAGCACCCAGCCGGCAACCAGGCGACGGATGCTGCGAACACTCCACAACTCCCCAACCTCCCTTGGCGAAGGCCGGGGTCGGGCAGGCGAGGATCGCCAGCGCTGCGGCAAGAGGAAGCGAGAGCGCGAGTCGTCTTAGCATGAGCCCACTCCCTGGACCGCGAACCGGTCGATCTTCCAGCTTCCGTCAGGCTGCTTCTTCGCTTCTGCCGTGATCGCCTGACGGCCGCCGGGGATGTCGTCCGCGAGCTTGCCGGTCTTGGCGACGTACTGCAGCCAATGGCTGGAGTCGCCGCAGTCTGAGATCAAGACCGTCGTCGGCGCAGCCGCGGGCGTCGCCTTCGTGACGGCGGGATGGTCGACCGGATACCCCTTCGTGATCAGGCCGTTGTAATGGTCCGCGTACAGGCCGCGCGACATCTGCAGCAGCGCGTCACCGGTCGCATGCGCCGCGAGTGCGGGCGACTTCCAGTTCGAGGTATGCCCTGCCGTGGCGAAGTCCCGCCACATCGCCAGATAGCTCGCCAGCCCCGCAGCCCTCGCAGTGACTGCGGGCTGGGTCGTCGGCGGCGTTGAAGATGCAGACGTAGGGGCGGTAGAGCTGGGGCTCGCCGTGACCGTCGGGCTGGTGACGGGATGCGTTGCCGAAACCGCCACCGGTGTCGGGCCATGTACGCGCGTACAACCCGCGACAGCCACCAAGATAAGCACTGTCGTCGCAGTGCAGGCCGCAGTGGGTGGCGCGCCTGATAGGGCCGCGTAGCGAGTCATCGGTTCCCCGTCCTCCGACTATCCACACCGAACAATCTCCAAAGAGATAGGCATAACGTCTACACCGGCGTGCCACTCACTTCAACCGGATTATGGGCAATGAACCAAAATTCGTTACCAAGACGGTGCCCTGGCCGGCTTGCGCGTCCGACGGGTGCGGGTATGCCATGACTACGCGCCCTCGATGACATCGCGATGGCGTGCGGACCACTCGGCAAGCGCAGCCCGTCCGGGTCAAGGCCTGCAGGTTCCGGGTCAGGATGCTGTCGTACAAGCGGCGGTGCCGCGAACCCCACCGCAGGCCCGGACTATCGGCACCCGTCGTGGCGAGGATGGTTTTGTACCGCAGCGGCCCGTTCAGCAGCGCGGTGACGATGGAAGGCGCCCCCTCGGCAGCCAGCAATGCCTGCGCGTCATACCAGTCACGCAGGAGGTGCACCGGACGCGTGGGGGCCCTGATCCTTGGATCGGCAGCCGGGCCTCGCACCTTGCAGAAACCTTACGGTGGGTATGTAATCACGCCGCCCAGGGCTGACCAGAGAGATGTCCCAACGTGGCGGCGGAGCCCGTCGCTGCCGGCCGTAGCCAGCTGGCACCCACAGCTGCCCATATGCCGCTACCGCTCTGTGGGGGCGGAAAGCCGTGACACTCGCGAAGGCTGGGCGATATCCGTTTTCGGTAGCTTCCTACTTCGCGGTGTCGTGCGTATGGTCGTTGACCGCTACCCCTGACCGGGAAGGAGCCCGAGCCGCAACGCGCAACCACCCATCCCACCCCGAGCGCCGTTGGCGGTGACGCGGGGGCGGCCCCGGCCGGTGCTCTAACACCGACCGAGGCCTTGATCGCACACCTACTTGCATAGGAGTACGACCCATGGCACAGAGTAATCACCACCGGCTGGACAGCCCGGCCGACGAGCTACAGCGTCCCTCGCGCCGCCACAGTGGCGCCGAGGGCCACCCTCGCCTCGACCCGTCAGCATCGCCGCGCCCTAGTTTCAGTGCGATCCGGCTGCCGGTCTCCGCCGAGGACGAGCCCAGCCCCGTCGGAGTTCGCTTGTGCGTGGGGCAGACGAGCTCGTGAGCCGCCGGCACGCGCCGTTCTGCGATCTCAATCCCGACCTCCGGGGACACGGTCCCTTCTGTGTCTCCCGGCCCATCGCCCGGCAGGCTGTCGCCACCAACGAACAGGGCAAGACCATGGACATCACCGTGGACCTGGCCGCGAAGTGGTCCGACCTCGCCGCTCCGCACCTTGTGCGACTCATAAATGAGCCCCCCAACATCAGCGAGCGGTCCGTGGCCCTCATGCCTGCCGGCACCGCACGCCAGCTCGCAGCTGCGCTACTCGTGGCCGCTGGGCAGGCCGAAGAACTCGAACGGGACCTCACCCGGCCACGACCGGGACGGTGACCCGCCGTGTCACCCTGCAGGTTCGCAGCCCTCACGGCTCTTGCCACGCGTGGCTGTATCCGACAGACGGCTCAGGCCGTGGCCTGCGCCCGGCCTGCTCGCGGTCAGCAACAGAGCCTCGGACGACACCCGGTAAGCACAGCATCGGCGGCCCGCGATGCGGCTGCGTAACCGTCTCGTCCTCTGCGCCTTCGTGGACAACGCATGCATGTCCGAACGCGAGGTCGCCCGCCGCGCGGGCCTGAGCCACTCCACCGTCAACCACCTGATCACCGGCCGCCGCTCCGCCTGCTCCATGAACACAGCGGTTGCCATCGCACGAACAGTCCACTGCCCGATCGGTGCCCTATTCATCCCCGAGACGGCGACCCAGCAACGGGCCATTAACCAGCTCGGAAGTAGGTGCATAGCTTGTGGGATGTGACGAGTAGCTGCGCATGGCGCGGACTTGGGAATGCGCAGGCTCGCGCCGCATGGCCGGAAGACCGCGTTTCCCCAGCGCGTGACCAGGTTGCACCGGCCTGCGAGCGGTGCGCAGGCCGGTCACACGAGGCAGCAGCCGCAGATCGCGGGTGCGATGCTGGTCCGGTGGAGCAGACGGACGGGCAAGAGCTGGCCGATGCGCTCAACGATGCGGGCAGTCAAACCGCGGGGGTTGCGTGCTGTTCGGCGTTAGGGCTGGCGCTCGCAGAGGTTGGCCGGGTCATGTGGGTCGGGGGTTACATCGTTGGCCGGGTGAATCCTGACGGCGTGTCCGGAGACTTACTTGTTTGAGAACTCGGCGGTTTGCCGAGCTTCTTCGTGACGGTAGTACGCAGCCTCGAGTTCGGCTGGCGGGATGTCGCCGC
>JAABUT010000052.1_pt1 | contig 213204 bp, 223 predicted proteins | sample 5559281 | NCBI WGS metagenome assembly JAABUT01 (sample SAMN10711880, study PRJNA513359) | rock metagenome | isolation source: Antarctica rocks | place: Antarctica: Victoria Land, Ricker Hills nord | collected 2016-01-04
TAACCCTAACCCTAACCCTAACCCTAACCCTAACCCTAACCCTAACCCTAACCCTAACCCTAACCCTAACCCTAACCCTAACCCTAACCCTAACCCTAACCCTAGTTTTGATAATCAAACACAAGTAATATGAATATTGTAGCAACGTTGTTGAGTGTGTTGTATGTAGCTTGTCAATAATGTTCTGATGTTGAACAAGACATGAAGTTGAAATAAAGATGAAGCAAATTTACTAAAGTAGTGCTGAATTAAGAGCTTACACAGAACATCAAAACTGAACATGTATATTTGATCTTTGACATTTTGATTTACAATGCAAGCAGTAAACTTAATGAGTATAATATCATTCAAATCGTAATTGCTTGAATTAAAACTTTGTCATATAGAATTATTCTTTTAAAGCGTTGTTTATTGAACTGTAGTGATTTTACGTCAATTGTGCAATGAGCGTTGCTATGTTGAATGTTGAACTTTAACATTCGCAATACTTTCAATATTGACTGTTATGTCAAACATTAATATTATTCAATTATTTTTAAAAATCTGAATTCAACTGATTTAGAGCTACAAGTATGTCTTAGAAAGTTTTGTCAAATAATGAATGCATGAAGTTCAGTAGTGATCGAGAAATTGCTGCTATGCAAGAAATTCAATCGCTCAGCGCATCGAAATATCTTCAATCTCGACTGCTAAATCAAATCTTGATATTTTTCGATTATTTTCAAAGCATTGAATTCATCTGATTCAGAGCTACAATTATGTCTCTCAAAGTATGTGAAATAGTCAACGCGCAGAAATTGATTCAAGCGAGAAAAATGTTACTACTAGATGAGTGATCAATCAGCGTAATGAATCTTCTCAATCTCAATTACTAAATCAAATCTGAATATTTTTTGATTATTTTTGAAGCATTGAATTTAGCTCAATCAGAGTTACAATTATGTTCTTTAAAGTATATCTAGTAGTCAATGTGCATATGTTGATTCGAACGAAGAAAGAGTTACTACTAGATGAGTGATCATTCAGCGCAGTGAATCTCTTCAATCTCATTTACTAGATCAAATCTCGATGTTTTTCAATTATTTTGAAAGCATTGAATTCAGCTAATTCAGAGCTACAATTATGCTCTTCAAAGTATGTGAGATAGTTAGCGCATCGAGATTGATTCAAGCGAATAATTCGATAGCAAATAGCAAATTCACTCATTCGTCTCATCAATAAAGCTGATCACTGCTGCTCAAGCTAATCACTGCTTTTAAAGCTGAAAGTCTTCAATAAAGCTGATCACTGCTTCTAGAGCTGAGCATAGATGAAAATAAATAGACTTCAAGATATCAACATTCTCAATCTCATTTACTCAATCAAATCTTGATATAAATCAATTATTTTGATGACATTGAATTCAGTTAATTCAAAGCTACAATCATGTCTTTCAAAGTATGTAAAATAATCAGCATGCATAGATTGATTCAAGCGAAGAAAGAACTACTACAAGAGAGAGCAATGATCACTCAATGCAATGAATCTTTTCAATCTCGATTTCTAGATCAAATCTTGACATTATTCAATTATTTCTGAAGCGTTGAATTCAGCTGAATTAGCGCTACAATTATGTCTTTCAAAGTATGTAAAGTAATTAGCGCGTTGAAATCAATTCAAGTGAGAAAAGATGAGAGCAGCTGAGCAATCAAGTCGATCAAATCTCTCATATTCTCGAATGCATTTGCTGCATCAAATCTGCGTATTTTTCGAGAATTTTTGAAGCGTTGAAGTCGTCTCGATCGACTCTATGATTCATGTCATAGAAAGTATCAAGCTCGAGAACGTCTAGTAGAAATTCAATCTATATGATGAATTGATTGAAGAACATATGATGAATCGATGTGTCAAAACGATCGTTGTTGAGAAGAATTGAAAGCGTCATATACTCATCTGATGATCAAGAATAAAAGATAGAAATCAGCATAAAGCGAGTCATATGAATGTAATGAAATGAGTATATAAATGCTAAGAAAGAAAAGTATCTAGAAGAGAAGAATCAACTATCTATATGACTCAGAAGAACATAAGCTAACTTTGAATAGAATTGACTTCAAAACAACTTGATAGTTTAGTGATGAGCAATCAACGATAGTCAGAAACATAGTCATCAACATAGTTATTAACATAAATGTGTAGCTAAAATTGTAACAGTATTTTTTTTCTTCAATGATTCATGTTTGCATGAATGTATTTTCTTAGTTTTGTGTAGAATCGAAATGTCTATTGTAACAAATTAACTATGTAGAAAGAAATCAACTTGCTCAGCAAAGAAATCAACTATTGACTGATGTTATTGAAGCAGACTCACTAGAAGAGAATTGACTAACTCATTAAAAAGATTGATTGTGATCATGTCATTGAAGCAGACTCACTGCTGATTCAGATCTACTACATAGTAGAACTTGTTTCATTCATTAATTGATTTAATCAAAAGATCAATCATTGTTCATCATTGTAACAGACTTACTGTTGAAATTTCAATATAGAAACAAGCTCATGAATTTGCTTGTTATTGAAAATGATTGTGTTATTGAAGCAGACTCACTAGTCGACTTGCTCATTGAAGAGATCAACTTTGAGCTTGTCATTGTAGCAGACTCACTAGTTGCACATGAATGTTTGATCAGATTCATTGATGAGTAAAGCAATGAAAGCGAGTAGATCATTGCATTGAGAATGTCATTGTAGCAGACTCATTAATTGCATGTGAATGAGTCAACAGATTGATTTACTGATAGATAAAGTGATGTGAGTAGATGAATCATTGCATTGACAAAAGATGTCATTGTAGCAGACTCATTATTTGCACATGATTGAGTTAATGAATTGATTCATTGATAAATAGAATGATGAAGATGAGTAGATCATTGCTTTGATGATGTCATTGAAGCAGACTCATTGAGAAGTTTGCTCATCAAGATAGAGACTTCACGCAGTTCTAGACTGATTTTTTTGATTGCTCTTTAAGATAGAGACTTCATGCAATCATAGACTGATCTTGTTTGATTATTCAATAAATTTGAAGAATTTCTTGCAAATCTGAATAAATGATTAATTCGCTGATCTTTGATCTAGTTGAATGATTTCAATCGTTTGTTTATACTTGCTGATCAGCGTACGAGTTCAAATCTTTTGTTTATTCTCGCTGAGTCAGCTCACGAGAAAGAAGAATGAATGTCTGCATGATCGCGAGTTGACTAGATCAAAGTCAATAGTCGTGTAAATTGAGCAAAGCAAGTCAATGCAGATTATTTCACTTCGTCTGTAATGAAGAAGCATTTATATAATGTTAGAGATCAGCATAGAGCGAGTCATATGAGTGTAATGTAATGAGTATATAAATGCTAAGAAAGAAAAGTATTTAGAAGAGAAAAATCGACTATCTATATGATTCAGAAGAACATAAGCTAATTCTGAATAAAGTTGACTTTGAAACAACTTGATAGTTTAGTGACGAGCGATTTATGATAGTCAGAAACATAGTCATCAACATAGTCATCAACATAGTTATCAACATAAATGCGTAGCTAAAATCATAATAAGATGAATGATGTATACTTAATGAGTTGTAAGTCATTTAGCAATTGAATCAATCTTGCTGTTGATTTTATAGATTTTCTAATGTTGTTCTGTTTTTCAATTGCATTGATCATGCAATAAATGAATTTCTTTAAACTCAATTTGTCTGAATGAATATATTGAATGAGTAATAAGTATCTGTATCATATGATAAATGAGATTCTTAATGTAATGTTGAGATCATGTTTAAATCATTCAATCAAAAAGACTTGAGACTGATATGTATATATTGCTCTTTAGAGATAGCTATAACAAGACATTAAGAATACAGAAGAGAAAGAGTGTGAACTCTTTTATAAATAATGACTTGAAACTGTGCTAAACTTGATATAAATGTGATGTAATATATCAGATGTGTTTGTTTAAAAAAATGATGAAAGAAATAAATGAAGAAAGTGCTGAACAATGAGAAGAAGTGCTGAGAATGACTTGAAGAATTCAATAAAGATGTGCTAGATTCAAACTAAGCATAACATTATCTGAATTCTGATTGATTCAAACATGTTCATAACAGTTTATAACACAGATTTCACATATTGATTCTGAGAATTCTTCATTTTCTAGACTATCAGTTGAATTCACATCAATGTCAATGCTCATGTTGACAAGACGTTTAACATTTATCATATTCAGATAAGTTAATCATTTATATCATTGATATCATGACGTCTTGAATGATTTTGTTCTGCTTGTCAGAAATTGAAAATTTGAAAGATTAATTGATGTATTCATGAAATATGCTTTTGCATCATTTTTCAAGTCAATGAGAATGATGATACTCTTTGAATTCATGAATTGAAATTTGTCATTCTTTATATTACATGTATACTCTTTGACTTTCATCTGATCAACTGACATCAAATTATAGTGTAGTTCTAAACAGTGATAAACATTAATTAATCAAATTTTAATTAATTGATTATTCAACAAAACATTAATTATAATTGAATCTTTCTTGATGATGAGTACTGTCTCATTATTTGCAGTAACAATGCTGTTATTGATGATCTTTTGATATGATTATTCATTGAACAAGTTTATATCATAGCAAACATAATTCTCAGCTTCGCTGTTTATTCATCAAACATCTGTGTGACTGTCAACTCAATAAACAATCTTCATTGTTCTGACTATTTTGACTTCAAAGCTTTTTTCAAAGTCATCATCATCTTCTTTAGTCAGATTCTTTCTTTTCTGAAAAGACTTTCATTTATTTGAATGAAGCTTCAAATGTAGAGTTCAACAATTCTATTTGCTATGATTTTCTTGCTTGCAATGAGCGCATTTCTTCAATCTTTTTCGAAAAAACTTCAACTTTTTATCATCAAACTGAGTTATCATACTTTTGAAGCTGAAGTTCTTCTTTTAATTTAATTACTTGTCATGATCAATTAAAATGATAGTCATATCATCAATTAATAAATTGAATTTATTGATTTTAATGCTTTGTATTAAATTGAAAATGTATGATTTTAAACTTTCGTTGAAATTTAGAAGAAAAAGATTGTTCAACATTCATGATTTTACTGTTTTTTCAATGTTTGCATACTTGATAGTGACTTACTTAAGTGAGTTTGCATAATTCTGAATGAATTTGAAATTTAATTGTTTTGATTAAGTCAGTTCTTTGATTGTCAGAAATAGAATGATCAAATTTAACTGCTCATATTAAGTCTTTAAAATAAATCACATTTTAGTGATGTTATTTGCTTTGAATATATATATTTTGAGTCTCTTTTTGCAGCTGAAGTTAATTATATCGCTGACTTTGTCATTTCTATCTTCTCAATGTTGAACATCAATGATATACTTCTTTTTATCTACTGTTGAAACGTTGAATGACAGTGATGTTGATTTCTTCAACTTTCTTAAGATGATCATTCAGAGATCTTTGACTTTCAAAACATTAATTATATTTTTCTTTCATGACTTGTAATTCTCACTTTTCTTTAGCTTAAAGACTTAATAAATCTTTGAATCTTTTATTGTTGTATGATGATTGAAGTATGAAAGTAGTTCTAGAAATTTAATCAAAGAAAAATTTCATCTTTTGATGACAGTGAGTTTAATGCTTCTGCTCTCTGTTATTTTTTTGATAGTAAAATAGCTAACTTGAACTCATAATCTCTTAATATATGAGAACACAAAAGTAGAAAAACATATAAATATATTTGACTGAACTATCTAGTAAATAAAGCATATGAGATGAAAAAGAAAGAAAAGAAGTGTGTCATGATTCTAATCTTGTCAAACTCAATCTTTTAATCTTGTTAAATTTATTCTCACTTCATCATCTTGACTAGTCTTTATTGAGTTTAACGTTGACTGAGAAATACACATATGTAATCAACTTCTTTTCTGTAACTATCTTTCTTTCTTAGCATTTATCTTTTAGTTAAATGACATCTTTATCTGACTCACTTTAGATAAATTTCTAACATTAAATAAATGCTCATCATTTACTACTTTGTTATCAATGAATAAATGATATAAAACAATCTATTCAGTAAGAAAAATTTGCAAGAAATTCTTCAAATTTGCATCATCATTTTAAATTGCAAGAAATTCTTCAATTCTACACTCATTTTCATCATAATAATAATAACAATAATAATAATAATAATAAATTCATACATTCTTGTGACATTGATTAAATCGATTCATGAGAAACTTTATGTTATATATGTCGAGTGAACAAAATTCTCTGAGGTAGAAAATCGCATGCTGTCTATACAATTGCTACATGCAGTCGAGACAATAAAACTGAGACTATGTATCAAATTTATTTGCAATGATTGCATGTTAAAGAATGAATGTTCTTGTCATTTTAAACTGCTTCAGCAGCTTTGTTTTCATCATCATTCTCGCTGTTGCTCTGAGATTCTTCGTGATTGAAATGATGATTCAATAGTTCGTGAAGTCAACGTTTCATAACATATTTAATTGAAGATGCATTCAATTCAAGCAATGCATCAGAATATGCTTGACTGTCTGATGATTTCATTTGCAATTGCATCAAGAACTATTTGCGCTTGACATGTTTTTCAAATGCAGATAAATCTTCAGCTCTATGCATTCAATTCTGATGTGAGTTGTAAGAATGCTTTCAATCTTCTGAAAATCATCATGCATCTTTATTGACTTTTTGAATAAATGAAATCTTTGAGCGAAGAATGCATCAATGTCTGCGATGCGTTTTTTGTAGTTTTCTCATCAAAGATTTCATTGACTTTTGTGAAACTGTGCAATTGCACGTTCACTCATTTAAATCATCATTAAGAAGTTGAGTCATTCACATTTAAACTGTATCTTTGCTTCTTCATGAATTAAAGTGTTCAGAAACATTATTTTTTGAAGATTAAAAAGTGAGAAATGAGTCTATTAATTTTTATCAAATGAGCATGTATGATCTTGCATGCTCATCAAGTTTTCTGTGTTCTGTCGTTGATTCAACTGCGTAGTGTGACTTGATTCTGTAGCTTGTTCAGATGAACATGTAGCAAGAATGTGTATGTTTCGACTTTCAGCATTTCAATGTTCACTTTTCTGAAGATGTTAATCACATGATGCAATGCTTAATTCTGAAGAGTTTTTAGTCTTTATTTTGTACTCGACAATCTCTCTTCTTTATCACGTTGATGTCATATCGATGCTTCGAACGTCATTTTCAATTTTATCATTGCAGAGTATATCTGTCTTGCTTTTGCAAATGTAGTTTCTCAGATGAAGATTTCAAGTTGATTAAACATCAGCATCTTGATGATGTGATTTGCTTCTATTTGATGAAGATGCAAATCTCATTGTAGTTTCATGTTCAGTTGCACTTCAAGAACTCATACATCTGATTTCAACTTTATTATCGAGTTTTCTATGCATAGATTGACTATCATGTCAAATCTTTTTAACTTACAAATGAAGTGAGTGAGTTCATATTTCTTTGAAGCAAACGTAGCATTATGAGTTTGAGCTCACTTTGCACAGACATCATATGCTTGACTCAATGATTTGCAAATTGATTCTGTGATTTTGTCGTAGATCAGAATATTGATGTCATTTACAAAGTCAAGCACTTTGATTTTGATTTCTAGAGTTTTGCATTTTTCAATTAAGCTTGCGTTAAAAAATAGAAAGAGAATCAATGATATGAAAGATCTCTGTGATATGTCAGCATTTACTTATTGCATCACGCTGATTTATTCATTAAACATCAGCGATGACTCTCTGTCTTTCAGAAAGCTGCAAGTTCATTCAACTATGTAATTCAATGTTCTTTTCATTCTTAAAGTATGCAGAAGTTTAGTATGCAAGACATGATTGAACGTTTCAGCAATGTTTAGACTAAGCATGAAGATTACGTACTTGATTTTGCAGTCTTATACTGCATGTACTTGATTCACTAGTAAATTCAGCGCTGAAATCACAAATTGCTTGCATCTCACTTTCATTTGAGCATTTGAAAGCATGTAATGAGTTTCAGTAATGTCACTTAATCTTTTGATCATGATTGATTCTAATGTTTTACTTATAATGTTTAGCAAAGCAATGAATTGATACATCTTCAAATCAATGTAATTGCTCTTCTTTGATTTGCAAAGTACTATTGTCTGAACTTTTTTGAACTGCTTCAAGTGATATTTGTGAGTTACACATGCATTGAATAAACTGATTAATATCGAAGTCAGTTCTGTTAAACTTGCTTGAAGCACTTTATTTGAAATTTCAAATGTGTCTGATGCTTTGTTGACTTTTACTCGTTGAATTATCTGTCTCATCTCATCTTGCAATAAAATTGAATTGAATGACATTGTCAGCAATATAAATGATCTTAAAATGTCACTGATGTCTGTTTAAAGCAATGATGAAAAGAATTTCTTTTATAGCATCTTTATTTTTGTTAGAAATCAATCTAAAGCGAGTCATAAAAATGTCATTTAACTAATAAATAAATGCTAAGAAAGAAAAGTATCTACAAAAAAGAACTCGATTCTTATATGTGTGTTTCTCAGCTCTGTGCTAAACTCAATTGAGTTGACATCTTACACATATGATGCAGAGTTTCAATGATATCATCTCTAGATCAGATTTTCACTAGACTCAATTAGAATGAAATCAGACGAAGACTAGATGAAGAATAGATGAAAACTAGAATTATAACATTACTTCTCTCTCTTGACTATTCATGTTCGCATGAATGTTGTTTCTTAGTGCGCTTTTCTTGAATATTTGATATGAAAGTCATCAATCATCTCTTGAGCGTTCATAAATTCATCGTCGTCAGCGTTATATCAGTTGAAATCATTGTCATAGTTCTTTCATTTGACTCGATATTGAAGTCGTCTTCGATATCATCGAAAGTTCAATATATCGTCGATTTTTCATTCATCTTCATCGTTTATCACTATTAACTTCGAAGATTCATTCTTTTGATCAGACAGAGAATCATCAATGACAGAATGAAAAAGCTCTGAATGAAATACGTCATGTATACACATAGTCTCTGATAGTTTCAACTTATAAAATGAGTCAACAAACTCAATGATCTGAAATGAGTCGAGCATCTTGTCATTCAATTTTTTGAAAGATCTCGCTGTAATAATGTTTCATTCATTCAGAAACATCTTTGATTCAATCTCATAATTGACTTTCTTTCTATGCTTGTTAACTTGATTCATCATTTGTTCTCATGTTTTGATCAGAGCTTCACGAGCGAAGATCAATGTCTTGTTCATTTGTTCAGATATATTCTTGACTCAATCAATCTGCAGACGTTCGCGAGTGCTTTCATACTCGATGATGTCAGAATCAAAGCTCATATGAGAATGAAAGTTCTTGTTCATGAAGAAGAAGATCAAGAAGATGACTGAAAACAAGATGTTATTGTTGACAAACTTGATCATGAGTAATCATTTGAATCAGTCGTTCTGCATATATGAACAGAAGAATCGAAGATATCGCTTGATGTTTTGATTGACTCGTTTGCTTTGATCATCAATCTGAGAATGATAGATGATGAACAATCGAAGAAAAATGCTCAGTCGTTTGCAAAGAAACTTTCATAGTATAGAGATGAATTGCAAATCTCGATCAAATACTATGAAGTTTGATAAATCATGAGTTTGATATATTCATTGAATCAGCATTTCAGCTGTCTTTTTGACAGTGATATCTTCATCATCAATGATGCAAGAAATATAATGTCTTTTCTTTGACAATCTGCAGATGATCGTCAGAATAGCGTTGTACTCGCTTGAATCAGATAGATCAATAATGAAGTTCATTGCTATGTTTTATCATCGCTGTTCAGATATCAATAGAGATTGAAGCAAGTCGTTTGATTTATCTTTAGATGTCTTTAAGTGTTGACAGATATAGCAGTTTCAAATATATCGATCTATCGTTTTTCGCATGAATGATCAATAGTAGTTTCGCTTTATGACTTTCACAGTTCTAAGAATATCAGAATGATCAACTGATGATTGATCATGTATCTCATGAATCAAATTTATTTGTAGAAGCTCGTTGAACGAGACTCATAGCTGACTGTCTTTGTATAAGATTTCATTCTGAATTCAACAATTCTTCAGCTTGATGTCTTTATATTGTGTCTCATCTCTTGCTATTGCTTCGCGAAGTAATGTACAATTCTCGTCGATTTCATTAGTCTCAAGAATCTGTTTATAGATTGATTCACTGATGTTCTTCTTTAAATCAGCAATTTTCATTCGATTCGAAGTCAGAATAGTGATTCATTGATAGCAAATGCGCTCATCTTCTGAATCTCTGAGCACAACGTCAGCTCGACGAGTTAATGCATCAATCTTGATGTTCTGTTTGTCAGATTGATACATTATCTTGAAGTTGAAATCAGCGAGCTTCTGAATTCAGCGCATCTGACGTCTGCTCAGCTCTTTATCTTTCATCAATGAGATGAGTGCTTGATGATCGATGAACATCTTGATAAAAATGTCAGTTAGTTTCAGTTCGAGTCGTCAGTGTTCAAATGCTCAAATGATGATCAGAAGTTCTTTATCATATATTTTGTAATTGCATTCAGCAGAAGACATGTTCTTGCTATAAAAGACAATTGAATGTATTACTTCTTCGTCATCATATTGAGAAAGAACTTCATCGTTGACGTAGTTGAATGAGTTGATTTCGAGAATAGTCTCACGAGTTTAATCAAAGTGACGTAGTATAAAAGTCTCGATCATACATCTCTTTATATGATTGAAGATAATTTGACAGACTTCATTTCATTCAAATATGATCTTCTTTTGAATGAGTTGAATCATTGAACGAACAATCTTCGAAAAGTTCTTGATGAAGCGTTGATAAAAGTTGCAGAAGTCAATGAAGAATTGCATCTGAATAAGATTATTAAATGTAGATCAATCAACGACTGCTTGCATCTTTCGCGAATTCATCTTCAATTCTTCGATTGATATCAAAAGTTCTAAAAAGATGATTTTCTGAACATGAAACTTGCATTTATCAATGTCTATCTGTAGATCAGCTTCTTGTAGTCTATTCAAGATCAATTGTACATGTTGCTTGTGTTTTTTCAAGATCTTGCTGTAAATGATAATGTCATCTAGATAGATCTGACAAAACTGATGTAGATATTCAAACAACACGTCGTTCATATAATGTTGATAGAACGTTGATTCGTTGATTAATTCAAAGAGCATTACATGATATTTATATGAGTCAAAGAAGATAATAAAGATAGTCAAATCTTCGCTATCTGAATGCATGTGTAGTTTATTGAACGTGACAATGATGTTCAATCGAGTCAGATATTTGCTTTCTTGTATACGAGCGAAAGTCTCGTCTATCAATGACAAAGAATAGTGATCTCGTTTGATCAAAGCATTGAGCTTTCTGTAATTGATGCAGAAACGCAGACTATCGTCTTTCTTTTCGATGAACAAAATGAGCGAGATGTATGATGCAAAGCTGAAGAAAATGAATTCTTTATTCAGATGTTTGATCAGATACTTCTTTATCTTCTGAAGCTTGTGATCAAACATCTGATATAGTCTGCTTCGAGAGAGTGTTTCTTCATCGATCAACTCAATTTTGTGATCGTAGAAACGATGCAATGATAGCTGATCAATCATTGCTCGATCGAAGACATCTAGATAGTCGTGATATTCAGAAAGAAGCTTGACTTTGACTTGCTTGAGAGCTTCAGCGTGAAAAAGCTCATGCAGATTCACTTCTTCAGACTTGTTTTCAACTGTAGTCATGAGTCAATCGATTTTCAAGATGATAACAGCAAAGATCTTGACATCTGATCATTTGACTAACATTCTATATGTTGCTGTCTCTATCATTGCTATGTTCGTTGAACTGAAAGAGAATGAATTCAGACTGAACGTTGATTTAGAATTTTTGACGTTAGTTAAAGTCGCGTCACGCAATTTTAACTGTTCAATTAGTTTAACTGACTTTTCATTGAACTGATTGAAAGAGAGTGATTTCAGACTGAGTTGAAAGATAGTGAAAGATCTCTTCAATATATGAGTAGAAGTCAAACTCTTTTGCTTCGTGATTGTCTTGTTGCTTGTGAATAGAACAATTGATTTTAAATTGAGAATGAAAATCGAAAATCGAAGAGAATTGATTCACATGTCAATTACTAAATTGATTTTGTTCATTCATGTTTTTTCAAGAATCATTTGATGTTGATTTAATCAAGTGATCAACATAGAAGCTGTGTCAATTGTATGATCTTGAACAGTCAGATTTGAATAGATGACATGAGTAATGAGTTTTTTAGCATAATGATCATCAAATTCTCGAATTGACTTCGCTTTGATCAAAGTCAGAGACTCGATTTGCAACTGATCACAAACAATCTGCGCAATCACTTCATCAATGAACGAATAGTCAGCAGCTTTGATGTCAATCAATGACTTCAATGAGTAACTAATTTCATTGCTAGAAAGTACACATTCAGTAGTCAAAGATTCAGAAGCAAAAGAATCATCTGACATGCTCATTGTTGAAGAAATTAACATCTCTTTCATCGCATCTTTGATGAAAGTCTCTAGTTTTTTGTCTCGCTATTCTCAGAAGACATTTTCTCATTCTCTTTATTCTTTGAAATGATGATTTCATGTAAACGAAGAATGAAGACACAAGATGCAAAAGTGTTAACTTTGTTTTGAGAGCAATTCTTGAACAAATGACTCGAGATCTTGCAAGTATAGCAGATGATAGACAATCTTGCTGACTCAGAGATAGAAGAGAAGATAGACTTAACATAATTGATTATTGAAGTCGTTATTGACAATGAAGTAGCAGCATGTTTATCAGATATGATCATGACTTTGACGATGACAGTGCGAAGCTGACTGCGTAGCTGATAGTTGACTCGCTGTTTATTATTCACATCTTGAAGAAAGATTCTTAAGCGAGTGAGCGAAGTAAAATTCTCTGAACAGACTGATAGAGCATTCTGCAAGCGATTATTGATTTTATTCTGAAGATCGTTCATCAGAATGTGATCGTCGTAGTCTAGATAGTTGAATAGCTTCATAAAGTCAAAGTAGAAGACATTGAAAGACTTGTCTGTTTATCTCAGAACGTTGTACTCACGACGACACTTTCAATTTCTATTCAGTTCATTGTATATTTCTTTCAGATGCTCAAATAGCTCGTAGATCAAGATGTAAGAATGCAAAGCATCATGACGATGTCAAGCGAAAATATGTTCAGCAGCATCATCTTCTAGTCTAGATATCACATAGACAATACAGATATTCTCATTATCGAAGTGATTGACATTAGTTTGAAGCTTGTCATTCATCTTGACTCTTCAGCTATCTCATGTTGATTCATCTTCGTCAATGAATACAGAAAGATTTGAAAACTTGAAAGACTTGTGATGATCATTATTGAATAAAGTGAATGACTTACATCGAGTATGATTCTTGATAGATTGATGAGATAGAGATTTCATAGAAACTCAAGATTCAGTAAACTGACGAGATTGAAACTGATTCGCTGAATGCTGTCTCTTTTTTAGACTCAAGACTTTCTTTCATAGTTCAATGATAGTCTCTTCTTGAGTGTCTATTGTCATTTGATTAATCTCTAGCTCATCAAATCTCTTGATGTGATCGACTTGAACATTGATTCATTGCTTGTTGAGTTTCAAAGTCATGTCTCGTTGATCTCTTAGCTTGATCAGCATCTTGATGATTTCGTCTGACTGATCAATAGCTCATTGACGAAGTTGTTGACTTGTGTTGATGTTTCATGAAATAGCGACATTCTGAGATCTCACTGAAGCATTAAAAGAAATAATGAAAACACGTCTGCTAGCAGTGCTTTTAAGCAGATGAGCTGTTCATGACTCGACTGATTCGAAGTCGCGTGTCATTGTGAGAAAGATAAATAGATAGATTGTGATAAGATTGAGTGATTGATTTGATAAATTTGAGTAAATTTGAAGATGTGTTTTGATAAAAGTAATTCAAAGAATCTCTTGCAAATTTTCTGAATAAACGAAGTAGATTATTTCGTATCGTCTACACGTCAATAGCAGAGTAGTTGATGAGCATTTATCTACTGTTAGAAGTCGATCTAGAGCGAGTCATAGAGATGTCATTTAACTAATAGATAAATGCTAAGAAAGAAAAGTATCTACAGAAAAGAACTCGATTCTTATATGTGTGTTTCTCAGCTCTGTGCTAGACTCGATTGAGTTGACATCTTACACATATGATGCAGAGTCTCAATGATATCATCTCTAGATCAGATTCTCGCTAGACTCGATTAGAATGAAATCAGGCGAAGACTAGATGAAGAATAGACGAAGATTAAAATCGTAACAATTTTTTCTTTGAATGAATCTGCTATGTGATTGAAATCATTGCTCTTTAGTGACAAAAACTGCGAAAGTTTCTTAAGAAGCTAACTTTCAATTCTAACTGATTTTGCAAAGCATCAAATTGATTTCAATTCATTGCTCAGCTCATGCATCTGTCATTTAAAATGTGAACATTTTGTTTCTTTGATGACTTTGTTTTTGTGATCATTGTATCTCAGATAGTCGTTTCACGTCTCTAAAGTACTCTGTGATTTTTATACAACTCATAGTCATCGCGATTTTGTCATGACTTTCGAGCAGATCTGATTTCAAAAGTTTCATGCTTGAATCAATGATTTTGCTCAAGAAGTAGACTTCTCAATGATTTCTTGTAATGCATAAGTGATTTCAGTTACTCTGTCATCTATCGCTGTCTTGTCTTTGAAAGAATGATCAATGAGAAGATGTATTCTTAAATGAGCATTTAGTGCTTTCGTGTTCATTTTCTTTCATAGTTAATGAGTCGTAAGCTGCATAAAGATTGTGCATGAACACAACTTCATGATGATCAAAAGATGATCAGATTTCTGATGTAAATCAATTCTTACCTTGCATTTATGTATCATGAATTGAATTTTCTTGCTGTCAAACGCTAGATTTATTGTTGTGAGCTGATTGTGAGTCTCTTTAGTAATTATGTCTGATTCAAGCAATAGCTTTAGTCTTGCGTTCGTAATAATGTCTAGTAGAGCATTCATCATTATGTGACGAGTAAAGCATTTTTTGTCTTCTCAGTGTGAATGATGCAGATTGAAATCTTCTACAATTAGTTGTTTGCAATCATCTTTGATTAGTTCATTTAGATGAGAAATAGTAGATGATTCTTCTGTAAAGATGATAGACAGTGAGCATAAATTGTAGATGTTTATGAGTTGTAGCATCTGTATCTCATCTTTCAAGTTGCTAGTTTGTAGCTTAATTGAGCAGATGTTTGATTCAATGATTTTCATTGCTCATTGATTGAGTTTTAAATGCTTGTTAACATAAATGCATGTTCTTGCTTGAAATGATGAGTCTCTCACTAGATGAAAGAAGTTGTGAGTCGAGCTAAATGTTTGCAAAGCATTAATGTTGCAATCTTGTTTCTGAATGATTATTATGTCAAATTTACGAATCTCTCTGTTTATCAGAAATGATTTCTGAATTTTCAATGACTTTCTGATGTTGTACTGTAGAATTCGCAAAAAGATTTGATTCATCATAAAGTTATCTGTAACTGTTGTTGATTCTGTGCAAAGACAGCTTTTTGTATGCTTTTAATCATTAAGAGTCTTTCACATTTTTTGATTTAATGTTTCTGTATCTGTTCAGACATCATGTTTTTTGAGTTGCTAATCACATTTGAAAAGTGATCGACTCATCTCTTCTTGACTTTCATCACTTGTCATGTTGACTCATTGACATCTTGACTGCTTGTTGTTGTCAAGACATTCATTGAACTCACAAGATTTATTGAACTTAAGAAGTTCAAAAAGAAAGAAGAGAGTGAGTGATTGTCTTTTGACACTTCAAAGTATCTGATCAATCTGTTTTGAAAGATTTCTTCTGATTGCTTTATCTGTAGTTTTCACTTAAAGCATGAGTGTTTTCAGAGTTCATGACTATCATTGCAATTCACGCATCGTCTTCTATTCATCGACACAACGCACTCTTCAATGTGATGTTTATCTGTGCATTTGAAGCAGCACTCTTTGTTTTTGCAGAATCTAGTCATATGATTGAAATCAAAGCATTTATAGCACTATGTGATACAACAGTTCTTTTTAAACAACTTGCATGAACATTCTTGATATGAATTCAGTATGTTTACGTTTAGTAGTTGATTCATCATCGTTTTGATTGCAATCTCTATGATGAGTGATGAGTGAATCTTCTCACTCTCGACTATCTTCTTGAGTCAAGCTATTCTCAGTATCTCTAGATCTTCATGAAGTCTTATGTTGTTCTTTACTAGTCTTTTGATGATCATTTTCTGATTGCTTGTGTTCAGTATGATGTGTACATCATGTGCTAGTATCGCGAAACTTTTACACACTACATGCGCTGAGCTTGCGATTCTCTTCACTCATGTTTGAGACTTTTCTAAAGCTGCTTAAGCTTTTGAACTCATCACGTGAAGTGCAATGTCTTCGCTTTCAAGTTTGCAAAGCAACATTATTAGATTTCGTTGCATCATCAACACGTTTGCAATTTCTTAAAAAATCTGATCAATCAATCTCTTCTGTATTTCTTTCATCTCTTTTCTCTTCACTATCTTCACTAAAATTTTGCATTTCTTGCAAAGCAATGACAAATCATCTCTGAATCACTGCTTCTCAGTTGTTGCTTCTTCTCTTGTTACATTAACTCATGATAATGTTTTGAATATGAAACGCATATTTTCTTATATTTGTAATTGTTTATTAAGAAGTTGAATGAATGTTTTCAACTTCTGTACATTCTTCATGATGAATGCATCTTGACTTTCAATCTTTCTTTCTGAAGCATTTCGAAGACGTTGAATCAGCTCTAAGATCACTTCTTTTCATGAGTGATCTTTGTTCTTCTCTTTCTTTAATGTTGATGTCTGTGTTAGTAAATCAATAATTCTGATAACTTTCATCTCATCATTGTGTAAGTGTTTAGACTCTGCATCGCTGTCTCTCTGTGACGAGTCAACGCTGCTTGCAATCATCATTGAATCAGCATTACTGCTGCTCATGCAATTCATCATCATTTATTCATCTACTTAATCTTTTCTCTCTTGTTTATAATGCTCTGTTCAAAAGTTCATTTTGTGTACATTGTGATTGTTTTTTCATTTTCATCATTCTATTCACAAAAAATTCTTTAAATAAAGCACTCAATTATTATCTGAAATTCATAAGAAATTCTTTGAATTTTCACTCATCAAAAAACATCAATTCAAAACATCAATCTTTCATTTACTTTTATCTCAACAACTTTTATCTTATCTTATCATGATATATGATATTGAGTCAGTTGATTTTCAAACAACTTGTCTGCTTAAAAGCATTGTCAATAGAAGAATTTCACTTCTACTCATCAATGCTTCAGTTGAAGCTGAGAAAGCTGTCACTTCATGAAACATAAACATCAAAAAACAACTGTTTCATTGAGTCAGTAATTAATTCAACAAAGTCATTAATATGCTGAATGAGTTTTGAAGTCAGCAAAACTTGACTTTACAACTCAATGAACACTGACTTCTTGTACAAAATGATCACAAAAAGAGAGCGAAACAATTAAAAGTCATCTTTGATAAAAATGATGAGTTAGAGAAAAAGATTAATTAGTTATAAGATGAGTGATTAAACTTCAGAGCAAAACAACGTCAAGCTGATTGATTTATGCTTCGTCAAAATACTCAGTCAGCTGAGCAACAAGTTAATCAGAAAGAAGTTCACTTTCAATGAAAATCTTCTACTCTATCTGATAATGAGAATAATCATCACAAGTTCATTAAGCTTTCAAATTCACTCATCTTCATTGAAACAGATGATTCTATCTGAAAAATATGAAACATCAAAATAACTGACAAGCTTGATGTCAACGCGAATCATTACTCTACTGAAAAGATTCATATTGTTTATATGATTTTCAGACTAAAAGATGATGCTGATCAGCAAATTTATGCAAAGCATCATGTTGATGCTTTCTCATTCTATCAATCACTATCAAAGTTACTGAAACATTTAAAAGAAATTTACAAAGATCAGAATTTGATTTGAAAGTATCATCATGAATACATTATTCTGAAGCAGCTCAACAAGTCTTTCAACTCTTTTTATTTAAAATTTACTAAAATATTCAACTTTCTAAACTACAATAATATCATTCTGATGAACAACATTTAAAATAAAATCAATAATCATTTTCAAAATGTGTTATCAGTTTGACTCATAAAGTTTAACTCACTTAATAAGTTCAAAATCTTTCTTCAAGATATAAATAATAAATAACGAATTAATTATCAGTTACATGATGAGCAATGAACAGTCAAATTGATAACAGCTTTGAAAAAATGTTTTGTTTCTTTGTCAATATCAGTTTCAGTCTTGACTACTAACTATGTTCAATTCACTACTTTTTTCACTCTTGAATCTGAATGATCAAGAATGTCAATCATCTGCTTCAACTGCAAAGTATCAAGTCATCTTTCAAAGAACTACTTTCAGCTGAAGACTAGTACTTCAACATTTCATGCATTCATCTTTTGTCTCAATGAAATCATCATGTCAAAAGAAGAGAAGAAATTATTTACAGAGAAATTGAAGAATGAGATAAAAAACTAGTGACTTTCATCAAAAATGCAATAAAAAATGTGTTAATTTCTTCAACAATGAGCAGTTTAAATGATTTTTTTGCTTTGAAATCTTTGACTATTGAATGTATATTATCTAACAATGAAATTAATTACTCATTAAAGTCATTGATTGACATTGAAGCAGCTGACTATTCATTCATTGATGAATTAATCATGCAGAATGTTTGTGATCATTTGCAAATTGAATCTTTATCTTTAATCAAGCTTAAATTAATAAGAAAATTTGATGATCATTATGCAAAAAAGCTCATTATTCATGCAATTTATTCAAATCTAACTGTTCAAAATCATATGAAATGTTTCATCTTTATGCTGATCACTCAATTAGATCAACATCAAATGATTCTTGAAAAAACATGAATAAATAAGATTGAAATAACTATTGATATGAAAGATGATTGTCTTCAATTTTCTAGTTTCAAAACTCATATCAAAGCTTTTATCAAAGTTCATTTGACTGTTCTTTTAAGCAAGAAAATCGCGATAAAACAGAAAAGTTTAATCTTTATTTAAATATTAAAGAGATTTATCTCTTCTGTTATCACTCAACTCAGTGAGAAGTCATCTTCATTCAGTAAAATCGTGAAATTATTTAATTCAATCAAATTTTCGTCTTTTGATTTAATGAACATAGCAATGATAAAGACTGCAGCATATAAATCACTAGTCAAATGATTGAATATGACTACTTTCGTGATCATCATCACGAAAATTGATCAACTTCTAAAAACAACTAGAAATAAACTTGAAGATGTAAATTTATAAAAGCTTTCATATAAAGAAATCTTGAAAAAAGTCAAAGTTAAGCTTTCTTTGAAATATCATGATTATTTAGACGTGTTTGATTGAGCAATGACTGATCAACTATCTTCTCATTATTTTTATGATCATAAAATTAAGTTAATTGACGAGAAAACATTTTCTTGAAGTCATCTTTATCATATGTTTGACTACAAGCTTCAAAAGATGAAAAATTATCTGATTAAACATTTGAATAAAGACTTTATATCTTTTAGCTCAACTTCATATGCTTTATTCATATTCTTCATTGAAAAGAAAGATGATAGCTTGCGTTTCTGCATCAATTACAGAAAGCTTAATACTTTGATCAAATGAGATCACTATTTTTTGTCATTAATAAATGAGACTTTCACTTATATATAAGAAAGCAAGTATCTGTTACAAGTGTATCAAGACTGATTAAAGTTAGTCAATGATTTAGTTGAAATCTGATCTAGATCTGACTCAGATTTAACTCAAATATGACTCAACACTCTTTTTCTTTCTCAACACTCTTTTCTTTCATCAACATCTTGTTCATTTACATCATTTTCTTTTCATGTTACAAACACATTTCTTTCAAGTCTAGCGCAGTCTTTGAACATTACATAAATAAAAGCTTTTATATCAATCTTCTTCTGTATTTTTAATATTCAGTTATAACTATCTTTAAAGATCAAGCACTATCAATTCTGATCTTCATTGATTGTATCATCTAGACATGATTCTGACATTATATTAAGAATTCGTTAATCATATGATACTGATCTCATTACTCATTCAACATACTCATACAGACAGAATGAGTCTAAAGAAATTCATTTATCTGATGATCAATGACAATTAAAAGACAGAACAACACTAAAAGATTGAATAAAATCAATGACAAGACTGTTTGAATTGCTAGACTACTTATCACTCATTAAGTATGTAAAGTTGACTCAATTATGAGAATCACAATAAAGAATCTTCGTGAATTGCTTAAGAATCAAATCAATCAATAGATTCAACGATAAAGAATTTTCGTTGTTTGCTAGAGAATCAATCAAATCAATCAACAAACAAATCTCATTTTCTTTGTTGAAGATTAAACATCATTTCATACATCTTTCTTTTTCAATCATTAAGCATCATCATTCATTCAACTCTTTTTCAAACAAATCTCATCATGTTTAGTCATTCATTTACTGAAGAGTGTTCTGAAGAATTTTGAAATCATTTCTCTTAAATTTCTGATGCTGATTCATCGAAATCACGAACGAAATCATTAATTGCTGCGTCATTCATTCATGAAAATGACAAATTATTCACTGAAACGATAATACTTTTCATGTTTTATGAAATCTGAAAAGCTTAAAGTCTAGTTCTTGATAAAGAAACAGATTGACTTTATGAGTTAAATAAACAACAAGAAGATGAAATCAAAAAGTTGAAGACAAGACTTCAAACTAAAGAAAACACTTCTTCTGATTTTATCTACTTTAAGCGTTCTAGATCTCAAAAAATATTTGATTCTTCGCTGTTTACTGATGAAAAGAATTCTACTTAAAAGAATTGATACGAAAAATTTCAGAATAAACTAGAGATCAATGTTGATCTCTTTTCTAATGAATGAATCAAATTGAGCTATATACATTCTAGATTATTTGATGATGCAGCTGAAGTTACTCAGACTAGATGCAAACATGACTGTGTCAATCTTTATAGAATCATCAAAGATCTTTTGAAAGAGTTAGCTCAGTTGTTCAATGATTCAAATAAGAAAGTCAACTTTCATAGAAAATACTACAACTTAATTCAAGAATCAAAGAAATTCAGCAAGTTTTATACTCAGTTTCAACAACTATCTTTCTATCTAGACTATCATGAAAAGCAACTGATCATTAATTTGAAAGATAAAATACACTTTCATCTTTGATTCATTTGAGTAGATCAACTAGTTCAATCTGATTCTTTAAAAGAAATTCGTTTCTATCTGATTCATTTGAATAATGATCAGCGAGTCATTTGAAAGATCAAGAACAAGCTCAAACATGTTAATAATGTTTCAAAGACTATCTTTCATAGAGCGACTGTTATCATTCAATCAATCAATCATTTGAAGTCTAATCAGTCAAAGTCGCGCGACGCGATTTTAACTAGCATCAAGAAAGCAGACGTTCTAATTGAAATCTGTTTTATATATCATAAATCAGATCATAGTTTTAAAGAATGCTTGAATTAATCTACTAAAATTAATGCAGTGAACAAAGAATATGATCACTTTGATTTCAATTTCAATTTCGATTTCGATTCAAAAAACTAGTCATCTTTTCAAAAGTCATTAAAGAGATAGAAATTATATCTTTGTGAAAACTAGATGAAATTCTATCAAAAAAGAATTACTTTGAAAAGTTGTTTTTAATTGATGCTCATCTCATTTCTCAGAAATGATCTTTCAGTCTTCATTTTCTAATAGACAGTGATTCAATCATTTACATGATCATACATTTCAATCTAGTTGATAAAGTATGTGAGAAACTGAGAATTCAATTTATATCACTGACAAAAGAGAAGTTAATAAAAGATTATGATGAAAAGATATTTAAGAAGACAATCACTCATAAAATTCTACTCAATCTCATCATTGAAAGTCATAAGAAATTGACTGTATCAATGTTGATAGCTGATATTGATCATCATGAAGTCATTTTGAGTAAGCTCTGAATGAATAAAAACGAAATATTACTGAATATGCAAAATGATGTCATTGTTTTTTCAAATCAATTGAATACTTCTATTTCGATTTTTTCGATCTCGCTCAATTTCAAGCACTCAAGTTGATCGCGATCAACTTCACTTTCTTCAATCACTCAGACTAAAATCTTTATGATGCTCAAATAACTTGTTTCAATCACTGCTCAGAAAGAGTCATTCTTGATTCAAAGTATAAACGTCACTTCATTCAAAACTGTCAGAATCATGTTTAAATGATACAATCAATGAAGATCAGAGTTGATAGTGCTTGATCTTTAAAGATAGCTATAATTGAATATTAAGAATACAGAGAAAGATTGATACAAAAGCTTCTATTTATGTAATGTTCAAAGACTGTGCTAGACTTGAAAGAAATGTGTTTGTAACATGAAAAGATAATGATGTAAATGAACAAGATGTTGATGAAAGAAAAAGAATGTTGAGTCATATCTGAGTCAAATCTGAGTCAAACCTGAGTCAAATCTAGATCAGATTTAGATCAGATCTCAGTTAAATTATTGACTAGCTCTAATCAGTCTTGATACACTCGTAACATTATCTTTCTCTTTGAAAATTCATGTTTGCATGAATGTAGTTTTTTTGCTCACTTTTGTTAATAGTTATTTTGATATTTAGCGTGATTTGCTTAAATATAGCTTATGAAATTCGTTCAAAACTTTCTTTGAGTCATTGAATTTTTCTTTATTGACATAGTATCATTTGTTGTTTCTATCTAGATCTTTTCATTTGACTTTGTACTGTATTCGATCTCGATAGCATCTGAAGTTCAATATATCATCTATCTTTCAGTGTTCATTGTCTTTGATAGTGATTGATCTGAGTGATTCTGAATGTTGTTCTGATAAAGAGTTTTCTGAATACAATCGTAGTAGCTTCAAGCTGAACATTAAGTGTATATGCTTCATGCTTGTAAATAAATGAAGATGATAGAAAGTCTTGACTTTGATAATGATTGAGTAGAAATCTAGCTGTTTGTCTTTCAAATTCTTGCATGATTTCATGATTTTGACGTTTCTGAAAGATAGTCAAATCTGATCACTTATCTTGTAAATGACGTCTCATTTATGTTTATTAATCTGAGCTTCAATGATCAGCTTAGTCTTTTTCAATTATTGATGATCAAAGTTCAGTAACTCTTTCATTTGAATGACAATATCATCTGCTTTTCTAGCTTCAATTCATTCACAAGTGATTTCATAGTCAGTTGTATCTGAATTGAAACTCATTCAAGAGTGAAATTCTTTATTGAAGTAGAAAGAAATCATTGAGATGATCGAGAATGTATTGACATTGTCACTGAACTCAATCATAGATATTTATTTAGCTCAATCATTCTGCATGTAATTACAGTTGATTCTGAGTTTGCATTCAACGTCTTGATTGACTCACTCTGTTTGATCATTGATCTCAGAATGATAAGCAGTGAATAAACTAGCAATAATTTGCAGTCGCTTACAAAGATTCTTTCACATGATGAATATGAATTGAGAGTCTCTATTTGAAACAATAGAACTGAGTAAATCATGCAGTCAATAAACGTTTCATAGCATAATTCAGACTGTTTCTTCAACTGAGATGTCATCATCTTTTCAATGACAGAAAACATAGTGATGTTCTTTGATGAGATGACATATGATTGTACAAATGATGTTGTAGTCTTCTGACAGAGATAGTTCAGTAATGAAGTTCATAGCTATATTTTTTCAGCGTTTCTGTGAAATCAAAAGAGAATGATGAAGTTCATTGATGCTATTTCTAGTGACTTTGCTTCATTGATAAGTATGATAGTTTTGAATGTATCATTGAATAGTAGCTTGATGATCTGATCAATAGTAGAAACGCTGAACTAGATTGATGATTCATTTATTGTCGAAATGAAAGATTGAAGATTGATCATGTACTTCTTGTAGTAATTTCATATGCATGTTCTCAGAAACTCACAGTAGATCTTTTCTAAATAGAACATCATTAATAATTTCGCAGTTCTTCATCTTAGTGCTATGAAGCTTAAGCTTGTTGTCGTTTTTAGCTTGTTTATATTTGCTGCAGAACTCATTCATTTAATTGACTAATTGTACTCTCTGATAGAAATTGACTTCTAATTTCAAATTTGCGCTCGATTTCAAGTCAATAGATAGAATATCGACTCTATCAAAGATAAGAATAGTTTGAAAGCAATTTTCAAATCATTTAACTGATTCAAAGACGTTCGCTAGAGACATTCAAGTTAACGCATCGACTTTAGTGTTCATTTTGCCTGATTTAAAGATGATCTGAAAATTGAACTTTGATAGAATGTTCAGATAATTGACTTAATGTTGACTCAACTGTTTGTTTTTCATGAAGATTTTCAGAGCTTGATGATCAATAAATATCTGAATGAGTAATTCAATACATTTTAGCTTGAGTCATCAATGTTTGAAACAACGAATAATGATCAGCAATTTCTTGTCATAGATATGATAGTTGATTTCAGCAAGAATCATGCTTTTGCTGTAAAAGATCATCAAGTAAAGTACATTCTTATCATTGTACTGAGACAGTATTTCATCTTTTACATAGTTTAATGCATTGATTTTCAAAATAGTCTGATGTTTGAGATTAAAATGACGAAGAACTGAAGCAAAACTGATCTGTTTCTTCAGATTTCTGAAAGCTTGAACGCAAACTTCATTTCAAACAAAAGACATGTCTTTTCTAGTCAATTGAGTGAATGATTTAACTAGTTTGAAGAAGTTTCTAATGAAATGACGATAGAAGTTCACAAATCTTACGAAGCTCTGAATTTCTTTCAAATTGATCGAAGTAGTTCAGTTGACTATGACAATCATCTTACTTGAATTCATGCGAAGATCTTGTTCTGATACAATGACTTTTAGAAAGACTGTTTCTTCTACATCGAATTTGCACTTTCAAATATTCATTTGCAGTTCAGCTTCGTGTAGTCATTTCAATACTAGTTTGACGTGATCTCTATGTTTCTTTCTTGTTTTGCTATAAATGAGAATGTCATCTAGATAGACTTGACAAAAGTCGTTCAGAAAGTTTCATAAAATGTCATTCATATATTGCTGAAAGAAGATTGACTCATTAGTCAGTTCAAATGATAGCATCTTGTATTTATATGCTTCTAAAGCAGTGATAAAAATGATGTAATTCTCATTATCAAGATGCATTTGAAGTTTGTTGAATGTTGATATGATGTTCAATCTAGTCAGATGCTTGTAACTCACTATTTTATCAATGATCTCATTTATCAGCAATAAAGAATATTTATTTCTTTTGAAAATGACATTTAGCTTTTGATAGTTCATGCAGAATCGAAAATCTTCATTTGCTTTAAGTGCAAATAGAACAGAAAAGAAATAGAGAGTCTGACTGAGAGTGATGAATTTCTTTGACAGATTCTCATTTAAGTACTTCTTTACTTTCAGAAGTTTGACAGAGAACATTTGATAAACTTGACAGCGAGAAGACGTTGAATCACTGATGAGCTCAATTTTATGATCATAGAAACGATGAGAAGATAGTTTATTTAATTGAACTCGATTAAAAATATCTAGAAAATCATGATATTCTGAAAACAGCTTGACTTTAATAGCTTTCAAATTCTGAGTAGTTTTCTTGACAAAAAAGATGTTCAGAGCATTCAAATTGCACTGAGTGTTGTACGTGATTTCTTTATTAATATTCTTCATGAATAGAGCGAATACTTCAGTCTGATTCTTCTTTGAGCGATTCAACAGTGTTTTGAATGAAGCAATGTTTATGCTTCAAATTGAGAATGACTCTTTCTAAATCATAGTTGAAACAGATCATTTGAGCATTCTAGAAATCTTTGACTGAAAGATAAAAGTAAACGAAGTTAATCATAATCAACTTGAGTGCTTTGAATTGAAAGAAATTGAAAAAATCGAAATGAGAGTATCTAATTGATTCAAAAAAACGATGATGTCGATTTGTATATTCAGTAATATTTCATTTTTGTTCATTCATGATTTTTCTAATATAACTTCGTGATGATTAATGTCAGCTATCAACATAGAAACAGTCAATTTCTTATGACTTTCAATAATGAGATTCAATAGAATTTTATGAGTGATAGTTTTCTTAAATATCTTTTCATTATATTCTTTTATTAACTTCTCTTTTGTTGATGATATAGATTGAATTCTCAGCTCTTTACAGACTTTATTGACTAGATTGATATGTATGATCATATAAACAATTGAATCACTATCTATCAAAGAGCGAAGATTGAATAATTCATTCTGCAAGATGAGAAGAGCATCAACTAGAAATGACTTATCAAAGTAATTCTCTTTCGATAGAATTTCGTTTAAATTGCACAAAGATATAATTTTCACTTCAGTGACTGTTGAGAAAATGACTAGTTTTTTGACTTGAACTTTGATTCAATATCAAGTTCAAAATGATCATAGTTCTCATCAACTGCATTGACTTTGATAAATTGATTCAAGTATTCTCTGAAACTATGATTTGATTTGTGACATACAAAACAGGTTTCAACTAGAACATCTGCATTCTTGAAGCTAGTTAAAACTGCGTTGCGTGACTTTAATCAGTCAGACTTCGAAGCAGAAAATTGAACAGCAATAATTACTTTAAAAATGATGATCTTTGAATCATCACATTTAAGTAGTTTGTTCTTGATCTTTTGAACTGCTCTATGTTCATTGTTTAAGCGAATCAGATAGTTTCAAATATCTGATAGCTTAATAAGTGACTTCATCTGAGCTGTTCAAAAGATTCAAAGATGAAAGTTTATTTTATTCTTTAGATCAACGACTAGTATATTCTTCTGATACTTTAGATATATGTATAGTCGTTGAAACTGATTAAAGAAATCGCTGAATTTCTTTGATTCTTGAATCAAATTAATATATTCTCTACGATAGTTGTCTTTCTTATCAGAGTCATGAAATGATTGAGCTAGTTTCTTTAGAAGTTCATTGACAGTCAGATAGAAATTGTCACAGTTGAGATTGCATCTGACTTGAATGATTTCAATGATGTCATCTGCTAGTCAAGAGTTTATGTAGCTCAGCTTGTAAAGTTCATTTGAGAAAATGTCAATGTTAATTACTAGCTTCTTTTGTATGTTAAGAAATCAGTTCTCTCAAGTAGAATTCTTTTCATCAATGAACATTGAAGAATTGAGTATTTTGTGATATTTAAATTGTTCAAAGTAGATGACAATCAAGAAAGCAATGATGATTACATTAACTATGAAAGCAATGAAAGCTTGTAGTTTTGCTTTCAACTGTTGAATTTCGCTCTTGTCTTGTTGTTTTATCTTGATGAGATGATCTGTTTTTTTATTAAGAACATAGATACATTTCTTTCATACTTTCATATTATCAAGTATGATGATTTCAGCGTTTGATTCGTTGAAAGCAATAAATGAAGAAGCATGTTGTAAGTTGACGATAAAAAAGAAAGCTTATGAACGTGTTTATTGCAAGAGATCAACGAAAGCTTTATCTTTATCAGATGTGTTCTTAAATGTCATAGTGAAGAAGATGAGAATTGATTTAAACTGAATAAAGAACGAAGCTCAGTGATTTTATGAAGAAAGATGAATGTTTGTTCAACAAAGAAGATGTTTGTGAAAACAATTGATCTTGAAGCAATTCATGAAGATTCTTTATTGTAATTCTCTTGATCGATTTGATTCTCTAGCAATTCACGAAGATTTTTTATCATAGATTCTATTAATCGATTTTGAATGAATGCATATTGAATGAGCAATAGATTCTCTAGCAATTCAATAATCGTATATTCTCATTAATTCTATGAATTTTCTGATGTTGTTCTTGTTTTTCAAGATTGAATCATCAGGTAAACAAATTTCTTTAAACTTGATTCATCTGTACAAGTTAATTGAATGAGTAATGAAATCAGTATCATGTGATTAACGAATTCTTAATATAATGTCAGAATCATGTCTAAATGATACAATCAATGAAGATCAGAATTGATAGTGCTTGATCTTTAAAGATAGTTATAATTGAATATTAAGAATACAGAAGAAGATTGATACAAAAGCTTCTATTTATGTAATGTTCAGAGACTGCGCTAGATTTAAAAGAGATGTATTTGTGACATGAAAAGAAGATGATGTAGATGAACAAGATGTTGATGAAAGAAAAGAATGTTGAGAAAGAAAAAGAATGTTGAGAAAGAAAAAGAGTGTTAAGTCATATCTGAGTCAAATCTGAGTCAGATCTAGATCAGATCTCGACTAGATCATTGACTAGCTTTAATCATTACACAGAGTACTTGCTAGCGTGCATTGCGAATTGATTAAAGCTTCAGTCTTGTTCAGTCTTATTGATCTTGATATGCTCGTAACAAATACATTCATGTGAACATGAATCATCAAAAAGAAAGAGTAATGTCATGATTCTTGTTAAAGATCAGCATAAAGTGAGTCATATGAGTATAATGTAACAAGTATATAAATGCTAAGAAAGAAAAGTATCTAGAAGAAAAGAATCAACTATTTATATGACTCAGAAGAATATAAGCTAACTCTGAATAAAGTTAACTTCAAAACAAGTCTATGTTTTAGTGATGAGCAATCAACGATAGCTCTCAGAATAATCATCAACATAGTTATCAATATAATCATCAATATAGTTATTAACGAAGATGTGTAGCTAGAATCGTAACATTACTCTCTTTCTTCAATGATTCATGTTTGCATGAATGTATTTTCTTAGTCTTGTGTAGAATCAAAATGTTTATTGTAGTAGACTCACTAGTTGCACACGAATGAGTTGACAGATCAATTCACTGATAGATAAAGCGATGTGAGTAGATAGATCATTGCATTGACGAAAAATGTCATTGTAACAGACTTACTAGTTGCATGTGAATGTATGATCAGATCATAGATCATTGCATTGAGAATAAATATCATTGAAACAGACTCACTAGTTGCATGTGAACTGATAGATGAATCAATTCACTGATAAATAAAGTGATGAGAAGATCATTGCATTAATGATGTTATTGAAGCAGACTCACTGAAAGTTTGCTTCTTGAAATAAAGACTTCACGCAGTTCTATGACTGACTTTGTTTGATTATTCAACAAATTCGAAGAATTTCTTGCAAATCTGAATAAATGATTAATTCACTGATCTTTGATCTAGTTGAATGATTTCAATCGTTTGTTTATACTTGCTGATCAATGCATGAGTGAAGAAAGATGAATGTTGCTGCATGAACACAAGTCACTAGATCAAAGTCAATAAAGAATTGAAGAACTATTAGCAGAAGTACTTGAAGAAATCAATGCAGATTATTTCACTTCATCTGTAACAAAGAAGCATTTATATAATGTTAAAGATCAGCATAGAGCGAGTCATATGAGTGTAATGTAATGAGTATATAAATGCTAAGAAAGAAAAGTATCTAGAAGAGAAGAATCGACTATTTATATGACTCAGAAGAACATAAGTTAACTTTGAATAGAGTTGACTTCAAAACAAGTCTATGCTTTAGCAACAAGTGATCAACGATAGCTTTCAGAATAGTCATCAACATAATCATCAACATAGTCATCAACATAGCTATCAACAAAGATGTGTAGCTAGAATCGTAACAATTCTAGTCTTGTCAGACTCAATCTTCTAGTCTTGTCAGATTTATTCTCACTTCATCATCTTGACTAGTCTTTATTGAGTCTAGCGTCGACTGAGAAATACACATATATAATCAGCTTCTTTTCTGTAGCTATCTTTCTTTCTTAGCATTTATTTTCTAGTTAAATGACACTTTTATCTGACTCACTTTAAACAAATCTCTAACAAAGTGAGCGAAGAGTAAATATTCATTCACTAGCATTGAATCAATGCAAAGATTACTAATTACAGAGATAATAGTATCATTCTCTGTTTTCAACATTTTCAACAGTATACATGTTTATCAGTTCATGATATCAAGAATTCTGAAGAAGAGACATTGAAGCAATAAGAAGAGACAGCATGTGAGCATCAGACAAAACGATGAGCTGCAATTAAACTGAGTTGTCGATCTGTTGCAGCTGATGACTGAACAGCTTGTCTTCGTCAATGAGACTCTGTTCAACGAGACTACGAGATGATGTCATCAAGTCTATGCATCAGTTGATGAGTCAGCTCGCTATCAAGTCTTTAGAAAGAGAAAGCATTTTTGAAGCATTCTTTCAATGTATACAATCGATGACTATCTACTCTGTATTGATATTCATGAAGATTGATTCAATGATGAGACTTTCTTCGCTGCTTTAAAACTATCAATGATCTGTCTCTTGAAATTGCGAAAGCAATTGACTTTGACAGCAACGTCTGCAGTGTTTGCTTTGACAGCAGTCTTTACAATGATTCTAGCAGCGACGTCTGCTTTGACTTTGCGAGCAGCGTCTGCTTTGACTTTGTCAGAAGATTTCTTCGTTGATGAGATGCTTGAGAGAATGAGTGAATTCTCTAGAGATAGTTTCTGACTTCGACGTGACGACGGCATGATGGCTTCGGGGGTCGAGGGGGCTAAAAGAATGTCAGCACTGTGAAAGGGTTGAACAGCTTCAAATTTACCGGTTTGATTTTTCTATTGATTTTTCAATAGAGCGTTGAAGGTTTGAGAATGTCAAGAATGTCTGGATTCAATAGTAAATTTGGGGGGGGGGGCGCGACAATTGCGATGCCAAGAAATCCATAGCTTTCTGCATACGCTAAATTCATGTAGGCAAAGTCGAGGAACTGGGTCTGCGCCCGCCTCACCTTGTGGCGGCCCGAGTTATTTACTGAAGTGGACAGAAAATCTCTTACATTCCATCTCATATCTTTCAGTCGCTGTAGAATATCGAGTAGCTTATCGTAGTCGGGCATGCGGCGGCGACGCTTGGCACGTTTTCTTGAAGGGCTCGGTGAGGGGCATGGAAGTTTGTAGGGGAGGCGGGCGTGGAGGGAGTGGAGGGAGGGTCGCCACCAGCCGACTGCATTGATTCATTGCTGGGACCGGCGACGGGGCTAGACGACAGCGCTGTGAGCGAGGAGGTTGCGCTTGATGTTGAATTCATATTGCGATGCTGGTGCATGCGACTGACTTTTGTCGATGGGCAGGCCAGAAGAATTCAAGGAATGCACTAGTTCAAGCCGCGCCGCGCGGTACGAAGATTGACACCAAAAGTTCTCGGAATCCGCTAGAATAATGCACCTTCATACAAATTTGTATGTATTGAAATCAATGGCGCCGGAGAGGATTACAGTCAAAGATTTATTACAATACCAAAAATACCAGTCCTGGGACTGTAATCTTCTTGAACGCTATTTATTTCAATACAAACAAATCTGTACATAGGTGCATTAGCGCAGTACTGTATGAACGCTAAAACGCTAATTCCTTCATCGCGGTTTTGACACGGTAGAGGATGATGGCCCTAGCGGTCGACTCGTTCAATCAACATTATTCTCAATGTCCAAACCTACTGCTGTACTCCAACAGCTGTAAGATTTCCTGAGCAACAGTGACCAACGGGAAAGACCTTCATCATTACTTAGGTAAGACGGTCCCAGTCCCGCCCAGAAGAACTGCCTGAAAGGTAACACGATGTTCCTCTCTCGAAGAATGAACAATAGAAGCCTTAAGTATGAATCTAATATCTACATTTAACAATAGACTCATGGCAGCTCAAACCATAGATGTCAGTCATGACATTAGCAGCCAATATGGAACACCGCCGGCAGAACCATTCACCTCTTTCAATGCTCTGAAAGATCGCATCAAACATCATTATGAGGTCTGCTCTGAGTATTACTACTCACTGTGGTAGGACCCGCAGACCATTGCGGCCCGTTCTTCCAAATATTGACTAAGGTGAAGGGGTGAACACATTCACCACGGCTATTTCCTCTCTCCCACGGATACGAAGGAAGTAGCTCAGATACGCTTAATCGATCTGCTGCGCGGGATGTCCGACCTTTCAACTGGAAGCTCTGTACTCGATGTCGGGTGCGGCTTGGGAGGAACTTCGCGCTATCTAGCTAGAACCGTGGCTTGCAAGGTCACTGGCCTGACGATAAGCGGTCAGCAAGTGAAGATGGCAAAGGAATTGACACTCAAAGAAGCTGGCGATGAAGGAGGCGCGGAAGATGTAGACGGCTTTGTTCGACTCATTGATGGACGGGTGCGCTTTGTGGAGCTGGACGCCGAGAAGATGGGAGAGGTTTTCAGCGAGACGGCTTTTGACTGTGTGTGGATTTCGGAAGCCTTGTCACATATACCGGACAAGGAGTTGTTCTTTCGAAACGCTTCGAAATTGCTGAAACCAGGTGGAAAGTTGGTCGTGGCTGATTGGTTCAAGGCTGAGGGATTGACAAACACGCAAATGGAAACCGACATCAAGCCCATCGAAAGTAAGACTTTCCCTACATCACGTAGCTATAACGCTGATTGCACCCTAAGATGGCATGCTTCTTCCTCGCCTGTATGAGCAATCAGAATATGTACAACTTGCCAAGCAGGCGGGTCTTGATGTCTTTGCTGGTTCGCGGGACATTAGCAAGGGGGTATCGAAGACGTGGTACGCTCTCACAGATGTCGCTCGTGCTTCCATCTCAATCCTGACTCTTAACTCGATTTAAGGGATATTTCATGGTCGCTTATCCAATCTCCAGCGCTTTGGGCTTTCGCATTGACCCAGGGTCGCGATGGTATTGCCTTTCTACAAGCATTTCGTGCAATGAGGCGAGGATTTGCGAACGGAACATTTTGTTATGCTGTCATGGTATTTCAAAGATGGTGTGGATAGAGACTTGACTGAATGTTCTCCCAAGAAATGCCAGCTAGTCTGAAGATGCTCGGATTTTCCGAAAACTTCAGTCTGCCTGTCTCTTTGTATGACCGAGCTGACCCGAATAAAGTACCTGCAAGAGTTCACACGATGGGGTAATGACTCCCTGCATCATTTCTACTCTTAAAAGCAAGGGAGACAATTCTCAGCCTTTTCTGAAATCGTTCCCCGCTCTTCAGATTTTGTCATCATCAATCAGTAAAACGCCGACAAACGATACCAGCTTAGAATTTTTGTAAACGAAAGCAAGCGTAGCAAAGACGGCGCGAATGAAGACTTCATGCTTGACATATGTGTTATATATTTGAGTTCTAGTACAATTGTATTGATAGTCTCAAGACTTCATGAAATTGAATTGATTTGCCGACGTTGAATTTGAGAGGGAGGTGGAGAATCATGATGAGGCTGAAGCTTTCTGTTAACTTGCTCTATGAGTATGTTCGATCTGAGAGATCCTGCAAGAAGCCTTGTTGCAAACGACTTGGTGCGTGTCTAGCTAACACTTCATTGAGAATGAATGTTTCGACCATCTTAATATAGGACCCACGCCCTTTACGCTTTATACAAAGATTCGGACAGCCTTTTGGCTTGATGCACTCATTCGTCAATCCGACCTTATCATCACCGGTACTCACCTGCCAAGGGCAAATGAGCCAATTTGCCATAAAAGTTGTATTGCGCGTGGAATCCGCAATTTAATAATATCAAGTCGAGCATGCCGTCGTACCAAAGCGTTCCGCTGACGGTCCAGTTCCCGTTGAGATCTATACGCGACGTTTAGTGTGATGTCCATCGCGGTGGGCATGGCACTGAACCTTTGCGTCGCGTGGTTGTCATCAACGACATTGCTCTGGATATCATCATGATCTTGGTCAGGAGCACAGGCTGCCCTGCTAGCAATGCTGCCAAGGGTCTCATGATCGTTGCTGACATCATGTATGGGAATTCCAAGTTTTCTCTGCCCATCTTCTTTTAAAAAAGATGTTATTATAGTTGGAAGTGTTCGAGACAGGAGCATTGAATCAAGATGAGGCGTACGATGAAAATGTAGACGGGCTTGCCACAGAGCCAATGCCCCAATTACGACCATTATGCAGCCAAAGACGATGCTGCTAACTGCTCCAGGGCTCCATTGAGTCTGTTGAGCCTGAGGGTACGGTGTTTTTGTAGGCGAAAGACTAAAGCTAGCAGCTGCTTGGGCAGAGACAGCCGCTTTGAAGAGATGCATGAAGGCAGGTTTGTGGTCTGAACAATAGAAAGATTTGAGTCCGGCCAGTTGTTCGACGCAAGGACATATATATGTCTCATATTTAACTACCTGCACTACGGCTTCCAGCAAGGCGTGGGAAGGTATCATCTTGTCTCGAGATGATAACGATCGAATGCAATACGTGGTGTTTCCATCTAGAGTAGGCGGTATTTCCACACAGGGTAGGCGGTCCACGAAGGTGGAATCATAGTCCTTTTCAATTGGATGGATTTCCATCTAGAGTAGGCGGTATTCCCACACAGTGTAGGCGGTCCACATCATAGTCCCTTTTCAATTGGATGTATTTCCATCCAGAGTAGACGGTATTTCCATCCAGAGTAGGCGGTATTCCCACACAGGGTAGGCGATCGACGAGGGTGGAATCATAGTTCTTTTCAATTGGATGGAAAGAAACTGTGCCACGAAGTATCTGCACGGTCTTCTCATGCGTTGGGTTTCTGTTTGAACATAAGTATACCGCTGACTGCATGCGGTAGGCGGTGTACCGGATACTTGGGCGATTCTCTAATTGACGAATAAGCACACGGCAGGCTTGTACTATTGTACGTACTTGAGTAAGCCTTCCCTATCCCTTTAACCGCCACAAGGTCGGCCACCCCTATGATCTACAATGCTCGTAGGGGGACCCCACCAATGACTAAGCATACGAACATTTATTTGGATTCGGCGAGTCGGCGACAGCGCGGTTTATTAAGCACCCGTACCCCATCTGGTCAAGCTGCTACCAAATTTGGCCTAGCTGTTAATCAAAGGGGGTTACCGACCTTGTGGCGGTTAAAGGGATACTAAAGTACAAGTAGAACCCAATACCGCTTACTAGAAGCGGTAGGCGGTGTCCTGTAAAATTACGTTAGAAGGGATTTAGGCGGTCCCCAGGGCAGTTTCCAATCTTTGAATCAGCATTCCACGCGTCGCATCGAATCTTTAAGTTTTGGATTATATAACCTAGCGATCCTGATATTATCAGCTCTATTGCTCGTCCCCAGTCTTGCCATTGAAAATCATATATTCTAGCAATTTGATCGTGTTATTCGTCTTTGGACTATGTCGCAGGACTATCAGCCCTGTTGCACCTGCCAAACTCAGGGTAAGCCACAGAATGGGATGCTGAGATGCGAACACGGCTTTTGCACCCATGCCAGATATGGTGACATTGTGTTCCCACCTTTTGAATGCTTCGACTGCATCGGGAATTCTGAAATTCGGTAAGATACGTCTTCATTGAGCGCGATCACACGTTCTTACAGACCAATAAGGACTCAGCTAAGCGAATAGCAGACCACACAATTCACCTTCAAATTATCCAGAGCACTCTATCTACAATAACAATGTCTCGTCTGATCTTCAGCGCCTTGATGAGCCAAACTCGTCAACACCTTCGACACCGAAGTCTATTGTAGCTCAGGCTCGACAACAAACAGCTGAATACCGAGGTACATCTCATGAGCCATCCTCTAGAAAGGCGTCGTCTTTCATTATAAACTTCCAACACAGCAAAAATGGCAAGCTTGCAACAGGAACGTCACGACGCCAAGGACCTCTCGAAGATGGTAGTCGCGAAGAGATGAGGATACTAAGAAGTGAAGGCGGCGCTTGTTGGAGATGCAAAATACTGAAGAAGCAGGTTGGCATCCCTGAATCAACACTTCGATACAGTATCACGCTAAACGATTGTAGTGTGACAAAGGAATACCATGTAAGGCATGCTCCACTGGGAAGAGTACAAAATTATGGCAGCTTGAATGTCAGCGAGGGAGATTACAGGATCGAATAAAGTCTGTCATCCCTGGTGAGTCTAAAATCGACTCTTGACAACTGGCGGCTGATGAAAACAGAAGATCTTAGCCTGGGCTACGGCGAGTGGTTTCTTCACAACGCGGACAAGACAAGTTATCGAATAAACATAAGTTATGATGCGTTCGCCGCCAAGTCAATATTCAGAGACTTCCGACCAATTGCCGGTAGAGTGACTGCTCTTTCTCAACCAGCAATCCCTTTATTGGATTTTTTAGAACAGTTTCATGACGTGGATTCTCGTTGGCAGAACACTTACGACCCATTTACTGTGAAGATTATCATAGAGTGTGCGGGATTTCAAAGTGCATTGCTCTCCAGGAGATCACCCTTGCCAGTAGGTTCATCGAATGATTCTGTCCTCATCGCATTGTCATTACGGTGTTTCGTGCTTACGCATGAAATCTTTCTGGTGGCCGCCATTTTGTCCTCTAGATCATTCGAGGACAACAAAGTTCACCTTCGTGTGGATAAATTCTACGAACGACACCCGTCGATTGAAGTCTCGAGATCATTAAATGTACCACAGGGTAAAGAGAGCCTTTTATCGATCTTAGAAGAGATTCTCCAGACCACACAACGTTTGATGTTTCGCCGGAAACCAGAAGACTGGCCGCTGTTGCTATGTACACTGTTTCTAATAAAGCTGATATCAGAAAATATGTACCCTTTCTCATCACTCTGGATGCGGTCTCTTGAACCAACATCCTACGCTATGAAAAGTGTCTTTGGTACGCTATGTCGCCTGTACGACATCTGCTCAAAGGGATTTCACCCTCTTTCTGGCAACTGGAAACGCGAAGAGTACGCAAAACTTGTGAATTACGACGAGACCCTAGTTGATTGCTTTCAGTGGATTAATGACATGTGGCTTAAAGGTATGAGGATATCTTTGTGAATTCGCTATTTAAGATTGAAGTTTCTAACGTATATTTCAGGGGTAAACGATGTTGGGGAACTCTTAGATGACTACACCCTAGAAAGACGCATTGACGCATTCTTAAATGGTTTTGATTTGGTATAGTGTACATATTAGTATCTATGCACGCTATAGAGACTCATACCTTGTAATGTCTTAGTCTCTACAGCGCATTCCGCTTCTACGCTATGACCAATCTCGTTGGATGAAATGGGAAATTATGGCCTTGGGTCATATCAAGTTTGAAACATCGTAGAAGAGCTATGATACACGTTTTTGTTTCAAAATTAGCCTCGCGCCTATCCCGGTGACCTTTATACTATCCAACACCACTATCTGTTCTTCAATCTGTTCCTTGAATAGAAAGCTTGTTCGCTGCTTTGGTGTCAACCCTCTACCATCCTCGAAGTAAACCAGAGGAATCCTTCAACGTCTGTCTGGCGTTTCCGTGGCATTTTCCCGTCTTCGGATTGCAGCCTTGATTTTCTAGAGACATATTCACTTATTCAAACTATCAACGCAGGGTCAGGCTATAATGACCTTTCCTTCAAACGCTCATCCTTAACGCTCGCGAGCTTAATACCCCGAGTCGTAGTAGCAAGCCTCACCTGTATCCTCTTGGCCGCATACTTCATGTCGGTTATATCTTCGAGGAAGAGACTATCATGTAATTCGTTATGCGCTTCAAGGCCGTGATAAATGAATGCAAGCAGTGAAGATTTTCAAATCTGTGCGCGATTCTCAGTTAGTCTGATTTCGACCATCATCCAAGACGAAAAATGATAGGGTCAAGATGACCAACGCTGCTGGTAGAGATCGCTGAATCACTATGGTTATTTTGTCCTCCTTGTCGAATGAAAGTCGTCATAAAATCGGAAATGTTTCGAAATGTGACGTAATTATAACTAAGGTACTTTGCAGATTTTGAGGTCCATCAAAATCAAGGATTTCGCCTCGAGCCCGGAACCCAGAGATCATTCCGGAAAAAAAAAGATCTAGATACATCGTCAAAAGAGGTACGACAATCATTTCATGAATGTCGTAAAGACGATTTTGCGTCAGCATAGACGAAGGAAATATGAAACTATTTACGACCGCTGGGTTGAAAGTAAGATTATATCGTAGCCATCGCTTATTGGGCTCATGGTAATAGCCAGCATCACGCAGACCGGTCTTTTCGACGTCGGATAGACATTCTGTATTCACGACAGCCAGAAATTCGTATCTTGGTGACAAGGCCCAGCAGTCGACAGGGGTTGCTGAGACGAAGGTCTCCTGAAAGCTTCCTGATAATATATCTGCCGAGTAAGTACGCACGCAAGGGCCAAGATTGCATCTTGCCGCATCATATTCTTTGCAAGACCACGTGTTGTTGACATTGTAACAGTCACGCGAAGAATCTTGACTTTCTAGCCATTGCCTCGGATCGACCACGACAATGTCAACCAATCTGGTGGCAATCTCCGTCGTCCCAACAGTATGCATGGTTGAGAGGTCAAAAATGCCCGATACAAACGTCAAAGGCATATCTGAGACAACTGAGGTTTCCGAAGGTAAGAGGGAAGGGTAGGTACTTCCGCCTCTCGATGACATTAAATTTAAGCTCGTCTATAACACCATCACAACCTCCACAGCAGCCGAGTGTACTGTATTGTTGCTGAAATGTACAGTTACCAGTCGGGCAAATTGAACTTAAATATTTTCGGATAAGTGTCGGCATAAAAATACGACGGAAATGTCGTATTGATTTGACAGGCTTTGCCAAACATGAAAATCTGCACTCGGAGATGTTTACGGTTTGAATTTTACCACTGAATTTGATAAGACCGTTCCAAATTTATACTTACCTCACGACATCATCGAGGAACACGATGACGAGCATAAAAATAGTTGTCAGGGCTCCTCAAGAAGACAAGGGATGACGAAGACCCAGCATTCAAAGCAGCTTCACGGCTTCGAAAGGTTCTCGGCTTGCCGAATCATACTTTGCTATATCTTCAAGTGGTCGATCGTTTCTGAACCAGCGCGATTTGGGTTGATATACATGACGATCCAAGTTAGTATTACCTCTCGAGAACGTCAAGATGCGTCCCAAGAGTCTTCAGATCTTGTTTTAAACCCTAGAAGAGTTGCTATGAGGAAGATTCAAAGGTTGACGCAACGATTATCTTTTCTATACACGTTCTGAGGGTGGTTTTGCGAGATCGGATTATGATACGTGTATAGGTTTGAGATATACATACCTAGACCTTCTGCAGTCACAAATAGAACAGTAACCTTCAAGATCACAACATAAATAGATACTAGCGAGTTGACCGAGACTTGATAAGGTCACTGCGGCAAGGGCTTGCCCTGATGCGAAGATAGAGTTGCAATGATAGCTATAAGCGTTATGAGGAAGAGGAAGCAAGCATCGATTTCTGTCTACTAATTTTTCAGGGATCGGGCCTTGGCTCGTGAAGGCACTTTCACGGCTGCCGGTTGTTGGCTTCTTGAAGATGTTCTACTACTTCCTACAGGTTTGCAAGGTAACAAGGATTAGCTCGTAGAGTACTGTTGCTCCATCGGACTCGAACTCCTGCTGACCGGGCTAGGTGCTGAAGCAGGTGGACTTGCCGAAACAACAGCGACGCCGTCAGTCAAGCTTTGCGCGATAGAGCTTTGTGCTGGATTGTCGTTCTGGAAAGGTAGCGGCGTAACACGTGTTCCATCGCGTTAAGATCAAGGAATAGCAAAATTATATTAGAGGTTTGAAAGCAATGAAGGATCGCTGGTGACTTGAAGGTAGATAAGGGATCTAGTCTTGCTGCGGCTGAAACGCAGGAAAGAACACAAGTAGAGAAGGAAGGAGAAAATAGAGCGTAAGTATTCATCCAGCCCTTTGAAATAGCAACTGCGACAGCTGCGTGTGGTGTTTCAAATGCATCACTTGCATCCAAAGTGGCAATGTCGGCGGCAAGGTTCTCTATACGTGTTAGAATTAGATTTGGTCCATCTTGATTATTGGTGGACTTGGGTTTATAGGATTTCGACGGGATGAATTTCATTGGCAAGCATTGGCCGTTATATTCAGCTGCTTGCCTGGTATTTCCCTTCTGACTACAGGCCACCAGCCGCCCGTCATCTCCACCATAGCCCCGATGTTCCCTGTCATGAACAATACGCAGGGCCCTCGTGCTGCAAGTAAATGTCTAAGCCATGAGCTGAAGATCTAGATGCACGGACTCTTGACTTCGACTTGTCGATGAGATGACGTCCGCCCGCATTCCTTGGGGAAGCTACTGTGGTCGAGGCGCAAAGTGTGACATAGAGATAACACAATTGTCTTTACAGCTCATTAGAGTTTGCACCTGGTATACCCCTGAACCCACCATATTAAATATCCTTCTTCGTCCTTCAAATGCTCACGGAGTCGATTTGGGGTTTCCATCCCTTCCTCATCATTTTCCATGTTGGTATTTCAGCTGTGATTTGGTTGGTAATCTTCGCCCGATAGGGCTAGGGCCTGCTAGTATAGTCTTCTCTTTCCACCGTCTAGACAGACTCCTATCCAGCTTCAACCTACCTTCTGAATGCCCCCATATGACCTCGTATTCCAACTTTCTACACAGAGATATTTAATTACCAGGCCTATCCGAAAAGTTCAAACCATTCTCCACAGAGCAATACACAAAGGACAGGAAAAATGAGCCTGCAAGCTTCCGGTAGGTGCAACACCACATTCTAAAGCTTGGCCGTTGCCTTTCTCCATCGATGGTTTGTCCTTCCATACTTTTACACTCTATCGTGCGCTGAGTATGGGAACCATGAGCAACAAATCATCGAAAATACCCTAGAAGAGCGCGGCATAACCCTCCGTCCGGCTTGAAGTCGATCCGAAATACTATTGAAATAGGGGGTGCAACCATAGTGACGATGGAACAAGCAGATGCAGAATTGGGAAGCTGGGTTATTGTGAGTAGGCGAGGTCGTTTGACACACCACGACTTTTGTGTGCCTCAATAACGTGCTGAGTGTAACAGAAAATGGAACAGTAACCTTAGCTGCGTTAGTGACAGGAGAGTACCTTTGCCCAGAGACCTAACATACTCGCAAAATCTGGCGTGCCTAGCCCAGTTACCGGGTCCCAGCCTTCCACAGCAGCGAATCTAATGCAGTCGTTTTAGCCATTTGGCGCCCCGAAACAGATAAATTTTGATCTGAAGAACAAACCGTTGAGACTACACCATAGATGATTTCAATCCACGATATCTTAAAGCACATCTTAGCAGGTGTAAAGATCTGCGTTTGATGAAATCCACTGATTGGTTAGCAGCGGCCAGTCTTTCTTGATTGATAAGTACCATAATAGACCCAAAGTTTGGTGTTGACAAAGAAGTTCCACCAATAGGACTAGCTTTATCCACTGTAATCACAGTATAATTGAACCCATTCGCGGATACGTCTGGGTACTCTCTCGCATTTCGAGGGCTGGTATATTTGCTCCGAGTGAGGTTATAAACAGCATTGAAGTCCTGGTATATGAGGGTCAGATGGAGCATATGTATATTGGTTGGAAAACAGTAGGAAGCTTTGAAGGAAGGAAGGAGGTGAAAACTCCGAATCCCTAGCCCTAGCCCCATAGGACTCGGAGCGGAGATTACTAACCACAGGGGTAACGGTAATGTTTCCTGTTTCCAACAAGAAGTTACTCACGTTCTTGGCTTGACAGGCTGGCATAGAGAAGAAGTTGCTGAAGCCATCAAATTCGAAAAGCGGTTCGCTTTGTATAGACAAGAGCCATAGCGATATAAAGTCAATATCGGACATATGGAAGTTATCATCGAGTCTATTTTTGGATGCGACAACCCCATCGATAGGTGCACAAATTGATTTAGTCTGTTTTCGTGTAGGCGTTCCATCGGTTTGTAGTCATGACTTTCGTTTAATGTATCTGCTGAAAGATCGAGTCACTTGACCTTAGGACTATCGGCAAACGTAGTGGTCGGGGAACGTGAAGCCGAATAGAAGGGGCAGCCCATCCGTTTCAACCCTCTTCACTTAGAAGTCGGCCAGGAGCTCCTTTTCCCCCTCACCCACTTTATATACCCAGTCCCGTAGTCAGAGAAAGTCCGTGGCGCTTCCGAGCAGCCTCTGAGGTATGTGTTCGTCTAGGGGGGCCGTCCGAAGGTGATGAGTAGGCTCAAGATACAAATGAATGAAGCCGAAGTTTCATTGCTTAAAGATATCGTGCCAAGTGCAGTTATGGAACAAGGTACTAACGTTTAAATCTTAGTCGGGAAGACTATGGGATCGCATTCAACGAACATTTCCGACCCACTCTCCAAGAATTCTTCAACCATTATTGTTAAGTTCTGCATAGAAATCCTCAATCTCTTGCTTATACAAGTCAAGGGTCAATCTACGCTGCACCGTCCCCTTGCCTGCACGTTCCATGGGTTTGTCCGGACTTGCAAAGAAGATGTGCGATTTGTCAACCCTTGCAAACATAGGGCACTTACTGTTGGCTTCTTCGATGATTGGCCATAACTTCTCAACCATGTCAAACCTTTCAGCCTTTGTCATGAGATTATTGTTCGTGAGTTCTACCAAGAGTACTGCCTTTGTGCGGCGGTCTCCTATGAGCAACACAGATCTGACGAGAAGGTGGCCTTGAATCAAATCTTCCATCTCGACGGGATTGAAGTTTCCACCAGTGTCGAAGACAACCGTGTCATCAGTTCTACCTCGATGTCTCCATTTGTCGGGCTTGGTCGGATGTTTCGAGAAGAGATCTCGTAGTGAGTACTCTTGCAGGTCTGGAAAGACCTTGAAGCAGGTCTGGTAGTCTTCAAGCTTTGGATCCCTCACAATGACGAGTTCGTACATGTCCTTGGTAAATGGACGAAAATCAGCTCCTATATTCGGATGTGGAGTGATATAAGACCAATCGTCGCGTTTCCAGTCCTCTATGTCCTCGTCTGAGATGATTTGTGGGAAATTACCTATCTCGGTAGCCCCGAACATTGTAAAGAACTTTGTCTTTGCACTGAAAATGTCACCAACATCATCGGCAATGTCTCCTCCAGCATAGAAGACGTGGCGGAGTTTACTTAACGCGTCGAGCAAAGTAGGATTCAGCGCAATGGCCTTCACAAGACCAGGAAGTAAGAAAGCAATGTCTGCTTTAGCATGTTCCGCCGCTGCAATGACCCCTTCTCCAGATAATGGAACGTCTGCCAACGGCATTATCATGATCGCTCTAGTGTACACAGCATTGAGGAGGGTTACAAGTACACCAGATGCCTGAGAAGGAATTAGTTACATGCTTCTTAGGAAAGGGTTTGACGCCAACCGAACTCGAGATAATGAAACAGCATAATGGAGACATACATGGTATGGTGGCAAAACCTGGAGTACTCTATTCCCTTGAAAAAGTCCATTCGCGCTTTGAAAGCCGTTGGGCGGCGGAGATTTGATCAGGTTTACGTAGGTGCAGCCAAACTCATGAGTATAAAATAAAGGCTTGGGGAGTCCTAAAACGTTCAGCAATCAGAAGTGCATGCTTCAAAAGAGTATGCGAATAGATTCACCCGTGGATCCTGAAGTGTGGAGAGCAACGAGAGGCTCGTGCTTGGCTTCCTCGTAGGTCTTCACATAGGAGTAATGCGGATAGTGTCCAGCCAGTAGCTCGGCTAGTCCTGGGACATGTATTATTCGTAAGGGATGTGATGCTCGAATATTCTTGACAGATGCTGGCTCAGGAGACGTTGTGACCATAATCTTGCAATCAAGTAGCTTGAACAAGTTTGCCTGTGCAGCCAAGCTATTGAGCGGAGAAGTCCACAATATCTATGGCTATCAGTCTTGATTCATACGAGCACGGTATTTCGTATCAACAGACCTTGAATCCAGCCTTCACAGCGCCCATGGCCATTACCATATAACGAAGGTCGCTGGCGCCAATGTAGGCAACTGTCTCATGATTGCGTCCTTGCCCAAGCTCATTCACGAGAAGCCAGGCTACCCCGTTGATGGCATTCGCAAACTGGGCAAAAGTGACAGGAGTGAAACCTTCATCATAGCTGGTTGAAGAAGTCGGATACTCTGCGTACAGAGCTTCCGGCTCAAGTCTGGCAATCTCGTCGATGGCTATAGGAAGCAATCTTTGGTCGTTGCCAGAGGTCGCAATGTTGGGAGGCATGGTGATGTTTATCGCGGAGAGGACTGTGAAAGCTTCTTGCGACATATCGAGAGTACGAACATGGAATAAAGTTTTTCCTAAGAATTATACGGCAGTTATTCTAGTTATCCAGTCCAACCTCCGCAACTTTCAAGGATGATACAAGTAGCAAATTGTGATTACGGAGGTACTAAAGTGCTAAATCGATCCCGGCAAGCTTCTAAGCTATTCTACAGTTGGTACGTTGTTTACTTCCGTAAAGTGTATAAATCCCCGAGCGGTGCAAGGATCGCGCCGAACCGTAGCCCACTATGTCTGACAGCGGAGGTCGATCTTCACCTCTTCTGCCACTACCTTACCATGTCTCGGCGTGTTGGTGGCATGCAGCCTGCGTGATTGTGATTTAATATCGCGGCGTGTTGGTGGTACGGTTCGTACGGATGCAGCTCCTGCATAAATGTGATATTGGATGCAATTTGATGATTGGATACAGGACGCAGAGTGTGGGCCAGAATACCCCTATACAACCATGAAGAACCACTACCCCGGTAAGAATGATAATGGGTGTGTGCTGCTTCGAAGCATCGAGAACGTGCTCCTAATAATCCTCTCAATTGTGTATTCTGCTTTTGTCTTCCAGTTTTGTTATTATAATAATAGACGGCAATATGGAGGAAGCATTGCCATCTCCCGCCTTTCTATCCGCCTACACCGGTTACCAAGTCATAGCGGTAGCCGTCACCTTTGGAATCCTCGAGGTCGCATTGGTCATTCTGCGATTCATCGCAAGGAGAATCAACAAATCATCCAGAGGATGGGACGACTTCCTGATCATTCCAGGTCTGGTAGCAAATCTTGCACAGTGTTCTCTAGCAATCAGTCAGTGAACCCGGCTCCCTTTCATACGTACCACGAAGCCTCACTGATGAATTTTGCAGCGATGGTACGCATAGCAGGTGTCGGCTATCATGTAGCTGAAGTGGTTACCACCAACCCTGAAGAATTAGTTCTCTGGGCGAAATGTCTAGTAGCAATGGAGTGGGTCTATGGCCTGGCAGTCATGCTTCCTAAACTTGCCATTCTCGGATTCTATCTCCGAATATTCGTTCAGAAATCATTCCGAAGGACCGTCTATGTACTTATCGGAATCGTCATATCGACTTTCCTAGCAACCGGCTTGACCGCCATGTTCCAGTGCATCCCTCTACAATATGTATGGGACAAAGCTATCCCCCGTGGACGCTGCATCAACGTTCTAGCATTCTATCGATGGATTTCACTGCCAAATATCATTACAGACGCCTTGATGCTTGCTCTTCCCATTCCGATGGTGTGGAAACTGAACACCTCAACCGGGAAGAAATTCGGTCTTACGATCGGTTTCCTAACGGGTAGCATGTAAGCATCTCAATTCCTTCGAGATCGCGGCTCCTATTGTAACCAGTATTACGCTCGTCGCTCTCGGCGCTTTCACGTTATAAAACCTATACCTCCCGTTCCACAGCGTGAAACACCCGATTTTCCCTAATTTCCCTATCCCCATATAACCTTATCCGAACCCCAACATAGCCAAAACGTCAGCTCACTTACTAACAACCATTTCAACAGAGGCTTCATATCCTCCATAGTCCGCTTCGCCATCTTCTTCCGCACAAATGCCTTCGGCGACCCAACATGGGCCTCCGTCCCCCTCATAATATGGACCACCATCGAGCCCGGCATGTACCTAATCGCAGCCTGCCTCCCTTCTCTGCGCCCGCTCCTACGCCATATCGCCTCTAGCTCCTACGCACGCTCGCGCAACGCGCAGGGTACTCCTTCCTCCAACAACAAACCCAGAGGAAGTCAAGGGATACCGTATGCATTAAAGGCGTTTTCGAGAGGATTAAGCGATAGTGGGAGCGGGAGTAGTAAAGAGGGGTTTACGAAGCTGGGGTTGGATAGTGTGGTTAATAAGGAGGGCGGTTTGGAGTTTAGGGACCATGGGGGAGCGGTGGTACCGGAGGGGAAGATTGGGGCGAGGAGCGACTTTCGAATTGAGACCAATGCTGCCTCAGGGCAGGTATAAGGGACGGGCGGAAGAATCTTTGCGTTTTCCTCTTGGTTTAATGACCGGAGGTCTGGAAGGAACGGGAATAACAGGACGCCTATGGTTTTTCTGCACAGTTGTTTTGTCTTCTGCCTTTCGCGTACAGTACTTACTTGGATTAGGGAGTCCTATATGCACGACATATTGAAGGATAGATAGGTGGCTGTTTACTGCACGTTCAGTTTGGCAGAAGGTTGAACTTCTCAGAAAAGCTTTTTAGTGTAACCCTATCGAATCATGAGCTTTTATGAGATCGGCCATCCTGAGTATTGCCATTTGCCAGATTCCACAGCCGTCACCCTCAGCTAAACTCCACTTACCAACAACCTGCACGTCGTAGAAATGATTAAACATCTGAGATCCTCCTCTTACCCTCAAATCTCTTCCCTTCCGCCGGGGCTTGATCAAGGCGATCCAGACAAATTCCTACCCTGTTTCGCATTTTCCCCACAGTAACCCAGCCACCACCTAACCTTACCAAGATACAGAACCCTAACATTGAAACTTTTTTGTTTACGCCATCAATCGCGCATGTCCCCACCTATTCCAACAGTAACTCTAACGCCATTGCTTGATTCCTTGGGATTCCCTATAAACGCATCCCTGACAACGGCTACATCATCCCTCGTCGTTTCGAAAAGTTGGATGTCGACGCGCCGGAAAACCGTCGCTATTGTTAAGTAGAGCTCGGCGTAAGCGAGACTAGGTAAGTGTATGATAATTAGTACCGATATGGAGATTTGATCCCAAGCTCCGGATCTATGATTCAGGACAGATTCGAGCTAAACTTACTTGATACCTATGCAGGCGCGCGAGCCTCTTGTGAAAGGTACGAAATACTTATCTATTTTGGAGCGTGTACCGGCGAGGTCGGCGCGTATCCAGCGATCTGGATCGAATTTGAAGGGGTTCTCGTAGTAGAGCGAAGACATGTGGATGAAGTGGCTTGTCATACCTATGGGAGTCTGTTGTATAGTAGGTTAGCACTGGAACAACAAAGTGCAGCGATTTCACTCACATTAGGAGGGATATCCCAGCCTTTGTAATGGAGGGTCTCGTAGGGTGCGGAACGGATTAGACGGGAGGTGCTGATTGCAGAGATGCGGAGACCTTCTGTGATTATTGATCTCTGCGATTTTGTGAGTTGAAAGATAAAAAAATGTTTATTGACGTGCTTACAAACAAAGGTAGTTGCTCGAGCACTCGCGATGGAATCGAAAGATTAAGGTCAGGCTGTGCTTGACAGAGTTCAGCTTTTACTCGCTTCAAGACCTCTGGGTTGTCCATGAGATGGTACGACAGCACTGTCAATGTCATTGAAGTTGCATCCGCTGCTGCTGCCGTAAGAACGAAGCCTTCTTCTTTCAAACGGTCAATGGTTTTCTCCTCCTGCGGGAGGTCGCTGTCCCGCAACTCCTCGAAGATTGTCTTATGCGTTTTGTTCTCCGCGGCTGCATCACTCCCCCTCTGTAGTGTTTTGATAATTCTCTCGCGGATGAGCTACACTCATGATCAACCAGTCTTCAATATTATTTTGGAGAGCCGAAGTGGTATGGGAGCCTTTACAAGTTGAAAATGAAGCATGAGTGCAATGCTTTCACTGAATTTGAGAGCAACAGAGTACGGAATTTTGTCGAGGACGTCCATTAGCCATGGAAAATGCCTGACAAACGGCATGCATTCTAATGTCATCTTGATCATTTCTCTCCACATCGCCCCGAAGTCCGGAAGATCTAAGAGGCCTAATGGCTCGCCATAAGCGTAATGTGTTATGACATCCATAGTCAGGCTCATATATGCCGCCTCGAGGTTGAGCGGCTCGTTCTGACCAGCATAAGCGCCTAGCCTGCGGCAAAACTTATCCACTTTCTCCTGAATTTGAGGTTCAATTCCTGCGATGGAACGTTTTGAAAAGAATGGATTGAGGGCGGAGCGACGCAAGCGATGGTGTTCATGAGGTACTGTTCCAAAGATTGTGCCCCGACCAATCCGGCCCACGAAGAAGTACTCCTTGTTTCGGGGCCGGAGAGCACTGGTATAAAGCTCGTCGTGCCAGTCAGCGTCTCTGACATGTAGTTCTTTAGGGTTTATGCGAACGATAGGACCTGCAAGATTTTAGTTAGTATGGTGGTCCCTAATAATTTTTATGAGAATAGCAGACCATGTTTATCATGCATCCGCTGAATGTCCCACGAGAATCGTCCATGGCAGATACAGTCATAATAGAATTCATACCAGTAGGTTAAAGCTGCCAACTTTGGGCCTGGAAATTTTGCCAATGGGCTGAAATAGAGACGATGTATAGCTATATGAATACTCCAGCATAGAAAGAGGGCGGTAGCCAAGAAGACTACTTCTAGAAAGACCATCGTAGGAAAATGAGGGTAGAAACAATATTCTTCCGGCCGACTATGCACAAACCTTCCTCCGCATACACACTGGCAGATAAGCCTGGACGCAATATGGTGCTAGCAAACTTTAGTAATGATAAAGCAAAAGGGATATAGAGCCGGGGGTTCTGCTAGGGCTAAGTGATGTATTTCAATTTCAGGCGTAAAGAAAAGTGCAGTCACCAGATGCCCCCGGTTGATAGTATTAAAGGCTCTCAGATAATAAAGACATAATAAGGCAATTACTGCAGTAAGCCAAGGAATCAGAGACTAATGCAGCAAATCACCATGACTCGGGACCATGTGTGTAACGGTCAGGGGCTTCTGGAAAGCTACTACATACTGTAGCTAGCCCGAGGCCCGAGTCGAGAGTCGACATGCCAGGGCTATGATGTCTGGCTTCTTGGCCGGGCGATCCCCGTAAGCCCCGGGGCGGCCCCCGGCAGCCCCGCAACGGGGGTTTTCCCTTTCCCGGCGGTAGCAATGCGTTGTTTATACATTATTGGTGGTTAATTGATCCGTTTGTCGAAAACCCCGTTGTGCTAAACTAGCGTTTGTTTAGCACTTATCATGTCATCCTTGGTACACTACCTTTATACTTGTAGTGGCCGTGCCTCACCTAATGGATCGGTGAGAGATTGTGACGGCTTGTGCCATGATGGTGCTTCCATATGTCCGTACTTCCGATAACCAGTGTTTTCAGCCGAAGGTCATTCGATAGAAACCGGCACATGCAAGCAATGCGGTCGATTCCTTAAGATGCTCAATCAAGATCTGTTCCTAGTCTTTTTCGACGCTTCAAACTAATCCCGAAGACATTCATCCCTTATCGTTAACTATTCGTTGCAAGAGGGAATGACAACATTACCCTGCTGTTGATATTTACCGCAGCTGTGCAGAAGAATGGAGGACTGGAAAGTCGTAAAGACTTTGAACAAAAGGCATACATCAACTAAAAAAGCGCCACCTGATCTCACGAGGTTGGCTGCATCAAAAGACCAGGCCAGCATCTCACAGGTCAGATACGCTCACGATCCTGTCCCCAAGCTACCACAATACATCAGAGATCTTCCATTCGGCTTTCCCAGAACCATTTTCGAGCAAAACACTGCATTACTGCAAAACGCCGTCAAACTCTTTCCTCGCGAAGCACACCTTCCGTTCCGATGTATAGATGCAGTATATGAAAATAGATATTGGAGAGCAAGCTTGGACGCGTCACTAAAGGTGCTCGAGCTGATTGCCAACGATCGTTCTTCTTCTGATATCGAGGTTGACAATGGCGTTACCTTGGCACGTCTTGCACAAAAAGAACTACGGCCAGGGACCGAAGATCGCTTCAACAGAGCCACGACGTACATGTATCCTTTTGGAACCAAGGAGCGAACTGAGCTTTTGGCCGCTATGATGGTCATGCAGTTTTTGTTCGATGGTAAGTTCCAAGAGCGGTCTTATCCTCCCATTCCGCCCGCAGAGTATCAGGTATACAGGCTTGCTAATCTGTTATGGTAGATAAATGTGAAAAGACGTCTAATCAAACTGTAAGCATCCTTCTCTGGAAATTAACCATATGGCTGATAAAGTTTGCAGTTACCACCTTTCGTTAACGATTTCGTCGAGCGTTTGAATAAAGAATCGACACGGCCAGAAGACAGCGAGCTACAGCAACATATTAGCCATATACTTCGCGGCTTTCGAGCTGCTGACCAGGCCACGGGGAGTGGAGGAGAAGAAGTAATCAACACCATGAGAAAAGCCTTCCAGCGCCAGCGACCTGATGGGGAATTTCCGACCGTAAGAGAATATCTGGATTTCCGAGTTGACAATGTTGGAGCTCAGTAGGTCACACAGGATAAGTCTTCTCTACGAGCGTTGCTAATAAGCCACAGATTTGTCCTTGCGTCCGTCAAATTCTCCATTTGCTCCGATGTTGATTTATATAACCCTCGGCTCGCGACATTCTTGAATCTGGCCAAGGACCACTTGTCCATCGTCAACGATCTCGCATCTTTCGATAAAGAGCAACGTGCGTTCAAGGGGGGATGGGACAAGGAAATTATCAATATGGTGGACGTCATGCAGAAGCTGATGTCACTTCCTAATGATGATGACGCCAAAGTGATGACATATACCTACCAGCTCCAGACCGAAGAACACATGCGTGATGAGTTAGAGAGGTTGGTGTCCAGAGATGAACTAAATGAATCCCAGCGGCAGTACCTCCACGCCGTTTTTGTCTGCTGCGCCGGCAATGCCTTCTACTCGATGATCAGCTCAAGGTACGGAGGAGAAGCCGCCCGGATCGAGATGCCTGAAACAAAGAAGCACAAAGCAACATCTGAGCTTCTCAGCCCCCGAACGATCCCCAAGGATTCCGGTATTGCATGGATGAGAGGTAAATCGCAAGTAACATAAGATTCTGAGAGATTGAGAGCCGTTGAGCAGAGCATCGCGACGCTGGGGCTAATCTTCCGTCATTGCGTCCGAAGCAACTGCTCAACTTTCTCGACGGTAGCCTCAAACTGAAGCCAGTTGCCTCCTTCAGATTCTCAGATCGAGAAAACAAAAATACCTTTAAAAAAAAGCCAATCCGTAAGGACTCTGATTGTTGCTTTACTACCAGGGGCGAATGTATTCGCTACCCTGCTGCGGGATCCAGTGCTTGTCAACTGCGTGAAGCGAGACGTCCATCAAGATCCTTCTGCGTTGTGAACATTTTGCTGAGCGTGCCCGATGCGCATTGACGAAACATTTTACGGTCGAGTTTGCTCTGTCGAGTTTAAATCCTTCGCACCGAACGCCCTTCACACAGGAATGTCAAGACGAATGAACAGCTATTACGTTATCGGAGAAGGCCCGAACAGCGAAAACTGGAGAAATCTTCATGTTGGAGAGCTGATGCGTATAGAAATCTGCTCAAGCTGATATAAGAACCACTATCTCCGTACTGTTGGGTTAAAAGATGCAGATGTTGCTTTGATAGATCAGTGAACAATTCTGAGTCAGTAAGAAATAGTACATGAGTCTGTGACAGTTCGCACTAAGTAGACGATAGACTCTGAAGCCTCTATTCCAATTTTCGACAGGGTCGTGGAAGACCCGAATCGTCTCCTTATGTAAGGTTGCGATATTGAGAAGAAATAAAACACGGCACTGCGCATATTAAGGGGCTAGCCGCACACCTTTGACTAATGTCTCACAGTTTTGGAAACCTGAGCGCGGGTGAAACCATCATACGCAAACAAAAGGCCAAAAGAAATATGACCTGATAGTGACCGTGTTCCATTGCTGTACTGGGAGATGGCGGTGGCGCGTACCATAGGCATCAGTTGACATCCATGGCATCCTTCCGCCTTTTAACCCCGAAGATGTCAGCATCAGATAAGGCTTCTACCAGTCCTTGCAATGAGTCAGGAACATAATGGGCGTCTTTAGACTCTTCGGTCAGATTTCATTCAAACCTCCAGTCCCCATCGCCAATCTTTCTGGTAAATGTGTTCTCGTCACTAGCGCCAGCGTAGGCCTCGGAAAAGAAGCCGTTAAGCAGTATGTTCGTCGCGGAGCCGCCAAAGTCATTACAATGGTTCGCTCAAGCAACAAAGGCGAAGCCGCGCTGGTGGAAATTGAAGCCGAGACGAAGCGTCCTGGTGTTGCGGAGATCTGGGAGCTTGATTATTCCAACTATGCTTCCGTCAAGGCCTTTTGCGCCCGCGTCGCCCAACTCGACCGCCTGGACGCCATGGTGCTAAATGCCGATGTGGCGACCAAGACGTTTGAGATGTACGAGGGGGAGGAGAACTCGATCACCGTCAATGTGATCAGTACGACGCTGCTCACGCTGCTATTGCCACCAACTCTGCGCGCATTTGCAGCGAAATGGAATACCGTGTCCACGCTTACTGTTGTCGGCTCGGAAATTCATAGCTGGGTGAAATACCCGGAACGCAAGGCTCCGAATTCGCTGCAAGCCCTCAGTGACCCTAAAACCACCACAATGAAGGAGCGGTAAGTTTTCTCCTCGTGCCCTTCCTGTCAACGTGCTCTCTCACCCTTCCATCGTTCTTGTTACACGGCAACGGCTAATGTCTGACTCTACACGCAACGATCCAGTTTCCAAGCTTCTGCAGCTGTTCGCCGTTCGCGAGATTGCCGACCGCACTGCCAATAAGAAGCCCCTTGTCATAGTCAACTTGGTGTCTCCGGGGCTCTGTGCCACAGACTTGACACGCTCAACCACGGGCACGGAGGCTGTGGTGATGAATATCATGCAAAAGCTAGTAGCCTAGACAGCGGAAGAGAGCAGCAGGACTCTGTTCCATGCCACGGTAGCAGGGCCGGAATCACATGGCGTCCTTCTTGACGACTGTAAAATCAACAAGTAAGCTTTCTCGTAATCTCATGGGGCGGGTAAAGCGACAGGCTGATCCGAGATGTAGTGATGCGCTGGCAACGCGGATCAAGACTGAGGAAGGAAAGAAAGTGCAGAAGAAATTTTGGGATGAGCTTACCACTAAGCTTGAAGGCATTCAGCCGAGTATTACCAGTGATCTGTAGCTCAAAAGATCACATGGTCTGATTTTGTCAGCTTAGAAAGTTCGCTTAATGTCCTTACCTCCCAGTATTCAGATAATGCCTACTTCAATGATCTTGGCTTTTTCCTATATAGAGAGCAAGGTCACGATTTGGCAAGTCAGAGCTGTTAGTGGAGTAAGACTCCAATATGTTCCTTAACACGACCCAAAGGACTGATATCCCTTAAACCGTCATAAAGACTGCGATATGGCCACCTTGGCTCCTTGTTCCAGAGATTGTCGTTGCATAGCTCCCTGGATCGTATGTATCTCGAAACCCAAGCTGGAGTGAGTGTTGGTCTAGTAGAGTTGGAAATACCTGTAATGTAGAAATGTAATTATCGTCTACTATAATCCGCTGTGGACATGAGATGACAAGCCGTCACGTGATTTCGCGTTTCAAGCGTGGCCTGTACATTACGTCATTGTATAAACCACACACATATTCTCGACAAGCCCGACCTTGATTACAGACTCATATTGGAATACTAAACACCAACGGCAAGCAAGCAATAAGCAGTAATAGCATGGACTCTTCTCACAACGCCGACGACATCACCTACAATAGTATCCACTGGACGTCCAAGCGCTACGAGGAAGTCGTCCCATCCAAGATATCAGGGCTTGATGGGCTTCGTCTTCGAGACATACCAGAGGTCCTGAATCAGCGAAAGATCGATGGAGAGGTCTTTCTAGAGAAGACTGAGGTAGTTAGTCTCGTGGAATGGAAGCTGTATGCCTTTTCCTATCGGTTTCGCATCGGGGCTATTACTAACACCATGGAAATTGTAGTAAGCATGGTATTTATCGACCAAACCTCGCAAAATTGGTTGCCGAAAACAGTGTTAAAGAAATTCGAGAAAAGACGAAGAAAGCTTTCGCCGAGTATGCGGCGGACAACTCCCACTACGCCAAGGCCATCACCACCTTGACCAAGCTCAGGGGTATAGGGCTAGCGACCGCCTCTTTACTTCTTTCCTGCTATGATCCGATACAAGTGCCTTTCTTCTCGGATGAGCTTTACCGCTATCTCCATTGGTCAGACGCGAAATCGAAAGGATGGGATCGGAAGATCAGCTACACGATGAAGGAATACAAAGATCTTTGGCAGAAGATGCAGGATCTGCGCAATCGTGTCGAGAAAGAGAGTGGGCAAGTGGCGGAGGCTATTGAGGTTGAGAAGGTGGCGTACGTCCTAGCGAAAGACGCAGTATCGAGAAAGCACACCATTGATGATGATGGCGATATCCAAGCACTCCGGCCTCCATCGCCAAAGAGGCCAAGGAAGCAGACCCCGCCTTTAAGTAAGAGCCCAACGGCAATATGCCTAAGGAAAGGCCCGATGGGATCACCAACGTATGATGAGATGGGCTACGAACTTGACTACAAATATCTCTGCAAAGTCTCTCACAAACGATCCAGACCGTCATTCGAACATACAATGAAAATGATAGAGAAGGACAAGAAGGAGCTCAAGCGGAAATCAGAGATCATGGGACTTTCAGAGGAGAAGTGTCAACAGCAAGAAACCGCTTGGGATGACCGCGTTGCACGTGATCTGGGCATGGCGTATCATGAGGTCGGGATAGATGAATATGAAGAGTGGCACAAAGGAGGTTTTCATGCTGACCCTGGTGATTTCGAGAACTTGTCCGAGAAGGAAAAGAAGAGACTTGACAAGATCCAGGTCGGCAGCGCTTTAAGGAAGGGATCCAAGCACAGATGAGTCTGTGGTTATGCTTTATGGCTATGATTTAGTCTTGCGTCGCACTGGAATATGCCTAAGCCGGCGGCTTCGGCAGGAGCTTGCGCGAAGCAGCTTCGCAAGCTTTTACATCCATTGTGCGCTGGCTTTAACGCGTCTCGACGTGTCGGCTACCCTTCACTGCAGTGCCTGGAGGAAAATCTGTGGAGTAATATAAGATACTCTAACACTCCTATAGCTAGCCCTCTTTCATTTATTTGGAGGGTTGATTGCCTGTACCAGTTATATACCCAACTTCCCGAGTTTCTTCCGACTCTTGAGACTCCCACCTCCTACAGGACAGGCTCTTCAATCCCTGTACACCCATGATAGCGGTATTCACGTCTTAGAGGGCTGCCACGTCACGCAAGCCAGTAGTATCAAGCACATACTCATTTTTGATGTTGCGAACAACCCAGCCATAGATCAATGGTAGAAGAGTAGTGACTCGGACAGATACGAAGTGCAAGTGAAACCGTTAATGGATAAGACGTCATACCGGAGTGACCAGGCAAACGAATGCATTGCCGAAGCCCGTGGAGATGACACAACACGTTTTAGCTTGACCAGCAACTCGCTTGGTAGCAAAGTCGGTCTAGTATGAAGTTAGTGAATCTATACTGAAAGACCGGAGCAAGACCAAGCTGGAGATTAGATTAACTCGGACCTTCAGAGAAGCTCGAAGAGCGGGCCAAATCCGTTGCTCCAAAGCACCAAGTGTTGCCCAACAACACACCTGCTGTCGAAAGGATGCAGTGAGGACGGATCTTAAAGTGTCCTAACCCCAGGCGTACGCACACACATCAACCCGGGGCCTTGAAGATCGAAGATGCCTGTTTGAATAAGTGGTTTTTCGACTTTATAATTCAGCTTTCTCTCTTTTATAAGCTTCAAAGTCAAAATCAAAGTCCTCTTTCTTGATCTCCTTGAAGAAAGCAACAGCTGCTTGGTAGTTCTCATTCTGTGTCCAGCCGTCTCTGTCAACGATGTGGGCTACTGGATCCCAGAAATCCTCGAATTCGTTGTGTCCTTTGACATCCTCCAGGTGATTTGCTATATCATCCTCCGTGAAATGGATTGGACATTTTTCATCCATGCCAAGGTCATTCCAGTACCTCACAAGTCACGGCTCTCGAGCTTCCAGAAACAAGGGCCCTGCCCACATACCTTGCCAATCAATGATGCTGATAATGCGATTTCATTTAACGAATAAGTTGCCAGGATGAAGATCAGTATGGCAAAGACAAGAAGACGTTATCTCGTCGTCTGCTGGCAGGAGATACGGTATAATGCTGAGCTATTTCTGTACCATGGATATATGACTTTCTGGAGAGTTTTGTGTACCAAAGGCTTCAGTAGGACTGCCAGATTTTCTTGGAACAGCGAATTGACGTATCCAAGCCATCTCTCGCTGGGCAATGGCCGCCATGTAGTCCTCTGGGCGTTCTACTATCAAAAAGGTGAGCCGGTCAACTTTTGCCAATAACTGAATACTAACATGGCCCGCGATTAATCTTCACTTTTGAACTTTCGCCTTTCCAAAATCCTGCCTCAGTCACTGGGCCAATCGTTAACCTTGAGTATAATTCTTCCTTAACCTCCCGCGATACTTCCCCAAGGATTTCAACCGGCAAGGATTCCAAAATAGCGTCGCTCGCAAAGTATAAGCTACCATACCTTTACGTCTTTCCTTAGATGAAAATTCGTACACCAGCTCGCACAGGAGGTCTACCTCGTGAACGAAACAGATAGTAACTTCTTCTCGATAGATATTAGGTCTTCCATGATTGCGAGTCGACTCCTAATATCAAACCAAGAGTTCGCAATCTGCTCTCCTGCAGCTTCTTCCATGATGATGTATTTTGTACCAACGGTATTACTAGCGTCAGCACCGCATGCGAGTACTCTAGGCACAGGAATCTTCAGTACTGTGCGGACCTGCCGGTTTTATTAGACTTCGGCTCTTCGAACTATCCAGCATAGATCATGGCAAGGAGCATACAAATCTCATAGTCGCTACCTCGGAAGCAGTAGTGTGAAATTCTGGCCAGTTATTCCGATACGGTATGCGCGCAATAGCTATGGCACCATTGGACATGACAAGTCGGAAGACTTTATTGAAAGAAACTTCAAGCATTTTAGTTACTGTTGAGCAGCTTCCAGCACCAACGCTTTCGGCTGCAAGGCGCTGCAATACCGGCACATCGAATATTTTGTGTCTATCGCGCAGCTCCTTCTCCTCTCCCCATAGCCAGCGCCCACCTGTGTAGCAGTAGAATTCCTCATACTGAGCCTCGGAATCCTTTGATATTTGATTGCGAGGTGTACAGCTAATTGTGCGAGCCTGGTGCATTGATATTAGTCGGTTTACCGTCAAAGTTCTCCATTGATGCAAAGAATTCCTGATAGGTATCCAAGCTCTATGTAGTTCCAGAACGCTGCAATTGAGACGTGTATACCCACGTATCTGCTGTGTCCTACGCTTTGGTCCTTTTCACATGGATCGCCTATTCCCTTCGTCGGTTGTCAATTTTTCGATGTTGCTAACCATCAAGACTTCTAGAATCCAGAAGCGCTATTCAGTAGGCGCCAGGCAAAAAAACTAGGCGCCGACACAGTCAGGAGGTCCAACTATTTAAGTAATCAGTCGATGCATTCAGCTGATTTAGGTAGAGATGACCCAGGTACGCCAGCGAAATTGCTGGTTTATCGGCCGAAAAATAAGCCTCTTCAATGAGACGTTCAACGTAAATCTTTGTAGGCCTTTCTGCTAAGAAAATATCCATGATGATAGTTTGGTAGATGATAAATGATCAGATCCCAGATGTGACAATTCAAATTGGAAACAGTACTGGTAGACAAAAAAACGTATAGAACATGATGGACGGCAAGATAACACAGCCTACATGTCATCGGAATTTGGAGCTATTCTTTATAGCACTTCTATGGTAGCAAACACTTCCCTCGACTAATGCCAGTACCTCCCTGTTAGAGGCTTGATCCTGTCCCACGCTTGATCAAATGCCTTCACCACTTCTTCTGGCAGAGGGCTCTTTTCCAAGTCCTTCATATTTTGATCAATGTGCTTTGTACTACTCGCGTCGATGAGTGTAGCATCCGAATATTCTTTACCCAAAAGCGAGTGATGGGTCATCCATCGCAAAGCGACTTCAGCCATGGTCATGCCGTGCTTTTCGGCTACCGGCTTCACAATGTCTAAAGCCCTGAAGTATGCGTCGTTCCAATACCTTGCTCTATACATCTTCCCTTGCCATTTGTCAAGGTCGAAGCGCGAACCCTTCTTCACCACCTGCTCTTTTTGCATTTGCCCAACAAAGAAGTCATCATCGAGTGGGTTGTACGCATAGAAGCTCATACCATAGTTTCGAAGACAGGAGAACAGTTCGGGCTCGACTGACCGATGAATGGAGTTGTAGATGCCCTGGTATACGGATGGCATGACCCAGCCATTGGCTTTGCTTATTTCACATATCTGCGCCACCTCCCATCCCATGTAGTTTGATAATGAGAATTTCTCGAAAAGACCTTCTTTGTAAAGGTTGTTTACTTCCTGAAAGGTAGCGGTGATTGGAGTCGTTCGGTCTGCGGCGTGTAGATACCACATGTGGATCTTCTTAACACTATTCTAAGCACTTTGAGCGATTGCATCAGAACTTCACGAAGATGTTCAGGCCTCAATGTCCAATTGTCCTTTTCCAGCCCTTCTCCCGCGCCGGGGAAAATTTCGTGTCTATGACGAGACCCCGTTCCTCTCATTGAAGCTTGGCTAGATATTCTTCGGAAGAGCCGCTGCCGTAGAACCGAGATGTGTCAACCTCATCGTGGCCATACGACTGGAAGATGTCGATAATTTTTCCAGCATGGGAGAGGTAAGAGACCCTAGATTGTTCTTGGCCAGTCCCAATTGGCATAGCCCCGAAGACGACCTTCACGGCGGACTTTGCTTGTGGCGCCATCTTTCTGCTAGAGTCTACCACCATGCAGCAAGAGGAAAAGGAAGTGCTGGATACAACATCATGGTGGATAAACCGATTAGGGCTTTATAAAGTATATTCACGTAGAGTGATGAATGGGAAACTCCGTTACAACTCCGTCGTAGCCAGCAGTGACGCCGGCTTGCCAGTGCTTAGTCATGTGTATCCTACTTTGGGTGCTTCGCGAGATGGGAAACCTCAAAAATGATATCTATACGCAGCACCGCACATGGTTCAGTCTTTCCATCACAGATACAACATACAGGTCGGGCTCACTACTGTTATATCCAGTGATATGCCACTGCGTCCAAGCAATGGTACTGACCAACATGTCCTGCAAGAGTCAACCAAATTCGTGTGACTGTGGCGGCAGCGGAGGGGCAGAAGCGCCGTACAGAAGACTTCCGTTGTGAAGTGCTTTTATTCATCCTTTGACGAGCAAAGACAGGTCATTTTGAATTCACCAGGTGTATATGTACTAACGAGCAGCAAACCCCCTTTCTTGATCGCTCCATGTCCACTTATCCATCTTCTACAACCTTTTCAGGGTCATTGTATGGCTTCAATTCCTCGCACGCAGCTGAGCGGTCTTAGCAATGAGATTCTCCTGCTGATCATTGAGGAGCTTGACGACCTCAATCCAGCCTCCTTATTCCAACTACGATTAGTTTCCCAGCGGTTCGATACCCTGGCCACTCCACAATTCTATCATAGTGTTATAATCGATCCTTTACTATTCCCATATCCGGATCGCGATGAACTTGATATTACATGCCGAGACCGCATTCTGACCAACATCCGCACTCACACTAGGCGGGTATCAATCCGCAGAAGTCTCAACTGGAAAGGGGTGCTTGACTTAATCTTGTCTATGAAACACTTTACAGCTTTGAGGTAATATACGCTGATATACCTTGGTCGAGATCTCATGCTTACTAGTCATTCGGCTAGTTGGTCCTACTGGGGCGAGGTATATCCTACGGTCGAGGGCATGACCATTCCGGCTTGGTTCGGTGCTGTACACAATCGCTGGCCGGATTTCAAGCTTGTGGTAGAAGGCGCGTCGAACAAAATGCTCCATCAGGCTACGCCTCTAACCAAAGTACTTTTGGAACGCATCCCTCAAGCGATGCTATCTACGCATCTCGTTTCTTTTGGAGCCAAAGATCTCTCTAGACATCTCAATTCCGACGACGGGAAGGAGAATCTAAAGAAAATTTTGGCCAAATCATCCAAGCTACGAGAAGTTCGTTTGGATGGTAAGGGTGCATATAGGTTCCATACTTATCGGCACACCTCTGAAAGGCTACCACCGTTGGAGCGCCTTCATCTATGTGGCTATCTCTGGACACTACCAATGGGAAATGTTCCAGGAGATAATGCTAATTGGGACACATCTAGCTTAACTCACCTCGAGCTAAGGGAGTCGAACACTCGCTTTTTCTTTCACTCTGTGCCACCCTCCAACTTTTCTCATTTGCGATCTCTCAAGATGGATACCTGGCCAAAACTCGACGGTGCAGCCAGTCTAGATCTCATGGAAGACGAACGGCAACATGCTACAGAACTTCGTACTGCCATGGATCATATTAATGCGCTGGAGGAATTGTGCATCACTTGTTGGCTGTCTGCGCTATCGCTGTCCGCTATTACTCGACATGGAGCTACCTTGAAATCGCTCATGCTCTATGACCATGGATGGTATGAGTCGTCTCCTAGTATCTCGCTAGAATACCTTGAAACTATCCGCAGCTCATGTCCCCACCTCACGGCCTTGGGCCTCAACCAAAGAAACTGTAACTTCAAAGTATGATTACAAAGCAAGCCTGGATAAGGTATCTAAGAAATCTATCGTAGCTAACATTTTGTAGAGAAAGGCTCTATTAAACATGCTTACGAATTTCCGTAACCTTCGCAACGTAACATTGCGAGTTGAAAGTCTTGTGAACAAAGAGTACACAGCAGATAATGAAAGAATTGACGTGGACCTCATCGCCGTCCATAAGGACTTCTCCGACTTACTGTTCAACAAAGAAGGCGCTCCACTCGAAAAGATGGTATTTGTAGTCGAAGTTTATTCTATATTGCTACCTCAAGAGGAGGATGAAGATGGCTTGCCACCTCTAAGAGAAGATCTACGGATATTCCATTGCGAAAACGGCGGCAATATTGGACCTGTTGTTCACGAAGAGACACTGCCGTCAGTGCTGGACGTCAATACGCGATTGTGGGAACTTGATGCAATCTAATACTTTCTTTTTCTGACTACACAGGCATGCAGTCCTTCATAACAATATTGAACTTTTGAGAAATTTGTGGATTCAACTACTCCGTGCACTCCAAGACCTACGGGAAATATCATAATCAAGGCATTTTGACCCCAACAATTTGGCTATATGCATTGAAATACCATCGTAAATTCGACTTGATGGGCTTACCACCAAACTTGACTAGCTGTTTGCATCGTCAAAGCATTTCGCTGATTCTAGCTCGTAGTCCCTTCATAGTAATTCGATTTCATATCTCGGGAATGATCTCTTTTAGCGTTTTCGATATATGCCGCTTATGCTGTTACGACTTCGTGCACTCATTGATGTATTAAGGGCATATCGATCGAAGGAGTTTGCTTCGAATAGAAATTGAGAAATGTACCGCTGAGCTGGCTTCGGCCTATAGTTGCTTCTTCTCGTACTCCTTTTGTTTTCTTACCGTCGGGTGGGTTTCCAATCTAGCAGACTAATCGTCTTTTCATTTTTCTACTTCACACAGACTCTTCATGCTCTTCAATCTTCCCGCCCTCCCTTCCCGAGCTTTGAGCAATAAGTAGCAACACTATAGTCTACGCAGACACTTGTGCTCTTTTTAAAATTTACCTCCAACTCTTCAGAAATTACAACGTTATCGATACCATCGGCCAGGGTCTTCAGTGCGGGCTGAAAGCAGAAGTTGTTGGACACCGTTGTTGACCCTCGTTCAAAATGCGTATTAATGTCTGAACATAACATCAAGAACGAGAGAGCAACTTACAGCATCGTGAGTATTCTACGTCTCATTTGAAGAATAAGTCACAATGAATCACGGCTCATCTGCATCAAATTTGAAGGGATTTAGGAAGAATCGCTTTATATGGTGTTTTACAACGTTTGCTTTCAATTCTCGACTTCGTCTCTATGCTCTTCGTTTTGTTCGCCTACGCTTCGTTTTACCCTTCCTCGTACTACTCTTCCCTCACTTCACCTTCTGTTCTCTTACTCTTCGTCATTCTACCACTTCTTCTATCATTTTCTAACCCTACCATCGATCTGAACTAATCCATCTCTTCCTATCTCAAAAAAGGTCTCTAACTAAGGGATGTTGCAAAAAGTCGAATTCCGGCCTTTTCTCGTATATCAAATGAAAACCCGTATCACCACAGCATTTGCTGAGATGAAACTAAGACAGGTGTTCTACCTTATTCGGTTAGATATTAGCAAGAACTATAAGAGCAAGCCAAGTCAACAACTGAATCCAACACAATTCATAAAGAGCTCTGCTTACCATACCCTTCACCTTGCACACTCCAATTATCGCAACTCGGTTATTCGCGCAACTAACATCAGGACTTTCGAAATGAATGTAAGGACCGTTCCATCACAAGCACAATTTCTTCCCACGATCCTGGTCCCTCGCCGAACCCATCATCTTATCAAGACGACCCCAACCCAAGTCCAAATACCCAAACTCCTTGACCTCGATACCGTCATCAGTATCATCATTTTTCCGCCGGCGATCAAAGCGACTGCGGAACATCGACGGGGCTATTCCCTCCTCCCATTCTCCGGCCCTGTTGAAAGCAGGACCAGACCGAACATTCTCTAGGAAGAGTCAAGGATTCAGCGAACACCAACTGATACTCCGACTCATGATGGATCAAGATCTCATGTAATGATTATTGAAATGTTTCTTGTCGCGCGTGCTTGGCATATATACCTGAGCCGACGCTTATACTATCTCAAGCAATGAGGAGATTGGTCGTTCACTCAAGTGCCATGAACTGACAAATGTGATTATGCGCAACGGAATGATACGAAGAAGAGAAAACCACCTCGTGTTCCGCCAGCATATATTTACGTCCTTTAAGAAGTCACATTGGGTCTATTGGCTTGTAATACACTCGATTGATTCTCTATCGAGGCCCGGTCACAATTCTGGCTGCTAGAAAGAATACATTCTGAAATCCTATGAAGAAAAGAATGCTATTTATCTATGCGGCATATCTGGCCGCCCGTGAGGAAGGAGCTCCGATATTATTTCCGCTGGTAGCTAGGTGCATACGTAACGTTCCATGTTAAGACAGACGGGGATTTCCCCATAGAAGGAAACCAGGAACGCAAAATCCACCTCTTCACCAACGAGCCCAAAACCCAACATCCTCACAGCTCCTTTCTCGCAACCACCCTCTCGCAATCCCAGCAGGACCGGCCCGTCCGCCAACGTATCATAAAACAAGAAAGACAGAAAAGAATCAGGGGTTGAAGATAAGTGCCGTGGTCATTCACGGTGCCTTGATCAACGACGGCTGCAATGCTAGGGTAGAGTTAGGGGGGGCGGCAGTGCGTGGCGGTTAGTTGTGGGATGGAGGGAGCGCGAGGTGCACATTGCTTGAGTGGGTGAGAGGTAGCCTAGGACAGATTGGAATCGAGGGGTTTGGAACTGTTGCTTATATGCCCGGAGAAGGCGATTCATGGTGTCGGGACGACAAGCTGTCGAACGACTGCAGAAAAGGTTATTCGTTCATCATTATGTTGCTATGGTCGAAAACCAACCGAAATATCGTGCTTGACCAAACAACCACCACATTGATATCCCTCCCAAACTGCGAAGAAATCCGGCACATGCCTACACTCTACACCCATACTCCACGCTTCAAACTCAAGCCAAACCCACTCACCCCTCGACACCCCTTCCCCCAGCCTGCACAACCAGCACGCTCCCTTTGACATTCCCCACAATCATGGCCTCCGCCAAATCTCTCAACGCCCCCCTCGCCTCTGCTCCCGCCCCGCTTGGATGGCCCATGCCCTGCAACATACCGATCAACTCATTTCTCATGCCGCCAGATTTACCGCCATTCTTGCCTCTGCCGACCACAACTACATCCCCGGCGTTTGCGGGGTTTTGGCCGACTTCGGTGTGGGCGCGCTCGAGAGTGTCGCGGAGGGGGTTTGCGCTTTCGAGGGATTCGAAAAGGACGCGAGTGGCGAGGTCGTGGGGGAGGGAGTCGACGATGGAGGTGTAGAATGCGGTGTCGGTGTTTGAAAAGGCTTCTTGGGACCGTGATACAATTACCATTGCGGTGTCCTTTGCTGCGGGGGCATCGGAGGTTGAAAGGTTAGAGAGCTGGAACTGGCGGGTTGTGGGGGAGCGGGTTATGCCAAGAGAGTCGGTTGCCGGATCTTCTTGTGATACAACGGCGTTGTGTTCGGCGCCGTTGATGTGAAGGATTGTCGCTGTAACGTTGGAGTTGCGCGCTAAGCGGATAACAAAGCGGAGGGCTATGCGATCGTCGGCGCCACCGAAAAATGGGAAGAAGATGTGATGCCCTCGGTCCTTGATGGGTTCAGTTGGGTTTCCTGGGTTACTCCATATGCTCATGCCGGTGGTAGAACGCGCCATGGGTTTGGGATCTTCTCTCGGAAGCGCGCCAAATCCATTGTTAACAAAGATCGCGGCATTGCAAGGAGCAGTAGCCAGAAACTCTGTAACGAACTGATTATGAGGACCACTGCTGAAAGGGTTCTGAGCTGGATCCAAGTAGGTGGTCGGCTCAGATATGCTTCCGGTTTCACTCCATGAAAGCAGAACCCAATCAGATCCTTGATTAGAAGCGGTACCACTTAGAATCTGGGCGTATGATCCTTCAGGCGCTATCTGAACTTCGCCCGACACCGCAACATTATTCAATTGAGCAAAGATGTGGAAGGTATTGACGACCGAATCTCTGCTCGAGTAATCATCCACCTCGGATTCCTTCATTACGGACGACATACGCTCAGTGAGCTCCACGATCCTGATACCATGCACTCGCAAATGACTCTTGTGCTCTGTTGAAGCCCCGAGTGTGTCATGGCTCGAATGTTCTTCGGCCACCTTGACCAATTTTTGGGGGTGGGTTTTTCTGATAGAAGTTTGGGTTTTGTCGCCGCCGAGCAAAGACACAAAAGTGAAAACACTTGGCAGACTGTCCAGTCTGAGGAAGACAAGTAGTTTCCGAATCTCACCCGTATCACTTTTCTCGAGAGAAGAGTGATCCTGATCGCTCTTGTCTTCTGTCAAGCGGTTTCCATCCCAGTCGATTTCACCACGCCTCCACGCGGCAAGCTTCTTTTGATACCACGGCGGATAAAGAGCAGCTGTTATCGGCGTTGTAGCAAACGTTGTGACCAGAGCCATGACAACGAAAATGGTGAACGTTCGCTGACTGAGAATCTTGGCTTGGAGTCCAATATTCTATCAATGCATCAGTATGCCCGGAGACTGACTGTGCTCGACGGTACTTACTAGTACAATCAACTCTACTAAACCTTTGCAGCTCATCAGAATTCCAACGGTGAAGCTTTCCCTCCACACAAGCTTGCACGCCCGAGCAGCAAGTGTACCTCCTACGACCTTTCCAACAAAAGCCACAGCTATGACACCAATAACATAAGCCCAAGTGATGCCACTGTTGAGCAAGCCGATGTTGATGCTTAATCCAGATAAGGCGAAGTAGAGTGGTAGGAATAATACTGCAACCAAGTCTTCAATCTTTTCTGTAACCTTAATGGCAAATCCTCCCTCATGGGGACAGATCAGTCCGATCAAGAAGCCTCCGAAGATAGGGTGAACGCCGATGATGCCGGTAAAGAAAGCAGAGGCAAGAGCCATGAGCACAGTCAGAGCTACGATGAATTGACTAGGGCAATGCTACCAGACTTTCTTAAAATCCAGAGAAAGGCGGGGCGAACACCATATGCAAGAAATAGAACGTACGCAACGCAGGTCAGCAAGACGTACAACGCCGTTAATCCTGCGCCGGCGTTGACGAGAGCGACGCAGAGAGCCAGCAATATCCAGCCTACGACATCATTACCAACGCCAGCAGATAGAACAACAACTCCGACTTGGGTTTGTAGAAGCTTGAGCTCAGTGAGAATTCGACATAATACTGGGAAGGCCTGCCATTTATCAGTTGGATGATCAAGAAGTGTAAGGACTCAGACGTACGGTGATCGCCATCGCAACACCAACGAAGAGCATGTACGTGCCGAAATGGATTGGCACAAGGCCCGAGTCCGTCCTAAATTGATGATAGAGACCGTAGGCTATGGCACATCCCAATCCGAAGGGTAGAGCCATTCCTGCTGCCCCCACACTCAGGGCTATCCGCCAGTTTGACAGAAGAAGCCGCAAGTCTACTTCAAGGCCGACCAAGAACAGGAACAATATTAGGCCGAGGTTGGCAGCAGTATTCAGGACGGGCATAGAGGCGGTTGGGAATATGGCAGCGGTAAAGCCTGGTATCCGTCCAAAGACCGAAGGACCCAGTAGGATTCCCCCAATAATCTCTGCAATGACTCGTGGCTGTTTGATTCTGGAGAGAGGGAAGTGTAGGACCCGACAGAAGATGATGATGATTCCAGCCTGTTGCAGCAAGAGTCAGCGACGGAATGAGACAGCCAGGATCGAGTACACGTACCTGAATGATGAAGAGAGTGATGGGATTCGAGGCATTCCATTTGCTTGGGTTTGCGCCTTCTATAATGCCGCCCTGGGCAGGTACTTTAGTAGTAGCGGCGGAGGTCGACGAAGCGTTGGCGGTAACGGTGGAGGTCACCACATGGGTGATTATGCTCGCCATGGTGTGGACAGGTAATCAGTCGAAGCTCCGAGAGGAGGATGCTAGAGAGCTGGGAAGAACTCTGGATTACCCAAGGATTCAGATCAGGGCGCGGGCAGCAAGAGACCTTGAGCGGAGGAGGTGCGGGAACATGAGAGATGTTGCTAATAGATATGAGATACATGTCAGCCTTCTTTAGCAGGGTTTTGAGTGACGAATGAGAGAGAGGCCGGGGCGTAGGATTCGAGAAGAAAATGGATGTTCCAGTCATCCTTTAGATGGCCACACCCAAACAAAGAGTCGAGCCGCATGGTTACTGTACTGTGTTGCAGGCACGCCGAATGAACAATGAAATGATCAGTGTTTGCACATAGGTAAGATATCTTGTTCGATAGGGCTCGGAAAAATACAGTAAGTTGTAGAGCTTACGTGTATAATACATCACTTGATGCGTTGAACCCTGAAATAAACGTATTTAATTATCTAAGCCCTTAGTCAACCAACGAGCTTGAAAACATTAGAGTAGAGATACTTATTTTACACTTAACTACCTTATAAGTCGGTATCTATCTTAAAACGACAGATGAATGTGGGATAAGTATCTCATATTGAGGGGAAAATTCATCCAGCACGGGCACGGTCGAGAACTTCAAGTCTCCCAATCTTAAGCGCCACCCAGTTCCGTGCGTGGCAGGTACAAGTAGGTAGGTAGGCAGCTTTGATAAGCCAAGCAGAGAACCAGGGTGTTTATAGACCGCCTTTTCTTACCGTGCAGCATCGGAGTTGGCAGTAACCCAGAAAACTTGCCATGTACGGTTCCGTAGACATAGTCATATGCTCGTGACGCTATGAAATTCGCTGCCCACAGTATTCAAAGTATCGCACCCTACCATGTCGTTTGCCCATCAGCCACCTTGAACAAACCATTCTTCTTCTTCTCCATCGCCCACTTCTCGCACCACCCTTTCATCTTCTCTCTCGACTTGGCCGACCCCACATTCACCGTGGGTATGATCTTGTCGATCCGGAGCGCACAGCAAAACATTGTCAGCTCTCGGAAGCTGCTGTGTTCACTGTATGGCACCCCGAAGCAGTTGGCTTCGCGGGTGCTTCCCCGTTGGGGAACGAGTTCTGCCATCGAATATCTTGACTTCCAATTATCTGAATGCAGGACTGTTTGGACCGCTGGAGAGTCAACGAAGCGGCTGTTTGGCGGCCGGTAATTCCACCCAGACGGTCGGAAGCCAACTATTCGTGAGAAGTGAGGCTTGTAACCGGTAAGGTAGTCTGCCAAAGTCTCCGCCCGAATTTCCATGAGCATCTGCATGTGGACTTGTGCTTCCAGCGGGTTACTCGTCAGTCGTGCCGTCAATTCAGGATCCTCGAGGGCTGCACAGATCTTTTGTTTATTCGGCGGAGCGTAAATCTTGCTGTTCAATGCTTTTGCAACCCCTAAACAAATCCTCTCTTTTCCAATGCTGTACGTACCAACGATAATCAAAAGACGACCTCTAGCTTTCTTCCCCTCCTTCTGGACAGCCTTCACCATATCTGTATCGTCCTCATTGATCTCTTCCTTGACTAAATCGGATTTATTTTGGACAAAGTGAACCATTCCACTGCCGGCCCTCTCTTTCTTAGTCTGTTCCCAGCTATCATGCTCGTCCACGCGATCCTTACTTAGACTAACACACATATCCGCGCAAGCTTTGATGACTTCCTCTTGGCTTGGAAAAGCGTACTTTGGTGTGAGATAAGTCGTGTCCAAGTAGCATACGTCGAGCTTTTGCTGACCAACGTTCTTTTTGGTAACGGCATCGACGATGTCGGGTCGGAGAAGAGGATGCTGCACATGTGCAGGACAAGCACGGAAATCACCGCAGTGTAGTACTCGTTGAATTTTGGGCGTCTTGCCCTTACCGATGGTTTTTTCGAAAAGATAAAGCGAGCTGCCAGGGCAATGATTTGCTGGAATCATGGTGACCTCGACACCCTTTGTTCCGGGTACTTCAATCTTTTGGTCGAAATCTAGGTCAATCACCCATTTTGGATCAACACGTAATTGTCGTCTCACAAGATTTGCCGTGACGTGGCTGCAGTAGATAGGGCCATGGCACCAAGAAGACGTCAAGCCTATGTAGTGGTCACTGTGAAAGTGGCTTAGAAAGTAAGCCTGGCAACCTTCGACAGCACCATATCGAAAAGCATCGACACAGATGAAGAAGCCTGGTAAGATTTTGTAGAATGGACAAGTCCGTTGGTAGGCCGGTTTGCCACGCGATGCGGTCTCTGTGGCTGCGGCAGTCGCCCACGCAGCGTCCTCAGCGTGCAAAGACATGAGCTTAGAGAAAGCAGATGACCCATTGGTCGTAGTCGGTATTAGAGCAAAAGGGGTTTCTTGCCCCGGCTTTGCAATGGCAGCTCGCTGGAAGCGTTTCGTAGCTGGAACTCCATGTGCTGGAGCTCCATTTTCCGCTTTGATCGGGAGACTTGATGGATCTTTCTCGCTGGTCTGTTTTGCACTTGGAAGCGGTACAGCCTTGCCATCTAAACAATCGTTGACGTGTAGTGAAGCCTCCTATGGTATAATTAGACACAATAAACTGAAAGGACGCTCTCTTCGTACCTGATCTGTCAAACCGGCAAAGCTTCCAGAACATATTGGACAAGACGCTGCTCCTGGGTCCTGTATATCGTCTTTTGCATTTTCCAAAGTATCTTTTTCTCCCCCAGGATCTTGTCCAATTTCTTCATCCTCGAAGCCCAACTCAAGCTCTTTTTGTTCTTCCATCCACTGTCGTTCCAAAAATTCTTCACCCTCTTCAGGAAACTCATCGTCGAAATCTTCGATTCCTTCAAAATCGTCGCTGTCGACCATGCTTGTATTTTCTCGTTGAAGTGACGGTACAGGTGGCGAATTCTTTGAATCGATGGCAGGGGGTTCCTCCTCGACGTCTAACTCCGACTTTGGTGTGGTAGATGCTTGATCGCCTTGGCCTTCAGATTCGGAAGCTATACTTCGAGATTCGTGCTTCACCATTTCGTGGCCACTATCTGAGTCCTCTAGGAAAGGGCCAGTCTTCGGCCCAGCTTCAACCTTGATGTTGGGCGACGAAGATGAGCGCGATGGTGGCCCATCCACCCTTCGCCGCTTAACCGGCATAGAGTCCTCATTAAAACGTGAAGATTCCTTGTCAGCAGCTGTGTAATCAAGCATGCTCGGGGAAATCTCTGGGTGACCATATTCTCGTGGTGGCGTTGGTGTCTGGACGGGAACCTTGGTCTCGTGTTTGCTAGGGCTATCTTGTAGAAACAGGCTATCCTCCTCTTCCGCAATAGACACATTGAATGGGAGGATAGAGTCGGCTTTCTTAAAGAAATTCAATATGCTGCCATTGGGCTTCCCCTTCGCCTTACCAGCAAAACTAGGGGTACGAGCATTGCTTTTCGGTAGCGCCTTACTCCTGCCGACTAGAGGTGTCGTTGAGGTCGCCATTGATATCACCGAGCTAGTATTACCTTGCAGGTTTGGTTGGACTGTGGACAAGGGAGGTGTGGGAGGACGGCCAGTGGACGGTATGATGGGCGTCCCGATGGCTATTTGCGCAACGGCGTCTCGAGGCTTGCGAAACATGCTACACAATCTAGCATCTTAATTTGTATTCGTATTGGCGTAGCGCTGTAGACAAGGAGATGCTAGGTTGTTGAGTGTCCCAGACATGGTGGACGGCTTTGTATCTCGAGCCAAGTCGCTCGCATCGCGTAGTCACGTGATCACATGACGCAGGTTTTCGAACGGGCCCTGCGTTGCTTAGAGATTAGCGACGATTGTAATAAATTTTAATTTCGAATAATCTAGTCCAGATCATGAGCTACTACGATATATGAGTAGACATTACACCAACTCATCAAGGAGCAAGAGCAAAATCTAAATCAGGAAATATGAGCGGCATAAAACTCTGAACTCTCCATAGACGCAGAGCGAGCTTAACGAGCTTTGAGCTTTGGCTTCAGATCCTACCCTGAAGTACCGCACAACGTCTGCGAACGTGCTGCCAAATCATGACTGGCCGTTCCTTAAGTGCCCCCAATTTTCCCATTGGTATCATATGGGCCCAAAGCCCCGCTAAGTGTTTGCCTAGCCATGACCTGGCCTGTCCTTGCCAATCCATGGTTCAAGCTGCCAGAGGCTTGATTATCCCTTGCTATTGATCATAGAGTACTTATGTTATCTCTCATGGCTGTCATCGAGGCTTTGATGCTTGCTGCGCTGCTTCTAAAGTGTGTAGAAGTAGTCAGGTAGATTGTTTTCAGATCTCCCAGTCGTGGTTGCTCACCTCTCCTGGTAGCATCCTCCAAAAGTGCCGTATCTACCGCAGCCCCAGGCAAGTGAACATAGCGTACGACGCTCCCTCGAATGAAGACGTTCTTGACCGACGACTAGGTATTTGCCAGTTAGCCCACGCCCTCCGCCCCAGTATCATCCACTTCTCCCCATTTTTGCGACAGCTATTTTAGCATTTTCAGCTCACCAGATGCGGGTATTTCAGCTCTTCAATGACTTGTATATCATCTAGCTTGATGTTGAGGTATTGGTCCACAGATTTTAGAGTGCCCTTGATTGAAATGTCGTTCTTGAGCTCCACCGTGACTTCGTGATCCACCAGCGTTTTGAAGAAGCTGCAGGCATGTTAAAAAACTACACAAACGCATAAAGATCAGCGCGAGAATCGCACATACCTGAAGAACAGCATTGCTGGTAGACGTTCTGTTGCGGGACGTAAGCGATCGTTGGCCGCAAAGTACCCGGACTGCCATTTCTAGCTTGTCGTTCGCCGTAGTTTAGCCGAGCCCTAACCAGCAGGGATATGCCATTCATTGAGAAGGCCATGCAATCAAGCTTCTGAAGAGCGACCGCGCGACCATGAGAAAAACCTTACGGAGCTTGTGATACATGTTCGAATAGGGGGACTAGTGGGGGTGGAAAATCTTATTAGCCAATACCCTGGGCGATCTATAGCATTCATCCAGGAGGGTATCACAACAAGCAGGTCACCCATGGTTACAAGTACTACATCCACCGAGAGCACGCAGTTGAATCGTTGGAAGACACTCGTGATCAAACGTAATACATGAAAGGAAACGATTCTAACTATTCAGTCTGCGACACTACTTCCTGCGTCTTCCCCACTGGCGGCAGGCTGGTCCTGTGTTTTCTTGCCGGGTAGATTCCCTACTTCGTCTGATGCGGCTGTCACATCTTTGGTCTTTCCAGCGTCTTCCTCGGCGTCTAGTTCAGTTTCCCTCTTTTCAGGCCCCAACGTCCCAGTTTTGGGCTTGGCGCCCCCATGATTCCCTCTATTCAGGCCATCTTCCTCCGCCTCTTGGGCTTCAGCTTCGGGTTCCTTTGCTATTGCCGTCTTCTTTTCTAGATCTTCGTCTTCTCCTGTCCCGGCCGGTCCGTCAGTCAACCCAGCAGTTTGACTACTAGCTGCATTTGCTTCGGTCAAGCTCAGGTCTTGCATACTATCTGTGACTTTGTTGGAGCTTGAAGTAGTGGCTGGAACTCCATCTGCTTTAGACTCGACAGTACTACTTCCGGTCTCGGGCGCCATAGCTGATCGAGTATCGGTGGTACCAGATGGAGGTGGCATTCCGGTCGGTGCAGAGTTATCGAGCTTCTGCAGCATCTCTGAGGAACTAGACTGCTCAGAACCTTTGGCTTGAGCTATTATCTTTGCACTACTAGATTTCTTGGCATCACCAGCCTTTTTAGCTGCCTCAAAGCCTGCTTGACGCATAGCTGTTGTTAAAGGACTGTCGACTGAAGAGGACGGAGGAGGGCGAGGTGGAGTATCTGTCGACGCAGGCGCCTTCGATGGTGTCTTGGTCGGAGTGTAATTGATTGCAGGAGCTTTAGATGGAGTATTTGGTGCAGAGGGAGTGGGGGTCGATGGTGCCCCTGACGTAGGTCCAATCTTCTCCTTGAGCTCGCCATACTCGTTCCACTCTTCAACTTCTTCGAGATCCTATTCATGCTTTTAGCATTGCTCGAGGACACTGTAATCTTGGCAATTTTACTCCAACGACTAAGCCCATCTGTACGAGCCCTGGTAGCTTCCTTTTCCCCGCTCTTCGGCCCCATAGCATACGAGCTCTCTCGTCCGTTGCGACATCGAGTGCTAAGAACGGGATCTTGTTGGCTTTTAGGATGGTCTCTAGACGAGATGTAGCGGTGATGATATGTGATGAGCCGGAAGTGAGGGACGTGTATAGGTAAAGATTTGGATCAGTCTGGTAGGATTTCGGAGTAGAATCAGCCATTGTAATGATGCGACCAAAGTGTAACGGATGGGGGGCGGGAGCCAAGATGCCCTACGATGGAAGCTTCTCTAGATGTCCTTTTGAGTGGTTTAATGCCCTATCACTCTCAAAGTATTATTCTACGAAATATTGTCGACTTCATTCCTGTGCAACATGCTATTCATCGCCTTTTGATTAACACAATCATCAAAGCGTTTTGTGAAACAAGCGTCGATTTCATCGATCGAGCACCTCGACTTTCTCCATTCCCTCTTCTTGCCGGTCGAGAATAGGAAAAGCCAGTAGCGTTTCATAGCATAGGACCCCCCATTTACCACGTGGAGAAAACAGTTCCAGGCCTGTGGCTCCGCAACACTAAAGTACTATCCAATGTCCTCAATGTTGTCACCCAATGGACCCTATCGGGTCCACCAATTGTCGAGTATACGTCTTTTTATTTGACTGTTATTATCAGCGATGTGATTGCACATGATTGTAAACCCATTGAAGATGTATTATGTGCCACTAGAACCTCCAGAATGATAATGGCGGTCAGTTGTCCGCCGTCCAGTTGCGCATGCCGCAGCTTGACGTGGCAGTTGATGCAGATAAAGGTCTTGAAGTGAACGCTTATTTGCTTTCGTGGCACATCTTCTGCCCGTGCATGATCGGGCTCGATTGCAGCTTATTTCCATGCGCTTTGCTTCGAATCAACAACCTTGATAGACAGCTACAGATTTGACTGTCTGCTCTTCTCGACAGCCTCCCTCAACTTGGTGATTACAGCTGCAGGATCTTCGGCACCAAAAACAGCCGAACCTGCGACTATGACGTTGGCCCCTGCTTCGGCAGCTTGAGCAATAGTCCCCTCGCCCAGTCCGCCATCAACCTCGATGTTCAGGTTGGGATATCGATCGCGTAGTGCTTTCACTTTCGGTAATTCCGAAGCCATGAACTTCTGGCCTCCAAACCCAGGATGTACCGTCATCACTAAAACCATCTAGAACTGGTCAGAATCGTTTAGTACCGGGGAAGAAAGTCTGCAGACATCTGGAATTTCTTTCTCCTCCGTGTTTTCCAATATGTCCCACAAGACATCGACTGGTGTTTCGGGCTTGATGGCAACGCCCGCGAGCATACCATGATCATGCACAAAGCGGATCAATTCTTTCGGGTTTGTTTTGGTATCAGAATGGTCCGCAGGGTTCTCAGCGGCTGTAGATGCCACGGCGGCTTCGTAGTGGAAGCAGTAAAGGTCGCAGCCGGCCCTTTGGAAATCTTTCACCCATTTCTTAGGCTAAACGCATTGGTCGTACATTAGCAGGGTGCATGCAGTGACAAGACGAGAGCAAGCGTACACAATGCCTACCTCGGCTATCATCATATGGCAATCGAAGGTGCCTTTCCCAGAAGCTGCAGTAGGTCGTTGAACATGCTGGCGTATCTTGGTGACAACAGGGGCCCCAAAGGTCATGTTAGGCACAAAGTGCCCATCCATCACGTCCACATGAAGCCAGTCTGCTCCATGGTCGATAGTGTCGGAGCATGCGGCGCCTAAAGCACCAAAGTCTGCGGACAAGATTGATGGCGCAATGATAGCTTGAGGAGACATGTCGCTGCCGCTAGATTGAGTATAGCTGGACAAGACTACACCAAGACAGTCCCTCGACAGGGCATACGTGTCAAGCCAGCAGAAGCGGACTGTTCAAAGGTGGAATGGACGGAGGTGTGGATAGGGAGGATCGAGTGTGCACCGGCAGGGCAGGCGTAGTAGTGGGGTGAAGCTCGGAGAGGGACCAGTATCGCTGACTAAGCGTCAATGGTCCCGCCAAGCCCACTCGTCGACTCGTCCATCCTTTCTTTCTTTACCCTTACCCCAGACATACCGTTGATGTCGACTTCTCTTGCATTGTTGTTGTGGCCGCTGCATTGCCAGCGCTTCTCGCATCTCATGCACAAAACAATAATCGTTTCTTCCTGGGAAACGGTTCTCCACGTGTTTGCAGTCGAAGTCTCGACTTCGCACCACGTTGTACGCGCCCAAGATAGAACTAGCAACGTCAGCGCGTAAAGTGCTGCATCTTGGCCCCAATCAGCTACACTACCATGGAGCTGTTCAATTCAACGGCGCCTTTACCATGACCGTGGGTTCGCTGATTGGCGATCTCTCAGTTCATGCTTCACTACGTACTTCTGGAGTCTTCAATAGCGCTCCAATTTGGCTTGTCCTGCATGTACTCTATTTCCGTGGCTTGGTCTCTTAATCTAGCGTAGTCAATGATTCGCAACCGCTGGCTCTATCTCACTGGCGAGCATTATAAGTCCTACATGGCCCACAACCTTCTCTTCCTGATGAGTCAACTTGCTTCTTGATTGTTTCGCTCTGTCTTCTATACTTTGTCTTTCTTTCTCCGCTGTTGCTCGTTGATCGACTATACCCAACTTTAGATCCCGTTGATCGGAATTGCATAACACCTTATAATAACCTTTGACTCAGTTATATCTCCCTGAGTACCAAGACAGACCGGCTCTGTTTTAGTCATGGATAACTATCTACTGCCCGCCACTACATACGTGCCTCCAACCCGGCAGGCCCGGAAGCAAAAACTTAATACCATAATAGAGGATGAGCGGAGCGAGGATGGGGCGAATGGCAGCGAGGAGGAGATGGAAAGTCTAGGACGGGGGAGGCCTCGCCTACCCATCGCCCCTCGGTCCGCCCAGTCAACATCTCCAGTGCCCTCTTTAACGTCATCGATATCATCCTACTCCATGAACAACCGACTGTCACGAGATTTTGACGATCTCTACGACGTCTCCGATGCAGAGTCCATGCACGAGAATGACGTTGCTACAAGTAGTCGCTCTGTCTCACCAGAGAGCCTACCTGGCTCCAAAGAAGTACGAGTCCGATGCCCTTCGCTAATCATACCCTCCCCAGGCTACTGGCCGACAATACAAAAGATGCAGAACCTCAAGCCAGCCTTACCACCGAAGATTCCAATATCCCCTGCAGCGCTCTCATTGCTGGCACGCGACCTACCAAGCATGAGCCACCCTCCTTCATTGGACGGAAGTTGGACTTCAGACCCGCTTGCTCGATCGACTGCACCTCCTACTCCTAATCTAGAGGTTGATCCTAACAGCGAAGATATGTGGGGTGAAACAAATGTCAAGACGAAGTCGTCTGTGGACCGCGAGACAGTGTTCTTTGACATTGACGGTTCCCCAGACCTCGCGATCCGGATGGATGATGCAGACCAGTGGTATAACAGCGCTGGACTCGACGTTGGAGAGACCACAATTGTCCGAGACTTTGCTTGCGATACGAAGTATGCTATGCTCGATAGCCCCGTGCCTGATAGTCCAGTGCTAGGGACAGAGGACGGCTTTTCAGAAACAGGCGTCCAACTTCCTTCGGAGGCACTAGCAACTCTCCAGCACCTTTCACTCGAAATTCCGTTCAAAGCAGACCTCGCACCGGATAAGGCAACAGCCGAGGAAATGACAGAGGTCCTCTTCCAGCCTTCACGTCCACACAGCGTAGATATGACACCACTGTCCCAGATATCAGAATACAGTATCTCGCGACTTAGCATTCCTTCACCTGGTGGATTTTTTGCATCGCTCGATGTCAATGCTAGGTCTCCATGGTGTGTGGGTGGATCAGCGCCAGCCTCTGCAGCACCCCCCTCGTCCACTACAGCCGAACACTTTTATAACTGCCCGTGGAACAAAGAACCTGCCGCGACAATTGAGAGTATCATTGAGGTCGATGACACAGACACAGATGGACCTCCAACAGCACGCCAGATGCCTTTCCGAACAGAAACTCAAGAGCAACCCCAAACAGTTGCCGAAGAGCTGCAGCATACGCCGCTGATTACATCTCAGCAGGATTTTGACGAGGATTACGAGCACAGAATTCAAGAAGTTGCAGAGCAAAGCCTCGATAGAACAAGTGTCTGGCTTGCTGCTCAGACGTCGTACATGTCTGCGTTGAAAGAGACGAATCCCGTAAACGATGTTAGTATCAATGCTGTTGGTGTAGCCCGAAGAGCCAGCCAACACATTCGAAAGGACTCTTTGGGCACTCCTATGAAGAAAGCCGTTCATTTTCTCGAGAGCGAGACAGCGCACAGAGATCTCAAAAGTACAGGGAAGCCTGGCGAGTCAGACTCGGTTTACTACCACGCTTTTCAACACATTGCCAACGAAACTAAGCGTGCGGATGCCTTTCGACATCGCAACGAGCGATCCAACTCGATCCAATCTAGCCGCCTTTGTCTCCCAAATGAGCATCTTGATCGGCTTCAGGGCAATTACAACATGACCGAGACTGACCGCCCATCGCGCCCAAGGCCTATCTCGATGTTCCCAGGTAAGGAGACCGATACCAATGAGCAGACTGCAGAGCAAAAGGTCATCGCTCGGGTTGAAAGAGAACGCCAGGCATTGGAGCAAGTCAGCGCATCGATGTGGGTGGTCGAAGCCTCCAAAATGCTGAGTGGAGGAGGTCTACTAAACAGTCCTGCCGTCAATACCTTGAATCAAGCATCTACCTCCAAAACCGAAACTGCCAGTATCCCAAACTGCCTTCGTATACTTGACTTAGGAGGGCAACCTAATGGCGATTGGGCGTGGCATTGCGCGAGGGAATTTCCAAGCGCCAAAGTGTACACTGCCACGACCGAGGTGCACCTTGTTAACTCTGGCATCCGAGGTCCTCGAAACCATCGAAAGGCGGCCGTTTCCAAACTTTGGGAGCTTCCATTTCCGGACCATCACTTCGACGCAATCTCAGCGCGGACATTGTTCAGATACCTAAAGCACGAGAAGCCCCTAGGAGAGAGCATTGACGAGTACGATCTTTGCCTCCGCGAATGTCTCCGATGCCTCAAACCAGGCGGATACCTCGAGTTCTTCCTGCTCGACTCGGAAATCGTCAACTCGGGCTCTCGCGGCACAGCTGTCTCAGTCGAGTTTGGCTTCAACCTCAGAACTAGAGGCTACGACCCCCTCCCAACAAAGAGCTGGCTCGGCCGCGTGCGAAGAGCCGGCTTCGACGACATCAAACGCGCCTGGACCTTCCTCCCCATGGGCTCCCCCGTAAAAGAGAACTTTGTACTCCCAGAGACCCCGCCGCCCAACGTCTCAACCTACCAAGACAAGGCCGAAGCGGTGCAAGGCCCCGTCGGCTCGACCGCCGACGCGGCGAATGTGTCTGGGCTCGTGGGCAGCTGGGCGTGGGAGCAGTGGATGCTGAAGCTGCAGATGGAGATGGGGAAGGAGCGGTTGCTGGAGGGCGTGGGGGCGGTGTTGGAGGAGGGGAAAACGACGGGGGCCGGGTGGAGGTGTTTGAGCGGGTGGGCCAGGAAGCCCGTCGGGGGTGCTTGAGCGTGGGATGTAGTACACACTGGTCTTTGTAGGCAGATAGATTGTCATGTATGCTGTCGCTCACCGTAATTCCGTTCCTTCCTTCCAAAATTCACTTGGTTCTCTTCCGGTGCAATGAAACGGCTGGGAATGGGGGGTGGACATTATCTTGCCCCACACTTGCGAAGATATCTGTTGTTGCAATCCGGCTTACTGCCAGCCTGAAAAGTCTGGATCGGATACTCCTGTACATACTGTACGCTTCTGGGAGGCCCGGCGAGGCTTGATTAATCTCACCAGCTTCGAATCCTTGAGGGTTTTCGGAAGCCGACACCAGCGTCTGAACGAGTCGGTCTTTAGAATTAGGTAATATAGCCACAAGTGTTCTGTGGAGTTTGGCGATGCTCCAGTTCCAGCTGGTCGTATACTTATACTATGCTACGCGCTGCACACATGATCATCAAGGCATTATTTTGGATGTGGATAAAGTAGGGATGGATGTATGAAATTGACGTTTACTAAGTATTACTATTCCGCCTACGTCTTGGATGAACCGAGCCTATATAAATCACCATCACAAAAGGTCTGCGCAAGTTGCCCTTTCGCGCCCATCCTCCACAGGACCACGGCGCAGCCTAGAACTCAAGCCACCACCTTATTCCCCCTCCTCAACCTTCCCCGCCTGCGGCGCCGTCACCCTAATCCCGCTCTCCAGCCTCTGCAAACCGAGCGGATAGCCCTTGCACAGACACCACGTGCGCACCGTCTTGATGGCGTTCTTAATCTCCCTGCCATTCAGCTCCCAGCGCGCGAGCTGCTGGACATCGGCCTCGGACAAATTCGCAAACGAGGTCGTCTGCGATGCGGAGATTTCGGAAGCAGGGAGGCGGGAGAGGAATTTCTGCCAGAGTTTGAGGCGGGAGGGGAGGGTGAGGGGGGAGAAGAGGAGGTGGATGTTGACGCGGGATCGGAAGGCGGGGTCGATGGTGGAGTAGAGGTTTGTGGTGAGGAAGATGATGCCTTGGAAGTATTCGAGTTCGCGAAGGAAGACTGTGAGAAGGGGGGATATTGGCGAGAGGGGACGTGGAAGGAGATGGCGGGGGGCGACTTACTCGATACGAGTTCGTTTCTTACGACGTCTTCTGGCGAACGTTTTGCCATGAAGACGTCGGCCTCTGAGTTTGAAATTAGTTACGCCAGAATCAGATCTTAGCCTTGTCGGCTTACCATCTAATAGGATGACAGCGTTCCACTCTGTTGCCATCTCAAATACTTTCTTGACCTTTTCCCCAAGACTTTTCGCGTTTGTGCCGAGCTCCTCAGCCTGCAGGTAATACAACGGTCGCCTTGTCTTATCGGCCACTATAGACTGCCAGTAAGCACTCTCGGCCGATAGATGAGATGCGTGGAGACATACCAGCCTCTGCTAGTAGAGTCTTTCCAGTCCCTGGAGGGCCACTAAGAAGAGATATGAGGCCCTGGCCTAAGACTAATCAGCTATAGGACGGAAGAGGCTGCTTGCTTCTGTGAACCTTTGCCGATGATAACATCATCCAACCCAGCCTTCATCCGTTTGTGGTTCTCTACAAACGTCAATACGAGGTCTTTGTGCTCCTCAGGATACACCAGATGAGCGTATGCTTCGTCGTTCCACACTACCGGTTTTACATCATCAATGTAGAATTCAACTAGTATGATGGTCAGTGATTCAGCACCTGGAAAATAATCTGGGATCGGTCTTACGCCATAGCTTTTCTCTTAGAGCAAACCCACAAAGCATCGGAGATACAAACACGAGGTCTCGGTTTCTTGCCAGCATTGCGGCCTTGTTTGTTTGTTGCTCCTTACTATCAAGGGGTCGAAGATACATGGAATCCTCTGACAGTGTATTCTCCTCGGATTTGTATGGGTTCAGATTGGGGGTAGATTTTTGAATTCTTTCGAGACCTTTGTGATGCTTGGCATATCCATAAAAATCAACAAGAATACGCCCTGACACCTATGATCGCTTCAGTAAACGTGTCTTAAAATATCCCGAAAACTCAGACTCACATTGTGCCTCTCAGTCTTGGCGCCAACGAAATTGCCTGTTCCGGCATATTCGCAGTAATTGAGACCTTGATAGTCAAGCACTTTCTTACCTCGGGCTATCAACTTGCTTTTGAGTAGGCTCGCGTTAGCATGAAATGACAAGGGATAATTGGGAAGGCTTGATATCGGTAGGTTTCCTTCAAACTCTGGTATTTCCAGATTGGTAATCGTCCACTGAAACGTCGCTCCAGTAAAGACGATGTGACAGCATGATACTGATAAGACGGGTGGAATTTGCTGATATTCAGTGTCAACCACCCGGAACAAACGCTCGCAATCCTCAGCGCCGCGATATATGATGGAGTCTCGAGGAAAGTAAGCCCATGCGAGCTTGAAAGAAATGAGCTTGCTGTCTCTTAGATGTCTCAACTGGATTAACATGTTCCCAAAAAGCTCGGCCATCAATTGGGTGAGTAGATGGAGGTGCTCTTTCAGGACACTTCCAGCGCTTGCCTCGCTATAAGCGGCGATGATGTTATCGTAAGAGAAGAACAATGGCTTGAATGGTGAAGTGAACGTGGCGGTCTCGTGGGCTTCCAAGAAGATACCTTCGTGCTCAACGATGTCTTTCAAAGAGGTTACAAGTACTGGACTTTGAACCTCGATTTTTTCTATCTTTAACGGAGTACGGCCGGCAATAGTAGGTTGTTCAGGATCTGCGACTTTATATACCTTGATCGCAACGCGGTCATAGGCTTTGGATACCTTTTGCTTCAATTGTTTTGGCGGAGTTTCCACCCAATTGACACTACTACCATTACTCTTTCCAGCATAGAATGTTTTAATGACGGGGTTAGTGCCGAAGGTTGTCTCCTTGCCTTGGATTGTAGGCTGTGGTAAGGGCGATTTCAATGGGTATTCATCAAAGGTCGTCGATGCGGAATCATTGACATTGATAGGAGTATCAGAAGCGACGACGCGCCTAAGCATGTTCTTGAAAGCCATTTCAACCTGCAGAGCTGACGGAAATATTCTTAGCTGGCTGGCTAGATTGGGAAGAATATAGCAATCTATAGCTTGACAAGTTGTTATCAATGAAGGGGCAGTACCATCGAAGTCTCCGTTCATGGAGGTGGCAATGTCTCTTTATCCTTCTTTGACCTATTCCTAAAGTCCTCCTTCCCACTAACACATGCGTACATTGCATTGTTGCCTAAAGCGAGAGCTTTATAAATAGCTTGGGTGTCCTAAGTGACGGGTTAACTGCGCCCCGTTGTAGAGGTTGAAGCTACTGATACTCCAATGGAAAAGAAATTACCAGGATCTCAATGAGAGTTTAGTCCTCCGGCAGCTGTGATCGGCGGCTCTACTTGTGCACTTTGCCTCGAAATGGTTCGCGACCCAACAACCTTAAGAAATCCTGGATCACTTTACTCTTGTCGTGTCCGAGAGTACGCATGTGGAGACTGGAAGATACCAACGCAATGCTGAATCTGCAACCTGTTGTCACGCGTTCAATACACACCTTGTAGAAATGAAACGCTAATTAGAGAACTATTGGCCTTGTAACTTCAGGAAGATCTTGACAGCCCGCAGAAGTCCCAGAACTTGAGATCAACCAATCGGAGACAATCAGATTCTTGCTACTATGAGATCGCTTTACCATGGATTGCGCCATAGTTGGTGTGATATCCGAACGTAATGAAATTTTAGAGAGTAGGAAGAGAGTGTGAGCCCAGTGATAATCCAAGGTCTTCTAATCCAAGACATATGGGACACCATGGTTCAAAAGTGTACAGTCAAAGGTAGGGCTTGTGAAGTATTGAATACTTCAGAGGATCCTGGGGATATATATGGTACGAAATGATGATAAGACGAACAAAGGTGAGGAGAGCAAAAAGGCTTCTATGACTTGCTATCAGTACGCACAAGAGCGAGAACTTTTGAAGCCATCCAGCATTATAAAATGCTACACATCATGAGGACTAGATACCCGAGTAGAGTCCATACTCTCGCGAGTCGCTGGGGGTTGCATGTCACGGAGCGTCTTATTCCGTACTCTTCGAAGGTAGAGGCTGGCAAGCTGAGGACGTTTAATGCAAAGCCATGCTTGATAGCAGAGGGAGTCGAGGTACTTGCTTCGCTCCTAGATGAGGTCCGCAAACGGATTCCTCGTGACCTGGATGAATAGCAATCAATTGAGCCTGCTGGCTCGCCCAAGTCCGTCACCAGTAAGAGGGTTCGAGAAACCGCAAGTTGATGAAATAGGCGGCCGTCAAGGCTCCGGTCAATCGTTGGAATGCTTTAGTGGGTTTGACAAGCGAAAGATGAAGCCCTTCCGCCCACGCTAAGGCGCAGTTATTGACCGGACCAAACCCGTAGCGCGAGTAGTCAATAGTCCTGCACGAGGCAACTGCGGTGGTGGTGGTGGTGGTGGTGGTACCGAAGCACCTTCTGCTTGCATGAACTTGCGATAACAACTGATGGAGCGTTATCCGCCACGATAAGAGGTTGCGACAACAACCGTGACAGGGCAAATCCTCCAATCGTCGTTGAGTTCTCCCCAGAACAATCAGTCCGTCGAAGTCCTGCCCAGAACAACAAACAGTAAGGTACGGAGTAGACAACAGGAACACCCCCAGTTGCTTGGATTTCCCCCGTCAGCGATCCGTTCCGTGCAGTGTGCAGTGTGCCGTGTGTTACTGGCCACTCAGAGCCAAGTTCTCCTCTCGAATCCGCGCCCGTTCAGCTACTTCGTATTTCGCGCATCTAGCGGGGGCGAGTTCTGGGTGTGGAGGCTGTACGCTTCGCTGCCATGACAAAAATGAACCATCACGACCCTCTTCTCTTTCATTGTACACTTACCATGGTAGTATACCTCTTTGACCTTGTTCTTCTCCATGTCCGACTTTTCTGCCTAATGTCACTGCCTGCTGGCGTTGCTATTCGTAGCCGCTCGTTCGAGCCCCATGGCGGGATCTATGTTCAACCCCCATGACCTAATCCCGAATCCTTTGCGCCCACGACGGCCGCAGAGGAGACGAGTGTCGCCAGCTGCTAATCATCATCTCGGAGGTAGTATCGATAATGACCATCTTCTTTATAACCTCACTGGATATCAAGCACCGTATCTTCAAAACTTCGAAGAATTACCTCCAGGAGCCTCGTTATCGCCGAATCTACCGGATCTACAAGATGATACCTACCCGCAAACACCATTCAACGAGGAACAGCACAAGGCCATTGAAGCTTTGGTAGACGTTCCTGACGATGTTGTCATGCATCAGCTTGCGTTGATTCGCTCAGATCATGAGAGTTGGTCCATGTGTATGATGCTGTTGGAAATAGTAATGCCATATCTTAGCTAACCCCTTGCTCGTAGGCAGTTCAGATAGACTTGCAACGGTACCAGAAGCATCAAATTTCCCCTTCACAAACTCCACTACACGCAGAACCTTACCGACCGAGATGCCACTGCCTCCGAGGCTCAGATCGTCGCAGCGAAGCGGTCCATTGCAGCTACAAGAGTCTTGGAACAGAGGTCCTCAGCAACATAGACCATCGAAGGGATCAATTTCCAGTACCGTTTCTTCCATGTCTTATGATCCTTCGGTTTTTTCACAAGCCAGTCACGAACCTCTCACCGGAAATAGTTCTAGGCACCCTTCTGGAGATTACTCAACACAGGCTTCGGTGCTGGCAGCGAAGTTGTCCCATTCAGCAAAAGAACCATCTGCCAACAACATTTCCGGATATGGTGCCACTCAAGGTTGTCCCGCTCTAGGTTATCCCGAAGCTCCTACCAACACCGCCATTGAAAATTGTAATCCTCCTGTCAACTCCCAACCCTCCTCCAACGCAATCAAGTTCTCATGTACGTTGTGTGACTCAAAGGCCACTTTCAGGGGGAAATCGGAATGGAAGAGACATGAGCTCTCGCATATGCCATCTGTCGAATATGTCTGCCTACCTAGAGGTTTAATAGAAGAGGGTTTTCGATGTGCCATTTGCAGCGCTCACAACCCAGGCAACCAGCATATACTCGAGCATAACGCGCACTTGTGTCTTGCAAAGGAAATAGAAGCCAGGACTTGGGTGCGCAAGGATAAATTCGTCAAACATCTCATCAGTCATGGCTTGTCTAGCAATTCCCCCCAGGTCGCTAGATGGACGCGGAAACTTCCGAACCGGCTGTCTGGTTGTGGGTTCTGTATCAGGGGCTTTAATGACTTCAATGAGCGATCTTTACACGTCGCCAAACATTTCGAGAGTGGTTGCGATAGGGCAGACTGGGATCACTCGAAAGTGATTCTTGGTCTGCTTAGCCAGCCACATACGGCTATGAGCTGGCAGTCTCTACTCGGTGAGAGGTTTGGCGGACAGCCTTCACCACAGATCGCATGGTCGGAAGAACTGGCGCCAGGCATACGGAACCGTCTCGAGGAAGGACAAGATAGTAGATACGACCTTGCGCTGGCGGCTTTCCAATCAAGCTCTCTATGCCAAAAGGCAGGCCATGACCAGGAGAATAGTCATCAACAGACTTATGGTCCGAACGAGGGACTGGTTTATCCAGTTGAGCACCCATCCGGGATGGACACTGACATATATATGCCAGAGGCATCGCAGTCGTGGTTCGACGACAGCGAACCAATATCCGATTTCACCGATGTTTGGGGGTTCCCCTGAGCCACGACAGGTTTCTGGATTTGAGTGACTAGGGAATTCGATCGGACTATCGTACAGCTGGGATTATCCACAACCTCACATTGGAGATAGAGGAAAGGTACACTGAGAAAATCGACCCTTCCACCGCGAAACCCCAAGCATATTGCCGATTGGACCTCCCTCCAAATCCCCTCAGACTTCCCTTCCTCCTGCTCCTTCTCCTCTTCTTCCCACACCCTATCCGGTTCTTCCAACCCGACAAATCCTTCTCCACTAGCGATAATTTCGGCCCCGTTGACCTCTCGTCAAGTTTCCACCCGGTCTTCATGCCGAGCTCCAATCTTCTAAAATCCTGTTCATCTAGGCCAAGGCGACGTCGATAAGCTTCCCGCTCGGATTCCAACTTCACCTGGAAGGAGGCCCCGGGCTCGACGACTTGGTGATCGGCGGGCTTGGCAACAGCGACGATGGGGTCGCTCTACTGATACTTGACAGCAGTGAGAAGGAGAGAGAGCCGTGTGGACGTCTGGAAAGGCACGTTGTCTTCGTGCATTGGCTGGTAAGTCGAGAGGGTTGGAGTTCAATTGGACGACATGGTAGGGTTGATGGGCCCGTCTTGTTGGTCTGAAGCCTTTTCCTCAATAGGGAAAATGGAGAACCACCCCGGGCAGTAAGTTTCAGGCTTGTTTTGCTCTCTACAACGCGTTTTCCTAAAATTCCGATCTCGGCGGCAACCTTTTGAAATATCTGAATGCGTTTCTCATTCTCTGCGCTTTTTCGCTGTCTACCTTCTTGTTAGTCCTACGAAGCTCAAGTACCCGAGGACTCGCTTCGACTTCTCGACGTGACGTTGTCGCGTGTCAACGCTAAAGATTGAGGGATTGAGATGATGTTGAAGAATTTGGAGCATATCTATTTGGCTGATCAAACACAGGAAATCGGTTGCCGAGAATGCTTGGATGGGTACCGAAATGTTTATTTCTCAAGTCTATCCAGCTTGTTCGAAACGTTGATAGAAAAGGGCCCGATCGAGAAATGGAAGAATTGCTTCCTCGAGATAGAAGGAAGTATGAGGAATTATAAAGCCAGAGCAGAGAGATAGAAAACCTTAACAGCAACCTAGTGCATCCAGTCATCTTCATTCATCTGCCCCCCTTCCACTCCGTCCCAACCGGTTCCCGCAAGCCCTTACAAAAAGCCTCTGGCCATAACAAGTCTCCATTCCCGTAGCACACAAACCCCAGACTCAAAACACCACCCCTCACCCCTCCCCCTTCCCCCACCCCATCCCCTCAACCCACCACCCCCTCCCCCCCTCCTCCCCCAACCACCTCCCCACCTCCCCCACCTCCTCAAACACCCTCACCTGCCCAGCCCTCACCCCAAAATCCCCCACAACCTCCCCCCTCCTCATCACCCGAAAGTCCTTATACCGCAACCTCTTGACCACCTTCACCCACGCGTCCACGTTCTCCAGCGACAAGGATTGGACGAGCATGATTCCGGGGGGCCGGCCGGTTTTTAACAGGACGGAGCAGGAGAGGGAAGAGGCGGCGGTGGTGAGGAGGTGGATTTTGTAAGGGGAAGTTATGTGGTGGGTGCGCAGGAGGGCGCGGTGGGGCATTTTTCGGGAGGCGGGAGGGGGGAGGGGGGAGGGTGCGAGGTGGGGGAGAGGGTGTGGAAGGTGAGGTGTGGAAGGTGGGTCAGAATGTTATGGTAGGGTTTTGGCGTTGGAAATGGAGGTTACGAGGTAGAGGTAGCAGATGATAGAATTACCTCGGCAGCGGTGTTTTTCCGCCCCCGCCAAGCGGAAATGCTTCCGCAAGGGAACACCAACCCACGCACAACACAACACAGCTGTTCACGCAGAAGCGATTTCTATATCTCGCGAATCAAAGATGTGAGCATCAGAAGAATCGATGTTTGCAACTAACGTGACCCGCCCAGTATGATTGGTCAATCTAACAAAGGCAAAGACGTCACAAATGTTTGGCCATCAAGAAGAACACTCTTCAGGAGGTAAGAAAGATAAAATAATAAGGGATCATACCGTAATCCAAGTTGTAAATCAGTCGCACTTCGGAAACTTACGCTAAAGGAATCCAAGAGGAAGAGCTTGATATCTTCGTATTAAGTACTGGAACAATAATATAAGAATGAACTTTGATGGAAGATGACTAGGGAGAAAACAGCTGGCATTGCAGAATTTCTTGCCACTACTACATTCCGGTAAGGCGGTTTCAATCGGCTTCGACGCTCACTAGAGTGCTAATGTCCTGGAAATGATGCTCCTTTGGACGAGAGGAGAGTGAAATCTAAAAAGACGGATTCAATCTATCACATTCTCTCATACCGTACAGATTCAGTGAAGCCCGAGAAAGCTTCTTCTCCTTTTGGCGCGTCAGCTGACCTCTCATTCACCATCTTCGGCTTACATCGTCTCCTTTGTCCATCCTGGCTTCATCTCTACGCGGTTCTTCGAAATGCATGTGTAATCGGATCACTTAATCTCGACCTATCAATAGGCTTATCAGTAGGACCTTAGACCAAAGCACCAGGATGTGGTCGGTGCGGCTATAGCCAATGGAGAAGAGTCTCACGGGAAGTATACCAGTGAGCTTAGGGTTCAGGATGAGAAGTCTTTCATGAAGGGTGAAGGGGGCACGAAGATGTAGGCAGCCGTGGACCAAGACTGAGAAGGCGGAAGCATTGGGAGCGGTTGCAGAGCTAAGACAGCTGAGTGAAAATGTAAGCTTTTTCGCACTGGGGACTCTGGAGTAGAATCTTGGACAACCCCTATCAACTGACAGTCTCGGCAGCCATAAGGCGGAGTAGTGCTGGGACTCGAACAGCTTGCTAACCTTACCGATTTTCATCTCTTCTACACTCATGAACATCAAGAAAAGATGAATTCTGGGCGCGAGTATGCAGCTAGACTTTCGGACAGTATATTCGATCCTGGTGTTACTGCCCAGTCAAAATTTTTAAATCAAGATCAATTAGTTTATTCTTTTGATGGCTTACGGGCGGACCAAGCTTCGGCAGCACCAGGATCATTATTCATTTGGTCATCTTCCCCAACGTTGCACAGCTCTATATATTATCCAGCATTCGCTTTCAACAGCCTAAGATAACTCAAACGCACACCTATCAATCCCAGATTCCGAGTCAACTAGTCTTCCTCTCTACCCACATTTTCCAATAACAATCTTAACAAAAACCTTCTTTGCACGGTTTGGCTCCTTATCGAGCTATTACCGCTGCTGCCGCAAAGCCTCCGAGCGCCCAAACACCCCAGCCTATACTCCCACTCCCTCCAACCGCTGCTCCCGTCGCTTTCGCCGCTGTCGCCGCAGTACTGGATGGCATACCCGGAGAAGTACTCAACGGCGCCATACTCGTCCCCATCATCCCTCCACTCGACGCTCCGCCTGTTCCATTCGGCATCCCAGTCGCATTGACCCCGCCAGCACTTACAGCCATAGATGTATTCATCGGGTATGTTGCGCTGCTCGTAGCGGCCACGCGCGGTACCGTCGACTCCCCGGATGTGAAGAGCAAGGGCGCGGCGGTAGAACCGGCTGAAGCGGTGGTGTTGGGCACAGGGTTGGGGATTGAAGACGGGAACGAGGAGGAGGGAGGGGCGATGACTTTGGCCTGAGGGGTGCTGAGGGCTAGGGAGGTGGCGACGGCGGTGGGAGCTTGGATTTGGCCGTCGTTGATTTCGGAGATGATGCCTTCAGCGTGGGCGAAGATGGATGGAAGGGATAAGAGGAGGGGGAGGAGGGTGGTAGAGATGGTAGGGTACATTTCGTGAGTTTCCTTTTTTTAAAGCCGGTCGTGGTGATGATTTTTGAAGCTGTTACCAGGACCCCCGATGGTTAGAGAAAGCAGAGTTTGACAGAGTTGTAGAAAGAAGAGGTTTTGCAAAGGAGGTTTTTGAAAGAGAACAAAGCGAACGGCGGCGGAAATAGGTTTACGATACGTGAACGGAATGTGGAAAAGGTAAACATGACGCAAGGGATCAGGTGCTACGTTTCAGAATTGAGGAATGCGAAGCTCTTCCGCATCCGGCTTGTCCTCTTTGAAGAGCTATTTTTGGTCTCAGCTCTTTCTCATTTTTATTCTCCTCGCTCCAAGAAACCTCTCCGTCTACGCCTCCATCGCTGGCTACCTCAAAGCTTACGACTTCAAGGTAAGCAGTAAAGAGACACTATACATCCAAAATAGAATCTTCATTCCTACGCTCGCTTCCCCTCTCGCTTCCCCTCGAAAACACAACCCCGAGTCCTCTTCTTAGATAAGTCTGACCCCTCTACAAATCCCGCAGTCTCCTACCCGCAAGCGACACAATTCAAACCAGGACACGAACGGTGAAATGTCCTATCAGAGCAGCCCCACCCCACTCCCCAAGTCCGCGGAAACACGGCCCGAAATCTCGAAAATACAAAAGATATGAACAATAGACATTCGTACTCTCACAAACACAATAGTAAAGTCAATCGGTATACTACTAATAGCTGCTTACGACGAGCATGCCGGCGCGCATCAAGGAGAACTTTGGTGCCCAGACTTTCCTTGAGATGGGGGGTTGCGGGATGAGTTTTTTTTTTTGACACTATATGTACGTATGATTCGGGGAGGGTTTTATTCTCGAGCTACAGTAGAACAAGTAGGGGAACAGTAGGAGGTGCAATCTCGGTTGTTTTTTAGCTCAGGGAAGGAGCGAGGAAAGAAGTGGTAGAGTTGATTTTTTGAGGTTGGAACGGGGGGTAGGAAAGACTACTACGTATGAAGTTCTTACAGTGTAGAGGATACTTCACTCTGCGCTAGTCTTTCTTTCTTTCTTTCTTCTTCTCGTCGTCTTTACGGATCACACGCCTCTACCCCTAAAATTTCATAAAACCCACCGTTCTTTCATTTCATTATCGTCGTAACAGCCACTTCTATCCGGAAATTCCGCACCATCTACCCCCGTGAATGGGACTTTTTGGCTTGGAACGCTCTTCGTCTCTAGCATTCCTTCAACGGGGTTTTTTTTTTGTTTTGGCAGTGGTTGTAGGTTTCGGCGACTTGGCTTGTTGTGTATAGCTAGCATCACATCAGCTCTTTCTTTGGTCGATTCACGGTGGCTGATCTTCTATCTTTGAGGTTTCATCGTTTATTGATTTTTTTGATTGCTGTTGGCTTTCTCGAAACACCTCTCGCTTCCATGGCTTGGCTTCTATACCCCTCCCTCCCTCCCTCCCTCCCTCCCTCCCTCCATCCTTCCTCATCACAACACCACAGCCGCCCCACGCCCCCTCCCCCCCCCCCCCATCACCACCAACTCACCTCCCAACCACCCCACCCGATTCGCCTACATGAAAACCCCATCCTGCAAATGCACAAGTCGTCAACGGGCAATACGAGCTTTGCTTTGACCAACTCCTCCCTTTCCACGTCCACCGCGCTGTTGACGTTTCTGTCGCATACTTTTTATACGAGACGTTGAAGAAACAGAGAAGATTGCGTTTTTTAGGTTATGCTAGTGGAGAGAGACGTTTTGGCTTGGGGTTCTGCGGTAGCGATGAGGTGGTAGGTGCTTGAAACCCCTTTTTCGTGGGTCGTGAGTTTGTGGATTGGGATCTTGGGATTGGTGGAGTAGATTGATGGGGAAGCAGTTTGTTTGGCGAGAAGTACAGTTGGTAGTATTGCGGATATGATTGAATTTCGGTTCTCGGGGTTGTGGTTTTGGCGATGGGTTTATCTATGGAATCTGCGGTGCTGGTTGGGAGTTTGCGGGTGTATGAGTTTTGATGTAAAGAGTTGTTGTTTGCTTGATGGTTTGAGTAGTGAAGGGGCTAGAGATAGCAGGGGGTTGGTTTTTTGGAGACAGAAAGGTGTCTGCTGTCATTGCTGTGTGGGCAGTGTACGTGTTTTCTTCTCGATTATTCTTTTGACTTTGGTCCTTACTCGATCTTGCCGACTAGACATCGGACTCTGTCCTTCAGCCATTGTCGCACGCTAATTCGTCATCAAAAGTCGAAAGTGCGACAAAATTGAAAGAAGAAAAATTGAAAAAACTGAAGTTTGGCGTTTGTAAAACATACTACGAACATGCTTAAATAAATCCTAATATTTTCAGTCCTTTCCAGCTACTCCTCGAATCCATGTTTCATATTTAATGTAAAGCTAGTTTCAGAGGAGTAAAGTAGGTTATGAAACAAAGATCATGGTATATTGCGATTCCATACCCATCGACCGGACACTGGTGATGAGCGGACGGGAATGCACAGCTCTTCCTTTATCATATAACATGTTGTTGTTGTTGTTGCAAAGAGACGGTGTGAATTGTGAGTTTCTTTGTCCATGTACGCAGTTATTGCGTCTCATAAATCTGTTGATACGGATTGAAGGTCTCACTGTTTGATAATTTGATGACTGTGATTTTATTGCTCTTCATTGAGTGGTAGGGATTCAGCTTGATATCTGGTTTGGAATTTTGTATGCAGGCGAAGGTGGGACTCTGTTTTCTGCGTTCGTGGAAAGAAAATTCAGATGCCGAGGATAGGTAGGTATGTATATTTGCATGCGTTAGTCATTACTATGATCATTACTTTTGATTTTCTTTTCATACTTGCCTCTTGTTCATCTCCCGAGTTCGGAAAATTCAGATGCCGAAAATAGGTATGTATGTTTCCATGCATTAGTCATTACTACGCTCGTCACTTTCATTCTCCTTCCATACTCTCCTCTTGTTCATCTCCCGAGTCCGAGAAACGCAAAACAGACAAAGTCAACGCAACACTGAACATCGCCATTGAGCAGACCAATCACTCACCTGCCTCCTCGCCCTCCCCACTACGTCCCATGCAGTTTAATAAACAGCTGCACATCCCTCAAATCATCCCCGCCCTGACACCTCCCCCTAATCCTATCCATCGCCTCCCTCAAACACGGCGGCGGATCCGCAAACCCAAACACCACATCTTTGGTCGTCGGCCTCACGCCGTTGTGAAAATACAAACCCTTAGGGTGCGCGGCGTGCTTGACTGGACAGTCTGGCTCGGTGCAGGGAAGTTGCGGACCTAAAGGGCAAGGTTGGTGGCGGGGGGGTTTGGGGGTAGGTTGTTTGGGGGGGACAGATCCGCGGGGTCTTGGCGCTCGCCGCCCGGTTCGTGGCTCTGCGTCTCTGAGTTCTTGGGCGCGGCCTCTGAGGGGGAGGGTGTACGAGGGGGAAAGCTCGACGTCGGGGATTTGGTCCAGGTCCACGATGTCAGGTTGGGTTTGGGCGGGGAGTGTTTGTAAAGGTGAGCCTCGGGGTGGAGAGTAGCAATAGGGGTCATCCGGGGGGTAGGGGTGGCTTGCGTTGAAGCTTTGGAGCTGATCAACCATGTTTTGGTAGAAGGCTGTGTCCTCTTGATCTGTGAAATTGCCGGTTAGGATCCTCTCTTCGTCGAAGCCATCGAGGGGTTCCAGAGGCTCGTATTCTTCCCATGGGATCTCTGACCTAAAGCCGTTGAGGTAGTCATGGCCGCAACTGAAACAACAGGGAGAGCCCCACTCGAGTGTTGCGTGGCAGTAGTGGCAGTTCCCGTTGATAGGGTCAGTCTGCTCCATTATTGGTTGTGTGGCCAGCGTTGTTGGGTAGGTCGTTGACATGAAGTGGTTTCTGAAAGGTTCGGTGATGACTCAAAATTTGAAACATAAGATATTCTGGGCGAGAGTAATGTTGAAGAACGATGACATTGTTCTGATAGCTAATTTCGAGACAGCACACATTTCAGCATACAGTCGTATGACAACGGAGACTACACTTAAGGAGGCATCTAGACCTGTATAGGGGCCTGACAACGCTTTTGCCATGGGAGAGAAGATTTATTGAGAAATAACAAGGAGTTCAACATTCGGTTATGAGGAGAAGCGGTGAATTGCGTCAACCAAGGTTCTGCAACGGCGATCATGATTTGAAGAGTATATAATAACGTTCATCGATGTAAGACGTTGATAGCTGGATAGATGCTCGAGGTGATTATAATATTTCAGAGCAAGATGTGTGATCCCATATGCTATGCCCTATGATATAGTAAGCGGTGAAGCCCTTTTCCAGTGACCACTTTCCTACCTGTTCTGAACGGAATGACGGGGCAAAACTTCAGTCTACGAATTTAAAAGTGTCGTCCCCATGGTACTCAACATATTTTTCGATGCTGAGCACATCCGCCGCTGTCCCGTTCCCTGCTTCTATCCGATCGTATGCCGCCCACAACTCAGGCGGCGGATCCGTGCAGCCAAATACTTCGACCCAGATCTTACACGGAGAAGGGTCGTGAAAGTATGGACCTGGGGGGTGTGCTGAGCGAATGGGGCATCCTTGCGCTTCGCAAAGTTTTTGCAAGTGGTCATCGGTCCTAAAACCGCCAGGGAGGCGGCGGTCACGTTCAGCAGACGGACCCCAGTGACGTCCAAGCAAGCTGTCCTCGAGTTGACATTGTTCGTAGAATTCTTGTATATCCCGTCGCCACCAGGGAATTGGTTCTTGGTTACCTCGTGGTGTAGAGAACGCGCGGAACTTTGACAAAAACTTTCGAAGATAAGTCATTGACATTTTTTATTGATTTGATGGAATATTTCCAAGAGTAGTGGGGAAAGAAGGTCCATAGGTTGTAAGATGCCCTATTATAGTAGAACAGACTCCATAAAGTCATTGTTGAAAATGATCTATTGTGTGAATGGTTGAAGCTCTTTGAATAGACGGTTCGTATGAGGATTTCACTGAGGTAGAACAAAGGTATTGCACAAAGCAAGTACATACTAGCAGAAGAAATGCATAATGGTTTACAAAACATGCCAGTATTCATTGTTCCAAAAAATTAGAAAAGATAGAAAGAGAGATAGAATTGCAGAAATTACGACGGTGTAATGAAAGTGAAGTTTTTGAAAGCGTACTAATACACTAAAGAATTCAGGTGCTTCTTCTCTGCGCTGAATCGGACGTGGCTGCACATATGTCTAGACGACAAACAAATTATCCCTCATCATGATCGATCGAGTTCTAAGGTCCTATTTAGATGTTCTTGAATGCTACTGATGTGACTCGATAACTTCTGGTATGCATCATGACTGTTCTTAGTAATCCTTGAAGATACGAGTTCATGCCTAGGTTAGCGGTTGTTGACATACAGAATATCTAGAAGGTTGAAGGTTAAGTGTTCTCAATACGCTTTAGTCTTCATTACTCTAGAAGCTTTTCTTCATGTGACAATTTCAATGACCAACCATCTTTTCGATCACTTAGATAGGTGTCAGCTCCGCTATGCCTTCCAGGTCATCGTTGGGTCATGATCGCAGGTCCTGGGATGAGTTGCACAGGAAATCAAGGAGTGTTACAAGTATTAGTACAAGCATTAAACGAGGGTAAAGCTTATCTCGTTGCTTTGTTCCGTCTCCAATTCTCTTATATCACCGGTATATACTGTAGCCTTCAAACCCGTTCCCAATTTTACAGGTTAATCTCAACAACCGGTCCCTTGTAAAACTTTCGTGCCCACGCGAAATAGTAAACGATGCTAAAAACGACCACCGCCCCTTCAGTCAATACTGCATAGTCCATCGTCTTCGAAGTTGGCGTCACATCCGGAGGTCAAACGGAAAAGAACAACAGAACGGTCAAATGAACGCACGCAAACGCATTGTTGACGATGCCGAATACTGAAGGCAACCGCCACGACCCCAAACTAATTGGGCAACACCGACCGTATTCGACAGATGCGTTGAGCCATCGGAGCATACTCTAACAACCTCTATAGAACGGCGCCAGAGGAGAAGACTGCGACGGATTAGGTATGATGAGTACACACCATTGACTGCTATACTGGTGATGTCGTTTATGACGAGGGAAGAACCGATGTTTATGAGAGCCAGAAGACAGGAAATGAGCGTGGTCGTGATGACGGCGGAGATGAGGATGGCACTGCGGGCCTCGACCTACGAAAAATCCACTTAGCTTTCTTAATGCAAGAAGACAAGGTTGCAGGGATTCTAGAATTCTGACATTCGTACCTTATGACGCTGGGCCATTGTTTATGCCCTGATCTGCAGGCAGTCTCTTAGTGATGGCGTTTCTCGGGCTGAACTCCTGGTACGAATACTAGCCGACTATGTCGAGAGCTTCAGTCGGCAACCTTGCGCTATGAACAAGATTGGACGCTTTATGTTTCGATAAACCAACTTTCAATACAATGATCGATCCCAGGTATGATTCCATAATTCAGACTCCTGACAACAATGGCATGCAATAGGAACCTGCTGTCAATTCCCGCAGGGTCGATGCAGAAAATACCCGATACCAGTGGTGGAGAACGAACCTTTGATCCATTTCGAGTACTGAGAACGACTGGATACACAGGGAAATGACCTAACAGGGGTTGATGAGGGAAGTTGGTAGCACATGGAAATCACACTTGCCCACTGGAGCACGACAATTGGTCTCCATTAGAGGCGCGGCATTACTGTAGATTTTGCTGCAGTGCTTGATCTCTTGCTCGATGATCCGCAATAAAGTCATGGGGGGTTTAATTGAAGTATTAGGGCAAGCAAAATGCCCACGCAGTATTACACGTGACTCGCACACCTCACCTCACTCATTCGGCCTAGTGCATTCGCAACACGCCGAGAGCGGTAAGCGAGGCCACGTTGTTTAGTTCTCTACTCTGATTCGCCCATTCAACCGCCTCCATCTTTTCAACGTCCAGGAGCAGAATTGCGCATTTGGTTTGTGGCCAACTCCGCCTCCGGGCCACTAGAAGGACGTATCTCCCGATTTGCCAGACTACGATCATCTTACACAAGGCGAGACAACTCAGACAAGGCTTTCTACGAGTAGCTGCTAGGACGGAGTAGTCCAACCAGTAATGCCAACTGTTCATGCAACATACGGCATTTGCAGGATGTGCCACCCAAGTAGGTAGCTGAGAGCATCAGTGCAGTGCAGCAACGGCATCATCTCAAAGGGGCAAGACAGCAGAGAGTGCTAATTCAAGTGCACATTGTACTGTATACTGTACACTGTACACTGTTCGGACGTACCGTGCCTTCCTCTTCTTCTGTTCAGCTCGAGTCTGTACCGCGGAGACTGGTACTCGAATCGATAGGCGATGCATGGATCTGTTTCACTGATTAGATCGATTGATGTAATTGATCGTCCCCGAGTCGGCTGTGACGGAAGGGCCAACTTCGCCTCATGTCGTTCGCTCCGGGGGAGAAGTCTGTCCCGACCACCGGGTTGCCAACATGTGAAGCTGTGCTTACCTACTCTCGCTTGTCCGGCACGTTTCCCTTTTCAACCGATGCCTGTGTGCAGCGTGACTCAGGCAAGGGCGTCTTCCTGGAGCCAGTAAGAACGTCCGATGGCTGAACGTGTGCCATATACCACCAACACATTCGATGTCGAATGAATTTCTTTTTTAAAAGACAGACGTCAGCCTGCCCCCACGAGGCGCACAATACCGACATCGGTATGATGGTAATCCCACGGTTTGCCCTTCCCTGACCCGGACCTAGTCTTAGCTGCACACCAAGCTTTCTACAAAAGCTTGTCGACGCCGCCTGTTCATAGCTCTTGACAGCTACAACCTCCTACCATCATAACTCCCGCGGTTTGGCTGCCAGGAGTCGCTGGCTTCTTTAGGTCTTGTCCACTTTTGATTCTTGTTAGCCATGGCAACCGACAGAATGGATAACGGAGTCGTGCCTGATACTCGGGCCCACATGGAACCAACCAACGCTGCCCACAGCCTTCCACCGAACGAGCGACAAATCTTCGATTACCTTCTCAAGCCAGATGACAGCTACAACGCTGATGGCATCTATTGGGCAGACTTGCCTCTGGCTCAACGGGTCAAATTCGTAAGCAGCTATGATGGCCAAGAGGCCGCAAGAGAATTGAAAACCATTGGAGCCATGACCAAGAAGGACCCACTCAGCCCTGTTGCGTACTACTTCAAAAATATGATCCTGCCCGGTGCTGGGCTTGGTCTCGAAGGGTGAGAACACGAAATTAATGTGTACATTTGCTCTAGGCTGACGCCGCCAGATATGTGCTCTTCTCTATCGGCAATATCAAACCGCTGTTCGCAGCGGCTTTCAAGAATTGTTGGGGCACAGCAAGCAAAACGAACGTCCTCGTCTGCAATCCTCAATGGATCAGCGCCGTTGATTATCTCGAAATCTGTGGTATCATTGTTGGACAAATTCTTGTCGGTATCCTTGGCGATTGGTAGGTGTATTGGATCACGGAACTTTCCGAACCTCGTCTAAACCTCCTGATTAGGCTCGGTCGTCGATGGGGTCTCATACAGGATGCGGCCATTATGTTCATCGGACTCCTCATGTTAGTGGCGTCCTGGGGAGTCACCTTGAACGGATGGGTTATCTGCTACGCATTTGCTCTTTTCTTCTACGGTATCGGCGTTGGCGGCGAATATCCAATGACGGCAACTTCCGGTATGGAGAACGCCGTCGGATCTGGCAAGATTTCCACCAAGGAAGATCGATTACACAGGGGCAGGAAAGTCACATCTGCGTTCTTGATGCAAGGCTGGGGACAGTTCTTCAATCAGGTCATATTGATCATCCTGCTCCTCATCTTCCACCACGGAAGCGGCAACCCTCCTTACTCGAAACTCGCCACCCAATGGACCTATCGTGTCTCATTCGCCATTCCAGCGGTTGGGACTCTTTGGCTCGTCTACTATCGTACATATAAAATGAAGGCCGCTAGCAAGCAGCTCGACGCCGCGAAGCAGAAGCACAAGGTCACTGGCTACGACACTGAGTCCCTAAAACTCACTTTTACCTACTTTGGACCTCGAATGATTGCTACTGCCGGTGGATGGTTTTGCAATGACGTCTTTTTCTACGTATAGATTCCCGTTTCTCTCTCTTCATCCATGATAAGATTCAATCCTACAACTCAACAAAGTAATGCTGACTCCGAAATTAATAATAGGGAAACAAGCTGTTCCAATCAGAGTTCATCAAGGTCATTGCCCCACACAACTCATCCGTCATGGAAGGGTGGTTGTACAATCTCATCAACGTGGGGGTATCTCTTGTGGGCTACTACCTCGCATCTTTCCTCATTGACAACAAATTATAGTAAGTATTCTCTATATCAATCTAGGCTAAATCGCAGATTCTAACATTTCCACAGCGGACGAAAGAAGATGCAGATGGTTGGCTTCCTGATGGACTTTATTCTTTTCGTGGTTCCCGCATTCCACTTCAGCTACTACAAGAGCCTCTCGGGCGTTTCAGCCTTTCAAGCCATGTACTTCCTCTCCTCCTTCTTCAACCAATTCGGCCCCAACGCCGTCACCTTCCTCGTAGCCGCCGAAGTCTACCCCACCCCCATCCGCGCCACCGCCCACGGCTTCAGCGCCGCCTGGGGTAAACTCGGCGCCCTCCTCGCCGCCGTCCTCTACAACTACATCGACACCCAAACGAAATTCTACGTCGTCCCCTGGTTCGGCCTCGTCGGCATGCTCGTCACCTTCCTCTTCCTCCCCGACACCACCGGCCTCGACCTCAAAGAGCAAGAGCGTCGCTGGCAATTCATCCGCGCCGGCCGCGAACACGAATACCACGGCATCGCCGTGCACCCGAAGCACCTCTCGTGGTGGGAGCGGAGACGCGGCGTCGGCAAGTACTACAATGCAGATCTCGACTATACGCAGAAGATCGAGGAGATGCGCGCGGACTGGGAGGTTGCGCAGGCGAGGAAGGCGGACGAGAAGGCCGGGCATTGGGATGATGAGGCGGTGGATGATAGTGTGTGGTCGAGTGATGTGTCGACATATTTTGAGACGACCAAGGCGAGTTCTGTGGTTAGGGAGAAGGATAGCTATGAGGGTTCGCCGAGTCCGCAGAGGACGTTGTAGGGGGTTGTGAGATCAAGAAGGGGGAAAGGAAGGGATTGCATTGAGCGGTTGGCAGAAGTCTCGGGGAAGGAATACCGGCAGGTATCCCGGGGATCATGGCTTGCACATAGACTTTTCTATTTCCTTCGCTGATAATATTACAAACCTCAAGCATAAATACACACACTACCAACCATACCTTCACTTTCTCATTCGTCCTCGAAAGTCAGAAGATTATATTCAATCATACACTCAAACTTCCTTGAACAAATACATCATTTCTTTCGTCCAAGTAAATCGACAATTCTTAAACAGTTTCTCGATTTTTCAAGTAACTTTGTAACTTCCAGATTTACCTCTTTACCCACAATCTTCTCCGATATCCGAACCTTTCCCAGCATCTTCTTTACACAGCCCCTTCTGAAAACTCATCCAAGTCAACAGTGTCAAAGGTTTTGTTAAAAAAAAAAAGGTAAAGCAGAACGCATAGATTAGTTTAAAGGATTGAAAAGATGAGGATAGTAGACGAGGGTATGAGCGGTTGTGAGCATTGATGAGGAATCAATTTGTTTCGGAGAAAAGGGTTTTTTTTTGGCTGTTCTACTTTGCAACTACTGTAATGGGCGATAACACGGTTTTCAGCTGCAGCCTGCAATTCTCGATACGGGGATAACGGCTCATGTTCGGATTGCTATATTGATCGGTTATCACTGCCAACTTGATATGTTTGTACTTCTAACATACTACTCGATCCCGAGAGGTTAGTCCTGGCACCGCTCGTAGTACCGTGGCTTCCAGCCCATCAGATACGCATCAGTGCTACCGAAAGCAATGGAAGTAATAATCTTCGGCGTGGTTGATCGCGCCGGGATTGACGGGTATGATCTGGACTGGCGGCGCAGCTGCAATCCGTGTCCACTGCCATAAGTCATAATGTCGCCGCCTCCGTTGGTGTTGGAATATGACTGAACTAGAAGGTTTTGCAGCATATGTAGGATGTGTGTTTGGTTATTGTTCTGTGGAGGTTCGAAGCTTCGGTGAACTACAGTGCGTCATGTGACCTCGATAGGTTCGAGCATAACATTCGTTTCAACAGTTGAGGCGGTCGAAACTGCTCCAACTGTGGCTTTTATCGCTGTGATACATCTTCCCGTTGATTTTGGATTCATTGAAGTCGTTGGTGAGGTCCCGACTGTCGCTGCAAGCGAGAGAGGAGAAGCCGTCGGCATATCTGAGCATATCGAACGTTTGTCCGCCGATGTCATCTACAGAGGGGAAAGTTCGAGAATGAAGGGAACGATGAGAGCAGGAATAGATCTGTAACGAACCAGTCGACCCAAAGATTGTCACTTGGATGCAAACATAAAACACGGTCCGGTCTCACCAAAAGCCGCACTTCTCATTAATTTGCCCAAACTGCCAGTGGATCTCAATGCGCCCCAGTCTGGCGTTTTGTGAGGCCGTGGGTGGTCAGACTGTCATTGCCGGCGCCACTAACGGTTACACCGAGAGTTGGTAGGGCGTTGGGGTCAGGAGTCTCGCTGGAGATTGGGGCTGGGATTCCAGAGGCGAGGGGGTATGAGGGTGATGAAGAGGGCGTTGAGAGATAGCGGAAGCTGCATGGTGCTTGTATTTTGAAACGTAGTGCTCGATGAAGTGATGGAGTAGGGTCAAGATTGAAAGCGAAGTCGGATAACACACGGAGATGCTTGCAGCCTGTTCGATCTTTCACAAGGAGGAAACTGCAGTCTGAATAGAATGAAATCTGCTGCATTCTCAGGTATATTATACAATACGAGTAGACGTGAGAGCTCTCTGAGAGCATTCTTGACGATGTAAGAATACTTACCGCATGACTTCTCGTCGGTGATGAGCTTCTCACTGCATTGCTAGTTCTCCTATCAGAATTCAAAACATGCTTCTTTCGATCATTTCTTTGTTGGAAACAGGAAACAGGAAACAGTACTGTTACCCCTGTGTGGTTGGCAATCTCGCTTAGCCCTATAGGGCGCGGGAGTCGGAGTTTTCACCTTCTTCTGACCCTCATATACCAACAATACTAATTACAAAGAAACCAATCCGAAAGCGTTTACGAAGAGTACAAAACACCACTTCTCCACTCTTCACCACTAGGTCCCAAAACCGCCTTTCTACCATTCAATGCCTCTGATATCACAATCTCAAAACTCATTTTCCTCGTTCGCTACAATTGCTGCTAATGCCGCAGTTCATATCATCGCTTTTTAATTATCTTCACCAAAAAGAAAAAGAAAGAAAACTTTGCAACCGTCTTCCGGCCATCACTCATGAAAAACCATTTAACACCCTGCATAGATCATCTTTTGAACTATATTTACAACCGTCTCTCGTCTCCCCCTTTCCTTCCAGCCTCTCACACCCCAAACTCCCCACTCCACACCTCCATCCCTCTGCACCCTTCCTGCCCTCCCAACCCCTTCACCGCACACGACAGCGCATCCCTCCCCGCCCTCATCGCCGCCACAGCCCTCTCATCGCCTTCGAAAATCCTCTCCACATCCCTCTCAAATTCCTCGTGTAGTACGGAAGAGACTTCCCATTGGCCGTCTAGGAGGTCGGGCTCTGGTGTTATGGTTTCCTCGTGGAGGAGGGTGTAACGGGGCTGAAGGGGCGAAGCGAGGGGGGAGGAGGAGGGCTGCTCGATCGTGGATTTGATGAAATCAGGGGAGACAGCGGTGCGGATATTAGCCTCGGAGTCCGGGTTGAGGGATTCGAGCATATTCCTCGTCAGCGCCGCCAGTAAATGCGGCACCTGCTCCGGTAAACTAACTTGCAGAGCCCATTCTGCTATTAGGATCTCTGGCCTCGGCCGTAATCTCTGCTCACTCTGCTCTGGCGAAGCAACGAGGGCAGATAATAGCGCACTGATATCCCCCGAAGAATCAAAATACCAAAGACAGTGCAAGAACACGACATGCGTGTATGTGCTTGGCGGCTGCGAGCGGAGGTGCGCGAGGGGCGTGGCACGGATGAAGGTAATGCGCTGGCCGAGAGGGGTGGTGAGGAGGTGGGATTGGGATTGGGCGACAGTGGTTGGGGAGCCTGTTGGGCCAGTTGAAGGCGAAGGTTTGAGGGGAAAGATCTGAGAAGCGATAAAAAATCATCCGCTAAAGAAAAGGGTCTCCATAACATTCCTACTCTCGTGCTTGTACAAAAAAGCCAATCATCCCAACTCCCAACATAATTCTGCAATGAAAAGAAAAAAACTCCTCTTCATTTCATCGGACATCCACAAAAGTACAAAACGCCCCCTTCAGTCAATGAAAACACTCATCACACACCATACTCCCCCGCGCAAGGATCGACCCCAACCACGCTGCCCGCCTCTCCCACCGCCGCCGCAAGCACAAGCGTGCAATCGCCCTGGCCGGGGCCGATTTCCAGCACCCTTGCGCCCTCGGGGATTTTCCAAATATTTTGGACGATGTGGATGCGATGGGCGAGTTGGGCGCGGGTGATGGTGTTGGGGGTGGTGGTGGTGGAGGAGGTGGAACAGTAGAGATGGGTGAGGTGGTCGGGGTTCATGGTGGATGAGGACTTTTTTGGGGGGGCGGGGGGGGCGGTTGAGAGGCCGAAGGATTGTGATGGTTAAGAGGATGTGTGGGGGAATGTAAGTGCTGATGAAGGAATAGAGGGGATGTTTGGTATTATGAAGAAGTGACGGGTGAGTCAACATATAGGTAGCTCAGTAAGCGAAGGAAGTTTCAATGTGATGTGCGGTTCTGCAGATTTTCCGAACGATGCCGTTATCTATCATCATTCGTACGCGTCTATGATCGAGACAAAGTCATTGCTCGATCAGAAACTTCTTTTTTACTTGTTTTCTCACAGAGATTTGAAGATTTTTATCGAGAGAATAAACAGAGACATTAAGTATTGAGATCAAGAATGAATTCACTCAGAAGAGAAGACAATTGTCATGATAAATTGACATATAGAGACTATATCAGAGGCTAGAATCAGAGACTAGATCGAAGGTCAGATCTGAGTCAGCTCTGTAGTAGCTCTGTCAAGAGATGATCTGAGCTACGTGTTACGAACATGCCTGAACCGGCCAGGGTCCAGATCTAACCCTAATCAATTTGATTAGGGCAAGTCATGGCGCTATGCCTAGTTTGGACCTAGCGCACCCCTTCGAGCCATCCCCAGCACTTCTTCCCGTTTGTTCAGCACTTTCTTCATTCACCCCTTTCATCATCCTTTTAGGCAAACACATCTGGCCTATTACATCACATCTGTATCGGGCCTAGCGCAGCCTCAAGCCATTATTTATAGAAGAGCTCGCACTCTTTCTCTTCTGTATTCTTAATGTCTTGTTATAGCTACCTCTAAAGAACAATACATACATACCAGCCCCGAGCCCCTTTGGTTGGATGATCTAGGCACGGTCCCAACACTACGTCACGTCTTCGACTCAATACGTCATGAGATGTGTCGTGCTCGACTTGACAATGCTTGACAGACTTTCTATAGTTGATCGCTTCCCTCAAGTTATTGAGAGCTTCTTAATAATTAGCTCTACTAGTATAATATATATCTATACTGTGTCTGCTTAGAATATCACATTGCCATACCACCCTTATAGCCTTAGATCTCGTCTATTCTAATAATAGATCGAGTTCTAACATTTATATTCCATTTTTAAAATCAAAGCTTCGATTTTCTGACTTTGTATTGAAGCATTATTCTGCATGAACATTAGTTCTGACTTTTATATATCAGTCAAATTGTGATTCAAAATTTAAATGTAGAAAACTGTTAAACTGAGCAGAAGGCATTCTTCCCGTCAAAGAAGCTCGATCTTTGACCTGTGATAGGCTAGGTTTAGAGAATTTGAGGCAAAAGGCTCGCGATGAGCGTACCGAAAAGCAGTATATCAACGAGCTAAAGAAGGTTTATAAGCGTTGTAAGACTCATATTAAGGTATGGCAGAAGGAAGAGAAGGCCTGAAAGGCTTTATATAAGGCTGTTTTGAAGGAATTGCTTGTAATACAGCCTTTTCAGTATGGTTGAATTTCGGTTAGGTGGTCGACTTGGTTATTTGGCCGGTAAGTACTAACTACTAAGCGAAGAATGAGCTTACATACCGTATGTAGTTGTCCAATTGACTTTTCATCCAACCTTACAAGGAAATCTAGCCATGTCTGGTGCGTTGTCACCGAAAAGAACCGATCCTTTGCGGCATTTTCACTGACAGTTTTACACCTGACTTTCCAAGCAGTAGACATCAGCGACAGCCAGATGAAAGGCAGATCTAACATTCTACGGGCGAGAGTGGGGACTGTGTCTACATCGATGGCAGAGATCAAATAACGTGCTCGTCAGCGTACTCGTAGCTGTTGATTCAAAACCTCTGCTTCTGTATGCGCGGGGTTTCCGCGCACTCTAACCTAGAAAGGTTGGTTGCAGATAGCATCGGGTTTAGCGTGCTAAAAAGGGCGCTATGATATATTTTGTCATTCAGCTATTGATCTAAAACACGTTTTCTTTACCTTGTTATCTAGCTATCGTTCTACCAGTTATATCTCCGCTTCTTGCCTTCTCTGTTCGGGATACACCTACTTCGCCTTCGTCATCACCTCGCTGTTCACCCAAGGATCAGGTTGATGCTCAAGGGACGAGCATCAGATGGGTGGCGGGGGGGGGAGGGAGGTAATGGAGGGGTTGCTTGTAGAGTTGAGAGCGAGATTCAGGCGTTACGGTACCAACGGTACTGTTCAAGAACGAGCGCGATCGCATGCGCAGCAAGACTATTGTTTTCCCCTTCAATTTCCCTCCGTCGCGCTCGTATTCAATCCCATCCTCCTTCACGACCTCCTCCTCATCCCCACCTTACACCCCACCGGCTTCCTCAAGAACCCTTCCCTCGTCTCCAACGGCCCCTCCATCCTCAGCTCAAACTCATAATGCCTCCCCACGGTTGCCACAATAAGCGCCAGCTCCATTTCCGCCACGTTCCTTCCGACACAAGCTCTGGGCCCGTAGCTAAATGGGATGAATGCTGCTTTTTGCTCATCGGTCAGCTGGCCGTCTTCCCAGCGCTCGGGCCGGAAGCTGTCGGCGTCGGCGCCCCAGATGGGCTTGGAGTGGTGTATGGTGTAGGCGGGGACGGAGAGGGCGGTATTGGGGGGAAAGTGATGGCCGAGGATGGTGACGCCGGGGCCAGGAGGGACAAGGCGGGGGAGACCGAGGGAGGAGGTGCTGTGGATGCGGAGGGTTTCGGAGATTACGTTCTGGAGGCTGGGTAATGTTAGCTAGAACCCAGGGATGAGAGTAGGCATACATACTATGGCAGATCCTTGACTCTGTCAAAATCTGGTACATCCACCCCCGCTGGAATAGCCTCGTCGAGCTCTTTTTGCAATTTTGCCATGACGCCTGCGGTTTTCAAACACCAGTACAGCAACGCACAGCTCGTATTGCTTGTCGTATCGCTGCCTGCGATCAATTGAGTCAAGGCCTCGGCGGTCAACTCTTCTCTGCCCAGTTTATTGCCATTCTCATCTTTGCCTTCCATCAGCCTTGCCAAAAGATCCACCCTCTGGTTCTCCTCCGTATTGTTGAATCGCTCATTTACTCTTGCGACTGCAATGCCCGCTAGGTTTTCCACAGCCTCAACTCCATCCCGAAAGAAACGATCTGGTAGCCATTTGGCATAAGGTTTGAGCGCGGGATAGCATCCCAGGGTTGCAGATACCTCGCCCCGGCGGTTTAATACTTCAATCGCAGGTGCGTATGTGGGTGGGCTATCGGGAGTCTTTCGGACTTCGGCAATGTCTTTCCCTTTTTTTAACATGCCAAACGGCGCTCCAAATGCCTGACATCTTATTAAGCAAGCTATATCCGTTCCGTGATGGTTGATGTACTGACCAGGTCTCCAATGATATCAAATGCCAGGTAATTGAACCAGTGCAGCGAATCAATCTCCGCGTACTCTTGCCCTGCCTTTGTTGCCGTCTCAGAGATGCGATTCCATTGCTTGATCAAGTCCTGTAGATTTGAAACCATGTACTGCTCAAATTGAGAAATCGATTTGGAGCTGAAGGTATGGGAGACTGTCTTGCGTTTGCGAGTGTGTTCTGCACGATCACGGGTGTTGAAGAGACCGCGTTGGATGGATACGAAGGCATCGTAGTAATCACTAATCCGATGAATGCTTTAGCATTGGTCCAAATATAGGACGCACGTGCTCTCAATATAAGACATGGAAGCATGGCTCACGCAGTGAACAGAATAAAAGATGGTCGAACCTTTTCGTCCAACGGCCAGTATGCGAATATATGACCGGAATAGCAGAAGCATCCGCTACCGAAACATGTTCTGGCTGGATCCGAACCAACGGACCATATTTCTTGTGAGCATTGTCGACTGCTAGGTAGCGTCTACCCCGCCTGCATTGGTACAGCAGCCATAGGTTCGAAAACGCGGCAGGAAACGGTGAGGGTATATCACGAATCGCACGCGACCTGATATACGGGAGCAGGTAGTATATCAGAGGGATGAGGAGGAGAGTATAAGGCGTCGAAAGCGGTGAGAGAAGCATGTTCGCCCAGCTTCCACTGAAGAAAATCAGTGTTTGTAGAGAGAAGCAAGATTCTGGGACAACGGACTTGTCGTGAGAAGGTGCAGCATTGCTGTACAAGGAGTGTTTGATAGTCCAAGCATGCTAGTATCCGATGAATTCCTTTTCCGAGCTCTAAGTAAGGTGAGGTCGAGGTATTCCGTAACAACGAGTGAATCAGCTTCCAAGCTACAGTAACCCCGCAAATTCGCGGGGTGACGGGGCAGCCGAGGAAAGCGGACACCGGACACTTGGCGGTTGACAGCACGGTAATGTTTGAAGGTAAGTGAGGATTAATGGAAGACTGAGGTTGTGGACAATGATACGAGATATGAGATATGAGATATGAACGACAGCGAGGGATAGATGTCGCTTCATGCGTATGCATGCGCATTCAATGTCTTACATATCCACATTCGACTAAGCCTACCTTAGCGAAGCGAGGCTGGTGGGCTGCATCAGAAGTCTGCCGAGAGCAACGGCGGCAATACGGTAAGATCAGAGCATATTCCAAATCCTTATCCTTATATCGTTAACTCGTAGTATTATAGGTTATGTTCAAGACTACTTCAAGAAACAGATCCAGAAATCCAGAAATCCAGAAGACGTGTACATATAACCCCGTTTCAAGCAAGCTCCCCAGCTTTCTTGTCCTCCACGACTCTCTCCCTCGTGATACTACCTGTGCTCGATCCTTCGCTTTCATTCGTATTTTTCTTGCCTTCAATCACATTCCTTACTGGTCCAAGCATCGTGTGCTCGATGTTTACCTGCACAGCACGTTAGTTCATATTCTCAATGCTTGCCCAAAAAGAATTTACCTTGGGTCCTTTAAACCACTTTCTCGCGTCTACGATCCACCATATGACAGCAAATAGCATCGGCGCTCCATAGCAGAGGCATGTCCAGTTCATATTGGATGCACTGGAGGCTCGTTAATGCCGAGGAGTACTGAAGAACGGAGGTACTGACTTGAGATTACCGCCAACCGAACTGGGCAGCATCAAGATAGGCACCATGATGACCACAAATGCACAAGAAACCCCACCAACATATATGCTGTACTTGCCTAGATTCCATGGGCCGGGTCTAAATCGATCTCCTGCGAAGAATACCCGGATAGATATCGGGATTGTGAAAGCTACAAACGCCGCGACGGCGCCAATTGAGAACAGAGCACCAACTGCCAAAGGTCCGCCGAAGATAAGCAATGTCATAAGGATTCCGATGCATGTGTTGAACCAGACAGCATTTACGGGCGTCTGAGTGGTTTTGTTGACGCGTTTGATCCAGAAAGAACCCGGGAGACAGCCATCACGAGCGTAGGCAAAAGTGACTCGAGATGCAGCGACCTGAAGAGTGTAAGCGTGAAGATTCTGCAAAGGGGGGGTTTTTTTCAATTGCATGGCATACCATATTTCCTTGACCCATGGAGAACGCGCATATAATTGTCAGAGCAAGAATAGCCATCGTAATCTTTTGAGGCATAACTTGTATGAGATAAGCTGCCCATCTATACGTTTTTTAGGAGTCAGCATTGCCTGGTTGGGCTGTCGAACTGGAATACACGATGTATCATGAGTAAGAAACAGGGAAGAGAAGCTCGATATGCTCCTGGCAAATTTCTGGAACCTCAGAACAAGGCCTGGAAAGAATGGGTTATCACTCCAGAAACACGTACGGTTGGCCAAGGTCCGAGCCTAGTACTTCCCCGATGTCGACAACAGTGTAGGCAACAACCATCTGCAAAGCCCAACCAAAGACACCTCCGATGCCGCTAGTGAGGACTATTGCCCTTGGCGAAGCAATGTTGGCGTTGGAGCATTCCTCGCTCAAATGGAAAGGTGCATCATATCCACTACGACGATAGCTTAGCATACGTATTCAGTCTTGTGAGATGAAATTCGAACCTCATAGTCCAGATGACTGCAACAAAACTCATGAGGAGAGCAACGCCGTTGGAGAAATCCGTACCCGCGTAAAAGTCATTCCACACACTGCTTGATGGGGTAAAGCGAGGCAGACCCTGATCCGTTCTCTTGGTTGCTCCTGGAATCAAGATGATTACTATCAGCAGGCCAATGAAGTTAAACGATGAGCCCCAAGCGTTGAAATTTGCAATCCATTTCGTAGGCATGCTGCTGATACACCCGTGGATGAGCATTATCAACGTGGTGAGAAGAAAGACCTGGTAAGGCTGCGGGACGAAATTGGGGTTCTGTATCGAATTCGCGGCCAAGATCATGGCAGCCATGGCGTAGTCGATCGAAGGCGCGGCCGTGACCTGGCCACACCAATTCGACCAGCCGGTCAACCAACTCGCCAGAGCTGCAGAAAAGATTAGTAAAGCCATCGAAATGTCTAGGTGGAAAACAAACGGCCATATCCGCTGCTGGGTGTCAGTACAGAACCAGAGGTCTTCTGAGCCGAATACAAACTTAGGAGCAAGAGCTGCAGCTGCATAATACAAACCGCCGCTCGTAGGCATTGAGGAGCAAATTTCGGCCATACTCATGCTTACGCATTGAATGAAGATCATGGCGATGAGCCATCCCCAAACCATCCCAGGAGTTCCAGCATAGCCCATTCCCTGTCAAGAGAATCAATTACGTCTCCAAACCGCTTGCTTCCCCTTCGCAAACTCACATAGTAGAGGGTACTCGCAAAACTGGGAAGTAGACCCAGAACAGCGAAACTGACAGAAAATGTCGTCCACAAGCTGAATTCCCGCTTGAACTCAGGCTTATAACCCAAAGCTGCAAGGACCTGTTCATCTGCATTCAATTCGCGATCGAAAACAGGAACCTCGCCGTCGGGCAGCACTGAAGTAACCGGCTCCTCCGCAACCGACTTATTCTGTCGTGAAGCAGTATAATTTCGTATCGTATTCATGATTCAGAGCGATGGCCGTTGGTCCTACGTGGAAGAGCCTTGGGATCGCCAAGGAGGAGATTTGGGGTTGTACAAGTAGAGGTTCGGGGATTTTCGTTATCGATCTTGCAGATGAGTACAGGCATGCTGATTGGACGAAATGACTATTGTAATAGTGACCAGTTCTTTCAGGCGTGCGTTCGAGGTGTCCAAGTCTCTTTTGTGTCGCGATAGGCATGTCTAACAAAGACTCCATTAGGGCAAGTCCTTATCGTTTTCCCCTCTCTTCGGTCCTTCGAGCTTACGATTGGTTATGCCATCCACCCTCCAAGCTCGTTTAACAACGAGCCCAAGAAGCTTCACCCAGACTGCCCTGGACTTGCATCTGATGGGGAGACTTGCCGTATCTCAAGCAACTTAGCTTACAGACTTGTTGCGATCGAACGGGTCTCGGTTAGATATCTCGTCGGAAGGACGAGCCACTTATGGTAAGAATGCACGTGATCAACTCCGCTCTCGGTAGATATGAATACCGATCCTGAGGTTAACATATTTCCATCTAACTATACCATTAAAAGATACTGGCCCCATCCAGCGTATTAATGTATTCAAACGCATCGATCACTCAATGACCGAATTCATTGTGTGAGTGCAGTGTACCCACTTGCAGTTGAAACCAGCTAAACTCTTAGTATTTTGGAAGATATCTTGTCAAGAAACGGTGGAGCCGATGGAGTGGCCCTCAGGTCGATCCTCCTAACTGTCCTCAAGTGACGCTCAGGATGTCCTGGCAGGGCTGCGTCAGTTAATATGCTATGCTGAAGAGAACGCCAATTTCCTTGTGCTGTTAGTGATCTGAAAATGCCTAGAGTTTCAATTTGCCTATATTGTATAACGCTATCGCCAAAACAGAACCAGATATACAATCGCGCATTCTTATCAACTCTTTAAATCCTACGATATTCGTAAAAGCCGGGTACAAATATGTACAACTCCACTAACATTGACCAAAATTACTGTCGAGGCTTTGTTCATGGCTCTTATATCGTTTTGCTGAATTCTCTATCGACTATTTTTCGAGTTTCCAGATCCTTAGCAATACTGTGTCTCCTGTCATATCACCTGTGGAGGGAGCCTGTTGATCCGTGTGGTGGATATAATCGCCGCCATAAACAATAGTGTAACTATCATACATAGGCGGAATAATAAACGTCGTTCGGAGGGTTTGATGCCTCTTGTTCGGGAGGGATGATCATCCAGCTGAAGACGATGACGCAAAGAATTGTCCAATGGGGCAAGGAAACTGAGATCAACCTTTCTAAAGAGCACTTTCGAAAACGGAAGAAGAGCTGATCATACCAACAGGACATTGTGGGATAATTGATTTGTGGCTCTGTGTGAGATGAAAACAGAGTGCCCTGGGTTGAGTGGGGCGAGCGATGCGGTGAAGTGTGAGATTTTCCAAGTAAGCGTGCATTGATGCGCCAAATTCCAGTTTCTAGTATATTGAATCAAGTGATCCCAGCTGGCTGCTCTTCGCGCTTGGGGAGGATTGCTCGCGGAAGCCGCAGCGAAGTGCTCATGTCGAGAATGATTATCAGCACATAATTTGGGTTTGGGATCCTAGGAACATCAAACGGCCTCCATGTCAGGCCTGCCAGAATTGAACCGCCTCGCAGTCTCTTGGAGTACGGCAAACTTTCCGAGCACTTGCTGGTGCTGTCTTCCAAAGAACCTCCCGGACTTCTCGCCCGACCTTCTCTATCGAGTCCATTGCCCAGATAACGTCTAGATGTTCGTATTCTTCTATTACCTTAGAGTGGACAACTCGAACGTGTGGCTCTCGTCCCCGCTCAAACCGTCGCAGCAGCCTTCGACCATCCACGAGGTCGTCAGATCCAGCAACCCAGAGAGCAAACGGAGGCACTTGATCGTCGTACCACGCTTGCCGTCCTCGTGGTTGCTGATCTTTTGTCTCAGGGTCAGGCGGGGTAGTCTCGGTTGAGTGGGCTGTTCCATGTCCGTAGTAGTTCTCCATTTCATCTTCTTCGTCTTCTTTTTTGAGTTCGTCTCTTGTAGCAAGGATGCATTTCTGGGAAGCAAAGCATTCGCGGCCAAGCCACCAACGCATGGCCTCAGCGCTGACGTAGACTGGAGCAAACTGGAACATTCGATCTCGAAGCTCTCGCTCCCAGCGAAGGTCCGACCAGTTGAAGAGGAAAGAAAAGACACGGTATCCCATCGCACCATAAAGAGTTCCAGGTAGGATTGAATGCATGGTCATCATAAACGGAATAAAAGCATGTATCCCAAAAAACAGGCGGAACATGCCATGTGATATGATACGCATGAACTTCAGGTACATTTTTCCGATCAAAGGGCCGGCGTATACTGCAGGCGCCAATGCGCAGAACACACTAATCTTCTTCCCAATATCCGGCCTCTGTTCTTTCGCCAAGGCAACGAAGGTCTCTGTAGTCCCCTGAGAGTGACAGACAAGACCCAGCTTTTCAAACCCTGTCTCGGAGAGAACCCTTGAGATGAATGCTGGCAGGTCCATAACACCCATTTGGCGGATATTCCAGTTCCACATTCGAGGATCATCGTAGGTCAACGTTCGATGCTCAGGTTTAAAGCCACATCTGTTGTTGCCAAGCCAGACATCGAATCCACTAAGTAAGTGGTTTAGCAGGTGCTCCTAAAGCATTCAAGATGGTCATCACCTCTTGCACAGGAAAAAAGCCAAACTGTCATCGTCGTTCGTACAGTAGGCACCAGCGCTTTGTAGAAGACCATGTACTAACAATACAGGATATCTTCGCTTGCCGTCGACATATTGAGCTCCAGGTGTTCCATTTATCAAACCGTTTTCCACGTGCGTCGATGGGAAAACCACAGGCTTTCCAAACCCCCGATGTTCTGCTGAGGCCGGCTTATATTCAAGAGGATTATAGACATGCCACAACATTATAATAAAGCCATCCTCCGTTTGAACTTTATATTCCTCAATGTCTAGACCCACCCTTCTCGCATAATATCCCACATCACAGACCAATGGGTCCTTCCCCCCTTCTGTGGGCACATGTCCATCGTTTTGGCCAGCCTCTTCTTCATTGCAGTCTCCCAGTTTAGATAGACTGTGTCTGCGCCTTTTCTGGCGCCTCCATGCCCGAGCTTCAGCCTTTCTCGCTTCCTTTCTTCTCTTCTCCTCCTCGTAAAAGGGTCGTCGAGCGTTTGGATTTTTCAAGGTCAGGCGCATACCGATATGCTCAAACATAAGTGGTATCGAGGTGAACACTGAGCCAAGGACAATCACACCAAGGAATGAGAGCGAGAGGAAGAACGAGGTGAATCGAAAGCCATAGCATTGGAGATTTCGGAGTATCGATGGAGGACCATACAATGGTAACTCAGGAAAAAGTGGATCGGTTTTTGAAGGAGGAAAAGCAGTCCGGAACGGTGCCTCTGCCTTTGTAGATTGTGGAGAACCAGGATCGTATTCGCTGGGGCCGTCCCCAGTGTACTGCGACGTAGAACGCTCGGGAGTTTTGGCTCCACTCTGACACCTCTCTCCTGGTGAATCCTTTTGCTCGAGCTTATCTTTCAGCCTGTTAAGCTCCACAGCTTCCTCGAGGGGAACTGCTGGCAGTCGGTTACCATTAGCTGTTTCTATTACCGGATCCCTAGGTGTAATAAATCTGGCCTCAACAGCAGATGTCGCTGAAGCATTACTATCCTCAGGATTGTGGGGTAGGAGTGACAATTTCTCCGCGTGCCGTGCATATTGGATGGCAGCTGTGGCCTTGGCATCTGCAGCCATTGGGAAGGCGCACACCGTTAAGGCCAAGTGGATAGCAAATCTATGCAACACATATTATCTATTGATAAAGTGTAAATCTGGTTAATTGCTAAAAGGTATGTTTTCTACGGTATGAAGCTATCTACGTTCTGTGCTGCAATTGGCGCTAGCCCCAATTGGGCTAGCGGGCAGCGTTCCTAATCAGAAACTATGTTCCTAATTGGACGACTACTATTGCTTCTACTAAATATCTGCTCTTTACAACGCAGTGAATCATGATCAATAATAGACCATGATCAAATCAATCACAGCATGGCGCTCTGGATTGTCCACGAGTGACATGTGACAGCACATGACCGCACGTGACTACCAAACTTTTATCGTGGTTTTCACAAATGCTTCATTACCTTGAGTACCTTACTATGCTCCTATTGATGTATTGTTGAAAACTTTGGTGAAAAAACAGAAGCATTCGTCTGATTACCTACCGATCTTAGGTAGCAGTGTACTTTCGTAATTCAAAGACCAATCTATTTCGCATATCACTTTTTCCCAACTCTTTTCATCGCACTTAAAGTTACCATTACACTCCGCTCGAAGCTCTCACGTTGTCGAGGTCGATAAGACTTGGTGTGTTCCTTTAAATATGATGGAGAGGCAAAAGACGGTTTCGCTCAACGAGAGTCGCCATACGAACGCTGGTTTTTTTGGTGACGCAGCCCGACAATTCTAGGTTTAATATAACAACCACCAGAGCCCGAAAAAACTCATGAGACCAGAATCGGTCAACTGCTGGGAATACCTTGGCCGCCTATGGTCCTACGAATTTTAACTTCCCCAGGGAAACAACACCTTACCCTTGTTACAAGAAGGTTGTTTCCGTGTCATAGCAAGATATGTATTTAGGGGCCATGTAAACAAGGAGGAGGGGGGGCAACGGTCACAGCTATGACAGTATTGATGCCATGAAAACTAGTGAAGGCAAAGCCTTAACAATAGCCTAAAACATACCTACCATAACTTTTTATTAGTTCCACACAACAACTTGTTTTGCAATTTTACCCATCCATTCAGGTCATGACTCGTTATCCTTCGTACCTTCATTGTATCCTTGACGCTGAAAGGAAGTGTATTCGTTATTCTTCAACGTCTGATCCAGAACTCTTTTGGTGTGGAAAGGCTCATCTTTTGCCCGAGCTTTTACGGTCCAGTATTACTGACATTAGCAAGAAAAACAACCAACACCGCACAGTACCTGGTCTTACGGTCAGCGCATTCAATTCATTTATCGCTATAGCGACCCTGCGCCACCGCTTACTCCCAGGAATGAATAGCAAATTTAGTTTGTGGCTGATCAAAAGAGAATAAACTCACGCAGCAGAAGCCCCTAAGATCTCGTGTCGTTTAGCTCTTGTAAACATCGACAGGATAGCCGAAAATACAAGAGTGAACACCAGCAGGATGCCAACGTGGATTGTCACTAGTTTGTCGCTATGGAGAGTGTTGCTGAGCTTGTCCAAAATGTATATTGGAACCACAAGTTGAGCAAGAATTATAAAAGTGATAATGGCAGCGACAAAGTATTCGATGCGTTCCCTTGTGTAGTATACCTCAATACCGTGCGATTTGTCGCGGGTTTCTTTCGAGCAGAAGATATACTTCAGTTGCGGGTTAGGCTTGTGGTTGTGAGGATGCTAGTGTACCTACCTCGATAAGCTTGCAATTAATCACCCTTAGCAACTTCTCTACCCAAGTATCGAGCCAAGCATGTTCTCGGCCAGCTCGCAACGTTACAAGGTCTTCTTTCCGGTATATATAAGAGCTTTCGTCTTCAACAAGCGGTTTGTTGTTATTGATATAGGTCTCGACGCTCTTATAGTCGCCGGGAGCAGGCTTGTTGAAAGACATCAATTGCTGCGCAGCGGAGAGAACCTTGGCTATAATCAAAATTCTTTAATAACTTTAACAATCTCAGTCGGAGTTACCCTTACCATATTCACAAAACTTGGTTTCGATTCTTTTCAATAGCTCCTTTCGAGGCCTGCCATCCTCTTCGGCAATATCTCTGGTCTGCAAGCTATCGGGATCGGAATCCTTGATTCTTTGGTCCATTCTATCCAGTTTCTCTTCCAGTATTCTCATTTCATCTTGCTTGTCAAGCAAGATACGAGCTTGGATGAAACCGAAGCGGCGATACAGCATGAAATTCTCATCACTATCGAGAAATGCAGCAAGGTTCGGGTAACCCCGTGGACAGGCCTCTACTGCTTGACATCAACATCACGACTCCCCGATCCAGTAATGAATGTGCGTATTTACATGCTCTCACAAAAGGCTGTCGATCGACCTCGGCCGTAGGACACCTAAGGAGATCTGCTATCCCGAGCCACGCTTTCCACGCAGCTTCTCGGAGCTTGTAGTAATACGCTGTCTGTAATTTAGCAGGGAAAAAGTAATTTGGTATCATGACTAACCAGGGTTCAGTATATAAGTTTGCTTGGACCGTAATAAACTTTGCTTTGTGCCAAAGGAAGATGTTGTCTTAGTTGGAGACTTCTCGCTAACAGGGATTCCTGCTTCGCATTGCTCCATCGCACGAATGTTCTCATCAACCGACATGTCCATATTGTCTCCAATGGCATTAGAAAAATTCTTGACAAATCTGGTCTCAACTTGACAAAGCTAAATAGCATAGCTATGGCTTTGAACTACTATATACCCATCATTCCTCTGAGCGTTGCTCAAGAAGGCACAATAAGCCTAGCCCGTAAGGCGATTGACTGCTTCATACTGTGAACATCCCATTCGTGTTCACTAGTCTCCCTGCGTTTTCTGCAAGGCAGTCTCCAGCACCCAGGCACCATTGTCATATAGATCACCGTTGCTATCATTTAATTTGTACTCCCATCTCCCTGCAGCGTTCTTTTTTCTGTCTAGAACCACCATTTTGAAATGGCCAGGCTCTGCTGCTGTCTTCAGCCAAGCAGTGCCATTCTTCTGAAACTTCGCAGTAAACTGCAACCAGCTAATGAGAATTGAATTGACATCCCAAAGGAGTGTTATCTTACAGACTGGGGATGTCTAGTCTCGGGAACGTACGCCCGGCCGTCAGGAAGCTCTCCCGTCTATAAAAAATCAGCTCCGATTGCTCCAGCATCGCCATCGGGTTTACTTCGTCTTTCTCAGCCATGACCGCTATCAAAATCCGAGTCCAACTAACCCCCACAACGGAAATTGCCTGACGCAGAGAGGGGTGAGGGTCTCCTGGTGTGGAGCCTAGCTAATGCGAGACTTGCAATGACTGGGTATCGACGGGTGATTCAGAAGCAGTATAAGCATCGGCCGCAGCACTCGGTCAGGCCTTTTGTAAGGCCAGGTCAGCGGGTATTAAGACTATGCTCAGCCTTGCCCAAGTCGCTGTACTTTCAGTGAGGCTCAACAGAAGTGTGTGGTTATGAGACGCAGTGCCTGATCTTTTAGCTTAGGCTTTACCAATCATGGCTCTGTATGACCACACTTGTCGGGTGAGTGAGCGGGGTAGAACATTTTTGATGCACAGCGTTGGCGTCGGGCGTCGGGCGTCCCTTGGCTTGCATTGTATCCAAGGCTTACTCTTATCGAAGTGACTTATTGGTCGTCGTTCCACGATAAGAGAAAATTGATGTGAGACAAAGGTCATTGAGATCTATATCAATTTAGTAAGCCATGCGAAGCACAAACTTTATTGCCAAGATCTTCCAGAAATATACCAACCGCCCTTGTAGGTGATACGCCTAGAAAACAAATGATGCACTAGCCGAACTTCTTCGCAGAGCTCAGAAGAATGGCCCAGAATCTTCTAAGTATGACAAGCAAAAGCAATCGAAGATAGAAAAAAATGGTGTGCTCATCGCCGTCATTCTTACGGAATCTTATTCCGCCGATATAGTCCTCGGACGTCATTTCTCTCGGTATATTAGAGAGAGGACTAGGTGATGGCAGCTGTCCTGTGGTGATGCTTGGGATTGCGATGGACGTCACTTTTCCGTTTCTTCTGGCGTGATTCCTCCATTTATGCGCCGCAGCCCGCACTATTTGAGTATGTCGAGTGTCCAGCAGAGCGACCCTGCGAGCTGCCAGAAGGCCTTTCCGGATTAGGTCACTGAAGAAGGCCGACATTGATCTGACCTCATGTTCGCTGAGCGATCTATCCATCAAGACCCTCAAGTCAAGGTAATCGACTATTGTCTGTGATTGGTCCTCGGGGCTTTTGCCTTGTTCAGTGTCGGGTACTGTAGGTTCAACTGACATTGGCGAAATCACGATATGCTTTAAGGAAGCGCTGCCGTGACGCTCACACAGAACGGGGACTTGTTTCTTCGGAAAGCTAGGGGATTCAACAATTTTCCGCCTCAAATCGGAGGTAGTGAACCCGCCTGGCTCATCGGATAGATTTTCCAGTGCCCAGATTAGCCCCGATGTGAATGAACTGTCTCCTGGAATTGGAGTTGTAGAGTTGGCGCTCGTTGCACCCAAGTACTCCGAGCATCGATGAGACCAGCGTTTCTGAGTATATCCTCGCCCTAAATTTCCGGCATGGCAGCAGTCGAAGATGACAAGGACATCAGCTTCCGTATTGTCGATGATACCTTCTGCCGTGAGCCAAACGATCTCGGCTTTGTTCGGGCTTTCAAGTGTTTTCCCCGGTACGCGCTGTCTGAGAACTTGAGTTAGCTGTCGACCGGTAACCTAATTTGAAATACGAGAATGCCCAACCCAGCGAGATTTAGAGTGCCAGCTTTGTCTCCTGCGAACCCATGCCCTGCGTAATAGACTATCAAAAGAGTACGCTCGCCATCCTCCTCATATACAAAGTCGGCAAGATACTTATGAGCTTGGACCTGGGCTGGCTTCTTGTTGTTGATCTGCTTGTGATACACGTTGAAATTGTATTTGTCTTGGAAAACTCGTTCAAGTCGAGCCACCTAATAGGCATTAGTCGAGCCTTTGATCAATAACAGAACGGGCCATAGGCTACCTCTTCTCTCGTATGCAAGTCATCCAGTTCCGCATCCCAAGAAAGCAAAATCACCGCGACCTTCTCATGCGGCGACGTTTTATCCGCATTTACCATCTTCTCGTCCCATATCATCTGCAAGCGAACTTGCTTAGACTGTTCTTGGTCTTGGTAGTCCTTTCTGACTGGCATGCTGTCAAATGTCTTGACTATATTGGTGCTAGCTGTCGTGCAGTAGTCCGACATATCTGCGGTTCTATCGAATAATATCTTTTAGAATTGCTGGGAACTTGATACTATTTTACCCAATGCTCTTGAGACGACGTTCACAAAGGAAAGCTTATTGAGAGAGAGGCGATGGTGCGATTTTGTTGGAGCTGACAAGGCAAACATAGTCCGTTGCTAGAGCGGTGCCTGCTACACAGCCTTCTTTCATAGAAGCCTGTCCTTGGCAATCAACTTACTAGTTGTATTGAACCAGAAGCATCAAAAGTAGGCGAAGGGCTTCCTTGCCAAGTCATCTAATGTTTTAAGATGCATTTGCTAAATATCAAGGCATTGCACGTCACAAAGAGGCGGAGTTGTTTGTGACCTTTGGTAAGGCCAATCTGAGTTGGGCCAGGCACTGCATGCACGCTCTGCTTATAAAGCTAAGGGCCGACCAGCATTAAACTGAGATCTTATGCGCAGAGGTTAGGGGAGAAGTATCGCCTCGAAGATACAAGTCACTTGTAACATGTCCAAAATACAGCGATATAAGTGATTTGACTCTCTGAAGAACGAAAGCATTAGGGAAATCAATCAAAAAACCAGTAGGGCCAGGATGATAGGCCAGGGTGACAGACACTTTCTGGTGCAAGGCAACAAGCACTGAATGGAAGTGGTAAAGCACCTGGGGGTGCAGGAAGTCGGTAAACAAGAATAAGCGGCCAGCAGAGAGATGTCGAGATGGTTGCAGCTGGACTCATCGATTGCTTTGGGAAGTAAATAATCTAAGCATTGACCCGGATCCCTTTATTACACGATCAGGGCAGACGGTTGTATGAAAGTAATCGATCTCGAATCCTTACTCTACCTTACACTCAGACCGTTACACAGTACGAGGTAAGGTACTTACTTTAAGTACGGAATACGGATTAACTGTACCCTGACGTACAGCTGCACGTGACCTGCCGAGGCGTTAACACCGAAGGTAAACGCCGCGACATGTCCATGATTTGGTACCTGCTCAACACATGACCTGAGAATCTTCAAAAAACTAAAGCGCAACAGACACAACGTCTGCCATGGAAAGCTCTACCACGACTCGTGCATACCGGTTTGCTGGTGAGACATGCTTCTCTGTAAAGTAGCTGGTCAACCCCCGATGGATCGGACCTCGGCATAGACGGAATGCGGGCACGCGCTACATGGGAGACTTGCCAGACCTCATGAGCACACCACAGGAGCTTCCCTGGTCATGAGCTTGGTCAGGATGGAAGATCAAGCTACAGTCATGGACCATCCCAAGAGAAGACGTCGAAGAAGAAGGGCTGACCGCCAGCCCATCTCAGCATGGCTTGCATTTACTGAGAACATCAAGGGCGACATTGGCGTTTTGTCTGACGACCTCTACTCTGATCTATTCAACCGTCATCCCTCTCGTGACGACCTCGATCATGGAAGTTCAACTTTACTGCATGTCGCTATAAGCCCGTGGTCGCCACTTTCTCCAGACCTTGCAATTGATGCGAAATGGACGATCCTGCCTGTGACCGCTCAAAATCCTGATGTGGACGAAGCTAGCCGGCTACCACCATCTTCTATTCAATTCTCAGCTTCCTTGCTTGCACTTCACTCGTACAGTCAGATTTTTCTGGCGAATCCATCAGTCAGAGGTGTTTTTAAGGGAAGAAAAGGCTTTGAGATCCGGGCGTTGGATGTGGAGCCCATTACACTAGACGCTGTCTACATAACGGTCGACGGAATTGCTTTACAGAAGCATGATGAGATACAGAAAAGATTTGGTGGGGGCTTTGGAGCACACATTAACGGGTTCGGAAACAAAGGCAAAGGGAAAGGCAAAAGCAGGGCATTTCCGCATGAAGAAGAAGCAAACGGTTCTTACGCTACATCATCGGGTCAAGATCAAGAGGTTCGGTTAATAGCTGCTATACGTGAAGCGTTTCCTTCCTCGAGGGTCGTCAGACAGGGGGATCTACTTCCCTTGCCATTACCAACACACCCAATTACTCATGCACCTTTTCCTCCTTCTAAAATCACCCTTGCCGAACCTGTGAGTCAAGGCTTGTTATCCCCGAACACCAAGATTGTTGTCAATAGATTCTTTCACCAAGACCATGCAAGTCGGACCTTGACAGGCCAAACAAATAAAAGGCCCTTCCAAAGGGCGATCGTGGAGGAAGATGATGACACATCAAACGAACAATTCTTCTCTGCCGTAGAAGATGATAGCTATTCGCAGAAAGCGGTTTCCCAAAGAGATGACCTGATTTCAGATTCAGATAGCTCAGAAAAAGATGCTGGAAGTCTTTCGGATGATTCGTTAGAGAATATGATATCTATGAGTACCCCGGATCTACCGACGTTGCCCTCTGGCGCCCTGTCTTCGATGACTGCCACAACACCTGGACCTGGTATGCCTGAATCAAATGATGTTAGTACCCCTGGCTCGATGTTTTCGAATCTCACGGCTACAACTGCTCGTCAAGGTTCTGCAGGTTCAGGAAAGACATTCCAAGTCAAAGGGCTTCTAGGGAAGATCTCCGATGACATACTCCATCCAAAGCCAGCATGTGACGAGGATGAAGACGCTAGAGTCTTTGTAGACGTCAGAATGCTTGTCAAACTGGGCTGTTTCTCGGGTGATTGGATCAAAGTGGAAGCTGTTCCCGCAACCCCCATGAGCCAACAACGGCATTGGGGAATTGAGGCCTTTGGGCATGTTGACACGGAACCTGTTGGATTTCGAGCCTTGAAAGTCTACGGTATAGCTGATTTGTCACCGAACGCAACGACCCAATACCTGAAATCAAACGTTCTGAACAGACGATCTAGTGTGACTGCACTTGCTAGCCGACCAAAACCGACAGCATGGCTATCACCAATTCTTCTTGCCAGCATTGGTCAACCTAATCTTCTCAGATTATCTCCTCTATCAAGTACTGCGAGGAAGAGCTCTTTCCGGACAGTGAACGATCGAGGAGGCGCATCTAAAGTTCTGGCGCCTCCTATCGCAAATGAAGTTACACTACACAGGATATCTACTCCATTGTCTACAGAACGAACAATGCAGATGGGTATATTTACAGCACTGAAGCAACATTTTGAGTACAAGCGACGCATCCTCAGGCAAGGAGATTTCGTAGCTCTCGGGATCGACACGGGAGCTAGCAGGCTGTTCAATAAGAATTCAATGTCCCAGGACACTGATCGAGAGACCGAAGAATTACTGAACGGTTCACAAGATGGTTGTCTAGGCCAGGCTAGCTCACTGGGCGTCGCTTGGTTTAGGGTTGGCGAAGTACTTTTGCCAGCACCTAACGAGGACCAGCATTCCACCGACCAAAATAAATGGGGAGGTGTCGCATGTATTGAGCCGATGAACACGCGGATGGTTCAAGCCGGTAGCGAACAGAGCAAAGTCCCTGCAACTCTAGAGAACACCTGGGAATATTATCTTAGCATGAAATCGGCGCCTATATCACAGCTTTCTCTTGGTCGTTTAGCGGAGTCTACAGCAGATCTACCCAAGCCATATGTCATGCCATTGCGACGTCGTCTCCGCGCGCTGATAGCTGCAGCTACTAGTCCGAGAGCAGTACGCCTTAGCATGGACCCAATGGTCATCCTTCTCTATTCAACCCAGAGGAACATTGGGAAAGCGACATTAGCTTCGCGTGCTTGTTGGGATCTAGGAGTGCATGTGTTCCCCATTGACGCTTACGATATATTATCGGAAGATGGCGCTGGAGGTGCCGAGATGAAGGCGGAAGTATCCCTAAAGAGCAGGGCAGAAAGAGCTATGAGCTGCGGTCCCGAATACACTGCTCTCCTGATCCGCCATTTAGAAGCGTTAACAGGTGATCGCATGGTTTCTGCGCTGAAGGAACTAGTGCAACGCGTAAGGGTACTTGTAGCTACTACTACCGATATTGACAGCATCTCTGATGGGATTCGAAGTGCCTTTACGCATGAACTGGAATACTTTGCGCCAGATGAAGGGGAAAGAGAAGGCACGTTGCGCGAGATTGTCGAAGAAAGAAACCTTAGGCTAGCAAATGACGTTGACCTGGGTGCGATCGCCATCAAAAGCGCTGCTCTTGTGGCAATTGATTTGGTTGACATTGTCGAAAGAGCCGCAGTCGCAAGACAAGATCGACTGGACAACCTTGTAAAAAGGAACACTCATGGTGGTCCGCACTCGGCTCAAATTTTGATACGAGATCTGCTTGTCGCTGGAGGCGAGAATGCTCGCTGTGTAACGAAATCCGATTTTGATATTGCAGTAGATGCGGCTCGTAAGAACTTCGCAGATGCAATCGGTGCACCGAAGATTCCGAACGTCAGCTGGGATGATGTTGGGGGGCTCGAGAACGTCAAAGATGCAGTTATGGACACTATCCAACTACCGCTTGAACGGCCGGAGCTATTCGCCAAGGGCATGAAGAAAAGAAGCGGTATTTTATTCTACGGCCCTCCCGGAACTGGCAAAACTCTCCTCGCAAAAGCCATCGCAACCGAGTTTTCGCTCAACTTCTTCTCGGTCAAAGGCCCCGAGTTACTCAATATGTACATTGGCGAGTCCGAAGCGAATGTGCGGCGTGTTTTCCAGCGAGCACGAGATGCAAGACCCTGTGTTGTCTTCTTCGATGAGCTCGATTCGGTCGCGCCAAAACGAGGCAATCAAGGCGATAGCGGCGGGGTTATGGACCGCATTGTCAGTCAACTTCTCGCCGAATTGGATGGCATGAGCGATGGCGACGAAGGGGCCGGTGGCGTTTTTGTCATCGGAGCCACTAATCGTCCAGATCTACTGGATCAAGCTTTACTCCGGCCAGGAAGATTTGATAAGATGTTGTATCTTGGCGTGTCAGATACACATGACAAGCAACTCACAATCTTAGAGGCTCTGACACGCAAATTCAACATGCATCCTGATTTGTCTTTTCGTCGGGTGGCCCAGTCGCTCCCTTTCACCTACACTGGGGCTGATCTCTATGCACTTTGCTCAGACGCTATGCTCAAGGCCATCACAAGGCAGGCATCAGCTGTCGATGCCAAAATCAGAGCTTTGCCGAACGGCCCGGTGACGACAGCCTACTTCTTCGATCACCTTGCTACTCCAGACGACGTGGCCGTGATGGTTACCGAGGCAGATTTTTCGGCTGCGCAAAGGGAGCTTGTTGGAAGCGTAAGGTAAGACTCAGTCTCAAACACCGATTCCTATGAGATATCTTACTCACCGTCCCGCAGCGCCAAAGAACTAGAACACTATCAACGTGTCCGTCGGACTTTCGAAGGCCCCGCTACCAGACCTTCAAATGCGCACCCTCCAAACCCCCTACCACCTGCCAACCATACATCCCCACCCATGCCCACTCGCGCCAAAGTCAAACCCAAAAGCAGCATGCTCAAGGCTCCGATAGAACCCTCAAAAGGCAAAGGCAAAGCCACCCAGTGGGACAGCGATGAGGAAGAAGACGACGACGCATACGTTACCAGTAACGATTTCGGAGGAACGCCAGAGCGACCGACAAGAATCCCAAAGCCAGTGGATAGATTTGGGGTGGTGGGAGGGGACGATGATGAGGAGATGTATGCGTAGGCTGGATATAGTCGAAAAAGAGTAGGAGCTGTGAAATATGGCGTGTTCGGATTTGTATATATATATCACTTGGCTTGTCGTGGGAACAAGGTGGCTTAGAGTAGAAGTGAAGAGAAGGCTTTGGTGTATCCACAATAAAGAGATATTGTCTTAGCCTTTTGGGCATGCTGCTTCCAGAACTCCCTCGCAATACCGCATTCTATTTCTATTATACAAAAACCAAAAATGTCTCGGGTAACCCCCCAAAGAACCCCCCCTTCTCCCACCTCATGTCGCAACAACCCCAAACCCCAAACCCACTTCCCCCCCTACCCTTCCACCACCAATCTCTAGAACCCACCAGAAAAAAAAAAAAAACACAAGGCACATGAACCCCCCGCACGTGCCCACCTGCACGCGCACATCTCACACCCCCCCCCCGCACCTTCTTTCTTTAAAACACAGATCACATCCCCCCGGACCCCCCCGCGACCCCAAGACACTGTCTCTGCGCCGGTCATATTGTCTCTGCAGGCACAATAAACACTGGTCATTCATCTTTTTTGTTCGATTTCTTTGTCTGTTTCAGTGAGAAAGGGCGTGGGGTTGTTGACAATGGGTTTAGGTCATGTTTGTTTTTGTTTCTGCTTCAGGTCATGGTTTTGTGTTTCTGGCTGGTTGGGTGAGTGGGGGGGCGGGTGATGGTGGTATATGGAGGTGGTGGGTTTGCGGGGGGGGGAGGTCCTTTCTGTTTCTATGCTTCCTTTGCATGGAATATCGGAGAGGTTTTTTGAGATTTACTGCTGTTGCTGTTGCTGGGATCGTTCGTTGTTGCGTTAGGCTTTTGTATTGGCGATTGGAGCATTTCTTTGCTTCAGCAGCATAGCACCCATTCCTCCGCTTTTTGAGTCTTCGGTTCTCCTCCTACTTCTTCCTTTCTTCCAACCTCTCCGTTGCTCACCTACGCTCTCAATAACGCTCTCCGCATCCGCCCCCCAGATCGCAATGTGTTACCCAACACTAACACGCGTCCCCGCGTCCCCGCGGTCTACCCCTCCCATCCGGCCTCTTTCCTCCGCTAGCTGTTCCGCTACGTCCAGCTCTGCGAGCACTTGCTCTGCGCTGCCGCCTCGCATTATTGTGCGTACGCCTTCGCACCGACGTCGCGGGTATCCGAAACATCACAGAGGCTCGGATGAGTGCAGCGAGCTGCTTGCGGCGTATATGGCTGCCGAGGAGTTGAAGATGCTGAAAGAGAGGGAGAGGGAGAGGGAGAGGGGAAAGGCTGTCCCGCCACCACCGCCACCCCCTCCTCCTCCTCCTCCTCCGCCTCCACCACCACCTACCCCCATAATCATCAAACTCGAACCCCCCTGTCCACCAAAACCGCAACCGCAACCGCAACCGCAACCCCCGCCGTCCTACTCCCCACGACGCCGCCGCACCTCCTGCGCCTCCGAAGTGTCTGTCCGCAGTTTCCGCGACGTCAAACGCAAAGTCGGCACCATATTCGATCGGTTAGCGGGGCTGGAGGCAGAAACGAAGGGGGTCAAGGAGAGCTTGGCGAGGGAGAGGGCGGTGAAGGCGAGGATGTGGGAGGAGGAGGTCGAGATGAGGAGGTGCGGAGTGGAGAGGGAAAGGCGGAGGGGAGAGAAGAGTCCGAGGAGGGGGTATGAGGGTGTGAGATACTTGAAGGGAGGGTATTGAGATGTGGATAGGGGAGGTTGGGTTTTGCTTGGGTTTGGGTAGGGGTGTGGCGGTTGGCGGTGTTGTGAGGTGGTGTATGGGCAGGCGTTTAGGGTCATATCAGTGGGAGTTTCTGTGTAAAGATTTCATTGCTTTCAACCCTCGGACCAATCCACAAACGTACTAGACCATGTCCAATTCCTGACCTACCCCTGGAGCAGAAATCCAACTCACAAGATGAAAAATTCGCGACCTAAAAACCACCAAAGTTTCCAGCCCTTGAATACAGTAGATTCCCTCCATATACGTATATGCATGTTGGTAGAGGAAATTAGCAAAGAACCTCCTGATTATATCTTAAGGAGACCTACACCACCGCCGTAGTAAATTAGAGTCGAAACCAGATGGCCAACCGGAATCCAAAGGTCCACCAAAACCTAATCCATCCATACAAAGCTTACAATAAACAAGGTGAACAAATTTTATCTCAATCGGCGGATTGGGCTGAAGTCAGACCTTTCTGCTCGTGTTCTCAACCCTTCTGTCGCGTTTTCTATGCTTCCGCAGCCCAGATGGCGCTCTCGGAATAGTAAACGCGAAATGTTATAGTCATACAATGAACTTTCTTCAAACGAAATAATCAGGTCCTATGCAAAAAAGTCTTTCTTGAATATTGGTAAGGCCATGGGACTAGGGGAAGATGGCAGATTTGGTGAAACATAATTGCCAGCCTCGAAAATTTCGTGCAGTTTCCAGTTGGCGGTCCAATATAGGATTTGCAATATCTGGTTGATGATGAAGTACTGCACGTAAATGTTCATCACTCGAAAGTAGGCGGGCCAGGTGATTGTTGCCCACGCTTCCGAGACGCTCAGCTTCGATCTTCGTAGGACGGCTGAGACTTGCTTGTTGTTTGATGGGTGGAAGGCGTTCTCACTATTTGATGGCTTGGGGTTCGCACGATGGAAGGGTACAATAGCAACGTCCTCCGGAGGAAGCATCGACGCGTGGATCCTCCTCAAGGTTATGTTCGATGGGATCGATACAAATGCTACTAGCGCAAGATAGAGTAAGAACACAAGGCCAAACTGCAGAACCACCATGAACAGACCACGCTTATCGAGAGTAGTCCACGAAGTTGGGTCGAAAGCGTATTGCCGAAGCCCGAATGACCGACTTAACGCGAGAGGTAAGCTCATGGTTACTTGCTCGGACACTGCCCATGCCAGAGTAATTTGCGCCAACTCCGCCCATATTTGATTGCCTTTGGGGAAATGGTCGAGGACATTCTTGTTCGAGGGCTCAGTGATGGCATAATGAGTCCAGATTGCTGTAGTACCACCAAAGACCACTGCAACTGCGACTGACGAACAGCCATAGCCAAGTTTCATATCGCTGGGCTGTCCAGACAGGAAGAAGTCCAGGGTCTCGGCGATGTACCATTGCGGGATACACATGATCAGATAGGCGTTGACTCCTCGAAAGCAAGACAAGCCACAGATTCGAGCCCACGGAGAATTCTTATGGATTTTCGCCCAGGTTTTCTGGCTGACTAGTTTCTTTGGTCTGAAATCACTCCCTATGTGACCATTTTCTGGTTTTTCAGTAGCTTCCCTGGCCATAGTAGACAGATTATTTATCGGTTCAGGGGCGTCTGAATGTTTATGTGCGTTTGCTGCAGCAACAGTAGACACGCTGGTAGATGCAACCATGACAACAGTTGCCGCAACTTGGTAGGCGTACCATATCTGGAAAATCAGAGGATGATACTTCCATAAAGCATAGGATGAACACTTACTAGGAATGAGAGAGCATAGCGAAGTGTGACTAGAGCAAAGAATACAAAGATGAGCCAGACTGGCATCATCCTCTTGGGAATACCGGTTTTAGTGACTTCCTCCGCCAGCAAGCCACCAGGAGGATCCGGATGAGTCTTAGGCTCGAAGTAGCTGGTCAGAGGCGGTTCGCCAATAGACCTCAGCCCGTGAGATGTACAGAATGCGAGTAGATATGACACAGCGATTTGAGCCATTACTGTCAATTGGACAGATCACAGAGTCTCTATATAAGAATTGACAGACAGATCGGATTTCGGCCTTCAGGAGAGTGCTTTTGACATAGAAGTGTCAGATAAAGAGAGTGGTAGATTATCTAGGATATTTATGAGCAAATGACTCATTTGAAAAGGATACGAAAGGCATACATCTAATTCACGGTGGACTGACACACAAAGTATTGGAACAAATTGAACGATGGTGGGAAGATACGTTAACACCACCTACACCTTGGGGTAGCCGATAAATGTTGGACTTGGGTGCCAAAAGCGCTGCGAAATAGGTAAAGAGAGGGTAGGCACGTTGAGTAGATGCTCGTAGGGGTTCTGTTCATCTTAAGGCAATAAGTATTTCGCCTTTGCGGCTGAGCCTCGAGCTGCTCCCTTTTCTTACATTCCACCTGGTCTATATTGACGATCCAATGGATCATAAGAAAGCCAGCGGCTGAAGATTCAAAAGCTGTGCCTCAGGGCTGAGGCTTAGACTAAGATTTGATTACTAAGCTATACCACGCTTTTTGTTGCGCTTCAGCAGGTTGCTCTTCAGCCCCCACCCACGTTACCTCCCAGGAGCCCACCCCCGTAGCCTTGCACTGCTTTCCTGCAGTCTCACATTCTGGTGACTGATCACTTGTACCAGTCAATCGTTTGGTACCATTAATAGGGCTGATCCTCGTACCTACAGCCAACTTTGTGTCGCCATACCCTATCATGGCCTTTGCTCCTCCAATCTCCAGGGACGGCTTCTACTACAATGGAGACCTCTATGTCGAGGTCGGTGGCTTGAACCGGCATAAACGGGCTTCGGTCTCTGAACTTACAGCAATCCTACGTCCTGACTTGAAAAAAGCAAAAGCTACCCCTCAACCCAGTAAAGATCCAGTGGGTCACTGGTACGAGGCGCAATTGATTCACTACGGGCTACCACCATCCAAGGACAAAGCAAGAGCAAAGATGCGACTGCTGGAGGCCGTAAATACCTCGAACCTAGCCGTGCCCACTGGGATAATGAGATTAGAGGAATCTTTGAGGAAGGAGTTCAATGCAGCGGAGAAGAAGGCCAAAGCCCTACATAAAGCACAAATGGCTCCACAATCAAAGGAAGCTCCACCTAGCAAGAAGCGAAAGCAACCAGATGCGACCAACATCAATGTCACCATCAACAACTACGGCGCTGTTGGAAGTCAATTCGGGACAATGCCATCAGTAGAGGCGTCGTCACCAGCAAAGAAGGCGAAAACTCAACCGGTTAAGGCTACGAATAGAAAACAAGCCATAAAAAAAGCAACACCTACCAATCATCCGACACCAGCCAAGAAAGAACCAACAGCTAAAAAAACGGCATCGTCGAAGAAGGGATTATCCATCAAAGAAGTGTCCGATGTGAAGAAAACGACCGTCGCCATGAAAGAGCCCGCTAAGGAGAAGCCGGTCGTCAAGAACGAGCCAACAATGAAGAGAGAGCCAGGAGTCAAGAAGGAATCAGCAGTGAAGAAAGAGCCAGCAGTAAAGAAGGAAAGAGCCCCTAAACCAGAACCTCGAGTCAAAATTGAAAACTCCTCTCTAGACCAGCGTAGCGACCTAGACAAACATACCCTCGGCCTCATCAACGGAGACTACGAAATCACTTGCCCCTATATAACTCAGGAATGGAATTGCCACGATCTTTCGCTAAGTCTCTGCCTCGACAGCCCTAAAGTATGGGGCGCCTACGACTTTGGGATGTTCTCAGGCATCATACTCATACCAAAGAGACCCTACCGCGCTTCCGAGACGCCGATTTCATGTCAATGGGCTGGGAGGGAGAACGGAGAAGGTGAAATGACCTTTGGCGATGATTGTGTAGGCGAAATTGCATTCCTGGGCGGTGGTCGAATAAGAGGTACACTAAGACTCCTTGGTGCGTGTGACTTTACCGGCACTCGCCAGCCGGGCCCGCCATCTACATTCAGGTCTGCAGCGAGCATGAGGGCAGAGTGGGAAGGGTATAATGAGGACACATATGAACAAGAGCGTGTTAGCAGATGGTAATCACAGCTGTGTCCTACGGTCAATGCTCTACTCTGGGTAGAACTTCAGCCCCTATGCGAAACCATCTGTAGGTGAGGGTGTATGATGAGGTCGAGGCCGTCTGGCTACCCTCATCACGTAACCTCTTCAACGCTGCGAACTACCTAACGCTTCTAATGGAGCGTTGGCGTCGTTCATTCCCTTCACATTCGGAGAAGGACCGGATTGAGCCACATTTACCTGTCCTTGTTACTTGGATACGACGATTGGAATGCTGGCTGGCAATGTTTTGACAATCAAACCAGTGCATCAGCACTCCAGAGCTCGATCGCATGAGGTACGTCCAAAACAACAGGTTTGCAACATGGTATCGCCATAAGCCCGAAAGGTCACGACACAAGCACTGTGTTAGATACGTCTTTATCTACCGAACAAACAGTGCAAGACATAGCTCACTGCAGTGGACTTCTGCATTCTCCGATTCAAACGACTCGTCACGGTTACTCTTCCTGGTCTTTGCTGTCGACACACTGCGCAAGAAATGCTTCGAGCATATGTTCAGGGAAAGCACAAATGTTTAACTACAGAAGCTTCGAATGGCAGAATCATTTAGCTTCAAGTCCATAGTGGAGAAATCATCGCCTACAATGTATGTGAGGACGATATGTAGCTTCACACCGTGACAATCAGCAAGTCGTTCCAGAAGACGCACCAGCAGAGCTCTGTTTCTGTTTCCATGTTTGGTAGTTTTCCTTTCATGCTCGCCTTTCAATTTTCAAATGTTAAACAGCTTGACCACCTCAGCGCAACGACCGTAGAACTGGCTCCAAAATCCTATTCAGGCACTATTGGATCGCACTTGCCGGCTGAAAGTTGCTCTATCTTACTAGTTGGACCTTCCGTGAAATCATATTGTTCTTTCTCGGTTCTTCCTCATTCTTCTAGTAATGCTCCACCACCTTTCTTTCTCATCTCCGAACCTCAACCACTTTCACTAGACGCATTACCTTACGGTCACCCGTGAGACAGTCCAGATGGAAAACACTCTCAACCATACGGCAACCCCTTCAGCTTTTTATGTAACAGTGCTATACACTCTCTTGGAACATTAGCTTGATTCATCCGAGGAGACGTAAGAGAATGGTCCATAAGTCATGCATAGAGGCCGCAAAGTTTTGTTTACTTTGACCAAGTCCCACTGTGTATCCTGTCTATTGGCTGCAATTTGCTACTGTGGCACATGGCCAAAATAAACAAAACTTTGCGCCCCTATGCATGACTTATGACCCATTCTCTTACAATTCTCTTAAGGTTTGGTCAAGTACCAAGGTGACATACTAGAACATGGTAAGAAGTCTTAGAAGTATCCACTGAGCAAAAAATAATTAGAGAGCTGACAGGACCAGGAAGCAGCTTGGTTCCCCGTTTCCACATGTTCTTTGAAGTCCGGAAACCAATCGTAACAAGTCTACAGCATGATCCCCTATTCCAGATGGCAGTAACCCAACCTCGATCTCAGGCTTCGGCCGCTAATGGTCTAAGCAAGAAGCAAACCAGATATGAGCGATCTTATAACCTACTATAGACCGATTAAACAACGACATGTATCGCCACGGATGAAATAATTCTGTACGGCTATGGTAACGATTTGTACACTGGCTTCTGGTGAGAATCCGACAGCAATGCCTTCTGGGCAGTGGAAAAACCTCGCAAAGACGCTCTACGTATATTCGGAAAGAAATGAGGAGACAAAGAAAACGAACGACCACATCATACGAGAATGAAAGTCATATGCGCAGCTCGCTGAGTATAGCATGGTCCGATGTAAGGATCTGAAGGATGCCGACGACGACTGGAGCTTCGAGAGCGAGCCATGGATCATCATAGTCGAGCGAATGAACGCGGAAACGCAAGCTGTGGAGCAATGGCACGTCAAGAACCGAAGCCGCTCTACCTCTATACCTCTAGAATCATCAGAGAAGATAGTTAACAACGAACTTTTAGAGGTCATGAAGGGAATAGGTAAGGTGACACGGACCAACTGTTCTGGGAGATCATGTTTTATGCCAGGCGTAACGGACGAGTGCATGGAGATGCGACAGAGCTTCGATACGCTGGAGACTTTGAAGAGCTTCTGCAAGTGCTAGCCGAGGATGAAGCCACCTTGGAGCATATCTTGCCGGATGACGAGTTGAGGGATATCAAGCACCATCGCCGTGCGATTATGAAATACCGCCAACGATGGTTCACGATCAAAGCGGTGGACGCTGACGGAAAGAATACTTGGATAAAGAATGCAGATGCCATGAAATGGTCCAAGCGATTTGAATACGCAGCAAAGGGTCAGATCTCGAACAAGACGTCATCGATCTGATAAGGGAAAATGTGAACACCGCCGTCCGAGCCATCCAGAAAACTTATGGAGCGGTAACGAAAGTTCATGCAGAGGTCGCAGTATTTTGGCAGTTGCTAAAGCTATGGCTGCGGATCCGAAATTGGACAAGACACCCAAACCAATTCTGTCGGAGTCAGGTATCAACGAGCGGGAGCCAAAGAAATCACAGTTGAACCAGACAACGAAACGGCCATGATTTTGTTTGCAGGTATAGAGTAGTAGAAAGCGCTGTTGGGAAGGGTCTTTTGGCGCAGGTTCATGTGGAGTAACTGGGCATCGGTCATGGGCTTATGGCGTTTTCAATCTCTTTACTCTGCTCATTATTGATCGGAGTACCTCAAGAAAGGGTAAGATTAGTTAGTTAGTTCATGCCCGGACATTGATCGTTTTGGCAGTCGGTGTCAAAGCACTGTCAAACAGTTACCCATCCATATGACTCCCATATATTATGATGTTCTCTTCATCCTTTGAGCTAAAGGACTGTGAAGGGTTTTTGGTAAATTGTTTTCTTTAGATCTAATTTTCCATGTTACGAAGCGAAACGACACCCTCTAGCGTGTCTGCCGCGCGCCCTTTCAGCCGCTAGTTTGCATCATTGCCTTGTCACCATCCGTTGCGACAAGTCAAATCACAGCCTCTCGAAGACCTTATATTTGGGTCCGATGAAACCGCACAAGTCTATTTCTCGGGATGCCCACAACTCTCAGCGAACAAGAAGCTCCCACAGACCAGGACTACGAAGCTCCCTCCACAGCTCAGATCAGGAATCTGATTTTGAAGAAGATGAAGCTACCGACGCTGACTACACCTCCCCCAACGTACAAGAACGAGACCGAGCGCTGCTAGAGGAAGAGGAAGAACGGGAGAACCTACTTACTGTGGAAGGATCTGGCAATAACTCGAGAAAGGTCATTGGGAGGGGTCTCAACGACGGCAGCAAGGCTGAGATCGGCTATGGTGAGCGGACGGGAAAGAATCGCCGGAAAGTCCGAACCAAGAAGAAGAAGTACCCGAGGAAGAAGGATGAAGCGGGTGCATCCATGTACGAGATGGAGGAAGGAGGTGGTCGAGAGGACACAAGCTCGCTTTCTTCATCAAGTTCAGCAGAGCTAGATAGGCTGAAGTACAGTTACACCTCGACATTAAAGGTAGGTCGGAAGCCAAGCTTACCATAAACTACGAGAACTAAGAAGCAATTTCCAGCACCGGAAAGCTGTACGGTTCTCTATCATCTCGAGTGCTGTAACAATTTTCTTCATTCTTCTTGTCTTAGGGGCGTATAAAGCATCTCGTACACCTTCCGACAAGCCCAAAGTCGCCCTTTATTCCAATGGATCCTCTAATTTCGCCCCTACAACGATCTTAATCTCGTTAGATGGTTTCCGTGCAGACTTTCTCAACCGTGGTCTCACGCCAACCCTCAGTAGATTCATAGCCGAAGGCGTCTCTCCGAAATACATGCTGCCAAGCTTCCCAAGCGTTACTTTTCCGAACCACTACACTCTAGTCACAGGCTTGTACCCCGAGAGTCATGGTGTTGTAGGAAACTCTTTCTGGGATCCTGAATTGGAAGAAGAGTTTTTTTATACCGATCCAGCTAGATCGATGCAGCCGAAGTGGTGGCTGGGTGGCGAGCCCTTGTGGGTGACTGCTGAACAACAGAACGTCAGGACTGCTATCCACATGTGGCCTGGTAGTGAAGCACACATTACGCTCGAGCCGACCTATCTCGACAAGTACAATGGGACAGAAGTTCTTTTTCGAAAAGTCGATCGGATTCTTGGATTTTTAGACAAGCCCAGTTCTGGCCCTGGCATGGCTTTGGAACAACGACCGCAGTTCATTGCCGCATATGTTCCTGTAGTCGACGCAGATGGACATTTGCATGGGCCGAATAGTTCAGAAATCCGTGATACAATCGCAAACGTTGACATAATGTTGCAGCAACTTTTTAGCGGCCTCGACGAACGTAATCTTACGAACATAGTTAATATCGTTGTGGTCAGTGATCATGGCATGGCAACAACATCGACAAATCGTTTGATCCAGCTAGATGATCTTATCGATCTAAATCTAGTAGAGCACATTGACGGCTGGCCACTTTACGGGTTACGACCGAAAGACCCTTCCCATCTGCGCCCTCTATATGAGCAATTGATCGCCGAATCAATGAAGAATCCAAATTTTGAGGTCTACTTACGGGATGAGGACATGCCAGAAAGGTATCACTTTACTAAGAATAACCGCATTGCACCTCTCTGGATCATTCCCAAGACAGGCTGGGCAATTGTGCACAAGGAAGACTTCGATGTGGAAGCGGGCAAGTCAGCTGGGCAGGTATATCACCCCAAGGGACTTCATGGCTATGATCACGAACACCCTCTCATGCGTGCCATCTTCATCGCCAGAGGCCCGGCATTTCCTCACAAGCCTAACAGCAGGCTGGAGGCATTCCGTAAGCTCTCACAATTTTCTGGTAAGATGATGGATCATTAACTGACAAGGATTGCTCTATAGAAAACACAGAGGTTTACAATATTGTTTGTGATTCTCTGTCCATAGAACCGAGGCCTAACAATGGAACGTTGCGCCTACCATTGAAGCCTATCGGGCTACACTCAGACATGTCGGATACTCCGAATGATATTCCAATTGACCTTCCTTCGGATTCCGATAGCTTGGCCATTGCTATGGCCGCCGATTCTACGAATGGTAGTAAAGATCCATCTGCAACAGCAGAACCAGCAAACAACACAGGGACCACTGACGAAAACCCTGATGATGACAAGGCATTGAGCAAGTTATGGGCTTGGTTTGTCGCAAAAGCTGAAGCAGCAAGGATATGGGCTGCAAATGCCCTCAAAGCTAGCGAAGAGCATGCATCGTCGTCTGGGCAAGATGATGAGTCACAAACGCCTTGATTTCCTCATCTTCGGTGCTCAGATCGTTATTCCCGCATTTATCGTTCCCGATTTGGTTTAGTATCAAATGGTTTGCATATGAGTCTTGTTTTTCTCTTTAGCGTTTGATCTTAGCACTAGATACCCATTTCCTTGCGAAGGTTCAAACCAAGTTTCGATAGCACTACGATGCCCTTCCTGGGACATTTCATCGATGGAGTACAGGCTGTTGCAAGAAGAACCTTCCCTGAAACATCGTGAGAGATATTTTGAGTGAATTTACCCAACCACCTTTTGTTTCAGGTGCTTTGAGCCTTCAAGCTTTCCCTGACTACAACTACGGGTCTTGCACATGCTATCTGCCCCGTCTCCCTCTATATATTCTGCATCTCTCACGTTTATTAGCAGCCAGCCTTTCGTTACAGAATTTTCGCCAGTACTATCTTCTAAAACCAATGTTTTTGTCTTGTCGTAGACTTTCTTTATAGCTTTATAACATCCGCCTTCGCTCAAATCACTATAACCGTACACTTCAGCCTGGGAAGAATTCATATCAAAACAGAACTTGGTGTTACTCGAAACACATCTCCAACACTTGATTGTTCGCTCTCTGACTGTGTGACGGGCTCTCGACACTTTCTTTCCCTGTCCTATATAATTATATTGTGGAGACTGCTTTTACCTTTATACTATACCTTTCGCACAAGATGCTCAACGAGGAATATCAAGTCACCTTTGGCGTGGAGCTGGAGTGCATTTTTGGATTCCACGAATCACTATTGCAGCAACACCTCGACAGGACCGATGAGGACTCAAGAATCATCAAAGACATCCCTGAAGACGTCCGACAAGAGTTTCGACAAGGCCCCGAGTGTTATCGTCAGACGCGGCCGAGCTATATCGGCTGGGCTCTGACGGGGCCCACTACTTTTCCATCTGCGAGGGATGACCATCAAGGATTGGGTTTCTACGAGAGTGCTCGCCAGGAATTGGGCTATCGACCATACGGTGATGAAATTCTCCAATTGGCTCAGGGGGTTTTGGGCCCAAATGTGGACGTGCATAATGCTCGTGAGAAACGACAAGATTTCAACCGCTGGCACCTGACCGTCGACACGAGCCTCGTTGGTGCCACGAAAGAAGAGCTCCAATCGAACCTGGGCGATCGAATTGCCGACTCTGTGGATAACTGGGATTCAAGCGGCCTAGAGCTGGTCTCGCGCATCCTTCCTCCAACAGAAGAATCCTTCGACGAAATCTCCCGGTACCTGGATCTCCTCAAAGGTAGCAGTGAGTCCCGCTACGGCGCTTTCACAAATGAGTACTGCGCCCTACATGTCCATGTCGGACTACCTCCAAGCGGCGATGCAAACGAGCCGGCGCCGGTGTTCGATCTCCCGACGCTGCAGCATCTGGCTTATATACTCGTGATGTATGAAGCTGAGATCACCAAGTTGCATCCTTGGTCCACTCGCGGCCCGTACTCCACAGCCGCATTGACAGACTGCAAACCCAATCTTGACACTTTCTACGCTGACTCCGAGGCCGCGTATATCGCCAGAGAAGACGCCGCCGCTGCCGCTGAGGAGGAAGCCAGTGCGAATTCTGAAACCTCCCGGAGCACACCCGACATACCCAACATCGACTCCCTCTCACTCAACCACCCTTTCTCCCCCGTTGACTGGGCGAACGGCGCTTCCCCAACATTTCCCAACACCAGCGAAAGCAACAAGGACGACGAAGAACCCACCCACGAGACCATCCTCCACCCCTTCACCCACCAGCCCATCCTCATCCCAATCGACGGCCCCTCCCACCTCTCCCTCCACCGCGCCCGCCGCCGCATCTTCGCCCCGACCACTACCCTCCCCACCCTCGTCGCCACCATGAGCGCCGGCGTCCGCGAGCGCATCGTCAACTGGACCTACCTGCTGCGCACCGGCGCGGGCGAAGCGCGCACGGTGGAGTTTCGCCAGCACGAGGGGTGTTTGGATAGCGAGGGGGTGCGGTCGTGGGTGCGGTTTTGTGTGGGGTTGGTGAGGGTGGCGAATTTTATGGCCGGGAGGTATGGGGCGCGGGAGGGGTATGCGGGGGAGGGGTATCCGTGGAGGTGGATTAGGGGGGAGATGGGGGTGGGGGATTTGGTGCGGATGATGGGGTGGGGTGGGGAGGGGGGGGAGGGGGAGGAGTGGTTGAGGGGGAGGGTGGGGGGGGGTGGGAGATAAGTTGGTTGGGGTTTGTTGGGGTTGTTGGATGTTGGTATTGGCATCCTATGGATTTGGACGTTGGGTACTGTTTTTGGGTATTCGGCAGCTTTGGGTGTTTGGATACGAAGACATGGTTAGCCTTACAGCTTTGGAGGTTTTTTGAATGCGAAGATTTGATTAGTCTTAGAGCCAAAGGCATTTATTAGGACCAGGCCATTTGGTGTTTCAAAGCCTGTAGTATTTTGGCATTGGATGTCTGTTTTTCTACTTTGTGCGATGTTTTGGATACGAGAAGCCCGAATGACAGTAGAGGAATCAGTGGTCATAGAAGCAGCATTAAATCCAAAATAACTACGTTGTTTTCGATTGCGTCGGACATTGCATATCATCAAGTCAGGCATGCTTTCGGATTTGTAAGTGCTTCTACCTATGGCGATCCGACTCAGATGGCCCCGCAATAGCATTTTCTCCATCCAATGCTTAGAATATGCGTCTCGTCCTAAGAATTTGTAGAAAGCGATTAGGGGAAAGAGGATGGGATGGGAAATATTAGACGTTGGGTATGGTGTTGTATTGTGGTCTGAAATTTATCATGAACCCTTCTCTGGATGCTGCAATGCACAGCTTTCTGTGCCTTGCAACTCAAATATCCAGAGCTTGCCTCTTATCATCCATCATGATATCTTGCATAAGTCCTTTCCGTAGGCACTCGGCTCACAGCGATCTATGGCCCCCATATCTACACCATACTCACAAACCCAACCCCTTGTCTCGCAACCATACAAGCGGCCCTCAGCGCCTGCTCCTCCGTATCCGTCCACTTCACACTCAACTCATCCCACTTCTTCGTCGCATACTCTCGCTTAAACGTCCTCTGCATGCCCTGCAAACGGCCCATTTCCCGCGGGTCCCCGGTGCCGCTGTAGACAACAAATATTGTACATGGAGGGAGAAAGTCACGGATGGTTTGAATGTGTTGGATGGTTTGTGAGACCGCAGCGCCCAGTGTAGCGGGACTCGGGTCGCTTTTAGTGGGAGGAGGATCTGAGCTAAAGGTCATTGGAATGGAGATGCTGGGGGGATGGCGATTATCATTTGACCAGCCCCTGAGCGTTTCAAGCTCTCGCAGTCGAGCCCATGTAAAATCGACACCTCCACCAGGGATGAGGCTTCCATCAGGATCGCCGAGTACTGCCCTCTTGACGCCTTCCACGACGTCCAGGTCGCTCGTACAGCCAATGCAATGATTTGCCATAGTTCCGAAATTCCTCTCTGGGGCGCCGTGGTCGATAATGGCACCCGTTTTCCCGGACATCTTGTTGTTAAAGGTTGCATTGACTGCCTTGGGGGTTCTTCCTAGTCTTTTAAAGATCGATTCGCCGGCTGCATCACTGGTTCCCCATTTAGGGCCCCTTTCGCACTTCAATTTTACGAGGTCAAGGCACGCTCGTGCATCTTCAATGCTGTCGTGACCCATAGTACCATGCCCCTTTTGGATCTCACGGTTAATGAATTTTGATGCCAGCCATTTCAGTGAGGATTTTAGAGGTGGACCACGAGGATGATGGTAGAGGATTGAAGTGTCAACGATGTAGGGATGGGATAATTTCAAGGCATTAAGATCGGAGTTAAGAGAATGGCCTAGAATGATGGTATGAGGAGTTAGAAGTTCTAGAAGGCGTTTCTGTATATCAGCGAGGGTGGTTGTGACAGGACCAAGCTTAGCTGCGGTGATGCCCGAGAACCTGCAAATTCTATCAGTATTAGGGTTAAACAGGAACGGCGTCTCTCACGGTGTCAGATAGTCAATGACTGCCCTTTCCGGCTTAACAAGCTCATCTAGGACAACGCTGCCATCCCAATCAACTATACTGATGCGAGTCAGAGCCAGCTCGCCCCCATCTACCTTGCACATCTCGCAGTCCATAGCAAGGACAGAGCGCCCGGCTGTCAAGCTGCCCTTCTCAATATCGTTGTCTGGGACATCCCCATCTCCAAGCTTGTTCACCATTGTGTCTACCCACCCAGATTGCTCGGTCTGCTTTGCATCGTGCCTTCGCAGTTCCTCGAAGAGTTTGTCCTGGTGAGTTTTGAAGTAGACAGGGTGCAATAAATATTCATTCTCTTGCAACTCTTCCTGGGAAGCAATGAATGCAGTGATTGGTGTCCGCTTATCTTCCCAATGCTTGCCCTCTTTTGTCTCCTTTTCGGCTCTCTTTTCCTCTTGAGACTTTGTGATGTGTGATGTAAGCATAGCATGCAATGGTGAGTGGACTTTAAAATACTTATCGTCTCCTGGTGCCTTCACCGGCCACAGGTGCGTGAATATATCCGCAAGAGGCTTCAGAGGTGGGGCAAGCTTCTCGGGCTCTAGTCGAGTAGGCAGATATTCATCTGGACTTGTTGCAACACGTTTGAAACCGGAATCTTCAAGATTCTTTGTAATGCTAGTTACAATTGAATCAGAGTTGTCTTTAGCAGATTCATCATTGTTGTTGTAGATTTCAGCAGGTGTCTCGTCATCTTCAGCCATGGATATGGATTCCTCCAACGCAATATTTCCTTTGAACATGCCTTTTTCCAGGCCCGGCACGAACAAAACCACAGCTCTCTTAACATTGTTATGGTGCCTCACAGCTACCCATTGCGGGCTCGTTCCGTCTGCGAGACAGTATAGAGCAAGATTCTGTAGATCGCTAATCTTAATGCCATATTGAAGCTTGTGAAGCGCAGCAAAAGTCAAACCTGGATAGTTGCCCTTGCTTTTGCCTTGTTTCCCTTCATTCATTGTCTGATGGTCCTTCTTTTGCCTTTTCCCACCCTTTCCGACATAAGTCCACTTCTCTGGATCTGAACCTTGCCCATTTTCAACCAGATCATGCTTATGTGAAGGGCTGGCGAAACTTGCGCCTTGAAAAGGAAGCTCTGGTGATTGGAGATGTGCGAGTGTTGCTCCTACGCCAATGGTGCTAACACCACCCTCAGGGAACAGATCTTGGGCGTACTGCGCGTGCTTACGCTTCTTGTTCCTTCCCATGGTCACAGAACTGTACTGAAGTGGTTTGTTGTTGGTCAATATTTGTGTAGTTCTTCATGGGAGAGGGAGAGTCGCGAAGGTTTCGGCGGGATCTAGACCGAGGCTGCAACGCTAAGCCCCTTTAAGCGTTATGACTTTGGAAACTTCCAAACCTTCGATCTTTCGTCTTTATCCTGAACTTCCAACATGATCTGCTCTCAATGCGCACGGCGCCTCGCACTCTCATCTATTCCCCGTGTTCTCCCTATCCGACTTTTATCTTCCACCTTCGCCATACGCTCCCAAAACCTCCCACACTCCACCGAAGACCCTCTACCCACAACCTCCACTTCCGCTGCGCAACCCTTCTCTACCCCATTTACACCCTCGCCTGCTCACTCCCCGGACTTTCCTCCAGACTCATCAGCAATCTCAAGTCGACCTGCGCCTAAAAGTAGCGTTAAAGCAGGCACGCGATTGAAAGGATTGGGATACCTAAAGGGCAAAGACGATCCAGTCGCGAAGGAGGATCATGAGTACCCGGAATGGCTTTGGGGGCTATTAGATAAGACTGAGAAGGTCAGTGGGGTCAGGGCTGTGGAAGAGGGGGCAGACGAGTTTGGTGAGTCATGGTGTTTGTTATGTTTACACGGAGGGAGGGAGAACGAGAGAGCGAAATCTCATTACGGATTTGTGCACCCGGCGAAGCAGATGCCTTTAAAGATCTAGTCTAGATGCTGGGTTCTTGAAACACAATGACCATCTGCACAACCCTACTAAGCCCCCCTCCTCACATCGCTCCCTTCCCCCACTGCGTCACACTGACTGACCCCCGCCGACCAGCAAAATCCCAAAAACAACGCCGCAAAGCCGCCAAAGCCGCCCGCAAAGCCGCCGTCGATAATCCCTCGTCTCTCTTACCCATCGTTCCACTCGAGCAGCAGAGCATTGACCTACCAGCCGGCAATGAAGGAGAGGCGGAGCAGGCACGGGATGCTTTGAGGGTGGCGATGAGGAATGCAAGGAGGAAGGGTATCAAGGAGGCGAATTTTTTGAAGACGATGAGGTAGTTATGATAGAGGATGGGGAGGGGGCGGAGGAGGGAAGGTGGTTAGGATGGTTGTTGCAAGTTATGTGAGTTGATCATAGTAAGCGTCTACAAAAGGTCGACTTGTTTATATGGATAAACGGTATTCAGGGTACCTGCAAGTCGTGGTCCATGCATCCAAGTGTGCCGCAAGAGCATAGTACAAGAAGTACGCTGGCAGGAAATATTTCACTCTCAACATTTAGACGCACAAATATCTTAACAACGGTCTAGCCGAGTAGGTCCACGCATGGAGTCCCAGTCTTTCGTGTAAAGTACAACAAAGCATTGAACCTAATGACTCTATAAGCTGATAGGCATACCGGAGTTTTGTGCTACCTATATTATACCTCCGACATGCCACCACATGTTGGCAAGTTCAAGTGGACAATCGACAGTGCCGAGCTGTGCAGACAATAAATCAATATCTCACATTTTCCGATAGATTACTATTATAACAAGAACTCGAAAGGATGAGAATAAAATTCGTAATTGCGGTCAGAAGCCCAGCTTGTGCTCCAAACGGAGATGTCATGGGGCTTGCAGGATCAAGGGTGGTAGTCGCAGACTTGATGCTTTATATTCCTCATCCCTGCAATTCGACGGGGGCCCTTTTCCTTATTAAGACCAGAGATTAAGAACCAAGTCTCTCGTGAATGCGAGCAAGCATCGATTGACACTATTATAAAAGCCTAGATTACAGTTTCGAGAACCAAAGGCCCGTGGCAGATCCAAGGGGCCGTCCTATCACTTGCGGTATGGACCGCAGACAACCACCAGGGCGAAACGAGCAGGTCGATCGAAATCAACATCAAATTCTACCCAATTGGGATATCAATAGAGAACAATGACGCGCAGCGAAGCACCCCACCGTCGAAGCAGCACCACATGCTGGATCATATGCCTGATCAAGTCCCCGTCTTCCTTGTGGTTTAGGGTCATGCTATGGACCCCTTCCAGAAGGGTCTTCTTGCTCTATTCTCAACGATGGGATATCAGTATGGAAATTGTAAAGATGCTACGTTGCGTTCTTCCTCTCCCATTCTCTTGGGTGTTGCTCAAGAGTGTCGGCTGAGATTGAATACTTGTCTAGGCGAATAACCCAAGACGGCAATCAACAAGACACACGATAGCCTCCGGAAGACTGAAAAAGAATGCATTTTTTTCTGGCCCTGGGAAAAAGGCAGGAGGCGATTTGTCCCCTGGCACTTTCACTGGTCCAGTTGACGCTATATCCTCTGATACTAGCAGCCGATCTTCATTGTTTACTACCACACCCGTTGAGGAAGCACTCACAGCATCATAGAATCTTCTAAACAGCATCGCGACCTGCTCCTTGATTCCGGATCGATCCTAAAGTGCAGCTTTCATTCTTTCATCTGACACAAAGCATTTTGTACATCTGTACTCCCTCATTCAGAAACGCGAATAGATTTGTCTTCTGTGTGAAAATACAACTCACAAGTGTCCGTACGGAGCGGTGCACAATGCTTTTGTAGGTCCAATCTCGAACAAGCCTTGTCGCACATGCAGCTGGGCTGATTCATGAGCTGGGAACGCAGCTCACACATATCGGATCTGAATTCTACGGTCCCGTTGTAGTCCTGATTAGAACCTCAATAGTATTACAGTACATCAACATATTTGCGGTACACCGGCGTAGCACATTCTACTATACTATCCGTATGCTCCTCTCGACCAACGTTGTGTACTGTTTTTTTGGATGGCTTGTTTATATTTTCCACGTGAGTATATCTCCCCAACATCGTATGCGAGATGATACAAGGGGCTAATTACAACGATGTACTCATAGGCGAATGCTATGGGATCAAGCTATCCAGGATACTGCATTGACCGAGACGCCGTCCAAGTCGCCTCGGGATCCATCAACGTACTATGGGATATCTCAATTCTAGTTCTTCCTATCCCCATCACATAGCGGTTACAGATGCAGACGAAGAGAAAGCTAGCCCTTGTGCCCGTGTTCGAAGTTGGCCAATCCTCTTGCATTGCGGGTGTCGTACGCGTTGCTTATAGCATTCTACTTCGAATGCCGATAGCAGGTGGGGATCATTTTGTCAACGAACTAAAGATTGGTATATGGGTGTACTTATAGTCCGTGCCTCGTCCCTGTTCTGGATTCTCCTTACTTACGGGTCTCCAGCTTTCTGCTAACCTGCCTCGATTCTTCCAGCAATGCTCCAGGTGGAAAGGCCCATCGATATCACATAGATGATTTGGTGGAACAACCTACTTGAGACAAACTTCCATGATCATGTCAATGCTCGCTGGAAGTATGCATGATCCGCTTACATTCGATCATTGCTGGGAATACACAGCCCGCCAGACACGGTTGTAAAGATGAAGGACCCAGGATGACGGTCTCTTAGAAACTTCACATGCACAATACAGCAAGATCAAGCAATCTCCTTATCAGCACTCGTCAGATTTGATCCGTGGTTTCAGGTGCTGATCAGAGAAAATTAGATTCTACCAAACAACAAGTCCCTAAGTCTATGGCTGCATGACGCTTCTTGAACAGTCGGACATATGCCTGCATGCGCTCATGCCTCGGTCTTCTGAGACCGGGAAGAACGACCCTACTTCGCATTTGCCAAGATATAATACTTCGTGACTGATGTTCTGTTCGATTCATTTCAAAAGGAAAAACGGCGGAAACATCGCAAAGGACTCGTTATCGCAGCTAGCAGACTCCGCCCTTGGCGTATATTTTTCATTGCATACTGCAAGCTACCGGTCTAATAACCGCATATTAATGATAGGATCTGGCAACCCATTGGATATGGCAGTAATATGATCGCGCAATCCCGGTGCCACGAACCCCGTTTGTTATAGTGATCGTGTTTTTGATAAGAAACATGACGAACCATTAATCTACCAAGCTCGTTGACGATGGTAGACGATTACCGCGAGCTGCGAAACGTTTCTCTGCCTTATAAGTTCTGAAATATGCGATTTTAGCATAATCGATGAATTGGCTAATAGAAAGAGGGCAGGCTAATGCTAATGCGGCAGGTTGTCATCGCCGTCACCAAGCGAACTAGCTTACTTGGGGCATTGACATCTATCAGGCATGCACATCTATCAGGCATGCACGTTGCTCAGGCATGCACCCCAATCAGGCATGCATTTCTCCATTCCTCTATGGGTGTTACATATGTACCTACATGGAAGAATCGTCCAAAGATCTTACCCCCTCTCACGATAAGCTGAAAAGGATTGTGTGGTTTCTTCTTCCAACGGATAATGTTCCACTCTTGGGAAGAGGTTGCGCAATGTGTATAGATACCACTGCGATCATCTCTTCTTCTCCTCCTCCTTTGGCTTCTCTTCCGTTCACGATCAAATAACAAGGATGGGGTTCTTTGGTAAGAGGTTCAGCTTCCGTCAGTCCGACAGAGTCGATTCTACCGTCGATGGAGAACCTGTTAGGTCGGTTGACTCAGGGTCAAGCTCGGGCGGTAGAACCGAGAAAGACAAAGGCCTTGCTTCTGGAGTTCAGGTCAGCGCAGAGACCGAACTTGAGGCGAATCGTAAGGTAGAAGATCTAGAGAGAGAGCATCAGTGGGATCCCAACCTTCCCCAGGATACTCTTCAAGAGCTTGACGAAGCCAACCATACCGGCGATCTTGGGAAGGAACTGAACTTGGTCCATTTATTCGAAGACAACTCACCTTATCCAGAAGTCCGCGCTGCTGTTCGCAATGTGGGAATTACTAAGATCTAATTCGTGTATATTTGCTAATCTACCTGTATAGTATGATGAAGATGCACCAGCAAACACCATCCGGGCATGGGTTATTGGTATGGTCCTTACCACTCTCGGTTCTGGCCTAAATATGTTATTCTCTATGCGTGCACCTCAGCTCATCATATCGTCTCTCGTGGCCCAGTTAGTCGCATGGCCACTGGGATTGGCATGGCAATACACTCTTCCAAATCGCCAATTTAGGGTCGGTAAGCTTAAGTTCAACTTCAACCCGGGACCCTTCAACATGAAGGAACACACCGTCATTGTGGTCATGGCCAACTGTACGTTTGGTACTGGCGCTGCGTACGCCACGGATACACTTCTAGCCCAAAGGGCCTTTTACCGCCAGGACCTCGGGTGGGGGTTTGCCTTACTCCTGTGTTTATCAACTCAGATGATAGGGGAAGTAGAAATCTCATACAATCAGTTTTGAATCAAGTTAATATTTTATAACAGTTATGGGATAGCGGGAATCCTGCGGAGATTCTTGGTAAAGCCAGGTCAGTTGACAATTGCATTCCCACATAAAATATTGGCTTATAAAAGCCAAGCTGCTATGATCTGGCCTTTCGATTTGGTCAACACTTCGCTCTTCTATGCCCTCCACGATCACTCGCACACCGACCCTGCGGAATCGAATGGGTGGAAGATCTCCCGTTATCGATATTTCTTCTACGTCTTTGTTGGCTCTTTCGTGTGGTACTGGTTCCCTGGCTGGATAACCCAGTGCCTCTCGGTGTTTGCATGGATCACATGGATTAAGCCTCACAACGTTGTGGTTAACCAATTGTTTGGAGGGGTAACCGGGCTCTCACTGCTGCCCATGACCTTGGACTGGACCTACATTGCTGGGTATATCTTTAGTCCTCTTGTCGCTCCATGGTATGCTATCGCCAATACTTTGATCGGTCTGATCCTTTTCTACTGGTTCACTGCCATCGGTATTCATTATAGTGGCCACTGGTGGAATGCCTATCTACCTATGAGCGATTCTAATTCCTACGATAACACTGGATCCATTTACAACGTCACAAAAATCTTAACGCCGAAATACACCTTTGACGAGGCAAAATACAAGGCCTATTCACCCCTTTTCTTGTCCACTACCTTTTCTATTGCGTATGGTCTCTCTTTCGCCGGGATCTCGGCTGTCATAGTTCATACCGCTCTATTCCACGGAAAGGAGATATATCACCGTTTCAAAGCTTCAAGGGCTGACGAGGAGGATATCCATACTCGGCTAATGCGCAAATACCCTGAAGCCCCAGATTGGTGGTATGGCATCTTATTAGTGGTCATGATCGGCTTTTCTTTTGCAACGATATATGCCTATCCTACCTATCTTGCTTGGTGGGCTCTGATCATTGCGCTTCTGATTTCGCTCATCTGGTCAGTGCCAATCGGCATGATATATGCTTTTACAAATATAGAGATTGGTCTTAACGTGTTTACTGGTATGCTTCTGGGGCCCTGGATCTCTTTGATGTCGGTACTAAAGAGTCACCAGAATTTATCATTGGCTACATGCAACCCGGTCTCCCTACGGCAATGATGCTTTTCAAAACCTACGGCTACATCACCATGTACCAAGCCCTCGCCTTCGTCAAAGACCTCAAATTGGGTCACTATATGAAAGTCCCTCCACGCACCATGTTGTAAGCCCATCTCCTCACAATCCTTCCATGCACGAATAATGCTCACCTCCTTTTAGCGCCGCCCAAACTGTGGCAACCATTTGGTCCTGCTTCGTCCAAGTTGCAGTATTGGAAGTAAGCATGTTTTCGGAGTTGATCGCACCCAATCCAAACCTAATCATGAGCTTTGCGACATGTCTGGGAGCGTATAGTTTGCAAGCACGTTTTTATAGCTCATGAGTCCACCATAAGATAGTAGCAGCAAAGCTAATCGTGAATACCTTGCAGTGGGCCCTCGGCGCCATCCAAGACGTCTGCTCAGCTAAACAAGTCTCTCACTTCACCTGCCCCAACGGCCGCGTCTTCTTCAACGCCTCCATCATCTGGGGCCTCATCGGCCCTGGCCGCATCTTCTCCCCCGGCCAGATCTACAGCTCCCTCATGTACTTCTGGATCGTCGGCGCCATCACCCCCATCATCATCTACCTCGCCGCACGCACCTGGCCGAAATCAAATATCCGCTACCTCAACGCGCCGCTCATATTCTCCGGCACGGGCGCACTACCGCCTGCTACCCCCCTGAACTATCTCCCATGGGCCGCTGTCGGCTGGTTGTTCAACAAGCATATCAAGAACAAGTATCGCGGGTGGTGGATGCGGTATAACTATATCACGTCAGCGGGCTTGGACATCGGGCTGGCGATATGCACGATCGTCATCTTTTTGACGCTGCAGCTGACGAGCGTGAAACCGCCGCACTGGTGGGGGAATACCGTTGCGTTGAATACGAGCGATATCAAGGATACGGCGATTCAGAAGGTTTTGCCCAAGGGACAGCATTTTGGGCCGAAAGTTTGGTAGGGTGGGGTGATGTGGAGGGTTATTAAGGAGGAGGAGGAGGAGGAGGGAGGGACAGGGGGAAGGGGGTGGGGAGGTGGGATTTGAGTTTGTGATGGACAGGTTACGGGATATATTGTTTTGGGATGTTGATCCGCGCTTCCCTATTCGCTCAGGGAACTTTGTAATTGTTAATCCTGGAAGCACAGCAGCGAGGTAGCGATTTAATCAAGTGCGTCCTGGTTAACACCCCACGATCCTTCATTTCTTCTCATAGCACAAAACTCTACCGGAACTGTCGAGTATTGTTTTAGTGTTTGCACACATCAACACAATCAAATACCCACTTAGACTTGTCGGACTGGTGACATGTCGGCCTTTGTTTTTTGGGTATATGAGGGTCAGACGGAGCATGTATATTGGGGTTGAACTACAGTAGGAACGCTGAAACCCATAGCCCCAGCCCTACAGGGCTCGGAGCGGAAATTAAGGTACTAACCACAGGGGTAACAGACTAACAGTACTGGGCTGTTCCCTATTTCCAACATCGATATTTCGCACAAGCATCCTCATTTGTATAGCAAGAACATACTCAGCAACAGGTATTCAAAAAACTCACTGCCCCCATGAAAAGCACGCTGTTGGTGTCGCAAACCAGAGGGCGGATTTTGAAGTCGGCAGGTTGAGGTGACAGAGATTATTGACTTTACGCCCAATTGTTCTGGCCAGTATCTACCAACATCCCGCTCGGGGACTTATTCGATGGTTTACTACCTACTCATCTGTTGAAACTTTGGAAAAAATCATGTCCTCTCGCGCTCAACTCATCTCTACGGAGAGTACTCCGTACAATTATGCGGACACGGCATAACCTAGTACCAGCCCTCGACGCTGGAAGATTCAAAGGATTCAAAGGATTCGAGCCAAGGCCTAACCCTACCTTATCGTGGAACCCTAGACAGGGTTACTGTATCCCTTGGCCTAGGTGTTTTTTTCACTACATTACTTCCTTCGCTGTGATTTGAATCGTTTGATTTCCTATGTGTTTCCTATCCAACTCTGAACGCCATGTATATACGCTGCTGCTCCACTTTGAGGGTTGCGCTCCTCTTTTCTTTTATCTTCATTATGTCTCCTGCGAGAGCTCAACAGCAATGCCATTTTCATGATGGTACAGTGGCAACGAACTACAGTCCGTGCAACTCTACCGCGCCAGTGAATCACTGCTGTCAAGATGGCCAAGCATGTCTGTCGAATGGCTTATGTTTTGTATCGTATAGCACTTCCAGAGTCGTTGACTAAACCTTCTTCTCTAGCTATCGGAATTAAGAATGACATAAGCACACTTTATCGTTGCAATAATGACGACTGGTGCTGCTCTACGGGAGACAACGTAACGAGCTGCTGCCAAGACGACGGACCCCAAAATCCGGAGATCTCATACAGAATGGTTCGGACTTTGCTCCAGGAATGACGCTGGTGCCAACTGCAAGACTACAGCAATTCCCCACAACAAGCTCAAACTCTAGCTCTTCCTTCAACACCACGAATTCTTCAAGCGCTGCTAGTTCTAGTCCCGACTGCTCATCCCAGCCGTCTAAATCAACGAGCATCGCCGCCGCCGCTAGCACTGCTAGTGCCTTGAAGGTTGGCCTCGGGGTTGGTCTCGGAATCGGCATACCTCTACTGCTAGCTCTTGGCAGAGCCTCATTCCTATATTGGCGAGAAAAACGTACGAATCAAGATCTCAAGAAGAACTTAGGTTACGAACTTCCAAATTCCGCATACAAAGAGGCATATCCGATAAATTCACCTGGTGGAGAGCTTAGTGCCTACCAGCCAACTCCAGAGCTTCCCAACGACACAGTGAAGAGGAGTCCAGGGTCTTTTTGAAAAAGCGTCCAGCTGCTCAGATTCCAACATAGTCCTGTGGATATTTGGACGGGTTGGGGTATTCACATTGCATACGGTCTGGGGACATCTTCGAGCGATCAGCTTTACCTATGTTCAACAACGTCAAATCAAATAGAAAACAAGATTTCGAAAGATCGTTTTCACCTCTTCGTTTTGACATCACATTGAGCTCATACCCCTATCCTGCGAGCAAACAACTACCGCCCTCTTTCACTGTCACTTCGCTACACACCAAACGTTTTCTCTGCATTCTCAACAGCCTACCTCTCCCGCTATCTGCCAAGCACACACCCATCTTCCCTCCTTTACAGCTATTGCGAAAAGAGCTCCAATCACATCACCGTGTTCCCGACTAGAAGAACAGACTCTATCCAATGATGAGTCCCCCCCCGTCCATCTCGAAACAACACCATATCTCTCGCCATCTTGCAAGGCAGCCCACCGTCTCCATCTGTCCCCTACTCCCGCAAAAGCGACACGAACGATCTTTCCATTCCGGCCACGCAAGAGCCAAAGAAACAGTCAGCAAAATGCGCAGCGATAGTGATCACAATGACTCGGAATAGTTCAGTCGACGATGCCGTTGGAAGAGCTCTAGAAGTCTGTCTGGTATTGGATGTGAAAGCGGGTATCTAACTTGGGTAAAACGTTAAAAGTGACGCGAAACGATGCATTCGATGCCGTAGGTATACATATTTCCAACCCATTCTGAATTTGCTTAAAAGCCATTTGAAAACAGATTGCCCAGCTCGCACATTTACGCCGTACGGTGGGTTTTTCTCGAGCGAGCAATATAACCAATTTGGCAAATCAGCGACAAGCCATCAAAAAATCACCCCCTCACCTCCTCATGTCCGCCTTTCCTCCATTTCATATCCCCCACACACTCAATGATCCCCCGGCTTGCTCCCTTATCAATTGGAAAATCGTTGTTGGCGAGAGGGGAGTTGAGGCGTCCATGTAGGGAAGGGGGATGGGGGGATTTTTGATGGGTTTGAGTCGTGATTGGGTTTGGAGGAATCGGGGGGATAGGGGTTGAGGAGGGTATTAGATGACGTAAAGTACGAAGTATATTAGAAAACGAGAAAGAGAGAATGCATGCAGAATACCTTACAACCCTTCCATTACCTATCTATCTAAATGCTATAACCAACGCCATCCAAACCCCTTTACCCCATCTAAACACCCTCCTTCCCTCCCTCACCCCTCTCTCTAAAGCTCCTTCCCCAACCTCTCCGCCAGCTCGTCCACATCCGCATCCTTCTCCTGCGGAACCTCTTTCGCCTCCTCCTCATCCGCGTCCTTGAGAATCTCTTCCCTCTCCTCCTCCTTTTCCTCGTCGTCTTCGTCTTCGCTATCGTCTCCTCCTTCATCCTCGTCCTCACTTTCCTCCTCCAAATCACTCAGCTCGTCCATGCCCCATTCCCCACCCCCTGCATCATCCACTCCCGCATCCTCTCTTCTCTTTTCAAGCAATGTTCGTAACCCCTCGACACCCTCGTCATCCTCGGAGAACTTGTTGCCGTTCAACTCCACCCTCCTCAGTCCCTCTAGCCCGCCCTTCTCAGTAGCTACGAAAAGGGCTTTGGCGCCCTTGGCGTCGATGTCGTTGTATTGCGCCCTAAACGTCCTCAGATGCTTGTTCTCGCCTTTGCCTAAGGCCTCAGCGACCACAACCGTGCCGCGGGCGCCAAGGAGGCAGTCGCCCACGCCTAGTTCGCGGAGGGAGGCCCAGCCGCCAACCACCGAGGACAGGGCCTGGGCGCCGGAGAGCGTAAAGGTGTTGTCCTGCAGGTCTAGGACTTCGAGCTCTTGGCAGCTTTTGAGGCCGTCTCGGAGGAGGAGCGAGATGCCTTCTTGGCGGATGCCGTTTTGAGTCATGCGGACTTCTTTGATGTGGGTATGGGCTTGGAAAGCTCGGACCCAGGCTTTCATGCTTCCACTTTCTAAGCGATTACGCCCGCATACTATGGTTTCCAGGTTGGGGACATCCCTCCCCTCCTTCCTTGCCTCTTCTTTTCTCTTCGCCAGCTCCGTCAATGCATCTGCAATCTTCGCACCGGCTTCAGGCCCTAAGCCATTGTTATTGAGTATTAGACATTTTAGCGGCACATGCTCCTTCAAAAATTCGACCAGCGGCGCTTGGGTGTTCAAGCCAAAAGCGTTATCACTCAGGTCGATGATGTGGAGGTTGGGGAGTTTTAGGCAGGCGGTGAGGAGGGAGGAGAGGGCTGGAGGAATCTCAGAAAGCAGTCGTGAGGTAAATATATCAGCTAGGTTGGCGGTGTGAAGGCGAGATTGGGAGGAGAGGTGGGGGGCGAGGTGCGCACAGGCAGGGGCGCCGAGGGTGTTGCCGCCTAGGTGGATGGAGGTGATTGTTGTAGAGTTGACAAGGGGTTGGATGTGAGGTTGGATGTCGGAGGCGGTGTCGAGGCGGAGGGAGGAGGTCGAGAGTGTGAAGTGGTTGCGGGACTCGGAGTCGGGGGGTTCGAGGGGTTCTCTTGTGTCTTTGGAATTTATGGAGTTTGTGGAGTCATTTAAAACATTGGTGTCTGGCTTGGTCGCCATGATTGTAGAGTGTAGTATTTTTGTGGTAGAGGAAGTATGCTCCGGTAGTGTGCAAGAAATGGTGATTTGAAAGTGGAGGAATCAAAAGGTGGGATGTGTGTTGCTAGGGGTGCATGCATGTGAAATTCCATTTCTGATATTTTCGCGTTCTACATTGAAAATTAGGATCACTGGGCGAAGAGATGTCGAGTTCTCCAGGAAATCATTCCTTCTCCGCATAACCCGGCCTCGAAATTCTCCAAGCCAAAACCATGACCTTCCCTTCATAATCGTTCTCCTCTTCCTCCTCTTTCCAGAACTCAAACCCACACTTCCTCAGCACCGCCATACTAGCATGACCATCCTTTCCGGTAATCGCCTTCAGATAATTTCTCTCCTCGCCTTCCAACAAAGGATACCCCTTAGGCCAAGTCTCCCAGTAGACCTGAAGGAATCCCTTCAGAGCTTCGGTGGCATATCCTCGACCCCAGTAGGAAGGGTCAAAGATATAGCCAATCTCAGGAAGATGATGTCCGCCACATAGACCTATGGCCTTTACAAGATCTCGACCTGACGATGTTTGCGCGTCGTCCTCGGTTTCAGTGGTAGGTAGAAGCTCAATGCTAAAGTTAAAGCACAAAGGATTGGACAGCCTCTTTTGGATCCATTCACGGGTCTGAGAGATGTCGGTTTCTGGAGTGCTGTGGTTACTCAGTAAACGGAGTTATGGAGTCAAACATTTTCCATCCTCACTCACGTCCAGTAGAAAACCTTTGGGTTAGATCTCAGAGCGAAGATGTCATTGTCATCTTCCGTTCGCATTGGACGAAGCAGGAGTCTTTCTGTTCTGACTGTGATCTCGTGACCACCAGGCAAAGTTGTTTCAGACATATTTCCTCTGTGCTTTGAACATACCAGTTGCTTCCTTTATAGGTTGCACTCGATGCATTGAGTCACATGTTTTGATATAGCGCCAATATAGCTCCGATGAAATCACGTGCTTTCAGACGCAAGCCACATACAGACAGGCGACATAGCATCGAAGGGCATAAAACTCTCATAAAATCTCGACGAAAGCAAAGTTTATATCTCAAGAAAATGTCATGGCAGACAGACAGGGTACTCGTAAAGGAGCCTAGAAACGCTAAGCCCTATTGCAAGCCCAGCCCTACCGGCTCGATCCGCCGCTTAGAAATCCATTCGAGATCGACATCAACATCTCAATTCGCCATCCAGCACCAGCAGCAATACCCACAGCACCCTGCCCTCTACAAACCAGCCTACTGCAGCCCAGCCCTCTACAATGTCGTCCACGCTCACCACCTCTCAAGCCAGTAAGTATCCCCCCAGCCATCTCAAGCAAATCCGCAAACTCTGATCACCTCCACAGCACCAACCACAGCAACGAACATGGCCTCGGATCTGAAACCGCCTGGTACCGCTGCGGCTGCTGTGAAAGTACATTTCCTCTCCTATCCGCACGTGCAATGCCAATACCCACGCTTCCCCCCACAATAGCTCATCTTCGTTCCTCTTGCGCGCATGCCCCAGATACGATATGAGAGCGCTACAGAAGTTGATGAAAGGCTAACACACATTCTTCCCCAGCCCTGCTGCGTCTGCAAAGACGAAAAGGCCTCCCGAGACGAGTGCATGTTGTTCTCCACAGCGCAGGATCCGCAACGGGAATGCGAGGGCATGGTGGAGAAGTATAGGAGTTGTATGAGGGGGTTTGGGTTTCAGATCGCCTAGGGGTTTGAACGTCGAGGTGGTGCCTCGGGGGCATGGATTTCGGGTTGAGATGCTGGTGGAGAAGAAGGGGTTGATGCATTAGGTTGGCGCGATTGAATGGCATTTACGGCTGCATGTATAGAGGGTGTGACGCAACTCTGGCGAGTATTGTAGGATATTGTACAACGGTGTATGTTTATATGAACAGGGTATCTTGAGAAGCTAGAACGGGAATTCTCCGTCGAGAGACTATCACTGCTTCTTCTTCCTCTCATTCTTCTTCTCACTCTCAACCCGCATTCGAAACCCCAAATACTCATCCATAACCCCACTCCTCAGTATCAACTGCCACGAGCACCAAAGGAGGCACACCGCGAACCCTACGGCTCCGATGATGCAATTCAGCACGACCCAAAGATCCGGCTTTCCCTGCGGTGGTTCCACAAATGCTTCCACGAAATGCCATGCGACCATTGCAGTATAGAAGCCAAGATGCAATATCTTAATCGGCATCGAAAGGCCACCTTTCCTTGACTGCCGTCCGAAGTATAGCGAAAGAGATGTCGGCGGTAAACCCAACAGGTAAGCCCAGAGCAGCGATAGGACGAAATAAGGTACCCTCAGCTCATCCCTCTTCAACAGTGGAAACAACGTCCAACATCCCAGCAGATTCGCCCAACCCACCCACGCCCTAATCTCGATTCCTAAACCTGCCTCACCACCTAAGAGGACGGTCATTGGGAGTAGAGGTAATAGCACGCTTTTTTCATGCACCTGAAAGCTGCAAAGATAGAAGCCCCATGCCGTACTAGCCATTGCCCATGGCAGTAATTCTCTGCGCGGGAAGTAAGATATCGTTATTAGGGTAGGTAGGATAGAGATGAATGTTGCTGTGAGCGAGGCGCGCTGGAGGAGAGGGATCGAATAGCGGTTCAATTTATGGACGGTATGGATAACGCACCAGGCATTTGCAACCTTGTCTTCGAAGAGGCCGCGGGCGAAGGGGAAAATGCGGTGGAGAGATTGGGTAACTTGAAGGAGGAGTGGGTAATAGAATGCTTTCGTATCGAGGGTGATTGGGAGAGAAGACAGATAAGAAGGTAGAGGGGGGGTTTTGAGGTTGGGGGTTGGTGATATGCCGCGATGATTGTCGTATAGAGCACCTAGGAGCAAGGGGCCGAACATGACGGCGAAGGAAACAGCAGTAACACCCGCAATAGCAACAAAGCGGCGAAGATTGAGCCGTGGGGCTAGGCATGAGCCGAGGAGGTACGCAAATATAGCAGGGGCATAGTAGAGTGCCATCTGCTTAAAGGAAAGAGCTGCAACGAAGAACACACAGCCCCAAAGGGATCTACCTGCGAGCATACTGGAGATGCTTGCGAGTACGAAACCTAGCATGACAGTATTGTATTGGAAGTGTGCATGGTCAATGAGGATAGTGGAGGGTTGCATAAGTATAGCTACTAGTGCGACTGAGCCTTTCCATTTGTTGATCCCGCGCAAGCGGGACAAATTGCGGATAAGGATGATGGCCGCGGGGATGTAAATGAGGTATTCAGAGACGAGAACTGTAGCCCGCATGTATACCTTGAGCAGTTGGTCTTCGAAGCCTCGGGACGAGAATAAGGAGAACCATGCTGGATTAATGATGGATCCGCTAGTGATTGCTGTTAGCAACAGACTGCCCAACTCTTGGTAGTACCATATGGCATCCTCACATCTTTCCAAGGAGCCAGCTGTGGTATGCCGTCAAGGGTGGGTAGTCCAAACCCCAATATTCAAGATCGTAGAAGTACCATTGGGATATTGGCAGATGCGTTGTAATCTCCATCCAGTGCCTCTGAGCTTCAAAATCTCCATGCATTGGGGGCGTTCGAAAGCCAGAGTAGCCCCAGAAGCCAGCTGTCCATCGAAATAGACCTACGGACATTAGAATTAATGGCAACAGGATCCACTGTGAAGTCGAGGTTTTTGCAGGCCATAGGAAGGCTTCCAATGGAAATTCCGGGGCCTGCCCAGACGTTGTCCGGACATCTTGTCGATTTATAGGCGCTGAAGAGCTTGGCCCGTTGGCCTTCCTTCTTGGCTTGTGGAGAGACGCCATTCTCTTATCAAAATTCAAAGTCAATAAATGAATACTTTTGGAGGTCAACACGACTTTCAGGGAACAATCTTCGGCGTTACCACTAGCGTATGAGGCTGCATTAGCAAAATGCCAAGAAGGCGGTCAAGGGAATTTTTCAAAAGCTCGAGACCCCGCCCACAAATTTCTGGATTTTCTTCTTATTCACCCAGTCAATACAACACATCTTTTGTATGTTCTGACTATCATATCACGCAAAACTTCTAGATACTCAACATCCTTTATGGGTTTTCTTTCCGAGGGTTCATCCAAAGAAATCTGAGGTTGTCCGAGAATTGTGACTTGAGAGCTTATCTGTGGGCAGGAATACTAGTTCCTTCTTGAGGGTTGACTTGACAAGCTACATCAGTGGGCATACATTGACTACCGAGGGCTCTTGAGCATACGCACCTTACTCTGAGATACTTGAACAGTCGCGCTCCAACGCTTCTGACTTGAGGGATTCTTCTGTGGGCTTGTGGGCTTTTGACGCTAGTGGGCTTATCAGACAATCGAAGGGTTTGCCGCACACGAGGAAATTTAACACTTGAATTACTGAGATTGAATTTCAATCAACAGAGTTTGCAATTTACAAAGAATAGCTCCTGAGAGTACGTGTTTTCTAGATCCTCCTGACTCACGTATTCCTATATTACTGGCACAGTCCACTAACTTGCAGACTTATCTATCACAGGAAAACAACTTCATTACAATGGCAAAGACAAAAGCAGTTCAGCCCGTAAAGGCTGGCAAGTCCGACAAGGTCAAGGCGATTTCTTCATTCAAGGCTGGCGGTGTTACTAACCGTTCTCAGGCCCCCAAGTCAAAAACCATGGAGTCAGTAAAGCAAGTTGCGATCAAGGCAGACAAGGTAGGGAAAGAAGAAAAGAAGGCCAAGAAAGCCAAGAAAGAGCCAACACCTGAGCCAAGCAGCGACGAGAGTGAGAGCGATAAGGAAATGTCGAGCGCTAGCTCTGCGAGCAGCGATGATGAGTCGGACGCAGAGGCGAAGCCAGCTACCAAGACAAACGGAGTCAAGGTGAACGGTTCGGCTAATCCAACTGCTGCCGTTGAAGATGATAGCTCCGATTCTTCCTCATCGTCTAATGACGAAGCCAAGCCTGCTGCGTCCAAGTCTAATCCAGTTCAAGCAATGAAGAAAGGAGCTGCCGCAAAGGCAGAGTCTGATAGTGATGATGACAGCGAGGAAGATAGCGAGGAAGATAGCGAGGACGATAGCGAAGAAGAAAGTGAGGATGATGTCAGGGAGAATTCTAGCGAGGGTGAAAGCGCTGATGAAATCCCAGCGGCTGCTGGTGCTATCGACCACAAGGCCTTGAACGGCGCATTGAAGAAGGTGGCTTCGAAAGACGTATGTTCAATCACTGCGAATAAGTGAGGACTTTTGACTGATCTTGGTCTCTAGGCATCTTCCGACGAGGAGTCTGACAGTGAGGGGTCTTCTGGATCCGAGGAGGACTCATCTGAAGATGATAGTGAGGAAGAAGAAGCCCCCGCCCCCAAGAAGCGCAAGGCGGAAGCCGACGCCGCTCCTGTCGCCAAGAAAGTTAAGACCGAGAGTACCGGTGACGATGCGTCCAAGCGAAATCTTTTTGTCGGCAGTCTATCATGGAACGTAGATGAGGACTGGCTTACGAGAGAGTTTGAATCTTTTGGAGAGTTGTCGGGTGTCCGGGTCATCACTGATAGGGACAGCGGCCGCTCTAAAGGGTAAGCAAATCTGGTCATCGTCCTTGCAATACCCACTAACGGTACTGCAGATTTGGTTATGTCGAATTCACCAACGCTGAGGATGGTATCAAAGCACAGAAGGCTATGCATGGGGCTTTGGTTGACAACCGTGCTCTCAATGTCGACTTCTCCACCCCCAAAGCCGATAGGCCAGACCGTGTCAAGCAATACGGAGATCAGAAGAGTCCACCAAGCGACACCATTTTCGTCGCGAACATTTCGTTTGAGGCTACTGAAGACATCATCGGAGAAGAATTCGGGAAGCACGGCGACGTGATTGGCGTTCGCCTGCCCACTGACATGGAGTCTGGCAACCCCAAAGGCTTCGGCTACGTACAGTTCTCCTCAGTCGATGGAGCAGCGGCGGCGCTGGAAAAGATGAGCGGCGCTTCGATCTGCGGGCGTCCCGTTCGTCTTGACTTTTCCACACCTCGCCCAAGCAACAGCGACTCACCCCGCGGAGGTCGCGGAGGCCGTGGAGGCTTTGATCGTGGAGGACGTGGTGGAGGACGCGGTCGTGGAGGCTTCGACCGTGGTGGCCGTGGAGGCGGACGTGGCGGAGGCCGTGGAGGTCGTGGAGGCTCAACCAACCGTGGTGGCTTCGGGGACTTTCAGGGCAAGAAGATGACCTTCTAAGGTAATTCGAGCCTCCCTCTAGCCTTTACGGCATTCTGGGTAAGTATCCGCGATCACGTTGTATGTCTGATGGGCTCTTGCAATTCCTTGCACCTCCCGAATCTCCTCAGTCCTAAAAGTTTTTGTTTTCGATCTAGCTGTTGCTTCCCAATATTTGGTACTTGGTTGCACAGTCCGTTGGGATATCAGCTTCTGGGCTCCTACATAATGCGACAGATGCTTGTAGGATAGGCTACAGTTAGATAGAGGAATCAATACAATTGTTTACATATGGGATCCCGGAAGATCAATTTATAGGATCAGGTGACTAGAAGCGTTTACTGTACCTGTGAGGTCCGACCATTCGATCAAGTTCATCGACCATATCATACCGTGAACTGCTCATGCAGACAGTCAATATTCTCTGATAGATTCTTGCCAGCATATCAGAGAGTCCTCGAGCTTGCTCCTATCCAGTGGGTATGTCAACCTAAGGTACCCGTGCGAAATCCTTGATCTCTAAGCTACCTTAAGGGCCCGAACCCTTATCGATTGGCGCGATGATTTAAGTGTAGATGTCACCCGCCAGGGTCCATCCATCCTACTACGAGTACTGTTGGGCCAGTCGGTGTGATCATTTCAACCATCAGTCTGTATACAAGTACAGCTAGGTCACGAAGCAGTGTCTCATTCACTGGTTTATGATGGCAGCAGCCGGCTATACTTGAGCAGAATCTTCAGCATATGACGAAGACGTCTCGACCAGAACAAAGAGCGCCGCGTGACTTATGCCCAAGGCGACAGATCTTGGAACACACATCGCCCACCAAACCTAGCACGCATTATTCGAGGACATCTCCACTCTTATTCAAACAATTGTTCGAGCAACTGTTCGTTGCGATTCATTAGGCAGCAATCGAACTATATAGTGCGATGACGATGCCTCCAACGAACATCGACAAACTGCCTCAAGCGAGAGAAGACCTCGGGGCTCGTGTAGCGCAGCAAGTGGAGGATGTCTCTAACGTCGCCCCATCACCTTCTGGGGTCAGGAGATTGCGGTCAGACGGTATGTAGATGCTCGGAGCAAAGATCTCGATCCTCTTCCTGCTTTCCTCTTCCAGCCAACTTGCATGAAGAAAGCGGAGAAGTCGACAGCCACAATGAACACTATATACTCATTCGATTATTATACAGAATCTTGGATCGAAGTATCCTCGCAACCTTCCTCATCTTCGCTATCTTCAGCCGCAACAGACGATGTCATTACAACCGGCCTCAGAGTGCAGTCGAATGCCCGCCGAAGACGACGTTTGACCCGAAGTGTATCTTCGCCATACGTTGGTCCGCCCCGATCTGTGAGCACGACAGGGAGTAGTCAGGAAGAATACGAAGAAAGCGAGAGCGAATCCGACCGCATAATGAACAGCTCGAACGAGGGTCTTGAGCGCCATTTCACAAGTCCACCTGCTGCGCCGTCTTCAGTATCCGACGATCTGGCTTCGAACGAAGGTGGAGATGATGATGATGAAAACTCCACAACCTTGGGTGTCACCACTGCCCAGCCAGCTTTTAGGCCCCAACCTAACGCTTTCTCTCACCCCCCACAATCCGCTACAACGCGCCAAGCCCGCTCAGCAGAAACTCAAAGACCATACTTTTCCACACCCAGAGGTTCTACTCCCCGCCAAACCGCAAATTCTTACCCCAACCAAAGCCCTCGGTCCCATACCCCTTACAACATGATATCCCCATCCCATGCAGCCGACCACGACGCCGCCCTCCGCGCCTCCCTCTCTACCCTTCTATCCTGCGCTCGCGCTCTCCCAAAACGCGAGCAAGCCCAGCGCAGCAATCCCAACCCATCCGCAAACCGCATCGAACCCTCCACCTTCCGCATGATACCCGAGTCCGTTGTCATGGGCGGCACCAACGCACGCCCCACCGCCCGCCGCCTCTCAACCTCATCCTCCACAAGCGCATCCCCTTCCGTCCATGATAAAGGCAAGCGGAAAGCTTCCACCTCGAAGGACCGCCGCGAAATGCGCAAAAAGCGGAGGGCGAGTGGCGAAGGGGAGATGATGGTCAGCCCGACGCTAATGACCTGGGTGGTGAGTGCCGGGGTGGTGGTACTGTTCAGCGCTATTAGTTTCTCAGCCGGTTATGCCATTGGTAAGGAGGTAGGCATGATGGAGGTAGGAGCCGGTGGCGGTGGGGAAGGAGTGATTTGTGGGAGGGAGGTGGGGAGGGGGTTGAGGAAGCTGAGGCTGGGGACGCCGACAGTTGTGAGGGTTTAGGGCGGTGGTGGCTTGGATAGGTTGGGGAGTTAGGAATGGGCGAGTTAAGTTGGATTGGGTATGCAGCAATGGGAAGATGATGTTATGAGATGGATGAGGTTACGGGGTGGATGCACGTTGGTGATGGTGCCGAAGGGTTTCTAGTCGAATTCCTACTTTACAGTTCTTGTTTGCTGCTAGCTCTCGGTACCGGCTCTAATCATTCAGCTCTTTCTCCCCCCTTATTCAAAGGGCGAATATGATACAAATTCTCACCTTCCCCCCTCTCCTCTAACCCACGACATCCTCCATCCCTCATCTCGATCGTTAACCAAACAAACCAAACCCAAACCCCCCCGAACCGAGCTGAACACACTCGTGTACGATCTGATCGCAGGAGATCCATGGCACGAGCTGACTTGAGGAAAGAAAAAAAAAGAAAGGAGGAGTAAAAAAGAGGAGGGCCCCAGAAACCTGATGATGGTGATGTAGAGGTTTTTTGAATGTGGTTCTGAGTTATGACTCGTTGAATGATTCGGGTTTTCTGCGAAATTTGTGAAAGGAGTCAGCGACGTGGTCTGATATAAACTTCCTTCCTCACATTCCCACCTCTCCCTCCCCATCCCTAAGTCATTTTACTAATATCCCCTGAATGCAATGCTCACGACAATCTATCCCTCTCTTTCATCCTCTGTTATCCATCTGCCGTTTTCATTTCGGGCAAGACCAACACTGACTTTAAACATTCGATTCTCTTCTTGATTCACATTGTTCCCATCTACTACTTCTTCTGCTGCTTTCTCATCATGGACAAGAAATCAGGCGCGGTATCCAGGGGAGAAATGGTCTAGTCGTTTCCGTAAAAGCCCCTTTCTTTCTCTCTTCTTTGTCTTTTGAAGAGGAGGTTCGGTTTGAAGGGGAAGGTTGAAGGGTTTGAGGGGGTCCATCCTTTCAGAGAGAAGAGTAGATGAGATTGTTAGTGGTTTGAAAGGTCATGTGTGAAGAAAGCAAGTTTTGCGATTTCCATCTCTCTTCGCCCAGCTCCGATGAGATGAGAACCCGAGTTCACAATCCTCGTTTCCCATTTCCCCCTCTACTCCATCAACATCCCCGTCCCACTCGACTTGCTTGTTCCTCTTTTCGAACTACTACGCTAATATACACAACGACTTCATGTTAAAAACTTGGAGACAAGATTGGTGTTTTATTTTGACTTGGACATGGAGGTTTGGACATGCGCTGACTGGTTTGCGATCAGTGGTGGTGATATGTTGCGTAGGCGGGGATGCTTGGGGGAGGATGGAAGGAAGAGTTCAAGGAGGATGCGTGAGGGGGGGGTAATGGGATAGGGTGGGAAATGGGAAGGGTGGGGGAAACGGCTGAGGAGAGAAGAGGGAGGAAGGAGGGAGAAAAGAAGAAGGGACAAGTGAATGCGAACCACAACCCATCAAATCATATTCTCTCTTAAAGAGCCGTATGGGTTACGTAGCTGTAAGGGGGGGTGGGGGGAAAGTGGAGGTAGAGGGGTTAAAGGAGTAGAGTTAAGGTAGTTGATGATGATTTTAATGAGTTGGTCTAAATGTTTAGCATGAGTTTTATGAGCTATGAAGGGTGGCTACAAAAACACCCTACCCCCAAGACCTCAAAAATCAAATTCCCCCCTAAACCCCTCAACATCCATTCCCACCTCCACCCTCTCCGCCAAATCCCTCCTTCCCATATTCCCAAACACCCTCCTCAGCGTCTCCAACAAATTCGTACTCTGATTCATCCCGACCATGCCCTCAACATCCAACCCACTCTCACCAACGACCTCCCTAACGCGCTCGAGACCCTCTCGCTCGACGACGCGGTGCATAGACAGCGCGCCGAGAAGGTGCTGGGCAGCTTCCTCGTAGCAACCGATGTTGATGCAGCTGACACCGAGGTTGTAGCGGGCGCGGACGAAGTTGGGGTGGAGGGTGAGGGCTTTTTCGTAGGCGGCGATGGCTTCTTCGCTACGGCCGCTGTTAGCTAAGGTCGCGCCGAGGCGGTTCCATAATAGATGGGCCTGCTGGGGGCCATTGCTAGTACCCTCCTCTGTGCTGGCCAGCGCGGCCTCGAAACAGTCGACGGCTTTGCTGTATTCTTCTGCGCCGTAGAATAGGACGCCAAGACCGACTTGCACGTCTGGGTCCATGTGTTCGCCTGCGGGGGAGAGTTGCGCCGCGGAAATGAAGAGGGCGGTGACTTTTTGATGTAGGGCGTGGCGGTCCGTGAAGCCCATGTCTGTGTCTGGGGTCAACTGGTTGGGAGAGATGATCTGGGGGTATTTTGTTGCGAGCCATCGTTCCAAAGTTCTGTAGGCCGTAGCATCGTATCCGTCATTGGTATAAGAAATTGCAAGACCCATCAGAGAGTCAAGATTCCCAGGGTCGAGTTTGAGCGCTTGCTCAAGGGCGCGGATGGCGGGTGTTTCTTTCTCATTCTGGGCTTGTGCCGTGCCAAGGGCGACCCAGGCATCGACATGTTGGGGTGATTGTTGGACTGCGGCTTCGAAGGCGAGGGCGGCGAGGGAGAGGTTTCCGCCTTCGGACATGATTTTTTGGCCTTCGGCAAAAGGGTCTTTGGCTGTGGAAAAGACGTTTTCTTCTTCAAACAGATAATTCCCCAACTGAGGGTCTCGATAACCGTCGTGAAACTGGCTGTCGAAGCCATCCCAGGTGTCGTAATCGCGTAAAGGCATGCCGTCGTTCATGCGGAATTGCTCTTCATTCACCATTTGCCTGGCGTCTGCCATTTCAGCTTGGATGCCGCGCCAGACGCTCTCGAAGTCGCCAAAGTCATTGGTTTCGGAGAGGACTGACCTATCTATGTCGTTAAGCTCCCTTTCCATTGCTGCTTCGGCTTCAGCATCGAGCTCTCCTTTGCCTACAGCGTCGATTTGGGCGAACTGCTGTTCCCAGTCTTGATCGTCCAACTCGACCATACGGGCTTTGCCTTTTCCCGCTGTTGTGGCGTCCTGCTGTCTTGATTGCATGGGCCGGTTATATTGAAGCATTCCCCCAGTCATGCCATATCCCATGCCCATAGGTCTCTGGTAGCCATTCATTGTCATAGGCGTTCGAGATACCGGACTCGATAATCTTGCGGGACTGTTCCTCTCTATTTGCTGGAATCGCTGGAACTCTGCGGGACTGAAGCCTGCTGGGACAAATCCTCCAGCCTTTGGTACTTGAAAGGCAGCTTCCATGCGCGCCTGTCCTGCTGGGTCGAACTCCGCCGCCCATGCTGGCGATCCTGTCCCTGGAGTGCCTGTTCGATAACCTTCAAGGTCTTTTCTCATCTGTTCCATAGCAAAAGGTTGCGGAGATTCTTGAGGTAGCTGCCCATTCTGTTGCAGGAAGAATTGCATCACCTAGCAAGTGTTTAGTATCTATATTGAGGCAGCTGTTGCAGATGTGGGGTTTACAGAGGGTGTCTACCTCATCTTGACCAGATCCATTTCTCTGACTCCTGAAGCTCTCCTGCAAGCCTCTTGGACCCTGGCCAACCAGGCTGTCCCGCTGTAACGACTTGTCATCCTGTACATGCTTTGTAAATTGGGAGAGAGGGTTGCCGGCTGTTGAGCATTCGGCGCCGCCGAGAAAGGACATGCCGCCTTTGGACCTTCAAGATGCGACTATGGTATAGACCTGCGTTAGAAGATTAGTAACAGTGTACTGGATAGTCCGGGGAGTTCTGTTGTTTTGTAGCATTCCATCGTTCTAGAGGCGAACAAGCCGAGGTCTATCTACCTTTACGTGCATGGCTTGGCATCCCTTGCGTTAGAAAATCGAATCAGTGAGGAGATCCAAAACCATTGTTGGACCTTCGCGTGTAAAGAGCTGAATGGATGTTCGGTATCATAACTATCTTATTGTACAGTAAAGGGTGCCTGAGCCATGTAGAGAAGATACAAGATGAAGAACGCCAACTTGGCACTGCAACACACATTACTCCAGCCTATCATCTAATATGCCCCAGTGCCACAGACGCACAAGATGACTGTTTATGAATACCAGATGCCTCCACCCTTGCAGTGTTGCCCTTATTGTTCAGTCTCAGCAGCTGGCTGCATGGCTGAGCGCCCACTTGATGTGCTGAAGTCAACTCTGAGAATCCTACCACTGACCTCCTTGTCCTTCAAAGCTTCCATTGCCTTCTGCGCACTTGCGACATCAACAAAGTCGGCATGAGCGAAGCCTCTTGGCTGACCGGTTCTTCTGTCGATTGCCACTCGAACGTCGATTACATTCTTGATGTCACGGAACAAATTGTTCAAGTCACGGTCTGACATGTCAAAAGCCATGTTCCCAATGAAGAGGGTCTTGGTGGGAGGGTGTTCAGGTTTGAGCGGGTTTCTTTTTGTAGCTCGCGGCCCACGGCCCATCGTGAACTGCACTGAGAGACGGCGGCCTTCAAAATTTTGCTGGTTGAACAGTTCAATGGCTCTCTTTGCCGCTTCAACACTGGTGAAATCCACATAACCAAATCTTTGTGTTTCAGTTGTCAGTATTACTGACGAGACAGAGACACTTCGAGAACATACCCTTTACTCAGACCTCTCTGGTCATAGATAATCTTAACGTTGTCCACGCTGCCTGCTTTACCGAATTCGTTCCTTAGGTCTTCAGCAGTCACATCAAAAAACAAGTTCCCAACGTAGACCGTGTTTGATTGTAGAGCATCTGCTCGAGGTTGGATAATCGAGTCTCCGGCACCAGTATCATAGTCAAGTGCAGTGGACGCCGCAGCACCGACAGATTCTACCGCCGAAGAGGCCTGGGCAGTCGCCGTCTCAGCTGCAGATTTGATAGCTGAAGTAACGGTAGATTGGTCATCTTGGTCCGCAGATGCGGGCGCCTCAGACTCGGATGCCGCAGCTATCGAGTTCTCCCCATGTTGCGCCTCCGTTGCTCCATCGGCTTCGGGCTCCGACTGTGTAACTTCTTCGCTTGCCCATCTCTTCTGTAGTGCGAAGACATTCGAACGAAGGCAAGCGACACGAAGGACTGATGGGCTACGAGTAGTAATTGATCGAGGTTTGGCAGATATGGATATTGATGGAGAGGAGAAGGCGCGGAAGGCGACACGGCGAAGACAGAACCTAGACAGGAGAGGTTAGAATTGCAAAGACTGTTAAAGTATGTAGAGAACATACATGATGGCTGGGTAGTGCAGAGAGAGAACGATTGGAAGATGGTGCTTGAAGCGAGTGAAAGGAGGACAAAATGTTGATGCAGAGTTAAAAAATTGTCTCGACAGTTTTCAGGTGTAAGTAGATCATGAACTTTTCTTAGCGTGTCCTAGGGGAAGTGCTAAAACGACATGGGTCTAACCGGCGTAGCTCTAGTACTGGTCCCTATGAACAAAATTGCAAAACACCATTCTGAGTTCATACAGAAACATGATATAGAGAGCAATTTATCACACTTCAGGCTTTCCGAGCAAGTATGAGGATTGTTTAATTACTATGAAGATACTTGTCAACCCCTTTCACAAGCCTTCTTATTCATCCATGCAGTCATCTAACCCTATTCTAAACAACCCTTCTCGATCCCCCAAATGCCTTATTTCCCATCACCCTACGGCAGCGACAGATACGTCAGCAACAACTTAGGGAAATTTGGCGTACCCAAGCCAGTTACAGGATCCCATCCTGAGACGGCCTGGAATCCAGGAGTTCCGCAGCCTTGGTTTCCACCCATGGTGATATCGTTGAGCGCACCTGGGTTGGCATACAAAGTTGGATTGAGAAAGCCCACAGAGCCCTTGCCAATGTTGTATCTAACCTCATTGATAAGGGTTATGATTGCTCCCACGGTAGGCGATGAAGCCGAGGTACCGTAAACAAGTGAGAACTTCCCATCAACCGCAACGATGTAATTGGCGCCGTTGGCACTGATGTCGGGAAGTCCACGGGATTGCTGAGTGTTGTTGTAGCGGTCTGCACCATATGGAGGTGGGTGGTTTGCGAAGTATGATTTCACGGCGGTGGTTTGGTATGCAGGAAGCCCAAAAACATTGGAGAACCCACCACCTGAGAAGATGACAGTCTCGCAGGCCTCCTCGGGGGCAGTGACCGAAGCACCAGGCACAATCTGGGTAGCGCCAACAGACGTGACGTAAGGACAAGTCCCAGGGAATGATGGATTGAACATGCCCGAAGTTCCGTTATTGAGCTGATGGGTGGTAGGGTCGATACATTGTCCGCCGTTCCCTATGCACATTCGCGTTAGGAAAGTACAATTTCTACATTGCTAGCGGAAGATTTACCTGCAACACCATAGTCACCTGACGAGTAGAGGATTGTGGTTCCTGCGAGTCCAAGCTTCATATATTCTGCGCATTGACGCCTTTCATACGCTGGTGTCAGATCTACCTCGTTGTAGCTATATGACGTAGAAATGACCTTCGTGGCCGCGAACCCGCCACAATTCTCAGGGCCAGTGTAGCCACCCGGTAGCGGGTCAGGGTACGTTGCGTCCTGGGTCGGGTCGTCCCCCCCTTGGAAGGTGCAGTACGACCCGTCGATAGCGTCAAGAAAGTTGTTGAATGAAGCACCCTCAACAAGGTCACCAACCTGGTACAACGTAACTTTTTGTGGGTTGACAAGCGCCATGGCGTATTCGAGATCAAGATCGGATTCACCATTGTATCGGAATCCTTGAGCCTGTGTTTGGTCGACACCACCGTCAATGGAGTCTAGAATAGGGCTCCTTTGTACCTGGGCCTTGGAGAAATTTGCGAAGAAAAGGTCCAAGTCGCCTTGTAGATAGGCCTGAGGGGTATACTCGACAATACCATAGCTGTTCCGCGGGTTAGCGGTAAATCCTGGCGGAAATTCGTATAGAGCCCTCAGGCAATTGGGTGTAATGTATTTGTTGCAGTTTTTGAGCTCATCCAAGATGCCCTTGATATTGATGTCTGTCCCCTTCTTCGGCAAAGAACCAGAGTTCGGCGAACCGATACTCAAGGCAGTTTTCTCCTTGACGGGCACACCAGCTGCAGAGGTAGGTACGTCCCGTTTGTTGTTCCCGTTGAGGTCCACTGCTGCCTGGGGGATTTTAGTGTCGAAATGGACTGTTGGAGTGATAAAGTCGACGTGAGAGCCAAGGTGTTCAGGAATATGGTAGTCTGAGCAAGCAACGTGAGGCTTGCCGCTGACGTGCTTGTAAACGTGATATTTCGTTTTAAGAAGATTTTCAGCTTCACCGACGGTGGCATCGAAAGTCAACCAGCCAAGGGATTGGGATCGTGATATCCGTTCTGGGGTAATTCCAGCCGATATCAGCCACTCTGTAACTGAGTCGACCGATTCCTGGCTTGGTGCAAACGTTTCGGCTATCTGCTGTGCTGTCCAATGTTGTCCAAATTTGTCGGACTCTGGGTGAGAGACTTCCATCAAGAAATCATCTGCCTTGTCCAAGTTTCCCTGGGTGAGGGCAATTCGCATGGGCAAGATTTCGGTGCCGGTCGGCTTTGTATACCTCGCCCATCCTTGGGGAAGTATATTACGCTTCTCGTGCAAGACATGGTTGGATGATGGCGCGGCATAAACACTGGCAACCAAGGCACCCAAAGTTAGGATGGAAACATGCATGATATAAAGATGCTGATAAGACACATACAGTCTCGAAGATGGGGAAGGGGTATGAGTTCTTATAGATTATCGAACATACCTTGGTAGCAACGGCTCGATAGCTCTCCTCTATGTGGAAGGAGCTTCCCAACACAGCATTTTCCCATCTTGTCAAGGGGTGCAATTGCAGGCTTGGAAAAAGAGATCGGCGTGGAAATCGTGCTTTCCTGTGGTCCAGCATGCCAACAGTATCCATGCATGACCTTATCGTCGGGAGCCAATTTTCAGGTAGGTCGAGATGCTAGTCCACAGACGAGCGTCGCCTTTGCATGTCTCTCAGGGATACATTCTGTAGCGGATCAGACGAGCACCCATTCTACGAAGTCGATACTTGTAGTCCACGAAAGGAAGGAGAGGCTCCGGAAGAAGCATGGAAGCAGATTAGTCCTCGGCACTGAAAGGGTTCGGTCCGTTGGGTTATCTGTTTGGTTGATATCTGGAAGATCTGCACAAGAGCCCATAACTGCGAAAAGCGATATACATACTGCTTTAAGTTATCCATGTCGTCACGATACAGGCGAAAAAGAAGTCGTCGATGATGATATGGTTGGAGCTGTGCTAGCACGCAGGTACTTGAGAGATCGAAATCCAGCCCCCGCACCACACCAAAACACCACATAAAACTCGTAAGCGACACCAATTAGTCAGTTGGGGGGAACGAACTTCGGACCTGCTACAAACGGTTACTGCATGACTCTTTGCATATTTTTGTTCCCGACTCTAGAAGCAAACCTCTGTTCCCATATCATTCTCACTTTCGGTGTCTAAGCGGCCGTGTCTTGTTCCACTTTCGATGGGTGTTGTCTAAGGGAACGGCGATCTTGACAAGACTGCAGAAAGCTGGGGCAGGTGCAATGAGAAGTCTGATCCACCAACTTTAATCACGAAGCTAGAAAGCCAGAAGCTCTGGTTGTACCATAGTGATATCTACAACTGCCCATCAGTGCCGTCTTAACAGTCCATGGCCTATGCTAAGCTCCTCGCGCAACCCCAAGCTTGGTAATTCATGCCCTAAAGTACTCATAGTCAAGTATGCTGCCTGAAGGGGCAAATCGTTTAGAGCTTAGGACCCATACCACCACCACCACCACCACCACCACCATCATACTCCATCCAGCTCATTACATGCGGCCTGTTTGCAGTTGACGACGCTTGTTGTTCGCCATTCGTTCCTTTTGTTGAATTCAGACTTGAAGGCAGGATAGATCCATAAGATCGCTGAGACGCAGCTGTTTCCGCAGACGTGTTTGAGGTCTGCATAGGCTGGTTCATCATCAAACGCTCTGGATCCGGTGAGAGCTCGATGAATCCATCATTGGCAGAGGTCCCGGTAAGTTCTGGAGTGTATTTTGTAGGACACTGTATTGGCCTTGTCGGATCGTGATCAGGGCGAATAGTTGAGCTATCGTCCTGTGTCACCCCTCCCGGAGACATATGTGGGTGCACTGGTGAGATTGGGGATCTCTTCTCCATGTTGCTGTCGGTCCCTGCAGCACTGCCTTGGGAGCTCACAAGTGACGCGTGATTCCCTACTCTGGTACTATTGCGATATAGTCCTAAGTACAGGTCAGTGGGTTTTATAGCTTAGAACATGACATTAGTCTGTCGAGTGTATGCACGGAATCAAGCTGCATCGCCAGATTAGGTTAACCAGGGGAGGTCATCCCGCATGGCTTGTAATGCACAATGCGGCGCCATAACCTGGGGTAACACAGTATGAAAGCTGGATGCGAAAACTTTGGTAGAACTTACCGCCGATCCTCCCAAAGGTGTCTCCTGCTCGGTTTGCGTCAATCCCTTGGAATCTAGGATCGTCATCATATGCTTGCCTTCTCTTCTCTTCCGCCTTCTTCTTGGCTCCTCGCCGCCGCCAGAGCAACCAGAGCAGTAGAATTGCTACCAATATGAAACCTACTCCCCCTACAACGCCGGTTATGATGGGTGTCTTCGATGATGCTGCGCCATTGTTTGAGGGTAGAGTATTCGTGGAAGGTGCCGGGTTGGCCGGCACTGTAGTGGATTCAGGTGCCGAGGAGAAGGAAGTGGAGGTAATGAGTGACTGAGTGGTAGACAGTGTCGCCCCATTACCTGTCGCTGTTACGAAGATCGAGGATGTAACAAGTACAGTAATGGGAGCTTGGCTAAATGTTGACGTCGGCGCTGTTTGGGGGTCAGCGTGGGATGGTGATGTTAAGGGAGCCGCTGGAGGTGTTGCTGAGGTGGAAATTGTGGACGACGATGTTGGTATGGTTTTGCTAGTACTTGGTGATGGAGGAGTAGCACTAGGGTCAGTACTGGTAGTAGAAGGTCCCGCGGGTGGTGAATCTGTAGTTGTCTTGGGTGTTTCTATTTGACTTGTTGAAGATGCACTCGGATTTGCCGAATCTGGACACCCAGGGAGACCGCAAGGATCTATTAAACAACAGCCGTTGAAGTTGTTCGAAGTACATGTCCAGTATTGAGAAGGAGGGCACGTTTGGTCTCTGGGCAACTTGGTAAGCATATTGATTGCCATTGGTTGACTTGACGGCATGTTCTCGGTGTTAGACGCTCGAGAATTCAAGGCTTCATCTCATGCTGAATGAAGAGTGCAAAGAGATCAAGATATTTGGGCTGAAAAGGTTGCACATGAAGAAGACCGGAAATGCTGAAAGTTTTGACCAAAATGGAGGTTTAGGAAGGAATGATTCCAATTGGTATTTCTGTATGTCTTGTCATCCCTGTCATCAGCAAGTGGAACTTCATCACTTCTTGATGATTGAGGCGAGCTTTTTAGTCTGATCAACAGAAGTGAAGCTCATACTAGTTCCAATTTCGGAGATCCTTTTAAGAGACAGACCTTGAGACCTGTCTTGCCTTTTCCAACCGAACATTCCGTTACAGGCCATACGGTTGCAGAAGAGGCTGTCCAGACCTTCATAGATACAGCACAGAGCTAGATCTATATGTGATACATGGATCTCCTCACCTATCTTACGATCGCTTTTTAGTCTCAAGGCCTAAGGTGTATCAGGGGTTTCCAAGGCGATACGTCGATTGCGCCGGGGGTTACATGCACGTATGTGTCTATCCGTCAACTGAGGTGCATCGGTGCACTTTATCCACAAAGCCTCAAAATAGGACTGAATATCCCAATCGGATTGTCTTAAGACCGAGTAGTGCCACCTACATCCGCTTCTGTGTGAAACTAAAGCCGAATCAGTGGTGTGTTCCAATCGATTCCTACGGTTCGCTTCCTGGCGTATGTTATAGCGTACAGGACTGCTGAGGATGCAGGGCTCATCTTACAGGTAGCAGGGGATACATTCGAGACTTTAGTAATCATCACTTACAATTACTAGGACTAGGAGATAGATGCACTCAATCGCTGCTTTGCAAAACCGGCATCGATGATGAATCTTCAATACAGTCTACGGCGAACGCTGGATGCCAATTCGCCTTCATTGGTATCGTCCAGATGTGATTACCTTCCAAACCTCATGTGCGCTTTGGCATAGCTATGCAAAGCTCGAAGGAAGACCTGGTATCCTACGCCAGCGTTGTCTTGGACATGGAAGATCTCCGTCAAGCGGACCTGCCATGGCGGGTATCCCTGCAACTCAATGTCTGGTCCAAAGAGGATGAGCAGTTCAGGCTCACCCATGACGCTTTCTGTGACCTCAGCATCAATGAGATCTAGCGAAATGTCGTTCGGGGACAGCTTGTTTCGTTGAGACATCTCAGTAAGGGTTTTGGTAAGATCGACAAGAGTGGAGCGGCCATCTTCGGATGAGAGAAGCAAAATAGAAAGATGGCCTTGCAGAAGGTTTAGTTTGCAGAAAGGCACTACTGATAGTCATCTTTGACAGTGAAGCTTACCTGAAGGACGGGAAGACGATTCCAGCTGCTCAAAGCTTCCGCCATTGAGAAAAGCAGGCATATTAGGAGCTCTTAGTTGAAGAGAGGGAACGCGGTGGCCAAAGTAAGCGTGCAGCTTCGAGGAAACGGTGCGATGGGTTGTGGCAATGTGGCCTTTCAATACACCTATTACATGTCATTACACCAAGCTTCGATGTATAACCTACCAGTAGCTAGACCACCCACCAGTTTTCTCATACACACTGAGAATGGGAATTCCAACGCAAGCACACCAAGCGGATATCTCTGCGACTTCATCCATCAATCCTTCCAACCCTGCCGCACCTCTCTCTTCCCCTTTCAGCTCCAAGATAACACTCAGGTGATGGGGTAATCTACTCAACCCACGAACGTCTTGCTTTATAAGTTCAGGGGCTCGGTGGTGATAGTATAAGATAGCGAAGATTCGGTCAATGAGTACATGATATGTTTGCCGTATTCGTATATATAAGGAGAACAAAGTGTGGATAATGGTGAATACAAGTATATGTAACTGAGCTCTGAGGAACATCCGTATGGATCCTGATTTCCGTCCTCCAGGAGATGTCGACGATATTGGAGGTGATGGTAGGTACAGCCTAAGAAGGCTTTCACGCTGTTTGGGCGTGAGAACGGTACCATTGGTGCTGGCATCCCGGCGGTATGCTTGGGTTTCTTTCGTTGCGACCATAATGGACAGAATAATAGAATGGAAGGGATTGTGACGGCGTAGTGACAATCATAGCAGACAGCAGACAGCTTCTGGATACGTATCGTGCTTCGGTGATAACGCGAATCCAAAGCTGTTTGACTTATTGAACTAAACCTAAGGCTTTCTCGTTTGATCAGTAGAAGGACAATTTAGTCAATTGGGCGGTCAACACGAGAGCGGCAGAAACAGCCGCATCCGCCTCGTGGGTACCTCCATATGTACTCCGTACATACTCCACAAATTAGATAAATGCCACTCCATCATGATGAGTAGCGTGTAGGATGCCATCTCTTTGACGCCTCACAGCCTAGAGCTCGACGGCATATCTAACGATATCATGCCCGGCACAATAAGCACATCTTCGACATCCTCCCACCAGACCTCTAATTTCGTAAATAGATCGATCTTCCCTCAAGCGCCGGTGTTCAACCTTGAGACTTTCTCCAGCCGAGATTTCATCGTTAAAGATTTTGTCGAATCGCTTTCGGACAGTGCCATCAATTCAAATCGAAGATCCGGGCCTGCAAATCAGGCTCAGGTATTTGACCCTAAACCTCTCATCCGAAGTTTCGAGCATGCTCTTAACCGCATCTCCGACCTCTCGGGAGACCTTGAGTTACGAGAGAATGAGCTTTCCGGGGCCGTGCGACGTGCGGAGGCGCAACATACTTCGAACGTGCAGACTCTTCGACGGAAGCTCGACCAGACGATAGATTCGTTCCATCATCTTGACACTTCGCTCAACGGCGAACACGAGGCTGGAGGCAACACCGTGGTTAAGATTGGGGAAAGGTTGGAAGAGCTTGACCGGCAGAGGACACGGGCACAAGATGCCAAATTTCTCATTCAATGTTGGATGGAGGTCAGTGAACGAGGAGAGCTCTTACTCCTTGAAGACATAAGAAGGCAGGGAGGTGGAGATGGCAAAGTTCGCTGTGCACACATTGCGAGGCAACTCACTAAGATCAGCCAAAGGCTTGATCCGGACAGCTGGAACCACGTCAACGGGCACACATCGGTTGTGAATGGCGGGAATGGAACTCAAGGCTCAGATGATGACCGCAAGCGGCTCCGCTATAATACTCGGGAACTCATTGAGAAATTTTTTGAGACATTGGAGAAGGATCTGCTTAAGTCATTCGATGACTTTTACAGACGAGAGAACTTTGAAGGTATGCGAGATTGTGCGAATGTACTCTACGACTTCAACGGTGGTGCGAGTGTCATTGGTGCCTTTGTCAATCAACATCAGTTCTTTATCGACCGAAGTCAGCTCATCACAGAAGAAGTTGGTGGCGACGCCGAGACATGGGAGCGCTTGGCAGATCCAGACGCCGAACCTCCAGGCGTCGAACCCAGTTTGCAATCACTTATAGATGAAGTCAAAGTCGTGGTGCAAGAGGAATCTATCATCATCAAGCGTGCATTTCCATATTACGAGCAAGTGCTGGGCAAGTTTTTGCAACGAGTTTTTCAACAATCCATTCAGCAGAGACTGGAAATGGTTCTCGAAAAAGCCAACACAATTTCTTCTCTTGCATTCCTGAGATCATTACAAGCAGCTCGAAGCTGTATAAGTACCCTAATAGACGATTTAAAAGCACATGGTCTTACTGAGCATCCGGAAGTTGCATCTTCTCAGACGACTTTAATACTTGATCAGCAATTTGATGATCTCTTTGTACCATACTTTGTAGGCACTTCATACATAGAACGAGAGAAGAGAAACCTGGAGGAACTATATTCATCTTTGCTGTTCAAGTATACGGTATTTCATGTACGGTCTATTGAATCTCCACTGAGGGAACTACATACTAACAGAACTCAGTCTCGAAGACGCAAAATACCTACCACTTTCATGAAGTCTTTAGCAAAGTCGGGAAGCGAACTGCTGGCTTCTGCTCGAGATGCCTATGTTGAGCGCCTTGATTCTTCAGATCTTGCACCGGCCCAGAAAGCTATGCTACTTCGTGTAGCAGGCCTCAAGGACTCCGAAAACGCCAAGACACAGACGGAGATTGATGTCAGCGATCAAGATGGAATTTTAGATACCACGAATGCCAAACGAATGCTGAAATGGCTCGCTGAGGCTGTAGGGAGAGGCCTAGAGCTCAGTGGTGGGAACGAGACTGCCAGAGACGTGGCAGCTCTAAACAACCTTCTTCTCACCAACATGGCGGAAATCTACCTTGAAACCGCATTAGACGCGTGAGCACCAAGATATTCCAACAACCAAAGAGTGTACTGACCCATAAATAGAGCCAACGATCAAGCAGCAGCTCAAGAGAATGTGAAGAACGAGCCTGACCTCAGCTACCTCTTTAGCCTCCGTCCAGCCTTCACAATCATGCACCTGATGATCACCTGCATTCGCACCGTTCTCATCCCTCTCGCCTCTGGCAACGTCACTATCCGCCGGGACATGGAACAAACCACCACCCTCACCATGACACGGATGGAAGACAAAGTCAACACGCTCCTCCAGCGCACCATTGACGTCGTCCTAACTTGGGTCGCCAAAATCCTTGCAACCCAGAAAAAAATCGACTTCCGACCTCGCGATGACGCTCTTGGTAGTAGCGGCGGCGCCTGGCTCGAAATGCTGCAAACTCCGACCTGCCAAACCCTCTCTACTTTCCTTGCCACCAAGCTCCACCCTCTCGCCGTCAATGCCCTTCCCCCTCCTTCCCCCAACCTCACTCACTTCCTTACCGAAGTCGGTCTCGGCATTCGCTCCCAACTCCTCGAACATTTTAAGAAATTCCCCGTAAACGCAACCGGCGGAATAATGGTTACAAAAGACATCAGCAAATACCTTGAGATTTCAAGAGGGTGGGAAGTGGAGGAGGGATTTAAGGAGAGCTTGGAGGTGCTGACTGAGATTGGGAATGTGTTTGTGGTTGGGCCTGAGGCATTAAGGGAGAGATTGAGGAAGAATGGGGGCAAAGGAGGTTGGGATGGTGCGGATCTGAGAGTGTATGTAGGGAGGAGGGAGGATGTGGGGAGCGTGGGCGTGCAAAGTGCACTTGGTGGGTTGTGAGCGGTGGGTAAGAGGGTTGATGATTTATTGTAAGCAGCTGTCAGTACGGATATACCCATAAGAGAAGAACTACGGGCTAGGTGTAGTCGAATTCATCATATGAATCATTGCTGTATCTGGTAGGAACTGGTGTAACACCCTTCGCTTCGTCCATTTTGGCACCCTCAACTTTGAAACTCTACCTAGATTTCCAGATTTCTATCCATCGCATTTCATATCGAGGCAGAAATAGCATGTGCTCACCATTTCCGATCATCTGAAATCCAATCTCGCATATCCAAAGAGAACTACTTCTGTACACGCCCCTAAAGCTCAAACCTTTCTCCACACAGTAACTAAGAACACACTCAAACCCCGATCCGAATTTTTGAATAGCTGGGAGATATCTGCCGTAATTGGATTACATATTTCCGTCCTTCTCGTCACGTCTTGTTCTCTTATATGTAATGCATTCTACAGATACAATGCCGCCTTTTCATCATCGATCCTAATTCATTCTTCTACTAGCAGATTTGGACCATGTCAGGCAGAGGCTTGACTTGTAGTGTATAAGTCAGCGTAGGCTTCTTCGAATAGCTCAGATGTCATTTCGAGGATTGTGGGAAGTCAATACATCGCATGGCGGCCAGCGATGGAACCCACCTGTACGCGGTGCTGGCTACGAACCTTCTGTCTAGTTACAGAAGAGCCTAGAGGTTACCAAACAAAGGAATCGAATCGACTTGTCGATTGGGATCGAGCATGGCGTCGCGATGCTCAAAAACAACAAGCCCACATGGTCAGATGACCATGTGGCTAAACAGCGAACGGAAGCCCACGTCGAAGTGGCCAGCTTTCACATACATAGATCAAAAGTTCATCTAGCCCTGTCAGCTGGGTGGCCAAACAGCGAACGGAAGCTCACTTCGAAGTGGCCAGCTTTCACATACACAGATCAAAAGCCCACCTAGCGCGGTTAGCTGAATGGTCAAACAGCGAACGGAAGCTCACATCGAAGTGATCAGCTTTCACATACACAGATCAAAAGTTCATCTAGCCCTATCAGCTAGATGACAATCGCTCAAACTACTATTTCTAGCTGCAATCGCTAACGCGGAAGAGGTGAATGCGGTCGACATAACGAACTGACGTACTCAGGCTGCGGTTGCATGCTTAAACCCTTTACATCCTCCTCTTCATACGGCTTGAGACGCGTGAAGGAGCAATAATGCAACGGAAGACGTTGCTAGAATATATGGAGTGACAGCGTGCAGAAGGCCGCGAAAGTAGCCAGGAATATTCTACGTTTTATAAGAGCCGAAACGCATGGTGATTCTAACACATACGGCGAATCTCATTTGAGGACGCAAAGGACGCTTTATGAGAGTCGAGGCGTACGATGACTCTACAAGGGATCTTACGGAAGTCGGGACATATGGTGGCTTCCACGCCTTACAAGAGTCGAGACGCAAGGTGACTCTATAAATGAAACAGAGATCGAGGATGAGTTCTGATATGACTACGGTCTACAAAGGAGGTGCACACTTCTTGGAACTCATCCTGAAACAACTTCTGATATGACGGCGGTCTATAAAGAGGGACTTCGGTTCCTTCAGAAGGTTGTTTCATCAGGATATCATATGATATCTACAAGGGGAAGCACAAATTAATTGTTTTGTAAAGGGGTTTAAATAGCTGGTGGATTTCTTGTATACGGATATCACAAGAAGGGACATACAAGCGGAGGTCATATTGACCGCAAATATATAGTTCTCGCATAGGCCCCCAGGGGTGTTGAATCGAGTAAGAATTAAAAAAAATTAAAAAAATAAAAAAAAAATACATCGCATGGCACATGAAACATATGACAGCTGAACGGAAAAAAACGTTGAACAGTATAAATTTGGCATCATGAGAGACTTGACGCTGAGAACGGCAGAGTATAAGATTAGGCTGTAATAGAGGTTTATATTCACTTCATAAGATATACGCATATTCCTTTTTCGAAATTTTCGTGTAAATCTCTTTGAATATTTATCTATTTTCGCTTTGATTATCTTTTAAGCATAGCCAACTCCGAGGCACCGTCTATTACAACAAGTCCAACACACCAGCGCAAATCACTGCACCGAGCATCCAGCTCCACCAGAAGCTTCTTTCTCCCGTGTTCGCATGTCCCGTATATGGTAGTACGCTCGAGTTCCCGGCACTCGTCGTATTTGAGGACACGGGAAGAGTTTCATTGCTCCCATTCGAGCTCAGCCCTGGAACTATGACGGGTGGTAGGGCTATCGTAGTGGGGGCAGGCGCTGGTTTGGGATTTAAAGATATCTCTGGAGGATAGTAGGACGATGAGATATTTGAGATAAACGTGGGCGGAGGTGGTAGCTTAGTTGTTACTGGCTGTGAGGTCAAGATTGTTGATGTCAAGGTTGACGATGTTGAGGTTGTTGATGCTAAGATTGATGTTGACGAGGTTGTCGGTGTCGATGTTGTCGATGTCGAGATTGTTGATGCAAAGGTTGATGTTGTCGATGTTGTCGATGTTGTCGGTGTCGAGATGCTCAGCTGCGGCACTCCCTCTATATGGGTAACAAGAGACTGCACTTGGCTTGTCGGCGTTGTGGTCGTCACAACCTCAGGTAGCGTGACAGGGTTTGTCGTGGGTAGCAGTGCATCTTGGGTGATGTGCGCTTCAGGAGAGCAGGCGACTCCGGGTTCGGAGCAAGGATCCGCGACGTTATGAGGGAATTTTGTGGTAGTGTTTGAAAAACTGGCTGCGGCGAAGAATTAGGGTGAGGATGAAGGGTAGGGGGTTTGGGCGGAAATGATACCTATTGAAGCTGTGGCTGATGTGAGAATGGCTGTGAGGAGTATGGCTTTCTTCATGACGGAGATGGAAATAGAAGTTGTCGAAAGCTATGAAGCATAGGAAGGAGTTGAAGGGATATCAAGTTGAATGTGAACAACTCCAAGACGTTTAGCGAAATAACAAAACCCCGTTATTCATGGACAGCAGGCAAGTCTTCGTTCTTTCAAAACTTTCATCATCAAATTACAGGCACAGCACCTCAGCAGAAGCGCATCAGCGCGGCATCGTCCGCCTGAAACAGCTCTGTGACCTCCAAGCTCTTCATATAAACAAGATGAAGAAGTACGGACTTAGGCCGCTTCCTCTGCTCAAGCCTGAGAAACTTGTTTCATGGTCGCAGATGTCTTCAACCTAGCCCCGATATTGGCCAGGTGTCACTCTCAGACTCTCAGTCGTGATAATCACACAGGGTGTTTCCCGTGTTTAAGAAGTGATGGGATGGAGAATGAAGTGAGGTCCAGATCCACGGATGCCGAAAATAGATTGAGTTGAGAGCTTGAGAAACTGAAACGGCCTTTGATACTTCTCCAAGTCAAGCGCACCATTGGCCATGGATGGCGAGTGCCATTTCATCATCCCCAATGCTTTGATTCCATGAAGAGTCTCTACCCGACACATCCCGCTGGTGGGATGCCGGCCAATTGCTTGGGTCCTGCTGGACGTTGATAGCCTTGACGGTTGGGAAGACGATGCATTTGATTTAGAAAGGTTTTCCTGCGTCTTCTCTCTTATAGAAAATCTGTACTCATGCAAGTCGCTTGACCTTGTTGTTCCCTGATACTTTCCTTACACCAATGCGGTTGGTTGAACTGCTTCTTCAATCTCTCTCAGCTGGTCATTGTTAGCCATTGTGGGCCATGCGACTTCCAACTGTCCTGCAGTCGCGCGACAACCAGAACATTTCACAGCCGTTTGTATTTCCACCAAGTCAAAGCTGGGATGGAAATGACGGCAACTGGTCTGTCACTTGCCCTCCTCGGAGTTTCTTTTCAAGTCATAGTGAATCAATTTTAACCGTCAATAGGTCTACTTTCACCATCCACGTGGGCACGCCTGCTCAAGGTTTTCGCATCCTGCCAGCTACGAATGGTAACGAAATTTGGGTTCCCCTGCCCCAAGGCTGCTCATCCACCGACGGAACCAACTGCGGTGATCATAGAGGCGTTGGCACATTCAATGGTTCCCCAAGTAACGGCTTCCAAACCAACCAATCCTCCACCTGGTCCGCCATCGGTATCTTCGACTTAATCGGCGAGAAAGGTCTAAACTATACAGGGAACGGCCAATACGGCTACGACAACGTCGGTCCTGGCTCCAGCATCTCAAGCACTAGCGGGTCATCATCGCTGGATCTCCCACAACAAGTCGTTGCCGGCATTGCTACGAATGAATTTTACCTGGGTGTGCTTGGGCTGGGACCCAAACCGGCGAACTTCACCAGCTCTAATGACCCCACCAAAAGCTACATGCGCACCCTTGCAGACCAAAATCTCATTCCGAGTCTCTCCTTTGGCTACACTGCAGGCGCAAGATACCGCCTCAAATCCGTCTTTGGCAGCCTCACCCTCGGCGGGTACGACGCCTCGCGCTTCACTCCCAACAACCTGAACTTCACGTTCGGACCCGACGACTCGCGCTCCCTCCTCGTTGGGGTCCAGTCCATCACCGCCTCCAACACCATCATTGGGGCCATCACTCCGCTCTCTTCCGGCATCCTTTCGCTCGTCGACTCGGGCACCCCGCACATCTGGCTCCCTACGGCCGCCTGCACGGTTTTTGAGCGCGCCTTCGGACTCACCTACGACCCGCACACGGATTTATACCTTGTCAATAGCAGCACCCATGCCCAACTCACGCAGCTCAACCCCACCGTCACCTTCACTCTCGGCAACGAAATCTCCGGCGGTGATACCATTAACATCACCCTCCCCTACGGCTCTTTCGACCTCCAAGCATCCCACCCCATCTACCCCAACGCAACAGCCTATTTTCCCCTCCGCCGCGCCGCCAATGAATCTCAGTACACTCTAGGTCGCACCTTCTTCCAAGAAGCGTACATCACAGTCGATTACACCCGTTCGCAGTTTTCCGTCCGGCAAGCCGTGTTCCAGGATCCCATGCCCGCGCAGCAGATCAAGGCAATTACCAGCTTTGCTACTACTCGCGTGGGGGTACCGCAATATCCATCGAGCAGGATGAGCATCGGAACTATCTTGGCGACTACGTTCTCTATTCTAACTCTCACCATCATCATTATCACCCTCATCATTCGCCAGCGCCGCCGCGACCGCAGAATCAAAGCCCTGGAGAAAGAGCGCGAAACATCCCTGCTAAAAACCCCCTCCCACTCTCTGTCCCAATCGTCAGACACCAGGCACCTCAACGCAGCAGCAACAGACCTCCTAACAAGCTTGAAACCAGAATTGCCCAACGATACCGTGCCACCAGTGCAGCAACTCGAGGGCAAAGAGGTTCCGCTGGGGGTGAAAGATGTGGGGAGCAACGGGAAGCAGGAGCTCCGTGCTGAACCGGTGGAAAGGGAAATTGGGGGCGGAGAGGTGTTTGAGATGGCGGGAGGAGAGGGATGGGTAAGGGAGATGCCTGAAGTCGGTCAAGAGAAGAGGTTGAACATCCCAGGGGGCTTTCAAAAAGAGAAGATCGTGTTATAGTGAGAGATCGGCGAGGTCGTGAGCATGAGAACCCAAAATGGATTGCTACGAGGGGAACATCATTCGTCATTGTCAGGCAAGCCGTGCTGGGTCGTGTCGAAGGAGACGGCCCGCACGACGAGGAATCAGAAGCGCAAAACTCACTACCTCCCCCGCAATACCAGCCAAGCCTAATACCTCATGCTCAATGAGCCTCCATGAGAGCCTCTCAGCAGCTACACCCATTCATAGTTACGTTAAGCCATAGAATGAGCCTAAAAAAAACCCTGGAATAGCACAGGTGAGGTCCTTGCTTACAAGCACCGAAATCAGCTAGCGATAAGAGGAAAGAGGAAAGAGGAAAGGAAGATAAGACGGAGGGATCTGAAACCAGCCTTGGAGCCGGGGTCAAGATGGAGGACATATGGATAATGGGTAGTCTAGTCCGCAACCAATTAGCCAGACGGCGAAAATTTGAGATGGGGGCGTGGTTCAAGATTCAACATGAAGACTCGGCATTTACGTGTATTCTGGGCTCTAGGCGACACTGATGGGAAGCTAGACTCGATATGGGGAGACCAGTATAACTACAGTAGACATAGAGTGCAGTACTTTAGACATAAAAACGCTGGATGACCATAATTGGCCTGTCCGTCATACCACTTCAACCATATAGAAGAACAGACGCATACGGTCCGGTTCATAAGAAAAGAAGACCAAGAACGTCAACTTCGCAACTAAAGTAACATGATATATGTTAGTTGTGACGTGGTAGGGTGCAAGAACAATGAAAAGCCAATCGGAGGTGAGGTTTCTGCAGTGCGAAGGAACAGGACAAATTGAATGGGCAGTTATGGTTTAGCCAGTCTCCGGCAATAATTCTGTGGTTAGACATTGAATCATGAAGATGTTGTCTCTCTTGATACCTCCTTGACACGAAATATTCTTGCAAAAGATTGAGGTCAACCGCGTCGATGAATCCAGAGCTCTACAAAATCGAGTAGAAGGGAAAAGTCAATGGCCGGTATTTTTAGACCTTCAAATAGATATACGGATTACGATTAAGCAGAGTTCGTTCTTCGATAAAGTTCTGATCTTCGGATAGTGACAACCACGTGTGCCCCAATCTGTCAAGATGCATGAGAAACCCCAGTCAGTCACGTCACGTTGCTAGCTCGACCTCGAACTTCTGTCAAGTTTCTTCGAGCTCTTTCCACTCGACCTTGACTTCACTTTGACTCGGTCATCTCAATGGAAATCCAATACTGCTCCTCCAGCTCCTTGTGAATACTTTTGCTTCGCTCACCATGTACATACCACCCAATTGCACCATGGACTTTACGCCGCTGCAGCTTGCACCCCTCAATGCAGCAGATCAAAATCTGGACATGGTAGCAGAATCCATGATTATGTGTTCAAAGAAGAGGAAGCGGGCAGCTGAGACTTTGGATTTGCGGGAGTTGGTCTCCCATCTACCATTCAAAATCTTGAGACTAATGCTCAGCTTCAGTTTGCATACCGCGTCACCCTCGGAAACGCTCACCCCATGGACTCCCTCCTCCTCCTCATCTCAATACCCAATCTCCTATTTTAGCCCTTCCCCGCCATCTCCCGGATCAACAACCACCCAAGCAAAACGCAGATATATTCCATTACTCCAAAGATTCCCACGTCCCCTCCGAACGTCAATCACTTCACACACGTCCCTAACAACGCCAATCCTCCTCCCCTGTCACATATGTCACCGCCGCCCCAGCATCCACTCAGATCTCGCTAGTTACTGGGCCTGCGAAGCATGTGATAGCCAGACCTGTTACGTTTGCATGCGAGCTTGTAAGGGCGGTGGGTGTCGGTCTGCCGCTGCTACAATAGGATCTACACTGGAAACCACCGGAGGAGACACGGGAACTCCCATAACCAGAGGGAGGAACATCTGCGCCAAATGCTGCGTGGAAGTGGGGGCAGAGGGACGGGTCTGGTGTCTAGTCTGTTACGAGAATGAACATGATAGGGATAGCAGGGGTGCCGATGAGTCGGATGAAGAGGGGGACGACGGCAAACTCCGGAACTTAAGGAGCGGTAGTTGTGTCGGCGTTGAGGAGTGGCTGGAGCGGTGTGGCAACGAGCCTTGGACTGGAGGATAAGACCATGGCACACAAGAGCTGGAGCAAGCGAAGGAAGCATCATCAATGCAGGAGGAAAGAGCTCGCAACCACAATATTCGCAAACTTTGGGCACCCCGGTTTTGGCTTTCGCGTTTGCATTTTGGACAGCAACGACTTTTACAGCGTTTTAGCGTGCTCGCGTTGCATTTGCTTTGGAATACCCATCCCCCGAGCGAAGCCTCCCACGGTGAGAGCGAGAACTCGCATCATCGACTCACGAGGAGAGAGCTCGAAACCATGACATCCGCAAATTTCGGGCACCGGGTCTTGGCATTCGCGTTTGCAACTTTTTCAGAGCAACGACTACGACAGCGTTTTGGCGTGCACGCATTGCTTTCAATACCCATCCTCTCAACACGAAAAACCAACATTGCATTGCATGCATCTGCTTCCGATACCCATCCTTTCTGCACAAGGTCTTATTACAATAATTACAGGTGGCATAGCTTAACTTGGGCATTCAATACTCTTCTCAATCAATTGTGCGCATTTGCTCTCTATTACCGAGCCCTGCCATCTTGGTATTGGCCGTGAGAACACAGCATCGTATACCATAAAGTAACCATACCAGCAACACCACTATCTGCAATACCCCTTCCCCCTATTTCTTTGAAAACCCCCTAATCAACCCCCCCCCTCCCACCCTCCACCTTTCTCATTCTCACTCTCACCCCCCTCACACCCACCACCACACACCCCCCTAGGCCAAAAGCGTTCAACACCACTTCCTCCCTCGACTTTCCTCGACTTTTTCTTTGAGCGAACGCGCTTCGACGAGTTCGTTTTTTCTGATGCGATGTTGGGTGCGATTTTTGATTTTGGGGGATTGAGGTGAGGGGAGAAGAGGTGAGGAGAGAAGATGCAGACTCGACCAGACCAGACTCAGACCAGACTCAGAAGCAGGCTCTTAAGCACCTCTTTATCAACAATAGCCATACGAAAAATCGAGCAGACTTTGTATTCATCGATGATGCTACCGAGTTATATATGAAAGAAAAAAAAATTCCTTCAAAATAAAAAGGGTAGGCTGGCAACGAGATTCACCTGTACGTGATGCCGACTACGAACCTTTTGATTCTATTCTGTGTTCGAATAGAAGTCAGAAGAGTCAAGAGATCTCAATTCGACGCAATTCGAACGATGTTAGAACGTTGCGTGAGCAGAAAAGTCGATCATGCAGAGTTTTCACCTACGCGACAGCATCCCTTCTAACAGTCACAATCGATCTACGAAGGAGATTAATGACATGTCGATGTCAGTAAGAGATGAAAAGATATCTAGTGAAAAAGTCGACCTCAGTATGAGAGTCGTGACTACAAGTGATCGAAGAATTTGCGACTCATCGATCGCGTCGATATACTGAAACGTCTTCATCACATCGACAGTATCGTCGAGTAATTGATGAAAAGATATCAGATAGAATAGTCGATCTCAGTTTGAGAGTCGTGATTACAGTGCTCGAAGAAGTAATGACTCGTCGATCACGCTGATATACTGAAGAGACTTGAGCTCATCTTCTTTACTTGACGTCAAGTCATACATCTATCTACGTGAAAAATTGAGAGCGCAAAAGAATGATCAGAACGCATTCTCTTCTATTGATCAGAGTCAATCATCGAACGATTGCGATCGCACGTCTATACTAACAATTCATTCAACGTCTACGTGACACAAGTCAAATCAAAAGAAGAAAAGAATTATTCAGTACAATCACACTCTACCTTCTCATCGTGCGCGTCTCTCTTTCATCACGTATTTCTCTGCTCAATGAATGACAATCGTTGAGCAAGAGAACGCAGTTTTCGACACTACAATCACGAGCATCACGAATGCAACGAAATCGACTTCACGATCGAAGATCGAAGATCGAAGCATCGTTGTATAGAATATCGTCAATGAAGAGCAGAGCAAGAACGATGCGTCATAATCAAGCAACACAGACACTCATCAAGAGTTTACTTGAGCGTCGCGCGCTGAATGAAAGCTATAGATGCAAACTTGATACATAGTCTCATGATCATTGTTTCGACGACGCGAAGTCGTCGTATAGACGGCGAGTGGTTTTCTCCTCCAGAGGGTTTTGTTCACTCGATATAAATAGCATAGAGTTCCTCATGGGTCGGGCCTAAACCGATGTCACAAGGGTGTATGAATTCAAATCAAATCAAATCAAACAAAATCAATAAAAAGGGTAGCGATTAGAGTACATGTACATGTAGTATGAAGCAGCCTTCTGAGGACCGAGTCCGACACGCGCAACTGGGTGCTGAGTTTTTTTTGAGTTTTTTGAGTTTTTTGAGCCCTGCACAAATGTTACTAACTGCAGTACTGTCTATCCTCGATCGGTGGTGGTTTGCGTTTTGCGTTTATTTGGTTTGAGCAGTATGGTGCACGGATCGCTCGCTGGTTTCTTCTTCGCCTCTGCAGTTTTTTGGTGTTCTGGGTTCTGGGTTCGGTGGGGGTTCTTGAGGCGGTGTGGGGGGGGATGAGGGGGTTGGAGACGTTTTGGTGGTGTGGTGTGGGTTTGAGAAGCAGGGGAGAGGGGTGAAAGGGCTGGTGGGGGATGATGAGGAGGGGTTGAGGGAGCGAAGAATAGGATATTTCTGGTTTTTGGGGAGGGTAGTTTTGTGGGTGGTGGGGGGCTTGAGGGATGGAGGGGAGGTGTTGAGGGCTGAAGGCGGGATGTGGGAGGGTTGGCGAGGCTGGGAGATTTATGTAGATGGCTTTGGAGATCGTTGAGTTAGACGTTGGAGACCGTTACTGGTGGTTGGAGCTCCGTGAAGAATAAGTGGTCTTGCTGAAAGAACCCAAACGAGCGAACAAATTCGAATGCCATAAAGCAGAATTGGGAAAGGGCTAGAGAGATGAAAAGCATTGATCTTGATATTTTGTATTTGAACCGGTATTTAGTTTGATAGTGGGTCTAGCGTATTTGGATGATCGGTTCGTTTTATGACTCGAGGACTTGAGGTGAATGGTATACTCATTGTTGAATTTTCGTTGGGAGGAAGCTGCTGCTTGTTCGTATTGAGATAAGGATAGATATTAAAGCTTCCCAACCGCCTAGTTTCGGATAGGATGCAAGCTCGGGGGCTTAAATATATGTTTGGAGGGAAGAGGTTCTCTCGTAGGGCAATTAACAAATCAAGGGAGGAAACATCCAACGTCGACGTTTGGGGCTGGCGAGATGCTGCCGCAGGGGTTCTCACGAGGAATAAGGAGGTAGATTCTTGAGCTTCGCATTTGCTGGGCTTGGGATGAAAAACGAGCCGAAGGACTAAACATGCATTCAGAAGGAGGAGGAGAGACCTTGATAGAGCAGGTGAGGGACGAATTCCGCTTCGCCTGGAACACTACTGGCTCAGTCCTACACTACGATTTTATGCCAGGTTATGGGTCCCGAGAAACGCATATCATGAAGTCGGGAATCCAAGAGCGAACGGGCACGGGATCTTGTTGACACAGGTGGTGAACGGATTGGTTTGACGAGCCACGAATGGCATCTCGGCTCCGTTGCGGGCTTGAATGATAATGCTGAGTAGATCTATACATATTTTGAGCAATTCATCAATTCAAGGAGATGTTTGTGTGATGTGGCGAGGACATCAACAACAGTCAGGGAGAGGTTGTGTTGAAAGATCCTTCATCCTCGAAGAGGCCAGAACGAACGTGAAGCGCGCACGGCATGGCTGATATTGGAGGGCTGGTTCGTATGGTCGAGAACTCGCTTGTTTGCGATTTCTATGGTCAAGGTACCGGACGGGGTTACATCTTCTTGACCGAGCTCTTCTATTGGGTTCTGAAAACCAAGCACCATCTCTTTTTCGCCCGTTACTCCCGCATTAGTACGAATCCTACAGAGAGACGGGCAGCGCTCCATTATCGAGGTGCAGTGAGCTGAAGCACGCGAAGAGAGAAGCACAAGCGGTGGTAGAGCAGCAGGGCGAGAAAGAGTCCCTAGAGTCAAGCCACTACGGAGTGGTTCCGCACACGGATAAGAGACGTGTGCGATAAGGTGCAATCTTTACCTCTACGGTCTACCCTACTAACAGGGTTGCGGATGAGGCTGCAGCAAGCTGGCCAAGTGAGTGTAACACCACCACCAAGGTCAGGGGCCCCCACCCACACCTTGCAACGGTCGTACAGGAAGCGAGTCGAGCAAGTGGCATTTCCACCAATTGGCTTGCTGGAAGCACTCGGATGAAGTACGGAGGTGTGCCCTACCCAAACCCTCAAGGAGGCACTCTGGCAGACTGCAGTGCTGCAGAGAACCCATGACGGATTGTGGAAAACCGCTTGGCTCCGAAGATTATGTAGGAACTCTTTACTCGGCTGCATCTGGCTTCCATTAAAGTGATAGGTATTCCAAATCCTTCTGGAAGGATACCGTCGCCAAGAAACGTCTCGACAATTGTGCTGCAGGTCAATCGTGGCACATGGCTCGCTTGACCTTGTTCTTATCACATTCGCTTGTACTTGTGACATTTGGACTCGCCGAGTCGTACAGAATCATGAAACCCTTTGAGATTGCTAGAATTTCTGGACATTGACGGTGTTGATATCAGATTGGACACCTTTGTTATTATTCATCTGATGTAGATAAGAGCGGTCAAACCCCGAAATGAACCCCTTAGAATATATTGACGCCCACGGAAGTCTCCATATTACCTTGAAATTACGCCTTAGGCAAGCATGGCCCAACGAAGAGTACATATACGGAATACTCATGAAGGATTTCATAGACGTTCCTGGCCCCCTGGGAGCGGGTGTCAACGTGGTCTTTTATGTGAAGCAACCGCAATGTGTTCGCCAAGCATAGGTACGGTCTCGTGGCTTACGGGTTCCCTTGGTCAACTAGTGTCTTGATTATCTTGATTACCTTTATACCTTAAACCCTTTGAAGGGTCTCGGCAACCCTTCATCGCTTCCTCGAACCACGGGTTGCGACCAGCGTGGTCTATTTCAACATCATCTACGGTCGCGAGTAGGGGTGCGATGAGAAAGACGAACTCCTCACCCCTGAGTCCTGAAGCCGAAGCACGTCTCTTCTCCCGACTTCTGGTCCTGAACGCTACTCGCTACTCCGTACTACCTTTGCAGTAGATCTTAATTCGATAAACACACACGACAACCCTACGACCTTTTTGGATGCCCTCACTACCTTTGTTGGAGCTTCTTCTAGCGCATTGCTGCAAGAGAATTTACCAAGGTACCTACTTTACCTTGGATACCTTTAGTTACAGTACTGTAGTACCTCCGTACTCTACGGCAGAGGACTACCGACATAAACTAAGGTACCTTACCTTGCACAATAATACTGTGCCCCTCTGAGAGACGGAGACGATCATGTTGATCCTCGGCTTATCTCAAGTTCTTCAACTCACACAACATCTCCTCTAGTGGGACTTGGAACCTCGAACATTTCAGGACTACTGCTGCTGCTGCTGCTGCAGCACCTGCTCAGGACACTTTCTTAGTGAAGGGAGCACATAAGCGAATACTGGCGGAACGACGGATGAGTGTCTCCTCATAGTAAAAAGCCGTCCTGCGCTTTGCGGGTAAATGATTGTCATTGAGAGGAGAGGAGAGGAGAAGAGAATCCAGTATCCAGGTACCTTGGATGCGCTGGCCTGTTATATTACGTACCTACCAACAAATTGGACGGTGGCGATGATGGCTTCGTTTGTTCAAAGCCATGTGGTGGGGAGGCCTGTCCTTCTACCTTAGTCATTGCCTTTTCTCGCGTGGAATTAAGGTAAGAAAGGGGCGCAAAATGCACTTGAAACATCCGAAATCTGGAACAGGGGGGGGGGGGGGCTGAATGGGCGTCAATGTGATTGGTTGCTTTCAATCCGAACGGGAAGCAGGCTAAGACGGCTAAGTCGACGCCCCCCCGTCGATCGATTCTAAGGTCGATAGTACCTAAGGTAGTACTGTACACCTTTTTGATTCACTAGAGTAAGTACTCCGTACCCACCTTAGGACTGCAACTCTGTCAGTGGCTGTATGATTTCAAGTCCCTTGTTGGCTTCAAAGGGGCCGACTTGATGGGCACCCCTTGCAGATATGCATTACTGTACGACTACTCCATAGATGCAAGGAACAGCGTGCTCGTCAACCACCAACAACGCTACCAACAACGCTACCCCCCTCAGAAACAAAATGTGTGAAAGGGGACTACGGGACTACGGGACTACGCGAGTCTTGATGTCCGCCATGTCGGTGTATGGCTTGGGCCGGGCATGCTTTTGTGGTACTTCCCCCCGATCAATCCCCCCCAGATGAGATTGACTACCACACAAGCTTTCTTACCTTCCTTCACTACTTAATCCACATTCATCAAGGGCTCTCTACGCCATCTTGAACTTGACCAGCTCCGACTCTCCAACTTCAACCCCCCCCCCATCTCTCATGTGGGTTGAACTGCATGTTCTGTTCTGTTGTACATACCCGCGCAGAAGTGAATGCCCCAAAATGCATCCCGACGTTGTGTCCTGCATTCAATAAACCGCATCCCCACTTCATATCCCTCGACCACTCGATTGGGCATGTTCCATTGCCCACCAGGCTACCCGCTGTGCCAGAACACCGAGATTGCACGACACTGGACGTGAACTCCCATCCTCCAGACAGTACAGCAGACCGTGTTCCGCCAACATGACTCCACCACTTACTCCCGACCAAATCCGGACCATATCCATCACCGAAAGACTTTCCTCGGTCTTCTCTCTAATGGGGATTGTCTTCATTCTATCGACCTTCCTTCTCTCTTCCTCCTTCAACAAACCGATTAACCGCCTGGTCTTCTTCGCAACCTTTGGGAATCTGGGTGAGTCTATCCATGTTGAGGACAGGAATGGAAATTGCGAACGCCTTTGACTCTGCTAGGGATGAATATTGCGACGCTCATCTCAATGGATGGCCCCAACGCTGGGCCGGCTTCGTCTCTATGCCAATTTCAAGGTTTCATGATCCAGATGTAAGCAACCGGCGCCCTCTGGTTGTCCTAAAGTCTCACGTCTCGCTCAGGTTTCTCGGTGTAGACGCGTTCTGGGCGCTCTGTATGGCTTGCAATGTTTATTTGGCCTTCTTCCATAATTATTCGACAGGACAGCTTCGTGCGTTGGATTGGAAGTATCTATTGGGATGCTATGGTGCTTCTTTCGTGCCGGCATTGGCATTTCTCTTTGTAAATACAAGAAGGCGGGGAAGGATCTATGGTCCAGCAGTTGTAAGCAACCCATGGATCTCCCAATGTAATTGCTAACAAACTCGCCAGATCTGGTGCTGGATCGACATTCAGTGGGATTTTCTCCGGGTTGCCCTGCTGTATGGGATCGTTTGGTCAGTGTACCTTTGTTATCCACATCCACTTGGTTTAACAGTCGTAAAGGGTGGCTGTGATCATGGCTACAGTTATATATTGCATGGCTGGCAGAGTCATCTGGAAGAAGCGAAAGGAGCTCGAGGGCTTCTTGAACCCTTTCAACGAAAATCCTTTCTCGAATACAGTTACGACAGAGGTGCATATTACTCACGAACAGCGCCGTGGATCTTCGCAAGCTTCATTCCGCTTCGACGAGGACAGGGGTATCCGTTCTGACGGTTACGATCCATATACCGTCAACGTCGAGGTGGGACCGCAGGATAAGGGGAGGACGGCGAGGCCCGCCATTCTCAGAATGCGCAGCCTCACCAGGGCCGCTGCCGTCAATGAGAAGAATGCTGAAGCCTGGCTTTATGCCCGTGTTGCTTTCCTTTTCTTTCTGAGTATATTGATCACCTGGGTATGTCACCGATCCGAAACGCGATTCCGACTCCGACTAACCCATCCCCATCAGGTTCCTTCAAGTGTGAACCGTGTCTACGCCCTCGCCTATCCGGACCAACTCAACTTTCCCCTGAACCTTGCCTCGGCCGTAGTTCTTCCCCTGCAAGGGTTCTGGAATGTCATTGTCTACATCATAACCTCTCAAACCGCCTGCAAAGGGCTGTTGAATGCGAAATGGCGTGGTCGACCTCCACGGAAGCATAGCGCAGCGACCACATTTACGAACAATGACACGGATCGAGGGTTCCGTACGCCAAAGTCCAACATACGAAGACTGGATAGCGACATCACCAGCGTGACATCGCTCGCAGATCATTGACTTTGGTCTTTATTCTTCTTATCTCTTTTCGGTACCACTACATGTACGGGCGGAGCTGGGTTCAGCAAGGCGCTTTGTGGTGTTGAAAATATGAAGCTCTTTTACGATACCTTCAGAACTTGGATATTCTGCTTTTGGGGACGTGGTATTCTGGCTAAATATGTGCTTGAAGATATTTATGCAACTACATACTTAGCATTACACAATATGAGTTACATGTATTCGACTGAATGCACTCCATACAATATGTCAATTGTCAATGCCAGATTTGAAGCGGGAAGATCACATGTTACCGAGCTAGGTTGGGTGAAACCCTCGCTAAATAACAGCAAACACGAAACATCCTCCATGTTGCCGCCTTCATGCCTCACTTCTAAGGTTTTCAACAACTTTTCCAGTTTGGGTAAACACTCGCTTGATTTGGATAACTCTCTGACCATGAAGAGGAAAGCTGAGAACGATGATCCAGCTCCTGAACCTCAATCTCCAAAATCCAAGAGACGCGCGATAGAAGATACCAGCAGTAGAGACTACTTTCGGCAAGGACTTTTCAACCAGGTCAGATCTGATGAATATCGACGGCTTTACGCCAACTCCAAACCGTAAGCAGTTCCGCAAAGATTCAAACACTTATGAACTCACGCTTGAAAGCTATAAACATGGGGTGATACCAAACCTCATCACTCCCGATCTCCTCCGTCATGTCCGTTCAGAAATTCAGGAACATCTTTCCTTCACCCCAAAGGAGACGGACATTTACAAGATCCACCAATCAGGGGATCTTGCCAATCTTGATGGCCTGGATGATTCTGCGCTGAAGCTCTTGCCTTCTTTGCTAACCCTTCGCAATGCTCTGTATTCCGCAATTTTCCGAGACTATCTCTCAAAAATCACTGGTGCTGGTGCGCTCTCAGGGAAAAAGACAGACATGGCTATAAATGTCTACACCCCTGGCTGCCACTTGTTGTGTCATGACGATGTCATTGGAAGTAGGAGGGTGAGCTACATCTTGTACCTAACTGATCCCGACAAACTGTGGAAGGAAGAATGGGGTGGTGCGCTTCGCTTGTACCCTACTCAAGACTTTACCGGCAAGGATGGGCAGATAGTCAAGATCCCAAGCCCAGACTCTAGTGTGTCGATACCACCAGCCTTCAACCAATTGGGCTTCTTCGCCGTACAGCCAGGCCAAAGCTTCCATGATGTAGAAGAGGTTTATGCGAAACAGGGAGAGCAGGAAGCAAGCGACGAGGATAGAGTACGAATGGCAATCAGTGGCTGGTACCACATCCCTCAGGAAGGCGAAGAGGGCTATGTCGAAGGTCTGGAGGAGAAGTTGGCTGAAAGTAGCAGCCTCATGCAGTTGCAAGGCAAAGGAGACGAATTCGACCTACCCGTGTCGAGAACGAGTCCGTATGAGGATGTGGAAGATGATCAGATGCTCTCAGAAGAAGATCTCGACTTTCTCCTCAGATACATGGCACCGACTTACTTGACCCCCGATACTCTGGAATCCATTTCAGACAGTTTCAAAGAAGAATTCTCTCTACTCCTCGACACTTTTCTATCCAAAAGATTCTCCGACTCCCTACGTACATACATTAGCAATGAGGAACAGTCCTCCCTTCCTCCGACGGCCCCTAAGATTGAATCGACCACCTCCTGGACCGTCGCCACCCCGCCCCACAAACACCGCTTTCTTTTCCAGAAACAACGCGATCAGCGCCCTGCTGATACCGTCACAACTCCTGTCCAAGATCTCCTTGAGAACCTCCTCCCCTCTGTCCCGTTCAAGAAATGGCTCCAACTAGCCACGGGTCAAACCCTCACCTCGCACGATGGTCTCGCCCGCCGCTTCCGAAAAGGTAAAGACTACACACTTGCTACAAGCTACAACGAAGCCGAGCCCCGGCTGGAAATCATCCTCAACATCACCCCAACCTCGCACTGGGGTGGCGACGAGGCTACGCAGGGAGGCAACGACAATCCTGAGCAGGATGGCGCGGCCGTAGGTGGATACATTGCCTACATGGCTGCCGACGAGGATGAAGGTGACCCCGAAGACGGTGGTAGCGATCACGGTGTCGGGATACCACCGACACTCCAGTCCACCGGCGCCAGCGCATCCTTTGCTCCGAAGAAAAAAGTCAAGTCCGACCCTGCAGTGTACAAAATGTCTGATTTCGAAGAAGGCGAGGGCTTGCTCTTTAGCATGCCGGCTGGATGGAACCGATTAGGCATAGTCATGCGAGATGCAGGGACCATGCGGTTTGTGAAATACATTAGCCGGAGCGCAAAGGGAGATCGGTGGGATGTTGTGGGGGAGTTTGGGGTTACGGAGGAAGAAGGAGGTGATGACGAGGATGGCGGTGAAGGGGCGGGTGGGGAAGTGGAAACTAGTCAGGAAGCCGGCTGTGAGCAAGGAGAAGACGACCCAATCCCAAGCGAGGAGGAAGAGGAAGAGGAAGAGGAAGAAGAAGAAGAAGTGGAAGACGAAGAGGACGAAGGATCCCCAGCCCCAGAAGACAAGCCCGTAGAAACACCCCAAGAATACGCCCGGAGAATGGCAGGCGGCCGCTCGCCGTTGATGAAGGGGAAACACGATAGGATCTTCAAGGATATGCAGCCGGAACGTAATATTGATGACGACGACGACGACGATGAGGATGATGATTGAGCGTGTGAAGAGAGGAGGATGAGCAAGGGTATAGTGCTGGGGGCGCCTACAGCCATTCCCACATCATACATGTTGAGATAGCATTCCATACAACGGCCTCGAGCTCTCTAGCACTTTGATGACGATATGCAACGTCACAAGACGACGATAGTTTACATGACGAGTAATGCCATCTTCGAGGTCCCGACCACACAAACCCCTTCATCTTCCCTCCCTTCCTTCACAAACCTTCGGCCCTCGGGCCTTTTGAAAATCCAACAGATTGGGCTTGTGAATTCATTCTATGCATGCCGATTGCTTTCTTCTATCCATGCATGGCACATACATAACCAAAATGCCTGCCTTGTTGCCAGCCACTGCGATCGTTCGTTTGCAGCGACCCCAAGTGCTCTTTCTTCAACATCAAAGGCCCACCACTGTTATTGTCGCGAATGTGCTCGTTCACCCAGATGCTTCTCGAACAGCCCTCTACTCTTTCACCTGCGGGGATTGCGATTGATCGAACCTTTGTGCGTTTCGGGAGCTTTATAGTAGTATTAAAAGTCTATGAAGCGTTGCTACTGACTGCTGTGAATGCGATTGATGCTTTGTCAATTCGGAAGCACTTGGCCAGCACTTGCGGTCACCGGTTCATGCAATGCAGTTCTGCTGTTGCGATTGTGACCGGGACTTTGTTCACGAGCATGCTCTCCTGCAGCACTTGGCAGACACAATGTTGGAATACGAGGTCATATGGGGCATAGAGTATATTGTATATGGGGTTGAAGCTATCTAGAAACTCCGGAGGAAGGAAAAGGTGGAAGGAAGGTCAAATACCCTGAATCCCCTGAATCCACTAGCGCCGGATGAATGCGGAGATTACCAACCAAATCACACCTGAAATTCCAACACACAATTCACAAACCCCGCACCAAACCCAAGGTCTCGTTCTTCAGACTCTTCACTTGAGTATGCGAGCAGTGCGAACGAGAGTTTAGAGACGAGAAGGGGCTGGAGCAGCACCGGCTGTCTGTCATTCACAAATCTCTCAGCAACATCAAATGCATTGCGGATAGACGGTGCAAGAAGCAATTTGCTTCTCCTTCCGCGTGGTTTCACCATCTTGAAAGCGGAGCTTGTCCCTCGAAAATGACGAGGGACAAACTGCACTCGGCTGTTCAATCGAGCGACGTCAATCGACTCATCACCGAAGGCAGCATTCAAGAATATACAGCTTTGATGGGGCCAGCTGTGTCCGGGACGACGTCGATAACAGAGAGTGTCATCTTCACACCTATCACTGACGAGAGCTTCGGCGGGTTTCGATCTCCACCCGACACCTGGGAACTTCAGTCGGGAATGCTTACCCCCAATTCCGGAAGCTCTCAACCTTTATTGAAGGATTCATCTCTTGCGATGAGGCTGACATGTCCGCTTTGCCCTTTTGGTCGAAAGTCTTTCAAAAGTCTTGAAGCCCTGAGAAATCATCTATCGTCCCCGGCTCATTCACCAAAAGTGTTCCATTGTCCCCTCTATTTTGCAGGATTGGAAGATGATAGAAAAGTGTCCCAATTGATGAGGTACTTCTCGACACTGAGTGGCTCAATGCAACATCTCGAGAGTGGCGCATGCCAAGGGGGCCGTGCAACTTTTCGAAAGACGGTGGAATATATCGAACACAACCTTGGGAAGACGCGACTGCGGAAATTGCGTTTGCTGGATTAGTACGGCAGACGATCGTGAAGAACCGAGGACGTATCGCTCTAAGGTGGGATGAAGGTGTGGGATAGAGGTAGTCCTGCACTCAGGATGCAATCGTGTTGTCAGTCGGGAATTCGGTTTCTTATACGATAACGTAAATCGCTCAACAATTCTCTTGTCCACACCGGTCCCGCTTACTATCCAGTGAGAGATTATGCTTTCATCAGGCCATTTTGTTGGTGAAGCAATGAACGACCTCCGCTTTGGATCTCCAGCATTCAGTTCCATGCCATTTGCATGAATGCCCAGGGTAGAGCTCTATTCTCGTTGAGATGGCCCGCGCCAGTGTTCACAAATCCGATCCAAATCGAACCACATCGGCTACTGTATATAGTACCTTTCGATCTCCAACTCGCTGGGCCTTGCTGTACCTTCCCGAAATTGCACCTGGGGATGCAGGTTGCGCGGTGGTGGTGTGTACCGGCGCATCCCGGTCTGCGTTGGCTGCTCCGCGAACGGCCAAGCTTTGATCCACTCTGCTCTTTGCGTGTTGTTCTTTGTCTCACGAACCAAGAAGTGTTCAAGACAGCTCTCCAGCCTCGCTTTCGTAAATTCATAGCTGGCGTGGTTAACCCAACCGTCCCAACCTCTGTATGCTCCTAGATGCTCAAGAACAGCTTCCATAAGCTCGACCCCTCTGATCCACAGTGCTTCATGCTCACGCTGAAGAGTCTTCTCCTGCGCTGAGAAGACGAGCGGGCAAGGCATAGAAGGCCGGCCATCGGGCCTCGGTCCAACGATATTCAGCCACTCTCTCTCTACGGCCATAAGCATTCCATTGACAATCGGTTCGCCATCGCTGAAAAGCGAGCCAGCCAAAGCAGTAATTTTGCAAGCTAGCGTCTCGCGGTATTGCAACGCGCGGAAGATATTCTCGTTTCGTTGACGCAATTCGACCTCGTAGAGTTTGTAGAGCGACTGTGCGGACCTCAACATCTTTGCTTCTTTCTGTTCATCGGCGCTCAACTCGTCAAAGTTCTCTGGAAGCTCAATACGACCAAGCCCTTCAGGGATAGGACCATTGAATTCGATGAGTGCTGGGTGCCGAGCTTGGAGGGAAAAAGGGCTTAGGTGGACGGATTGCCAGTCGATAATACCCACTATCTCAGTTGGCTTTTCTGGGTTCACAAATATGTTATTCGCATGCAAATCGCTGTGCCACATTATTGAGGCTCGGAATGATTCCTCCTTTGGTAAAAGATGTTTTGCCACTTTCAGGTAGTTAGTTAGGGCCGACAACTTGGAGGTCGGAGTTGGTAGATATTGTCCGGGGCCATAAAAAAGACCTTGCGGCCTAGGGAATTCTTGGAGTGCCATGATACATGCAATCTCGCGACGTGCTGTGGCCATAGCGTAGTCCTCAGCGGTGCGCCCTTGGAGCAGGCTTGTCAGCGATATAGAATTGACTTGAGAGGAAGTTGGAAAGTTTTCATACAAGGTCCGCGATCCATTTGGACAGTTCCACGCCCCTCATCGAAGAACATTCGATTGTTCGTGGGGCCTATGGCGAATCGAGAGCATTGTATCTCCGTCCCATCTTCATTCACGCACAGTGTTTCATCGCCAGAAACCTTCGGAACATCATCCGCGTAGTACAAACTTCCAAACGAGGTAAACCTAGTTGCAGTGAATGACTTCTCAATCCCAACCAGTTGCTTTACGATCTCATATTTCTGTCGGCCCGTAATATCTTCCCATACATTCTCGAGCTCGATACCAGGCACCTTTTCCATGATTATGTACTCGGCGTTGACTGGGTTCTCTTCCCGCCGGGAGCTCCATACGAATACTTTAGGAGCCGGTATTTTCAGAACATTTCTTACCTGCGAGCATTTTATTAGCTACCGTCGCTGGACAAAGTAAAGAAGAGTTGCGGACAAAGTCCATTGTGGCGACCTCACTGGCGGTGGTGAAATGGGGACGTCCAGTATTAGGATTTGGAACCTTTGCAATGACTTCGTTCCCATCGTTCATGGTTAGAAGGAAGGTTTTATTGAAATTGCCTTCTGGAACCTTCTTGATCTCAACGCACGAGGAGGCTCCTATCGATCCAGCAGCGATTTGTGCCAGTTCTGCCATGTTAAATTGAACATAACGACGAGAGAGTTGTGCTGGTTCATCCCAGAGCCATCGCCCGGATGTATATCGAGAGAAGGACTCTTTATCGCCATCTATAATGATCAACAGGGCTGTTTTCTCAATGCTTGAGTTTAACTTCTACTGACCTTGAATCAGTGGCTCGTTTGATCCCATCTGAGCTTGGGCAGAAAAGTTGCGACTATTGCTCTTCAACTGACAGGAACCTGTCGAAGCCGCCCCTGCGTGGTGTGAAACAGCGTTTTCCAAGCAGAACCGAAATTCCTCAAACCCTTCGAAATACTGCGCGCTTGACTGAAAGGAACGTGTAGGACAGACGTCATGTTCAGTGATGAACGTGTTCGGTTTTCAAATGAGCTGGAAGGAAAAACGCCCTTGAAGGCGGGAAGTTGTAACTCTCAACTAGCAATGAAACGTTTTCATATTAGATTGATATTGAATACTTGAACGATGTTTGTCTTAATACAGATTTAATGTTAAAATCGAGACGGTATAGAAAATAATTTTAATGAAATCAACCCTAATTTTTTCAAACTCTAGATTATTTCGAAACCTGCTTGTGAACCGGTTTTAAGACTGAACATAAATGTCGAACTTCGTATTTCTTTCACAGCGAGATTAACGTTCGATTTAACAGACCATATGTGACCTACCCAGTGCTTCTTCATATGCCATATGAAGCACTGGGGGGGGCAGTGGGGTTGATTCTACAAATCTGATTCTTATTTTGCACTTTTTGAAGATTCGCTAGAATAATTTTGATGCCGGGCTCTCGGCAAATTCCAAAAAACCGACCCCCTCGACCCCTCGGACAACAGGTTTCGCATACAACGATATATAACAACTGATAGATGATGCAAAAGCGATTGGATTTTCTGGATTTTCATGCCATCTTGAAGCGTTGATTGAGCTGTAGATATTGAGCTGCTTTAGCTAGAATTCCTGTCGAGGGCAGCGTGGGGCTGGCGGGACTTTTGGTGTCGCTCTTCGTACGGGAATGCCTGCTATCAGAATGACTATCATACCTAACTTCATCTTTCTATCAGCCTTGCTGCCAGCCTTTCTACCCATCTTCTCCCTCTCTACCTTCCTATTCAGCTTCCTACACGCGTCAGTTAGATTCGCAACATGTGTCGAGCAGTGGTCAGAATAGTGCTTCGAACAGTGCTTCAGAAGCAAAACATTAAAACATCATTCATATGCTCGTCAAATCGGCTTCGTGTATGCTCGCTGATCAAGCATCGGGTTCGCTTCATAGTAGTCAAATGAAAAGTTTAACTTCAGATAGACTTTGTAGCCAAGCATCAATTTGCTTTGTATTCAAGCATTTAATTATGTTTCCTACCAACCACTCTATCTGCTCAGCTATCTACTCATCTATTCACATGATTTTCTACATGACTCTCTACATGGCTTCTTATCAGCACTTGTTTCATATATATATTAGCTCCCCTATATCTTATTGATAGTATAAATATGTCACTGGGTTCCCTCATTGATACCCGGCCCCACCACTAGACCCACCGCCTCATAGGTCAGAGCTCAACCCGTTGCGCGGCGTACGAAGCTAATCGCGCGGTCGCATTTCTGCCGAGCGGTCGCGTTCGCTTTCGCTTTCCTGCCGAGCGAAGAATGTAGGTCGCGAGACCCATACTTGAGGTGACGCGACCATGCCGATCATTCGAAGCTAATACCCACGCTAACACGCGACCTCATACATAAATTTCATGATCGCACAAACCTTTACTCTTACAATTCACAAATCATCAATAATTCATTAATCATTTCAATCAATGTCTTCAATAAAAGAAACTGAGACATACGTTGCATATCAGACCTTGAAAACAAGGTCAGATTGACACTCAGCATGAGTTAAAAATGAAGTGAGTAAAGCTTTCACTGTGACATGAATTAATTTCAAATTAATTCTGAATTAATTTAAGTTATCTTTATATTTCTGAATTTCTGAATGAAAAGAAAAATAGATTGATCATTTACTGATATGTGATTAATCATTGATTAATCACAATGATTGAAGAAAGAGTTGATAAAAATAGAAAGAATTAATCAATGATTAATATGATACTAATTGTTGATTGATATTGAATTAATAGCAGAGAAAAATTATCATCATGTCAAAGAAGATATTTTGTCGATATCAAGATGAAGATAATAGCATTTGTAAGAATAAGATAAGTGATTTATCAATCTTGAATTAATAGATTATTGATAATTCATCAATTCACAGCGAAAGCATACATCAATAAGTAATTTACACAAGTATGTGAATAAGCATGAAGAGAATGTTGTGATTACTATGATAACAGATGACATCAGACAAGCAAACTTTGACATCTACGTTCATAAGTAATATATGATTAATATGTGATTGATCAATCATTGATCAATCATTGATATAGAAAACTTCAAGCGTCTGATATATGAATCAGTATCAGACACATCTGAGAAGAACATAGCTGATATTGCTGAAATTGCTGAAACTGCTGAAGCTTCAACTTCTTCTGTTTTGATGCTTGAAGAAGTCAAGCAAAAAAAAAAAAACTTTCTCAAGTTTTGTGTAAGAAGAATAACATAATAAACTATTAATCATGAATTGATCACAAATTGATAGTTTATTAATCTCAGATTGTCACGATTCTAGTCTTGTCAGACTCAGTCTTCTAGTCTTGTCAGATCTATTCTCGCTTCGTTATCTTGACTAGTTTCTATTAAGTCTAGCGTCGACTGAGAAACACACATATGTAGTCAGCTTCTTTTCTGTAGCTATCTTTCTTTCTTAGCATTTATCTTCTAGTTAAATGGCACTCATATTGACTCGCTCTATGCTGATTTCTAACATTAGATAAATGTTCATCATCTACTACTCTGCTATCAATGAATAGATGATATGAAACAATCTATTCAGTAAGAAAAATTTGCAAGAGATTCTTCAAATTTGCATCATCATTTTAGATTGCAAGAAATTCTTCGATTCTACACTCATTTTCATCATTCTATTCGCAAGAAATTCTTTGAATAAAGCACTTAGTTATTATCTGAAATTCACAAGAGCTTCTTTGAATTTTCACTCATCAAAACATCAATTTCTCATCTATTCTTACCTTAATAACTTCTACCTTCTCTCATCATGACACACAACGTTGAGTCAGTTAAGTTTCAAACAGCTCGTCTGCTTAGAAGCACTGTCAATAGAAGAGTCTCACTTCTACTCATCGATGTCTCAGTCGAGATTGAAGAAGCTACAACATCATGAGACATAAAGAACAAGAAACAATTGTGTCAATGAGTTGCAAATCAGCTCGATCAGATTATCGATATGCTGAATGAGCTTCGAAGTCAGCGAGATCTGACTCTACAGCTCAACGAGCACTGAATTCTCGTACAAGACGATCACAAAAAGAGAGCAAAACAACTAGAAGTCGCTTTTGAAAAGAATGATGAGCTAGAAGAAAAGATCAATCAGCTACAAAGTGAGCGATTGAACTTCAAAACGAAACAACGTTAAGCTGATAGATCTATGTCTCGTCAAGAGACTCAGTCAATCGAGCATCGAGTCAATCAGAAAGAGACTTTATCGACTTCTGAAGTTGATCAACGTTTTCGAAGCTCACAAGAGTCATTCACTCTATTCGATAATGAAAATGATCATCACAAGTCAATCAAATTTTCGAATTTATCTATCTTCATCGACACAGATGAATCTACTTGAAAGAGCTGAATCATCAAGATATTTGATAAGCTTGACGTCAACGCAAATCATTATTCTATCGAAAAGCTTCGTATCATCTATGTGACATTCAGACTAAATGACGATGCTGACGAGCAGATCTATGCAAAGCATCGTATCGATGCTTTCTCACTCTATCTATCACTAACGAAACTGTTGAAACATTTGAACGAAATATATGATGATCAGAATAGAAATCGAAAGTGTCGCTGTGAATACAATGCGTTGAAGCAAAGCAATAAGTCGTTCAGCTTCTTCTACTTTGAATTCATAAAGATATTCAGCTTTCTTGACTATGATGATTGAACTTTGATGAATGATCTACAGAATAAAATCAACAATCATCTTCAGAACGTGTTATCAGTTTGTCTCATAGAGTTTAGCTCACTTGATAAGCTCAAGACTTTTCTTCAAAGAGTGAATAATAAACAATGAGTCAATTATCAGCTACATGATGAGCAATGAACAGTCAAATTGATAGCAGTTTCGAAAAAACGTTTTGTTCATTCGTTGACATCAATCTCGACTACTAGTTATGTTTGACTCGCTACTTTTTTCATTCTCGAACCTGAATGATCAAGAATGTCAATCATCTGCTTCAACTGCAAAGTATCGAATCATCTTTCAAAGAACTGCTCTCAGCTGAAGACTAGTACTTCAACATCTCGTGCATTCATTTCTCGTCTCAATGAGATCATCATGTCAAAAGAAGAGAAGAAATTATTTACAGAGAAATTGAAGAATGAGGCAAAAAACTAGTGACTTTCATCAAAGACGTGATGAAAGATGTGTTAATTTCTTCAACAATGAGCAGCTTAAATGATCTTTTTGCTTCGAAATCTTTGACTACTGAATGTGTATTATCTAGTAATGAAATTAGTTACTCATTAAAGTCATTGATTGACACTGAAGCAGCTGACTATTCGTTCATTGATGAATTAATCGCGCAGAATGTTTGTGATCATTTGCAAATCAAATCATTATCTTTAATCAAGCTCAAGTCAATAAGGAAATTCGATGATCATTATGCAAAAAAGCTCATTACTCATGCAATTTATTTAAATCTGACTGTTCAAGATCATATGAAACGTTTCATCTTTATGCTGATTACTCGATTGAGTCAGCATCAGATGATTCTTGAAAAAACATGAATGAATAAGATTGAGATAACGATTGATATGAGAAACGATCGTCTTCAATTTTCTGATTCAAAGACTCATATTGATGCTAGCTCAATCTTTCTTTCTGTCATCAAGAAAATCGCGATAGAACAGAAGAGTTCAATCTCTACTCAAATACTAAAGAGATTTATTCTTTCTGTCATCACTTGACTCAGCGAAAAGTCATCTTAATTCAGTAAAATCGTGAAATCATCTAATTCAGTCAACTTCACTTCATCTTTCAATTTAATAAGCATAGCAATGATAGAGACTGCAGCATATAAATCACTAGTCAAACGATTGAATGTGACTACTTTCGCGATCATCATCACGAAAATCGATCAACTTCTAAAAACAGCTAGAAATAAACTTGAAGATGTAAATCTACAAGAGTTTTCACATGAAGAGATCTTGAAAGAAGTCAAAGCTAAGCTTTCTTCGAAATATCATGACTATCTAGATGTGTTTGATCGAGCTATAACTGATCAACTACTTTCTCATCGTCTCTATGATCACAAAATCGAGTTAACAGACGAGAGAATATCTTCTCGAAGTCATCTCTATCATATGTCTGATTACAAGCTTCAAAAGATGAAGAATTATCTGATTAAACATCTGAATAAGAGCTTTATATCTTTCAGCTCGATCTCATACGCTTCGCTCATACTATTCATTGAAAAGAAAGACAATAGTCTGCGTTTCTGCATTGATTATAGAAAGCTCAATGCTTTGATCAAACGAGATCGCTATCTCTTATCGCTAATAAACGAAACTCTCGCTCGTATTCAAGATAGCAAGTATCTGACTCGATTGAATATAATAGTCATCTTCAACAAACTACGCATGCATTCAAGAAGCGAAGATTTGACTATCTTTATTATCTCTTTTGACTTTTACAAATATCACGTGATGTCTTTTGAATTAACTAACGACTCGACTTTCTATCAACATTATATGAACGACGTGCTGTTTGATTATCTACATCAGTTTTGTCAGATTTATCTAGATGACATTATCATTTACAGCAAAACACTGAAGAAACATAAGAAATACGTACGACTAGTTCTACATAGACTATGAGAGATCAATCTACAGATGAATATAAACAAATACAAGTTTCATGTTCAAGAGATCAGCTTTTTAGAACTATTGCTATTCATTGAGAAACTAAAGATGAATCTCAGAAAAGTACAAGCAGTAGTTGAATGATCTATCTCTACAAATCTCACTCAGATGCAGTTCTTCGTCAACTTCTGCAATTTCTATCAACGTTTTATAAAGAACTTTTCGAAGATTGTTCATCTTCTGATTCAACTAATTCAAAAAGAAGTGATATTTGAATGAGATCAAGCTTGTCAAACGATCTTTGATCACATGAAGAAATGAATGACTGAAGTCTCTATTCTTCGTCATTTTGATCAGAATAGAAAGACTATTCTTGAAACAGACTCATTCAACTACGTCAATGATGACATACTTTCTCAGTATGATGACGAAGAAACATTGCATTCAATGATCTACTACAGCAAGAATCTGAGTCTCGCTGAGTGCAATTACAAGATCTATGACAAGAAACTACTAGCAATCATTCGTGTCTTCAAGCATTGATGATCTGAGCTGAAATTGACTGAGTTACTCATAAAAATGTTCATTGATCATCAAGCTTTAACATCATTAATGAAAGATAAAGAGCTAAGTAGATGTTAAATGCGTTGAGTACAAAAGCTCGTTGACTTCAACTTCAAAATCATGTATCGCTCAGACAAATAAAACATCAAAGTCGATGCATTGACTCGTTGAGTCGATTCAGTTTCTAGAAGTTCAGAAGATGAGCATATTCGCTATCAATGAATCACTATTCTAACTTCAAATCGAATGAAAATTGCTGATCTAGAGAAGAACATCAGTGAATCAATCTATAAACAGATTCTTGAGATTAATGAAATTGACGAGAATTGTACGCTACTTCGCGAAGCAATAGCAAAAGACGAGACACAATATAAAGATATCAAATTGAAGAATTGTTGAACTCAGAATGAAATCTTGTATCATGATAGTCAGCTATGAGTCTCGTTCAACGAGCTTCTACAAATGAATCTGATTCGTGAGATACACGATCAATCGTCAATTGATCATTCTGATATTCTTAGAACTGTGAAAGTCATAAAGCGAAACTACTATTGATCATTCATGCAAAAAACGATAGATTGATATATTCGAAACTGCTATATCTGTCAACGCTCAAAGACATCTAGAGATAAATCAAACGACTTGCTTCAATCTCTATCAATATCTGAACAGCGATGACAAGACATAGCAATGAACTTCATTATTGATCTATTTGATTCAAGCGAATACAACACTATTCTGATGATCATCTGCAGATTGTCAAAGAAAAGACATTATATTTCTTGCATCACTGATGATGAAGATATCACTGTCAAAAAGACAGCTGAAATGCTGATTCAATGAGTATATTGAACTCATGATTTATCAAGCTTCATAGTATCTGATCGAGATTCGCAATTCATTTCTATACTATAAAAGTTTCTTTGCAAATGACTGAGCATTTCTCTTCAATTGTTCATCGTCTATCATCTTCAGATCAATGATCAAAGCGAACGAGCAAATCAGAACATCAAGCGATATCTTTGATTCTTCTGTTCGTATATGCAGAACGACTGATTTAAGTGACTGCTTATGATCGAGTTTGTCAACAATAACATCTTGTCATCAGTCATCTTCTTGACTCTCTTCTTCATGAACAAGAACTTTCATTCTCGTATAAGCTTTGACTCTGACATCATTGAGTATGAAAGCATTCGTGAACGCTTACAAGTCGATCGAGTCAAGAATATATCTGAACAAATGAACAAGACATTGATCTTCGCTCGTGAAGCTCTGATCAAAACACGAGAACAAATGATGAATCAAGCTAACAAGCATAGAAAGAAGATCAATTACAAGATCAAATCAAAGATGTTTCTGAATGAAAGAAACATTGTTACAGCGAGATCTTTCAAGAAGTTAGATGACAAAATGCTCGAATCTTTCATCAATCTAGATCTCGTTGACTCTTCATATAAACTGAAATTATCAGAGTCTATGCATGTTCATGATGTATTTTATTCTGATCTGCTTCGCTCTGTTGTCAACGATTTCTTGCCTGATCAAAAGAACGAACCCTCAGATTCAATAGTGATAAACGACGAAGATGAGTGAAAAATCGATGATATATTGAATTTTCGTCGATATCGAAGATGACTTCAGTATAGAGTCAAATGAAAGAGCTATGACAATGATCTCAATTGATACAACGCTGATGACGACGAATTTATGAACACTCAGAAGATCATTGATGATTTTCATATTTGATACTTGAACAAATCGCGCTAATCAATTGAGTTGAGCAGAAAATACATTCATGCAAACATGAATCGTCAAAGAAAAAAAGTAATGTCACGATTCTAGTCTTGTCAGACTCAATCTTCTAGTCTTGTCAGATTTATTCTCACTTCATCATCTTGACTAGTCTCTATTGAGTCTAGCGTCGACTGAGAAACATACATATGTAATCAGCTTCTTTTCTGTAGCTATCTTTCTTTCTTAGCATTTATCTTCTAGTTAAATGATACTCATATTGACTCGCTCTATGCTGATCTCTAACACAGATTAACAAGATTGTAATTCATTTGAAATTGAAAATGAAAAAAGCTGTTGCAATCATGCACTTCAAGTTAGTTTAACATAAATCATGTCAGACTATCATAGACTAGTATAAAGCTGATGTTGACACGCTAGCGATCTAGCGTGTTTTTATAAGTAAAACTCATGATGTGTTGCATCTTCTTTCTTCTTCAGCTTTAAACTTTTAGTTAGAATACACTTATATGATTCGCTTTATGCAGATTCATAACATTAGTTCAAAACTCATTAATCTTGCTATTGATGTGTAAATAATATAAAAACAAGCTACATCACTTAAACTTGAATCAGAATTGAAATCAGAAAATTAAACTCAAAAGACTTATTAGAAATCAAGAAATTTCTAGAACAGAACAGAAGAACATGAACATGTTGCTTTAAATTAACTCTTTACTGAGCTTGTTATTAAAACAGAAGAACAGAAGAACATGAACATATTGTTCTAGAACTGAAATCAGAAATTTCAGTTGAATCTCAATCAGCAATTTTCTATTTACATAATGATTAAAAGCACAGAATTAAAATCAGAATCAGTAAGCATGATTTACTACAAACTTCAAGATGCTGAAAGAAAATCACTTCTATCACAGAATTGAACAGCATCAGAAGAAAAAAACATGAATGCATCGTTGAATATTGAAGAAAAAAACATGAACATGTTGTTCTTTAATTATGAAATGATCAAGATCAGCATCAGCACTGAACTGAATGCTTGAATAAGTATTCATGAAGCAGATGATCTGTTGAAACTGTGTCTAGATCATTCAATCAAAGAGACTCAAGACTAATATGTATGTATTGCTCTTTAAAGATAGCTATAACAAGACATTAAGAATACAGAAGAGAAAGAGTGCAAGCTCTTCTATAAATAATGACTTGAGACTGTGCTAGACTTGATACAAATGTGATGTAATATGTCAGATGTGTTTATTTAAAAGAATGATGAAAGAAATGAATGAAGAAAGTGCTGAACAATGAGAAGAAGTGCTGAGAATGACTCAAAGAGTTCAATAGAGATGCGCTAAATTCAAACTAGATATAGCATCATCTAAACTTTGATTGATTCAGACATGTTTGTAACATTACTTTTCTCTTTGAACATTCATGTTTGCATAAATAGAAAAGAAATAAAAGCAAAAAATTCATCGTGTTTTCAATTTAGTGCAACTTATTCAAGTATAACTTGTGAAATTCATTCAGAACTTTCTTCAAGTCATCAAATTTTTCTTTATCAACATAGTATCATTTGTCATCATGATTTATCTTGATTCATTTGATCTTGTATTGTAGTCTTTCTTTATATCGTCTGAAGTTCAATATATCATCTACTTTTCAGTGCTTTTCATTCTCTTCAATGATCATCGATCTAAAGAACTCAGAATGTTATTTCAATAAAAGATCATTTGATGAAGATTGTAAATACTTGAAACTGAACACTGAATGTATATGCTTCATGCTTCTAAATAGCTGAAGACGATAGAAGATCTCAACTTTGACTGTGATTGAATAGAGATCAAGCTGCTTGTCTTTCAAATCTTTGCATGATCTAGTGATTTTGATGTTTTCGAAGACTAATCAAACTTGATCATTTACTTCATAAATGATATCTCATCTATGCTTGTTCATCTGAGCTTCAATGATCTGCTTGATCTTTTTCAATTGTTGATGATCAAAGATAAGAAGTTCGCTCATTCAAATGACAATGTCATCGATCTTTCTAGCTTCAATACGTTGACGAGTCATTTCATAATTAGTTGTATTTGAATTGAAACTCATTCAAGAGTGAAAGTCTTTATTGAAGTAGAAAAAAGTCATCAAGATAGTTGAGAATGTATTGAAATTATCACTGAATTTCATCATTGAAAGTCATTTAGCTCAGTCATTCTGCATGTAATTGCAGTAGATTTGAAGTTTGCATTCAACATCTTGATTAGCTCGTTTCAACTGATCATCAATTTTTAAATGATAGACTGTTGATAAATTGACTTTGATCTTCAATTGTTTACAAAAACTTTGTCACATGATCAATATGAACTGAAAGTCTCTATTTGAAACGATAGAACTGAATAGATCATGATGTCAATAAACGTTTCATAGCATGATTCATACTGTTTCTTTAATTGAGATGTCATTGTCTCTTCAATGACAAAAAACATAGTGATGTTCTTTGAAGAGACAACATATGATCATGCAAATGATGTTATAGTTTTTCAATAGAAGTAACTCAGTAATGAAGTTCATAGTTATATCTTGTCAACGCTGCTGAGAGATCAATAGAGACTGAAGCAAATCATTTGTATCATCTTGAGATGCTTTGCTTCGCTGATAAACATGACAGTTTCAAATGTATTGTTGAATAGTTGCTCAATGATCTGATCAATAGTAGAAGTGTTGAACTAAATCAATCATTCATCTAATGTCAGAGTGCAAGATTGATGATTGATCGTGAATCTTTCAAAGCAATTTCGTATGCATTTGTTTCAACACTCATAGTAGATTCTTTTTAAATAAAACATTGTCAATGATTTGACAATTTTTTAGCTTCATGTCATGAAGCTTTAGTTCATCTTTGTTCATAGTTTGTCGATACTCATTGCATAGTTCATTCTTCTGATTAACTAGATGTACGCGTTGATAGAGATTAGTCTCGTATTCAGATTTGATTTCGAACTCAATCAATAGAACGTCTATTTGATTCGAGATCAGTATAGTCTGAAAACGATCATTTATTTCTTTAGCTGATTCAAAACTATCGATCATCGACATTCTAGTTAAAGCATTGACTTTAATGTTTATTTTGTCTGATCGAAAGATAATCTGAAAGTTAAACTTCGATAGAATATTCAGATAGTTTGCTTGTCGTTGAGTCAGCTGTTTGTTTTTCATAAAGATCTTCAAAGTCTGATGATCAGTAAACATCTGAATAAATAGCTCAGTATCTTCTAGTTCAAGTCGTCAATGTTCAAAGCATCGAATGATAGCTAGCAATTTCTTGTCATAGATGTGATAATTGCATTCAGCTGAAATCATGCTCTTGCTATAGAAGACTATTGAGTGAAGCACACTCTCATCATCATACTGAGATAGTATGTCGTCTTTTACATAGTTGAATGCATCGATTTTCAAAATAGCTTGACGTTTGACATTGAAATGACGTAGAACTGAGATCAAGCTGATCTGCTTCTTTAAATTGTTAAAGACTTCAATGCAAACTTTGTTTCAAACAAAAGACATGTTTTTTCAAGTCAGCTGAATGAATGACTTAACTAGTTTTGAAAAGTTCTTGATGAAGCATTGATAGAAATTGACGAAGTCAACAAAGTCTTGTATCTCTTTTAGATTAGTAAATGTAGCTCAATTGACTATAGCTTTCACTTTAATAAAGTTTATGCAAAGATCTTGTTCTGATATTATGACTTCTAAGAAGACTGTTTCTTTTACATTGAATTTGCACTTTCAAATATTTATCTGCAGATCAGCGTTTTGTAAATGATCTAGTATCTGTTACGAAGCGTGTCGACATTGAATAGAGTCTAGTCAATAGACTCTAGAGATTTCGATATGTGAACAAGAAACAACGATGTTTCAAATCGAAATATGCTGAAACATTTCATCTATTCGAGCTTTAGCAAATCGACTACTTCGTTTCTTTGTTCGCTCTACTATAGATACAGCTCGAAAGTGTCTTCTTTCTTCTGTATTCTTAGTTTTCTAGTTATAGCTATCTTTATTGATCAAACATTTTATTCAGCTACGCACTATCTCGCTGCAATGTGATTAGATTCTAGACATGATCTCAACAGTATCATCTTGACATGTTGTTTATGCTTCTTTTGAATCTTGCTGTATATGAGAATGTCATCTAAATAAGCTTGACAAAAGTCATTTAGAAAGTTTCATAAAACATCATTCATATATTGCTGAAACAAGATTGAATCATTTGTTAATTTGAATGATAAAATCTTTGATTTGTACACTTTTAAAGCGATAATGAAGATTGTATAGTTCTCACTATCAAGATGCATACGAAGTTTGTTGAAAGCGAAACTTATATTCAGTTGAGTCAGATGCTTGCAGTCAACGATTTTGTCAATCATCTCATCTATGAGCGATAGAGAGTAGCGATTTCTTTTGATAATGACATTGAGCTTTCGATAGTCGACGCAGAAGCAAACATCATCATTGATCTTCAGAGCGAATAAAACGAGTGAGAAATATGAGATCTTGCTAGAAGTAATAAAACTCTTTGACAGATTTTCGTTCAAATATTCTTTGATCTTCTGAAGCTTGTAGAGTGACATTCGATAAGCTCGACATCTAGAAGAAGTGACATCGTTAGTGAGCTCTATCTTATGATCATATGAACGATGAGATGATAGCTTATCGACTTGAGCTCGATTAAACACGTCAAGAAAATTCTGATATTTCGAAGATAGCTTGACTTTGATGTCTTCTAGATTTTGAGCTGATGCATCGATGAAAGCGACGTCTAAAACGTTCAGTTCGCATTGAGTGTTGTAGACTATTTTTCTATCAATATCTTCAATCGACATGACAAAAACCTCGATGCAATTCTTCTTTGATCATTTAATCAGTGCATGAAAAGATGCAGCTTTCACACTGAACATAGAAAAGTTCTTTTTCAAAGCAGTAGAAGTGAGTCGTTGAAGCACTTTGAGAGCTGAACGAATAGAAGAATTTGATGATCGTGATCATTTTGAGTGTGAAGCTCTGACTGACATCGAAAAAACAGAAATGAAAGCTTCTAATTAGTTCGAAAAAACGATGACATCGTTTTGCATATCTAGTAGTATTTCATTTTTGTTCATTCAGAACATTTCTAATATGACGTCATGATGATCTATATCAGCTATTAACATTGAAACAGTCAATTTCTTATGACTTTCGACTGTGAGATTGAGTAGAATTTTATGAGTAATGATCTTCTTCATCAGCTTTTCGTCATATTCTCTTATTAACTTCTCTTTAGCTAGTCGTATGAGTTGAATTTCGAGCTTCTGACATATTTGATTGACTAGCTTTGTATGAATCAAGATGTAGATCGTCGAGTCACTATCTATCAGAGATCGTAGCTTGAAGAATTCGCCTTGCGAGAATAGAGTGACATTGACTAGAAATGACTTTTCGAAGTAGTTCTCTTCGATAGGTGAAATTTCGTCGATTAGATTGCACAAAGAAATGATCTCTATCTCTTTGATGACTCTGAAAGAGATGACTAGTTTTTTGAATCAGACTCTGAATCGAAGTTCAAAGAATGATCAAACTCGTCATCTAATGCGTTAATTCTGAAAGATCTATTTGAGCACTCTTTAGAAGTATGATCAGACTTATGACAAAGAAAGCAGTTTTCGATTAGTAAGTCATTTTCTTTGACGTTAGTCAAAACAGCGTCGCGTGATTTTGACTGATCAGTCATCTTCGTTTCTATGATTCTACGAGTAGCTTTGACTGATTCTTCAGCGAAGATGATCTGTTTAGTTGTTTAAGCTTTGATCATTGCTTCTCTATTCTTGATCTCTTGAATAGCTCGTTGATCGTTATTCAATCGAATGAGATAGAAACGAATTTCTTTCAGAGTACTGAGTTGAATCAATTGAGTTACTCAAGCGAATTGAAGTCGAGAATTTATTTTATTCTTTAAATCAACGATCAGCTGTTTTTCTTGATAGTCTAGATAGAAGAATAGTTGTTGAAATTGAGTATAAAACTCGCTGAATTTCTTCTGTTCTTGAATCAAGTTGTAGTAGTTTCTACGAAAGTTGACTTCTTTATCTGAATCATTGAACAACTGAGCTAGCTCTTTCAAAAGCTCATCGACGATCTTGTATGAGTTGAAACAGTCACGTTCGCGTCTTGACTGAGTGATCTCAGCTGCATCATCGAATAATCTGAAATGTACATAGCTCAGCTTGACTCGTTCACTTGAAAAGAGATCGACATTGATTTTCAGCTTGTTCTGAACTTTTTCATATCAGTTCTCTCAGATAGAATTCTTTTCATCAGTGAACAACGAAGAATCGAGTATTT